>ERZ827512.40-NODE-40-length-202667-cov-5.947002_pt1 | contig 202667 bp, 163 predicted proteins | sample MGYA00519916_ERZ827512 | MGnify/ENA primary metagenome ERZ827512 (study PRJEB31778, sample SAMEA3449335) | human gut metagenome | biome: human gut; feature: human-associated habitat; material: faeces | place: United Kingdom | collected 2010/2012 ...
GGTGTCAAGGGCGGCGAAGCCGTTCATCTTGACCCTTGACTCCGTCGGCGGCATATGCTATCTGTCTGCTGTACTCATGCCACTTCTGTTGAGACTTCCGTCAAATATTTCATACAAAGATACCGCTTTGATCCCCACTCCTTCCCCGAAACATACCGCAGTCTGGCACAGACCAGCATCAGAGCAGTCTTTCCATCAGGGAATGTACCAACGACTCTTGTTCTGCGTCGTATCTCACGGTTCATCCGTTCAATGACATTGTTTGTCCGGATCTTCAGCCAGTGCTGTGACGGGAAATCCATGTAGGTCAAGGTTGCTTCGATGCCATCCTCCACCTTTTTGGCTGCCTCATTCAGCCGCATGGAACGCAGCTTTTCTGCGACGTCATGTGCTTTCTTACGTGCGGCCTCTTTGCTCTCCTGTGCGTGGATCGCCTTGAGCATCCGTGTGACCTCGCGCATGTGTTTTCTCGGAGTAACGGAGAAAACGTTACGGTAGAAATGCACGGTACAGCGCTGGTATTTCGCTTCCGGAAAGACCTCTGTCACAGCGTTGCACATGCCGAGGCATTTGTCTCCGACAATGAGTTTGACGCCGTAAAGCCCGCGTTCTTTCAGCCATACAAAGAAGTTTTTCCAGCTTTCGGCATCCTCCTTCATACCTTCCGCCGCACCGATGATCTCACGGTAACCGTCCTCGTCAACGCCTATGGCTACAAGGATACTGACATTTTCAAACTCACCGCCCCAGTTGCGCTTGAGGTAAATTCCGTTTACATAGACATATGGATACTTGCCGGACAGCTTGCGGTTTCGCCATTCCTCAATATGCACATAGGCTTTCTGATTCAGATTGCTGATCGTGGACGCCTGACACGCGGCTCCCCCATAGAGCCTCCGAAATATCCTCTACTCGACGTACAGATACGCCTGCTAGATACATCTCGATCAGCGCTTCCTCGACCGAGCTTTCCCGGCGCCGATAACGCTCGATGATCGCTGTTTCGAACGATACTCCCTTCAGCTTCGGTACTTCAAGGCGCACCTCTCCGGAGGTCGTGGTCAGTTTTCGATTGTAATGCCCCGAACGGTATCCCTGACGCGCCTCTGTGCGCTCATATTTTGCTGCGCTCGTCAGTTCTTCGGCTTCTTTGTTCAACAGCTCATTCAGTGTTTCCTCCACACTGGTTCGAACCAATTCTTTCAATTCGCTCTTGACGCTTTCCTCGTTTAACTGTATAATGGGTTTGGACATGTTCAAATCTCCTTTCGAATGTTTGTTGTGGTGACTTCATTCTACCAGAGTTTTTTGAGCATGTCTATACTTTTTTGCTCTTTTTTGAATTTGCGAAAAATATTATACCTTATCTTGTGTGACATTATGTTTTTAAGGCTGAAATCACAAAAAACCATATGCAAATCATCAGAATTCAGAGATAATAGGTCTTGTTGTCACGTCGAAAAAAGCCTGTTTTGGTGTAAGACCAAAACAGGCTTTTTCAACGGGTGAGCATTCAAAGAAGCAAATCATTCTCTGAATGCTCTTGTGGCCACATATCAAATCCGGTCTGCATTTTCATGTGATTTGCAGAGGATCGTATCCGCGTGACTTTGCTAAAGGAAGGTTTTTATTTTGTCAGGATTTTTTCTTGATCAGCAAAAGCAGCAGTACGACATTGCCGAGCAAGGAAACGCTTCCGATGCACAGTCCGACGATGGTAATGATCCGGACGATATCCGTCGCTTCCCGCTGGGTGCTGTCGACAGTATTCAGCGTCTGAATAGCGGTGTTGTTGATCTCGTCCTGCTTCGCAATCTGCGCCTTCAAAGCATCAAGCTCGGCATGCAGAGCGTCAAGATCCTCCTTATGCTGGGCGTTCAGCTCCTCAAGCTTTTGGGACAGACCGTCAATATCTTTCTTGAGCATCTCGTCTGCCAGCTTGTAGGCGGCATCCAAAGCGGAGTTCAGCGTATCGATTTTGCTGTTGAGCGCCTCCTTATCTTCCTTCATGGCGCTCTCCAGTTCTTTCTTGGCGGCACTCAAATCGGCTTGAACCTTTTCGATGGTTGCCAGCAGCGCCGCGTCTGCTTCAATCATCGTCTGCTCCAAAGCGTCAAGCTTGTCGGACAGGGAGTCGATATCCGCTTTCAAGAGGGTATCCGCGTTGGTATAAGCCTCCGTCAGGTCAGCGATAGCTTGCTCCAGTGATTCATCGGTGGCTTGACGCAGGTTTTCAATGGTTTGGGACAGTTCCTCTTTGACCTGGTCAATGGCTTCCTGCAGCGCGTCGTCCGCTTCGTTCATTGTCTGTTCCAAATCGTCAAGCTTTCCGGACAGGGTGTCGATATTCGCTTTCAAGAGGGCATCTGCGGCGATATAGGCGCTCGTCAGGTCGGCGATGGCGGAATCGGTGTCCTGGCTCAGTTTTTCGATGGCGGCGGTCAGGTCCGCATTGACCTTGTCGATGGATTCCTGCAGTGCTTCATCTGCTTCTGCCATAGCGGCGCTCAGAGCTTCCTGCGCAGCTTCCAGATCATCATCCATCTGAGATTTCAGTGCCTCGTCGGCTGCCTGATAAGCCTCGGTAAGATCAGCGATCGCAGCGGCGAGGTCGGCGTCCTGTCCCTCAAGCGCTGTTTCAAGATCGGCGATACTATCCTTCAGCTCCTGTATCAGAGCTTTGACCTCCTTGTCGCTCATGGCAAACAGGCAGAATACTTCGTTGGAGGGCATACCTCTCGTACCTCCAATACCTCCCATCATCGCGTCTTCGCGATAAGGGATGACCGTAAACGTGGCGCCCGCCGCTGAATACCCGCTGACATCAATGGTAATCGAGCGTTCCACATTATCGCCATTGGGGCCATAATTGTTTGAACAAGCCCCAATATATCTATCATGCAGGTCGTCATACGCATAGAAATGTGTAGTTCCCATCCGTCCCGGATCTGCAGACGGAGCAGTAAAGGTAAGGGTGACCTTGCCGTTTGAGTAGGATGCCTTCAGGTCGTCAACAGGCTTGGGCAGGTCCCTCTGATCCTTGACGGCATAACCCACAAAGGGAACTCCCTTAAAAAGGTCGTCGGTCTTCCAGCCGATCAGCTTCCAGTTAAAGCCGTAGTCGGTCAGATCGGGACTGAGGTTCTGAACCGTACCTGATGTTTCGGTGCTGGTCATGGACGCCGTGGAGATAGAGGAGCCTTTCAGGCGTTCATATTCCGCGGTAATGCCCGCATAGGCGCTGACGTTGAGTATATCGCTTCCTCCGCCTACCATAAGCGACATATTGGCATAGCCGCCCTCGGCAACGGATTTGGTCTTTTCCTCCTCCAGCGTGACGGAATAGGTCTGCGTCTGGGTTCCGCCCGCGTAGGATAGCTTCATCCAGGTATCGGTGTCGCCCACTTTTGCCTGGCTCAGGTCCCAGCCGGGGATACCGTTGTATGTATAGGCTGCGGCGCTGCTGGCGTAAGCGAAGGGGTTGCCCTCGTTGTTCAGGTAGTATTTTTCTTTCAGCGCATCGGTAATCAAATCCATTTTGTGCGATTTATTCACCTTACTGCCTGTGCTCTCCGCAACCGCTTTGTTGTACGCGGTTGCAAAATCGTTGTACTGATCCATGGAAAGCGATGTAAGCACAGGGTACTGCGGAGCGGAAACGATAAGTGCACTCGGAAGAAATTCATATTTTCCATCTTTATAAACCTGCACATCATAGTAGTAGTAATACATCAGAGTCTGGCGCAGGATCACCTGGTTTTGGTCGTTGGCTTCAAACGTAGTAGTAAAGGTCTTATCGATGCTCTTTGTAAACTCCTGATTCAGCTCGTAAGCCAAGCCTGCTTCCATGCTTGCCTTTACGGCTCCGGCTTCCACCTCCGACGCAAAGCCTACGTTGTAGGACACCTCATCCGACGTACCGTTGGAGACGCGGTACCCCTCCGAATAGCTGTACTGGGTGGAGCTGTTTTCGGCTCCAAGCTCGGAGAAATAGGGAGCTGCCTGCAAAAACGCTACCGGCGAGGGGTCCGTGTAGGCGTATGCCTTGCCGCTGTACCTGCCCACCACGCTGTCGGTGCCGTAATCCACCGCGATCAGCAGTACGTTCGGGCCTCCCCTGCTGCATGATACAAGCGAGGAAGCGGTTTCGGTCATTTTTTTCATAGCACGGTCTAATTCGCCGAGGGTACTGAACCAGACCGTCTCTGTTTTCATATCATTCGCGTTTGTGCGCGCCCGGTGATAATAGACTACTTCCTTGTAATGGTAAGAGCCTTCCTTGTTCGCGTCGGTGTGGGTTTTATAGCCCACAACGAGGAGAATGGCTTCCTTTCCTGTTGCGCTGCCAAAAACGTTTCCTACCGACGCGCTGTGAATAAATACTTCATCAACATCCTTACCGTCAATATTAAAATCTTTATCCATAACAACATTGAAAAGATTAGGGAAATCACGGTTTGCGCCTTCTTGGTATCGTTCAATGGTATTTGAGGCGATGCTCTGAAGATTTCCGGCGCCGTCCAGGCAATAGAACCAGCCGCTTAAGAACACATATTCCTGGGTGTGCATGCCTTCCAGCGCCACACATTCCACGGAAAGCTGCTGGAAAAGCTGCTCCGACTCACGAAGGCTGTCGTCTCTTGCGATATAGCTGGTTTCCGTCCTTTTTAGTTCTCTGAGATTTCCAACGCTCTTCAGTGTACCCGCGCCGCTGGTTTTATAGTATATATAGGCAACGGTGTTGGCATTTTTGCTGTCATCAACAATTATGACATCGGTTGGTTTGCTTTGGTTTTTATATCCGGCGGCAATGATCTCATTTTTACCGTCACCGTCAATATCACCTACGGCAACGCCGGGACAGGCTATGGTATTTGTCGTAGTACCATTGCTCTGTTTTGCACCGATAGACGCCCGGTCAACGGAAAGGGCGCTGACTCCGCCGGCGCCTTTCTTGCCGTAGCCGACGGAAAGATTGGGTATGCAGGTTGCGTTGCCAGCCGTGCTAACATAGGTACTGGAAATATCACCCGTGTAGGAGAGGGCGACCAGGTCGTCAATACCGTCGCCGTTTACATCTCCGCTGGCAAGAGCCATGCAAAGCTGATTTTCTACCTGCCAGGATGCCCCTAATTTGTATTTAGAGTGATCAGGATGTAAGTAGGATAGACCGTTTGCACCGCCATAAATGCGTTTGCTGGAGTACGCGGAATTTGTGCAAGAAACCTCATACATGCCTATGCCGTCGTAGAAGACAAGGCTGTCGCGGCCGTCACCGTTATAGTCGCCCGCGGTGATCTGAACGAAGTTGCCGGAGTCCACAACGGTAAGCTTTGATATGAAATCGCCATATCTAAGGTCGCTACCTGATGAAAACGTCATATGCTTTACTGTTTTTTTTGTTTCGGCATTGACAATGTACAGGTGAAAAGAGGCGAGCCTGGCACCCTTGCTATTGGTGCCATCGTCACTGAATCCAATAATTGCCACATGATCCCTGCGTCCGGATCCGGTGGGGTCAAAGGCCACGCCCCGTGCAAAGCGCAGTCCTCCAGGGATCGATCCGGCATCATCAGAATCCCGAATATCCGTGATGGATCCCTTAACCGCGTAGTTGTGTTCCTTCAGGTCATCGTGAAAAGCCGAAACTTTCGTTATTCCGTCATAGGATATGTATTCAAAGATTTCCGCCTTTTCAAGAATGGTAAAAGCTTCGTTCTTTTGAGTGCCGTAGGGCGTCAGGGTGTCGTCGTTGAAGGAATCCGGCGCTTTTCCGGATTTAGCCTGCTCCATCATGGCACTGAAAATCGCTTCACCGCTGATCTTGGAATTGTAGCCATAGCCTGAATCGGCATTCGGATACCAGGGCTTGATGATCATAGACGAATCATCATCGTCAGGAAACGGTAAGATGATCGTCTCCGCCAATGCCTGCAGCGGAATCAGGCTCAGCAGCATCAGAACGCTAATGGCCAGTGAAATTATTCGTTTTTTCATAATGGTTTTTCCTCCTTCAATAAGCGGTCCTTTTGGGACAAATACAGCGCGATGCCCTTCTTCAGAACACCGAGCTGAGCTTGCAGATAGAATTCATCCTCGAACAGTGCATAGTGGACACTGGCGCGGATCAGAATGAAGATCAGCGGGGTGATAATGTCTTTCGGAATTCCGATTTTGCCTTCCAAAACCGCGGCATATTCGGAATACCTCCGGTTGACGCCCTCGAAGAAATCCTTGCCATGGGAAAAATACTTAGGATGGGTATATACCTGATACATCAGCCTGTATTTCTTTCCGTGCTTTTTCGCGGTCCAGTAGGGTATCTCGTCAATGAACCGCCATACGTCCTCAATATCCGCGGGCGCTCTCGCCATGAAGTCATCTTCTACCTTGCTCATGCAGTAGGCCGTGGATTGGACGATCAGATCATCCAGATCATCAAAATAGGTATACAGGCTCGCGGAGGTGCAGCCGCACGCCTCGGCAAGTCCCTTAATGCCGACGGTGCCCAGCCCGTGCTCCGCGTAGCACGCATAGCATTTTTCCATAAGCTCGTTTTTCTTGCGACTGAATTCTTCTTCGTTTCTTACTCTCACATCATCACCCCTTTCCATTAACTAATCAGTCAGTTAATTATAACACAAGCAAATGGGAAATGCAATACTTTTTTTGTTTCAGGCAGGGATTTTTTTTGGAAAGAGTGATTTTTTTGTGCAAAAAAATCATGGTTTTTACATAATTTACAAAAGATGATTTTTTCCTTCCCATCGGCAGAATGCCCTGCCTCGCATTTTCCGGCACGGTGTGCATAATGCTTGTGTTCAGCCTCGGCTCGCAGTCACGGAGAGAGCAGATGAGATATTTCAGCCCGTCGAAAAAGCCTGTTTTGGCGTAATGCCAAAACAGGCTTTTGACAAGTTTTGACCGGCACCTAAAACATAAGGCACGGGGCATTTTATTCTGCAAATAGGGGCGTCGAAAGATATCTGTCGCCGGTATCGGGCAGAAGTACAACAATGGTTTTCCCTTCGTTTTCAGGGCGCTTGGCAAGTTCAATTGCGGCAAAGGCAGCGGCACCGGAGGAAATTACCGACAAGAACCCCTTCACTCTTGCCGATGAGCTTTCCGGTTGCAAATGCATCTTCGTTGGAAACGGGGATAATCTCATCGTAGATTTTCGTGTTCAGCACATCGGTGACAAAGCCTGCGCCGATGCCCTGAATCTTATGCGGTCCTGCAACGCCGGTAGAGAGCACTGCGGAAGCAGCAGGCTCAACAGCAACGACCTTAACCGCAGGGTCCTTGATTTCAGATATTCACCGACACCGGTTATCGTACCGCCGGTACCCACACCTGCAACAAAGATATCGACTTTTCCGTCAGTAGCACCTTTGCCAACTTATATAAAGTTTCTCCCGAACACTTTTCAATACGCGTCTTTCCGCTGCATATATCATTCAGTCTTGCGTGAGGAACATCGCTGAGTTTGGCAAGTCTGTATTTTGTCATACCGTTTTCGGTAAGCATTTCATTGATACTCTCATTTTCATCACCCGTATATTTCTATCGGTATACCGAAATAATGCCAATAGGATTCCCGAAAATGGCACAAAGTATTTGCCGAGACGTCATTCAAAACACGATTATGGTTTGTGCTTACATCGTCTGTGTGAAGGACTGACCTTGTTCATTGAGGAAACCCTCATATTTTTCTTGCCATCTGCCCAAGGTACGGTTGATGGATTTGTAGGTTTCAAGCCGATCCATCTCACCGAAGGTATCATCTGCGATATTCTCATCGAAAAATGGGAATTTGACGGAGGTTATGATGCTTGAAAAAATGAGTGATTTCTTCGAAGCAAGACTTGATGGATATGATGAGCATATGATGACTAACATCGAATCCGCAAACGAATTCTATCCCTTTACTGCAAAGCAATTGCCCACCACCGAAAACTGCCACGTGCTTGATTTGGGCTGTGGCACGGGATTGGAACTTCAAGAATACTACCTTTTGAATCCGTCAGCAATGGTTACAGGAATAGATCTTTCACAAGGAATGTTAGCCGAACTCAAGCGAAAATTTGCGAACAAGGATATAACCTTGATGCTCGGCTCGTATTTTGATGTGCCTTTTGGCGAGGAGGTATTCGATGCAGCCGTGTCGGTGGAGAGTCTTCATCATTTCACAAAAGGAGAAAAGATTAAGTTATACTCCAAACTACATAAGGCATTAAAGGATAAGGGATATTTTATCCTTACGGATTATTTTTCATTATCCAATGATGAAGAACAGATGCACAGACGAAATTTGTTAGCATTGAAAGCAGAACAAGGCATTACTGATGATGAGTTCTACCATTACGATACACCTCTTACTGTGAAGCACGAAAGCGAAGCTCTTGTTGAAGCAGGTTTTTCATCAGTTGTTGTGTTAAATAATTGGGGAGCAACATATACGATTAAAGCAGTTAAGTAAATCATCAAATATCAATTTGTCGGGATGATGTAGAGCGAGGGCTGACCGAAGCAAACGGTCAACCCTCAAAATTTAGGGTGCTGAAGACAAAGAAAAAGGCTTTGAGAATTGCTCTCAAAGCCCAAATGGTCGGGATGACAGGAGTTGAACCTGCTTGGGCCAGTTCCCAAAACTGGTGGGTGACCGTTACCCTACATCCCGATATTCGATTTTTGCGGTCAAATCCGTAAGTGGTCAAATCTGTGGTCAAAAGTTTTTTGCCGAAACACACGGCGGCAAAAAAGCGAGGAAATGCGAGAAAAACGGAGATTTCGCGAGCTTTCGGCGGTCGGCTCATGAGGCGGTCACACGCTCCCAAGCAGGCGCGCTGCTAACTGCGCTGCATCCCGTTTGCGGCTGATTGTTACTGCAAATCAATTCTGAACAGTCAATATTGTACCTCATTTGCGCCGCAAAGTCAATAGGAGCAGAGGATTTTTTCAAACTTTGCATAACGAAGAAACCGACGAACGTCACTCTGCGCTCTGAATCTCCCCGATATTCGCTGAAATCGCGCATCTGTGAGACGGCTTATCCGCGAAGGTGAACCGCGTGTGAGCCGTTTTTAAAAAATGTTACGGAAATTTCAGATTATTTCGGATAAAATATTGACAACGACGCTACTTTGCTGTACAATGTAGTGGTACTATGTACCGCAGTGTAGATATGAAACCGCACGGAAGGAGAAAAAATGTTTTATGACAGGTCGCAGCTGATGCGCGGAACGCTTGAGGGCTGTATTCTGAAAATCATCAGCGAAAAGACGACGTACGGTTACGAGATAATGGTCTCGCTGAAAAACAAAGGCTTCGAGGACATATCCGAGGGCACGATCTATCCGCTTCTCATGCGCCTTGAAAAGCAGGGAAGCATTAAATCCGAGCTTCTGCCGTCGCCTCTCGGACCTAAAAGAAAATATTTCACCGTGACCCCGGCGGGACGTGATTATCTTGAGTCGTTCGAAAACTGCTGGCGGAGGATATCCGAATCGGTCACGGGCATAATCGGCAAACGCGCTTCGGACAGTGTTTTTATCGGGGAGGCTGCTGAAAATGGATAAGGAACTATCCGCTTCTATGAAGAAGCTCAACAAAGAAAACCGCCGCGTCATAATGAAAATGGAGCAGTACATGGAATCGCGGTATATCAACGAGATCGCCGGTGAGGATATCCTTGCCGATATGGTGGGGATGGCTCTTGAATATCAGGAGCGGGGAGAGCCGTTTTCCGAGGCAATCGGCGGAGACTGCGAGGCTTTCTGCCGCGAGCTTGTCAGAAATTCTCCGAGGCAGTCTCCCATCGAGCGGGTGCTGAGTGTCCTGCGGTGGCTGATGCTGTTTTCAATGATACTCATGCCGTCTCTGTGGCTTATCGAGCTTATATTCCCGAAATACTCTCCCTCTGAGGCTGACGGCTTTCTGCTCACAACGCGGGCGGCGTTTGCCATAAAATACTACATCCTGATGTTCATACTCGTCATCGGGTGGTTCTTTGTCAGAATGTACACGTATAAGCCGATGAAATATGTAATGGGTACATATATCGGCATATTCATGCTGTTCTTCCTTTTCACGGACGGGGTTCTCCGATATATCGTGAAGGATTATGTCATATCGGTGAATATAATCGTCTGGGTGGCTGCCTTCGGTGCAGTACTGCTTCTTTGCGACGTGCTGAAGCGGCTGGCTGCGATAACGGTGGCATACAGGAAGCGCAAGGAAAGTCAGAAAAACAACTCCTCCGGCAGCTGAAGCGCCGGATATAAGAAAGGACATAATATGGCAGACAGAAAAAAACGACGCGGCGACCGTAAGGACGGATATCTTGTCAGGGAAACCGACCCTCTGCACGCGATCTCACCTTACATCCTGCCGAACCGCACCGACAACGAAGCTGTACTGACTGAGACGGTCGATATGACAAACGTCGTTGCCTACATAGAAGGCAGAAACGCAGACAGTCCCGAGTTCAGATACACGTTTTTCCACTTCATCTGTGCGGCGCTTGCAAAAACCATCACCCTCAGACCGAAAATGAACAGGTTTTATTCCGGACACCGGCTTTACGACCGGAAGGATCTTCTGTTCTCCTTCGTCGTCAAGAGAAAATTTGCAGATGACGGCGCAGAGGCACTTGCAACCGTCAAAATTGACCGTGAAAGCGATGTCCCGCCTCTTGACCAGATATACGAACAGGTTAAAAAATACGTTTACAGTGTCAGGAAAAGCGACAAAAACGATTCGACTACAGATAAGATGAATCTTCTTCTGATTATGCCGCGCCCGATACTCCGCTTTGCAATGAGAGTCCTCCGGTGGCTTGAATATCACGGCCGATATCCCAAAGCACTTATGTATGACGACCCGTATTACTCATCGGTATTCCTCTCCAATCTCGGAAGCATAAAGATGAGCGCGGACTATCATCACCTTGCCAACTGGGGAACCAACTCCATCTTTGTCATTATCGGCGAAATGAAGCCGATGCCGTTCTATGCCGCAGACGGAAGCGTCTCCGTAAGGGAAGCGCTGAAACTGAGCCTGACGATCGACGAAAGAATAGCTGACGGCTTCTATTTTGCAAACAGCATAAAGATACTGAAAAAGCTGTTCGAATGCCCGGAGCTTATCGAAAGACCGCTGAATGAACCGATCGAATTATAATACCGGAAAGGACAAAATATAATGTCAACTGTCAGAACACCGTGGCTCAACAATTACGGCGACATTCCCGCAAAGCTGGAATACAAGACCGGCACTATGTGGGAAGCCGTTGCCGACGTTGCCGCCGAATATCCGGACTATGTCGCCTATGCCTTCATGGGGAGGCAGACGACATATCAGAGATTCGCAAGGGACGTTGCCGCCTGCGCAAAGTCGCTTAAGAAGATAGGGATAAATCCCGGTGACAGGGTCACGATATGTATGCCGAACTGCCCTCAGACCGTTATCATGTTCTACGCGGTGAACGTCGTCGGCGCTGTCGCCAACATGGTTCACCCTCTTTCGAGCGAGAACGAGATCGCGTTCTATCTCAATGAGTCAAAAAGCATCGCGGCGATCACTCTTGACCAGTTTTACGGCAAGTTTGCGGCGATCAGAAGCAAGGTCAACCTTGCCAACCTGATAATCGCCGATGTGAAGGACGCACTTTCGCCGCTGATGAAGATCGGTTACAGCCTGACCGCCGGCAGAAAGATACCGAAGGTACCTGATGATGCTCCGGTCATCAGATGGAACGATTTCATCAGGATGGGCAGAAGCTATACCGGCGAATATAAGGTGAAGAGAGATAAACTCGACCCTGCGGTCATTCTTTACAGCGGCGGCACGACCGGCATTACAAAGGGAATACTCCTTTCGAACCTCAATTTCAACGCCCTTGCCGCGCAGATAATCGCTACAAACCCGGTATTCCGTCCGGGAGACTCGATGCTTGCCGTCATGCCGATGTTCCACGGTTTCGGACTCGGTGTCAGCATTCATTCGATGCTTGCAAACGGCGGCAGATGCATTCTTGTCCCGCGCTTTACCGCGGAAAGCTATGCCAGACTGATAATAAAGTACCGCTGCAACTTCATTGCAGGCGTTCCGACGCTCTATGAGGCTCTTCTGCGTCAGTCGGTCATGGACGGCGCCGATCTCTCCTGCCTTAAGGGCGTGTTCAGCGGCGGAGACTCTCTTTCGGTTGAGCTTAAAAAGCGCTTTGACAGGTTCCTTGCCGACCACAATGCCTCCGTAAAGATCAGAGAGGGCTACGGAACGACAGAGTGCGTCACCGCAAGCTGTCTCACCCCGCTTCACCTTGCAAAGGAGGGAAGCATAGGCCAGCCCTTCCCGGACACCTATTACAAGATAGTTGCCCCCGGTACCGAGGACGAGGTTCCTTACGGCACGGAGGGCGAGATATGTCTCTCCGGTCCTACCGTCATGATGGAGTACGTCAATCACCCCGACGAGACGGCAAAAACGCTCAGGACTCATGCCGACGGACTTAAGTGGATACACACCGGCGACCTCGGCTGTATGGATGAGGACGGTTTCATATATTTCCGGCAGAGGATCAAGAGAATGATCGTGACGAGTGGCTACAACGTTTACCCGTCTCAGCTTGAGAATATCCTCGACGCGCATGAGCTGGTTCAGATGAGCTGCGTTATCGGGGTTCCCGATCCGCTGAAGATCCAGAAGGTCAAGGCATTCATCGTCCTGAAGCCCGGATATCAGCCGACCGACGAAAACCGGGAGATTATCCGCGAGTACTGCAGGAAGAATATTGCAAGGTACGCAATGCCGTATGATATCGAATTCCGCGAGAGCCTGCCCAAGACCCTTGTCGGAAAGGTTGCATACCGCGTGCTTGAAGAAGAGGAAGCGGCAAAGAGAGCGGCAAATGCAGCGGCGAAACCGGCAGAAACGGTTTCCGCCGACGAAAAGCCGGAAGTCAGCGAAACAGACGCAACCGCCCCCGCGACTGTCAGATAATAAAATAATCACGGAGAGGAACAACCAATGGATATTTTCGACAAATGCTATGAACCGTCCCTTGCAAAGCAGGTAAGGGAGCAGGGAATCTACCCGTACTTCCACGCACTTCAGTCACGGCAGGACAAAGAGGTCGTGATGGAGGGAAAACGCCGGATAATGCTCGGCTCCAACAACTACCTCGGGCTGACTACACAGCCGGAGGTCATCGAGGCGGGAGTGAAGGCTCTTGAGAAGTACGGCACAGGCTGTTCCGGATCAAGATTTCTGAACGGAACACTCCAGATGCACCTTGAGCTTGAGGAGGAGCTGGCGCAGTTCCTGAACAAGGAAGCCGCCATGACCTTTTCCACCGGTTTTCAGTCAAATCTCGGGATAATAAGCGCGATTGCAAAACACGGAGACTACATTCTCAACGATAAGGAAAACCATGCAAGCATTTACGACGCCTGCCGTCTGAGCTATGCAAAAACTCTCAGCTACCGGCACAACGACATGGGAGAGCTTGAGAGGATTCTGAAGCAGATAGAGGGCAAGGGCGGCATCCTCATCGTCACCGACGGCGTTTTCAGCATGAGCGGAGACATAGCCAACCTGCCGGAAATCGTCAGGCTTGCAAGGAAATACGGTGCAAGAGTCATGGTTGACGATGCGCACGGCCTCGGCGTCCTCGGAGAGGGCGGACGGGGAACCGCAAACCATTTCGGTCTTGACGACGAGGTGGATATATACATGGGAACCTTCAGCAAATCGCTTGCCAGCCTCGGAGGCTATATGGCGGCAAAGGCGGAGGTCGTCGATTATGTCAAGCACGCCTCGCGTCCGTTCATCTTCTCGGCATCGATACCGCCGTCAAGCTGTGCGGTGGCTCTTGCAGCCCTCAGATATCTGAAAGCCCACCCGGAGATCGTATCAAGGCTCCGCTCGCTTTCCGATTATGCCCGCCGCGGCTACAAGGCGAAGGGAATCAGGATAATCGAGGCTTCCACGCCGATAATCCCGATATACACCTATGAAGTCGAAAATACCATAAGAAAAGCTCACGACATCTACGAGGACGGCGTGTACCTCAATCCGGTTCTCCCGCCGGCGACCCCGCCGGGAGAGTGCCTGCTGAGAACCAGCTACATGGCAACCCTCACCGAGCCGCTTCTTGACGAGGCGATTGAGATAATCGCGCGTCACATAAAACCCGACAGCCATGAATAAGGTAGCTGTCATCACCGGCGGAAGCTCCGGAATCGGAAAGGCGACAGCAATTGAGCTGAAAAAGCGCGGTCTGACGGTTTACGAGCTTTCCCGCCGCGATTCCGACATCCCGGGGATAATCCACATAAAAGCCGACGTGACCGACGGAAAATCGGTCTCCGATGCGATAGACCGTGTGATCTCCGAGCAGGGAAGGATCGATATTCTCATAAACAACGCCGGTTACGGCATTTCCGGAGCGGTTGAGTTCACTCCGGCTGAGGATGCAATGCGGCTGTTTGACGTTAACTTCTTCGGCATGGTCAGGATGACGGAAAAGGTCATTACTTACATGAGGGAAAACGGCGGCGGGCGCATCGTGAACATAAGCTCGGTGGCTGCCGTTGTGCCGATACCCTTCCAGACATATTATTCCGCGTCGAAGGCGGCGATAACCTCATACTCAATGGCGCTTGCAAACGAGGTGGGGCGGTTCGGAATACGCGTCTCGGCGATAATGCCGGGTGACATTTCCACCGGATTTACCGACGCAAGAAAGAAAATCACCGAAGGCGACGATGTCTACCGCGGTTCGGTTTCCCGTTCCGTCGGGACGATGGAGAAGGACGAGCGCGGGGGCATGGATGTGACGAAAGCCGGCGCTTTTGTGGCAAAAGCGGCTATTGACAGAAGACATAAACCGTTATATACTATTGGTGCACAGTATAAACTTGCAGTCCTGCTGACAAAAATTCTGCCGGCAGCATGGCTTAACCGTCTTATCCGCATTATCTACGCAAAATAAAAGACACACCCAATACGGAGGATTTGAAAAATGAATGAAGAAATTTTCGATCAGCTTAAAGAGATAATAGTTGACGAGCTTGATATCGACGGATCGGAGATCAAGCCCGAATCAGTCCTTCTTTCCGATCTTGATATCAATTCCCTTGAGCTTATGAATCTTGTGATGGTGGTTGAGGAAAAGTACAATATTTTCCTTGACGAAGAAAGACTTCGCGACATCAAGACTGTCGGAGACGTTGTTTCATATGTTGCCGAACTGAAAGGATGACCGTCATGGATTCCAAAGCAAAGCTCAGCAAAAGAAATAAAGAAGGCTACTATATAGTCAAGCCGGTCAACAGCATAAAGGAAATGCTGAAAGCCGCAAAGGACGAGGCGGGCGACTGGGACGCTTATCAGTACAGGATCCCGGACGACCCGGAGAACGGTATCCGTCATATCACCTATAAAGAATTCTACGAAACGACAGAGAATCTCGGCGCGGCGCTGACCGACATGGGTCTCGGAAATGCGCACATCGCCTGTCTCGGCGACAACAGCTACCCGTGGATAGTTGCCTATCTTACCGTTCTGAAGTCTGCCGGAGTGTTTGTTCCGATCGACAGGGAGCTGCCGGCTGACGATATTCTCCGCATCGTAAACGACAGCGACAGCACCGCGATATTCTGCGGCAGGCGGTTCGAGCAGATGATCCTCGACAACCGCGACAGGCTCCCGGCGATAAAGTATGTCATTTCGCTTGACGCAGAGGAGAACACCGACGATATGTACTCCATGACCGCGCTCATCGAACGCGGAAGGTCGTTTGACCGCACGGAGTATGACTCGCTGAAGTCCGACGAAAACGGGCTGAAAATGCTTGTCTACACCTCCGGCACGACCGGCATCGCAAAGGGCGTCATGCTCAGCGAGCACAACCTTGTCTCCGGCGTCTATTACGGACTTCAGGTTTCACAGCCGCTCAGCAAGGGACTGTCGGTGCTTCCGTACAATCACACATACGAATCGGTTTGCGATATCCTTGTGTCGATACACAAGCACTCCACGCTCTGCATAAACGACTCCCTCAAGGCGGTGGTCAAAAACCTTCAGCTGTTCAAGCCGGATTATATCTACCTTGTTCCCGCGTTCCTTGAGCTGTTCTATTCAAACATCATGCGCACCCTGAAGAAGCAGGGCAAGGACAAGCTGGTATTCAGCATGATCGAAAAGTCAAACAAGCTCCGCAAGGTCGGAATCGATATGCGTAAGGTCTTTTTCGGAAAGATAACCGAATCCTTCGGAGGAAACCTGAAGAAGATCGTCTGCGGCGGCGCTCCGATACGTCCCGAGATCGGAAAGTTCTTCGGCGATATCGGGATCTGGGTCATCGGAGGCTACGGGATCACCGAGTGCTCTCCGCTTGTCTCGGTCAACGATGAAAGCGCGAACGACTATAACACCGTCGGAAGAAGGCTTCCGTGCCTTGAATGGAAGGTTGACGCGCCCAACGACGAGGGAATCGGCGAGATCTGCGTAAAGGGTGACGTCGTAATGCTCGGCTACTACAAGCAGCCCGAAAAGACCGCAGAGGTGATTCAGGACGGCTGGTTCAGAACCGGCGACTACGGCTTCATCACCCCGGAGGACTGGCTCGTCATCACCGGACGCAAGAAGAACATCATTGTCCTTACAAACGGCAAGAACATATACCCCGAGGAGATCGAGGGATATATCATGCAGATAGATTACGTCATCGAGGCTGTCGTCAGAGGCGTGAAGAACGACCACGGACAGGAAACTCACCTCATGGCGGAGGTATACCTTGACGGTGAACACGAAAAGCAGGATGTCCTTCGCGACATTCAGAAAAAGCTCTCGGTTCTGCCGGGCTACAAAACAGTTTCCACGGTCGAGATCCGAAAGGAGCCGTTTGCAAAGACCACGTCGAATAAGATCAAAAGAACTTATTGACAATTGCGGATTTTAATCACATTAACTGCTTCGGAAAAGCCATCAGATAACCCTTTGCGCGGGAGTCTGATGGTTTTTTTGCACCATTAATCAGGACGTTAACTCGAAAAGCCACTGAAAAACGTCCGACATACCGCATTTGCGCTGGAAATTTCTGCAACTGTTATAATTTATCTTTGTTTGTATTACCGGGTTGGACACACCTGCGGGCAATTTAGCTTGGTAAGCACGTTGACTCAGTATTGATGAAATCAGACAGCTTTGTGACGATAACTGCCATTGACTGACGTGAAAAAACACTATATAATATAGGGGTACAGCAAGTCATTTTAATGTATTTATCACAAAAGACTGCTTAAACAGTTACGCGATCATCCGCACGTCGGGACAGTGCTGTCGTCCGTCGCACCCGGCGCGGGTCATCATAAATATTTCATTCCCGAAAGGATAAACAAGATGAAAATGTCGAAACGTATTGCTTCTCTTCTCATCACCGTTATCATGCTACTCGGCATGATGACCGTGTTTGCAAGTGCAGCTGACGCGAGCATCAAGCTCAAGAATTGGAATCGAAACGATGTATTCAACTTTGAGTACACCGGAGCAAATGAAGGATCATGGGTGGGAATATACCTTGCAAGTGAGACACCCAGTGACGGCACTCCCGCAATTATGTGGAAGTCTGTTGATGCCGGCAGCGGTGAGGCTATGATTGCCAACGGCGCTATCAACGGAAACCAGGACGGTAAGGGCGGTGCAAAGTACAGTGACGCTTATACCAATCTTCTTCCGGGTGATTATAAGATCTGTCTCTTCAAGGATGGCGGATACGAAGTAATCGCAAGTGAGAAGTTCACCGTCAGACAGTATGATGTCAAGAAAGACGGAACGAGCACTTATCTCTCTGATCTTCAGTGGGTTTCTTTTGTGAACTACAGAAACACTTCCGATGATCTTAAAAGCGATTCTAATCCTGATGGTCTTACACTTGAGGCAATGGGAGGAAACCGTCCGTTTTTGGATGCTCAGAACGGCGCATTTGATCCGACTGCCAACGGATATACTTATTACCCCAGTGACACCGCGCTTGTTTCTACAATAAATGTCGGCGGTCTCTATTATGAGAAGGGCATTTCGATCGCTATCAGAAAGATCACTGATGTGGACGAGATGAAGGAATTCAAGGGCAACAAAGAAAAGTATGCGGAAATCGTTTATGATATAAGCAATCTCGATGTTAACAATTTCTCCTGTGTGTTCGGAAAAAACTACCTCGGACAGAAGGGCAACAACATCGGCGGTTGTGAGATTCTTGCAGACGACAAGGTTATCTACACTTCTCCTGCCGAACAGATGGAAAAGAAGGATGCTGTTGAAGTAAAGTGCGAAATTCCTGCAGGAACTAAGCAGCTTACTCTTCGTGCCTATTCCACATCCCAGACTCATGCTGACGGTGGTGTTGCTTTTGCCGATGCAAAGCTTTACAAAACCGGAAGTGCTTCCACATCCGACATGGGCATAGCGGTTTCCGCCATTGCTCTCGTCGTTGCCGCTTCCGCGGCAGCAGTTGCTCTCTCAAAGAAGCACTGAACTGGGACAATAAGAGACAGCCATCTGACATCCGGACGACACCGTCAGATGGCTGGCGTCAGTTATTCTCCACAATGAGGTTATTCAAATGAAAGTGAAAAAATTCCTGATAGCCGCAATAGCAGTGCTTCTTGCCCTCCTTGCCTCCTGCGGCACAACAGGCACACCGGGGTCATCGACAGAGGGCGACGGTTCAGGCTCACCCGGAACCTCCGGTGTTTCTTCCGGTTCTTCCGATACAGACGACAGCCCCCTTTATGTCGCCGATTATCTTCCCACGCCTGATCTTAAAGGGCTTGAGTTCAATATTCTCAACATTGACAAGAACCAGACTCAGCTTATTCTTGAATTCGCGCCCGATGCTTCGTCCGACAATATTATCAGCGCGGCGCTCTATAAGCGCAACAATATAATTCAGAATCGCTATAACATGGTCTTCGTCGAGGATGTCGGCGGAAATTACAAGGATCTTGATACAAAATTCAGCCAGATCATTTCTTCCGGCGAAACAAAGTATTCGCTTGTAACCATGATACAGAGATATGCCTTTGCCAAGGCAATGAGCGGCTACTGTGTCCTTGTTGACGACCTTCCCAACCTTGATGTCACTCAGCCCTGGTATGTCCAGGACGTGAACGAGCAGTTCTCGATAGCCGGTGTCAAGGTGTTTGCATACAGCGACGAGTGCATAAACCTGTTTGAGCAGACGATGTGCATACTCTACAACAAGAATATTGTCAATAATTCTCAGAACCTTGTCGATCCTTATGACCTTGTCAAAGCCGGAACATGGACCGTTGACAAGTTCCTTGAGCAGGCAAGGCTCGGTACGCAGGACATTGACGGTTATGAACCGATAAATGACAACGATATTATCGGAATCGTCGGCACACAGGATTTCCTGTATCCGACATTCTGGATCGGTGCAGGACTCAATTCCGTCAAGAAGAATGACGACGGAGTCCCGAGCTTCAAGACAGCAACCGATGAGAAGTTCATCACACTCATGGACAAGATTCTTGAGTATGTCAAGATGGACGGCGTGTTCTTTGACCTCTGGGTAGACACCCCCGCTGTATATCAGTATCCCGATCCCGGCGAGTCCGCAAGAATGATATTCGAGAACGACCACGCACTTTATACCATCACTGTAGTAAGCGATATCATGCAGCACAACAAAATGAAGTCTGATTTCGGTATCGCTCCCGCCCCCAAGCTCGACGAGACTCAGGAGAGCTACAAGTCACGCGTCATCGACGGCTGGCTTAAGGTTGTGCCCAACACAAACAAGGACCTTTTCACGACCAGCCTTATCATGGAGGCTCTTGCCGTAGAGAGCAAGAACTATGTGTACGGCCCCTACTACAAGCAGGCACTTCAGGGACGCTATACCCGTGACGATGAAGGAAAGTCCAACGAGATGCTTGACCTCATCTTCAACACACGTACTCAGGATCTCGGTGATACGGCATGGAAATCAAGCGTCAGCACGATATTCATGAGCTGCTTTGCCAGAAAGTCCGCCACCTTTGCCTCCGATGCGGCAAGGTATGAGGATGAAATCAACTACAATATTAAGAAAGAAGTCAAGAAGATAACCTCCGGAGAGCTCGGAGGCAAAAAGTCCTGACATTCACTTAAAAAACCGCCGCCCGACCGTATGAACGGAAGGACGGCGGTTTTTATGTTCTATTTATCCTGCAAGCCCGTTCGGGTTTTTCAGCAGCGCATTCCATGAGTCGCGGCACATATCTTCAAGAGACAGCTTTGCTTCCCAGCCAAGCTCGCGCCTTGCCTTGTCCGGAGAAGCGTAGCACTCCGCGATATCCCCGGGACGGCGGGGAGCGATGACATAGGGGACATTGACACCGGTAGCCTTTATGAAGGTGTTGACAACGTCAAGCACGCTGTAGCCGTGACCGGTGCCGAGGTTGAATATCCCGACCCCGCTGTGCTCAGAAACATAATCGAGGGCGGCTGTGTGTCCCGCGGCAAGATCCGTTACGTGTATGTAGTCGCGTACCCCTGTCCCGTCGGGTGTGGGGTAGTCGTTGCCGAAGACATTCAGATGATCGAGTTTTCCTGCGGCGACCTTCACGATATATGGCATGAGGTTGTTCGGAATCCCGTTCGGATCCTCAAAAAGCAGCCCGCTCTTATGCGCTCCGATGGGGTTGAAGTAGCGGAGAAGCACAACGGAAAGCTCCGGGTCGGCATGAGCCGCATCCTCAAGGATGTTTTCGATCATGAACTTTGTTTTGCCGTAGGGGTTGGAGCAGTTTCCGACCGGCATATCCTCGGTTATCGGCACGGTGGCAGGGTCGCCGTAAACCGTTGCGGAAGAGCTGAAAATTATTTTATTGCACCCGTACTTCTTCATTGTCTCAAGCAGGGTGAAGGTGGAATCGAGGTTGTTTCTGTAATAGAGCAGAGGAAGTCTGACCGACTCTCCGACAGCCTTGAGCCCGGCAAAGTGGATGACGGCGTCGATACTGTTTTCCGCGAAAACGGTTTCGAGCTTTTTACGGTCGGCAACGTCGATTGCGTAGAGCTTTACATCCTTTCCGGTAATTTTTCTGATTCGGTTGACCGCCTCTGGCTTGCTGTTGACGAAATTGTCGGCAATGACGACCTCGTGACCCTTTTCAAGAAGCCTGACGGCAGTGTGAGAGCCGATGAATCCGGCACCGCCGGTAAGCAGAACTTTCATAATATCATCTCCTGATTATCTTTTTCGTGATTACAGTATAGCACAGGATTTTCGCTTTGTAAATATGAAAATGTTCGTTCCGATATGAATTATCATACTATTTTGAGATACCGGATATAACAAAATTCGACTAAGGACTTGACCTCAGACCGGTTCGCGTGATATAATAGATACATGAAACGTAATTTCCGGGCACAGCCCTGAAAGGAGACTCAATTGAACAGCGATCTTAAAAAGAAAATCATAATTACCGTTGCCGTCTGCCTCGTGCTTATCCTGCCGACGGTTGCCGCATTCATAGCATACTCTTCCGCAAGGAACAATCCCGTCACAAGAAAGTCGGTAAGCGGCATTTCGGTCGTAACTCCCGACGGCGGCAGCTTTGATTTCTCCCGCAAAGCACCGGAATCCGGCAGTCAGAGCACCTGGAAAACCATCTCGGAGTGCTTTTTCACCATGAACGAGTCGGGAAAGACCGTCGATGCTCTCCCCGCGCCGGAAAGTGAGTATAAATGCTTTACCGTTACATACTCAAGCTACAATCTCAAATCCGAATACCGCTACTACATAACCCGCGACCCGGATAATTCCTACTTCCGCGATTCAGCCGGAAGATATCATAAAATCTCGTCCGAGGCAGTAACCGCGTTTCTTTCGACCGAGTACGCGACAAGCGTTTTTCCGTCCGCCGCCCAGCCCACGCTGACGGTCGCCGGCACGCAGAATGTTCTGCCGCAGTCGATGCAGTGGAAGTTCCTCGGCTACAGGGATGAATTTTACGACGGTACGGTCAGTGTCATAAATACAGTCCCGACCTGTAATGTGTCAGGCGGACTTGAGATGAAGTTTGACACCGAGCCGGACTATCTCTATGTTGAGCTGACCGACAAAGACGGCAACCGTGTTTTCGAGGACAATTATGACAGACTTGACGCAACCCTGTTTGCCGATAACACGGTCTACAACGTCACAGTCACGGCAAAATGGTACGAAGCGGACGGAAGAACAAACTACGGCGAGGGTGTTTACAGATTCATAGCAAACGTGCTTTCTCCGGCGGTGTTCTATCTCAATACCCCGTCGATCGAATACGGCGACTTCGTCATAGTTTCGGCAAAGAATATTGTTGACAAATCGCTTATCGGCTTCACATCAGAGCCGGCAATAAATTTCACGCCGGTATTCACGGAGTACGGCGGATATTATCATGCGGTTATCCCGCTTTCTCTCGACCTTGTCAGCGCAAACAACAAGGCACCGTCATATTCCTTTACATTCTCGTACGGCGGTGTGTATCAGGAGCTTACTTTCAATGCCTCAGTCCGGAAGGTAAACAAAGGCTATCTCAATATTTCTGCAGACAAGTGCAGGGAATACTACAACGATACGACCCGGAAAGAATTTTCCGATACTTTTGCTCCGGTTTTTGCCGCAGATTGCGGAACGGTATACTGGATAGACGATAATATGCTGATAACACCGACAACAAGAAACGTCAGAATGGGCTTCGGCTTCTATACCCAGCTTTCCGGAACGAAAGAAACCTTCACACATGAAGGCGTTGATTTCAAGGTGGTTAAGGGCGACTCTGTCGGCTCCTGCCTGCCCGGAAAGGTCGTTTTCGTCGGCGAAACCAAGATATCCGGAAAAACCGTTGTCATCGACCACGGCGCGGGGCTTAAATCGCTGTACGCGAATATGAGCTCGACCTCGGTCAGCGTCGGTGACATCATTGAAAAGGGACACATCATCGGGGTTGTCGGCTCGACCGGGCTCTGCGCCGGAACCACGCTTCACTTCGGACTCTATGCCGGAAGTGTCCCGGTGAGGTATTACAGCTCAGCCGATAACGGCGTACAGATTTCCGAGGCTGTCAGAAACGCCATAGCCGGCGGAAAATAAAACTGCAAATAAATCAGGAACAACCGCAGTCCGGGCAGTGGACTGCGGTTGTTTTGATATTCGGCAAGAAATTATCTCTGTTTAATGTCGGAGATTGCGGCAACAAGTATCGCTCCGGTGTCGGGATTCTCCGACAGAACATAAAGCTGCGGCCGGGTCACTCCGCTGTCAAGATCATCGCGGAAGGTGCCGTTGTTTCTGCGGATTGCATACCGCACTTCAAATTCATAGAGCGTCGTACCGTCGTCGCAGTCCTCATAGCGGAGCAGTATCGCCTCCATGTCATATATCATCTGCATGGTAAAGCGGTCTTTTGCGCCGTTTTTCTTAATATACGCGTCGGTGAAAAGGGAATTGTACTTATCGCTGTCACCCATAATGACGGAGCTGAAGTACTCCCTGAAAAACCGGGCGGTTCTGTGCGCGGAATTATAGGAATTATCGTCGGTAAGTATCGCCGTCGAGGTTCCCCCGTCATCCGAGAAGTGAAGTGAACGGTCGAGGTCAAGATAAGCCTCGTCGGTGAAAATATCAAAGTCATAATCGGGGTTGAAGAGGAATATCGGCTCTCTTGTCCCGGCGTCCTCCTGCCGCGGTCTGTCGGAAAGTCCCTTTTCAAGTGCAATGTCGAAAAGAACGAGCACCGCAAAGACCGTCAGAATAATTGCCGCGATCTTCAGTAAGCGCTTTTTGCCGTTGTTTGCGGATTTGTCATTCATGTGGCTTCACCCCCGTTTTCGGTCATTTTTTTCAGCGCATTTTTGAAATCGGCATAGGAATACAGTGACCCGACGCAGAGAAGAGGAGAACCCTTCCTTGCCGCAAGCGCATATCCCTTTGAAACAGCCTCGGAAAACGAGCCGCACGGGTGCGCGGCAACTCCGGTTTCGGCGTAGTCATCGGCGTAGTCGGCGGCGGAGAGTGCCCGGACGCTTGACGGCGTGACGGTGAATACGGTGTCGGCGATTCCGGAAATCTCCGAGGCCATTTTTTTGTGATCCTTGTCGCGCAGAACACCGGATATTATGACCGGCCTTCTGTCAAGACAGAGCTTTGCGCTCCTTACGGCAGCCGCAATGCCCTCCTCGTTGTGCCCGCCGTCGAAAATCACGGTTGGATCGCGGTGCAAAACCTCGAAGCGTCCTTTCCAGCTTACGTCGGCAAGCCCGGTGCGGAGTGCTTTTTCGCTTATTTTCAGTCCGCGTCGGTTAAGGATACGGACAGCCTCGATCACCGATGCCGCGTTTTCCGGTTGATAGGCTCCGGCAAGCGGGATCCGGACGTTCTCATAATTCCCGTAGGTGAAAACCGAGCCGTCGATGCCGTATTTCACGTTTTTCAGCTTGGAAAGATCCTTTTTCCGGTATTCACAGCCGCGACTTTCAGCCGTTTCCGAGATGACTTTTTCTGCATCGGGGGAGTTCCCGCCGAAAAGCACCGGGGAATGCGGCTTGATTATCCCGGCTTTTTCACCGGCTATCGCCGATATCGTGTTTCCGAGAAACTGGACATGATCAAGCGAAATTCCGGTAATGACCGAGAGGAGAGGAGGGGGCAGAATGTTTGTTGAATCAAGCCTCCCGCCCATTCCGCACTCGATTACCGCAATATCAACGTGATTGCGCCTGAAATATTCGAATCCGACGGCGGTTATAAGCTCGAATTCCGTCGGCTTGTCGCTCATTCTTTCACACAGCGGGGAAATGTCGGTGACGATATCAGCAAGCTCGTCCCTGCCGATCATCCTGCCGTTTATCTGCATTCTTTCCTCAAAGAATTCGATATAAGGCGAAGTGAAAAGCCCGGTCTTATATCCGGCGGCATGAAGCACCGAGGCAAGCATTGCGCAGAACGAGCCTTTACCGTTTGTTCCGGCAACGTGAACGGCGGAAAAAGATCCTTCCGGATGGGACATCATTTCCGAAAGCTCCGTTATCCTTTCAAGCCCCGGACGGCTGCCCTGCCATTCGACCGAATGTATAAACGACATTGCCTCGCTGTAGTTCATTTTCTCTTAACGACCTTTCCGACCTGAGCCATGAACGTGCGGTTCCGCAGGAGCAGAACAAGCAGCACGGATTCCGCCGCCGCTATCCCGATGTAAACGGGTATTCTTAAATACACCGCATTGCCGAACCACGCATAAAGCCCGACGGACTTGATGATCATTGATCCGACGATATGCCCGGACAGAACTGCGACCGGCACGCTTATCCTGATGTCGGCACCCGGCAATATGTACCGGAACACCGTTCCCCCGACGGCACCGACGGCTGCCGCACCGAGCGTGACGAGCGGAAGCGGCGGCATTCCGGTTATGATGCAGGAAACAAGATCGGCGCAGAGCGCGGTCGCAGCTCCGACGGTCGGCCCGAAAATGAATCCGGCAAGGAACACCGGAAGGTTTTCGAACGTCAGTCTCAGAGGTCCTGTGCCGAAGATGCTTTTTGCAAGAAAAGCAAGTACAAGACTTGCCGCGGCAAGAAGCCCGCTTACCGCAAGGACCTTTGCATTGCCGAACAGCTTCAGTTCATCGGTGAATTTTACGGTTTTTGATTCAGGTTTCATCATAATAAAAATACCTCCCATGAGCAAACTCGCAGCACACGGAGGTATTTGCGGTAAACCGGACGGCATATGCATGATATGCGTATGCAAGCCGGCAGGCAGGATCTTTCTCCTTATGTACCAGCGGGATGCGGAATCCGGACCGCAACAGCTTTGTTTTCGTCCGAAGGGCAACTCCCCGTCCCTCCGGCACTTAACGCCCGGACACCTACTCTGAATATACTCTGATTTTATCACATTCCCTGACGCTTGTAAACCGGCAAAATCATCAAAATTCGTGAACAAATAATTAATTTTTGCTTTCAGCCCGCAGTTCGTCACACCGGGGCTTTTCAAAAGCGCGGAAATGTGGTATAATCATCGATTGTATGCCGCAGGTGCATTTGCGGCATCTTCGTGAAAGGAATCCCCGGATGCGGGGGAGCGAAATGAAAAAACTGCTTAAATACATGAAGGGCTACGGGAGGGAGTGCTTCCTCGGACCTCTTCTTAAGCTGCTTGAGGCGGCGCTTGAACTGCTTGTGCCTTATGTCATTTTCGACATCATAAACACCGGTATCGTGAACGACGACAGGGGCAATATCGTCGGAAAGATGTTCATCCTTATCGGAATGGGCCTTGCGGGGCTTCTGTTCTCGGTAGCGGCGCAGTACTTTTCGGCAAAGGCTGCCGTCGGATTCTCTTCAAAGGTCAGAGAGGCACTCTTCGCACACATAATGAGCCTCGGATATCCGGAGATCGATAAAACGGGAAAATCGATCTTCATAACCCGGCTGACAAGCGACATAAATCAGGTTCAGACCGGCATAAATCTCACCCTGCGTCTCTTCCTCCGTTCGCCTTTCATCGTTTTCGGCGCCATGATTTGTGCCTTTACGATCGACAAAAGCTCGGCAATGGTCTTTGTCGGCGTAATTCCGGTTCTGGCGCTTGTCGTTTTCGCAATAATGCTCTCGACAATACCGCTTTACAGGAAGGTTCAGCAGAAGCTCGACGTCATTCTCTCAAAAACAAGGGAAAATCTCAGCGGCGTGAGAATGCTCCGCGCACTCTGCAAGGAGGACGAAGAGATAAGCGAGTTCGGCGAGAAGAACAACGACCTGAACCATGCGCAGAAATTCGTCGGAAAGATCTCCGCTCTCATGAACCCGCTCACGTACGTGATAATCAACGTGGCGATAGTCGTGCTCATCTACACCGGTGCGCTCCGGGTGAACGAGGGAATACTCACGCAGGCGGCGATAATCGCTCTTTACAATTATATGTCGCAGATACTTGTCGAGCTTATAAAGCTGGCAAATCTGATAATCACGATAACAAAAGCCGTTGCCTGCGGAAACCGCGTTGCCGCAGTGCTTGAGACTGAGCCTTCAATGACGGTTCAGCCGGAGACCTTCGGCGACGACAGACATACCGTGGAGTTCCGCGACGTCAGCTTCAGATACTCTGCGGGCGCAGAAAACGCGCTTTCCGATATCGTCTTTACCGCCGATCCGGGGCAGACCATCGGAATAATCGGCGGAACCGGCTCCGGAAAAACGACGCTTGTAAACCTTATCTGCCGTTTCTATGACGCAACGGGCGGAGAGGTGCTTGTTGACGGCAAAAACGTGAAGTCATATGATTTCCCGACGCTGAGAAACAAGGTGGGAATCGTCCCGCAGGGCTCCTCGCTCTTCCGCGGCGATGTGAGAAGCAACATAAAGTTCGGAAACGAAAACGCCGGAGACGACGAGATCTGGGCTGCGCTTGAAGCGGCGCAGGCAAAGGGCTTTGTCTCCGAAAAGCCGGGTCAGCTTGATTTTGAGATAGAGCAGGGCGGCAAAAACCTTTCCGGCGGTCAGAGACAGCGCCTGACGGTTGCAAGAGCGCTTGTCCGCCGCCCCGAGATCCTTATCCTTGACGATTCCTCATCGGCGCTTGACTATGCGACCGACCTTGCGCTCCGTCATGCGATAAAGAATCTCGATTACAAGCCGGTCATCTTCATCGTCTCGCAGCGGGCATCGACGCTCCGCGGCTCCGATAAGATAATCGTTCTTGACGAAGGAAAAGCCGTCGGCATGGGAACGCACGACGGGCTTTATGACTCATGTCCGGTATATCGCGAGATATGCGATTCCCAGACGAAAAACCGCTGATAGGAGGGGATTTCCGTATGAAAAAGAAGCTTTCATCCGCAGGGCTTAAAAAATCGCTTGCGTATGTTTCGCATTACAAGCCGCTCATTGTCCTCACTCTCACCCTTGCCGTTGTAAGCACGGCGGCAGCACTTATCGTCCCGGTTATCATCGGCGATACGATCGACCTCATTATCGGAAAAGACAATGTCAGTATAGCCGGAGTTGTTTCCGGGCTCTCGAAAGCCGCGATAATCTTCTGCATCGGCGGAATCGCCCAGTGGCTGATGGCAATGATAAACAATAAGATCACCTTCAGCGTCGTCCGCGACATAAGACGCGATGCCTTCGAAAAGATCCAGCGCCTTCCGATATCCTATATCGATTCCCACCCGCACGGAGACATAGTCAGCCGGATCATAGCCGATGTTGATCAGTTCTCCGACGGTCTTCTCATGGGCTTCACACAGCTCTTTACCGGCGTTCTGACGATTGCGGCGACCCTTGTGTTCATGTTCGCGATTCAGCCGGTCATCGCGGCAGTCGTCGTAGTGCTGACGCCGATGTCGCTGTTCATCGCAAATTTCATAGCCAAAAAAACCTACGGATTCTTCCGCGAACAGTCGGCTATCCGCGGCGAGCAGACAGATTATATAAATGAGATGGTCGAAAACGTAAAGACCGTCAAGGCATTCTCGAACGAGGACAGGGTGATCGGAAAGTTCTCCGAGATCAACGGCAGGCTTGAAAAAAGCTCGCTCCGCGCGATATTCTTCTCGTCGCTCACTAACCCGACAACGCGGTTTGTCAATGCGGTCGTTTACGCGGCAGTCGCAGGAGCAGGCGCAATCGCGGTCATCGGAGGGGGACTTACCGTCGGCGGGCTGTCGGTGTTCCTTTCGTACGTGAATCAGTATACCAAACCCTTCAACGAGATATCCGGCGTGCTTGCCGAGCTTCAGAACGCGCTTGCCTGTGCTGAGAGGATATTTGATTTCATCTCCGCCGAATCGGAAAAGCCGGATGCTCCCGACGCGCTTGTGCTTGACGGAGTGAAGGGAAGCGTAGGAGCAAACGACGTCAGCTTCTCATACGTCCCCGACAGAAAGCTGATAGAGCATTTCAACCTCGACGTAAAGCCGGGACAGAAGATAGCAATTGTCGGTCCTACCGGGTGCGGAAAAACCACCTTCATTAACCTGCTGATGCGGTTCTATGACGTTAATTCCGGCTCGATAACGGTTGACGGACACGATATCCGCGATATAACAAGAAAGAGCCTCCGGTTAAGCTACGGAATGGTGCTTCAGGAGACATGGCTCAAGCACGGAACGGTGCGCGAGAACCTCAAGCTCGGCAGACCCGACGCGACCGACGGCGAAATGATCGACGCGGCGAAAAAGACGCACTGCCACGGCTTTATATCCCGCCTTGAAAACGGCTACGATACCGTTATATCCGAAAGCGGCGGCAATCTTTCAAACGGTCAGAAGCAGCTGCTCTGTATCGCCCGTGCGATGATATCCGATCCGCCCATGCTTATACTTGATGAGGCAACATCGTCGATAGATACCCGTACCGAGATCAGGGTTCAGAATGCCATGAAGAAGCTGATGGGCACCAGAACCTCGTTTGTCGTCGCCCACAGACTCTCGACGATAATGGAAATGGATCTTATCCTTGTAATGAAGGACGGAAATATAATCGAACAGGGAACTCACGGTGAGCTTATGGCAAAGGGCGGATTCTATTCTGTCCTCTTCAACAGCCAGTTCGCCGAATAATACCGAAAGGACGGAGAGACACTTGGACAACAGCGAAATTCTTGATTTTATACGTGATTTCGATATCGCGGGTGTGCCGGTCGGCGCGGAGGTGTGCAATACCGGGCATATCAACCGCACCTATATCGTCACTACGGAATCGGAGCACGGCGAGGGAAAGTATATTCTTCAGCGGATAAACACGTCGGTCTTTACAAATCCCGACGAGCTTATGCACAACATTGAGAATGTCACCGCATATCTTCGCCGCGAAATTGCGGCTGAGGGCGGTGATCCGGACAGGGAAACGCTCTCGATCGTCAGATGCGGCGGAAAGCTGTACAGGACCGATGCCGATGGCGGGGTATGGAGAGTCTATGTATTTGTTCCGGGAACGCGGTCGTATGACTCGGCAGACACACCGGAGATGCTTGAAGCGGCGGGGCTTGCCTTCGGGCGTTTCCAGAAGCGGCTTTCGGATTTCCCGGCAGCAGAGCTTCATGAAACTCTCCCGCGGTTCCACGACACGGCAAAACGCTATCGCGACTTTCTGACTGCGGTAAACGAGGACAGAGCCGGACGTGCGGAATCGGTTAAAAACGAAATTGAGTTTATAAAAGCCCGCGCGGAAAAGTTTTCTTATATCACTGACAGAATTTCCGCGGGAAGAATCCCTCTGAGGGTAACGCACAATGATACTAAGCTGAACAATGTGCTTATCGACACGGAATCCGGCAAAGCCGTATGCGTCGTTGACCTTGATACCGTCATGCCGGGATCGGTGCTTTACGATTTCGGCGACGGCATACGCTTCGGAGCCTCAAGCGCCGCCGAGGACGAACGCGAGCTTGACCGGGTGTTTGTACGGCTTGATATGTTCGACGGATTTGCAAAAGGCTTTATCGCAGGCTGCGGCGGCTCTCTTACCGATGAGGAGCTTGACGCGCTTCCGATGGGCGCTTACATAATCACTGCCGAAACCGGGATGAGATTCCTTGCCGACCATCTGAACGGCGATACATACTTTTCGATCCACCGCGAGAATCATAATCTTGACAGAGCAAGAACACAGCTGAAGCTTGTCAGCGATATGGAAACAAAGCTCGGTGATATGGAGAGAATAATCGCAAAGTACCGCTGATTTTATACATAACGGCGGCGGACGCCCCGAAAAAATAAAAAATTTGTTTTTTCTATTGACTTTCGCCGCCCATTATGATATAATACTATGCGTTCGGTGATATGCCCCTGTAGCTCAGTCGGTAGAGCACTTGACTTTTAATCAAGTTGTCCGGGATTCGATTTCCCGCAGGAGCACCAATCTGACCCTGAAACCCGTTTTACCGGATTTCAGGGTTTTCTTGTAATCCCGCTTCAGAATGTAACCGAATGACCGAATGAAAGTGAAGATAAGATGAAAATGAAACTTGTGCGGATAATTTCCGCGGTTCTGTTTGTCCTGCTCCTCTCTCCGTGCGTTTTCGCCGCGGAAAATGCGGAAACGGTATTTGAGGACATCACAAAAAACGACATATATGCCGCAGTATACGAGGCTGACATAGTTTCTCTGCGCTCTGCCCTCGACTGCGGACTGATCACCTCGCGTGAGCTTACCGGGATATATCTTGACAGGATCGAAAAGTTCGGCGGCGCAAAGAAATGCTTCATAACCCTTTGCGACAATGCCCTTGACGAGGCTGACAAACGCGATGCGGCAATTGCGGCGGGAACGGCCGAGGGCACGCTTTTCGGGATCCCGGTAGTTGTAAAGGACAATATAGAATATGCCGGTTATCCGACGACAAACGGCAAGAAAAAGAACGGCAGCGTGTCAGCGACAAACGCGGCAGTCGTTCAGTATCTTCTTGATGAGGGTGCGGTCATACTCGGAAAAACCAACATGAGCACCGAAGCTCAGGAGGCGCGCATAACCATCAGCCGCGCCGTGGGAGAAACGACCAATGCCTACGATTCCGGGATGGCAGCCGGCGGCTCTTCCGGCGGAACGGCAGTCTCTGTGTCGCTGAATCTCGCCGCCGCAGGCCTCGGAACCGACACAAATGCCTCGCTGCGTTATCCCGCAGTGCTGAACGGATGCGTTTCGCTCCGCTCAACCTTTGACCTTGTTTCAAGGGAGGGGGTCATAAAGCTCAACGGAAAGCGCGACGTTGCCGGAGCAATAACCCGCACGGTTTACGATCAGGCAGTAATGCTTGATGCAATAACCGGCGGAATATACAATTTCACGAAACGGCTTGATCCCGACAGGCTGAAAGGCGCGCGCCTCGGAGTGATAAAGGAGCTGTCGTATCCCTACGGTTCTTCCGACCGCTCGTCAGCCAACTTTGATCCCGAGATTTCGGCGGCATTTGAAAATGCTCTGTCAGAGCTTACCGAGTGCGGAGCCGAAATTGTTGAAGTTTCAATGCCGCGCATCTTTTCAATGTCGGCATCCTGCAACGAAACGTATGCAAATGCCGCTGCCGCAAAGGAAAATTTCTATTCGGAATACAGGACGCTTTTTGAATCGGAAAACCTGACCGCAGTGATATTCCCGTCATGTGTGACCGCACCGCTTTACACCGGAGTTACCTCCGACGGTGCGCTGAAGGTCTATCGGCAGACAAGCGTCACAAACCTTTCGCTGATCTCACCTCAGCTCGGTGTTCCTGAAATGACGGTACAGACCGGTCTGCACTCAAGAAATGCCGGAATGGGAATAGAATTCGCCGGGCTTCGCGGAGACGACCAGAAGATACTTGACCTTGCGTATTCCTACACCTCAAGATACGACCACCGCACGGTTCCGGAGTATGCGGAAAACCTGTACGGCGCGGCAAGATACAGCATGAGCGAAATCGTCAGCCGCTATATCGTATTCACAACACCGAAAACCTCCGGTTCTTCAGCGGTATCTTCCCCGGAAGACAGCTCCGCCAAAACGGAGAATACCGGGAGCGCCGCTGTCACGGAAACCGACCGTGATCAGCCGTACCGAACTGCAAATAAGGTTACGGTGATCTGCATAGCCGGCGTGTCTGTCTGCATTCTGATTTGTCTGAGCGCGAACATAAGAAACTCCCGGATGAGAAAAAGCAGGCGCAGAAGCAGGCGCAGAAGATAAAATATATCCCTGATCACCAGGCCGGCAGCCGGTAATCAGGGATATATTTTACTGTGAGAATTTCAGGCTGTAGCTTTCAATTGCCGCCCGGATTATCCGGACAGCCTGTTCTCTTCCTTTGACTTCGCCGTCAACTGCCGTTGTCTTGTTTTCAAGACGCTTGTAGACCTCGAAGAAGTGGCACATTTCGTCGAAAATGTGTTTCGGAAGATCCTTGATGTCGTGATACCCGTTGTAAGTCGGGTCGTTCATCGGAATTGCGATTATCTTTTCGTCATTTCTGCCGTCGTCGATCATGGAGATGACCCCGATCGGATATGCCCTGACAAGCGTAAGCGGATCAAGGCTTTCCGAACAGAGAAGCAGAACGTCAAGCGGGTCGTTGTCGTCTCCGTAGGTTCGCGGAATAAATCCGTAGTTTGCCGGATAGTGCGTTGAGGTGTGCAGTATGCGGTCGAGAATTATCAGTCCGGTCTGCTTGTCAAGCTCGTATTTCTTCTTGCTCCCCTTCGGAATCTCGATTACGCAGATAAAATTCTCGGGCGAGATCCTGTCGGGAGAAATGTCATGCCAGATGTTTGCCATGTAAGTATTCCTTTCGGCGGAGCGGCTTGCAGACGGGGCAGAACCGCAGCCGGTCACGGTGTTTCAGCGGTTCTTTTTGGCTTCTTTTTTCAGTTTTTTTGCTTCGGCTTCGGCAAGCTTCATCTGCTCTATGACAGCCGCGGCTTTTTTCTTTCTCACAACTATCGGCACAACGACTGCGGCGGCAAGCGCGGCAATGACGGCGATGAGAAGTATTATATCGACTGCCACCGGGTATCTGTCACCGAAAAGTATGGATTTTGTCCTTGTGTCAAGAGTGGAGACGGCAGAGATCGCTTTTTCGCCGCTGTACTCCGCTATGTCGGAAAGGGAAGAGGAGCTGTCACCCGCCTTTATTTTCATGCTTTCCAGCTTGAGCGTTCCGTCGGAAAGAAGAGCGGCTTTGTCGGAGGAAACGGTGAGGTTTGTCCCCTGTATCAGCATTGAGTATGAGGAATAAAGCGAACCCTGCGCGTCAACGGTCACGCCGGCGCTCATGATAAGCTCCCTGACGTTGGCGGCATAGCCTTTTCCGGCTTTGAGGTTCAGAACCGCGCTTCCGGACATTGCGACCTTTGAATATTCCGCCTTGACGGCATCGGTGCCTCCGCGGACGTTGAAGGTCCCGGAGGTTATGCTCAGCTTGTCGGAATTATTGGTCGAATTGCAGAGTATTCCGGTCTCCCCACCCTCAAGCGTGAGCGTGCCGTTTCCTCTGAAAATGACATTGCCGCCGATATAAAGCGCAGCTTTTGTCGCCTTTATGCGGTTGTCGCCCTTGAGAATGACAGTTGCACCGTCGGTTATCTTCAGCCCGTACTCATCCTCCGTGTCGATACGGAGATCGGAAAGCGTCAGGGTATCCTTCGGGTTGTCCCAGAAATAGCCCTCGCCGCGCATATTCTGACGTGGGTTGAGGATGCTGACCCCTTCGGTCAGTGTTTTAGCCGCGCTGACGTTCAGGCAGGCAAAAAGCGGGACAACTATGGCAAGCGTGAGTAGGATTGCGATTCTTCTTTTGCTGTTCATGTGTTTTTTCCTTTGTCCTGTGAGTCGATAAGAAATCATTGTACAACAGAATCAATATACCACAAAAGTGTTAATAAATCAAGTACTTAGGGTGCAAAATGCCGTAAATACAGATATCCCGGCAAAGGCGCACCGCACAACCGCGAAACGCGTGCGGCTTCAGGATAATATATACCGGGCTTGTGACCGGGCGATGCATTACCGCACCGGCAAATGACTAAATATACGTATTACAGGTGTGAAAAGTCTACATATTGTATTCCGGTAAAGCATTTAGTCTCTGTTGCACAAAAAAACTTAATATTCTTTTAACGGTTGTGTAAAAAGTATGGTTGACAAAAGTATGAATTTGCTGTAAAATAATTATCGGTAAGAAAACAAACAGTCGATATATCTCAGATAATAAGGATTTGAAGTTTCTACCCGGTCCCGTAACAGACCGGACTATCGGCAACTGAACCGGTCATTCCCGTTCTTTTGCCGCGCAAACAGGCGGCTTTTTTGTTTTTCTTTTTATTGCGGAGGACGGAGACATGAAGATTCTTGAAGAGCGGATCATAAAGGACGGCAGAGTCCTTCCCGGAAACGTCCTTAAGGTTGACAGCTTCCTCAATCATATGATCGACGTTCCGTTTGTCTGCGAACTGGGCAAAGAATTCCGCAGGCTGTTTGAAACCTCCGGCGTCACAAAGATTCTTACGATCGAGGCATCCGGCATCGGGCTTGCCTGCCTCACGGCGCAGTATTTCGGTGTCCCTGTCGTATTCGCAAAGAAGTCAAGGACGTCAAATATCTCGTCCGAGGTTTATTCAACCCCCGTCGAGTCCTACACCCACGGAAACACAAATAACGTCATCGTCTCAAAGCAGTACCTCGGCGCAGGTGACAGAGTCCTTATTATCGACGATTTCCTTGCCACGGGAAATGCGCTGAAGGGGCTTATCGAGCTTTGCCGCCTTGCCGGTGCGGATGTTGTCGGATGCGGTATCGCGATTGAAAAGCGTTATCAGCACGGCGGCGATGCGCTGAGAGCGGAAAATATAAGGGTCGAATCGCTTGCGTTGATTGACTCCATGGAAAACGGAAATATCGTTTTCTCACAGATCTGAATTACTGAAAGCGCAGCTTTCCGGCGTAGCTTTCTTTAATTAATATATTATTTTTTCGGAGGAACAATAATGTTCAGGAAAATCCTTTCCATCGCACTTGCGGCGCTTATGCTTGCAGGACTCTGCATGGCATTCGGTTCGTGCTCCAAGAGCGGAGATGCTTTCAAGATCGGCGTCATCCTTCTGCACGACGAGAAATCCACCTATGACCTCAACTTCATCAACGGAGTAAAGACCGCGGTCGAGGAGCTCAAGAAGGACGGCAAAAACGTCGAGATCGTGTTCAAGAAGAACATCCCCGAGTCCAACGAGTGCTATGAGGCTGCTTCCGAGCTTGTTGACGACGGATGCACCCTTATCTTTGCTGACAGCTTCGGTCATGAGGATTTCATGATTAATGCCGCAAAGAAGCATGAGAATGTTCAGTTCTGCCACGCAACCGGAACAAAGGCTCATACCGCCAACCTTTCCAATTTCCACAATGCATTCGCAAGCATCTATGAGGGCAGATACCTCGCCGGTGTTGCCGCAGGTCTCAAGCTCAACGAGATGATCGCAGACGGTAAATTCAAGGCTGAAGAGGCAAAGATCGGCTACGTCGGCGCATACACCTATGCAGAAGTTATCTCCGGATATACCTCCTTCTATCTCGGCGCAAAGTCTGTCTGCCCGACCGTTACAATGGACGTTCAGTTCACCGGCTCGTGGTACGACGAGACCGCTGAGAAGAACACCGCACTTGCTCTCATCAACGGCGGCTGCAAGCTCATCAGCGGACACGCTGACTCCATGGGCGCTCCCACTGCCTGCGAAGAGAAGGGCGTTCCGAACATCGCTTACAACGGCAGCACCGTTGCACAGTGCCCCAACACCTTCATCGTTTCCTCCAGAATCGACTGGGCTCCCTACTTCAAGTATATCTGCGAGCAGGCTATTGCCGGAAAGACCATCGACACCGACTGGACCGGAACCCTTAAGACCGGCTCCGTTGCTCTTACCGATATCAACGAGAAGGTAGCAGCCAAGGATACCGCAGCAAAGCTCAAGGATGTCAGAGCTAAGCTCGAAAGCGGCGAACTCAACGTGTTCGATACCAACAACTTTACCGTTGAAGGCAAGAAGGTTGAGAGCTTCAAGGTCGAAGAGACCAACGAGGTTATCGAGAACGGCATATTCAAGGAATCCTCCTTCCGTTCCGCTCCTTACTTCGATCTTAGAATCGACGGCATCACTCTTCTTAACGACAAGTATTGATTCCACCGGTCTGTGAACTGACATAACGTGTCAGATCCGGCTGGGAATCTCCCTGCACCGAGGGGCTCACGCTTTTATGGCGCGAGCCCCTCAAATGGGTGTAATAACCGTAATTCCGGAGCGGTTTCCGGAATTATATAAACCAACTCAAGACAATCCCGGAGGAAAAACAGTGAGTAAAACAGCAGCGCTGGAACTTAAAAACATTTCCAAGAGCTTCGGCAGTGTCGTCGCTAACAAAAACGTCGATCTCACACTTTACAAGGGCGAGATACTGGCGCTTCTCGGCGAGAACGGAAGCGGCAAAACCACGCTCATGAATATGATAGCCGGAATTTATTATCCCGACGAGGGACAGATTTTCGTTGACGGCAAAGAGGCAGTGATAAGCTCACCGAAGGACGCTTTCGGGTACGGAATCGGTATGATCCACCAGCATTTCAAGCTCGTTGACGTTTTTTCCGCGAGCGAGAATATCATACTCGGCGTAAAGGACGGCAGAAAGTTCAATATTAAGAACGTCAATGCCACCGTCGGCGAGATCTGCCGCAAATACGGCTTCAATATCGATCCGAAAAAGAAAATATACGAAATGTCCGTCTCTGAAAAGCAGACGGTTGAAATAATAAAGGTCATTTATCGCGGCGCGGAGATACTCATCCTCGACGAGCCGACGGCGGTTCTGACCCCTCAGGAGTCAGGGAAGCTCTTCGATATCCTCCGCAAAATGCGCGAGGACGGGAAATCGATAATTATCATCACCCATAAGCTCCATGAGGTGCTTTCAATCTCCGACCGGGTTGCGGTTCTGAGAAGAGGCGAACACATCGCGACCGTCAACACCGCCGAAACAAACGAGTCGGAGCTTACCGAGATGATGGTCGGCAAGAAGGTCACGCTGAATATCGCAAGAAGCGAGCCGGTCAATCCGCATCTCCGTCTCAGCGTCAAGGGCGTCACCGGTACCGATGCCGACGGGATCAAGGTGCTTGACAATGTTTCCTTCTCGGTCAATTCCGGTGAGATCCTCGGAATCGCCGGTATTGCCGGAAGCGGTCAGAGAGAGCTTCTTGAGGCAATTGCCGGACTTCAGCATATCGATTCCGGCGAGATCACATACATATCCCGTAAAACCGGCGAGAGCGTCAACCTCCGCGACAAAACCCCGCTTCAGATACGCGACCTCGGCGTGCGCCTTTCCTTCGTTCCGGAGGACAGGCTCGGCATGGGTCTTGTCGGAAACATGAATATCACCGACAACATGATGCTCCGCAGCTACCAGAAGGGCAAGTCGATGTTCCTTGACAGGGAAAAGCCGAAGGCGCTTGCCGAGGAGATAATAAAGAGCCTCGAGGTCGTCACCCCCGGACTTACAACGCCGGTAAGACGTCTCTCCGGCGGAAATGTCCAGAAGGTGCTTGTCGGACGCGAGATCGCGTCGTCTCCGTCGGTGCTGATGGCGGCTTACCCGGTCAGAGGACTTGACATAAATTCGTCTTATATGATATACAATCTTCTGAACAAGCAGAAGGAAAACGGAGTGGCGGTCATCTTTGTCGGAGAGGACCTTGACGTTCTTATCGAGCTTTGTGACAGGATCATGGTCATCTGCGGCGGAAAGATAACCGGCATCGTTGACGGCAGGACCGCAGTCAAGGAAGAGATCGGACTGCTTATGACAAAACACGAGCCGGCTGAGTATACGGCAGAAGAGGGGAAAGAGTGAGTATCATGGCAAAGGAAATCAACAAAACACACCGTGAACCTCTGTTCCACGTTCTCAAGCGTCCGTCAATATCCTTCGGCAAGGCGCTTTTCATCCGCATTGCGGCAATTCTTATCGCTTTTGTCGTCTGCGCTCTTATTTCCGGAGTTCTTGTCAATAACGCAACCCCGGTTTCCTTCTTCGAATCGGTGTTCAAAGGCTCGTTCGGCACCACAAGAAAGATATGGAAGCTGTTCAAGGACATTTCCGTCCTGCTGTGCATATCCCTTGCGATAACCCCTGCGTTCCGGATGAAATTCTGGAATATCGGTGCCGAGGGACAGGTGCTTGTCGGAGCACTTGCCTGCGCTGCCTGTATGTACTACCTCAACGGCAAGGCATCGGATCCCGTAATTATCATCTGTATGTTTGCGGCATCGGTTCTTGCCGGAATGGTGTGGGCAGGAATCCCCGCACTGTTCAAGGCTCAGTGGAACACGAACGAGACGCTGTTCACGCTTATGATGAACTATATAGCCACATACCTTGTCGCGTATTTCCTCATCAAGTGGACACCGAACGGCTCAAGTTCGCTCGGTATCCTTCCGGCAGGTCATCTTCCCAGGCTCGGGCATGAATATCTGCTTATAATAGTCTCGGTCGCGCTCCTCACCGTGCTGGTTCATATCTATCTGAATTACAGCAAGCACGGCTATGAGATCTCTGTTGTCGGCGAGAGCGAAAAGACTGCCAGATACATCGGCATTAACGTAAAAAAGGTCATAATCAGAACCATGCTGTTCTCGGGAGCGCTCTGCGGTATTGCGGCATTTCTGATTGTCGGCGGGCTTGACCACACCGTCACAGAAAATACCGTCGGCGGTCTCGGATTCACCGCTATCATGGTATCGTGGCTGGCAAAATTCAAGCCGTTCAACATGATATTCACCTCTTTACTCATAGTGTTCCTCAAGCAGGGCGCGGCTCAGCTTTCGCAGGACTTTGACATAAGCTCGGCTTTCCCGAACATCGTCGTCGGAATAATCCTGTTCTTCGTCATCGGCTGTGAGTTCTTTATCAATTACAGAATCGCCCGCCGCAGTTCCGCAAAGGAGGCAAAATAATGAATAACGTCTGGTCAATGATAATCAACTATCTGCTCAGCGCAGTTTCACTCGGAATGACCTTCCTTTACGGCTCGACAGGTGAGATACTGACGGAAAAATCCGGTCACCTCAACCTCGGAATTCCCGGAATCATGTGCTTCGGAGCCGCCGGCGGCTGTATCGCTCTTGAACTTATGAGCGGTTCGATCGGCAAAACCCCGGCATTCATTATTGTCGTCATCGGAATACTTGCTTCTTTCCTTGCCGGCGCGCTTATGGGTCTGCTTTACTGCTTCCTCACCGTTACGCTTCATGCCAATCAGAACGTGACCGGACTTGCCCTCACAACCTTCGGCGTCGGCGCGATGGAGTTTGCAATGTCAAAGATCGTTGACTCAAACTACCTAAGGGCGCTTCCTTTCTTCAGATTCCCCTTCGCAAAGAGCCAGACTTCCGCGAAATATTGCGGAGTAATGTTCTTCCTTGCGATAATAATAGCGCTTATCGCGTCGTTTGTCCTTCTGAAAACCAGAGTAGGACTTTACCTCCGCGCGGTTGGCGAAAATCCCGCAACTGCAGACGCCGTCGGCATCAACGTTTTCAGATACAAGTACGTCGCGACCTGCGTCGGAAGCGGAATTGCCGGACTCGGCGGTCTGTATTACATTATGGATTACTCCGGTTCCCAGGAATCCTACCTCAGCATCGAGCCCATGGGATGGCTTGCGATCGCGCTTGTCATCTTCGCGCTGTGGAAGCCGCATATAAGCATAATCGGCTCTGCCGTGTTCGGTGCGCTCTTTGTAGCCGGTTCATATATCCCCGCGATACGCGAGCTTCACGTCAGCATGAGCTCCACCCCCCTCCTCAAGATGCTTCCGTATGTCTTTACGGTCATCGTCCTTATAGTGATAAGCATCAGAAACAAGCGCGAGAATCAGCCTCCCGCTGCTCTCGGACTCAATTACTACCGCGAGGACAGATAACAGACCGCTGAATAAATTAACACTGCCGTACCCCAAAAACCGGGATACGGCAGTTGCTGTTTTTCTTCTGTATTTAATCCGGATATTTCTCCCCGACACCGGCAGCTACCGATTCCATGATCCGGCTGATATATCCTGCCCAGACAAGCGAAGCGGCTGATGCAAATATCTGATACACCGGAACGGTATACAGCAGCAGATATGCCACAGCGGTCGAAACTATCACAAGTACCGCGCCGATCCTGAAGGCAAGCCCGGTTTTCAACGCAAGCTCCTCTCTGCACCGGCTTTCCGACGGGAGGGAATTGTCACTGCCGGTATGCTCTCTTACGGTTTTCTTAAGTATTTCGCCGATCCGGATAAGAAGAACCGCAAAAATCACGCAGGATGCCAGCCGTAATACTGCCGGGACAGTGAACTGAAGATAAAGTCTTTTTATGCTCAGCACCGCCTGCTGCTGATGGAGTACACAGAATACCAACGTGGCGATGAATGAGACAGCCGATAAAACGGATGAAATGACAGAGAGCTTTTTCGGCTTCCTTGCCGGAGAACCGTACAGCACCTCCGCCTGCTTTGAAACAAAAATCATAAGCACCGATGCAACAACAAGCGGCAGAACCGGAATTCCGTCAATGCAGAAGGGAACAGTAAAGAACGCCGCGATTTTTATATACAGCGTCAGCTTCGGCACGGCCTTTTTCACCGTTCCGGCGACAGTGACCCGAACCTCAGAGATCCGTCGCGTGATGTCAAGTGTAAGAGCTTTGTTCCTTTTCAGAGCCCCGAACACACGTGAGGTGCAGATAAGCCACACAAGACCGAGGATAAGACCGACGGCAAGACACATCATGACAAGCACCGATTTGTACGGCGCAAGCGGATAGACCGCGCCGTCCTCCTGTATGATGTACAGATAGACAAGCTCCGGTGCAAGCGCAAAAAATGACCTCAGAGTAAGAAATGCCGCCGTAAATCCGCCTGCCGCCCGGAAGCCTGAGGGAAGCGATACTCCGGCAAATTCAGCCGAATCTGAAACAGTCTCCCACAGCCCGGAAAACGCGGGAATTGCGAAAATCAGCTCCAGAACGGCAAAAACCAAAGTGAACAGCATATAGAACGACGGATCGGACGACGCGACCGATATCATAGGTATAAGGGCTGCAGCCTTTACCGCCGAAACCGCAAGATATCTTGAGAAATTCCGGTAAGACTCCTCTGCCGTCGCCGAAACCGACGTAATTGGTCTGAATCCGCGCATTATCAGGATTATTCCGATGAAATCCGGCAGAATGTCAAGAATGTTGACCTCCGGATTGAAGAGGAAGAACAGCCCGGTAATTATCAGTGAATAGTTCATAATTATTTTTCTTCTCCGACAGATAAGGGGCTTCTGCAGATGCTGCAAAGCCCCCTGTTTTTTATCAGCCCCGGTTTATTCGGCTGATGAGTCGTTTATTCCGCAGCATTTTTTATACTTTTTGCCGCTTCCGCAAGGGCAGGGATCGTTTCTGCCGACCTTCTGAGCCTTTTTGAGCACGACCGGCTTCTTCTTTATCGGTCCTGCTCCTTCAAAGCTCGCTCCGGTGACCTTTGCGACCTCGACGCGTTTTATCTCCTGACGCCTCGGCTGAACCGAGAGAAGCATTCTCACGGTATCCTCACGTATTGAGGCGATCATTGCATCGAACATATCGGCGGCGGCGATACGGTATTCGCTTATCGGATTTCTCTGTGCATAGGCATTCAGTCCGACGCTGCCCTTAAGATCCTCCATAGCCTCAAGGTGGTCCATCCACTTTTCATCGACATTGCGGAGAAGGAGAACGCGCTCGATCTCGCGCATCTGCTCGGTGCCGAAGATTTTCTCCTTCTCGGCGTAAAGCGCCTTCGCTCTCTTTTCAAGCTCCTCTTTGATGTCATCCGGAACAACATTCGAAAGCTCCTCGTCGGTATATCTGAAATCGCCGTCGCTGCAGAGGGTTCCGAGGAAGTAGTTGCGGAGCTCGTCAAATTTCCAGTCGTTCGGCGCCTCGGGATTGACGCAGAGATTGACCTCGTCGTCAACGACTGTAGTGATCATATCCGTCATCTTATCATGCAGGTCACAGCCGTCAAGCACCTCGCGGCGCTGCTTGTATATGACCGTTCTCTGCTGATTCATAACGTCGTCGTAGCTGAGGACGTTCTTTCTGCGGGCAAAGTTGTTGTCCTCAAGCTGTTTCTGTGCGTTCTCAATGGAATTGGAGAGTATCCTCGCCTCGATAGGCTGGTCGTCCTCAAGTCCGAGCCGCTCAACCATTCCGAGTATCCGTTCACTTCCGAACAGTCGCATGAGATCGTCGTCAAGCGAGAGGAAGAACCGCGATTCTCCGGGGTCGCCCTGACGTCCGGAGCGTCCTCGAAGCTGGTTGTCGATACGGCGGCTTTCGTGTCTTTCGGTACCGATTATGAACAGACCGCCTGCGGCTTTTATTTTTTCCGCTTCCGGCTCGATCTCGCGCTTGTACCTGTCAAACAGCTCGCGGAACACCTTGCGCGCCGCAAGGACCTCCTCGCTCACCGAGGTTGACGAGCCGATCGCAAGACCGACAACATCCTCGTCGTAGCCCTGCTTCAGCATATCCTGTTTTGCCATAAACTCGGGGTTTCCTCCGAGCATGATATCGGTGCCTCGTCCCGCCATGTTCGTAGAGATGGTAACTGTTCCGTACTTACCGGCTCCGGCAACTATCTCGGCTTCTTTTTCGTGATATTTTGCGTTGAGGACGGTGTGCTTTATGCCCTCGCGCCTGAGCAGCTTTGAAAGCTCCTCGGATTTCTCGATGGAAACGGTACCTACAAGTACCGGCTGACCCTTTTCGTGGCACTCTATGACCTGATTTATGATGGCGTCGTACTTGCCCTTTTTGTTCTTGTAAACAACGTCGTGGTGGTCGATCCTGATCATCGGCTTGTTCGTCGGGATCTCGACGACGTCAAGGTTGTATATCTCCCTGAACTCGTTCTCCTCGGTAAGCGCGGTACCTGTCATGCCGGAGAGCTTCTTATACATTCTGAAGTAGTTTTGGAAGGTTATCGTTGCAAGAGTCTTGTTCTCCTTCTCGATCTTGACGTGTTCCTTTGCCTCGATAGCCTGATGCAGACCGTCGGAATAGCGTCTGCCGAACATCATACGTCCGGTAAAGCTGTCAACGATTATGATCTGACCGTCCTTGTTGACGTAATCGACGTCCTTCATCATGACGCCGTGCGCCTTAATCGCCTGATTTATGTGATGGGACAGGGTGGTATTCTCGGGATCGGAGAGGTTTTCAATGTTGAAGAACTGCTCCGCCTTCTTTACGCCTGCCTCGGTAAGAACCGCGGTCTTTGCTTTTTCATCGACAATATAGTCGGCATCAAGTGTGTCGGTTGATTCCTTGCTGTCGATCTCCTTTATCCTGAACTGACGGAGCGTGCGGACGAAAGCGTCGGCTCTGTCATAAAGGTCGGTGGACTTTTCGCCCTCGCCGGAGATGATAAGCGGGGTTCTTGCCTCATCGATGAGTATCGAGTCGACCTCGTCAACGATGGCAAAAGCGTGTCCGCGCTGTGTGAGACGCTCCTTGTAAATGACCATGTTGTCGCGGAGGTAGTCGAAGCCGAACTCGTTGTTGGTTCCGTATGTGATGTCGGCGTTGTAAGCCTTCTGCTTCTCCTCCTTTGTTTGGTCGTGGACTATAAGCCCGGTTGTAAGGCCGAGGAAGCCGTAGACGCGTCCCATTTCCTCGGCGCCGAGTCCCGCAAGATATTCGTTGACCGTGACGATATGAACGCCCTCGCCGGTAAGCGCATTAAGGTAAGCGGGAAGGGTAGCGACAAGCGTTTTTCCTTCACCTGTTTTCATCTCGGCAATGCGCCCCTGATGAAGAATGATGCCGCCCATAAGCTGAACGCGGAACGGACGTTTGCCGAGGACACGGTCGTCAGCCTCTCTTATGACGGCAAAAGCGTCGGGGAGAATGTCGTCTGTCGTTTCTCCGTCGGCAAGGCGCTTTTTGAGCACATCGGTCATAGAGCGCAGCTCTTCGTCGGACATAGCCCTGTACCTGTCCGCAAGATTCTCGATAGCGTCAACCGTCGGGATGATCTTCTTTATCTGCCGCTGGCTGTATGTTCCGAAAATTTTGGTTATAAGGCCCATTTAAGTAATCCTTTCGTATCCTGTAAAGACCTGAAGTCTGTGATATTCTTAATCCAAACCATTATACACCAATTCCGTCCGAATTGAAAGGACATTTTGTAAATATTATAAGATTTCAGAAAATTTTTTTACAAATGAAGTCGGACGCGCTGGCGTTTCAGAAAAAACCGTGTATAATTTATGTATTAAATGAAACTGTTACGCAAAAGCCGGCACTTATTATAATGAACGGAGGTAATTCAAGATGACTTTAGTCTGCGCAGACAAAGAAGCCTGTGACGAGCGGTTCTCGCTTGTCTATGAGATGACCTACGACGAGATACGGAAATATGCCTCCTGCAGATGCGGCGACCCGCAGCACCTGCCAGATCTGCTTCAGGAGATCTATCTCGAATACTACCGCACATTAAGACGCAAGGGCTGTGCCTACGTCCGCGACGACAGGGCGCTTCTCATGAAGATCGCCTCCCGCCGCGCCATGCAGTACTATACGCTGAAGCAGCGAATGAGGCTGCTTGTGCCGATCCAGGCTGCCGGCGAAAACGGCAGCGTGACCGACACCGACATTCCCGACCCGTTCTCGCTTGAGGACGCCGTCATTACCGCCGAAGAGTCCGGAAATGTCGCAAGGGAGATATCGCATCTCCCGGCAGAGACCCGGAAAATAATATACCTGTATTATGCCGAGGATATGAAGCTTCCGGAAATCGCCGCGGCGATGAACATGAAGCTGTCAACCGTCAAGACAAAGCTCTACCGCGGCGTGAATAAGGTCAGAAAAAATGTTTGCGAGGAAAGGAGTAAATGAAAATGAAAAATTTCAGCGACCAATTCAGAAAAACAGTAAATGATATGAAGCCGGATAAGTCTGAGATACGTCATTCGGTTCTGAACAGCGGCACAAACAGAAAAACCGTTCATGTGCATCAGGGGTTCGGACAAAGGTTCGGCACACTGCTTACGGCAAGCCTGTCGTTCCTGCTTGTGCTCGGAATAATCGTCGGAGGAGGTCTGCTCCGCGGAATGAAGAAGCCGCTTTCTCCAGGCGGCATTGATTCCGTAAGCGACAGCGTATCCGGCATCATCGAAATTCCGGATCCGACGCCTGATACAGAAACGGTGATCCCGACCTCCGGAACGGAATATCCGGACATAACATATGAGACTGTCACCGAGACGATTGAAATTTACCCCACCGACACGACAGAAACGGTTGATCCGTCTGACACCCAACCAGATGTCCCGACCGATCCTGAGATACCGGTCGGTTCTCAGCCCGTTGATCCGCCTGACAACGACCCCGATATCGTGTTCTCGTATGACCCGATCGATGACTTCGGAACAGATGTGCTTGATGAGGTAAAAGTTATCGACAGCTTTACTGTGGCAATCAATGATCGGGAGGTTTCAAGTTCGATGAGTATCTTTTTCGATGCACTTTACACCGTCGGTGGCGTCGAAAAAACCGGTACGATGTTTGTTGTACTCGGCAGCGGGGTGCCTCTCGGAGAAGGTTATATTCCGGACATATACCTGATCATGTATGATCCCGAAACCGAAACTGTTGTTGCGGCTAAGAAGTGGCTGATGGCAGGCGGCATATTTGTCAACAGCGACATTCCCGGAACCTTCCTTGTAGCCGGGGTAAGCTACGATCTGTCAGACGATGTTTACGGATATTTCGGTATATATCGTGTCACCGACAGCCTGACCGGCAAGCCTGAATTTGTACTCGACAGCAGCTATGACTCATGCAAAATTCATCAGACTTACTTCAACTCGCTGGCAAATAACGGAATTACAAAAGAAGAAATGAACGTTATTAACAGGGACAAGAAGTACAATGACAACTACTATCAGAGGTTCAGTAAACTGATCAGAGGCAGTGATTATGCAGAGATACTTGATGTATACGGCGGTGTCAACTTTTTTGCTGGAGAGTGCGTGAGCATACCCAGAGACAGATGGACTCCGTCAGATAAAGAACTTGCGGCGTTTTCCTATATATCGTACGCCGCAGGATTCTTCGATAAAAAATAAATGATCCACAATAAAATTCTCCTTCTCAGTCAGGGAAGGAGAATTTTATTCCGGCATTGACAAGCGCGGAGTTAAGTGTTACAATAGGAAGTACAGAAAAATACTGACTTATTAAGGAGTGATATAATGCTTAACGATATCATCACCGGGAAAAAGGAGCTTTTCGCCGCAGGTGTCAATACCGAGCTGCGCGCGCAGAAGAATCTGACGAGATACGTCACGCTTCTCAACGGAAACCTCGTCGGCAACGTAAGAAACGAAACAGCCGGCGTTTCCTGCCGTGTCTATCAGAACGGGGTCTACGGCTTTTCGTCAACCGCCGAGCTGTCTGACGACGCGGTAAGAGCCGTAATAAAAGCCGCCTCCGAAAATGCGGAGTTCATGTCAGAACACGCGGGAAAAGGCAAGGGAATGCTCCCTCACCTTGATTCCGGAAACAGCCGCACGGTTTATGAGCTGTGCGACACGGAGCAGAAGACCTATATCGGATTCGCAAAGGAGATCGACGCGTATATCTCAACGAAGTATCCCGACCTGCTCAGCCGGGGTGTTTCGGTCAGAGCCGATTCAATGGAAAAGCTCATCGCGGTTTCCGACGGATTTGATTCGCATTCGGTAATGCCGAGAAGCTATATTTACGTTTTCCTCACTGCCGAAACTCCCGACGGAAAACCGGTCGAGATGTACGAGGTGTTCGGAAAGGGCGCGACCTTCGACCGCAATTTCACATCTCCCGCCGATCTGTACGAAAGGATCGACAGGCTTTACCGGCGGCTGAAAGAAAAGTGCGAGGGTGTTTATGCCGAAGCCGGCGAAAAAACCGTTATCCTCGGCGGCATTCTCTCCGGAATGCTGGCTCACGAGGCTGTCGGTCATACAGTTGAGGCTGACCTTGTCCTCGGAGGCTCGGTCGCGGCGCACTCTCTCGGCAGACGCGTCGCGTCAGAGCTTGTCACGCTTATCGACTACGCGCACACCGCATTCGGGAAGCCGGTTCCGCTCCCCATCTACGCAGACGACGAGGGAACAAAGACAGAGGACGCGGTCCTCATCCGCAACGGCATCCTTACCGGCTATATGAACAGCCGCGAGACAGCGGAACACTTCGGAATGAACCCCACCGGCAACGCAAGAGCATTCCTGTTCTCCGACGAGCCGCTTATCAGAATGAGAAACACCGCGATTCTCCCCGGAAGCTCAAAGCTGGAGGAAATGATCGCCTCGGTAGACGACGGATATTATCTCCTTGACACAAACAACGGTCAGGCTGATACAACCGGAGAATTCATGTTCGGAATCACCGGCGGATATGAGATAAAGAACGGTAAACTCGGAAGAGCCATCCTTGACACCACGATCTCCGGCGTCGCATTTGAAATGCTGAAGACTGTCGACATGGTCTCAGACGAGGTCATCTGGGCAAGTTCCGGAATGTGCGGAAAGAAACAGCCCATGCCGGTCGGAATGGGCGGTCCCGCGCTCCGCTGCAAGGTCACGGTCGGCGGAAGATGAGAAAGGCGGCGAATGACATGGATAATCTTAAGAATATTGCAAACCAAGCCCTTGAGGCTCTTAAAACAGCAGGTGCCGAAAAAGCGAAATGCGACGTCGGCTTCTCGGAAACACACGAATTCAACGTTGACGGCGGAAAATTCAGCCTTTTCAGAACGCTTTTCGACAAGCATCTTGTAATGACCGCCATCAAAGCCGGCAAAAAGGGAAGTGTCAGACAGAACTGCTACGATCACGAAACAATAGTTTCAGCCGCAGAAGCCTGCCTTGCAACCGCGGAATCATCCCTCCCCGATGAGGCATGGGATATCGCCCCGCTTGGGGAGAACCGCGACTTTGAATACGGCGCGGTCAAGCCAGATCTTGATAAATTCTTCTTCCGCTGCCGCGAGCTTATGGACGACATTTCGGAAAGATACCCGAAGGTCATCGTTGAGCAGATGATAATGACCCACCGCGAGACGACCTCCGTTCACGCCAATACAAACGGTGTTGTTTTCGGCGAGCACTGCGGCAGCTACTCGGTCGAGATCATGTTCAGCGCACATGAAGGCGAGCTTGCCTCATCCTTCTCAGGCTCATATTTCAAGACCGATAACCTTGATACACGCTTCATCGACTGCGCGGGCGTCGCAAAGGATCTTGCCGATATCGAAAAGCAGATAACCACCCGCACGCTTGACGGAAAGTTCAGCGGTGTCATGATCCTTACCCCCGGATGCCTCAGAGAGTTTCTCTCATTCGCTCTCGGCAGCTTCACCGGCGAGGTCGGGCTTCTTGAGGGAACCTCCCCGTGGAAGGACAAGCTCGGACAGCAGGTCGCAGATACGTCGATAACCGTCTCCGACGTCCCGTCCGACCCGCGCATAATCTGCGGAGAGAAGGTCACGGCAGACGGCTTTGCGGCGGAGGATTACAGCATTATAAAGGACGGTATCCTCGAATCCTTCATGATCTCCCAGTACGTTGCGAACAAGACCGGGTTCCCGAGAGCAAAGAACACCTCCGGAAGCATCATCATGAAGAACGGTGAGAAGCCGCTTGACGAAATAATCGCCGGGATCGACAAGGGTATCGTTGTAGGACGCTTCTCCGGCGGTCAGCCCTCGTCAAACGGTGACTTCTCCGGTGTCGCAAAGAACAGCTTCCTTGTTGAAAACGGAAAGATAACCGACGCGCTTTCAGAAACGATGATAAGCGGAAACCTTGCCGATATGCTGAACAGTGTTTACGGCATTTCATCCGAAACGGTTGCCGACGGCTCGAGCGTCCTGCCGTATGCGGCATTCTCCGGAATTACCGTCTCCGGAAAGTAATCAGAAACAGTTGACAAAGCGATTTCCCCGCCGCTCGTCCGGGTCGGCGGGGAATTACAGTCAGAGAAAATCGGAAAAACAATGAATCCCAGAATCAACCGCTACATAAAAAGACGCCTGAGAAACCGTACCGTAATCACGGTTATCTGCACCGCAGTTGTCATTTCGCTTGCAGCCGGGGTGCTTTATTATACAAAACTGCGCAAAAACCTTTTTTCAAAGAATATTTATCCGGAGAACAATTCGCCGCTTGCCCGCACGACCGACAGCAGCGAATCACTTATCTATGGAGTCGATTTTTTCGGACTGCTCGATACTTATCTTCCGAAAGCGATTGACGACCTTTACAGAATTTACCCCGACACGGATGAGGCTGTTTATACCGAGGGTATAAAGCTGATCGACGCATACCGCAGTGAGATATATACGATCCTGAAATACGACGACTGGGCGGCTGAGATCGACAGGCCGCCGATATAAACGTAAGTCCGGTGTGCCAGCTTCCGGAGTACCCGAACGGATGCGAGGCGGCATCGGCTGTCTCGCTTCTGAATACCGTTGGGGTAAAGATATCGCTTAAGGATTTTGTCGACAGCTGTCTTCCGAAAGCCGACGTTCATATATCATTCGGCTGTATGTTCGGTCCCGACCCGAAAAAGTTCTATGCCGGAAATCCCGATGCAGGAAAGGGCGGCTGGGGCTGTTATGCTCCGGTGATCGTGAAAGCGATCGAAGCCCTTCCTGACGGTATTCCCGGAAACCGCCGTGCCGTTGATCTTTCCGGAACGGAATTTGACGGGATAACCAATCTCCTCTGTCTCGGCATACCTGTCGCAATATGGGTAACGACCGACTTCGGACCGGTAAGCGGCTATTATCAGTGGCAGAGCGAGGACAAGACAGAAACCTTTATCTATCCCGCAAACCAGCACTGCGTCGTTCTCTGCGGCGTTACACCGGATTTTGACGAGGGATACATCAGATATACCTGCCTCGATCCCATTACCGGAAAAACCGTTTCTGTTCCGGCAAAAAAACTGTCCGGTTGCTTTGAATCGATGGGGAAGCAGGCTGTCGCACTGATACCCGACGGCTTGAACGTCGGCTTTGCCGTTTCTCAGAAGTACGGGAATATGAGTCTGACTTCAATTGACATCGGCGGCAGATATCCCGCTTATGAATATCCGCAGGACGAATACCACTGATCAAAAAAACTCTCCCGATGAAGGAGAGTTTTTATTATGCTTCAGCTGTTCCAGACAAACCCCGACGTCAGCAGGTGAACACCGTTTTTCGAGACCGTGAGAAGTCCTGTCTCGCAGTCTGCGGTTTTTTCAGTTTCATCCGGAAATCTGACCTTACAGACGCATTTTTTGACAGTTGTGACAAACGGAATGTGTCCCGCCATCACCGCAAGGTCGCCGCCCGCACCTCTTAACGAGAGAAAAACCGCGTCACCGTCAAAAAAGGTCCCGGAAGGGGTCGAAACTGTCAGATGATATTCGTTCATATTCTGTCTGTCCTTTCACCGGAAGTGTCAGTTTTCGCCCCTGCGCGCTTTTTCGACCGCTTCCTCAATCGATCCGACATAGAGGAAAGCCGATTCCGGAAGATCGTCGTGCTTTCCGTCAATGATCTCGGCAAAACCGCGCACCGTTTCCGAAAGCGGTACGTACTGCCCCGGGAAGCCGTTGTACTGCTCCGAAACATGAAGCGCCTGAGACAGGTACTTCTGAACCTTGCGCGCGCGTGAAACGGTCAGCTTGTCGTCCTCGCTCAGCTCATCCATTCCCATTATGGCAATGATGTCCTGAAGCTCGTTGTACCTCTGAAGAAGCCTCTGAACCTCCTTTGCCACACGGTAATGCTCCTCGCCGACAACATCGGGGGAGAGCATACGGCTTGACGAGGCAAGCGGATCGACAGCAGGGTAGATCCCCTGTGAAGCTATCGCGCGGCTGAGAACGGTGGTAGCGTCAAGGTGGGCAAAGGTCGTTGCGGGCGCCGGGTCGGTAAGGTCGTCAGCCGGCACATATACCGCCTGAACAGAGGTTATCGAGCCGCGCTTTGTCGAGGTGATCCTCTCCTGAAGCGCGCCCATTTCGGTTGCAAGCGTCGGCTGATATCCGACGGCGGAAGGCATTCTTCCGAGAAGCGCCGACACCTCGCTTCCTGCCTGAGTGAATCTGAAAATATTGTCAATGAAGAGCAGAACGTCCTGTCCCTCTCTGTCGCGGAAATACTCCGCCATCGTAAGTCCCGAAAGACCGACGCGCATTCTTGCTCCCGGCGGCTCGTTCATCTGACCGTAGACAAGCGCGGTTTTTGCAAGGACGCCGGACTGCTTCATTTCGTTGTACAGGTCGTTTCCCTCGCGGGTTCGCTCTCCGACACCGGTAAAGACGGAAATGCCGCCGTGCTGTGTTGCGATATTGTTGATAAGCTCCATGATAACGACGGTTTTGCCGACTCCGGCACCGCCGAAAAGGCCGATCTTTCCGCCCTTGCAGTACGGGCAGATGAGGTCAATGACCTTGATCCCGGTTTCGAGAATCTCAGCCGATGAAGCCTGTTCCTCATATGAGGGAGGGGCGCGGTGGATGTCCCAGCGCTCGCAGTCTGCGGGTGCGGGTTTTTCGTCGACAGGATCTCCGAGGACGTTGAATATTCTGCCGAGGGTGTTCTCGCCGACCGGAACGTTTATCGCGCGTCCGGTATCGACGGCGGGCGTACCTCTTACAAGTCCGTCGGTGCTGCTCATGGCGATACAGCGGACGACATTGTCGCCGATGTGCTGTGCCACCTCCACGACCAGTCTCTTGCCGTGATTGTCTATCTCAAGGGCGTTGAGCAGCCTCGGAAGCTCACCCTCGCCGAAACGGACGTCAACAACAGGTCCGATGACCTGTGTGACCCTGCCGGTATAATGGCTTTGTGTTTCGCTGTTCATAATGACGTTTCACTTTCTCATTGATTTTCCGCGCCGGCAACGATCTCGGTTATCTCCTGAGTGATCGAGCTCTGGCGCGCTCTGTTGTAGCTGAGGTTCAGTCTGTCTATCATTTCCGATGCGTTCTTTGTTGCCGAATCCATCGCGTTCCGCCTTGCATAAAGCTCGGAAAGAAAGCTCTTTCTGATCTCCGCGCATATGACCGCGGTCAGATAATCCGGTATTGCCGAATTCATGACCGTTTCGGCATCCGGCTCAAATACAGTCTGCGGGCTGCCGTTTCCGGCTCTTTCAAGCGGAAGGACGGTCTTTATCTCCGCCGTCTGCGTAAGCACGTTCACCGGTCTTGTTCCGAGAACCTTCACAGCCCGGTATTCTCCGGCGGCAAATTTTTCGGTTATTGCTCCGGAGATTTCACGGATACCGTTGTCGGTCAGCTTTTCCGATGAACGGAACACGTTATCAAAAAGAGATATGCCGTGATGTACGCAGTAATCGTATATTCTCCTTCCGACAGGCAGAACCGCGGCATCGGTTTCCGCAATTTCGGCGGTAAGCAGCTTTATTATGTTTGAATTATAGCCGCCGGCAAGCCCTCTGTCCCCGGCAACGGCGACAATCAGCGTTTTTCCGCTCTCCTTCGGGACGACAAACACAGAGCCGGCGGTTTCCGGCGACACAAGATCGTGCATTGCCGCACATACCGCATCGGAATAGGACGAAGCGCCGGATGCGGCTTCTGCGGCTCTTTTGATTTTTGACGACGCAACAAGCTGCATTGCTTTCGTGACGTGCAGTGTCGAGTCAATGCTGCGTATGCGGTTTTTTATCGATTTGATGTCTGCACCCATATCAGTTTCCGGACACCCCTTTCGTCAGAACCGGATTCAGAGTTCACCTGAAAAGCGCGAGGTGAATCCGGACACGGCATGGTCAAGCTCTTCCTTGTCCTCATCGCTGTAACTGCCTGCGGCAAAGCGGCGGAGAAGCTCCACGTGCTCGTCGCTCATGAAGGAATACAGCTCATGCTCGTATTTCCTGACGTCGGTAAGAGGAACGTCGTTCATATAACCGTTTACCGCAGCGTAAATAACCGCAATCTGACAGCCGACGGGGACAGGGGAGTTTTTGTCCTGCTTCAGTATTTCAACGATCCTCTCACCCTGATTCAGCCTCATTTTCGTGTCGCTGTCAAGGTCGGAGCCGAACTGAGCAAAGTTCTGAAGCTCTCTGAACTGCGAATAAATCAGCTTCAGCGGACCGGAAATCTTCTTCATAGCCTTGACCTGTGCGTTTCCGCCGACACGGCTGACCGAGATACCGGGGTTGACCGCCGGGATGACTCCGGCATGGAAAAGCTCGGTCTCAAGGAATATCTGTCCGTCGGTAATCGAGATAACGTTCGTCGGGATATATGCCGAAACGTCGCCTGCCTGCGTTTCGATTATCGGAAGCGCGGTAATGCTTCCGCCGCCGTATTCCGGAGCGACCCTTGCAGAACGCTCAAGAAGGCGGGAATGCAGGTAGAAAACGTCTCCTGGATATGCCTCTCTGCCCGGCGGACGGCGGATGAGAAGGGAAAGTGCGCGGTATGCCACGGCGTGCTTGCTTAGGTCGTCGTACACGATAAGAACATCCTTGCCCTTTGACATGAAGTGTTCGGCGATCGCGCATCCGGTATAGGGCGCGATGTACTGTACGGGAGCGGTCTCGGATGCGGTTGCCGAGACAATGACGGTATACTCAAGCGCGCCCGCGGCACGGAGAGTTTCGGTTATCTGCGCAACGGTCGAGTTTTTCTGCCCGATCGCGACATAAACACAAAGAACCCCCGTATCGCGCTGATTGATGATGGTATCGACGGCTATTGTTGTCTTTCCGGTCTGTCTGTCGCCGATTATCAGCTCACGCTGACCGCGCCCTATCGGTATCATGCTGTCGATAGCCTTGATACCGGTCTGAAGCGGCACGTTTACGCTTTTTCTCTTGATGATTCCGGGCGCCTCGGATTCAATCGGGCGCACCTCGTCGGTGAATATCTGCCCCAGCCCGTCTATCGGTCTGCCGAGGGCATTTACCACTCTGCCGAGCATCGCGTCTCCGACGGGGACGCTGACGACCTTTCCGGTCCTGCGCACGACCGAGCCTTCTTTTATGTCGTTGTCGTTGCTGAGTATTGCGACGGAAACGCAGTCCTCTTCAAGATTCTGTGCCATTCCGAAGTCGCCGTCCTCGAATTCGAGAAGCTCGTTCGCCATGCAGTTGTCAAGCCCGTGGGCTTTTGCAATGCCGTCGCCGACCAGAATAACCGTCCCGACCTCAGACTGCTCTGTTTTATCGCTGAAATGCTTGATTTCCGACTTTATGATGCTGCTGATTTCATCAGAATTCAGATTCATGTTTTGTGATCGTTCCTTTCGTGGAATTGCGGCTCAGAGTGTCCTTCCGTAAAGGGCATTTTTCAGTGAACCGAGCTTTGCCTTTATGCTTCCCTCAAGAAGCACGCCGTCAACCGTTACCGAAACGCCTCCGATAAGCGCGGGATCGACATGACAGCGCATTTCGACCGCTCTTCCGGTAGAGCCCTCGAGCTTTGCGTGAAGAGCGTTCTTTTCCTCCGGAGTCAGCGGGACGGCTGTGGTCACGTCGGCAACGGCAATGCCGCTGTATTCGTACCACAGGCGCTCGTATTCGCGGAAGCAGGGAAGGATGTACCGGGAATGCCCGCGCTTTGTCATCAGCTTCATGAAGGAGCAGATGTATTCGTGTATCCTTCCGGAAAAGGTATTGTCTATCACCTGCATACGTTCTGATTTCGGTATGTTCGGAGCGGAGAGAAGGGTGATGAACCCCGGATTCTCCGCGATTATTCCGGAAACAACGCGCAGCTCGCCGAGGAATTCCGACTCAAGTCCTTCCTCGCAGGAAAGCTCGTAAAGCGCCTTTCCGTATTCCCTGACAGTATCAGCCATTATTTCCCGACCTGCCCTTCATAGGATTTATCCCGAACGTCATTTGCCGATACCGTCAATGTAGCTGTCGATAAGCGCGCGGTGATCTTCTTCCTTCAGCTCGCGGCCTATCATCTTTTCTGCGATTTCGACGGAAATGCCGGAAATTTCGTTCTTGACATCGTTTATAGCCTTCTTCTTCTCAAAGGCAATGTCCTCGTCAGCCTTTTTCAGCATTGCCGCGGCTTTTTTGTCGGCGGCGGAAATGATATCGCGGCTTTCGGCGTTTGCCCGCTCTTTTGCTGCGCGGATGATGTTTCCCGCCTCTTCGTCGGAAGCGGCAAGCTTTGCCTCATATTCATCGCGGCTCTTTTCGGCCTCGGCAAGCGCGCGGTCGGCATCGGAGTATACACGTCCGACCTCCGCCCCGCGGTCTGCCATTACCTTCTGCACCGGTCTGAACAGAAACTTCTTCACGATAAAGTACATTATGACGAGGTTTGCAAGTGAAATGAGAATACCCCAGATATTGACCGAGATAACGTCAAGATTCTGAATATTCATACTGTCCGTGTTCCTTTCACTGCCGCTTTACGGCTCACTTTATTGCGCCGAGCAGGATATTTACAAACATTTTCGGTGCGACGAAAATGAGCAGGATAGCAATGACGAGCGCGTAAAGACCGGTCGTTTCGGCGACTGCACAGCCCATAAGGAGTGTGCTTGTCACCTGACCCTTGCACTCCGGCTGACGGCCGATGGCTTCGCAGGCCTTTGCCACCGCGTTTCCTTCACCGATACCCGGTCCGATACCTGCTATCATCGCAGTTCCGGCACCGAGGGCACAGCATCCGAGTATGATTCCAATTGCGAGTTCCATGTTTTTTTCCTCCAGAATTATTGTCGTGTTCAGTGTTGACGGGAAGCTCTCAGGGCTTTTTCAGCCTTCTTTTTCCTGCGCTTCTCGTAATCCTCCTCAGGGAAGCCGTTTGATATGTAGAGCATAGTCAGCATGGCGAATATGAATGCCTGCAGACATCCGCTGAAAAGGTCGAAGTAAAGCGAGAGTATTGCGGGAAGCCCGATCCTGAGAAGCGGGAACCTTCCGAGAACCCCCGGAAGCCATCCGAGAAGAAGAGAGGAAAGTCCGCTCAGCCCCGCGGCAACAAGAGTAGATATGACAACGCCGGAAAGCACGTTTCCGTAATGACGGAACGCCATCGACACCGGTGTTGCGATCTCGCCGATGACATTGAAGGGGGCAAATATCGGGATAGGCTCGACAAAGCCCTTCAGATAGGGTCCGATCCCGCCCTTTAGCTTGTAGTGGGTTATAAGTATGAAAACCAGAATAGCCCAGCCGGCGACTATGTTGAGATCGGAGGTCGCCGGATAAAGCCCGAGAAGGCTTGAAAGGCTTGAAAATGCCGACAGCCCCATGATTGCGGCGACAAAGGGTGCAAATCCGGCAAACCGCTCGCCCATGTTGCCGTTTACGAACGACTGAACCTTTGTGACGATCAGCTCCGCCGCAAGCTGTCTTTTCGACGTTCCGGTGGTTGAAAGCCCGTTTGTCAGGAACAGACACAGCCCGAGAAGCGCCGACATGACGCAGAATGAGGTAACCTGAGCCTCGGTGATATACAGATTCTGTATCGGCATTTTAACAGTGAAATATACCTGTGCTCCGGTCACGTCGATCCCGTCCGACGCCGGCTTTGTCAGCACGTTCAGTATAGTCGCACCGAGGAAAGGGACAACGATAAGGATGACGCTTATTATGTCGCGGGCAAGCGACCTTTTGCCGCCGCGGCCGCGCTTTTCGGTTGGCTTCATTCGGTTCTGCCTCCGTTTTTGCCGTCCTTCACCGCGCCGTATATCCCTCTTGCCTGCGCGAACAGACGGGGAAAGAACAGCGGAATGAAGAGCGCGAAGATATCAAACTTTGGGAACACGGCGCAGACTATCACGACAACACCCATGACAAGAAGCCGCACAAGCTGCGATGCACGGATAAGCTTCCGCCTGTCCGAGTCGTCATCAACAGTCACCGCCTTCTGAACCGTCAGCCCCATGACAAAGAAATTGAGAACCGCGACAGCCCCGCTTGTAAGCGCGGCAAAAAGCACGTTCAGGGTGAATTTTGAAATGATGAGATAAACCGCAAGCATTATAGCTATGAGGATTGCCTCTGCAATTGCGACATACGCGGTTTCCTTTTTGACTGTTCCGTCTATTTTCATGCCTGTCTCCGTATTTTTCCGATTACGGTGACCGCTCAAACAAGTTATATTTATAACTGTTATGGATGCACCGCAACTATATGATTATTTTAACTCACAATAATCGATTTGTCAATAGATTTTTTTATCAAATCATCTGACCATATAGCTGACATATCTCACGGATCGGACAAAACAGTTGAACGGATTTTTTCTTCATTGTTACATTTAATGCATTTACGGAATGCAGCCGGCGCAAAACAGACAGAAAAAAACGCCTTCCGGCGGACGGAAGGTCGTTTTTATCATACTTTTACGTCAAAGCTCTTTCCGCACCTCGGACAGGCGGCGCGGTGCTTTCCCTTGATCTTTTTCAGCCGCAGAACAGCCTTGCAGTACGGACATTTTCTGTATACGTGTGTTTTTCTGTCGCGGAAGCGGTTTTTTGTCAGCCGGAACGTGGCTCTGATCTTTCCGAGAAGAGCTTTGTATTTCTCGTTTTCGTTGCGTCTTACATAAATCTTTCTCGACATCATGCGGTAAACCGTGTAGACCCCGAACGCAAAAATCAGTATCCGCAGTATCAGCATACCGACGCCGCGGCAGAACAGTCCGAGCACCGACGACAGGATGATAAGTATCATGTAAACGATGACAAGGAACCTGCCGAATTCGTCGATACCGTACCTTCCGCTGAAAAATTTCAACAGTTTGTTTCTGAAATTACCCATTGTACATAACCTCATGTTTCTGTAACATATGATACGCCGACTTTGTGAACCCGGTAAATCAAAATAATTTAATTTCGGTAAATTAATACGCACCGGAATGCATTTTGATAACCGTCCCGTGATTCTTTAAAGAAATGAAAAAATAATCGGCAACATTTTTCACATCAGGTTAATATTTTGCGTTTACGATTAATCGGTAAAAAGGAAATAATTTTGCGAGGAAACCGAAAAGTGCTTGAACTGAGGGGAATAAAGAAGGTTTACGGAACCGGAGGGCAGAGCGTCGAGGCTCTCCGCGGTGTTGATATCGAATTCAGAAAATGCGAGTTCGTGTCGGTGCTCGGTCAGTCCGGCTGCGGAAAGACCACACTGCTCAATATTATCGGAGGACTTGACAAATACACCTCCGGCGACCTGATAATACGCGGCAGATCGACAAAAAAATACTCCGACAGAGAATGGGATGCGTACAGAAACCACTCGGTCGGATTTGTGTTTCAGAGCTATAACCTGATACCGCATCAGACGGTGCTGGCAAATGTCGAGCTTGCCCTGACGCTCTCCGGGGTCAAAAGGAAGGAAAGAAGAAAACGTGCGGAGGAGGCGCTTGCCCGTGTCGGACTCGGCGATCAGATGCTTAAAAAGCCGAATCAGCTGTCCGGCGGTCAGATGCAGAGGGTGGCTATTGCCCGCGCGATCGTAAATGACCCGGAAATACTCCTTGCCGACGAGCCGACGGGGGCGCTTGACTCCGGGACAAGCGTTCAGGTCATGGAGATACTGAAGGAGATAGCCTCCGACCGGCTTGTGATAATGGTCACGCACAATCCGGAGCTGGCTCAGAGATATTCGACAAGAATAGTCACGCTGAAGGACGGACACGTCACCGGCGACTCCGACCCTTATAAATCATGTGACGAAAAAAGCGGTTACAGCCTGAAAAAGAACCGCTCCATGTCGTTCTTCACGGCTCTCGGGCTGTCGGTCAACAACCTTCTGACCAAAAAGGGAAGAACGATAATGACCTGCTTTGCCGGATCGATAGGAATAATCGGCATCGCGCTGATCCTTTCGGTCTCAAACGGCGTCAACCGCTTTATCGACAAGGTTCAGGAGGATACGCTGTCGAAATATCCGCTCACCGTCGACGGGGAGCAGGTGGATATGTCCGCCATGCTCGAGCTTATGTCCGGCGGCGGAAAGGACGATGCCGACCTCTCAAACCGCGACCCGGACAAGGTGTATTCAAACGACATAATGTACCGGATGGTCAGCTCCATGACCTCGGTGACGACTGAAAAGAACAATCTGACGGATTTCCGGAAATTCATTCAGGGAAGCGACAGATTCCGCTCCCATACCTCGGCGATACGCTATAAATACGATGTCCCGATGAATTTTTACGTAAAAAATTCCGACGGCGGGATACGCATTGCCGAAACCGAAACGGTTCTTTACGATATGTACAGGGCAATGGGCGTTTCCGTCGGCGAGGGCTCTGCCTCCGATGCGATGGTCAGCTCCTATTCGTCGTACATGAAGGTCTGGGAGGAGCTTCTTGCCGGTGAGGACGGCGAGCTTATCAACCCGATGCTGAAGAATCAGTACGACGTCGTTTACGGCAGCTGGCCGCAGAATTCCCATGAAGCCGTGCTTGTCCTGAACGAAAGGAACGAGCTGAGCGACCTTGTCCTCTATGCTCTCGGGCTTAAATCCTCCTCCGAGCTTGCCGACGCGATAAAGGGGAAAAATACCGGCTCCGCCGATGCCGCTGTCTACACATACGAGGAGCTGTGCGGAATGACCTTCCGGCTTATCCTTGCGGCTGACAGGTGGCAGAAGCAGGGTGACGGAAGCTACACCGATATCTCAAAGACCGACGCCGGGCTTTCCTACCTGTTCGACGATGACATGAAATATACCGAAATCAGGATCTGCGGTATCATAAAACCGAATGAAAACGCGTTGTTTTCGATGATATCCGGCTCTGTTGCCTATACCTCCGCGCTTACCGACGAGGTCATGAAAAGGACTGCGGACAGCAATATTGTGAAGGCTCAGCTTGCCGATCCAAAGACCGACGTGATAAGCGGGCTTGCCTTCAGATCTTCGGCTTCCGACCCTGATACAGCCGGAAAAATCGCCGCGGTGAAGGAGTATTTCGCCTCGCTTGACACACACGGAAAAGCGGAGATTTACACAAAGATAATGTCCGTCCCGTCGGAGGATTATATTGCGGGTGCCGTCAGCGAATACATGAAGACACAGACGCGGGAAACCATCACCGAAACTCTTGTTGCGGCATATGCCGAAAAGACAGGCTCGACCGACCTTGACACCGTCCGCGCGTATTTTGACAGGATGTCCGACGATGAACTGAACGCCATGTTCAGCGAGCAGGTCGCCGCGGTCATTTCCGAGCAGTATGCCGCCGGGATAAAGCAACAGCTTTCGGCAATGTCGGAGGAACAGCTTGCCGCGCTTCTCGGCTCCGCGCAGTTCACCGATGAGCAGTACGAGAGCTTCTGGTCGCTCTTTCTTCCGGCGCAGACATCCGATTCCACATATGAGGACAACCTGAAAAAGCTCGGATATGCCGACCCTGAGACTCCGTCGGGAATTGTGATATATGCCCCGACCTTTGAGGACAAGAACAGCATCAGCGACCTCATTGAGGAGTACAACAGCGGCGTTTCCGAGGAAAATGAGATAAAGGTGACGGATTACGTCAGGCTGCTGATGTCGTCGGTCTCGACGGTTATAAATGCCGTATCGTATGTGCTTATCGCGTTTGTCGGAATATCGCTTGTGGTTTCGTCGATAATGATCGGCGTCATAACCAACATTTCGGTGCTTGAGAGAACAAAGGAAATCGGTGTCCTCCGTGCCGTCGGCGCATCGAAAGCGGACGTTGCGCGGGTATTCAATGCCGAGACGTTCATTATCGGACTGCTTGCAGGGCTTTTCGGAATCGGCATAACGCTTGTGCTGATACTGCCGATAAATCTTATTCTCCATCATTTCACCGGCATTGCATATCTCAACGCAATTCTCCCGCCGGCAGGAGGAGCTGTGCTTGTACTGCTGAGTATGCTGCTGACTGTGACAGCCGGACTTATCCCGGCGCGCTCGGCATCGAAGAAGGATCCGGTCGTGTCGCTGAGAAGCGAGTGATTGAGCAGTTATTAAGTTGTTTTCCCGTTCCGGCTCTGACGTCAGGGAGATTTTCCGACGTCAGAGCCGGTTTGCTTTGCCGCAGTGAGCCTTCCCCTCAGAGGGGAAGGTGGCGGGCAGTTCCGAGAGCGGAAATATTACGGATTGAGGTGCAGGTTCCGCTCGCGGAACCGTTATCAAGGCAAAATGTAACATCTGCCTGCACAAACGCGCTCCGCGCTGCACCTCATCACCGCCTGCGGGCGGAGCTGTCTCGCTGCGGCTCGTGTCAGTAGCAGTTCCGCAAGCGGAACTGCGGCTCTTGACCTCCCCCCGGAGGTCAATTCACTACCAAGCCCCTGCTTCGCAGCCTCGGAGGGGAAGCCAAGGACAGTGCGGTGCTGCCAGCCCACGATTTTCCACGGGAATTCAAGGGGAAAATGAGGGGACGACAGAAAGAAAAATCCGTGCTACAATGGTTGACGTTGACAAAAAGATTTTATCGTGATATAATATTATGGGTAAAAATATGACCCGCCGCACGCGGTTTTCCCGTGTTCTTCCCGGCGGATGTCATATCACAGCCGGAGAGGGTGTATAATTATTACCGGACAGACAATGAATATCGGTCTTATCGGCTTCGGTTCGATGGGAAAAACGCACGCTTATGCCGTTCACAATCTGAATTACTTTTTCGGCGACGGAATATCGGCAAGGATCGCCGGGGTCTGTACCGCTCACCGGGAGACATCGGAAAAAGCGGCGCGGGAATACGGTTTTGATGTCTCTGTCACCGATGAGGATGAGCTTATTTATTCGCCGGATATTGACATAATCGATATCTGCACGCCGAATATCCTGCATTTTGAGACGGCGAAAAAGGCCGTTCTTGCCGGGAAGCACGTCTATTGCGAAAAGCCTCTTGCGGTCACGCCGGAGCAGGCGGATATGCTTGCCTCGCTTGCCGCGGAAAAGGGGGTCACCGCTCAGGTGGTGTTCAACAACCGCTTTATGTCGGGGGTCATGAGGGCAAAGGAGATAATTTCGGGCGGGCTTATCGGGAACGTGATATCCTTCCGCTGTGAGTATCTCCATTCGAGCTGTACCGACCTTTCAAGGAACGCCGGATGGAAGCAGGACCGCGATATCTGCGGCGGTGGGGTGCTTTTCGACCTCGGCTCGCACGCTATCGACCTGATAAGATACCTCTGCGGCGAATTTTCATCGGTTTCGGGCAAGGCTCAGATCGCACACCCGCTGCGGCGGGGGATCGACGGCAGGGAATGGCGGACAAATGCCGACGAGGCGTTTTATCTGACTGCGGAGCTTGAATGCGGCGCGGTCGGGACGATCGAGGCGAACAAGCTGGCTTTCGGGACGAACGACGATCTGTCGTTTGAGATATACGGTGATGCCGGGGCGGTCAGGTTCTCGCTTATGCAGCCGAACTATATCGGTTTTTACGACGGCAGAAAACCGGGCGGCGATCTCGGCGGTGAGCGGGGCTTTACGATGATCGAATGCGTCGGGCGCTATCCGGCACCCTGCGGGATTTTCCCGGGAGTGAAGGCGCCGACCGGCTGGCTCATGGGTCATGTCGGTTCGATGCACGCGTTTCTTTCCTCCGTCCGCGACGGAAAACCTGCCGCACCGTCATTTGCCGACGGTGCCGCGGTTCAGCATATCATGGAATGTGCGCAAAGGTCAGCCGCAAACCTCGGGCGCGAGGAGAAGATCAACTGATGATGCCGACCGCCGCGGCGAAATCCGGCGGAGATTCGGAAGGTGCTATGCTTACTGTTGGACTTACAGGCAGTACCGGGAGCGGAAAGGGCTATGTTTCGGAGATATTTGTGAAATCCGGGATACCTTGCCTTGACACCGACCGGGTGTGCCGGGACGTTTACATGAAGGGACAGCCGTGTTACAATGACCTTGTTGCCGCATTCGGTGCGGGGATCCTCCGGGAGGACGGTGAAATCGACAGAAAGGCGCTGTCTGACCTCGCTTTCCCCGATGACGACAAGTACAGGATGCTTAATTCGATAGCTTTTCTGCACATAAGAAAGGCGACGGAAAAATGGCTTGATGAGCGCCGCGCAGAGGGGGCAAGGATCGCCGTCATCGATGCGCCGATGCTCTACGAAAGCGGGTTTGACCGGCTTTGCGACAAGGTCGTATCCGTTATTGCCGACAGGCCGACGCAGATAGCCCGCGTCATGCAGCGCGACGGCATTACCGCGGAGACCGCGAAGCTGCGTCTGTCGAAGCAGAAGCCGGATTCCTACTACCGCTCGCGGTGCGACTATGTGCTTGACAACTCCGCTTCAAATGCCGGGGATATTTGGAACGACACGAGGCGGCTTATAGGTGTTCTGCGGCGGCTGCCCGCGGCGAGATGCTGAGGCGCTGCCGGGGACGTGTAAAAATTCTGCCGTTCGCACTTGCGGTCACGGTGATAACAGCCGCGTTTTTCGGTGCGTCGGCCGCGCTTTCGTTTATCGACAGGCGGCTTCATCCGATACGGTATTCGGTATACGTCGGTTACTACTCCGGGCTATACGGAGTGCCGGAGGAGATAGTTTACGCCGTGATACTGACCGAGAGCCGGTTTCAGCGCGATGCCGTTTCGCGAGCCGGCGCCTGCGGGCTGATGCAGCTTATGCCGGCGACATATGAGGCGGTGGCTTACGAGCTTGACCGCATTCCGGATGAGATAATGATATTCGATCCGGGGACGAATATTTGCTGCGGGGTGTATCTGCTCTCGAAGCTGTATGAAAAATACGGCTGCTGGGAGACGGCTTTTGCCGCATACAATGCCGGGGAGGCGGCGGTTGACCTGTGGCTTTCCGATGACCGGTATTCCGGGTCGGGCAGGCTGACGCACATACCGTATTCCGAAACGGCGGGATATGTGAAAAAGGTCCGCTGTGCGGCGGAATCATATAAGAAAATCTACGGTTTCGGAAACGGGCCGGGACAAAATACAGGAGAAGGACAATGAACGCAAAGGAACTGAAAGAAGAACTTGAATACAAAAACCGCAGTGCTTTTGAATCGATAAGCGAGGATGAGCTGGAACGGTCTTTTGCTTATGCCGAAAGCTACAAGCTGTTTCTTGACAACTGCAAGACGGAAAGAGAAGCGGTGAAGTACTCGGTCGCGATGGCGAAGAGAAGAGGCTACACCGAATACCGTCTCGGCGATGATATTGCCGTCGGCGGGAAGTATTATTACAACAACCGCGGAAAGCAGCTTGTGGTTTTCAGGGTCGGCGAGGAGCCGCTTGAAAACGGTGCTTACATCATGGCGGCGCACATCGATTCGCCGAGGCTTGATCTGAAGCAGAACCCGCTTTACGAGGACAGCGGGCTGGGGCTTTTCAAGACGCATTACTACGGCGGGATCAAGAAATACCAGTGGACGGCGGTACCGCTTGCGCTTCACGGGATCGTGATGAAGAGCGACGGCACATCGGTGGACATCTGCATCGGAGAGGATGAGGACGAGCCGATATTCTATGTCTCCGACCTTCTGCCGCATCTTGCGAAGGATCAGATGTCGAAATCCCTTGCAGAGGGTATTACGGGTGAGGGACTGAATATCATTGTCGGCTCCGAGCCTTACCGCGAAGAGGAGACGGACGGAGCGATCAAGCTGAACCTGCTCCGCATTCTCAACGAAAAGTACGGAATGTGCGAGGAGGACTTCCTTTCGGCGGAGCTTACCGCCGTTCCGGCAATGCACGCACGCGATATCGGACTTGACCGTTCGCTTATCGCCGGATACGGTCACGACGACAGGGTCTGCGCTTATTCGGAACTCACCGCTCTTCTTGACTCGAACGACACCGCAAAGACGGTCTTTGCGGTTCTTGCCGACAAGGAGGAAACCGGAAGCGACGGTGTTTCCGGAATGCAGAGCGAGCTTTTCGCCGATATTCTTGCTGAGGTCTGCGAGGCAAGAGGTGCGAATTACCGCGTTGTGAAGGCTAATTCAAAGTGCCTGTCTGCCGATGTCAATGCCGCCTACGACCCGAATTTCCCGGAAGTCCTTGAAAAGAAGAACGCCTGCTACGCAAACTGCGGCGTGGTTCTTTCAAAGTTCACCGGAGCGCGCGGAAAGAGCGGGACATCGGATGCGACATCGGAATTCACGGCTTATGTCAGAAGCTTCCTCAACAAAAACGGTGTTGTATGGCAGATGGCGGAGCTCGGAAAGGTCGATCAGGGCGGCGGCGGAACGGTTGCGAAGTTCATTGCGAACATGAACATCGACACGATCGACGTCGGTGTGCCGGTAATTTCTATGCACGCGCCGTATGAGGCTATCTCAAAGCTCGATCTTTATATGACCTACAAGGCGTTCTGCGCCTTTATCGGATGATCCTTGCAGACAAACTGAAGGAGGCGCGGCTCAGCTATGAGGGCATCTCCGAAAAGCTGTCACAGCCCGGGATTGCCGGGGATCAGGCGGAATTCCGCAGGCTTATGCGGGAATACAGCCGCCTGACTCCGGTTATGGAGAAATTCCGTGAGTATCTTGATGCCGAAAAATGCGCTGCCGATGCCGGGGAGATGCTTGAAGCCGAGAGCGATCCCGACCTGCGGTCGCTTGCCGCGGACGAGCTTAAAGAGGCACGGGAGAGGATGACGGCGCTTGAGAGCTGCCTTACCGTCATGCTGCTGCCGCGTGACCCGAACGATGACAGAAACGTCATTGTTGAGATCCGCGCCGGGGCGGGGGGCGAGGAGGCTGCGCTTTTTGCGGCGGTGCTGTTCCGGATGTATTCGATGTATGCGGCGGATCAGGGGTACCGGCTTGAGGTTGTTTCGGAGAACGAAACAGAGCTTGGCGGGTACCGGGAGATATGCTTTACTGTCGAGGGTACCGGTGCGTATTCAAAGCTGAAATACGAAAGCGGCGTTCACCGCGTGCAGAGGGTGCCGGAGACCGAGTCGCAGGGGCGCATACACACATCAACTGTCACTGTCGCCGTGCTTCCTGAGGCGGAGGAGGTCGATGTTGCGATCGATCCGAACGACCTCAAGATCGAAACTATAAAAAGCTCCGGTGCCGGGGGACAGCACATCAACAAGACCGAGTCGGCGATACGGATTCTGCATAGGCCGACCGGGATTGTTGTCGAATGTCAGGACGAGCGGTCGCAGTTCAAGAACCGCGACAGGGCGATGAAGATACTGCGCGCCAAGCTGTATGACATAAAGAAAAACGAACAGGACTCAAAAATTGCCGCCGAAAGACGTTCCCAGGTCGGGACCGGCGACAGAAGCGAAAAAATCAGGACTTACAATTATCCGCAGAACCGCATGACCGACCACAGGATCGGGTATTCGATGTACAGTCTCGAATCGTTTCTTGACGGGAACATCGGCGGGCTTATCGATGCGCTTGCGTCGGCGGAGGCGGCGGAGAAGCTGAAGGAAAATGAACACTCTGAAGATTGAATACGACGGCGAAGCCTCTCTTGCTCCGGCGGCTGAAATCATAAGAAACGGCGGGATCGTTGCCTTTCCGACCGAGACGGTTTACGGGCTCGGCGGAAACGCGCTTGACCCCGATGCGGCAAGAAAAATCTATGCGGCGAAGGGGCGACCCTCTGACAACCCGCTGATCGTTCATCTTGCCGACCCGCGTGATGCGGAAAAATACTGTGTGACGAGCGATGCCTTTTACCGTATCGCCGATGCGTTCATGCCGGGACCGATAACGGTCATTCTTCCGAAAAAGCCGGTTATTCCGGACAGCGTGACCGGCGGGCTTGACACCGTGGGTATTCGGGTGCCGTCGCACAGGGCGGCAAATCAGCTTATCCGGCTGTCCGGGGTGCCGATCGCCGCGCCGTCTGCAAATATTTCGGGAAAGCCAAGCCCGACGCGGTTTGAGCATATCGAACACGACCTTGACGGGCGGGTCGATGCGCTTATAGACGGCGGGGACTGCGATTTCGGCGTTGAATCGACGATAATCAAGATAAACGGGAGCGGGATACTGCTCCTGCGTCCGGGGGCGGTAACGGTTGAGATGCTGTCCCTGTTCTGCGACAGGGTCACTGTTGACAGGGCGGTCACCGAGAAATTCGACGGTGTGCCGATGGCTCCGGGGATGAAATACCGGCATTATGCGCCGGACTGTCCGCTTACCGTCATTGACGGATCAGACATGGATTTCAGGCGGTTCATTGCGGAAAAAGAGGGCAGGGAGCGGTTCGGCGTCATCTGTTTTGACGAGGATCTGCCGTATATAACCTGTCAGCTGACGGTTTCCTGCGGACCGGAGCATGATCAGCTGCGGCAGGCGCAGACGCTTTTCTCCTGCCTGCGCAGCTTTGACGGTGTCTGTGACATTGACATGATTTATGCGAGGATGCCGTCAAGGAACGGGATAGGGCTTGCGGTGTTCAACCGGCTTATAAAGGCTGCCGGCTTTCACGTTGTGAAGCTCTGAGAAAAAGACACAGAATTTAGGATTTGAGGAACGAAAAATGGCAAGGAAGAAAAACGACAGCAAGACAGCAGCCGGAACCGCGGCGACGGCGGAGATAGTAAGACAGCCGATCACCGAGACTATCGAAAAAAATTTCATGCCTTATGCAATGAGCGTCATTGTATCGAGAGCGCTTCCCGCCATTGACGGCTTCAAGCCGTCGCACCGCAAGCTGCTTTATACCATGTACAAAATGGGTCTGCTCGGCGGGGACAGGACAAAGTCGGCGAACGTCGTCGGTCAGACGATGCGGCTGAATCCGCACGGGGATCAGGCTATTTATGCGACGCTTGTCCGTCTGACACGCGGAAACGAGGCTCTTCTGCACCCGTTCATCGACTCCAAGGGTGCGTTCGGAAAGCATTACAGCTCGGATATGGACTATTCGGCTGCGCGTTATACCGAATGCCGGCTTGACAGACTGTGCAATGAGATTTTCACCGGCATTGACCGTGATGCGGTGGACATGGTTGACAACTACGACAACACGATGAAGGAGCCTTCGCTTCTTCCGACGGCGTTTCCGAACATTCTTGTCTCGCCGAACCTCGGCGTGGCGGTCGGAATGGCGTGCTCCATCTGTTCCTTCAATCTTGCCGAGATATGTGACGGGACGATACAGCTTTTAAAGAATCCCGACACCGACATTGACCGGCTTATCGATATAATCCGCGCTCCCGATTTTCCGAGCGGCGGAAACATGATATACGACCGGGAGAAGTTCAGGGAGATATTTGCCACCGGGCGCGGTTCGGTCAGGGTCAGGGCGAGATATTCCTATGACAGAAGCGCAAACTGCATTGACGTTCTTCAGATCCCGTACTCGACCACCATCGAAGCGATCATGAAAAAGATGGTGCAGTACATCAAGGACGGCAAGCTGAAGGAGGTCACCGATGTCCGCGACGAGATAGACTTAAACGGCTTCAGGATGACCATCGACCTCCGGCGCGGGACGGATCCGGACAAGCTGATGACCAAGCTGTACAGCATGACGCCGCTTGAGGATTCGTTTGAGTGCAATTTCAACATTCTTGTTGACGGAACGCCGAGGGTGCTGGGGATCAGGGAAATTCTGCTTGAGTGGATACGCTTCAGGACCGGTTCGGTCAGGAGGGAGCTGAAATTCGAGCTTGGAAAGAAGCAGGAGAAGCTGCATCTTCTTCTCGGGCTCGGAAAGATACTTCTCGATATCGACAAGGCTATAAAGATCGTCCGTGAGACGGAGCTTGAAAAGGATGTTGTGCCGAACCTGATGGAGGGCTTCGGGATTGACAGGATTCAGGCTGAGTATATTGCCGAGATAAAGCTCCGGAACCTCAACCGCGAGTACATTATAAACCGGATCAAGGATATTCAGTCGCTTCAGGAGGAAATTGCCGACCTTGAGCTGACGATAGGCTCCGACACGCGGATAAAGAATCTTATCGCGTCGCAGCTTAAGACCATCAGGACAAAATACGGCAAGCCGAGGCTTACGCAGCTTATCGGGGCGGAGGAGATAACGAAATACCGCGAGGAAGAGTTTGTCGAGAACTACAATGTCAAGCTGATCTTCACGAAAGAGGGGTATTTCAAGAAGATAACGCTGCTCTCCTACCGCGGGAACGACGAGCAGAAGCTGAAGGAGGGAGACCGGGTCATTTTCTGCGGCGATGCCTCAAACAACGACGAGCTTCTGTTCTTCTCCGACAGGGCGCAGGTGTATAAGGCTAAGGTCAGCGATTTCGACACCGTCAAGGCTTCTCAGCTCGGTGATTACATTCCGGCAAAGCTGGGATTTGATGATGATGAGAGAGCAATTGCCATGAAGCCGGTGCCTGACTATGAAAAATCCGGATATGCGGCGGTGTTCTTTGAGAACGGCAAGGGTGTGCGCATACCGGTTTCGATGTACGAGACAAAGACCAACAGGAAGAAGCTGACGAATGCATATTCCGGCGCAAGCGCTCCCGTCGGAGTTGTCTTTACCGACAGCGATGACAGCGAGATACTGCTTGTCAGCGACCAGAACAAGGCGATACTGATCCGCTCCGGGCTTGTTCCGGAGAAGGCAACGAGAACGTCGCAGGGGGTTCAGCTTATGACTCTGAAAAAGGGCGGCAGGCTTATCTCCGCCTCGGCGGACGGTGCGGCTCTGCTTTCCGATGCGAAGAAATACCGCAAAAACAAGCTGCCGGCAGCCGGGACTGCGCTTTCGGAGGCGGATGCCGGAGCAATTCTTTTGTGACTTGTTTCTCTGTTAACAATTTGATTATTGATTATTGCGGGAATGCTGTGTTATAATATTCGCGTAATGCCGGAGCGACCGGGAAACAAAACTGCCCGAAAGGACGGAACAGAACATGAAAAAATTTCCGAAATTAACCTCAGCCTTTTTGCTGCTCCTTGCCGCGCTTACACTCTGTGTATCGGCAGACGGGGCGTATTCGTCGAAGGATGACCCGCTTGTTTCCCTCAGCTATGTGAACGACGTTCTCGGACCGGAGATCATGGCGCAGGTCATGGCAAGGGTCGAGAAGGAGTACATAAAGCTTTCGGATATAAGCAAAGCCTCGGCTGGCTCGTACACCGTTCTTGCCGTGAAAAAGGGGCAGACACTTATGGCGGTGTCGTGCTGTGAGGTCGTTGTGCTTGACGGAAACGCGGTTACTGTCGTTACCTCCGCGGCAAACCTGAAGGCGGGAGCCGGAATATCCGATCTTACCGCGGGTTCTGTCGTGACGAACGGCAATGTGCTTCCGGCAAATCACTACCTTGTGATACCGAAGGGTGACGGCAGGGGCTTCACCGTCACCTCCGACACGGCAAACATACTGGTAAGGGGTGAGTACAATATCACAGGCTAAATCCAAAAATGCGAAAAAGAAAAAATTCCGCCCCGACGCAAAGTTCTGGACGAGGATCCTTGTAATAATTCTGACGCTTGCAATGCTTGCGGGAACATTTTATTACATTCTCATTTTTTCCGTAGGCAGCTCAAGAGTCAACGCGGCATCGGAGATCACGACAGACGATCTCCGCTTCCGCGTTGCCCTTATATACGGTGACAGTATGCAGACCGACTTCAGGTCAAGGGCTGACAACGGGTTCACCCTCGGCTTCAACACCGGAAACGAATTTACTGCCGTCACTGCCACTCCGGTGACTCTTGTCAGGTTCAGTATCGACGCAAATCTTACCGCCGATGCCTCCGGTCGGTATCAGACCTCGTCGGAGGGGGCGGTGAATGTCGGTGCGTATCATGTAAAGATCGCTTACTCCGGAGACGATTTTGACGACAGGCTGGCTTATGTGGCTCAGGCGTTTCCTGAATACAATGTTTTTCCCGGATATTACGACGGGAAAACGTATATAATGGCGGGGCAGTTTTCCGATGCCGCATCTGCCGATAATGCGCTGTCAGCCGTGAAGGAAAAGCTGGCTCCGGAAAAAGAGACAGAGCCCCCGGACACCGAGGCACCGGCAACCGAAGGAGAAGATACGGCAGTCGGCGGGTCTGAAGATCCGGAGGTACCGGAGGATGCGCTTGTCACGTCGGTGAGGGAGGCGGTTGTTTCCCAGCCGTCCGGGACTGCGGTAACGGTGATCGATCCGGCGGCGCACAGACTTCTCTGGGTATTCGACGATACATCGGGGAAAACTTTTTTCGGCGCTAAAGCAACGCAGAAGGCTGGCACCTTCACGTATATCATCGGCTGGGTCGGCGCGTATATGTATTATTATGATGATACTATAGAGTGCTCCGTCAGAAAAACGAGTGCGGGAAAATCCGGCATGAACGTTGTAAATGTTCTTCCGCTTGAGACATATATTTCCGGTGTGATTCCGTATGAAATCGGCAAGACGTGGCCGCTTGAGACGCAGAAAGCGTTTGCCATTGCGGTGAGATCGTATGCTATTTCCGGATTTAACCGTCACAAGGGCTCTGCCAATGCAGACCTTTGCAATACCGCACACTGTCAGGTCTACAAGGGATTTGTTTCGGCTACTGCGCAGGTAAAGCAGGCGGCAAGTGAGACAAAGGGGCTGATCGCCGTTTACCGCGGGGGCATATGCAGTACCTTCTACTCGTCAAGCACCGGCGGCTGTACTGCCAATGTGTCGCAGGTCTGGGGCGGTAACCAGACGACCTACGGATATCTTAAAGCAGTTGCCACTCCGTGGGAGAAATACAATCAATACGGGAACGGGCGCTGGACATCGACCGCGACCGGCGCTCAGCTGCGCGAAAGACTTATCGCAAAGGGCTATACAGCGCTTACCGGACCGGTGACAAAGCTGGAGATTGTCAGTCTTCAGAACAATTCAAGCTATGTATACTCGGTGAAGTTCTCTGATGCCGCAGGGCATTCGGTCACGGTCACACGCACTGACAAGGTCAAATCGGTGCTTTCGCCGTATGTCAAAAGCGGGAATTTCGTTGTGGCAAAGGGCGGCGAAAACGTGACGCGCATAAATTACGTCAAGCCCGGATTCGGAGCCGTCAACAGCGAGACGACCGAGGGTGTTTCAGTCCGTACAAATCCGGAGACGGGGCTGGTCTACGGGCGACAGAATTTCTCGGTCATAACCGCCGGCGGAATAAAGAGTTTTGTCGATTCAAACAGCGAAAAGGTTATGACGTCCGGTGGCATACGCGATTTTACAATGTCGAAATTCCTCGACAGCAGCTATTATCCGACAGTCACCGGAAAGAACGGGGAGGTTCTTCCCGACATTCTGAACACCGGGTTCTCGACAGTGACGGAAACAATAACTGCCGAGGGAAAATCCGATCAGTTCGTGTTCATCGGACGCGGATGGGGGCACGGAGTCGGGCTGAGTCAGTACGGGATCAAGGATCTCGGTGACCTCGGATACGATTTTGAGACAATTTTCAAAGCTTATTACTCGGATGCCGAGATAATATCATATACCGAATACCGTAACAGCAGAAAAAGCTGAGGAATAGGAAGTGGAAAATATGTTTTTAGTCAAAGAAAACACAGTCCTGAACCCCAACACCGTCAGAATGACTGTTGAGGCTCCGATGATCGCACGGAAGGCAAAGCCCGGACAGTTCGTGATCATCAGAGGTGATGAGAAAGGAGAAAGGATCCCGCTTACGATATCGGGGTACGATGCCGCAGGCGGCACCGTTACCGTTATCTATCAGACGGTCGGCGCCTCGACGCTTAAGCTGGCTGAAATTCCTGCCGGCGGATATCTTTGCGATATCGTCGGTCCGCTCGGACGCGCGTCTGAGCTTGACGGGATAAAGAAAGCCGCGGTTGTCGGCGGCGGTCTGGGATGCGCTATCGCTTATCCTCAGGCAAAATACCTCCATGAGCACGGCGCGTCGGTGGACATCATTGCCGGATTCAGAAACAAGGACATAATTATCCTTGAGGACGAGATGAGGGCTGCCTGTGAGAATCTTGTACTGCTTACCGACGACGGTTCCAACGGGCACAAGGGGCTTGTCACCGATGGCCTGAAGGCGCTTATCGATGCCGGGGCGAAATACGATGTTGTTATCGTAATCGGGCCTCCGATAATGATGAAATTTGTCTGCAGGCTGACGAAGGAGTACGGAATAAAGACTGTCGTCAGCATGAACCCGATCATGATCGACGGAACCGGAATGTGCGGCGGATGCCGTGTTTCGGTCGGCGGTGAAATGAAGTTCGCCTGCGTTGACGGTCCTGATTTTGACGGTCATCTCGTGGATTTCGACGAGCTTATGAAGCGAAACAGGATGTACCGCGATGAGGAACAGCATGACTGCAATCTTTTCCGCGAAGCAAAGGAGCGTGAGCATAATGCCTAATATGCAGACTGACAAGACTGTCATGAAGGAGCAGGCGCCGGAGATCAGGAGAACCAACTGGCTTGAGGTCGCCTGCGGATATACACCCGACGAGGCTGTAAACGAGGCTCAGAGATGCCTCCACTGCAGGAATATGCCCTGTGTCAACGGATGTCCCGTCAGGGTAAAGATCCCGGATTTCATCGCTCACGTCGCAAAGGGCGATTTTGAGGGCGCATATGCGGTAATCAGGGAGACGAACGCTCTGCCTGCTGTCTGCGGACGGGTATGTCCGCAGGAGTCACAGTGCGAAAGCAAGTGCGTGCGCGGGATCAAGGGCGAAAGCGTTGCCATCGGACGTCTTGAAAGATTCTGCGCCGATTACTGCGCGGACAAGCGTCCCGAACCCGTAAGGGCTGAACCCAAAGGCAAGAGGGTCGCTGTTGTCGGCTCCGGTCCTTCCGGTCTTACCTGTGCGGCTGACCTTGCAAAGCGCGGGTATGATGTGACTGTTTTTGAGGCGCTTCACACCGCAGGCGGGGTGCTTGTATACGGAATTCCGGAATTCAGGCTTCCGAAGTCTATCGTTTCTGATGAGGTGAAGGAGCTTGAGAAGCTCGGCGTAAAGATCATGACCGACGTTGTCGTCGGAAGAACCGAGACGGTTGACGAGCTGTTTGAAAACGGATATGAGGCTGTATTCATCGGCAGCGGTGCGGGACTTCCGAGGTTCATGGGTATCCCCGGAGAGGACGGAAACGGAGTTTATTCCGCAAACGAATTCCTGACGAGGATCAACCTCATGAAGGCGTATCGCGACGATTATGCCACGCCGATAAAGCACCACAGGAGAGTTGCCGTTGTCGGCGGCGGAAACGTTGCCATGGACGCTGCAAGATGCGCGGCAAGGCTCGGTGCAGAGAAGGTTTACATCGTATACCGCCGCGGCGAGAATGAGCTTCCGGCAAGACGCGAAGAGGTACATCACGCAAAAGAAGAGGGGATCGAATTCCGCCTTCTCACCAACCCGACGAAGATAAATACCGACGAGAACGGGAATGTCTGCTCGGTGACCTGCATCAGCATGGAGCTCGGAGAGCCGGATGCTTCCGGGCGCAGGCGTCCGGTCGAAATCCCCGGTTCGGAGCATGATATCGACGTTGACGCGGTTATCATTGCCGTCGGAACCGTTCCGAACCCGCTTATCAGAATGACCACCTCGGGGCTTGACACAAACCGGCACGGCTGTATCGTTACCGCCGAAGACGGTGTGACGACGACAAAGGAGGGGGTCTACGCCGGAGGCGATGCAGTTACCGGGGCGGCTACCGTTATTCTTGCTATGGGAGCCGGAAGAGAAGCCGCCGAGAAGATCGACGGATATCTTTCAGCTAAATAACCGAAAGGAACAGGCATTTGAAGATCACTGTAATCGGGTGCGGCAGATGGGGATCGTTCATTGCGTACTATCTTGACACGCTCGGGCACAATGTGACGCTTTACGGAAGGGAAGCCTCTGAAAATTTCAGGGGCTTCCTTGAAACACGCTCGAACGGGCTTCTGACCCTCGGCGAAAACGTGGCGCTCACATCCGACATCCGCTCGGCGCTTGATGCCGAGGCGGTTGTCATATCTATAAACTCTCAGGGGCTTCGCGGGCTGTGCGGGGAGCTTGCCTCGGTCGGGCTGCGCGACAAATACATAGTCCTCTGCATGAAGGGGCTTGAGATCGGGACGGGGTGCCGGCTTTCGGAGGTCGTGGCTCAGACGCTTGATCCCTCGAACCGCACTGCCGTGTGGATAGGTCCCGGTCATGTTCAGGAGTTTCTGTGCGGAATTCCGAACTGCATGGTCATTGACAGCGACGATGATGAGACGAAATTCCGGCTTGTGAACGAGTTTTCGAGCAAGGTGATACGGTTCTACTACGGCACCGACCTTATCGGAAACGAGATAGGTGCGGCAGCGAAGAACGTCATCGGTATTGCCGCGGGAATGCTTGACGGTTTTTCTCTCAGCTCCCTCAAGGGTGCGCTTATGTCAAGGGGAACGAGGGAAATATCGCGGCTTATCAAGGCTCTCGGCGGGAACGAGCTTTCGGCATACGGACTCTGTCACCTCGGCGACTATGAGGCTACTGTTTTTTCGGAATTTTCTCACAACCGGAAATTCGGGGAGTGCTTTGTGCGCGGAGAGAAATACGATAAGCTGGCTGAGGGGTATTACACCGTCAAGGCTATAACGGAGCTTGCTGCGGAGCATGATGTTGAGCTTCCGATATGCGAAGCGGTGCGCCGTGTGCTTTACGAAAATGCGCCGCCTGCCGATGCGCTTCAGTCGCTGTTTATGAGAAGTCTGAAGCTTGAATTCTGACACCGGGGTAATTATGAACACGACTTTTTACGATATTCTTACAAAACACGCGGCGATGTATCCCGACATGATGCCGCAGGACTGGTACAAGCTTGCGTTTCAAAGCGAGTTCGGGTGCGGACATCTGCTTGGAAACGGTGCGTATGAACGGCTGGTTTCAGAGCTTGATTCGGTTGACTATGACCCGAATGTGCCGCTTACCGTCGATATCGGCGGGGGATATACGCGGCTTGATCTGCGTGCCGTCAAAGGGCATCTTGCACCGGTAACGGTTTTCAGGCTGTTTGAGGACAGCTGTGAGACTGCAGGTACTGCCGACGGGTTTGAGAGAAAGCTGTCGCTTACAGTCAGAGCGGCAAGGCTTGGGATAATAAAGGCTGATGCCGGTCTGCTTGACGGGTATTTTTCGTCTGCCGACAGAAACGCGCTTCCGTCACATTCGGAAAAATTCAGGGAGAGATACGGCGCGGCATACAGGATAATAAAATCTCGTTTTGCGCCGCTTGTTCCGGCTTTCATGCTTATTGAAGGGCTTTCCGCGCGCGCTGACAGGCTGAATATTGCAATTGACGGCAGGGCTGCAGCCGGCAAGACAGAAACCGCAGCACTTTTTGCGTCAATTTACGGGGCTGACGTCATACATATGGACGACTTTTTCCTGCCGAAGGAGAGAAAGACCGCAGAGCGGCTTGTTGTTCCGGGCGGGAATGTTGACAGCGAGCGGTTTTACGACGAGGTTTACTCACACATAAACGACGGTGTTATCGTATACGGTATTTTCGACTGCGGGAAACAGGCGGTCACGCAGAGGGTGAGGCTTGAAAGAGGGAAGATACTTGTTGTTGAGGGCGTGTATTCGCTTCTTCCGTCGCTGAGAGACAGGTATGATATAAAAATCTTTCTTGACACCGACCCCGTGACTCAGAGAGACAGGATAATACTGCGGGGCGGTATACGGCTTTATGAGAGATATGAAAGCGAATGGATCCCGCTTGAGGAGCGGTATTTTGCGCTGCTTGACCCCGCATCGGCGTGCGATGTCAGGATCCGGACATAATGAAGCGAACAGATTTCCCGGAACATCCGGGCTGAAAGGATGATTCACTATGATGGACACAGTCAGAATCAATGACAGAAAGAACTGCCGCATAATCGCGCACCGCGGGCTGAGCGGGATCGAATGCGAGAATTCAATGCCGGCGTTTGTTGCCGCCGGAAACCGGTCGTATTTCGGGATCGAAACCGACGTTCACGTCACGTCCGACGGGAAGTACATAATTATCCACGACGACACGACCGGCAGGGTGGCGGCAGGAAACGATCATCCCGTTGAGGAGACTGATTACGAAACTCTCCGCGGAATCATGCTTGCAGACAGGGGCGGTCTTACCGGAAGGACTGACCTTCGCCTGCCTTCGCTTGACGAGTATCTTCTGGTTTGCGAACGCTACGGGAAAACCTCTGTGCTTGAGCTGAAGAATCATATGCTTCCGGAGCACGTTGCCGGGATCGTTTCGGCGGCAAGGGCGTCGGGACATCTTGAAAAAACGGTTTTCATTTCCTTTGATCTTGACAATATGATCGAGCTCAGGCGGATGCTTCCGGAGCACAGGCTTCAGTTCCTGACTGGAGGCTGTGATGCTCACACGCTTGAAAGGCTGAAGCGGTACCGTCTTGATCTTGATATTTACTATCCGTCGCTGACAAAGGAGATCGTTGACGAGGTTCACGCAAACGGACTTGAGGTAAACTGCTGGACGTGCGACAATGCCGCCGATGCCGAAAGGCTTATCGGTATGGGTGTTGACTATATTACGACAAATATTCTCGAATAAAAAATCCCGTTAATCACGGGAAACGGGTTTACAAATCGGTTTTTTTGTGATATAATAGGTCGAAATTAAAAATAAGTGAGGTGAGCGGAATGGACGCAGGAAGTAACGGCGGCAGTACAAAATCCGACGTTCGACGAAATAAGAATACACGTCCGTCCGCTCGCTCATAACAAAGTGTTCTGATACCGTGATTATGCGCGAACGGATGCACACGGCCGGTTTTCAGCCGGAGTGTTTTTGTCGCGCATTTTTGCTTTTTGTACTGTGCACCACATCTTCCTACATTGCGGGAGACGTTTACGTCTGCCGTGCGGTTTTTGCCGCGCAATTTTAATGCCGATGGCAAGGAGGTTTTGCATGGAAAATCAGAACACTTTATCTGTTGATGAGGCAGTTGCGCTTGCGGATGAGAAGAAATTCTTTGAGCTCCGCAAAATGCTTCTCGACGCCGAACCCGCCGATATTGCGGGGGTATTTGAAAAGCTCTCGCCGGAACAGGCGACTATCGTATTCAGAATTCTGCCGAAGGAGCTTGCGGCGGAGGTATTTGTCGAAATGGATCCAGAGATGCAGGAGTATCTCATCGGTTCATTTACCGACAGCGAGCTGAAGTCGATACTTGACGAAATGTATCTTGATGATACCGTCGATATCATCGAGGAAATGCCGGCTATTGTTGTTACGAGGATACTCGCAAACTCAACGCCGGAAACAAGAATTACAATAAATCAGCTTCTTGCCTATCCGAAGGACAGCGCGGGAAGCATCATGACGACCGAGTATGTTTCTCTGAATCCGGCGCTCAGGGTCTCTGAGGCATTTGCTCACATAAGAAAAGTCGGGATTGACAGTGAGACAATCTACACCTGTTATGTGACAAAGAACCGCCGCCTGCTCGGTGTTGTTTCGGTAAGGACGCTGCTTCTTTCCGACCCCGATGCCGTTATCTCTGACATCATGACCACAAATTTCATAGCGGTGACAACGGTGGACGACAAGGAGGAGGTCGCAAATCTCTTCAAAAAATACGATTATCTGGCACTCCCGGTGGTAGACAAAGAAACGCGGCTTGTCGGTATAATCACGGTCGATGACGCTATCGACGTCATAAGCGACGAGGACGAGGAGGACTTCACAAAAATGGCGGCTATCACGCCGTCCGACCGTCCCTATCTCAAAACCTCACCGCTTCAGATATGGAAATCAAGAATTCCGTGGCTGCTCCTTCTGATGATATCGGCGACATTTACCGGCATTATCATTTCTTCGTTTGAAAGTGCGCTTGCGGCTCAGGTGCTGCTTACGGCATTCATTCCGATGCTTATGGACAGCGGCGGTAATGCGGGAAGTCAGGCATCGGTTACGGTCATCCGTGGGATCTCTCTCGGTGAGATCGGATTCGGTGACATCCTGAGGGTCGTATGGAAGGAATTCAGGGTATCCATTCTTTGCGGAATATCGCTGGCGGCGGCAACGTTTGCAAAGATATTTCTTGTTGACAAGCTGATAATGGGAAACGACATCACGCTTGCGGTCGCGCTTGTGGTGTGTGTGACGCTTGCACTGACAATCGTATGTGCAAAGATAATCGGCTGTATCATGCCTCTTCTTGCGAAGAAGCTCGGGTTTGACCCGGCGGTCATGGCAAGCCCGTTCATCACGACGATAGTTGATGCGATATCGCTTCTTATTTACTTCATGATGGCGTCGGCGATTCTCGGACTCTGATATCAGGCAAAAAAACAGCCGGAGCTTTTCCGCTCAGGCTGTTTTTTGAATCCGATCGGATTATTTGAGCATTTCCTGACCGCCGGTCACGGGGATTGCCTGACCGGTCTCGTAATCCTGTTCACAGATATAGAAAATCGCTCTTGCGACATCGACAGTGCGGCAGCCTCTTCCGAGGGGAACCTTGCTCTCGTAAAATTTAAGGACATCGGCGGTCGTCTTTGCGCCGGGGACCTTTCCTGCCCTGAGATACTGAACGAGAAGCCCTTTTTCGGGATCTGTCCAGAGGGGACCTTCAAGGAAGTTTCCGGGGCAGACTGCGTTGACCTTGATATTATACGGGGCAAGCTCCATTGCGAAGCTCTGGGTAAGACCGATGCCGCCGAATTTGCTTCCGGCATAGGCAAAGTTCTTGTTGCTTCCGGCAAGACCGGATTTTGAGTTGATCTCGATGATATCGAACAGCTTTGCGGGAGCGGCTTTGTGCTGGAGCTTCATGACTGCAGATGCGTACTTTACGCAGAGGAAGTATGCTGTATAGTTGACGGCGGTGACAAGCTCGAAGTTTGACTTTGTCATCTCCTCAAGGCTTCCGGCACGGACGATTCCGGCATTGTTTACGAAAATGTCAAGTCCGCCGAAGTGAAGGACGGTTTCTCTTATCATTTCCTTGACCGACTGCTCGTCGGAGACGTTTGCCTTTACCGCGATCGCTCCGGGGAATTCCGCTGCGGTTGCTTTTGCGCCGTCGTAATTCATATCCGCGATGACGACATACGCACCTTCTCCGGAAAGAGCTTCGGCAATGCCTTTTCCGAACCCCTGAGCGCCGCCTGTGACGATCGCGACCTTTCCGGCAAGTCTTCCGGTTTTCTTTTCGACCGCGGGTGCAGCGGTGACGGCGGCATCGGTACAGCCTTCGTCATAGCTGACGGCGGAGCAGTATGTCTTTCCGATATAACCGGCTTCTTCGGGAGTTTCGGCGACAGTCAGCACTCCCGCATCGGGAGCGTAAACGACAGTCGGAACGCCGTTCTCGGATCTGAACGCGCGGTAGGCGGCAACGATGGCATCGGTATCGGCATTTTCGGAAAGAACGAGAGTGTTCTTTCCGAGGATATTTTCATAAGCCGTATCCGGTCTCGGAATATTCATTCCCGCGCCGATGGCTTTTTCACAGCGGAGGAGTTTTACGGTATTCTTCCCGTCCTCAAGGGCGAGCATCCTGATTACCGGGGCGATCTGCGCGGCGCGGTCAAGGAGCATTTCCTGATTTTCCATTGTAATCTATCCTTTCGGTATGAAATTTCCGCTCCCCTCGCCGGATGTCCGGAAAGGGGAGGGAAGAAGATTTTATATAGCCTTTGCGTGAGCGAGGAGGTATTTCTCGGCCTCTCCGCACCACAGACCGTTGTTTGCCTCGACGATTTCGGCGAGTTTTGCGTACATCGGGTCCTCCTTGCCCTTTTCGGCAAGGTCGGTAAGGGCGGTGAGGGGCATGGAAATGTGGTTGTAGATGAGCTTCTTTCCGCCGGGGATCTTCGGAAGGTTGATAACGGTATCGATGACGGCGTCAAGTCCGCCGACATGGGTGATCATTGCTGCGGGGTTGAGTTTTCCGTTTGACATCATGTCAAGAGACTCGATCATATCCTGAGTGTTTCCGCCGGAGTTTCCGCAGACGTGGGTGAAGTTGTAATGGACGTTGTAGAAATTGAACAGTGCGGAGAACTGGGTGTTTGTCGGTCCGGCAAAGAAGTTCAGGCAGCCGTCCTTTCCGAGAACGCTGTCGGCAAGCTCGACAACAGGCTTTACGGGAGCATAGACGAACGCGTCGTCGTAGCCCTTTCCGCCGGTAAGCTCCATGAGGTAATCATGTGCGTTTTCAACATCGTTTGTGTTGACATATACCAGCTTTACGCCGTTCTTTTCAGCCTCTTCGACGGTGTGGATTGAGGCTGCTCTTTTCAGACGGACGGAATCGATATCGGTGACGACGAGAAGTCCGGGCTTTCTGTCGCAGTGGATTGCGTAGTCGATTGCCTCAAGACCCATAGGTCCTGCGGCAGCCATGAGAATGGTGTTTCCGCCTTCGACAATGCCCATGTTGTGAACATAGACACCGGGAGTTGCGTGATAGTTGCAGTGATATCCGCCGACGATGCAGGAAACCGGCTCTGCAAGGGAACCGTAGAAATATGTATCGTGGTCATAGTGAAGCAGGCAGTCGCACTCCATGACCTCGTGAGGGATGACGACGAACTGGGAGTTGCCGCCGATCCATCTGTATGAGTATCCGGGAGCATAGAGCGAACCCTTGTAGTTCATTGCCGGCTGGATTGCGAACTTATCGCCGGGCTTGTATTTGTCTTTCCACTTTGCGCCGACCTCGCGGATGATGCCGCAGAATTCATGACCGATAATCGTGGGGTTGACGGCGACGTCCTCTGGCACTCTTTTATGAGCCGGTCCCTGAAGGACTGCCTTGTGGGTGGACATACAGACGCTGTCTGAGATGACCTCGGCAAGTATTTCGTCTTCTTTGATTGCCGGAAGCTCGAATTCCTCAAGTCTGATGTCGTTTGCACCGTAAATTCTTACCGCTTTTGTTTTCATTGCTTTCTCTCTCCTTTTTTTCTGAGCCTTTCAAGAAGGCTCCCGATCTCATCCGATCTTTCTTTTTTCAGATCCGGGCGCGGAGTCAGTGATATGTCAAACACATCGCCTTCTTTTAATTCCGGACCGAAAAAAGACACAGGAATGCCGAAGGTTTTTTCGCTGTCGTCCATGCAGACGGCATATTCGCCTTCGATTCTGTCAACAGTGATAATAATAATTTTATCACCTCACTTGCAAATAATCACATTCTGTGTTATTATTATAACAGCATTCTGTTCAAATGTCAACACGGTATCTCACAATACCCACCCGATAAAGGAAATTAATTATGGATAAATTATTGCAAAAAATCGAAGAGCTGAGAAAATCGCTTGAATATCACGCAAGGCGTTATTACGTTGAGGATTCGCCGGAAATTTCGGACTATGAATACGACATGATGTTCAATGAGCTGAAAAAACTCGAGGAGGAGCATCCGGAGTACGACAGCCCGAATTCTCCCACTCACCGGGTCGGAGGAAAGGCGCTTGACAAATTCGAAAAGGTGACACATACCGTCCCTCTCGGCAGTCTTACAGATGTTTTCAGCTTTGATGAGCTCAGGGCTTATCTTGACTCGACAGGCTCTGATGATGATTTTTCCGTTGAGGCAAAGATTGACGGGTTGTCTGTGGCTCTGCGCTATGAGAACGGTGTTTTCGTCAGAGGCGCGACACGCGGAGACGGTGTTGTGGGAGAGAACGTGACAGAGAACCTGAAAACCGTCAGAAGCATTCCGCTTGCAATTCCGTACAAAGGTACGCTTGAAGTCCGCGGGGAGGTTTATATGCCGAGGAGCAGCTTTGAAAAGCTGAACCGGGCAAGAGAAGAGCGCGGGGAGCAGTGCTTTGCCAATCCGAGAAATGCGGCTGCAGGCTCTCTGCGCCAGCTTGATTCAAAGATCACGGCATCGAGGGGACTTGACATTTTCGTATTCAATCTTCAGGTGTGCGACCGGGAATTCACAAGGCACGACGAGACTATCGCGTTCCTGCGGGAACAGGGCTTTCATGTCATACCGCTGATAAAGACTGTGAGAGGTTATGATGCCATCATCGCGCAGATAGAGGAAATAGGGCGCCTGCGCGACGGGCTGCCTTATGATATCGACGGTGCGGTTATAAAGGAAAACCTGCTCTCCCGGCGGCGTGAGCTCGGAGAGACGGCCAACACTCCGAAATGGGCTGTCGCCTTCAAGTATCCTCCGGAAAAGAAGGCGACGAAGCTGACCGATATCGTCATTCAGGTCGGGAGAACCGGGGTGCTTACTCCGAACGCGGTGCTTGAGCCGATTCGTCTTGCCGGGACGACGGTCAGCCGCGCGACGCTCCACAATGCGGACTATATAAGAGAGAAGGACATAAGGATCGGCGACACGGTGTTTGTCCAGAAGGCTGGCGACATAATTCCGGAGATAGTTTCGGTCGATACAAAGGCGCGTGACGGAAGCGAAAAGGTATACTCTATGCCCGACAGGTGTCCGTCGTGCGGAGAGCCGGTTTATTTTTCGCCGGATGAGGCGGCGTTGAGGTGCACGAACTCTGCCTGCCCGGCTCAGCTTATAAGAAATATCACATATTTTGCCTCAAGAGGCGCAATGAATATTGACGGACTTGGGGAAGGTGTGGTAAAATTACTCTGCGAAAGCGGACTTGTGAAGAACTGCGCCGACCTGTATAAGCTGACTGTCGAAAAACTTGCCGGACTTGAACGGATGGGGGAGAAATCGGCTTCAAACCTTGTTGCCGCAATTGACGGGTCAAAGGAACGCGGGCTTGAAAGGCTGCTCTGCGCCTTCGGAATAAGACAGGTGGGAGAAAAGGCGGCAAAATCGATAGCGTCGCATTTCGGGTCGATAGACGCGCTTTCATCGGCTGCTGTTGAAGAACTTACGGCAGTGCCGGATGTCGGCGGGGTGACGGCTGAAAATGTCGTGAATTTCTTCTCGCATCCGCAGACGGCGGCAATGGTCGATGAGCTGAAGAGTCTCGGCGTTAAAACCGATGCGGCATCGGTCAGGGTAAGCGGTGGGAAGCTTGACGGTCTGACGTTCGTTCTCACGGGAACGCTTCCGACTATGAGCCGCGACGAGGCTTCGGCGCTTATCGAAAAGAACGGCGGAAAGACTTCGTCATCGGTATCGAAAAAGACTTCATATGTGCTTGCGGGTGCCGAAGCCGGTTCAAAGCTGGCAAAAGCCGAAAAGTTCGGCGTGACGGTCATTGAGGAAAAAGATCTGCTTGCGATGATTACCGGGGGACAATGATATAACAACGACCGGGAAAGCAGGCTGATGCTTTTCTGCGGTCGGAAAGGTATGGAAAAGTAATGGCTCAGGATATAACCGATTATGTAAAGGTATACGTAAAGGCGGGAGACGGCGGAAACGGCTGTGTCTCCTTCCACAGAGAAAAATATGTCTCTCACGGCGGTCCCGACGGAGGAGACGGCGGAAACGGCGGCAACATCGTTTTAGCGATCGAGAACGGCGACAACACTCTGCTTAAATACCGGTTCCGTCACAAATTCGTCGCGCAGAACGGCGGAGACGGAAGGGCTGACAAATTTCACGGCGGAAATGCAGAGGATATAATCCTTCCCGTTCCGCCCGGAACAGTGGTAAAGGATGCGGCGACCGGAAAGGTCATCGTTGATATGTCCGACAGGGAGCCGTTCATTCTCTGCCGCGGCGGACGCGGCGGATGGGGCAACCGTCATTTTGCGACACCGACAAAACAGATACCGAGATTTGCTAAAAGCGGACTCAAAGGTGAGGAGCGGGAGGTCATTTTCGAGCTGAAAATGCTTGCCGACGTTGCGCTCGTCGGACTTCCGAATGTCGGGAAATCCTCGATACTCTCTGTTATAAGCTCTGCGACACCGAAAATCGCGGATTACGATTTCACTACGCTTTCGCCTAACCTCGGTGTAGTGAAGAACGGCGGGGAGGGACGCGGATTTGTCGTTGCCGACATTCCCGGACTTATAGAAGGCGCGTCGGACGGCAGAGGGCTCGGACATGAATTCCTGCGGCACATCGACAGGTGCAGAATGCTGATACACGTTGTTGACATCTCGGCTGACTGCGACAGGAACCCGGTGGAGGATATTGAGCTTATTAATGCCGAGCTTGAGAAATACAGCCCGGAGCTTGCCTTGCGTCCGCAGCTGCTTGTCGGAAACAAATACGACGCTTCGCTTCCGGAATACAACGAACACGTGGGTGAGCTTGAAAAATATGCAGAGGATAACGGGCTTCCGCTTATCTTCGTCTCTGCCGCGACGCGGTACAACATCGATGCGCTGCTCTCAGAGACTGCGGCGATGCTGAACGAGCTGCCGCCGCTTACGATCTATGAGCCGGAGTACGAGGACGAGCCGGATCCCGGTCAGCCTGAGGCGGCTGTCACCGTCACGAAGGACGGCGATGTTTACGAATGCGAGTCGGAGTGGCTTTTCAGGCTTGTCGGACGGGTGAATTTCGAGGACAGGGATTCGCTTGCCTACTTCCAGAGGATGCTCAGGACAAACGGGATCATCGAGCAGCTCGAGGCGGCCGGCGTGAAGGACGGGGATACCGTCAGAATGTACGATTTCGAATTTGATTTCGTAAAGTGATGCTTTTCGGCAGTCTCCGGTGGGAACTGATAACGGTGATGCCCGGCAGAAATACATTATTTTTTGATTGAAATGTAAAAGAACTGTAAACATAAGAAAAAGTACTTGATTTTCACGGTTGAGATGAGTATAATCATAATCGTGAGTTGGCACTCAGAACAAATGAGTGCTAAACATTCAGGATTGGAGGAATGAATATCATGAAAATCAAACCGCTTGCAGACCGTGTTGTTGTTAAATCGGTCGAAGCAGAAGAAACCACAAAAAGCGGAATTATCCTTGCGGGCTCCGCAAAGGAAAAGCCCCAGGTCGCAGAGGTCGTTGCTGTCGGCCCCGGCGGACTTGTTGACGGAAAAGAAGTAAAGATGACCGTAAAGGTCGGAGACAAAGTCATCACCAGCAAATATTCCGGAACCGAAGTCAAGTGCGACGGGACCGAATACAATATAGTCAGACAGAGCGACATTCTTGCCGTTGTCGAAGACTGAATCATCTGAACCGTAACGGAGGTATATAGATTATGGCAAAGGACATTGCTTACGGAATTGACGCGAGAAACGCGCTTCTCCGCGGTATCGACAAGCTTGCCGATACAGTTAAAATCACACTCGGACCGAAGGGCAGAAACGTTGTGCTTGACAAGAAGTACGGCGCTCCCCTTATCATAAACGACGGTGTTACCATCGCCAAGGAGATCGAGCTTGAGGATCCGAAGGAAAACATGGGTGCTCAGCTTATAAAGGAAGTCGCAACAAAGACAAACGATGCGGCAGGCGACGGCACGACAACCGCAACCCTTCTTGCTCAGGCTCTTATCAGAGAGGGCATGAAGAACGTCACGGCAGGCGCAAACCCGATGGTTCTCCGCCGCGGCATTCAGAAGGCAGTTGATGTGGCTGTCAAGAAGCTGACATCTATCTCCAAGGCCGTCAGCGGATCTGAGGATATCGCAAGAGTCGGCACCATATCCGCTGGCGACGAGGTTGTAGGAACCCTTATCGCGGACGCTATGGAGAAGGTTTCTGCCGACGGTGTTATTACCGTTGAGGAATCTAAGTCTGCCGAGACCTATTGTGAGGTCGTTGAAGGTATGCAGTTCGACCGCGGATATATTTCGCCCTACATGGTCACCGACACCGAGAAGATGGAAGCCGTCATCGACGATGCTCTCATTCTCATCACCGACAAGAAGATCTCCAACATTCAGGAGATCCTGCCGCTGCTTGAGCAGATCGTTCAGTCCGGCAAGAAGCTGGTCATCATTGCAGAGGATATCGAGGGCGAGGCTCTCACCACACTTATCCTCAACAAGCTGAAGGGGACCTTCGTCTGCGTGGGTGTCAAGGCTCCCGGCTTCGGCGACAGAAGAAAGGATATGCTCCGCGACATCGCAACCCTTACCGGCGGCGAGGTCATTTCCGAGGAAGTCGGACTTGAGCTCAAGGATACGACGATCGGTCAGCTCGGCAGAGCACGTCAGGTCAAGATCAATAAGGAAAACACCATCATCGTTGACGGTATGGGCGATTCCGATAAGATCAAGGCAAGAGTTGCACAGATAAGGTCTGCTATCGAGACCACGACCTCCGATTTCGACCGCGAGAAGCTTCAGGAAAGACTTGCAAAGCTCTCCGGCGGAGTTGCGGTCATCAAGGTCGGCGCAGCTACCGAAACCGAGATGAAGGAAAAGAAGCTCCGCATCGAGGACGCTCTCAACGCAACCAAGGCAGCCGTTGAAGAGGGAATCGTTGCCGGCGGCGGCGTTGCTCTGCTCAACGTCATTCCCGAGGTTGACAAGCTCGTTTCCACCCTCTCCGGCGACGAAAAAACCGGTGCTATGCTGGTCAGGAAGTCGCTTGAGGCTCCCGTGCGTCAGATCGCCGAGAACGCAGGCTATGAAGGCTCCGTTATCGTCGATACCATTCTCAAGAGCAAGAAGGTCGGCTACGGCTTTGATGCTTCCACCGAGAAGTATGTTGACATGGTCAAGGTCGGCATAGTCGATCCTACCAAGGTGACACGTTCGGCGCTCCAGAACGCCGCTTCAATTGCTGCTGTCGTTCTCACTACCGAGGCTGTCGTTTCCGACATCAAGGAAGAGAACCCCGCACCCGCGGCTCCCATGGGCGGCGGAATGGGCGGAATGTACTGATAATTTCCGCAACCGAATAAAACTATCCCCCTCGTCTCTGTTTTGCGGAGGCGAGGGGGATTTGATGTCAGTTGATATGTCTTACAGTCCGAGCAGGAGAGTCAGGAGGTTGTCTGCGTTTTCTGCAATTATGTCTGCTCCTGCTTTTTCAAGCTCTTCCCGGCTTCCGTAGCCGTATGTCACGCCGACAGAGGTCAGTGAGGATTTTTTTGCCCCGATGATATCGTGTTCTCTGTCGCCGACCATGACGGCGCGGGTTCTGTCGGTCACTCCTGCTTTTTCAAGAGCGGCTTCAATGACCTCATGCTTGTCGGTTCTTGTGTTGTCGAGCAGTGAACCGGTGACAACCGTAAAATATTGAGACAACCCGAATCTGTCAAGTATTCTTACGGCAAAGACCTCCGGCTTTGATGTCGCGAGGATCAGAGTTTTTCCTGTTTTTTTCAGTCCGTCAAGCATTTCCGGGATCCCGGGGTAGACAACGTTTTCGAAGATTCCCCTGTCCCTGAAATACTCCCGGAAGACCGATATCGCACGGAGTGCTTTTTCACGGTCAAAGCCGTAATATTCCATGAACGAATCGTCAAGGGGCGGTCCGATAAAGACATCGAGCGATTTTCTGTTCTCAACCGGGATTCCGAACCTTCCGAGCGCGTAGGCTACCGAATTTGTAATTCCTTCCTCCGGGTCGGTAAGGGTACCGTCGAGGTCGAAGAGTATATAATCCTTTGTCATGGTGTATGCCTTTCATATCCGAATGATACCATTATATCACCGTGTGGCGCGGTTTTCAATGACGCATCTGTAAAGAATCGATTTTCGGGCTTGAAAAAAGAGTCGGAATATGTTAAAATATCGGTACTGCGAAATCAGACGGAGCAATTATGTTAAAACGATTCTGTACTTACTACAAACCTCACCTTAAAATATTTACCGCCGATATGGCTGCGGCTTTTCTTCTTTCGGTCTGCACGATGATCTATCCGCTCATTACCCGGCAGATGCTTATCGACTTTATACCGAACCGGGAGGTGAAGCTGCTTGTGATATGGGCGGCAGTCCTTCTCGGGATATATCTTGTCAAGTATTTCCTCAACTATTTTGTTACCTATTACGGTCACGTTATGGGGGTGGACATGCAGGCGACAATGCGGCGAGATGTTTTTTCTCACCTTGAGACACTGCCGCTTTCGTATTTCGACGACAACAAGACGGGAACGATCATGTCGCGTATAATAAACGACCTGATGGACGTATCGGAGCTTGCACATCACGGACCGGAGGATCTGTTTCTTTCGATAGTAATGCTTGTCGGCTCGTTCATCGTGATGGGGTCGATATATATGCCGCTTACGCTTATAATCTATTCGCTTCTGCCGTTCATGGTCTTTTTTGCACTGAAAAAGCAGAAGAAGATGAAGGATGCATTTGCCGCCTCGAAAAAAGAGGTCGGCGAGGTCAATGCCACGCTTGAAAACAGCATTTCCGGCATAAGAGTCTCGAAGGCGTACACCAACAGCCAACGCGAAAAAGAGCTTTTCGAGCGCGGAAACAGCCGTTTTGTCGGCGCGCGCAGTCTTGCATACAAGGCAATGGCGGAGTTTTATTCCGGGATGAATCTCGGAATGGATGTTCTTCGCGTTGCGATGTATGTTGCCGGCGGGCTTTTCGTGTTCTACGGAAAGATCGACATTGCGGATTTTACGGCTTTCTCGCTGTATATCAGTCTGTTCATCTCACCGATTGAGCGGCTGGTCGGGTTTATCGAGCAGTATCAGAACGGAATGACCGGCTTCAGGCGGTTTATCGAGATAATGGACTGTAAGCCCGAATCCGACAAGCCGGGAGCTTCGCTGCTTGAGAATGTAAAGGGTGATGTCTCTTTTGAAAACGTCAGCTTCTCATATCCCGACGGCAAAAAGGTTCTTGACGGGCTGTCGTTTGATATCGAAGCCGGAAAGACGCTGGCGCTTGTCGGTCCGTCCGGCGGAGGGAAAACGACCATCTGCCACCTTATCCCCCGATTCTATGAGGTCTGCGGAGGAAGGATCACCATCGACGGTAACGACACGCGGGATGTCACGCTTGAATCGCTGAGAAAGAATATCGGAATCGTGTCTCAGGATGTATTTCTGTTTGATTCGACAATATACGACAACATTGCCTACGGATGTCCCGATGCGACAAGGGAACAGATCGAGCGGGCATCGGAGCTTGCCAACATTTCCGATTATATTGCGTCGCTTCCCGAAGGGTATGACACTCTTGTCGGGGAGCGCGGTGTCAGACTGTCCGGCGGACAGAAGCAGAGGATAGCGATCGCGCGGGTGTTTTTAAAAAATCCGCCGATACTGATACTTGATGAGGCTACCTCGGCGCTTGACAATGTGACGGAAATGCTGATACAGAAGAGTCTTTCCGAGCTTTGCAGGGGAAGAACCACCATCGTTGTAGCCCACAGGCTGACGACGGTAAAGAATGCCGACGAGATCCTTGTGATAACCGACGACGGCATTGCAGAAAGAGGAACGCATACCGGTCTGCTTGAGTACGGCGGGATTTACGCGGGACTCTGGCGCGGGACTGCGGAAGAACAGTAAAGGCCGGGCGGCGGATAATTTCAGAGAAAGGAGGCGGTCTGAATGAGCGGCAGAAACACAATGCCGGAGAATATAACGGTTATAATACCGTCATACTGTCCCGATGACCGGCTTCTTGCCACCGTTCACGGGCTTATTGCGGCGGGTGCCGACGATATTGCGGTCATCAACGACGGGAGCGGAAAAGAATATGAGCCGGTTTTCGATGAGGTGCGCAGTATGCCGTGCTGTACTGTAATCGAGCACGCCTCCAACCGCGGGAAGGGAGCGGCGATAAAGAGCGGCATGGTTTTCTGTCTGACCGAACGCCCGGCTTCAAGAGGAATAGTCACGGTTGACGGAGACGGTCATCACAGAGTACGCGACGCCGTTTCCTGCGCTCACAGAATGATATCCTCCGGCAGGGTAATAATCGGCCAGCGCGGAAGGAATGACAAAACGATATCTCCGAGAGGGAGGTACGGCAACAGAATTACATCCTTTGCGATATCTGTGGTCTGCGGTTTCAATATCCCTGATCCGCTTTCCGGGCTCAGGGGGATCCCGGCAAAGTTCCTGCCGGTTTTCCTGAAAACGAAGGGCGACAGATACGATTTCGAGACGAATATGCTGCTTGATCTCAAGAGAAAGAGCATACCGTTCCGGCTGTTTTCGATAACCGGGGAATTCTTTCCCGACGGGAAAAAGTCGCATTTCCGGCTTTTCCGCGATTCCGCCGGAATATTTGCCGAGATCCTCAGATATTTCGGTCAGCAGTTCAGGTATATGCTCAGTTCGGCGCTTTGCTACTCGTTTGAGTATATAGTTTATCGGATCCTTCTCGGATATCTTCCCGTGCTCGGAATAACGCTGACGAACTATATCTGCCGCGCCATGGCTGGGTCGCTGAATTTCTTCATCAATAAAAAAGTGGTTTTCAGAACAAAAAAGAAGAACATCACGACGGCTGTACGATACCTTGCCGTATCAGTGTTCGTGATGCTTCTTTCTACCGAGCTGATAGTAATAATAAACAAGCTGTTTCTGACCGAAAAGAATACGGTTGCAAAGTTTGTGAAGCTGCCGGTCGATTTTGCCATGTTCTTCGTCAGCTATTTTCTCCAGAAAAAGTGGGTTTTCGCGCCGAGGAAAAAGAAAACGGTCTGAGCCGTCTGGTCAGGTGCAGAACAGCTGTATTGACAAATCGTCCGCGATGTTGTATAATCAATGCGAGTTATACGGCACCGCGGATTGTTCCTTCGGGTGTCATTCCCGCAACACAGAAAGCAGGTTTTGAATGAAAATAACAAAATTTCTGAAAAAGGTCCGGGTATCGCCGGTGCTTGCGGCTGCGGTATTATCAGCATCGCTTGCACTCGCGACAGTGACGGGAGCCGCGGTCATCTCCGGTTCCTGCGGTGCGTCGGCTGAATATTCGTTAAGCGACTCCGGCGTGCTTGAAATCACCGGAACCGGCAATATAAACAGTTATTCCGTCAGCGACGTTCCGTGGACAGAATACGCATCGCAGATAAAATCCCTGAAGATTCCTTCCGGCATAACCGGAATAGGGGTAAACTCCTTTCTCGGTCTTGATGTCAGTCCGGTTTCGGTTCCGAAATCGGTGATTTCAATTGAGGCTCACGCTCTCGGATATACATATGACAGCGGTTCCAAAGAATTCAGGCGCATCTCCGGCTTTGTCATAACCGGAGCCGGAGGTTCCGAGGCAGAGAGGTATGCCGATGTCAACGGCTTTACCTTCCGTTCGGAGGACAGCGCATTTTCCGGCACCTGCGGCGACAACCTGACATGGACGCTCGGCAGGGACGGGGTGCTTACCGTTTCCGGAAGCGGAAGCATGATGGATTTCAAGTCGGCAGGGACGGCTCCGTGGTCGAAGTACTCATCGAAAACCGACGGGGTTGTCATTACCTCGGTAATCATTTCGTCCGGTGTCACATCGGTGGGGAATTATGCCTTCTCGGGGTGCAGACAGCTTGACTCGGTCTCGCTTCCGTCCGGGCTTGCATCGATCGGTGCCTGCTCATTCGAGGACTGCTCTTCGCTGAATTCCGCCGTCATTCCCGGAACGGTGAAAAATGTCGGAGAAGCGGCGTTTTACGGCTGTTCGTCACTTGAGTCACTGACGGTTCAGAACGGCGTGGCTTCAATCGGGAACTCGGCTTTTTCTCTCACGGCAGTAAGAGATGTCACACTGCCGTCATCGGTAACGGCTCTCGGCGAAAAAGCGTTTTACTCCTGTGAATCGCTGACCGGAATATCCATGACGGGTGTCACTGTCATAGGTCAGAAGGCATTTGCCGACTGCCGCAATCTGAAAACCGTATCAACAGGCGCAGCCCTCACCGGTATCGGTGAATCGGCTTTTGAATCATGCGGTTCTCTTGTCAGCATAGCTTTCGGTCAGTCGCTTTCGATGATCGGCAGCAGAGCTTTTTACGAATGCGCATCACTTACGGCGGTTACACTGCCTGACAGCCTTTCCGAGCTTGGAAGCTTTGCGTTCCGGGACTGCACGGGGATAAAGTCGGTCAGCCTCGGCGGCGGGATAACGACCGTTCCGACAGGCGCGTTTGAGGGCTGCAGCAATCTCTCGTCCGTTACCTTCGGCGGAGCTGTCTCAACGGTCGAAGAGCGCGCTTTTACAAGCTGTCCCGAGCTTCGCGCGGTAACGATACCGGTTTCGGTCAGACACATTGCCGACAATTCCATCGGATATTACTATTTTGAAGCGCCGGAAAGCAGCGTCAGCGGCGCATATACGAAATATACCGGCTTTACTCCGGAAATAATCTCATACTATCCCTCCGCTGCCGAAAAGTATGCCGCGGCGAACAATTTCACCTTCACAAGTCTCGGTCTTGTTCCCACTGACGGCGGTATGCTCACCGACAGAGCCGAGTGGACGTTCAACACATCGACCGGTATTCTGACTGTCAGCGGAAACGGTGCGGTACCGGGATATCTGATGTTTGAGGAAGCCCCGTGGTCGGTGTTCGAGGGCTATATCACCTCCGTCGTATACGCACCGGGGATCACAAACGTCGGCTCTGCAAGCTTTGCGGACTGCGCGTCTGTCACATCGGTAACCCTTGCCGGAACCGTCACGGAGATCGGAGATGAGGCGTTTTCAGGAACGGGGATCACCTCCGTATCGCTTCCGAAGGGACTTAAAACGATAAATGACGGTGCGTTTTCCGCCTGCACCGAGCTTTCGAACGTTTCACTTTCCGACACGGTTACAAGCATCGGGCAGTTTGTTTTCCGCGGGCCGAACCGGCTGACATCGCTCTATATCCCGGAAAGCGTCGGATTCATCGGCTCCTTTTCGGTGGGCTATGACGAGGAGAACAAGCCTGTAAAGGGTTTCTGCATCAAGGGAGTCAGGGGAAGCATTGCCTATAATTATGCAGAGATAAACAACATCGACTTCAAGGAGAACGGCTATACGGAAATTTCCGATCCGGAATCCGGCTGTTCCGTCAGCGTCATCGGCTCGGATTCCTCCGATTACCGGCTTTCGTTTGTCATGAAAAGCGATACGCTTGCGCCGAACGTATTTCTTGCCGACGGGGAAAAAGGCTTTCTGTACGAGATCATTCTTATGAAAGGCAACGTGACGGCGGAGATCGAGGGAACTGCGACAATTTCGTTCCCGGTTCCCGACAACGTCAGCCCTCTCGGGATAAGAATATACGGCATGGCTGACAACGGCGCATTCAGCGAGATTGATTTTACCGTCGAGTCCGGCAGAATAACCTTCTCGTACGGTTCTCTCGGGAATTTTGTCATAACCGATGCCGACCTGTCGAAGCTGTATCTTATAACCGCGTATTACCGCTTTGCCGACGGCTCGGAGGCTCTTGCGCCAAAGACATTCCGCGCGACTCCCGGTGCGGCTTTTGAGATCGGATATTCCTTCATCGAGGGATATCTGCCGGATGTGAAAAACATCTCCGGAAAGATAAACGACTCTGATACTGAAATCGTTTTTACCTATCATCCCGGTGCCGTCTCCTCTGACAGCGCGGAGACCTCAGACGGAACAGACGATAAGCCGGGCAAAAAATCAGGCGCGGCAAAGACGGTTCTGCTTATTGTCGAGATAATCCTTGTCCTCGGAATTATTGCGGCGGTTACCGTGCTCATCATTCTGAGCCGCAGGAAAAAGAACGAGGGGAGCAGAAGCGGAAAGACGATAGCCGGTGCCGCAAAAGCCAACGATAAGTTTGCCGACACGATTGTTGTTCCCGACGCACCGACAAGAGAGCTTGACATCCAGTCGCTCTTTGCCGATGAGCCGGAAGAGGACAAAACCGCCTCATCCGACCTGAGAGATTCACAGAAGACCCAGAACAGAAACAATAACGGCGGCAGAAAGCAGTAAATACCTCGGAGGTGTTAAAATACTCATGATGAGTTTTAACACCTCCCTGTATTTTTTCACGGAATTTTCTGTAAACAAAAATCTTTTGGGGCAAAATTGCTTGCAATATTTCGCCTTTTGTAATATAATATATTGCGAACCGAAATTACGCTGAAAGGGACTGTCTCTCTGACGTCCCGCTTTCTTGCGTTATAAATTATGTAAATATCACGGAAGGAAAAGCCATGACTGAAATACTTAAAATTCTTGAAAGGATCGGAATCTCTCCCGATGAGGAACTTCTCTTTGAACCGATATCTTCTCACGCCGCCTGCTGGGAAGGCTTCGGAGATGTTGAGACAGTATCGGATTATTACGAAGCAATTCAGTGTTATATAAGAACCGTTGCGATGTCGTTTGCGGAAAAAGGTGTTAAATTCAGCTCTCTTGACGGCGTGATGATCTCTCCGTTTGCCGAGATTGGCAAGGGAACGGTCATTTTTCCGAACGTTCAGATACGTCACGGGGTTAAAATCGGGGAAAACTGTGTTATAGGCGCGGGAAGCGTCATTGAAAATTCAACGATCGGAGACGGGTGTGTTATAAACGCCACTCAGATCTATAACTCGGTTCTTGACGAAAATGTAAAGATCGGACCGTTCTGTCACGTCAGACCGAACACGCATCTCTGCGCCGGTGTGAAAATCGGGGACTTTGTCGAGGTCAAGAATTCGACCGTGGGACGCGATACTCACGCCTCACACCTTACATATATCGGCGACAGCGATGTCGGTGAACGGGTCAATTTCGGCTGCGGCACGGTGACTGTCAACTACGACGGAAAGAACAAGTTCCGTACGGTGATCGGAAACGATGTTTTTATCGGGTGCAACTCCAATCTTGTCGCTCCCGTCACGATCGCCGACAACGGGTATACCGCCGCGGGCTCGACGATAACCGACGATGTACCGGAAAATGCGCTTGCCGTCGCTCGCGCAAGACAGGTGAACAAGGACGGCTGGGTCATAAAAAAGAAGCAGCGTGACGCCGGAAAGTAATCGGCTGATCTCAGAGGACACAATACATGAGCAGTATATTTGACTTATTCAGAAAAATCGAGACGGAAAAAGCGCCGCCCGCGCCGGTCACGCATATAGTTGCAGGGCTTGGAAATTACGGCAGGGAATATGAGGGCACGCGGCACAATGCCGGTTTTTCGGCAATCGATATTCTTTCCGACAGAAAGAAGCTGAGCGTCACCCGCGCAAAGTTTGACGCGCTTACCGACGAAACCGTAATTAACGGGAAACGCATACTTGTTATGAAGCCGCAGCTGTATATGAATCTGTCGGGAGTTTCGGTAAAAAAGGCTGCTGACTTTTACAAAATCCCTGCGGAAAATATCATCGTCATCTGTGACGACATAAATCTTGATGTCGGTAAGCTGCGGATAAGGCGGAAGGGAAGCGACGGCGGTCAGAAGGGGCTCCGGAACATTGCCGAACAGCTCGGAACCGACGCGTTCCCACGGATAAGGGTCGGTGTCGGAAAGGTTCCTGTCGGCGGAGATGTCGTGAGCTGGGTTCTCGGCCGGCTTCCGGCAGACGAAAGAGACACCTTCCGTCATGCGCTTGAAAAGGTACCTGACATTATTCCGCTGATTATCGACGGAAATATCGAAAAGGCAATGTGTGATTATAACTGATGAACATTATCTGCAGACAGATCGAAAACGAAAGAGAATACCGTGAGCTGCGGGAATCGGTAAGAGAACGGATGTCGGGACATCTGCCGCGCCCGGCAAGGATCATCGGACTTTGCGAAGGAGCAAGAAACGCAATGATATCCGCACTTGCCTCCGACACCGCAGACAGCGGCTGCCCGATGCTGCTTATCGTTCCGGATGAGAAGGAAGCTATGCGGTGCTTCACGTCTCTTTCCGAGATGGGGCATACGCCGGCGGTGTTCAGCTTCCGTGACTATATATTTTATAACATAACAGCCTCCCATGAGTATGAGCATGAGAGGCTCGGCGTGCTTACGGCGATACTTGACGGCACCTGCGACATTGTTATCGCTACACCGGATGCCGCGCTTCAGTATACCATTCCGAAAGGGCGTCTTGCCGCCTCGGTCATGACGGTGAACGAATCCGACAGCATTGATATGGACTCGCTGAAGGCTTTTCTTGTCGGAAACGGTTACAGCGCGGTTGAAACGGTCGATGCCGCCGGGCAGTACTCTGTCAGGGGCGGTATCATAGATATTTATCCTCCCGGATACGAATACCCGGTCAGGCTTGAGCTTTTCGGCGACGATATCGACAGCATGAGTTATTTCGATATAATATCCCAGAGGCGCACGGAGCCGGCACAGTCGCTGAGGATCACCCCGGCAAGGGAAATACTCACCGACAGCGAAACGGCGTCAAAGCTGCGGAAAATCATCACCGCACAGCTGAAACGTACGGCGAACGACCACACGATCGACCAGCTCTCCGCAGAGCTTGAAGCCATCGACGGCGGAACCGAACTGCGGTTCATCGACAAGTATATAAGCACCGTTTACCCGGAGAAGGAGTGTCTGCTTGACTATTTTCCGAAAAATGCGGTCGTTGTCTGCGAGGAATTTGCGGCGCTTTCCGAAAGGATCAAGTCATATGAGTGGCACCAGAAGCAGGCGGTAACCTCACTTCTTGAAGAAGGGGCAATCGCGGCGTCCGGAGCAGAATACGGCAAGTGGAGGGATGATTTTCTTTACTTTGTCGGCGGTCATGCCGGTGTCATCACCGATTCCTTCATGAGCAGTGTTCCTGAGATAAAGATCACGTCGGAATACAGCCTTGTCACAAAGCAGACGGTTTCCTACAGCGAAAATCTTGAGCTTCTCTCCGATGACCTTGCCTCTTACCGCAAGAGCGGCTTCAGGGTCGTTATCCTCTGCGAGAACGAGATAATGGCAAAGAACCTGCGCGGGATTCTTGAAGAAAAATCCGGGGCTTTCCCGGTAATTAAACCGGGTGAGGACATCCCTGACGGAACCGATACGGTAATTACCTACGGGATCAACATCGCGGGCTTTGAACTGACGGCGTCAAGATTTGCCGTTATGTCAACATATCCTGCCGGAAGCTCATATTCGCGCACACAGGTGGCTTTGAGAAAGCGCAGAACAAAAAAGAAATCGGCGCAGGAAAAAATCATGTCCTATGCCGACCTGTCGGCGGGGGATTATGTCGTTCACGTCAATCACGGAATCGGAATGTTTCTCGGGATCGAGAGCGTGACGGTCGAGGGTGTGACGCGCGACTATATCAAGATAAAATACGCCGGAACCGATATGCTGTTTCTTCCGTGCGACCAGCTTGAGAACATTTCAAAATACATCGGCGCAAAAGGTGAGGACGGCACACTTAAGCTCTCCCGTCTCGGCGGTGCCGAGTGGGGAAAGGCAAAGAGCCAGGTCAAAGCGGCGGCGAAGGAAATGGCAAAGGAGCTTATAAAGCTGTATGCCGAGCGTCAGAGACGCCCCGGATTTGCCTTTGCTCCCGACGACGATATGCAGAGGGATTTCGAGGAGTCGTTCCAGTACGTCGAAACCGACGGTCAGCTTCAGGCGATAAAGGAAGTCAAGCAGGACATGGAACAGCCCCGCCCGATGGACAGACTGCTTTGCGGAGACGTCGGCTTCGGTAAGACAGAGGTCGCGATGCGCGCCGCGTTCAAGGCGGTTGAATCGGGGAAACAGGCGGCGATTCTTGTGCCCACGACGATTCTTGCGCTTCAGCACTATCAGACACTTCTTGCCCGGCTGCGCGGATTCCCGGTAAGGGCGGATATGCTCTCGCGCTTCAGGTCTCCGAAACAGCAGCAGGAAACCCTCCGCCGTCTCAGGCGCGGCGAGGTGGATATCATAGTCGGAACGCACAGGATGGTATCAAAGGACGTTGTCTTCAAGGATCTCGGGCTTGTCATTGTCGATGAGGAACAGAGATTCGGAGTCGCGGCAAAGGAGAAGCTGAAACAGCTTGCCTCCGGTGTCGATACACTGACGCTTACCGCGACGCCTATACCGAGAACGCTGAACATGGCAATGAGCGGTATTCGCGATATGTCGGTTCTTGAAGAGGCGCCGAACGACAGAGTTCCGGTTCAGACATACGTGCTTGAATTCGACGATGTTATCATCGGGGAGGCGATAAAAAAAGAGCTTCGCCGCGGCGGTCAGGTTTTCTACCTTCATAACCGTGTCGAATCAATGCCCGAAATTCTTGCAAAGGTATCCCAGATGGCTCCGGAGGCACGCATTGCGGTTGCACACGGAAAGATGGATAAGGAAGAGCTGTCGGATATATGGCGCTCCATGCTGACGGGTGAGATCGACATTCTCATAAGCACAACCATAATCGAGGCGGGCGTTGATGTTCCGAATGCGAATACGCTGATAATTGAGGATTCCGACCGTCTCGGTCTTTCACAGCTGCATCAGATACGGGGCAGGGTAGGGCGCTCGTCAAGAAGGGCGTATGCCTATTTCACGTACAGAAAGGGCGCGGTTCTCTCGGACATTGCTTCAAAGCGTCTCGGCGCGATACGGGAGTATACCGAGTTCGGCTCCGGCTTCAAGGTTGCTCTCCGCGACCTTGAGATACGCGGTGCCGGAAACCTTCTCGGTTCGGAACAGCACGGTCACATGGACACTGTCGGTTACGATATGTATATGCGCCTGCTGAACGAAGCGATCCTTGAAGAAAAAGGTGAGGCTCCGGCGAAAAAGACCGAGTGCACCGTCGATATGAACATAAGTGCCTATATTCCGGAAAGCTATATCAAAAGCCCCGTACAGCGCATTGACGTTTACAAGAAAATATCGCTTGTTGAGAACGTCGAGGACACTGTCGATATTGTCGATGAGCTTCTTGACCGCTACGGTGAGCTTCCGAAGCCGGTCGCGGCTCTGCTTGACGTATCGCTACTGCGCTCTCTCGGTTCGGAATGCTCGCTGACGAAGATTCAGAAGAAGGGAAGCTCCGTCATATTCTGGCCGGAGAAGATCGATATCAGAATATGGACGCTGCTCGCCTCCGAACGGCGCGGGACACTGCTTATGAGCCTTGATCTTAAGCCTTATGTGACGCTGAAGCTGAAAACTGGTCAGGATCCCGCCGACGCGGTTACCGATGTACTCAACGCATACATTCGTATAAAGAAAAATTCAGCCGGAGAGGGAACGGCTGAAGTGAAAGGATGATTATATGAAACGGATCGCAATTCTGCTGGCAGCTGTGCTTGTCCTGCCGTGTCTGCTTTTCTCCTGCTCCGGTGAAAAGTACGAAACAGTCATGGAATACAACGGTGTAAAGCTGACCGAGAATATGTATTACTACTGGATGTCAACCTTCAAGAGGAACATACTCAGCTCATACTCGGACGCCAAGGACGACGCCTCTTTCTGGCAGGCAAAATACGATGAAAATCAGACCGTTGAGGAGTATTTTACCGAAATAATCAATCAGCGGATAATGAACTATCTCATCGCGCAGAGCATTTTCAGAGAACAGAAGCTGACCCTGTCCTCCGACGAGAAAAAAGCGATAAAGAACGATATTAAAGAAAAAATCGAATACTATGGAAGCCGAGGAGAGCTGAACGAAGAACTGAAGAATCTGATGCTCAATATCGACTCGCTTGAGACGATCTATACGTGGGAAAAACGGCATGACGCGGTATACGACTATTTTTACGGCAAAAACGGAACCGAGACGGTCAGTGACAGCCAGATAATCGACTACTATGAGAAAAATTACTCAAGGATCAAGTATATCGTCTTCTATACCACGAAGATAAAGACCGATGACAAGGGGAACTATGTTTACGACAGCGACGGACAGCTTGTCACGGAGGAGATGACCGAGGAAGAGCTTGCCGCGACAAAAAAGAAAATTTTGGAATGCAACGAAAAGCTGAACAACGGCGCATCATTTGATGACATGATAAAGGAATACAGCGACTACAACAAGATAAAGGAATATCCGAACGGCTTCTATGTCTCGGCAAACGAGATTTCGACATGGGGAAGCGGGATCGTTTCCGGCGCTGTTACCGCAAAACCGGGCGATGTTTTCAGAGTTGACGAAGAAGCGGCGGTCTATCTTGTACTTAAGTGCGAGCTTACGCCGTTTGACAGCCTTTCGGATACCGATTCCGACCAGTTAAAGAATCTGGCAAGCTACGCGACGACCGGACTGTACAGAGAAAAGTTTTCCGCGCTTTCAGAAAAAGTGAAAGTTTCGGGTGAGATTCTTTCAAAATACAGACTTTCCGAAATTAAAGCAAATCCGTATTATTCCTTCTGAACCCCTCTGCTGCCTGCATTCCCGCTGATTCCGAAAAAATTTTGTGATATTTTCACAATAGGAATTTTGAAATTTCTATTGACAAATCATGCTTGACTGTATTATAATCTATACATTAATTCATTCGGGCATGATTCCGGGAATTAAAATAATTTGAGAGGTGTTCAGACATGAAATTCTTAACACGCATAACATCAGTTCTTCTCGTTGTACTGATTTCTGCAGCCGCTCTCGCGGGGTGCGGAAAGAAGGGCAACAAAATTGCCGACCCTGTCGCAGACAAAGACGGCAACATTACGCTTCTCATCGGCGGCATCGGTGCTCTTACCGGTGACTACGCAGTATACGGTGAAGCCGTAAGAAACGGTGCTCAGCTTGCAGTTGACGAAATCAACGCGGCAGGCGGTGTAAACGGACTCAAACTCGCGCTTGATTTCCAGGATTCGCAGGGCAAGCCCGAGGCAGCTGTCAGCGCTTACGGCAACCTTGTTGACAAAGGCATGGTAATTTCTCTCGGCGGCGTTATGTCCGGCGAGACTGCATCCATAGTCGCAGAGGCAAAGGATGACGGCATATTCATTCTTACTCCTTCCGGCTCCGCAAAGGCCTGCATTGAAGGCAACGACAATGCTTTCCGTCTTTGCTTCAACGATCCTCAGCAGGGAACCATTTCTGCTGACTACATTGCAGACAATGAGCTTGCAAAAAAGGTCGCGGTGTTCTACCAGAGTGACCTTGATTACAGCGTAGGACTTTACGAGACATTCAAGGCCGAGTGCAATAAGCGCGGTATCGAGATTGTATGCGAAAAGTCCTTCACAGACAGCAACAAGACCGATTTCTCTACTCAGATCAACGCAATCAAGGAAGCTGACGCAGATCTTGTATTCATTCCGCTTTATGCTGATGCGGCCGCTACCTTCCTTACTCAGGCAAAGGCAGCAGATCTCAGCAAGGTATTCTTCGGATGCGACGGTATCGACGGAATCCTTACAAAAATCAGCGACAAGACGATTGTTGAGGGTCTTATGATGCTTACCCCCTTTGCATCCGACTCCAAAGAGCCCGATGTTGTAGCATTTGTCGGCAAGTATAAAGAAAAATACAATGCAGACCCGAACCAGTTTGCAGCCGACGGTTATGATGCAATATATGTCATAAAGGCAGCTATCGAAAAGGCCGGTTTCTCCAAGGATAATACCAAGGACTTTCAGAAGGGTCTTGTGGCTGCAATGACTCAGATCGAGGTTGACGGTGTCACCGGAACCATGAAGTGGACTGCCGACGGTGAGAACAACAAGGGCGCTATGGCACTTGTGTTCCGTGACGGTGTTGCGGTTGCCTTCGAGAAGAAGTAATCCCGGTACTGTATCAATTCAACATCAAACAGCAATCAACGGTGAGAAAGGGGGGAAACCTTCTTTCTCCCGTTGTCAATATAAGGACATTTTCCGTCACACGCCATGCCCGCTCCCCGGCGGCAGTTTCAATATTATGACACCTGAATAAGGCGTCATGGGAGGACAATTACAAATGACAAACTTTTTTCAGACACTTGTCAGCGGTCTGAGCCTCGGCAGTATCTACGCGCTTATCGCGCTCGGATACACGATGGTTTACGGAATCGCTAAAATGCTTAACTTTGCTCACGGCGACATTATCATGGTCGGTGCTTACTCTGTAATTGCAACGGCAATGATCTCACAGAACATACCCGGTCTTGTAGCTGTTGTCATAAGCATTGCAGTATGCACTTTGCTCGGTGTTACTATCGAATTCTTTGCATACAGACCGTTAAGAAAATCCCCGTCTCTTGCGGTGCTTATAACCGCTATAGGAATCAGCTATCTGCTTCAGAACCTGGCGCTTCTTATTTTCGGCTCGGAGCAGAAGTCCTTCCGGATCGACTTCTTCAGCAGAATCAAGCCGTTTTATATCGGCGGTGTGCTTATAAACGGAATAACCTTTCTCACCCTTATCGTAACGTTTGTCATAATGGTTGCCCTTTCGCTTTTCATTAACAAAACCAGAATGGGTAAAGCAATGCGCGCGGTTTCTGAGGACAGGGAAGCGGCAGAGCTTATGGGTATAAACGTCAACCGTACCATCACCCTTACCTTTGCAATAGGATCGGCTCTTGCGGCAGTTGCATCGATATTCTACGGCGGTGCATACACCTATATCAGACCGACGACCGGTTCAATGCCCGGTATCAAGGCATTTACGGCGGCTGTTTTCGGCGGGATCGGTTCTATCCCCGGCGCAATGCTCGGCGGTGTCATGCTCGGAGTTATTGAAAAATTCGCAGAGAGCTTCCTGCCGCTCTGGTCGAACGCAATCGTGTTCCTTGTGCTTATTGTCGTTCTTGTTGTTAAACCCACCGGACTGCTCGGCAAAAAAATCAGTGAGAAGGTGTGAGAAAATGAAAAAAGATCTGACCAAAAAACTCTTTTCCCGTGATTCCATCACACTTTATATAGTTGCGGCAATTTACATACTTGTTTCTGTTATGCTGTTCTCCGGAAGCCTCAGCCGCCAGATAACAAATATGCTGATCCCAGTCTCCTGTTATATCGTTCTTGCAGTTTCACTCAACCTTGTCGTGGGTCTGCTCGGCGAGCTTTCGCTCGGTCATGCCGGATTCATGTCTGCGGGGCTGTTTTCCGGATGTCTTGTATCGATTGCTCTTGCAGATATGCTTCCGATGGCTGTCAGACTGCCGGTATCGATGCTTTTCGGCGGTATCATTGCCGCGATCGTCGGTCTTGTTGTCGGTCTTCCCGCACTGCGGCTCCGCGGTGATTACCTTGCGATTGTCACACTTGCCTGCGGCGAAATAATCAAGGATATCATCAACAACATGAAGATCACCGGCGGTGCGCTCGGTCTTTCGACCCTTAAGATCTATTCCAAGCCCGCTGAGCTTATTCCTTTTGCAATCATCCTCGTTTTCATAACAGTTATTGTCACAATGAACCTCAAGCATTCGCGCCACGGCAGAGCCATAACTGCGATCCGCGACAACCGTATTGCGGCTGAAGCTACCGGGATCAATGTGACCTACTACAAGCTGCTTGTGTTTGTCATCGCAGCATTTTTCGCGGGTATGGCGGGCGTGCTTTACGGTCATTCGCTTGCGAATATCAAGGCTGCGACATTCGACTACAATATGTCAATTGAGATTCTCGTCATCGTCGTTCTCGGAGGCATGGGAAGCGTGCGCGGTTCGGTAATCGCAGCAATCATTCTGAAGGCTCTTCCTGAAGCGCTCCGCGAATTCTCCGATTTCAGGATGCTGCTTTACTCGGTACTGCTTATTGCGATAATGCTTCTCAACGCATCGCCTAAGTTCGCCGAACTCAAGGGACGCCTGTCCGTTAAAAGCCTGATCGCTTTTCTTAAAAGCAAAAGAGTACAGCCGATAAATGCGACAGAAAACAAGGAGGAAAGGTAAATGGATAAAAAATCATCAAGACTGGTTCCGCTCCCCACAAATGCCTTTGTTCCGGAAAGAGACGTCGATAAAAGTCCGGTTCTTGAAGCACGTCATATCGGTATTGATTTCGGCGGACTTACAGCTGTCGCGGATTTCTCACTGATAATCGGAAGGACCGAGATAGCCGGTCTTATAGGTCCGAACGGAGCAGGGAAGACAACAATTTTCAATCTGCTTACTAACGTCTACCGCCCGACCCGCGGAACTATTATGCTCGACGGATACAACACATTCGGCAAAACAACAGCTCAGGTCAACCGCATGGGCATCGCAAGAACCTTCCAGAACATCAGACTCTTCTCGAATATGTCGGTCATTGACAACGTCAAGGTGGGACTTCACAACGAGATAAAAGAGAATATGTTTGAGGCTATGACGCATGTGTTCGGTTACAGACGCGCCGAAAAGCAGGCGAACGAACGCGCGCTTGAGCTTCTTGACTTCTTCGGGATGGCTGACCTTGCAAAAGCTCAGGCGGGGAGCCTTCCTTACGGAGCACAGCGACGCCTTGAAATCGTCCGCGCGCTTGCGTCCAATCCGAGCATTGTTCTCCTTGACGAGCCTGCTGCCGGAATGAACCCCTCTGAAACCGCTGAGCTGATGGAAAACATCGTAAAGATACGCGACACGTTCCAGATCGCAATCCTCCTTATTGAACACGATATGAACCTTGTCATGGGCATATGCGAGGGCATCTGCGTGCTGAACTACGGAAAAGTCATAGCAAAGGGCTCTCCTGCAGAGATCAAAGCAAACCCGCAGGTCATCGAGGCCTACCTCGGCAGAAAGGACGGTAAATAAGATGCTGACAGTCGATAATATCAACGTTTATTACGGCAAGATACACGCAATCAAGGATGTCTCCTTTCAGGTCAACAACGGTGAGATCGTCGCTCTGATAGGCGCAAACGGCGCAGGGAAGTCAACGATTCTGAAAACGATATCGGGACTGCTCAGAACAAGAACCGGTTCGATAACCTTCAACGGCGAAAACATTACTCATACCGAACCTCACAATCTGCTTCCGAAAGGAATGGCACACGTTCCCGAAGGACGAAGGATTTTCCTTCAGATGACCGTTATGGAAAATCTTGAGATGGGCGCGTTTATACGCAGGGATAACTATAAGAAAGACATAGAGGATGTTTTCAAGCGCTTTCCGAGACTACTTGAGCGTAAGAATCAGGTTGCCGGAACGCTGTCAGGCGGCGAACAGCAGATGCTGGCAATGGGTCGCGCTCTTATGAGCAAGCCGAGTCTCCTTATGCTTGATGAGCCGTCAATGGGGCTTGCGCCGATACTCGTTGATCAAATATTTGACATAATCAAAGAGTTCCATGCCTCCGGCACAACGATACTGCTTGTCGAGCAGAACGCAGAAAAGGCTCTCGCCGTCGCAGACCGCGCATACGTCCTTGAATCCGGACGTATAGCTGTCAGCGGCACAGGCCATGAGCTTGCCGAGAGCGATAAGATAAAGAAGGCATATCTCGGCGGCTGACAGATATGAACCCGCAAGAAAAGCCCTCAATCCGATGTTTACGTTTGATCAAGGATTGAAGGCTTTTTTCTTGTCGTTCCGGATTTATGACGAAGAACTGACTGCTTATTGCGGTTTTTATGCTTTGCGGTGTTCTCCCAATTGTACTAAATTTTCATTTAGTACAATTACTAATCACTATTATAATAAGTATTATACTTCCCCCGTTCATTAAAATCAGACGCCGCCCCTTCGATTTTATCAAGGAGCGGCGTGATCAGAATATGGATTAATGAGATTGATTATCTGTTCTGGCCTCCGGACTCTACAAGAAACGCAGCCTCGCTGTCGGCAACCGAAAGTGCGAGTGCGAGCGGAAACATTTCGAAGGCGGCGCTGACGTTCCTTGCATCGTCAGTTGACGAAAATCCCATGTGGTATCTTATTGCAAATGCCTCTTCACGTGTCAGCTTCATATACCCGGAAATAATGTAAACCGACTTTTCACCGTGACCGTACGGCAGCTTGTCATCGATCTCAAAGACCGGCACCGACTGCCATATACCGTTTGCGTCCTTGACGTTGCGAGTGCCTTTCTTATAGAATCCGGTTTTGCACACGTCATGCAGGAGCGAAACGATTGCCACGGTTTCGGGCGTATAGTTCATTCCGTACAGTTCCTTCACACGCGGCCGTTCAAGATAGTCGCAGAGGCAATCGTAGACATTCAGGCTGTGTTCCATAAGACCACCCTCATACGCTCCGTGATAACGTGTGCTTGCCGGAGCGGTCGTAAAATCACTGGTACTCATCAGATAGTCAAAAAACCTGTCTGCCCCTTCCCTTTTAATGTTTTCCCTGTAAATTTCCTTAAATCTTTCGATTATTGACATGATCATGTCCCTCCGTTCGGGTGATTGATTGCTATGTAAAGCTCGTCGGAAAGACGGGCAAACTCCGGAATTCCGAGCTGTTCCCCGCGTATATTTTCCGGAAAACCGGCAGAAATGACAGCTGAGGCAATTCCGGCTTTTCCGATCTCTCCGAACTCCGATGCAAGTGAATTGACAAGCGTTTTGCGCCGGAGTGCAAATGCCCCGCGTATGCAGCGTGTGAGAGTTTTTTCGTCTTTCACGGTATAAGAGCGCTCATGGCTGGTCTCTATGCGTATGACGGCGGAATCAACCTTCGGCGCGGGAATAAAACTGCCGGCAGAGACCGTGAATAATCTTCTGGCGGTTCCGTATCTTGCAACCGAGGCGGTTATCGCACCGTAATCAGGTTCTCCGGGCTTTGAGGTAAGACGCGCGGCGACCTCCTTCTGTATCATGACGGTTATATTATCAAACCTGACGTCCGATTCAAGCAGCTTCATGATTATCGGCGTTGTAATATAGTACGGCAGGTTTGCGCAGACCGTGACGTTCATTCCGGCAAATTCATCGGAGATCAGCATGTCAAGGTCGGTTTTCATGATATCGTCATTGATTATCACAAGGTTATCAAGATCAGCAGTTGTCTCTATCAGTGCCGGTATCAGCGAACTGTCTATTTCGACGGCAACGACCTTACGGTACCGGGCGCAAAGCTCTCTTGTCAGCGTTCCGATTCCGGGACCGATCTCAAGTATGCCGGAATCGGGATCAGCTCCGCATTCCGCGGCAATCCTCTTCGGAACCGCCTCGTTTATCAGAAAATTCTGACCGTAGCCTTTGTTGAATTTAAGACCGTGACGGTTCATTATATCCGCAACATCTCTCGCCGATGTCAGCTTCATTAAAAAATGTCCTCCGATATTGAAAGTTTCTCTTGACAAATCGCCTTCCGCGTGGTATAATAAACAGGTAAGTCAGCTGGTATAGCACAGTCGGTAGTGCAGCTGATTCGTAATCAGCAGGTCGTGTGTTCGAGTCACATTACCAGCTCCATAAAGGCTCTCCGTCCGGGAGAGCTTTTTTGTTTCGTCAGCTTCGGGAACCGCGCTTCCTTCAAACGAAATGACAAAGGAAACGAAAAAGTCTCCTTTGTCATTTTAATATCAAATTGCTTATTTGTCAAGAACTCTTGAAAGAAATTCTCTTGTTCTTGCCTTTTCGGGATGATTGAAGATGATATCCGGGGAGTTATCCTCCTCGACGTATCCCTTATCCATGAAAATGACTCTTGTCGAAACATCACGTGCAAATGCCATCTCATGTGTAACGACTATCATAGTCAGCCCTTCGTTCGCAAGAATCTTCATGACGGAAAGCACTTCTCCGACCATTTCGGGGTCAAGCGCTGAGGTTGGCTCGTCAAACAGCAGCACCTCCGGTCCCATTGCAAGCGCACGTGCGATTGCAACGCGCTGCTTCTGACCGCCGGACAGCTGACGCGGTCTGGCGTTGAGGTACGGCTCCATGCCGACCTTGCGGAGATACTCAACGGCGTTATTTCGTGCCTCTTCCCTGTTCTTTTTCAGTACCTTCATCTGACCGATCATGCAGTTTGCAAGAACCGACATATTTGTGAAAAGATTGAACGACTGAAACACCATTCCGACATTGGAACGGTAATGTGAAGCGTTGACGTGCTTTCCGGTCACGCTTTTGCCATGATAGAGGATGTCTCCTCCTGTCGGGGTTTCGAGAAGGTTTATGCACCGGAGCATCGTTGATTTTCCGCTTCCGGAGGGGCCGATGACGGAGATGACGTCCCCCTGACTTACAGTGAAGTCAATATCCTTCAGAACCTGATTTGTACCGAAGGTCTTTGAAAGGTGCTTTACCTCAATAACGGGCTCGCTCATCTTTCATCCTCCTCTCTGCTGCGGATAACCTCGTCGATCTCGGTGTTGCGTTCGTCGAAATTGCTTCCCTTTGACGGATGACTGTATGTTCCGGCAGTCATGGTAAGGGCATCGGTCTGAACCAGCTCGTAATTATCGCCGCCGTCCATTTTTTTCTCGATAAAGCGCAGTATGAACGACGCGGTGAGGGTCATAAGCAGATATCCCGCCATTTCGATCACAGCTGACGGAAAATACTTGTTGTTGAAGCCGACAATGTACTTGTGCGTCGCAAAGAACTCGGTAAAGCCGATAATGAACATCACCGACGTGTCCTTTACGTTGATTATGTAGTTGTTGCCGATCTGCGGCATTATATTGCGCAGAGCCTGTGGAATTATGACGTGGAGCATAGTCTGGAAGTGGTTCATTCCGATTGCCTTTGCCCCCTCGGTCTGACCGGGATCTATAGAAATGATACCGCCGCGCACCGACTCTGCCATATATGCACCGGTATTTACCGAAACAACAAGCAGTGCCGCCGCCCATATGTTGTCGAAACGCGCGGCAAAATTCGTGAAATACGGAAGCCCGTAATAGAAGAAAACCGCCTGAAGCACCATCGGGGTTCCGCGGAACACCTCGACGTATATTCTGATGATGATGCGCAGGAATTTCAGGAAAAACCGCTTTACGATATTGTCCTTTTTTGTATACGGGATAGTATTCAGTACGCCGCAAAGAAGCCCGATAACACATCCGACAGCTGTCGCGGCAAGTGCAAGAAGCAGAGTGTTCAGCATCCCGCGAAGGTACATACCGTGGTATTGCTGCCACAGCGAGCCTATATCGGCTGCCAGTTTAGTAAGTACATCCATCAATTGAAAACCTTTCTTATTGAATCGCCGCTTCCGCTGTCACAGACGGCAGAAGCGGCGGGAAGTCGGCTGATTATTTGCCGCCCATTTCGGAGTGGATACGTATCGCCTCGTCCATGAGATTGTTGAAATCGTCCTTTGTCATTTTTGAAAGAACCGAATTGATCTTCTCAAGAAGCTCGGTATTTCCTTTTCTTACAGAGATACCGATGTTGACATTCTCGGCGCGCTTGGCTTCGTCCGCAAACTGAAAATCTCCGTCGGTACCGGCAAAGTTCAGCACAACAAGGCTGTCGTCATTTTCAACCGCTGCGCGTGCGGTGGGAAGGTCTGTGCAGACGAAATCAACCTCCTTGCTCTGAAGAGCCATGATCATTGCAGGGGCGGATTCTGCGGGAGAACCGAGATCGCAATCCTTGATCTGCGGCAGGCAGGACTTATACCAGATAGTGCCGGACTGTGCGGTGCCCTTACCTCCGGCAAGGTCGGCTATCGATGTTGCCGATGCATATTTGCTGTCCTTTCTGGTAAGAACAACGATATCGGCATAGTAGTAAGGACCTGCCATATCGACTTCCTTAAGTCTGTCGGCGGTCATTGACTGACCGGCGATGTTCGCATCCATGCTTCCGGACTGGATACCGGGGCAAAGCGAATCCCAGTCGGTCGAGACGACCTCGAGCTTCCAGCCGTTCGCATCGCAGATTCTCTTTGCGATCATAACGTCATAGCCGTTTGCATAGGCTCCCTTAACGTTCGATATCGGCACGGCACCGTTCGAATCGTCGGTCTGCGTCCAGTTATAGGGCGCGTATGTGCATTCCATGCCGATACGGAGAACGCCGTCATTGATCAGCATCTTTTTTTCTCCGCCTCTGCACGATACAAGTGCGGAAAGCATGAGAGCGGCAAGCAACAGGGTAAATACTCTTTTCATTGTTTTTTCCTCCGAAAAATAAAATTAACCATGAACTACAATGCAATAGCTCATGGCGAACCGAAACAGTTATCCTCTTCGATCCATGACAGCCCTCCATCCGATTCCGGATGACAGTCCCGCACATATTCTGTACGGCCCCAGCACCGCCCGCATTCGGGTGAGAACGGCACTTCGGCGGCGATACCTTTCGTGCGTACCCTCCCGTGGGTGTCTCACGCACTACTGATTATAACCGCGCCTCTATCACAGTAATTCAATTGCTAAAATAATATCACACAGATTCGGGTTTGTCAATACTTTTAACAACATTTTTTGCTCTCTGATTGTAGAAATAGGCACACGTATTGCGGTGCCGTTATGGTGATTGTGCACAATCGGGGATCATCAAAGAGGATAATTAACAAAATATTATTTATTTCCGCCCGCTGTTATGATATAATATCATATTAATAATACGGTCATTCTCTGACCGAAAAAGGAAATGAAATATGGGCAACGATATAGCAAAAACCAACCCCCGGATCGGTACCGTCGGCGGACAGGCGGTTCTTGAGGGGGTCATGATGAAGGGCAAGGACGAGTTCGCGATTGCCGTGCGCCGCGAGGACGGGACGATCAGCCTCACAAAGGACAAATTCGTCTCGGTACGCAAAAAGTATAAGATACTCGGTCTGCCGATAATCCGCGGTGTTGTCGGATTTGTCGAGTCGATGATTCTCAGCTTCAGGACGCTGTCGATATCGGCTGAACAGTACGGACTTGACGACTCAGAGCCGGAAACAAAGTTTGAAAAATGGCTTGACCGTCATTTCGGGGAGAAGCTTATGTCCGTGATCATGGCGATAAGCTCTGTTCTCGGAGTGATTCTTGCCTTCGGCCTGTTCTTCTTTCTGCCGTCACTGATCACAAAGCTGCTCGAAAAGCTTTTCTCTGCAGATCTCGGGGTTTTCAGAAACCTGATCGAAGGGATAATAAAGATTGCAATATTCATCGGATATATTCTTCTCGTCTCGCTTATGAAGGACATCCGTCGCACGTTTGAATACCACGGTGCCGAGCACAAATCGATATTCTGTTACGAAAGCGGCGAAGACCTTACCGTTGAAAACGTCAGAAAGCAGAAGAGATTCCATCCGAGGTGCGGGACGAGCTTTATATTCGTCATCCTGATAATCAGCATTCTCATCAATTCCCTGCCGTTTGTTCCGTGGGATAATCTGCTTCTCCGTGTGCTGACAAAGCTGCTCCTGCTTCCGGTGATCGTCGGTGTAGGGTTCGAATTCATAATGTATGCCGGACGTCACGATAACCTTTTCACAAAGATATGCTCCGCACCGGGACTCTGGATGCAGAGGATCACGACAAGAGAACCCGACGACAGTCAGATAGAGGTCGCGATAATGTCGCTGAAAGCCGCGCTTCCCGATGCTTTCCCGGATTTCGTGTATCACGACCCGCATGACGACGTTCCCGCCCCCGCCGGTTCAGATGAGACTGAAGAAGCACCAAAGACAGACACCGGAGAACCCCCGGAAAATGCGCCGTCCGACGATGTATCCGGAACGGAAGATCAGAATGCCGGCTGAAATTTCGGAGAGAGACCGATCGATCCTCCGTGAAAAATTTCCGGACGAGGACGCTTTCAGAGCGGCTCTTACGCGGCTTGAAAACCGCGAACCGCTTGCATATATCATCGGTGAATGGTATTTCTATGACGAGGTCTACAAAGTTTCGCCCGACTGCCTTATTCCCCGCCCGGAAACCGAACACGTTGTTGAGTTTCTTATAAAAAATATGCCGCCGAACGGTTTTTTTGCCGACCTCTGCACCGGCTCCGGCTGTATCGCGATATCAACGCTCGTTCACCGTCCCGACTGCCGCGCTGTTGCGGTTGATATTTCGGAGAGTGCGCTTGCAGTCGCAAAAGTGAATGCGGAATCAAACCTGGTTTCTGACAGGATCACGTTTATAAAGAACGATATTACCGCTGAAAACGCCCTCGGCAGTTCGCTTTTCGATGCCATAGCCTCAAACCCGCCGTACATAAATTCCGGCATAATAGACACTCTTCAGCCGGAGGTTCTTAAAGAGCCGCGTATAGCACTCGACGGAGGAAGCGACGGACTTGATTTTTACCGCACGCTTCTCGACAGCTATCGTGTGAACATTAAACCCGGCGGATTTCTTGTATGCGAAATCGGCTTCGATCAGGGACAGCGCCTGCGCGATCTCTGCGGATGCGTGATAAAAAAGGATTACAGCGGCAACGACAGGGTCATGATACTCCGGTGCTGAATGCCATATTATCGCAGACGGACTGCAAAAAACACAAAATCGGGGGCATAAAGTCCCTCCGGAATAAAAAATGTCCCGAAAATGAAAATCCGGGACGTTTTTTTCAAATAATATATTGATTATTGCAAAAAAATGTGATAATATATAGGGTGTGAGTTTTTGCGGAGTTTACCGCGCTGAACACACTGTCTGTATTCAAATAAATTTGCCGCGCAGGTCGCGGTTCGGAGGTCAAATGATGTACAATAAGAAAACAATCGAAGACATTGATGTTTCCGGAAAAAAGGTTCTGGTAAGATGCGATTTCAATGTCCCCATGGCTGACGGTGCCATCACCGATGACAAGCGCATAAGAGAAGCGCTTCCCACAATAAAGTACCTCGCCGCTCACGGCGCAAAGGTCATTCTCTGCTCCCACATGGGCAGGCCGAAGGGCGAGTTCAACATGAAGTATTCTCTCGCTCCCGTTGCAAAACGCCTCACCGAGCTTCTCGGCAAAGAGGTCGTCCTTGCAACCGACGTTATCGGAGAGGATGCGCATAAGAAGGCTGCCGCACTCAGTGACGGCGATATCATGCTTCTTGAAAACGTCAGATTCCACAAGGAAGAGGAAAAGAACGATCCCGCATTTGCGAAAGAGCTGGCTTCCATGGCAGAGATCTTCGTAAACGACGCTTTCGGAACCGCTCACCGCGCACACGCTTCAACGGCCGGTGTTGCCGACTACCTCCCGGCAGTATGTGGCTACCTCATCCAGAAGGAAATCACCATAATGGGTAACGCGCTTAGCAATCCGAAACGCCCGTTCGTCGCAATTCTCGGCGGCGCAAAGGTCTCCGACAAAATCGGTGTCATCAACAACCTCATTGAGAAGGTTGACACCCTCATCATCGGCGGCGCTATGGCTTATACCTTTAACAAGGCACGCGGTCACAAGATCGGCACCTCGCTCTGTGAGGAGGACAAGCTCGACCTTGCAAACGAGCTGCTTGACAAGGCAAAGGCTAAGGGTGTGAAGGTTCTTCTTCCCGTTGACAACCACGTCGGAGACAAGTACGATCCCGACTGTCACGATCTCTTCGTTGATTCAGCCGATATTCCCGACGGGTATATGGGTCTTGATATCGGACCTGCAACCGTTATTCTCTTCGGCTATGCGATCAAGGGCGCCGGCACCGTTGTATGGAACGGTCCGATGGGAGTTTCCGAGTGGGATAAGTTCTCTGCCGGAACCTGCGGCGTGGCTACCGCTGTTGCCGAGAGCAACGCTGTCTCCATCATCGGCGGCGGAGACTCTGCGGCTGCGATTGAAAAGCTCGGATTTGCCGATAAGATGACCCACATCTCCACGGGAGGCGGTGCATCCCTCGAATTCCTTGAGGGTCTTGAGCTCCCCGGAATTGCCTGCCTGATGGATAAGGATTGATTATTACCGAAAGGTCTTGATATAGAATGAACAAAGCAACAAGAAAAGCCGTTATCGCCGGCAACTGGAAGATGAACATGACCCCGTCAGAGGCAAAGAAGCTCATTTCCGAGCTTATTCCCGCCGTTGAGGGCAAAAACGGATGCGACATTATCGTCTGCGTTCCCTTCGTTGACATTCCTGCGGCAGTCGAAGCGGCAAAGGGTACAAACATAAAAGTCGGAGCGCAGAACGTTCACTTCATGAAAAACGGCGCATACACCGGGGAAATTTCAGCCGATATGCTTGTCGAATGCGGTGTTGAATACGTCGTTATCGGTCACAGCGAGAGAAGACAGTACTTCGGCGAGACTGACGAAACCGTCAATCTCCGTCTTAAGGCTGCTCTTGCCGCCGGGCTCCGTCCCATACTCTGCGTCGGCGAGCTTCTTTCCGAGAGAGATCAGGGCGTGACCGCCGAAACCGTTTCGGCACAGACAAAGATCGCGCTTCTCGATGTTTCCGCGGACGATGTAAAGAAGGTCATTATCGCTTACGAGCCGGTCTGGGCTATCGGCACCGGACGAACCGCTACCTCCGATCAGGCTGATGAGGTTTGCGGCATAATCAGAAGCGTTCTTGCCGAAAAGTACGGAAAGGACGTCGCAGAGGCAGTCACCGTCCAGTACGGCGGCTCTATGAAGCCCGGAAATGCGGCTGAACTGCTTGCAAAATACAACGTTGACGGCGGTCTTATCGGCGGCGCTTCCCTCAAGGCAGCTGATTTCACGGCAATCGTTGACGCTGCGCAGTAATTCTGTTACTGCGTTAAAGTGAAAACTGGGGATGCCGGTCAATGTCGGCATCCCTTATTGTTAATTATCGGAGGTACGGTGTGAGCGTGAATCTGAAGAAAATAATAACGGCTTTTGCGGTACTTATCGCTGCACTTCTGCTTCTGTCACCGGTAAGTGCCGATGACGAGGAAACAGGTGCCCTGATAGAAGCTGTAGCACTGTCGGACAACTGCGACAGCGTCTCTGTTTCGGTCAGCATTTCTGATAGCTTTGCCTCCGGAAACGACAGACTGTACCTTTTTCGCCTTCCGCCCGGCAATACCGGTAAACTTGATGGATTCATTCCGGCGGCTTCCGTCAGTGCAGAGGCGGGGAAATCGGTTTTTACGCTTTCCTTCGACAAAACCGATAAAACAGCTCCGCTCTATTCATATCTCATAGCCGGAGCTGACGGAAACGGCGGATACAGACCGCTCGGAAAACCGGAATATATTGACGATATCACGATGCTCTCGGAGCGAAACCACCCGTACCCGCAGATCACATCAAAAAAAGGGCTTCAGGTTCAGCTGACCTCAGACGCACAGCTTCTCGGGATAAAGCACACTGTCATAAATGTAAGCCTCAGTGATCTTTTCTCCGACAGCTCCGAAAAAGCTGACGCATTTGTTTTCGGAAGCAAGGAATATCTTATAGACAAATCGGCTCTTTCCATGCTTGATTACCGGATAAAGACGCTGACCGATGCCGGGATCCATATCTATATGAACCTGATTCTGACGTTCGATACTTCCGCTCCGGAGTCGCTCTATTACCCCGATGCAGTCAATACGACCTCAAGCGCATATGCACTTAACGTCAGCGACCCGTCATATGTCAACCGTGCGGCGGCATACATTAATTTTCTTGCCTCACGCTACACGGACGAAACGGGTATGTACGGTTTCTGCGGCAGTTATATCGTCGGATATGAGGTAAATAATCAGGCAGAGTCAAATAACGCGGGAATGAGCGACAAAACCGAATACATGACTGCCTGCGCAACGCTTCTGAGAACAGCCGACACTGCGGCGCGGCTGGCATATTCAAATGCAAGGATCTACACGTCGGTATCAAACGTCTGGAGAACAAGAATCGAGAGTGCCGAAACGATCGGCGCAAGAGAGTTTCTTCTCTTTCTTTCCGAAAACTGTTATGATGTCGGATTCGGCGTGTCGATAAATCCCTATCCTTCCCTGCTCGGAATGACCGACTACTGGAACGACAGATTTGCCGTCGATTCCGACAGCACCGAATTCCTGTCGATGAAGAATCTGAATATCTTCACCGACCTTCTTAAAAACGATGCCATGCTTTACAACGGCGAACCCCGGCGCGCGATAATCGGTGAGTTCGGTCTTGACGGCAAATACGGTACCGAATCCGAGACACTTCAGGCGTCAGGTTATGCCTATGCATACTATACTGCCGCAAATAATGACCTTATAGAGGCCTTTATCTGGCACCGCCATGTCGATCACTCCGGTGAGTCCGGCCTTAATTACGGAATTTATACGTCGTCGGAGCAGTTTCTGGCTCCGAAGCATGAAAAAAAGATACGCTCGGTAATCGCCGCAGTTGACCTTGTTCCCGAGCAGCGCAGCGACGTGATATCTTCCCTTATATCCCTGCTCCCGGTTTCCTCTGCCGAAGAGCTGACCGGCACAGCAGATTGCAGCCGGAGGCGTATCCGTATAAGCGGCACAGCAGCCCCCGGTCCCGATGCCGTGGAAAAGAAAGATATCCTGTTTGATTTTTCCGAGAGCACATATTCGTTTTATCCCTCGGACAATTCACAGTATCTTGAGCTTCTTGAAGAAGACGAACGGAAATTTCTGCGCTCCCGGCTGATAAACATTGCCCCGGTCGAATACATGGGAATCGGATGCACTCTCTCTGACATGACAAGACTTGCCTCAGCCGATTATATTTCGGTCTGCGTCCGCACTGTCTCATACGCAAGCGCAGTTGACTTCAGGCTTATCATTACCGGCACAAAGAACGGCGGGGACGTAATGGTCGACTGTACCTCAACGCTCATTTGCAACGAATGGACAGAGCTGTATTTCCCTGTCGGAGATGCTGCGAAAGGTCTTGAAAACGGAAAGCTGAAGCTTTGGGTACGCGGCGGCTCGGAGAAAGACTCTGACCTCTGGCTTGATGTATCCGACATAAAGCTCTGCACCTCCGATCCGTCGGCAAAAGCATGGCGGATTTTCACGCTGATCATCATTATCGCCCTGAGTACAGCCGCAGCTGTGATCCTTACCCTCATACTCGTCTCAGGGGCGCAGAGAAGACGCAGAAAACGCAAGAAGAGACACAGCAGTACTACATTCCGGAATCGGCAAGTGCAGAGGCAACCGCAAGACAGAGTTTCCTCCGATAATCCTGCCGCTCAAGAAGATCAGCCTCCGTCTGATTTGAAATAAAACCGCATTCTATAAGTATTCCGGGAGATTTTATCCTGTCAAGCAGAAGGATAGCGCTCGTGGCACGTTTGGTTTCTCTTGTATTTTCCGGCTGGATCAGCTTTTTTACGGCAGACTGAACCCCATCGGCAACAGTTTTGCTCTCCGCACAGTTCCCGGAATAATAAACCTGAAGTCCGGAATATTTCTCATTTCCGAACCTGTTCATATGTATGCTCACAAACGGAATGCCCGGATTTCTCTCGGAAATCTCAAGCCTGCCGAGCAGATCCTGCATCTTTCTTGAGCCTCCTCTTTCACTTGACAGCTCGGTATCGGTTGTCCTTGTCATTATGACGCGGTACCCGAGAGCCGTCATAATCGCTTCAAGTGTTTCGGAAACCGAAAGATTCAGCTCCTTTTCGGCAGTCCCGGTAACGGAAACCGCGCCTCCGTCTTTTCCGCCGTGTCCCGGGTCGATTATCACTCCTCTCTGCTCATGCGCTCCTGATTCAAGATCGGTTCCGGCATCGCTGAAATACCTGACATACATGACCCTGAGACCGAAAGCCGCACCGAGTATCAGCAAAGCAAGAAGAAAATAGAGCACAAGACTTCCGCGCAAATTTCCGGACTTCAATTAAAACCACCTCCGACAAAATATCCGTATCATTTTATGCCCGTCATCCCATCAAAATGATAAAAGCACGAAAGGAACCGTTCATGAAACCAAAAAGCATTTTTGTCTGTAACGAATGCGGATACCACTCCGCAAAATGGCTCGGCAGATGCCCGTCCTGCAATTCATGGAACACGTTTGAAGAACAGATGGCAGCAGATGAAAAGAAACCCGCCGCAAAGCAGGCTCAGACGGCATATTGCGGAACCACAAGCCCGGCTGTGCTTCTTGATAAGCTTGAAATGCCGGTCTATATGCGCGACAAAACAGGATACGGTGAGGTTGACCGCGTCCTCGGAGGCGGGCTTGTCAACGGTTCTGTTGTGCTTATATCCGGAGAACCGGGAATCGGTAAATCTACGCTGCTCATGCAGATATGCGGAAAACTCGCCTCAGAGGGGCATAAGGTACTCTATGTCTCGGGAGAGGAGTCGCCGGGACAGCTGAAAATGCGCGCAAACCGCCTCGGTGTTTCCGGCGGAGAGCTGTACATTCAGACCGAAACAAACATAGACAGAATAATGGAGCAGATCGACACGCTGTCTCCGGATGTTGTAGTTGCAGATTCGGTACAGACGATATACAGCGATACCTCTGCGTCGTCCCCCGGAAGCGTGACACAGGTAAAGGAAGCGTCAATGCGCTTTATAGCCCTTGCGAAAAATCAGGGCATATCGGTCATTCTCGTCGGTCACGTCAATAAAGAGGGTGCTATCGCAGGACCTAAGGTTCTTGAGCACATGGTTGACGCCGTGCTTCACTTTGAAGGTGAGCGGGAGGATTCCTATCGCATTGTCCGCGCCGTGAAAAACCGTTTCGGTTCGACAAACGAGATCGGGGTATTTGAGATGACCTCGTCCGGACTTGCCGAGGTGACAAACCCGTCTGAATCCCTCCTCGCCGGCAGACCGAAAAATGTATCCGGGAACTGCCCCGTCTGCGTCATGGAGGGAACCCGCCCGATAATCGCCGAGATTCAGGCACTTGTCACGACAACAGTCTTCCCTTCCCCAAAACGCACCTCAAACGGCTATGATTACAACCGTCTGTACCTTCTTCTTGCCGTGCTTGAGAAGCGCATCGGTCTTCGTTTCTCTGCCTGCGACGCTTATCTCAACGTGATAGGCGGTCTGCGCCTCGATGATCCCGGGGCTGATCTCCCGGCGGCTCTTGCGCTCATCTCGTGTATGAAGGATATACCGCTTCCCGACGATCTTATTGCCGTCGGAGAAATCGGTCTGTCCGGAGAATGCCGCGCCATAAGCAACGCGGAACAGCGCGTAAAGGAAGCTGAGCGCCTCGGCTTCAGCAGAATCCTTCTCCCGGCAAAGAACATCGGAAAAGGTAAGCTTGACCCGGAATCCTTCGGCATCCGGCTGATACCGGTGAAAGGTCTGTTTGATGCGCTTTCATACATGAAAAAGCAGTAAAACACAAGCCGTCCGGCTGATTTCTGTCAGTCGGACGGCTCATTTTATTCGTCTTTTGAATCGTTTTCGTCCTCGGTGCCGGTATCTGGCTCCGGAAGTAGCTCGACGACAGCGGAAACGACGCGGTGCTCTGTAATATTTTCTACCTTGATATGAAGGCGGTCAATATCAAGCTCCGGAGTCTCCCCGTCTGCCGGAATAGTTGTGAAGCGGCTGAATATCAGACCGGAAAGGGTCGATAATTCGTCATCCTCTTCTGAGAAGTTGATCCCAAGCTCCTCCTCAATCGTCTCAAGCTCGACTCCGCCCTGTATTCTGTACAGGTTATCGCCGATCTTCTCGATCTGCGGCTCGTCCTCTTTGTCATCGGTCTCATCGTAAATGTTTCCGACGATCTCCTCAAGCAGATCCTCCATCGTTACAAGCCCGGATGTGCCTCCGTACTCATCAAGTACGACCACCATGTGGCAGTTCTTCGACTGCATATCGCTGAAAAGCGCGTCAGCCCTGACCGATTCGGGAACGAAATACGGCTCGTATGTAAGCTCTTTCAGCTTTTTCGGATTATCCGCGCAGACATTGAGCAGAAAATTTCGTGTGCTGAGGATTCCGACGATATTATCGATATTATCTTCATAGACCGGAAACCGCGAAAAACCGGTTTCTTTTATCGTCTGAAGAATAGTGTCGACAGTATCGGCAATATTGACAGCCGTCATTTCGGTTCTGTGCACCATAACGTCTGCCGCGGTTATGTTGTTGAACTCAAAGATGTTTTCGATCATCTCTTTCTCGTTCTGTTCAATGTTGCCGTCCTCTTCGCCTGCGTCTACCATGAGGCGGATCTCCTCCTCGGTGACCTCCTCGTCCTCGCTTTTCGGATCGATCCCGATCAGACGGAGCACGCCGTTTGTCGAGGCAGATAACAGCCACACAACGGGACGCGCGATAACGGCGGCAGCGCTTATAACGCCGCACACAAACATTGCAACCTTCTCAGGCTTTTTCATTGCGATCCTCTTCGGCACAAGCTCGCCGAGAACCAGCGTAACATAAGAAAGCAGAAGCGTCACAACGATGATTGAGAGAGTACCGACGGTTTTTTCGCTGAGAGCGGTAAATTTCAGGTCATTGCATACCCACGATGACAGCTTTCCGGCAAAATTATCAGCCGCAAAAGCAGAGCCGAGAAATCCGGCAAGTGTGATGCTTATCTGAATGGTCGAAAGAAATTTTTCAGGGTTCTTAAGCATCGACAGGATCTTTGCTGCCTTTTTGTTCCCGTCGTCGGCAAGCTTTTCGATCTTTTTTTCGTTAAGCGAGACAACGGCAATCTCAGAGCAGGCAAAAAAAGCATTGATCAGGATAAGCAGAAGCTGTAACAGTAATTGACCCCATAACGGATCGGGCAAAGGAATTCCCCCTAACAATAGTTATTTATATAATTATACAATATTTACTCGCGCTTGTCAATGATTCAGAAAAAATATTTCGCTCCGCACTGTAAAAACCAGCGCAGAGCGGAATGAATCAGTAATACAGAATATTTACGGTACATTCAATCGTCACGTACCCTCGCCGGTCAGAGTTCTCACAGCAAATGCAGACACAGCTGCCAAAATCGATTATCTCACGCTCACCAAGCGTGTTTCCGAGCGATGAGGCGCGCGCCCTTGCATCCTTTATTGCCGCATCAAGCGCTTTCCCCTCATACTCCGACGTATCCGAAAGCGAAAAGCCGATAAAACAGATAGCCGTAGCACCGGATGACGTCAGCGCCGCACATATTTCGTCAGCATCCTCCGGTCGTGAGGAGGTTACGATGTAGCTCCGTGAAACACACCATTTCCCGCAGGCGGCATCCTCATAGCTGAAATATGACTCTTCGGAAACCGAGCCGTACTTTTTCGCCGCCAAAACGGTCTTCTTTCCGACCTCATCGCTTTTTTTCTGCGAATCCGCAAGTGATGCTGCTCTTACATCAACGGAAAAACTGACTGTAACCGTGTCAGCCGGCACTGAGATCGCGCCGTGTCCCGTAACTGTCAGCCTTTCGGCTGCCCCGGTTCTGACTTCCGAAAAGCAGAGAATAAATGCGACAAGTGCCGCTGCTGATATTTTTTTCATTGTATCACATCCTTATCATGAATCTGTTTCTATTCTTCCCATCAGATTATATGACAAAACGTGATACATTTTTCCAAAACAAAAAAGCAGACGGTGATCTGCCTTTTTGTTCTGAAAACGATTCTGAAATTATTCGCCTGTCGAAGGAGCCTCGGTCTCGTTGCCTGCCAGCTCGTTGACGAAAACGTCATTATCAAGATCATACTCTTCGGTCTTGACCTTGGGGTTGCCTTTATCGTCGGTTCCGTCGGGGACCAGCATCATGAAAGTATAAACGATCGAATCGCCTTCCTTGATGTGATCGGCTCCGCTTGCGTCCTTATCATTGACAGCGCAATTCCAGAAATATGTCACATCCTTGTACTTGGTTTCGTAGTAGGCACCGTACCTTGCAAGCGCGGTTCCCTTTGCGTCAAGCTCGATCTTTGCATCAGTAGAATCCATGATGACCTTAACGGCGTCAAGTACGGTAGGACCCTCCTTGTTGTCTGCTGAGGTCTTCACTGTAATTTCTTTTGAATCGAGCTGATTCCCTCCGACAACGATCTTGATATTGACCTTCGTCTTGATATCAGGCTCGGCGCAGGAACCGAGAACTAATGCTGAAAGCATTGCAAGGACTAGCGCGAGTGCAACGGTAAACTTTTTCATAATAATTCCTCCAGAATATTTTTTGCCGAGATTATTATACAGAATGAACGGCAAATTGTCAAGTGGTTAATCGATAATTGTATGAATATTTCTGTCATGCAGCCGGTTCAACGGGGATAACGGGATCGGGAATAACCGGTTCCGTTACCGGCGGATCGGGCTCTGTTTTTATATGAGTAAGGCAGGCATGGTTATAATAACCGCCGTTCTTCGTGTAACCGGTATAGAACCCGGCAGGAAGCAGCTTTATATAGAACGGCTGGGACGAGGTAAGCCCCTCATACGAGTAGTCGTCCGGAACCTGCTGCCATGTGTACTGGGCGTCGGCTATCTGAATATTGAACGGCAGAACGCGCAGATGATTGAGCATCCCCACCTTGATGGTATTCTCCGACGGGCATCCGTTCATGGCGACAGCCTTTTTTACCTTGTCATATTCAACCATGACGTGACAGTCACAGTATTCGGTAGGCTCAGTACCGGCTTTGAACCAGCCTTTTTCAATGCGGTTGCCCTTTGTCGGCTCGGTGATCTTGCGCAGATCGTTGCGGCAGGCATCGGTCGGAAGCTTTCCGGAGTCAATGCAGTATTCCACCTGAACGAGACCGGGAGCATCAACAAATTTTTTCAGCGGTTCTCCGCCGTTTTTCGCCGCATCTACATACTTCTGCATGACCTTTGTCATGATGGCATCCCACGCAAGGACAGGCGCCGAGCTTACCGAATTGAACTTGTTGAGGGAACGCGGCATCGAATAACCGAACCAGACGCCGCATACATAATACGGTGTGTAGCCTATGAACCACTTGTCGTTGTTTGACTCGGAAGTACCGGTCTTTCCGGCACAGTCAACGTTCTTTTTAAGAGTGATCTTGTAAGCGGTACCGGTCGCGACAACGTCCTGAAGCAGCTTTGTCGTAATTGTGGCTGTCTGAGCGCTGATAACGACCTCACTCTTCTTTTCGTTGTCAACAATAACGTTTCCATCGTTGTCAAGTATCTTCAGAACGATTCTTTCATCGTTGAATATACCCTCGTTCGCGAAGATCTGATATGCTGCAACCATTTCTTTTACAACAACACCCCACGTAAACTCACCCATTGCAAGCGGAGCGTATGCTTTGTCGGTAAACGTCAGACCGTTCGACATTGTCTGACTTTCGATAAGCGTTGTCAGATGGAGCTTGTTCGTAAGGAAATCGAACGAATTGTCAAGTCCCAGTCTCTCAAGCGAGCGCCATGAGATGGTGTTGATCGAGTTTCTGACGCCCTCATGAACCGTTGTGAGTCCGAGATAACGGTCAGGGGCATTTTTAGGATATCCGTGCTTGTTGCTGTAAACCTTTTCACCGGTATCCGGGTTAATTGTCTCGGTTCCGAAATTAATCGGGACATCATCAAGCACCGTTCCCCACGTCACCACGTTTGCCTCGATACCGGGACCGTATACCGAAATCGGCTTGATGGATGAACCGGACGGGCGCCTTGTCTGCGTTGCATAGTTAAGCCCGAGATTTATGGTCTTCCTACCGCGGCTTCCGACAAGCGCAACAACATTTCCGTTCGAGTGATCGATTATTACGCACGAAGAGTTGGGCTGGATCGGAGAATTGTCGTGCTTTTCCCACTCGGCATTCTCGTAATAGTCCTCAACGATCGCCTGAATATCCGGGTCAAGAGCAGTGACGATTGTATATCCGCCGGTCAGAAGAGCCTTTTCTGCTATCCGTGCAGAATATCCGAATTTGTCACGCAGCAGTCTGACAGCTTCCTGCTGGGCGGCATCGGTATACCACGAATGAACCGAAGCCGAGGTGTCCTCGTCGTCATCTCCGGAAACCTTCAAAACCAACTCCTTTTCGTATGCCGAAAGGAACTCATCCTGTGTTATCTTTCCCTGATCGTACATATACTTCAGGACAAGATTGCGTTTTTCCGCATTGTGCTGAGGATTGATTATCGGGTCATAGTAATACGGATACTGCGTTATGCAGGCAAGCGCCGCCGATTCGATAAGGGTAAGATCCTTGACTTCCTTGCCAAAATAGGTATATGCTGCAGCTCCGACCCCGTAACAGCCCTGAGACAGGTATATACTGTTCAGGTACATCTCAAGTATCTCTGTTTTGTCGTACTTTTTTTCAAGATTAAGTGCCTTCAGGATCTCCTGCGCCTTACGCTGAATGGTCACGTCATCGTTTTCGGTGACATTCTTTATAACCTGCTGGGTTATCGTTGACGCGCCGCGCATCCCCTGACCGGTAAAGTACTGAATCGTAACCTTTATGGTACTGAGCCAGTCAACACCCTTGTGCTGTTCAAAACGCTTGTCTTCTATGACAACGAAGGCATCGGCTATATATTCATTGAAGTCGGAATACTTGACCCAGCTGCGCTTTTCTCCGGCACTGAGGCTTTCCGACGGAAGATCGACATATTTTCCGTCGGCATCAAGATACCCGACACGCGTCGTAAGATCCTTGTCCTTTATAAGGTCGGCAAAATCGTCAACGCTTGTGTCGATGTTATCCTTTGCATAAAGCAGGAACGCGCCGCCGACAATCACGCCGGTGATTACTCCGATAAGGCACAGCGTCATTACAATGCTGAGCACCCACCCGAAGAACCGTAGAATTGCTTTTCCGACCAATCTGACGGAAACGGCAAGTTCGTCGCTCCAGTTTATATTACCCGATTTTCTGCCCATGAAAAACGGTATCTCCTTTCAGAAAAAGATGATAATATTGTAACTCCGATATTTGAACTCATTATGAATGAATTTGAAATATGTGGGTTATCACCTCAGAACAACGCTTCCGTCTCCGAGAATTTCCTCAAGCTCCACTGTCACAAACGGAGTTGCCCCGATGCAAAGACCGCTCTTCATGTATTTCCCGGTTGAGGAATCAAAGAAAATGACAGGCGTCATTCCGCAGAATATCTCAACGATCGCAAGTGCGCGTCGGAAGCTGTCCCCTTTCATGTCCGGAACCTTTATATACATCCTCCTGTCGGCGGGATTCTTTCCGGAAACGTCTGGCGTGACAACAGTTGCGGCAGGCTTTTTCTCATATGTCGTCGGCACCGGTCTCTGCGGAACGACAAGTCCTGCCCCGCCTGCGGAATTGCGGGGCATTTCGGAGCGAACTTCTGCCGCCGGCGGCTGTTCATCCCTCCGAAGCGGCTTTACAGACACGGATCCGCCGGTTCCGTCAGGGTTCAGCGGTGATATCCCGCGCACGATCAGCTTCGGTTCACCGTCACGCATCGAAACCGTCGCGCTCACGGCAAGCACCGCCTCCTGTGCCACAAATTTCGAGCAGGCGGAATACACGTTCGGGAAGAAAATCAGCTCGATCTCGGCATCTCTGTCCTCGAACAGCGCAAACGCCATTGTGTCGCCGTTCTTTGTGGTCTTTTTCGCAGTTTTCGTAATTATCCCGGCAACCGCGACGTTCTGGTTTTCCGAATACCTCTTCCCTGTCGGCTCACCGGAGAACGATGAGACAATATCGCGTATTCTGTCGGTTTTGAGCGAAGACAGATGCTCTCTGTATCCGTCGAGAATGTGTCCCGAGAAGTATATCCCGGCGCTTTCTTTTTCAAACATCAGCTTCTGCATGACGGGGAGCTCCGGAATATCGGGATAGGTGAAGGTGATATCCTCCGTGCCGAACATTCCGACCTGCCCGGTCATATTCCCGCGCTTTTCCGAGGCAAAACGGTCAACTATCTCGTTGAGCGACGAAAGCAGCCGGCTTCTGTATTCACCGAGCGAATCAAATGTTCCGGCTTTGATAAGCGCTTCAAGCTGTCTGCGGTTGAGATCGGTGCCGCTCATGCGCGAAACAAAATCGATAAATGACGAAAACCGCCTCTTCTCCCTCTCGGCGACAACTCTTGCAATAAACTGGTCACCGACGTTCTTTATAGCCGAAAGACCGTAGCGTATCGCACCGGATGACACCGTGAACCCGTTCCCGCTTTCATTTATATCCGGCGGAAGAGTCCTGATGCCCAGCTTTCCGCATTCCGCGATATATTCCGACATTTTCGGAGCGTTCCCGAAGACGGAAGTAATAAGTGCCGCATAATACATCGGGGCAAAATGAGCCTTCAGATATGCCGTCCGGAATGAGATGACCGCATATGCGGCCGCATGGCTTTTCTTGAAGGCATAGTTTGCAAAATCGGTCATCTCGTTGTAGAGTCTGTCCGCATCATCCCTGTCATACCCTCTCGACCCGGCACCGTCAAGGAAGCTGGCGCGCTCCTTTTCGATTACCCCCGGCTTCTTTTTGGCAATGGCTCGCCTGACAACGTCCGCCCTTCCGTAGGTATATCCCGCAACCTCGCGGAATATCTGCATGACCTGCTCCTGATAGACAATACACCCGCAGGTCTCGTCAAGTATCGGCGCAAGGCAGTCAAAGCAGTATTTTATTCCGTTTCTGTCGGCGCGGTTTGCAAGAAATTTCGGTATCGCATCCATAGGACCGGGGCGGTAAAGCGCAATTGCCGTCATTATGTCGCCGATGTTTTCCGGCTTCATTGAAACAAGAAGCTGCTTCATGCCCTCCGATTCAAGCTGAAAGAGTCCGTCAGTCCTGCCGGATGCAATAAGCGCGTACGTTTCCGCATCGTCAAGCGGGATATGGGCAATATCAAATTCCGGCTCGCTTTTTCTGATTTCGCTGACGGTATCGGAAATGATGGTAAGGTACCGCAGTGCAAGAAAATCGAATTTCAGAAGCCCGAGTTTCGCCACCGTGTCCATATCAAACTGCGTGACAACGGTATCTCCGTTCACCGACAGAGGCACATAATCGGCAACAGGGCGGTCGGTAATTACCACCCCCGCCGCATGCGTGGACGCGTTTCTCGGCATTCCCTCAAGCGATATCGCGGTATCGATAAGGTCGCGGTAACGGTTATCCGAATCATACAGTGCGCGGAAGCCGCTGTCATCAAGCGCCTCTTTCAGCGTAACCCCGTATTTTCCCTCCGGAAGCGCACGCACCGCTGCATCGACATCGGAGTACGACATTCCCATTACCCTGCCGACATCGCGCAAAACCGCCCTTGAAGCCATCGTACCGAAGGTAACTATCTGCGCAACATGATCACTGCCGTATCTTTCCGCAACATAATCGATTACTTCTCCGCGTCGGCGGTAGCAGAAATCGATATCAAAATCCGGCATACTTATCCTCTGAGGATTCAGGAATGATTCAAAAAGAAGTTCAAACCTGACAGGATCGATCTCGGTGATTCCGGTAAGATACGCAAGAAGGCTTCCCGCCCCGGAGCCTCTTCCGGGACCGGTTTCGATCCCGTGGCTCTTTGCATATCCGACAAAGTCCGCAACAATCAGATAGTACCCTGCATACCCCATCGTAGATACTACAAGAAGCTCGTATTCAATGCGGTATCTGTAATCTTCCCGGCTGAATTTCCCGTCGTAAACGATATCGCCGTTCTTTTCCCGGCGCTCAAGCCCCTCGTATGCGAGCTTTTTCAGGTAATCCTTTGCGCTCATTCCGTCCGGCGGATCAAAACGCGGGAGCTGCGTCTTTCCGAACGTGAAATCAAAATCGCACATTCCGGCAATCTTCACGGTGTTTTCGCAGGCATTTTCGTATCTGCCGAACAGTCCTTCCATTTCGTCGGCTGATTTGAGATAAAATTCATCGGTCGCAAAGGCAGCTGGGCGTCCGTCGGAGATCATGGTGTTTGTCTGTATGCACATCATGACCGCCTGAGTCTTTGCGTCCTCTTTTCTGAGATAGTGTATATCGTTCGTAGCGACAAGAGGAATTCCTGTTCTCTCGGATATCCCGGCAAGGCATTCGTTGACCATTCTCTGCCCGTCGATTCCGTGTTCCTGAAGTTCAAGATAGAAATTCCCCCGCCCGAACAACCGGTCGAGCTTTACCGCATACTCCTCCGCCGCTTCAAGATCCCCGTTAAGAATATGCCTCGGAATATATCCGGCAAGACAGGCGGAAAGCGCGATAAGCCCCTCGGAATGCTCCGAAAGAAGCTCATAATCAATTCTCGGTTTTCGGTAGAAGCCCTCGGTAAAAGACTTTGAGACCATAAAGATCAGGTTTCTGTACCCTGTCTCATTTTTCACAAGCAGTATAAGGTGGTCGGCTCCCGCGTCATTTCCCGATTTCTCAAATCTTGACCGCCGCGCGACGTAGACCTCGCACCCTATGATCGGCTTTATTCCGTTTTCCCTGCAGGCGTCGTAGAAAGCCACCGCGCCGTACATAACGCCGTGATCGGTTATCGCGACAGCCTTCTGTCCGAGCGCCGACGCAGCCTTCGGAATCTCCGCAATTCTGCACGCACCGTCAAGCAGACTGTATTCGCTGTGAAGATGAAGATGTACGAAATCGTTCATTGTGTCTCCTCTGAGTATACCGTAAAATCCGCTTTCCTGTCCGGTTATGCCGCCTGATTTTCCGAAATGACAGCATTTATCGCGGATATTACCGCATCTCTTTTCGATTTGTTAAGCGGTTGCTTTCCGGGCTTATGAATGGTCCTTTCAACTTCACTCAGATCTGTAAGTATGTACTCACTCTCATCATGGGGGTTAGCGTTGACAAGGAGAACGTAACCATCGATCCGGAAATCATATATTCCGTATGACCCAAGCAGCTTTTTTAAAAGCCATCTCTGACGTCTGACCTGTTTGATCGGATTTTTTATCTCTTTTGAATACAGATTTCCGCTATCCGATTCCTTGACTTTTTCCCAGGTATCATCCGTTTCGTAACCGAACAGGGAGCCTGAAAAATTCTTGACCTCAAAAATGAAAATACCGTTTGTATTCACAACCAGAATATCACATTCGGCTTCTCTGCCGTCAACAGAAAATTCAAAGTTGCAGGTATGCCAATCGTCCTTAAAAAGGATGCTCTTGATTGCAGAGGCGGCACGATATTCACCTTTTTCACCCGCCCGATAGATTTCGCGCTCATCGTAGCTCGGATCGGGATATGGGGTTCTGAATGAACCGTTGTCATTTCTGCAGGTCGAGACGGCAATCGCAATAAACACCGCAATTATTATTGCAATAATAAAGTAAGTCATATGCAGCATCCTTCCGGGAGGCTCTACTCCCCGCACATTTTCGCAAATTCCGTCAGCTTTTTCAGCCTGTGGTTGACTCCGGATTTTGTTATCGGAGGGTCGTGCTTTCCGGCAAGCTCCGAGAGGGTTGCGTCAGGAAAGGCCATGCGCAGATCAAGGGTTTCCCTCAGTGACCCCGGAAGCTCGTCCGCACGTCCCGAGGATATTATTGCTTCGATTGCCCTCATCTGACCGTTTGACGCGGCGACTGTTTTTCCGATATTCGCAAGCTCGCAGTTTGAAACGCGGTTGGCGTTGTTTCTTATGTCCTTGTATATCTTGACGTTCAGAATATCGAAAGCCGCCCGGTTGGCGCCGATGTAGCCGAGGATATCGACAATGCTCTCACTGTCCTTGAAATATATGCCCCTTGCCCGGTCACCGCGCTCGGTTATGCGGGGAGATGTGCCGAGCTCCTCAAGAAATGCGGCAAACTGTGCGGCTGAATCTTCGTCGCGCATCAGGAATTCAAGATGATACGAATTCTCCGGCGAGGTTATCGTTCCGCATGAGAGAAAGACCCCCTTCACAAACGACCAGCCGCAGAACTGACACTTTATCATTCCCCGGTCGATATGCGTCGGAACGGAAGCTCTGTCTATCCCGACGGCATCAAGCACCGAGGTCACGGTATCCCCGTCCTGAATATCGGAAAGCATGGCATCGGACAGGCTTTTCGCCCTGAAAAATTCGCGCAGCAGCTTGATATACCGCAGATAAACCGCCGGATTTCCGGTATCGACCGCTATCCTGTCACAACCGAAAAAGGCCGCGCCGAACATCATTCCGTAAAGCTCCGCTCCGCGGCAGCACTTCATTTTGCTCTTCGAGGCAGATATTTCGTTTTTCGTGTCCTGAGAAAAGGAATCGGTCAAGATAATCCCTCCCACACGCACTCCGCACTCGCGGGTGCTTCACTTGTCTCCGATGAATTTCTTGATAATATCGCGGTGGACGGATATGACGTTAAGCCCCTCCGCAAAAAGATGCGTTTTCAAAGCCTCGGTAATCGCGACAGAGCGGTGCTTTCCGCCGGTACAGCCGATCGCAATGGTCAGCTGGGTCTTTCCCTCCTCGGCATAGAGCGGGACAAGAAAATCTATCATGTCGTACAGCCGGTTCATGAATTCAAGCGTCTGCTTGGACGAAAAGACATAGTTTCTCACCGCCTCGTCAAGCCCGGTCAGATTCTTAAGCTCCGGAACATAGAACGGATTCGGAAAGCACCTGACGTCGAAAACAAGATCCGCCTCGGTCGCGATCCCGTACTTGTACCCGAACGACATACAGGTTATGACAAGGCTTCCGGTGCGGGAGCTGTTCTGTATCGCGATCAGCTTGTCCCTGAGCTGAGACGGCGTAAGAGCTGAGGTGTCGATAATGTAATCCGCTCTCTCTCTCACGGGACGGAGCATTTTTCTTTCGAGCGCAAGCGCCTCGTTGACCGAGATGTTTTTGAGAGTGACAAGAGGATGCACCCGGCGGGTCTCCTTATATCTGTTGATAAGCACTCTGTCCTCGCAGTCGATAAAGACGGTACGGCAGTTGTAACCGCTGTCTTTGAGAATGTCAAGCTCGGCAAGAAGAGGCAGGAAGTCGCTCTCGCCGCGGACGTCGATAACAAATGCAACATCTGCGGTTTTCCCGGGCATTTTGGAATACAGCTCGGCGAAATACGGTATCATTGCCGAGGGCATATTGTCGATACAGTAATACCCCATATCCTCAAGAATATTTGATGCCTGAGTTTTTCCCGCGCCGGACATACCGGTGATAACCAAAAATTCCATGTCAGTTTACCGAATACGGAATATACCGTATTTCACATTCAATATTGATCCCGTTAATCTCAAAAATGCGTTTTTTGATCTCGTCAACAAGTGCAAGAACGTCCGCAGCCGTTGCGTTTCCGCGGTTAATCACAAATCCCGCGTGCTTCTCCGAAACCTGTGCGCCGCCTACCGAAAAGCCCTTAAGTCCCGCATCGTCTATCAGCTTTGCCGTGAAATAACCCGGATACCGTCTGAACGTGCTTCCCGCACTCGGAAATTCAAGCGGCTGTTTTTCCCGACGCCTTGACATATAGTCGTCCATATCGGCTTTGATAAGCCCTCCGTCCCTCGGATGAAGGGAAAAAGAAGCGGAAAGAATGACCTTTTCGGAGTGCTGGAAGCTGCTCTCGCGGTAACCGAACCGGCATTCATCAGCGGATATCGTACCGGTAACGCCGGTTTCCGGGTCAAAAAAGCTGACTTTTGATATAACATCCTTCATCTCCCCGCCGTATGCACCGGCATTCATGAAGACCGCGCCGCCGACCGTTCCGGGGATCCCGTAAGCGAATTCCAGCCCGCCAAGAGAATTCTTCTGTGCAGCCGATGACAGGTATGTTACCGGAACACCGCACTCTGCAGTAAGAATATTCCCGTCAGCCGATATGCGGTTCAGCTTTGATGTAAAAATGACGACGCCGTCAAAGCCCTCGTCGGAAAACAGAACGTTTGAGCCTTTGCCGATAACGGTAAAATATACTCCGTTCGCCCTGAAAAACCCGATCGCGCTGCAGAGCTGATCTGTGTCATCCGGAAACGCGGCAACAGCAGCCTCCCCGCCGATCCGGAATGTGGAGTCCTGAGAAAGCCTTCTGCCGGTCTCGAATTGTATCTTCTTTTCTTTCAAAAAAATCTCTGCGGCTTTGCAGGTGTCTGTCATGATGAAGCTGTCCTTTATTGTTTATTATTTCTATACCATCATATGCGGTTTTTCGCCGCATATGATGGCAGGGAGCCTGAATTCAGTCGGCAGAAACGAACCTGTGGTATACCTTTTTGCCTTTTTTCAGTATCACACCGTCTGCGAATTCCGCCGTTTCAAGCGCGGCGGTGATGGCATCAACCTTCGCGTCGCCTACCATTATCCCGCCCTGCTGGATAAGACGTCTCGCCTCTCCCTTTGAGGGAGCGAGTCGGCTCTTTACAAGCATATCTATGACGGTGATCCTTCCGTCAGTGAAATCGTCTGCCGAGAGGGTCGTTGTCGGCATATCATCGGAGACGCCGCCCTGTGCAAAGACCTTCTTTGAAGTCTCAAGCGCACGGTCAGCCTCTTCGGTGCCGTGAACCATCTTTGTCAGCTCGTAAGCAAGGATCTCCTTTGCCCGGTTGAGGTCTGCGCCCTCCCACCTGTCCATCTCATCGATCTGCTCAAGCGGCAGGAAGGTCAGCATACGGATGCATTTCATGACGTCGCTGTCATCGACATTGCGCCAGTACTGGAAGAAGTCATACGGGCTTGTCTTTTTCGGGTCAAGCCACACGGCATTTCCTGCGGTCTTGCCCATTTTCTTGCCCTGTGAGTCGGTAAGGAGCGTTATCGTCATAGCATGAGCGTCCTTGCCGAGCTTTCTTCTGATAAGCTCGGTTCCGCCGAGCATATTCGACCACTGGTCGTCTCCGCCGAACTGCATATTGCAGCCGTATTCCCTGAAGAGGTAGTAGAAATCATAGGACTGCATGATCATGTAGTTGAATTCAAGGAAGGACAGACCCTTTTCCATTCTCTGCTCATAGCACTTGGCTCTTAACATATTGTTGACCGAGAAGCAGGCTCCGACGTCGCGAAGAAGCTCGATGTAATTGAGGTTGAGGAGCCAGTCGCCGTTGTTGACCATCTGCGCCTTGCCTTCTCCGAACTCGATGAATCTCTCCATCTGGCGTCTGAAGCACTCGGCGTTGTGGTTGATGTCGTCCTTTGTAAGCATCTTTCTCATGTCGGTTCTTCCGGACGGATCACCGATCATGGTCGTGCCGCCTCCGATAAGCGCTATCGGGCGGTTGCCTGCCATCTGGAGCCGCTTCATAAGCGTAAGAGCCATGAAATGACCTGCCGTCAGGCTGTCCGCCGTGCAGTCAAAGCCGATGTAGAAGGTAGCCTTTCCTGCGTTTACCATTGTTCTGATCTCTTCCTCGTTTGTGACCTGAGCAATAAGACCTCTTGCCACAAGTTCTTCGTAAATTCCCATTTCAATATCCTCGATGTGTATTTCCTGTTTTGTTTTTTTCTGCCGCTTACTGTTTACCGGGCAGAGACGCGGCTGAGTCAAGCATTTCCGCCGCGGAATCAAGCAGCTTGTCCGTTATGTTCACACCGCCCATTATCCGCGCGATCTCGTTAATGCGCCCGGTTCTGTCAAGCTCGGTGACGGTTGTCTCGACCCTGCCGCCGTGTTCACTTTTTCTGATAAGGAACTGATGATGTGCTTCCGCGGCGATCTGTGCCGAGTGAGTCACACATATCACCTGATTCGACGCGGCAAGCGCACGGAGCCGCATACCTATCTTCTGCGACGTTTTTCCCGACACACCTGTGTCAATCTCGTCAAAGATAAGCGTCTCTCCCACGGCATCCGCGGCGTTTACGCTCTTCAGCGCAAGCATTATCCTCGAAAGCTCGCCGCCGGATGCGATCTTTGCAAGCGGCTTGAGCGGCTCTCCGGGGTTAGCCGAGAGAAGAAACTCAACGTCATCGGTCCCGCTCCGCGTGAATTTCGTCTTTCCGTCGGCATCGCGGGACCTTCTTATATCCACCCTGAACCGCACCTTCGGCATTTCAAGATACGCAAGCTCGGAAACGACCGATTTTTCAAGCGTTTCCGCCGCCTTTTTCCGCGATTCGGTAAGACGGGAAGCCAGCTCAAGCGCCTTTCTTTCGTATTCAGCCAGCTTCACCTGAAGCTCCGATATCTTCACATCGGAAAGTTCGATATCCGAAAGCTCCGCCGCCGCTCTGTCACGGAAGGCAAGGATCTCGGCAATATCAGTGCCGTATTTGCGCTCCAGCTTTGATATAAGGTCAAGCCGCGATTCTATCCTGTCAAGCTCGCTGTCGGGGTCATCGTATTCCGTCTCCGACATATCCTCAACGGTTAGTCCTATATCCTCAAGGGTATAAGCCACGTCGTTCAGCTTTTTTATGTATTCCTCAGACTGCGGGATATAATCGGCAATGCTCTCCATGGCAGATATCGCCTTCTTCACAAGCTCATAGGCCGGAAGCGACCTTTCACTGCGGTAGAGCGCCTTTGTTATCAGCCGTGTCTGTTTCATTATCCGCTCGGAGTTTTTCACTCTGTCGCGGCTTGCGGTGAGCTCTTCCTCCTCACCGGCTTTCAGTTTTGCGGCATCTATGTCGGCTATCTGGTATTTCAGAAGCTCGACCGTGCGCGCCTTTTCCCGCTCGTCGCGGGCAAGTTCATTCATCCGCCTGCGGCAGTCGTTCATAAGCTCGTAGTATCCGTAATATTCACTGAGTAACACGCCGTTTCCGGCGTAGCTGTCAAGATACCCGAGATGAGCCGCAGGGGACATGAGTATTCTGTTGTCGTTCTGCCCGTGAATGCTGATAAGACATGACGCGATGTCCTTCTGCATCGACACCGGGACTGTCTTGCCGCCGATACGCGTTTTTGCTTTTCCCGCGGCATCGATACTGCGGGTGATATACAGGCATCCGTCCTCGTCGGGCGATATCTCGCTGTCTCCCGCCTTTGAGAGCGGAACGGCAATATCGCTGAACAGCGCCGATACCGAAGCCTCGTTTTCGCCGCTCCTTATAAGGTCTCTTGACGGCTTTGCACCCAGAATGAGATTTATCGAATCGATGAGGATCGATTTTCCCGCGCCGGTCTCTCCGGTAAGGACATTGAAGCCCGCCCCGAAATCAATATCGGCATTCTTTATGACGGCGACATTTTCGATATGCAGAGATGAAAGCATGAAAATTTCCCCTGTCTGTTCCGGAAATCTCCGGATAATTATTTCGTCGCTGCCGCTATCTGGCTGACTTTTTCGGCAAAACCTATCGCGGCGGCGGTGTCACGCATGAGTATGAATATCGTATCGTCTCCGGCAAGGGTGCCGACGATCTCGTCCCAGCCCATCCCGTCAACTGCGGCTGCGGCAGCCTGTGCCATTCCGGTATATGTGCGGAGAACGACCGTGTTTCCGACGTAATCGACCTTTATAACGGTCTCTTTTATGATATTGCGGTATTTTGTCGAAATTTCAATGCCCTCGTACTGTGCCACCTCGTACCGGTAACGGCGGTCGGGCATCGCGGTCTTGACCAGCTTCAGCTCTCTTATGTCGCGGGAAACGGTCGCCTGGGTGACATCGTAGCCCGATTCCCGGAGTCTTTCGATAAGGTCATCCTGTGTCTCGATATCATATTCCGCGATAAGCTCAAGTATTTTTTTCTGTCTCTTGTATTTCATTGTCTCCTCCTCAGTCTATCGGTCAGGAATCCGACATTTTATCGCGGAATATCCTGTAAAAATTTCTGTTGTGCTCTCTTTTTACTCTGACAAAGTCGGCTGTAAGGGCAGAGGCGGTTATCCTGACGGTGTCACCGGGCAGAAGCTCGTCAGTCCCGCTTCCGTCAACTGTGAGGTATGCCCCGCCGCCGGAAATATAACGCAGCTCGGCAACAGTAGTATCCGGCACCACTATCGGCCGCGAGGTAAGTGAATACGGGCAGATGGGTATCAGACACATCCCGCGGAGCGACGGGTCAAGCACCGGCCCTCCCGCCGAAAGCGAATATGCGGTGGATCCTGTCGGTGTGGAAAAGATATATCCGTCCGAGCGGCATTTTCCTATCGAGCTTCCGTTGCAGAATATCTCCGATTCCATAAATTTAGGCTGATTTCCGTGGGAAACGACGGCATCGTTGAGCGCGATCCCGGAAACGACCGTCCTGTCGCCGCGGATATGGCGGACATCAAGCATCAGTCTCCGCTCAACGGTATAGCCGTTCTCAAAAACCGACCTCAAAAGCTCGATCTCCGCCGGTTCGATCTCGGCAAGATAGCCGACCCTTCCCAGGTTTATCCCGAGTATAGGCACTCCGAGAGCGGCGGCACGGTGCGAAGCCCGCATAATCGAGCCGTCCCCGCCGAGGACGATTATCATATCCGGAACGCCTGTGCAGTACTCCCCGGATATCATCGCCGTGCTCCTGATTTCCGCTGTCTGCGGCATATATATCTCACAGCCGCAGTCGGAAAGAAGCGACAGCAGACGTTCGGTGCAGATATGCCCTCTGTCCTTTACCGGATTCGGTATTATCTCAATTTTCATTATCTTCGCTCCTCCCGGATGTGAAAACAAAACAGGCGAGGTATTCGGTATTGCCGTCTCCGCCCATAATCGGCGAAAGAACCGTTCCGCGGCAGACAAGCCCGTGTTCCGCGGCACTGCGGCAGACGTTATCGACCGCCGCAAGACGCTTTTTCGCGTCCTTAACGATGCCGCCCTTGCCGATCCCGGAGCGCCCGACCTCAAACTGAGGCTTGATAAGCGAAATAAGCACTCCGTCAGGCTCAAGAATCTCCGTGACCGCCGGAAACAGCTTTGTCTGGGAAATGAACGACACATCCATCACGGCAAGCCGGCATTTCCCTCCGATATCTGCGGATGTGATATATCTTGCGTTCATGTTTTCATATGAAACAACGCGCGGATCGGAGGCAAGAGAGATGTCAAGCTGAGCGGTTCCGGAGTCTATCGCATAAACCTTTGCCGCCCCGTGCTGAAGAAGACAGTCGGTGAACCCTCCGGTGGATGCGCCGATATCAATGCAGACAAGTCCCTCCGGAGATATTCCGAAACAGTCAAGCGCTCTCTCCAGCTTGAGCCCGCCGCGGCTGACATATCTGCACTGCGCAGACGTGTCGCAGGCAACAGCATCTCCGTCACATACTTCATAGGACGGTCTGAGCACGGTTTTCCCTCCGACAGTCACAGCTCCCGATACGATAAGCTCCTTCGCGCGGCTGCGGCTCCGGCAGAAGCCGTTTTCGGAGAGATAAAGGTCAAGTCTCACTCTTATACTTTCCTTACCGCAAGCCTGTCGGCAAAGGCGGAAAGTATGCCGTCGCGGTCATACGGCGCGATTATTTCCTTTGCTTTTCCGGTAAGCCCGTCAACGGTGTTTCTTGCCGATTCAACGGTCATAAAGGTAAGGAAGGTTGTTTTGTTGTCCTCTGTTCCCTCGTCAAGGATATCGTCCTCGATCTGGAAGGCAAGACCGACGTTTTCGGCATACTTTTCAGCCGCCGCGTATTCGTCGGTTCCCTCGCGGTATCCGGCGGCAATGCATCCGAGGAGGCAGGCGGTCTTTATCAGGCAGCCGGTTTTGAGCTGATTCATGAGCATGAATTCCTCATATGTCAGCTTTTCCTTTTCGCCGATGAGGTCAAGCATCTGCCCGCCTGCCATGCCGTCAAAACCGGCACGGGATGACAGGAGCTTTACAGCGTCGATGTTCTGTTCAGCCGTTGTTTCGCCTCCGGAAACCGCAACGCCGAAAGCATACGTAAGAAGCGAGTCACCGGCAAGGAGCGCGGTTGCCTCTCCGAATTGTTTGTGGTTGGTCGGCTTGCCCCTGCGGAAGTCGTCGTTGTCCATGCACGGCAGATCGTCGTGTATGAGCGAATATGTGTGAATCATCTCGATCGCGCAGGCATACGGCAGAGCCGCGTCGACATTTCCGCCGAGCATACGGCAGAATTCAAGCGTGAGAAACGGTCTTATCCGCTTCCCGCCCGCATATGCGCTGTACCGCATGGAGTCTATCAGTATTTCATACCGTCTGCCCGTGCCGGCAAGATATTTTTCCATTGCCTTCTCGATCAGCGCGGCGTTTTCAGTTATTCTCTCCGAAAGGTTTTTCATCGTAACCGCCTTCCCCGTTCTTTGTAAGCACCGTTATTTTTCTTTCCGCCTCGTCAAGTTTGTCTCCGCAGAGTCTGACGAGCTTTACGCCCTCTTCAAAAAGTCCGAGCGATTCGTCAAGCGGCGTTTCTCCTCCCTCGAGCTTTCTCACTATCTCTTCAAGCCGGGCGAGGGCTTCCTCGAATCCGGGATCTTTTTTGCTCATGTTTTCACAGCTTCCCGTCGCGGGAAATCTCCTTTTCAGATTTATCCTTTTTTTCATTTCCGCACACCGATACAACATCGGCATTTACCGTTCCGTCGGAGACCCTCAGCGTTATTCTGTCGCCGGGAATTACATCCCGCACCGAGCGGACGACCTGTCCGTCATCACGGAAAACCGCCGAATATCCCTTGGAAATGACCTTAAGCGGGCTGACGGCATTAAGGACTGCCGAAAGCCTTGCATAACCGTTTCGTTTTCCGATAATCACCGCCGTGACTGCGCGCTCCATGTCGGAGGACAGCGAAAGCAGAAGGTTTCTTCTGTCATCGATATACGCAGTGGGGCTTGTAAGCACACGGCTCCCGGCAAGAAGCGAAAGTCTCTGTCTGAAATGGACTGTCTCCCTTGACAGAAGGGTTGCCATATGAGTGCTGACATTTCCGAGCTTTCTTTTCAGTTCCCCGGAATCAGGTACTGCTATCTCGGCACCGGCAGACGGGGTCGGAGCGCGTCTGTCTGCGGCAAAATCGCAGATCGTGAAGTCGGTTTCGTGACCGACAGCCGAAATGACCGGCACTGACGATCTTCTTATCTCTCTTGCAAGCGCTTCGCTGTTGAACGCCCACAGATCCTCTATCGAGCCTCCGCCCCTGCCGATTATCACAACATCAACGCGGCTCGTCGTGCTGAAATACCGTATTCCGTCGATAAGCTCCTGCTCTGCGCCCTCGCCCTGTACCTGAGCCGGGAAAAGCACCACCTCGGCAAACGGAAATCTCCGTCCGGTGACATTGATTATGTCCCTGACCGCAGCTCCTGTCGGGGAGGTTATCACTCCGACCGCCGACGGAATCCTCGGGATGGGTTTTTTTATCTCCTCGTCGAACAGCCCCTCGGCTTCCAGCTTTGCTTTCAGCTTCTCAAATGCAATATATAGTGCGCCGATGCCGTCCGGCTGCATTGAGGAAACGTAGACCTGATATTTTCCGTCCTTCGGAAAAAGCGTGACTTTGCCGCGCAAAAGCACCTTCATGCCGTCGTACGGCTGAAATTTCAGCTTTTCGGCACTGCTTCTGAACATGACCGCGGCAATGCAGGCGGCGTTGTCCTTGACCGAGAAATACATATGCCCGGAAAAATGGTGTTTGAAATTGGATATCTCCCCGCGCACCCAGACGTTGTTAAGGACCGGGTTGTTCTCAAGTGTCATTTTTGCAAAATCGTTGAGCTGACCGACTGTCAGTATTCTTGCCTCGTCCGGCATTGCTTCACCTCATATTTCACCGCAGTGTCTCATGGCGGTCAGTCTTGCGATACCGGCGGCATTGTCACAGGAAAACTGCGGTTCGGCAAAATAATTCCCGTACTTTTCACTCAGCCTGCGCCTCATAAACCGGTTGCTCATGACCCCGCCGGAAAAAATGACCGGAAGTCCGGGATAAGCCGCGACAGCGTTTTCAGCCATTCTGTCAATGACGGCGCAGACGAACGAAAGGACATATGCCGCGATATCCTGCCTGTCCGCGCCGGAGGAAATAAGCTCCGCCACCTTGTTTTCAAGCCCGGAGAGATTGCAGTCGAAGCCGGTGACGCTTATTTTTCCCGGCTTCACCTTCTCCGGCATATCACCGGCAACAGTCTCAAGCTCTTTCCCGCAGGGGAATTTCATTCCCAAAAGCACGCCGGTGCGGTCGATCGCCATCCCTGCGCTTATGTCCTTTGTCCCTCCGAGGCGGGTGATGTTCATGTTGTCCGAAAGCAGCAGCTCCGTCGTTCCGCCGGAGACATGGAAGGCGAGGAATCTGCCGTGGATCAGCGGTTCGGCGCCGCAGGAATAAAGCGCCGCCGCGATATGTCCCGCCTGATGCGAAAACCGGTAAAGCGGCACTCCGGATGTCGATGCCACAGCCGCAGCACATGATATCCCGGCAAGAAAGCACGGCATATACGACCCCTCCGCATCCCTCGGAGACACCGAAACACCCACGGCTGCCGGCGAGATCCTTCCCATTTCGTCAAAAAGGTGCGGGAGGTTTACGGTGTGTGCGAAAACCGCGTCGCTCTGGCGCAGTCCGCGCTGTCCTTCTTTTACGTCAAGAAGCTTTTTCAGATTTTTGACTATTTCCCCGTCCCGGGAGAGGGCGAGGGATGTCGTGTAGTTGCTGGTATCGACACCGAGAAACTCCTGCATGATTTTATTTCTTCAGCCCGAGGTCCTCGGCAATACCGTTGAGGATGCCGTTGACGAAAGCCGGGGCTTTATCGTCGTCAAAGGTCTTTGCAAGCTCCACCGCCTCGTTTATCGCAACCGGAAAGGGGGTTTCGGGGCAGAACTTCATTTCATACACAGCGATGCGGAGCACCGAGAGGGAGACCTTTGACATTCTTTCGGTTTTCCAGCCTACGGCGCGGGTCGAGATCAGCCTGTCTGTCTCATCAAGGTTGTCAAGTACACCGAAATACAGTTTTTCGGTCAGACTGTCGGTTTCGAGCTCTCTTGTGTCCTCCGCCGTTCTGTATATATCAGAGGCGTCCTCGTCTTTTCTGAATTCGCGCTCAAAAAGCAGTTCAAGTGCGTGCTGACGCGCCGCTCTTCTGTCAATTGATTTTGTCATTACGACATTCTCTCCGTTTATTCGTTTTATTCTGTTTATTCTGTATTTATACATTATATAATCATTTTGCGGATTTGTCAACCGCCGATTCTGCCTTTTTGCAAAAAGCGGGAAAGGCGAAGTTGACAACTCCGATGCAATATGATATAATAAAGTAGTTATTTGCCGTCAAGCGAAAGAATATTGCGCAGTATCGTTTTTCTTCCGCGCCAGCTGTATGCGCGCTCAAGGAATTCCGCCTTGCTCATGTTCTCTATCATCTCAGCCGTTACGACCGGGGTCAGGTTTTCTCTGAAAAATTCTATCGGGGTAAGCGCCGCGTTTGCGTTCATCGGACATGACGTGCGGCAGAGGTCGCAGCCCCATGCTATTCCTGTCTGCCGTATCAGTCTGACCGTCTCCGGGTCGGGGTCGCCCTTTCTCTGCGTCATTTCGGACAGGCAGCCGTCGTTTACCGGGCAGGCGCGGGAGCAGGCTCCGCAGTGGGAGCAGAGCTTTACCGGAACGGTGTCATATTCCTCTGGCACAAGATCGGTGAGAATTTCGCCGATGAAGGTATACGAGCCGTATTTTTCGTTTATCACCTGAAATCTGTCGCCTATGACGCCGAGTCCCGCCTTCGCCGCGGCACCGGTCTCGCCTATCGGGGAGCTGTCGGCAAATCCGCGGAAAAAGTATCCCGGAAACAGACCTTCAAGCGCAGGGACAAGCCGCGAATACAGCTGTCTGAAGTACAGATGATAATCCCGCGGCACGGCATACAGCGACACGTTTCTCTCCGGAAAAGCCCCGGCATAATACGGAACCGACAGCATCAGCGCGCTTTTTATCTCCTTTCCGGCGCAGTATCTGTCAAGCATAGCCCGGTTTATCACGGTGCATTCGGAGAACGGGATGAATCCCGCATATTCGATTTTTTCTTCGTCAAGAAGAGTTCTTATTATTTTATCCACAGCACTTTAATTATAAATCATTTTTCCCCATTTTGCAATACATTTTTCTATCCGGAAGGCATATCTGAACATGGCATCAAAAAAAGCAGAAAACGAATACGGAAATCAGAGCATCGTATCCCTCAAGGGTGCGGACAGAGTCAGAAAGCGTCCCGCTGTCATATTCGGCTCGGACGGGCTTGAGGGCTGCGAGCACTCGGCTTTTGAAATACTCTCAAACTCTGTTGACGAGGCGCGTGAGGGCTACGGTGACAGGATAAATATGACGGTATACTCCGACCACTCGATCGAGGTCGAGGATTTTGGTCGCGGAGTGCCGCTTGACTGGAACGAGAAGGAGCAGCGGTACAACTGGGAGCTTGTCTACTGCGAGCTTTACGCCGGCGGCAAGTACAACAACAACAGCGACTCTTCGTCGTACAAATATTCCCTTGGACTTAACGGTCTCGGCGCGTGCGCAACGCAGTACAGCTCGGAATACATGGACGTCCGCTCTTACAAGGACGGAAAGGTTTATGAGATATCCTTCAGAAAGGGCGAGCCGGCAGGCGACATGACTGTCACCGAGCTACCGAAGAAGGAACGCCGCACCGGAACGATCCACAGATGGCGTCCCGATCTTGAGGTCTTTACCGACATTGCGATTCCGCTCGACTACTATCTTGATATGCTGAAAAAGCAGTCGGTGGTTAATCCGGGGATAAAATTTCATCTGGGATGGCAGACGGATGAGGGGTTTGAGGAATACGACTTCGTTTACGAAAACGGCATTATCGACTATGTCACCGAGCTTGCCGGGGGAACCTCCCTCACCGCGCCGGTCATGTGGTCGACCGAGGCAAAGGGGCGCGACAGAGAGGACAAGGAGGACTACACCCTCAAGGCGGATGTGTCGTTCTGCTTCTCGAACGTGACGAGCGTGATCGAATATTATCACAACTCCAGCTTTCTTGAGCACGGAGGCTCACCGGAAAAGGCGGTGCGTTCGGCATTTGTTTCGGAGATCGACAAATATCTGAAATCGACCGGAAAATATCTCAAAAACGAGTCGAAGATCAGCTTTGCCGACATTGAGGACTGTCTCATACTCGTCTCGAACAGCTTCTCGACGCAGACATCATATGAGAACCAGACGAAAAAGTCCATAACCAACACATTCATCGCAGAGGCGATGACATCATTCCTGCGCCACAATCTTGAAATATATTTTGCCGAAAAACCGCTTGAGGCCGACAAGATCGCCGGACAGGTGCTTGTCAACAAAAGAAGCCGCGAAAAGGCGGAATCCACGCGGCTTGACATAAAGAAAAAGCTGAGCGGCTCAATGGACGTTGCCAGCCGGGTCGAAAAGTTCGTCAACTGCCGCTCCAAGGATCCTGAGGTTCGGGAGCTTTACATCGTTGAGGGAAATTCGGCTCTCGGCTCCTGCAAGCTGGGCAGAGCGGCGGAATTTCAGGCGATAATCCCGGTACGCGGAAAGACGCTCAACTGCCTCAAGGCGCCGTATGACAAGATATTCAAGAGTGAGATAATCACCGATCTGCTCCGTGTTATCGGCTGCGGCGTGGAAATAAAGGGCAAGGTCAAGGGAGACATTGTTCCCTTCTCGCCGGAGTCGCTGAGATGGAACAAGATAATCATCTGTACCGATGCCGATAAGGACGGGTTCCAGATAAGGACGCTTATCCTGACGATGTTTTACCGTCTGCTGCCGTCGCTGATAAAGATGGGGCGGATTTATATTGCCGAATCACCGCTTTACGAGATAACCTCAAAGGACAAGACGTATTTTGCCTACAACGAAAGCGAAAAGGTAAAGATACTTGCCGATATCGGAGACGCGAAATACTCCATCCAGCGGTCAAAGGGACTCGGTGAGAACGAGCCGGACATGATGTGGCAGACCACGATGAACCCCGCAACGCGGCGGCTTATCCGCGTTACCGAGACCGACGCGATACGGACTGCGTACATTTTCGACACACTCCTCGGCGACGACCTTCAGGCACGCAAGGAGTTTATAACCGAAAACGGAAGCAGATACCTGTCTGACATTGATATCGACGACGACTGATACCGAAAGGATCACACGATGACCGAATTCATCATCGGACCCGCGGGAAGCGGGAAAAGCACGCTTATTGCAAAAAAGATCGCCGACCGCCTTTCCGCAGGCCGCAGGGTCATTCTCATCGTCCCGGAGCAGTCGGCGGTCAATGCCGAGGCTATGGTATGCTCGGAGGCGCAGAGCCGCGGAATCCCCCAGACCGAGCTTGAGATTCTGAACTTCCGGCGGCTCTGCAACCGCGTTTTCCGTCAGTACGGCGGGGTTGCGTACAATTCGGTCACGCCCGGCGCAAAGGCGCTTATAATGTGGCAGGCTCTCTTTTCTTCCGCTCCTGCGCTGAAACGGTACAGAAACGAGCTTGCCGATGCTAAAAAATTCATTCCGCTGCTGCTTTCGGCGGTTTCGGAATTCAAGGCATACGGCATAACTCCCTCCATGCTGTCCGATGCCGCAAAAGAGGCGGAAGAGGATGACAAAGCGCTTTCCGAAAAGCTGAGCGACCTGTCGCTTATCTGTTCGGCATACAGCCATTTTGCGGAGCGCGGGTTCTCCGATCCCTCCGACGATCTGACAAGGCTGGCTGAGGTGCTTTCGGAAAACAGGTTCTTTGAGGGTGTCGATCTCTTTCTTGACTCGTTTGTCGGATTCACTCCGCAGGAATTTTCGGTGCTGTCTTATGCGTTCAGGCAGGCGGACAATGTAACGGTGTCGCTTTGTCTTTCGGACGATGACGGGGCTTTTGCTTTTGAAAATGTTAAAAAAACATTCGACGGTCTTAAGCGCCTTTCGGAAAGGCACCGGGGAGAGGCTGTCGTAACAAAGCTGCCCGGAACCGTGCGGTTTTCCTCCGAAGCGCTTTCGTTTCTTGAAAAAAACCTGTGGAGTCCGGGAAAATGCCGGGCTTTCGAGGGTGACTGCACCCCGATTCGGACTGTTGTTGCGGAGGGCGCATATTCCGAGGCGGAATTTGTCGCGAATGATATTCTGACAAAGGTCATCGCCGGTGCAGCTTACCGTGATTTTGCCGTTATCGCGCGGGACATAAAGAGTTATTCCGGCATCATCGACGCGGTATTTGCCGAAACCGGGCTTCCCTGCCACATATCGGAGCGCGCGGAGCTTTCGGAAAAGCCGGTATTCAAGCTGATACTCAGCGCTTTCGGGATAAAAAACAACGGCTGGAACACCGCCGATATCGTCAGCTACATGAAAACCGGACTTTCTCCGGTGACACCCGACGAATGCGACGCGATCGAGTCATATGCATATCAGTGGAGCATATCCGGAAAACGCTGGTACGACGGCGAGGACTGGTTCATGAATCCCGACGGTTTTACCGACGTAATGACCGAAGAGGGGATGAAGACCCTCGATGAAATAAATGCGGTACGGAAGAAGATCGTTGATCCTCTTTCAAAGCTGTTTGAGTCGTTTGACGGCACAAGAACGGTCAGAGAGCTTTGCAGGGCGGTATGGGTATTTCTTCACGAAGTCGGAGCGGACGAAAAGATATCCTCGTCCGGCGATCCTGATGAGATACGTCTGTGGAACAGTATGTGCGATTCACTTGACACGCTTGTCACCGTGCTGCCGGAGGTCAAAGCCGATACCGTACTTTTTGCCAACCTGCTGACGCTTGTCGTTGATCAGACGAACGTCGGAAACCTGCCTTCGGTGATCGACGAGATCAGTCTCGGTTCAGCCGGACTTATGCGCACCGGAAATGTGAAGCACGTTTACCTTCTGGGAGTGAACGAGGGAGTGTTCCCTGCTGCCTGCGGCGAGAACGGCATTTTCTCCGACAACGACAAGGCGCTGCTTGAGACATATGGGATAATACTTTCGCCCGACAGCGGAATTATGTCGGTAAATGAGCTTTTCGGATTTTACACCGCCGCCTGTTCGGCATCGGAGTCTGTCACCGTTCTGTGCAGCGGAGCCGATGCCGCCGGAAAGAAGCTCAAGCCGTCAGCGGCGTTTACGAGAATTGCCGAAATGTTTCCCGGAGCCGAGCGGATATATACCGACAGAATGCCGCTTTCCGACAGGATCGGGACGAAAAAGACGTCCTTTCCGCTCTGTACGCTGTATCCGGACACAAAGGAGGGGGCTGCGCTTTCGCTTATTTACTCTGCCGATCCGGATTTTGCGCCGCTGCTTGACGGAAACCGCCAGCCGCTTTTCGCCGGAGAGGAGCAGCTTGACCCCGATGCCGCGGCGGAGGTTTTCGGGGGCGATATGCCGCTTACCCAGTCGCGGCTTGACAGGTATGTGCTGTGCGCCTTCGGGTTTGAGTGTGATTATGTACTGAAGCTGAAACCGAAAACACGGTATGAATTCGGCGCAGCAGACACAGGGAATCTTGTCCACCGGATACTTGAAAAATTCTTCTCTGCGGTCACCGACGAAGCCGGACACATAAAGGAGCTGACTGCCAAGGAGCGCGCAGAGCTTATCGACAGCATTATCGGGGAATTTGTTTCCGGTATATTCTGCGGACACGGCAGACAGCAGCTGACAGAACGTGCCATGAATCTGTTTCTGCGGCTGAGACGCTCGGTGACGGTGCTTATCGACAATCTTCTTGAAGAATTCGGACAGAGCGATTTCGTTCCGGCGTTTTTTGAGATGAAGATAACAAACGGAGGTGCTCCCGGCACTGTCTCCCCGCTTGAAATACCGCTTCCGGACGGCACGAAAGCATATGTCTACGGAGTTGCGGACAGAGTTGATATATGCCGGAGGGGAAACGACGTGTATGTCCGCGTGGTGGATTACAAGACCGGAAGCCGTGAATTTTCGCTTTATGACATTTCGCTCGGTCTGAATCTTCAGATGCTTCTCTATCTCTTCTCGATATGGAAGGACCGGGGCGGGAATTTCAGGCGGACGCTCGGAATAACCGGAGACATCATCCCCGCAGGTGTGCTGTACTGCACGGCAAAGCCTGCCGAGGTCAGTGTCACTCCTGAAGCTGCAGAGAGCGACGTGCTTGCAAAGGTTGCCGACACGCTCAAGCGGCGCGGAATGGCTATCGGTGACGAGACTGTTCTTCGGATGATGGAAAGAAATCTTGCCGGAAAATATATTCCGGTGACTCTGAAAAAAGACGGCACACTCAAAACCTCGCTGACACTTGAATCGCTTGAGGGTATCGGAAAGCTGATGGATCAGGTCTGCGCGACGGCGGCAAAGCTGGCTTACGGAATGAAATGCGGGAATGTTTCCGCGCGTCCGCTGAAGGATCAAAAGCACGACGGCTGCCGGTTCTGCCCGCACCGCTCCGTCTGCCGCAATCCCGCCGCGTTTATGACGGCTCAGTGATAAACAGAATCAAAAACACAGGAGATACAGATGGCAGAAAGAAAATGGACGGAAGCCCAGCTTGACGCTATAAACCGCGAAGGAAAAAACATACTTGTTTCGGCGGCTGCGGGCTCCGGGAAGACCGCCGTTCTTACGAGAAGAATAATCGGAAAGCTGACCTCTCCCGACTCGCCTGCCGATATTTCAAAAATGCTTGTTGTCACCTTCACAAAGGCTGCGGCAAGCGAGCTGAAGGAAAGAATATCGTCGGCGCTGTCAGATGCCATCGCCGACAATCCCGGTGACAGAAGGCTTCAGAGGCAGTTCGTTCTGCTTCAGAAGGCTCAGATTTCGACGATACACGGGTTCTGTCTCGACCTGATAAAAAAGAATTTCGACCGTCTCGGAATAAGTCCGTCGTCAAAGGTTTCCGACGAGGCGCAGACGTCTCTCATGAAGCAGCAGACAGCAGACAATGTCATCGACAATTACTATTCCGGGCTTCCGGGATATGACGATATCGAAAATTTCGCGGATTTTGCCGACAATTTCATATCTCTGAAGGACGACAGGCTTTCGTCGATACTCATTTCGGTATATGACCGTGTAAGCTCATTCCCGCAGGGGATTGGGTTCCTCTCCGACTCGGCAAAGGAGCTTGAAAAGGTCGCTGACGGAGGAATAAACGGCACGGTTTTCGGCAGGCTAATAAAAGAACACATGACGGGACTGTTTTCCTACTACCGCGACGTATTTTCAGATGCCTGCGAATATTTCCGCGACGGGGACGTATTCGAGAACAAGTATCTGCCTGCATTTGAATATGAATACGGCTTTGTTTCATCTCTTCTTGCAGCGGCGGAGGCGGGAGACACCGAAAAGGTCGGGGACATAATCGCTTACCGTTCCCCGGTAAAGCTCGGTGCGGTGAAAAAGGAGCTTCAGACAGAGGAAAGCTCGTTCTACCGTGAGGTAAGGGAGTCATTTACAAAAAACGCGCTGAACAAGCTGACCGAACAGTTTCTTTCGCAGAACGACGAAACGGTCAGAAAGACGGCGCGGAAAACACACGATTTCGTTTATAAGCTCTATCTGTTTCTCTCGGCTTTTGACCGTCTGTTTTCAGCTGAGAAGAGAAAACGCGATCTGCTCGACTACAACGACCTTGAGCGGTTTGCCTATGATCTGCTTGTCGGTGCAGACGGAATGCCGACGGAAACGGCAAAGGAGATATCGCGCGGGTACGACGATATTTACATCGATGAATATCAGGACGTCAACCGTGTACAGGATGCGATCTTTGCCGCGATCTCATCGGAGTCGTCACGGTTCATGGTGGGTGACATAAAACAGAGTATCTACGGCTTCCGGGGAGCCGAGCCTTCCATCTTTGCCGGATACCGCCTGAACGGTGAGATCGACAAGATATATCTTCGGCACAATTTCAGGTGCGACGCGCCGATAATCGATTTTGTCAATCTTGTCTGCGGAACGCTCTTCACGTCGGCGGGAAAAACCGTTCCGTATGATGAAACCGACGCGCTCGTCTGCGGAAAAGCGGAGAGCGGGAATGCTCCCGTTGAGATCGCAGTTGTCGATACAGGCGATTTCAGGGCTCAGGGCAGACGCGCGACGGAGGCGGACTTTGTCGCGGACAGAATCGGACGCCTTATCACAGAGGGATACCGTCCCGGCGACATATGCATTCTTCTCCGTTCGGCATCACGTGCGGCGGCAATGTATGAAGATGCGCTTTCGGAGCGCGGGATAATCTGCCGCAATCAGCTGAAGCGCGACCTGTTTGTCAATCCCGAGGTACTTCTTGTGATGGACATTCTCAACGTCATAGACAATCCTTCGCGCGATATTTATCTTGCCGGGGCGCTGAAAAGCCCGGTGTTTGATTTTTCGCTGTCAGAGCTTGTACGGATAAGAAAATGCTCGGAGGGCGGGTCGCTTTACTCGGCGCTGAAAAAATATGCGGGTACGAACGAAGCCGGTGCGGCGAAATGCAGGAATTTTCTTGACAGGCTTGAAGCTTACCGGAAGCTTGCCGCGGAGCCGGTAGACCGCCTTATCTGGGCGATATACTGCGACACGCACATTTTTGCGCTTGCCACTGGTTCCGACGGTGAACAGGACAAAAAAGCCAACCTGCTCATGCTCTACGATTACGCAAGAAAGTTCGAATCCGGCAGTTACCGGGGGCTGTATAATTTCATCCGCTACATAAACGACGTGCTTGAGTCCGGTGCGGGGTTTGAGGCGGCGGCATCGGAATCGGACAATGCAGTCAGGATCATGACGATACACCAGTCGAAGGGGCTGGAATTCCCTGTCGTGTTCCTTTCCGACTGCGGTTCTGCCTTTTCTGATGCCGACATAAAGGACAGGGTGCTTATCAACCGTGATTTCGGCACGACTATGAAGCTGTCCGACGAAACCGGGCTTGCATCCTATGACACCCTCATGCGGCGTGCGGAGGCTGTCGGCATAAAGCAAATAAGCTGTGACGAGGAAATGCGGGTGCTTTATGTCGCGCTGACAAGAGCGATAAAAAAGCTCATCGTCACCGCCGCCGATACCGACCCTGATACGCTTATATCGTCATCGAAGATAAAAGCGCGGTTCGGCAGGTCCGGAAACGGATATGCATACCGGACGGCAGACAGCTATATTTCGTGGATACTCATGGCGGCTCACGGATATTCCGTAAATGTTATTCATCCGGAGGATAACGGCGAAGCACAGGAATTATCTGAAACCGCGGATATAGTGCCCGCATTTTCACCGGACGAGGTAAGCGCGCTTGCCGAAAGGTTCCGGGAAAGGTTTTCGTTTGTCTATCCGGGAGCCGGACAGAATATTCCGGCAAAGCTGTCGGTTTCGGAGCTTTATCCCGAGGTGCTTGACGATTATGCCGATGCGGCAAAATATTCGCCCGACGGTGTCGACAGGATGAAAATGCCCGCGTTCGTCAGCGAAGCCTCCGCGACTGCAGCAGATATCGGAACGGCAACTCATCAGTTCATGCAGTTCTGCGATTTCGGACTTCTCGGCGGGAAAGGTGTCGATTCCGAGATCGTACGTCTGACCTCCCGCGGGTTCATCGATGCGCATACCGCATCTCTTGCCGACAGGGCAGCGATAACGCGGTTTACCGAAACCCCTCTGTTTCCCGCCCTTCGTGACGCGGAATTCATACGGCGTGAGCTTCGTTTCAACATAAGGCTTCCTGCCGGGATGTTCACCGCAGATCCGCTTATGCGCGCGGCACTCTCGGATGAGACTGTCCTTGTTCAGGGGATCATGGACTGCGTCTTTACCGACGGGAACGGGAAGCTGACGGTTCTTGACTACAAGACCGACAGGATCCCATATGAACTCCGTCTTGACCGCAGTGCGGCACGGGAATATATCATTAACCGTCATATCGGTCAGCTTTCGTATTACCGGCTTGCCTGCAGGGAGATGATGCAAAGGGATGTTGACAGAGTGCTTATCTATTCATTTTCCCTTTCCGAGGCAATCGAAATACCGAAAGAGCGGTTTACGGAAGCCTGACCTTGCCGTCGAAGCCCCGGACAAAGCCCGAAACGTCCGCCGTGCAGATATCGCCGCCGATCACTCTGCCGCGGTACACGAGGACGTTTGCAAGAACGGCGCCGTCGTAATCCGGAAAATTCGTCACCCTGTAGGTATAGCGCGTGACATCCTTCCGCTTGTATTTCGACAGATCAAGTCCCTGCTGTTTCTGAAGCTCATTGTAGCTGACGAAGACCCGATCGAACTCGCCGGGGATCGTTACGTTCTGCTCTTCAGGTGTCGGCTCGACCTCCCAGCCGAACTGGCTTAAGAAGGCGAGCCGGTCGTCGTTTGTCTTTACGCCGGAATAGGTGTATTTCACCGTATCGGTGTACATCAGCGATGCCGAGGTCGGCTGATATGTCGGAATCATATTGAGAAGCACCGCAAGCGCCGCTATCGAAACGGCGATAACCGCCACCAGCTTCAGGGTGGAAGCCTTCATTGAGTATACGAACATTTTGTTTTCCTCCCGGAGTCCAGAATTGACATTGACTCTGCGGCTTTCTGCCGCTCTGATACAGTATATTTTGCCGGCTGATAATTTATGAACGCAAGTGCAAAGAAAGTGACTGACATGATTAAACCGAAAAACCGTTTTTCAGAAAAAACCGCGGCGGGAATGCCTGACGGAAAACCGTCCGCCTCCGCCGGTTATACCCGTAAAACCCGACTGACATCACAATTTCAAATCATATGAACAGATCAAACTCACTGCAAAAAATCATAGTATCGGTTCTGACCGTAATAATCTGCTGCGGGATATACACAGGAGGCGCATATCTCGGAAATGCCGGTTTTTCGACCGGGATTACCGCTGATGTCCTGCTTGTGGTATTCTGCGTGTACTACTCGCTTTCCGTCTGCGTTCTGCTGCGTAAAAAACCGCTTAAGACTCCGAAGATGCCGGTAAAAAAGCTGTTCAGGCTCTGCCTTTCTTCTGCAGTATTCATATACATTTACCTTGCAGCCTCGGTGTTTTTTATCGGCACGGCATACAGAAAAGCGGAGACGGTGCAGCTGCTGTTCCTTGTCCTGTGCGTCTACTCCCTCTGCCGTATGACATACACGGCTACCATCAGACTGGAAGCATCGTCGGACACGACCGGACTTGACCCGGACTTATACCCGGAGCTTTATTCGGCTGCAAAAAAAGCCGCAAAAGCGGTCGGATATGACGGCGATGATATACAGATCAGCGTGACCGGAGGAGTTGCTGTCTCGGCAATCGTGATTGACGGCAGTCTGCGGCTGCTTATCGGCTCGCAGATGGCATCGATCGTCAACGAATTCGAGCTTGAAGCCCTGATGACGGCAGAGATCGGCCTTATCCGCGCAGGCTCGGTCTCGGTCGATGCCGGTATCAAAAAGAAATTCACTCACTGGCAGCTTGCAGTCTCGGACGGACAGACAAAACTGCCGAATTTTCTGCTGGCACTTCAGTACAGGCTTATCGAGTCGCGGCTTATATCGGAGCTTGACGCGGCGTCGGTCACGGACAACGCAGCGCGGGTGCAGGCGGCAGTCTGCTTCGGAATTCCGTCGGACTATCTCAATGCGCTTGCAAAGCTGACACTGTTCGGGCTGTACATAAAGAATCCGCCGAAAAAAGGTTACTTTGACGACACAAAGCCTCCGCACGACATGGACGAGCGCCTGTTTGCGGGATATATAGCCTTCCGTGACAGATACGCAAATCGCCTTGACAGTGTGATACGCAGTACATCTGATGCGGGCTTTGACACTCCGCTCTCCGAAAAGATTCCTCTGCTGTCCGAGAACGGAAGCTATGATCTTTTTACCGAGACGATCAGCCGTTCATATGCCGCTGAGGCTGAAAATCTGCTTAAGATCGGAAATGATCTTGTGTCAGAGGCTCTGTCGGCCGGCTACGATGAGGCGCGTGAAACACAGTATCTCCCCGCAAAAAGGATAACCGACGACTACGAAGCCAAGATATCGGAAGGCTGGAAACCGGAGCTTTTCGAAATGCTCCGCGCTGCCGAGGCATATGCCGAGACCGGCGAAACCGATGATGCGGAAAGGCTTTACGATCTTATACTTTCCGAAAATCCGAATGAATCCTGCGCCTGCCTTGAAAAGGGGAAGCTCCTTCTTCAGCGATACGACAGCGAAGGAGTCCGGTATATCAATCTTGCCGTGAAAGACAACTGCTTCTGCGCCGGACGGGCATTCACGGCGCTTTCGGAGTATTACGGGATCATAGGGGATGTAAAAAACTCAGAGTTCTGCTCCGAAAAAGCCGCTGAATACGAGAACAGCGAATCGGCGCGGAACGACATAATATTCTCCGCGGGAGGTGACGGCTCGTTTCTTCCGCCGTCGCCCGAACGGGAAGCGCTTTCGGAAATATGCGAAAAGCTGAAGGAGCTGTCAGACGGATATGCCGAGAAGATCGTCATTGCCGCAAGAGAATACGGCGGCGAGGTCTACAACATAGTCTTTGTAAAGCCGCAGCAATCGGTCACCGACAACACAAAGCGGGAATTCATGCACGGACTTTTCCTGTTTCTTGATTCCCGCGATGAAAATTTCTATCTGATCGACTCTGCTTCGGTTCCGGAGCTCTTCGGTTCAGCCGAGAAATCAGAAAAATCAGTAATAATTACCTTCCGGTGATTAATCCTTCCGCTATCCGCAGATAATACTGAGGGAACGGAGGATTCGGGAAATGAAACTGTATCTTAAAATGCTTGCCGTATCCGTCGCCGCGGTCATTATCGCGGTAGGCGGATACCGGCTTTTCTTTTACCGTGCGGCTGATACCGGGATAACCGTTTCGGCACCGGCTTATGACGGCGCAGACAGGATATCTGCGATTCAGAGAGAACTGATACGAGCCGGTTTTTACAACGGAGATGCTGACGGGGTGCCGGATGAGGAGTTTTTTGCGTCGGTCAGCCGGTTCCGGGAGGAAAACGGCCTTTCGCCGTCGGAGAGAATGTCGCCGGAAATGCTCTTTATGCTCGGAATCACGGTTTCTGAGGACGAGGTATCGGAGTATGAGAGCGACAGGCTTATTGCCTCGGCTGTTGACGCGGTATGCGGCGATGCCGGGTATCTTGTAAAGATCGCGCTTGCCGGGGTGATACTGAAAAGAGCCGCGTCTCCGGGATTTCCGGACAACGCGGCTGGGGTTATATTCGGCTGTCGGCAGTTTTCCGACGTATATCTTCACGATTTTTCGGCAGAGCCGTCTGACGATGCTTTTTCTGCGGTGAGGGACGCAAAGCTGGGTATGTCGCCGTGTCCGGAGGCTCTTTATTTCTATCAGAGCGACCGGGCAGACGCGGCTCTGCGGCGGAAGAGCGTGATATTCAGAAGCGGAAAATACTGCTTTGCCTGAATCAGTACGACGTAAGGAAGGAGCGCAGGCGTTCGCTTTTCGGATTGTCGAAAACCTCTGAGGGTGTTCCCTGCTCTGCGATCACGCCCTCGTCCATGAAGATGACTTTTGTCGAAATATCGCGGGCGAACGCCATCTCGTGCGTGACGATTATCATTGTCATATCCTGTCCGGCAAGGGACTTCATTACCGAAAGCACCTCTCCGGTAAGCTCCGGGTCAAGGGCTGAGGTCGGCTCGTCGAAGCAGAGTATTCCGGGGTTCATTGCAAGTGCGCGGGCAATTGCTACCCTCTGCTGCTGTCCGCCGGAAAGCTCGCAGGGGTAGTTTTTCAGCTTATCGGAAAGACCGACCTTATTTATCAGTTCTTTTGCGTTATCCTCTATCTCCGCGATTATCGCGCGGCGGTTTTCACGGTAGTCCGGGCGCTCCTTTGCGAAAAGCTTTCCGGCAAGGGTGACGTTGTCAAGAACGTTATACTGCGGGAAGAGGTTGAAATTCTGAAAGACCAGACCGAAGTTGAGCTGAAGTCTTCTCTGCTCCGCAACCGTCTTTTTTGTTGTATCGCCGCTGTCGAAAATCTTCTCGCCGTTTACCTTTATTACACCGGTGTCGGCTTTCTCAAGAAAGGTCAGACACCGCAGGAGTGTGGTTTTTCCGCTTCCGGAGGATCCGATTATCGAAAGTATCTCGCCCTTTTCAACGTTGAAGCTGATACCCTTCAGTATCTCGTTGCCGTCAAAGTGTTTTCTTATATCCGAAACTTCAAGCATTGCCATGTCGGTTCACCCTTTATAATAATCGAGTTTCTTTTCAAGCTTGCCGAACAGGACGGTAAGCACGCCGGAGAACAGCAGATAGAACGCACCGACATAGAAAAGCGGCCAGATTATCGCATATCCGGCAACAATGTCGTCGGCAGCCCTTACAAGCTCCACGACTGCGACCACGCGCGCAAGAGACGTGTCCTTTACAAGCGTTATGACCTCGTTGCTCATCGGAGGGACGATGCGCTTTATTACCTGCTTGAGAATGACGCGGAAAAACACCTGCGTTTTTGTCATTCCGAGGACCTGTCCCGCCTCGTACTGTCCCTTCGGCACAGATGCGATGCCGCCTCTGTATATTTCCGAAAAATATGCGGCATAATTGATTATGAATGCCACAAGCACGGCAAGAAGTCTGTCGCTCATCGGAGTTCCCCAGAGAAGGCCGGGACCGTAGAACACGACCATTATCTGAAGCATAAGCGGCGTTCCGCGGATTACCCACACGAAGGTTTTTACCAGCCATGAGACCGGCTTTATCTTCGACATGGAGCCGAAGGTTATTATAAGTCCCAGCGGTATCGAAAACAGCAGGGTCATGAAGAAAATCACAAGCGTAGTTGTGAAACCGCCGAACAGCTCTGCGGTCACCCGTACAAATGACATAAGGACAGCCTTTCTCTTTGCGCCATTATGCACCTCCCCGCGGTGCGGAAAGGTGCGTAAGGCAGTTTATTGTTTTTGATATACCCGTCGGTACGGGGAGTTATCAGCCCTTCTGGTTGGATATGAGCTGGGGAGCGACGCCGTACTTTTCGGCTATCTTATTAAGAGTGCCGTCGGCGATGAGTGCGTTAATTGCGTCGTTGACCTTTTTGACTGTTTCGGGGCTGTTCTTGCGGAAGCCTATCGCATACTCCTCATAGGAGAACTGCTCGATGCCTTCGACCATCTGAAGCTCGCTGTAATCTGTTCCGTCGCCGGTTGAGGATTTAGCCATGACGTAATCGACGACTGCGATGTCGGCGGTTCCCGACTTGACCTCCATAAGAGCCTTTACCTGAGAATCAACCGATGTGTAATTCTTTGCAAGTCCTTCGTTTGCCTTAATTGTGGACTCACCCGCCGATTCGGACTCGGCAACGGTTTTTGCACCTGCCATGGACTCAAGCGTTGTGTACTTCTCCGCGTCTGCCTTGCGGATGACGACGACCTGCCAGTTGTTCATATAGGACTGGGACATATCCATCTCGGCTTTGAGTTCTTCCTTGACGGTCATGCCGTTCCAGACACAGTCGATAGCCTTTGATTTCAGTTCCACGACCTTTTTGCTCCAATCGATCTCGACGAATTCTGCCTTGACACCGAGCTTTTCGGAAACAGCCTGAGCGAATTCCGTCTCGAAGCCGACCCAGTTGTTATTCTCGTCCTTGTAGTTCATCGGCTTGAAGATGGTCACGCCGATTTTCAGAGTACCTTTGGACCCGATGTACTCCCAGTCGGTTTTCTGGGAGCATGATGCCAGCAGCATGAGCATTGCGGCGGCGATAAGTATTACGGAAATTATCTTTTTCATTTTTTTGACCCTCACGATCGTTATGTTTTAGTGTGCTAACATTTTAGCACGTTAAAGCGCTAAAGTCAAGAGGGTTTTGAGAAAAAAATCATATTTGTTGAAACATCCATATCCGATTGCATACAGCGTAAAAAACAGTGCATACCGACTATCAATCAAGGTCGTCGCGGCAGTAGGTCAGACCGGTTATCGCGATATCACGTATTCTGTTTGCCCAGTCAGGAAGCTGATCATTCATTTTCGGTTTTTCTCCGTCGGGCGGGCAACTACTCTGTGGATCTTAAATCCCTTTTCCGAAAAGTTCTTTTCGTACTCGGTCATGATATTGTCAGCCGCGTATTCGCTTGCGTGCAGATCCCGCGTCAGCCCGAAAAGCTCAAAGCCGGATGCGGTGAATTCCTCAAGCGAGAAGTCGAAAAGTCCCTCGTTATCGGTTTTGAGGATTATCTCACCGCCGGGAGCAAGCAGTTTTTTATATATTTCAAGGAAGCCGCGATAGGTCAGCCTTCTCTTGTAATATCCCTTTTTCGGCCACGGATCGGAGAAGTTCAGATATATCCGGGATACCGAACCGTCAGGAAAAAATTCCTGCAGGCGGGAAGCGTCGGCGTTTATCAGCTTTACGTTTTGTATATTTTCGGCTTTCAGCTTTTCGGCGGCAAGCAGAATAACGTCAGAGATCTTCTCCATCGCAACAAAATTTCTGTCCGGATATCTTTTCGCACAGCCGAGAATAAATGCCCCTTTTCCGCATCCGATCTCAAGTTCAGCCGGAAAACTGTTATATTCTGACTGATTTGTGATGAAATATTCAGAACAGGCTGCAATTCTTTCGGCTCCGTGGCGTTTTTTTCTCATTCGCATATTGTATTCTCTCGCAATCTTTGGTATAATATATGGTATGATATTATTATACTACAAAGTCAAACCGATTTCAAGCAATTCTTATCTTGAAGACCCGTTACGATAACGGCGGAATTATTTTTCCCGAAAGGAACTTTTTTAGATGGATAAGCAGACATTCTACGCACAGCTTGCCGGAAAGCTCACGGAGCTCGGGGTCGGCGAAGAATACATAAACCGACACCTGACTCAGTTCGACGGATACTTCTCGGATAAAAGCGACGAGGAAGTAAGTGAGGAAATCGCAAAGCTCGGCAGCATCGACCGTGTCGCGGCACGGATAAAGAGGATAACCGATAAAATGATATCCGACGAATCGCAGACGGAATCGCCCGCTGATGCCGTTTCTGCGCCAGAGGAAAGCACCGTAAAATCCGAAGCGCCGCATCCTCCCCGCGAACCGGCAGCGCGTCAGCCGCAGAAGCCGCCGGCACAGCCGCGTAAAGCCCCTCCGGTGCAGGATCAGAACAGCAGGCAGGCTCCGCCCGATGACGGCGGTACCGGGGAAAACGGAAATTCCGGTTCTCCCGTGCCTCAGCCGGTAAACAGCCGGATAAACAGGCCGGAAGTAAAGCACGTTGACGATTTTCAGCCTGTCGGTTATACTGCCCCGGACCCGGAAACGCTGAAGCGCAACACCCAGAAATTCAGGATAATATTTGCAGCCACGCTGCCGCTCACACTGGCAGTCCTGCTTGCAATTGCTTTCCTTTTCGGAGCAGCATTCTTTGCAATCGCCGTTCTGATTATCGCCGCCGTCGGGCTGCTTGTCGCAATGACAGCCGCGGGCACGCTTGCCTCGGTATTCGGGCTGATATTCGGCGTCGCACAGATGATCTCGTCAATGCCGATAGGTCTTTATGAATGCGGTCTCAGCATCATTATCGGCTCTTCAGTCCTTTTCTGCGGAATTCTTGTATACAATTTTGCGGTTCGCCTTATGCCTTATGCGGCAAAATGGCTTCTTGTCTTTGCAAAATTCGTTGTAAAGAAGCTGAAGGAGCTGTATATCTACCTTAAGAAGGAGTGTATAGGAATATGAAACCGACATCCCTTATCTTTCTTGCTCTTTCGCTGATCCTTCTCGTCGGCGGATTCATGGTCTGCGGCGTTGCAAAGTCAATGGCAAAAAATCAGGGCATCCGTATATATGACCAGGAGATCAACAAGGACGGCGATTCGGTCTACACCTACAATATCGCCGACGACACCGTTACAAAGCTCGCTCTTAAATTTTCCGGAATCGACGTGCATATCCGCGGTTCGGAAAGCGAAAGCTATATAGAACTCAAGAATTTTGACGCAAATTCCTATTCAACGACTCTTACCGGTTCCACTGTCACGGTTGACGGCACGGTCGGCTTTATGTCCTCGCTCATCGACATGAGCGGCGGAGGGATCAGATTCAAGGGCCTGCGCTATTTCCTTATGGAAAAGCCCTCCGGAGATCGGCAGAAAAGCATTACTGTCTGTATTTCCCGAAACAGCGGACTGAAGTCGCTGAATGTGACTTCTGAAAAGGGCGATGTTTACCTATCAGACATCGCCGGGGGGATTGAATACAGCATCAGCACGACGGACAGCGACATTTTCCTCGACGGTGTCCGCACCACGGACATCGAAAACGTCAATTCCTTCGCAACGCTGACTGCGGTCAGAGGAAGCATTACCGTAAAATCATCCTCCATGCAGCTTATCAAAATGACGGCTGAAGAAGGAAACATTACCGTTGACGCATCGACCGGCACGGTTTCGTCCGATTTTATCACATACGATATAAAGGCTACCGAGGGCGCGATTAACTACAACGGAACCGATTACGAGGGTGAGCTGAAAATAACCTCCCCCGATGAAAAATCAAAGATCAAGGCTGAGATCACAAAAGGCGTCGTCCGCATTACCGATGCTCCGTCAGGCGGAACCGATCCCGGAAGCGGCAATGAAACCGCTCCGGGCAACTGAAGCTGACGTTTGGTATAATTGAAGCTCTGTCGGGGAATATTTATTCTGCCGGGTATGATCCGCGGCAATAAACATCTGCGCCTCAGGACGCGGCTGTACTGTAAATATTTCAAGGAGCTGATAAAATGCTTGATAAAATCGCACTTGCGCTTACGATAATCGGCGGTCTTAACTGGGGAAGCATCGGTCTTTTCCGTTTCGACATCGTTGCGTGGATATTCGGCGGTCAGACTGCCGTTGTCAGCCGTATAGTCTATACTCTCGTTGCACTCTCCGCGATATGGTGTATTTCCCTTCTCTTCAGGACTGATACGGTATCCGGAGCAGAACGCCACAGAATTGACTGACGTTTAACCGCATATCAAAAATCAGGCACCGGAATATCCCGATGCCTGATTTTTATTCGGCAGATTTGAGCGATTCAGCCATATTGATCCCGTCGATCCTGCGTCTCATGACAAGCTCTACCGCAAAGGCGAACATAAAGGTCATAAGCACGGCGAGCAGATAGCTTACCGGCTTCAGAATGCTGTCAAACGACACCATGTCGATCTTTATACAGCTGATGACAAAGCTGTGGAGCCATATTCCGAGAGGAATTCCGAACAGGGTTCCGAGAGCAGTCAGTATCAGGTTCTCACGGAAAACATACGCAGATGTCTCGGAGGGATAGAAGCCGAGGACCTTAATTGTTGCGATCTCCCTGACGCGCTCGGTTATATTGATGTTGCTGAGGTTGAACAGAACGACAAGTGCAAGCGCTCCGGCACAGCCGATAACAAGCCAGACGATCGAATCAAGGCTCTTCATCATGTTATCGACACGGCTTCTGATATCGGCATTGACGGTGACGTTGAGGACATTGTCGGACTTCATAAGCTCAGCCGATGCCGCGTGGATATCAACACCCTCCCTGACGTTTGCGTAAACCGTCTTTATTCCGCTTCCGATACCGTCTATGCTGTCATAAGATATGAAAGCATAATTGTAGACATAATTGTCGCAAATACCGATCACCCTGAGCGTTACCTCGTTCATGTCGATATCACGTATCGCGACGGTATCGCCGACGGATACGGAGATGTCGGATGCGGTGCGCCGGTCAAGGACGACCTCGCCCTTTCCGGGCGAAGGGATATCGGTATTCCCCTTATGAAGTCTGATGAAGTCGGAGAACTGACCGGAAAGTGATGCAACTACCGTTACAGACCGATTTTTACCGCCGTCGGATATGACATCGCCGCTCTCCTGACAGAAGAATCCGACTGACGACAGAACAGCTGAGTTGTCTGCTTCAAACTTCTTCCGTGCGTTTTCGTCAAGCGGTGAGGAGAAAGTCACAACGTAATCGTAAACCGTCACGTTGTCAAACTGCATATTTGCGATATCGGCAATCGAGTCGCGCAGACCGAAACCGGTAAGCACAAGCGCGGTACAGCCGCCGATTCCGAGGATCATCATGAACAGCCTGCGTTTGTAGCGGAATATGTTCCGGAGCGAAACCTTGCGCAAAAAAGGAAGCCTGCGCCAGATAAATCCGATCCGCTCGAGAAGAATTCTCTTTCCTGCCTTGGGGGACTTGGGTCTTATAAGCTCGGCAGGACGTCTTGTAAGCTCGTTGCGGCAGGACAGAAGAGTTGAGCCGACGGAACAGAGCATAGCGGCAGCAAGCGAAATCACGGCAAGCGGAACGTCAAATACATATTCAACCGGAGCAAAGCCGTAAAGCATTCCGTAAGCCTTCCATATCGCCATCGGGAACAGCCATGTGCCGAGGAAAAATCCTCCGACGCACCCGATAAGCGCGGCACTCCCGGAATAGAACACGTATTTTCCGCTTACCGCACCGCTTCCGTAGCCGAGAGATTTCAGCGTTCCGATCTGCACGCGCTCGTCATCGACCATTCTCGTCATTGTCGTCGTGCAGACAAGCGCCGCGACAAGGAAGAAGAACACCGGAAATACCTTTGCAACTCCGTCAACGATTTTCGAGTCGCTGTCGTAGCAGACATATCCGGTATTGTCTCCGCGGTCAAGGAGATACGTCGTCGGCTTTTCCATAGCTTCGACGTCGGCGCGGGCATCGTCGATCTTCTTTTTCGCGTCGGCAAGCTCTGATCCGGCATCGGCAAGCTCGCGGTCTGCCTTTTCTTTTGCGCTGTTGTACTCTTCTTTTGAAGCGGCAAGCTCTTTTTCGGCTTTTTCGATCTCTGCCTTGCCGTTCTCAAGAGTTTTTCTCTGGACGGAGCACTCCGAGAGTTTTCCCTCAAGGACGGTTACTGCCGCACTCAGCTTACTGTATGCTTCAGTCCCTGTCATTCCGGCGGCTTCAAGCTGAGACATCTGCGATTTTGCTTCCGATATATTTGCCTTAAGCGTTTTTTCGGCCTCATCAAGCTGCGAAAAGCCGTCCTCAAGGGCATTTTTTCTGTCGGCAAGCTCTTTTTCGGCTGAATTCAGCTTGTCAAGGGTGTCGGCAAGCTCTTTCTCCGCTTTGCTCTTCTTGTCGAGATATTCGCTGAAGGAATCGTTGTACTTCTTTTCCGCATCGTCGATTTCGGAGAGCGCGTCGGATTTTATAGAGTCGAACCGCGCGGTGCTGACCTCCGTGTTGCCGTCACCAACTGCTTTTTCCGCGTCGGAAATGATCCTGTCATATTCTTCGGAGAAAATATCGGCTTTGTTTTTCAGAGTAACGAAAACCTCGCTGTAAACCCCGGTATCAAAGCCGTCAAACGGTATATAAATAAATGCATTGACCGTCCCGTCACCCAGCTTTGTATTTCCGCGCTCGATATTCAGATAATACGGGGACGAAACAATTCCCACAACGCGGTAATCTTTGAATGCAAAGCCTTTTCCCTCGGTAACAGTGACAGTCTTACCGATCATATCAGAGCCGTATCTGCTGTGATCAAGTACGCATTCGTCAGGAGCCGTCGGCATTCTTCCGTAAACGGTTTTCAGGAGATTGACCTTTTCGGTGACCGAATGTGCGGCAAAGACCTTTTCCGATCCACCGATATCAAACACGCCGTCTGTCGAAAAAGAACCGACGGCGTATTCTACACCTTCAATCTCAGCCAGCTTTTCAACCTCTTTATCGGTATATCCGAGGGTCGAGAGCAGCCTGAAGTCATACATATCGGCTTCGCTGAGATATTTCTGACCGGTTTTCAGCATCGCCGGGCGGGTCACTTTAAGCCCGGCAAAAAATCCGACGCCGAGCGCGATTATCATGATTATTGCAAGATACCGCCCGAAGGTGCTTTTTATCTCACGAAGCGTGCTTTTTACGATAGGAGATTTCATAGCAGCCTCACCATTCGATATCCTCGACCGGAGTCGGGTTGCCGTTTGTTTCTGTCCCGATAACGGTTCCGTTCTTTATCCTCACAACCCTGTCAGCCATTGCGGTCAGTGCGGAATTGTGAGTGATAATCACAACGGTCATTCCCTTTTCGCGCGAAGTGTCCTGAAGCAACTTAAGGATCGCTTTTCCGGTCTGATAGTCAAGCGCGCCGGTCGGCTCGTCGCATAACAGAAGCCCCGGATTTTTCGCAAGCGCACGCGCAATTGCCACCCTCTGCTGTTCGCCGCCGGAAAGCTGAGCGGGAAAGTTGTTCATTCTGTCGCGAAGCCCCACCTGCTCAAGCACCTTTTCAGCGTCAAGCGGGTTTTTCGAAAGCTGGGTCGCGATCTCAACATTTTCAAGCGCCGTAAGGTTCGGAATCAGGTTATAGAACTGAAACACGAACCCGATATCATGTCTGCGATAACCGGCAAGCTCCTTTGTGCCGTATCCCGATATCTTCCGGTCGCCGAGCCACACCTCGCCGGAGGTCAGGCTGTCCATTCCGCCGAGAATGTTCAGAAGCGTGGTTTTCCCCGCGCCGGACTGACCGACGATGACGCATATCTCGCCCTTTCCGATACCGAAGGTAACGTCATGAAGAGCCGTGACCTCCACCTCTCCCGATTTATATATCTTTCCGACATTTTCAAATCTTACATAGCTGTCCATAGCAGTTTTTTCTCCGATTAATACATTATACTGAAATATTATATCAGTTTTTTCGGGAGGAGTAATGGAGTTTTATTTAAGTTTTTTTCGCAGAATGATTAAGAATGTATTAAAACAAAATCAGCCTTCGGGGATGAAGGCTGACTTAGGAGTATTTAATTCTTACCGTATGAATCATATTTTGCAGACTTACCCAGATTACATCTGTCGCAAAGCGTTCTCAGATTTGACATGACGGTTTTGCCGCCTTTTGAAACCGGTCTTATATGGTCAACGTGCAGTTTCACACCGTCTGCCTGTGTAGCACCGCATATCTGACAGCGGAAACCGTCGCGCTTCATGACATCGTATCGGAGTGAATCGGTCATTCTGGCACGTTCAAATTGAATCGTGCTTCGATATGCAATTGCCTCATTTATTTCTTTTCTGACGGTATCTATACAAAGAGAAACTTGCTTGCAATCGTAATCGCAATAATCATAATAGTATTTTCTGCCCGCAGGTGATACATACTTTTTGTATACCCGAAACTTGAATTCGATAACCGGATTTATTAACTCCTCTTCGAAAATCTGTTTTTCGATTTTTATATAGTATTTGTCACGCTTATCGCTGGGGACATAGTGCTTTGAATCATATAACGTTCTGCATTTTTCGTGATATTCGAGAAATGTCTTGCAATTTGCTTCGGTATGTTCGACAATTCTACTTGTTTCAACAAGATTATCTCTGATATATTCAGCAAAGTAATGCAAAACTGAAAATTTGTCATAAGTCAATTTTCTATCACACCATGCCGTGTACTCATAGTATCTGTCAATATCTTCATAGAAATGTACGGATAAATTCAGTTTTCTGAGTTCTCTCAGCAGCTCGCTATTATGATAAACTTCATCATAGTGCTTTTTGTCAATGTGATATAACAGTATTACAATAGCAAGAGCAGCAACTAAAATAAGCAAAATAAAGAGAACAATGCTCAATGTCGTGGCGTTTCCCTCAATAGTACTAATCATATTTATTCACCCACAAATAAATGAACTTTAGCTAAATACATTGTTTCTGGCCTCAACCCTCTCCCCCGTAACCGGATGAAGAAGCGATATTCTCACCGACGAAAGCATAAGCCTTCCGGAACCGCCGCCGTAGCGGCCGTCGCCGCAGATCGGAAGACCTCTTGAAGCGAACTGCGCGCGTATCTGATGCGTTCTGCCGGTAAACAGCCGCACGGAAACAAGCGCACGGCCGTCATTTACCGACACGACCTCATAGTAAAGCGAAGCCTCGCGGACGCCTTTTCTCATTCTGTCAACGACATATGTCTTGTTCCTTTTCGCGTCATGGTACAGAAGGTCGTGAAGCTCCCCGCACCTGTCCTCCGGGACACCGGTGAGAAGCGCGCGGTATTCCTTTACCGTATTTTCCTTATCGGCAAATGCGGCGGTGAGCTTTCCGGTTATCTTCGGGTCAAGAGAGTACACCATGACCCCCGATGCCTCGCGGTCAAGGCGGTGGACCGTGCCGACATATGAAGTGCCGAGCTGTTCCCTCAGCACATCCGGCAGGTTCGGCGCATTTTCGGAATCCTGCGACAGAATGCCCTCCGGTTTTACGCAGAAGACCATAAACCTGTCGCGGAAAAGGATTTTTATCATACCCTTTCGGCAAGGCGGTCAACATACTGACGGTAGAACGACTCAAAGCACCCGTTGTCAAGCGCTTCTCTGATCTTCGCCATCAGTTCATTGTAGAAATACAGGTTGTGAAGCACGCACAGGCGCATTCCCAGCATCTCGTCAACCTTCAGAAGGTGTCTTATATATGCCCTTGAGTAATTCCTGCACGCGGGACAGCCGCAGCTTTCGGATATCGGGCGCGGATCTTTCTTGTTCTTCTCATTGAGAAGGTTGAGCTTGCCCTCCCATGTGAAAAGATTCCCGTGCCTTGCGTTGCGGCTCGGCATGACGCAGTCGAAGAAATCGACACCGCGGTATACCGCTTCGAGGATATTCTGCGGCGTTCCGACACCCATCAGATACCTTGGTTTGTTTTTCGGTGCAAAAGGCTCGACAGCCTCGATGACAGAGTACATTTCCTCAGCCGGCTCTCCGACGGCAAGGCCGCCGATCGCGTAGCCGTCAAGGTCAAGCTCCGCTATCCGCTTCATATGGTCGATTCTGAGATCTTCGTAGGTACAGCCCTGATTGATGCCGAAAAGAAGCTGGTTTTTATTGATCGTCTCCGGGAGGGAATTCAGCCTTGCCATCTCCTTCTTGCATCTTTCAAGCCATCGGAAGGTGCGGGCACAGGAATCCTTTGCGTACTTATATTCCGCCGGGTTCTCGACACACTCGTCAAACGCCATTGCGATGGTTGAAGCAAGGTTAGACTGTATCTGCATAGACTGCTCCGGTCCCATGAAAATGCGCTTGCCGTCGATATGGGAGCTGAAATTGACCCCCTCCTCGGTGATTTTTCTCAGCTTTGCAAGCGAAAAGACCTGAAACCCGCCGGAATCGGTGAGAACCGGACGGTCCCAGTTAAAGAACTTATGAATTCCTCCCATTTCGTATATAAGCCTGTCTCCCGGACGGATGTGGAGGTGATATGTGTTCGACAGCTCGACCTGACAGCCGATCTCGCGCAGGTCCATTGTCGAAACTCCGCCCCTTATTGCGGCGCAGGTACCGACGTTCATGAACACCGGCGTCTGCACCGTACCGTGAACAGTTTCAAACTCTCCGCGTCTTGCGTGTCCTTCGGTTTTCAGAAGTCTGAATTCAGCCATGTGTAATTATGCCTTTCCTGTTTATATTCTTTCAAAGCGCTTTTCGAACTGACTCTTTGTCATCTCAAAAGCGACCGGTCGCCCGTGTGGGCAGTAACGTATTTCGGAGCGGGTCAGCACCTGCTCCGCTATCCATCGGATATTCTCCGGCAGATCCTCTCTGCCTCCTTTTACGGCGGCCTTGCAGGATGCCTGATAAAGCGCCTTTTCGTATGTTCTTTCCCTGCTTGTACCGACATCGCCGGTCCCGTCGGCAAGCTGAGCAGCAAGCACGGTGAACATATCCTTCGCCTGAGCCGTGTCAAGTGCTGATGGATATGCTATTATCAGTGCGGTTTTTCCGTCGTCGGCGCAGGAGAAAGTGTAACCGATCCTGTAAAGCTCGTCGCGGTATTCCTCGGCGGCGGCAAGCTCCTCCGGGGTCAGAGTAAGCTCTACCGGAAGCAGAAGAAGCTGGGATGCAGGGTCGCCGGATTTCATGTTCTGCCGCAGTTTTTCGAAAATAATCCTCTCGTGTGCGGCGTGCTTGTCGATTATCAGCATTCTGTCCTCAAGCTCGACAAAAACATATGTGTTGAAAATCACCCCGGCGATGCGGTACCACGGAACGGCCGGCGGTTCAGTCCCGGATTCCGGCGGCGTCACGGGCGCGGGAGAAATATCCGGAACGTTTTCCCGTGATATATCTGCATCGGTTAAGGTGCCGACCGGAGGCTGATTATCATTTATCTGTGGCACCGTGATATCCGGAGAAGTCGGCGGCTGACCGCTGACTGCCGGAAACGTTTCCGGGATATCCGCGGACATCTTCGGCACATCGGCCGGAGGTTCATAGTGCGGCACCGGTTCCTTTGCCTCTGCGCGGACGGTTATCTGCTCGTATTTAGCACTCAGTCTTTCCCTTTCGTCGGCGATCCTTGCCGCTTCCTCATCGGTATCGGTTTTGACAGAAATTATATCGTTATAAAGCCGATAGCTGTCTCCGCTGAGCCTTGTAGGTTCGGAATCGGCAAGCCTTGGGCGGTCTATCCGGTTCATCAGCGTGTTCCTGACGGCGCAGTAGACAGCATTGAACACCGGACGCTCGTTCGAAAACTTGACCTCCATTTTCTGCGGATGCACGTTTACATCGACAAAAGCCGGATTTATCTCAAGGCAGATAACACACGCCGGATATTTGTCCGACGGAATATATGACGAAAAAGCCTGTTCAAGCGCGGCGCAGGCGGTCTTGCACCGGACATATCTGCCGTTTATGAAAAAATTCTCGTAATTGCGGTTGCCGCGGCAGTTCTCCGGTGTTCCGATAAAGCCGGAAACACTCACTCCTTCGGTCATGTCGTGAACCGGCGCCAGTTTTTTTGCAAAATCTCTTCCCAAAACCGCATAGATCACGTCTGCCAGCTTTCCGTCACCGGCTGTCAGGAAACGCAGATTGCCGTCGGCAATGAACCTCAGCGAAATATCCGGACGGGACAGCGCGATCTTCTCGGCGACGGCGGCAACGGCAGCGGTTTCTGCGGCATCACGTTTCAGAAATTTGCGTCTTGCCGGAACATTGGCAAACAGCTCCTCGACAATTACCGATGTTCCCTCCGGACAGCCGGCTTCCTCGACAGAAACCGGTTTCCCGGCATTGAATTCTATGATTATTCCGGTCGGGCTGTTTTTTGTCCGGGTCATTATGCGCATCTTCGATACGCTTGATATAGCGGCAAGCGCCTCTCCTCGGAATCCGAGAGTTGCTATTCCGTCAAGGTCAGCCGCGCAGCTTATCTTGCTTGTGGCATGACGCTTTACGCAGACAAGCGCGTCATCCTTCGTCATGCCGCACCCGTCGTCCGTCACGCGGATAAGCGAGATGCCGCCGTTCTTGATTTCAAGAGTGATCTTCCCGGCGCCGGCGTCAATCGCGTTCTCAAGAAGCTCCTTTACGGCAGATGCCGGGCGCTCGACGACCTCGCCTGCGGCTATCAGGTTCGCAATCTGCGTATCAAGCACATTAATTTTTCCCATCAGATCATCACCTCCGCAGGGGCGAAAGCATCCTTTCTTTTGTGCACGGCACGGATATACAGTATAATCATTCAGCCAGTTTTTTCAGCTCACAGACAAAATTCAGTGCCTCGATCGGAGTCAGAAGGTTGACATCGGTGTTCAGCAGCTTTTCCCTGACCTCGTCTGCCTTGAAATCGTCGAAGGTTATGTTGCTGTTGACCTCCGGAACTTTTTTCGGGACGTTGTTCCGGTTCTCCTCGTCTAACCTGCGCAGGACTTCCTTTGCGCGGCGGATTACCTCGTTCGGAACTCCGGCAAGCTTTGCGACCTCGATACCGTAGCTCTCGTCGGTTGCACCTTTTACTATCCTGCGCAGGAATGTTATGTCGTCACCCTTCTTTTTTGCGGCGATATTGTAGTTTACAACGCCGTCGATCTCTTTTTCAAGCACGGTAAGCTCGTGATAGTGCGTGGCGAACATGGTCTTTGCGCCGATCTTCTTTCCTGCGGTATACTCGGCAACGGCGCGCGCAATGCTCATGCCGTCGAACGTGCTTGTCCCGCGCCCGATCTCGTCATAGATTATCAGGCTGCGCTTTGTCGCGTTTTTCAGGATATATGCAACCTCATTCATCTCAAGCATGAACGTGGACGTTCCCGATGCAAGATCGTCCGACGCGCCAACACGGGTAAATATTTTGTCAACGATACCGATCCTTGCCTCCTTTGCCGGAACAAATGAACCGATCTGCGCCATCAGCGTGATAAGCGCAACCTGACGCATATATGTCGATTTACCCGCCATATTCGGACCGGTTATCAGCATAAGACGGTTGTGATTTGTGTCAAGAAGCGTGTCATTCGGAACGAAATAGCCGTCCTTTGCAAACTGCTCGACAACGGGATGACGCCCCTCTTTTATCGAAACCGTGCTTCCGTACTCAATCTCCGGGCAGACGTAGCTGTTTTTGACAGCCGCATCGGCAAGACTGATATAGCAGTCAAGCTTCGCAAGATACGCCGAAGCCTCCTGCACCCGTTTTACCTCCCCAGCAATTTTCTCGCGCACGGCAGTGAAAAGCTCGTATTCAAGTGCCGAAAGCCGGTCGGAAGCACCGAGGATCATGGTCTCTTTCTCCTTCAGCTCCTCGGTTATGAATCTTTCGGCGTTCGCAAGGGTCTGTTTTCTTATGTACCTGTCGGGCACCTGCGACAGGAAGGACTTTGTGACCTCGATATAGTATCCGAAAACACGGTTGTATGAGACCTTCAGGTTCTTTATCCCGGTCTTTTCGCGCTCGTCCTCTGCGATTTTTTCGATGTAGCTCTTACCGTCGTGGACTATCGAGTAAAGCTCATCCGCCTCGGAATTGAAGCCGCGCCTTATAAATCCGCCCTCGCGGAGAGAAAAAGGCGGTTCGTCAACAATCGAACGGTCGATAAGCTCGCGTATATCGGCAAGGGTGTCAAGATGAGTGTGAATATCGGAAAGCTCCTCGCTGACGAAATCGGCGGTCATTTCCTTTATCTCGGGGATAAGTGCGGCGGTTGACGATATCGCACGCAGGTCGCGGGCTGTCGCCGTGCCGTACACCAGCTTCGTCATCAGGCGGTCAAGGTCAAGCACGTGGCGCAGCTGCTCCGAAAGCTCTTCCCTCATCATGAACGACGAGCAAAGCTCCGCAACGGCTCTTTGACGTCTGCCAATCAAATACGCGTTAACAAGCGGCTGTTCCACCCATCTTCGCAGCATTCTTGCGCCGGCAGAGGTTTTTGTGCGGTCAAGAACCCAGAGAAGCGTACCCTTCTTCTCCTTCGTCCGCATTGTCTCGCAGAGCTCAAGATTCCGTCTTGTCGCAAGGTCAAGCTCAAGATACTGCCCGTCGTCGAACAGCGTCAGCTTCGATACGTTTGTGACCTCGGTCATCTGTGTTTCGGCAATATAGGAAAGAAGCGCGCCGATCGCCCGGACGACCGACGTTCCGCGCTCTGCCGCCTCCTTTCCGACAGCGCCGAACTGACGGCTGACGGATGCAAGGCACTTCACATAATCAAATCTTTCGTCCTTCCGTCCGGTAATAAAGGCGTGAAGCCGCTGGGAAGCGAACTCGTTTATCCCAGGATGAAGATCGGGAGAGTCGCTCAGCATTATCTCCTTCGGCTGGTATATACCAAGCTCGTTCAGGATTCTTTCATCCGTGTCCTTTCCCTCAAAACCGGATGCTGTCATCTCTCCGGTCGAAACGTCAACAAAGGCAATTCCCGCAGAGCTTCCGTCAAAGCAGACGGCACAGAGGTAATTGTTCTGAGACTCGACAAGCTGAGTGTTGTCGATAACGGTTCCGGGAGTGACGACGCGGACAATATCGCGCTTTACAAGCCCCTTTGCTTTTGCCGGGTCTTCCATCTGCTCGCAGACAACGACCTTATAGCCCTTTGCAACAAGCCTCCCGATATACTGGTCTGCGCTGTGGAACGGCACTCCGCACATCGGTGCGCGCTCGGACTCGCCGCAGTTTCTGCCGGTGAGCGTCAGCTCAAGCTCCTTTGAAGCCACCTTTGCGTCATCAAAGAACATCTCGTAAAAATCTCCGAGACGGTAGAATAGTATCGAATCCTTATATCGGTTCTTGATCTCAAGATACTGCTGCATCATCGGCGTGACTGCCATGCCATCAACTCCCTTTCGCCGGCAAAAGCCGGAAAATCAAAAAACAAGCTCTCCTCTGAGTGAATATGTGTCGGCGGCAGTTATCCTGACATTTGCAAATGTGCCCGTCAGCGATACATCGCCGGGAAAATGTACAAGCCGGTTCTTTTCGTTGCGCCCGGTCATCATGCCGGGATCGGTCTTGCTTACGCCCTCGACAAGAACTCTTTCGGTTTTACCGACGTATTCGCGGTTTTTTTCAAGCGAAATGCGATTCTGAACCTCAAGAAGCCGTCTGAAGCGGTCATTCTTCACTGCATCCGGTATCTGTTCCATTTCAGCCGCCGGAGTGCCCTTGCGCGGCGAATAGATGAACGAAAAGAAGGCATCGAACCTTACCTTTTCAAGCATTGAAAGCGTGTCCGCGAAATCCTCCTCGGTCTCTCCCGGAAAACCGACGATTATGTCGGTGGAAAGAGCGATATCCGGTATCTTCTCACGCATATAGCCGATAAGCGCAAGATACGACTCGGAACCGTAATGACGGTTCATCGCCTTAAGCACCCTGTCGGAACCCGCCTGAAGCGGCAGATGAAACTGCTTCACAATCTTCGGCCTGCTGTCGTCGGAGCAGTGAGCGGCGATAACGTCGATCAGCTTATGTGAGGCGTCCTTCGGGTGACTGGTCATGAACCTGATGAAATATTCGCCCTTTATCTTACAGATATCCTCAAGCAGATCGGCAAACGAGTAGTCGTCGTACAGTCCCCTGCCGTAGGAATTGACATTCTGACCGAGAAGAGTTATCTCCCGGCAGCCGTCATCAACAAGCCCGCGCACCTCGGCAAGGATCTCCTCGCGTCTGCGGCTCCTCTCGCGTCCTCTGACGTAAGGAACGACGCAGTATGTGCAGAAATTGTTGCAGCCGTACATTATGCTGACCCATGCTCTGAAACGGCTCTCGCGTCTGACGGGCAGTCCCTCCGGGATAACGGGCATGGCGGACGGATCGGGATAAAACGAGCGTTTTCCGGTCTTTATCGCCTCTGCAAGATACTCCGGCAGTTTTTCCGGGGTTCCGGTTCCGAAAAGAAAATCGACGTAAGGGTAGCGGTTCTTTATATCGTTCAGCCTGTGCTCCTGCGCCACCATACAGCCGCAGACGCAGACGATAAGCTCCGGGTTTGCCGCCTTTATGTGCTTTATCTGCCCGGTCAGAGACAGTGCCTTAAGCTCCGCGTGCTCTCTCACGGCGCAGGTATTGAAAATGACAAGTCCGGCATTTTCGGGCGTGTCCGTGAATTCATATCCCATGACGACCGCCATTCCGGCAAGTCTTTCGCTGTCCGCTTCGTTCTGCTGACAGCCGAAGGTCTTTATGTATACCCCCGGTTTATGTCCGTGCTCTGCCTCATATGCAAGGCTGTGTTCAAGCACAAACCTTCCCGCGGGTGTGTTCAGTATATTTTCAGTCATTTCCGCCTCTTAACGACCGGTCGCCCGGTTCCGACATTTTATCACTATATTATACCTCATTTTTGTCACGGTGTCAATTGCAACGTTCCGAATTTTTGCCGCAGCATTTCACTGCCGCCGAGCCGCTGTCGCGATTATTCCCTGCCTGACAAAAAAACGGAGTGGGTATGCACCCGGCTCCGGTTTTTCAGCTGTTCTCCGCAGAATTTTGCGCTTTTGCGTTTTCAGAATTCCTGTCAGGCGGTATTTTTGCAACGGGATATTTCATTTCCGCGTTCTTCTCCTGCTCCTTGTCGTCTCATAGCTTGCGTCGGCGAGAAGCTCGACGATGCTGTCCGGCGCTCCCGGAAGAAGTACCGAGACCCAGTGGAGCTTATTCATATGATAAGCCGGGAAAACACCGTCGTCCTTTCCGAACGAGCCGAACATCTCGGCAGGCAGCTTGAGGTTGACAACGTCGGCGGCAGTGTCGGAATCAAAGCCGAATCTGCGAAGCGAAACGCGCAGCAGAATCGCGAACCATTTCCTGTTGTCACCGTGGCGAAGCACAGCGGTCTCGGTATCCCCGTCAAACGGATAGTCCGGCTGTACACCGAACGTTTTAAGACAGAATGATAAAAACTCCTGTTTCGTCATGCACAAATCCGGTTCCTGCATCACGGAACCGCTCCTTTTAAGGATATTATACCATGTCTCTGCCGGTATTTCAACCGGAAAACAGCAAAAAAATTCCTGTCCGCACTTTACAGGACGCGGAATTAAGGTTATAATAGTAATCGTTATTTCAAACCGCAGAAATGCGGCAGGGCTCTGAAAGAAAGGACTTCAACGTAATATGCTTACTCCTGCCGGATATATGAGCCGCCTTGCGATTCCCGCGATGATCACCTCAGCCGACGGCACTGTTATATACGAAAATCCTCCGATACGCGGGTTTATATCGGCTCACTACAGGAAACGACTTCTTCTCTGTCTGTCAGGCGATGATTATGATATGATCCTCACGGATTCAGTTCCGGAGTGCGGCGGCATCCTGAACCTGTATATGGGCAAAAGAACCGAAAAATCGCTGCTCATCCGTGACGGCGACTGCCTGAAATGGTATTTTCCCTCAATACTCTCCGAAAGACCTCCGGTAACTGTTCCGAAAATATGTCTTGACTGGGTTACGCATTATGCCTCCGCAGCCGAAAAAACGATACTGTCCGGCACGGAGCGCAGTATACCGGAGCTTTTCGCGAATGCGGCATATTCCGCATTTCTCGCTTTCAGACCGATAACCCGCCTGACCGCATATGATCTCTGCCGGATGATAAGCCTGTCGTCGCATTATCTCGTCTGCCGTGACAGATTTGTCTTTCCTGCTGCCGATAGTTACGGTATGCTTCTGAAATATCCCGACAAAGCTTTTGAAGCGTCGGGAAAAATGATCGGGCATCTGCTTGATAAGCGCAACGCCGAGTGGCATTTTACCGCCGAAAACAATTCCTGCGTTCTGACCGACGGAAATGTCAGCTTCTCCGTCGGCGATTACACGATGATCCGCCGTCCGCGCGCTAAGATCACAAGCGGCGCATTCTCTTTGCTGACAGCCGTGACATTTGCCTCAGCCGTCTCAGCGGCGGAAATGGGAATTGCAGAGAGGTGAAAACACAAGGTAAAAAGACGGAGCAACCCCTGAGATAATGTCTGCCCCCCCTTCGCAGATTCTATTGATTCTGCGAAAGGGGGTACATGTCTGTCCGGATAAGAGTACAGCGGTTATCGTTCTTTACCGTCACAGCATAAGCGTCTCATTTTAATATTGATTCCAACAATTGCCCATGCAACGATAACTGCGATCAGCACGGCAACTACAGATGCCAGTATTCCGGCGATAGAATTACCATTCCGAATGGCAACAAACCCAAGCACCCCGAACACCGCGGTGAGAATCCCGCCGAGCAGCGCAGCCGGAAAACAGAGATTCCGGTTGACTGTCCTCATTTTTTCCGCACTCACCTGCCGCTTGCTTGTGATCAGGTGTTCGGGAATAGACGACATAAGCCCGTCTATATCAATATTTTCATCCCCGCAGGAAACCGTGAAGTTAAATGAGATCACGTTCTCAAAAGTATCGCGATATGCATCATCAAGGCTGTATGAAGCACTTCCGCACAACGATGATAGCCAGTTCAGGCGGATTTTCTTCCGGAGTTCATCTGCCGTCAAATGTGAAATATGAACATCTGCGCGGTGTGTCCCGGTCTGAATGTCAACTGTTACCGTCCCCGTTTCCGATGAATACGCGACGCCGTCAATTTCAACCGAAGCGATTGCGTAATCATTCCATGTCAGTATCATTCGGTTTCCTCTTTCCGTCACTTGTCACAATTCATATTTAACCTTTATTCTCTCAAGCATTTTCCCGATCGGCTTTGCGAACAGAAGCAGGAATATAACGTTCGAGACCGCATATATCACCGTAAATTCAGCCGACGCCGCAACGGCCGCAAGGTATCTTGAAAAATTGAAATATCCGTCAGCTGACAGCACCGTCCACACGTCCATAAGGAAAGAATACAGAACTCCGGAAACTATCCCGTATATCGCAAGAACGACCTTGTTCTCCCTGAGCTGACGTGCGATGATTCCCGCGATAAAACCGAGGATTCCCCAGCTGAACATCTGAAACGGTGTCCACGGTCCCTGTCCGAAACAGAAATTAGATATAAGCGCCGACAGCGAACCCGTCATGAAGCCCGACTCACTGCCGAAATACATCGCCGTGATAACGACCATAGCCGTCACCGGCTTGAATCCCGGAACCGGAGTGAAAATTATCCTTCCGACAACCGACAGCGCGATCATCGCCGCGATAAGCACCAGTTTTCTTGTGTCGTTCTCGCTTTTCTCGAAATGTATGAAGAACGGAACGCAGGACAGAACGGCAACGCAGAGATAAATCCACACATACTGCCTGTCCCGGAACAGCCAGACCCCTCCGAGGACAACAGTCGGAATAACAAGGCAGAAAATGAGATAAGAAAGCCGCTTTTTCATCGTCTGTGTCCCTCGCAGAATGCAACGACCTGCTCACAGGTAACCGCGTTCCGGCAGAGCTGACGGGCGATGCGGTTCGCCGCAGTTGTGTAGAAATTGTTTTCCGAAAAGAATTTCTCGGGAACGTCGGCAGAAAGTATCTCGCCGTCGAAAAACAGCGCGCATCTGTCGGCGTTCTCCGCCGCAAATTCCACATCGTGGGTGACCGCAAGGATGGTCATTCCGTCGCTCTTAAGGTCGGCAAGTATGTTTTTAAGGGTATGCTTTGAATAAGCGTCAAGCCCCTTTGTAGGCTCGTCAAGGAGCAGTATCTTCGGCCTCAGAAGCAGCATTTTGGCAAGCGCGCATTTCTGCTGTTCCCCGCCGCTCAGGTCGTACGGGTGCTTTTCAAGAAGGTGACTGATCCCGACCCTTGCCGTGACAGCTTCAATCATCTCTGTCCGCTCATCTTTTGATATGCCGAGCGTTTCAAGGATCTCCGAATAGTCCTCCCTCACCGTTTCCTTTATAAACACCGTCTGCGGATTCTGCGGAAGGAGAGCAAGATTGTTCCGGTAAAGCGAATTTCCCCTGTATTCCTTTATCGGCTTACCGTTAATTATAACTTTGCCGCGATAGGCTTTGTTCAGACCGGAGATCACGTTAAGCGTCGTTGTCTTTCCGGTGCCGTTACCGCCGAGGATGCAGTAAAACTCCCCGCCGTAAACCGTGAGCGATGTCCCGCGCAGAACGTCGGGCAGATCCCTCTCGTACCTGAACCACACTTTTTTCAACTCGATTGCCGCCTCGTCGCTGTGAGTATATTCCCCGACAGTTATCGCGTTTTCGTCGGCGGCGAAATGCCGTTCAAGGAAGTCTCTCCCCTCCCTGACAGTCAGGGGACACACGTCGTCTATGTGAAGCGCGTTGAAGATCCGCACTGCGCTCGGCAGTCCGAGAAGCATGGGGTGGCTGTCCTGCATTTCACCGAGACGCTTTCCGACGTTTACCGGAGAATCGTATAAAAGCACCCTGCCGCCGTCCATAAGAACTACCCTGTCAGCTGTCGGAAATACCTCCTCAAGCCGGTGCTCCACAAGAATTACCGTCAGCCCGAGCTCGCGGTTGAGCTTTTTCAGCGTTGAAATGAAGTCCGATGCCGCGATCGGGTCAAGCTGGCTTGTCGGCTCGTCAAGGATAAGTATTTTCGGCTGCATGACCATCACCGAGGCAAGGTTGAGAAGCTGTTTCTGCCCGCCGGAAAGCTCGTCTGTCTTTTTTCTGAACCATTCCTGAATACCAAAATAGCTTGCCATCTCTCCGACCCTTCGGCGTATCACCTCTGTCGGAACACCGATGTTTTCAAGCCCGAATGCAAGCTCGTGCCATACCTTGTCGGTAACGATCTGATTGTCGGGATTCTGAAGCACATAGCCTATCTCAGCAGCCGCTGTCCTGCCGTCAAGCTCCTCCTGCCGGGTGCCGCGGTAAAAGATATTCCCGCTTTTTTCGCCCGCCGGTGCAAGCTCTCTTTTCAGAAGTCTGAGAAGCGTTGTCTTTCCGCAGCCGGATTCGCCGCACACAACGATAAACTCTCCGTCATTGACCGAAAGATCGATACTGTCAACAGCGCGTTTTTCCGTTCCGGGATATCTGAAGCTCAGATTTTCGATACGCAGTATTTCCATACAACAGCCTCCTTAACCTCGATGATGAACGGCAGAAATGACATAAGTCCGAATGCCGCATAAACAATAACCGCAAAAGCCGAACAGTTGAGACGGCTTATACGGGGATAATAGTAAAATGCCGTTTCGCCCGCCGCAGTGCCTGAAATTGTTATCACAAGAAGCACCGCGCACACGGCAAGCATGACCCCGTCCCCGGCATAAAAACGGAACAGCGAGAAATTTGTCCTTCCCTTCAGTCCGTATCCCCTTGCCTTCATGGATGACGAGGTCTCCATCGCGTTTTCAAGCGACCATGATATCATCGCCGTAAATACCCGCATGGCGTTTCTGATCTTATCGACAAAGCCTCCGGTAGAATAAAAGCCCATCGCTTTCTGCGCACGGCTGACCCTTTGCATCTGCCTTTTAAACATCGGAACAAACCGGAGCGCTATCGAAAGGACGAGCGACAGCTTCGGCGCAGCCCTTCCGGTAAGATACAGGAACTTATCGCTTGTCATGATCTCGCCGTAGCACTTGCACCACATCATCACCCCGACCACCATAACCGCAATGGCAATTCCGTATATAAAGGCTTCAAGCGTGACGGGATTGCCGTTCAGGAAGAACAGCGGCGTTACCCCGTTGTGCGAAAACAGCGGATTTGTGACCGCAGCCATAAGAAACAGAGGAACATAAAAACCGATATTTCCGGGTATGCTGCTTTTTTTCTGAAGCATGAGGCAGAACAGTATCCCGCCTCCCAGTGCGCACAGCTGAAGTACGGGATTTGACACGAACATCGCGGTCAGCAGTACCGACAGAAAATAAACCATCAGCACAAACGGGTGGTAGTTCCCGAATGCCTTCATTTTGCCGCACCCTCTTCCTTCCATTCACACCCGACGTCTTTTCCGAGATCGCAGGTATAGACCCATTCAATGACCTGTCCGTCCTTCAGTCTGTATTTAGAGCAGCCGAAGTTCGGGAATTCTCCGTCAACACGGTACATCCACCCCGAAAGAGGTCCGCAGGAAAACTCGTAAAGATAGTGTATTCCCTGAATATACACGCTGCCGTAGCTGTTTTTATCGGCGCCCATATATTCCATCTGAATCCTGTTGTAACGTACCGCACGGTCAAGAATGTCAAACACAGTGTCTCCCGGACGGAGCACATACTCCGTCGGAGGCAGAATCACCCCGTCAGCCGGAACGAACTCCTCCGATTTGAGAGCGGGATCAAGGTCGTCATAGTTGTCAAGCACGGTGCCGCACCTTATGCTGATGATGACGGTTTCGCTTTCCGGCGTTATGTCGTCTATGTGCGTCAGATAGTATTCGTCAACCGACTGAATGTTCGTCCCGTTTATAACAGCGGCTATCAGAAGTATTATTCCGAATACCGCAAGAATGTCTTTCTTCATCCCGCTCCTCCTTTCATGTATTATCCGTCCTCATTTTCGTACTGCGCCGCCAGCTCTTCCATTGCCTTCTCTTTGCTGCAGCGCTTTTTCCTTATTCTGCGGACAAGAAACACCGCCGCAACAGCGGCAGTTACCGAGAGTATCACTCCAATGACAATGCCGCGCAGAATATTGTCAAGCTGTGTTTTTGTTTTGACAACGTCTTCCCAGCGCTCTATTTTAGCTCTGTCATACTCACTGAGGGCATTATAGCGTCCGACAATGGAATTTACGGTTTTTCTGTCCTTCAGCGTCATATTTGTGAAGGGATACAGCCTTGCCCTTATATCGGCATTTATGCTGTCGATCTCCGTCTGTATTGCCGCGATATCCGCCTTTGCCTTTGACAGCTTTTCGAGATAAGTGTCTTTTCCGTCAAAATCCTCGCACTGCCTCAGCTTGTCAAGCAGCGTCGTGACCGTCACATACTGCTCCGTCGTCAGCCTTTCCGGAAGACCGTCTGCCGCTTTTCGGTCGGAATCCGTAAAGTACAGAAGAACGCTGTCGTTCTGACCGTCCTTCGGGCTTTCAATTACCTCTGTGGTATCGGCTATCCTGTCAATGTCTATCCCGGCAGACACTGCGGCTTCGGAGAGCCTGCGGTAACCTTTTACATAGCTTCTCTCCCCCTCCGGGAGCGAATAGAACGCCGTCAGCAGCTCTTCAAGCGCGGTTCTGTCAGCGGATGCAGTGACAGCCGAAATTCCGGTCTCAAGGTCGGAAATACGCTGTTTAAGAGCCTTGCTCTGCTCCTCGCGGAAGTCGTAAAGGGTGCGCATTCCCATGCTCTGACGCCACAGCGCAGCCATTGTGTAAAGCGTCTGTTCACCCGCCATAGAATTTGACTTATCTGGGTGCGAGGTCGGGTTGTCCGGATCATAGGCATAGGAATGGACAAAGCCGCCGTCACTCATCCGGTATTTCAGAATGCCGTCAAGAAGCGTTTTTCCGTTCTTTATAAAGCGTTCGTCTTTCAGCGGGTCGATTCCGAGACAGCACAGCGCGACAACGACCTGATCGGTGCTTTCAACGTTTTCCGTCCCCCAGCTTGCAAAATCGCCGGTGTCAAGCTGCATTGCGGAAAGGCAGTCAAGTGCTTCTTCAGTCACCTGATAAACCGCCTTTGTGACCTCCTGACCGAGGGATTTCTGTTTGTAGGTATATTTCTTTTCACTGTTGTAATACGGTGCCAGTGCCTGAAGCGCCATTGCCGTGATATCGGGATCGGAGGTTTTTCCGCTCAGCGCAAACCCGCCGTCGGGCAGCTGTTGACGGAGTATCCCGATTATGATATCATCGCGGGTGTAATAAGCGCCCTTTGGGATATCGTAACGCATACTGTCAAGCGTGATAAGCCCCCATATCCAGCCGTTTATGCCCTGCCTGCCGAGAGGGGTGGTCTTTCCCCTGTCATATGTGCCGTCGGCAATGAGGTTTATCGGGTTTCCGTCAGCGTCCGTCCCGATATCGGTCGGATCCCCGCCCATTGCGAGAATCGCAAGCGAAATGCGGTGCCATTCCGTCGCCTTCGCGGCGCTGAGCTTTCCCGGCTGACTGTAGCGCTCTTCGACCCTGTCCCTTATAACGGCAAGATATCCGGCGTAATTGTCGGCGATCCCGAGTCTGCCGAGCCCTATCGGATACCAGTCGCCGGGAGTCGTGCCGGCAAGCTCAAGATAGGCTTCGTTTATCAGATAACCGCCGTTGACGGAGCGGTTGTCAGCTTTTTTCCATGCGATAATGCCATCCGCGACCGACAGGAAATCATTGCCGACCGCCGCCGACAGCCGCAATAGCGTAACCGGCGAAAACAGCATTATCGCGCACAGTAAAAATCCCGCAAGCCTCTTTTTCATCTTTACGGCTTCCTTTCCGTACGGTCGGAGCGCCATTTTTTCAGGCACAGAACCGCAGTCACTGTGACAGCCGCAAATATCACGGCGATAATAACGTAAATTCCGGCTTTTGATGCCTCTTCTTTGCCGTCGTCTCTGCCGGTAATTACGGCGGAAGCTGTTCCGGTGCTGCCGGTTGTGTCCGCGGGTTGAGTGACGCTTCCGGAGGTTTCGGTTTTCTCATGTGTGCTGACGCCGTCTGAGGTGACCGGTTCGGTAACCGGTGCTTCGGTCGTGCTTACGGTATCGGAAGATTCCGGAGAACCGTCTGTTGTTGCCGGAGGGTCGGTTTCGCGGGGCGGATCGGTCTTTGTCTCCGATGAGGAATCGGAGGACGGATTTTCAACGGCACGGTTCAGCTTTTCAGCCGCCGCGTCCACCGCGCTCTGCGTGGCATTCAGCGATGCCATAACGGTCAGCGCCGCGTTGTAAGCCGATCTGACGTTTGAACGGTCGATATGCCCGGACGCAATTGCCCTGCATATGGCAAGCGTAAGCCTGTCCTTATCCGAAACGGCAAAATATCCCGATTCCGGCTGAGTGTCGGCATCCGGTATCTCTGTTCCTACAGCACCGAACCCGCCGATATCCGCGCCGTAGCCGAGCGTGAACTGTACGCGGACAATATCACCGTCGGAGAGATAGCTGTCGGCAAATCCTACGTTCGGAAAAACGTTGTTGACGCAGTACATCCATCCCGACCCGTTCGTGAATGCAAATTCGCCGAGATACCCTCTCCGGTTTGTATTATAATCGTCCGGATCGAAAAACGTCATCGTATCCTCAAGGTACGGTACAAGCAATGACGGTATCGACGGCGACAGGTTCAGTTTACGCGGTTTTTTTGCCGTCCCGCTTTTCGTATAGTTGTTGTATTTTTCTCCTGTGGCTGTTCCGTCGGCAATATATGCAAGATAAAACGAGGATTTCACCGTTCCCCCATAATAGCCGACAAGACCGTTTTCGTGCAGCAGCCGTATCAGCTGTTCCGCCGAGGTCTCGCCCTCGTATATCGGCATCTCCACCGGCGCGATAATATACCCGCATCCGACGGTAAATGCCTCGACGCTCCAGACGGCAGTGCCGATTTTTTCGCCTTCCTTTGCCTTCTGATAGCTTATGTGATAAGTCAGAGTCTTTTTCTTTCCGCCGTCGGAGGATGCGGACACCGTTACAGTGTTCTGCCCTTCCGTGGTAAAGACAAGCGTATAGCTCGCCTTTTCGCTGTCATCCCACGTCGGGTCGATCTTCCGACCGTTCAGCTTTACGGTTGCAATGATTTTCTCGCCCGCGGCGTTTCTCGCCCACACGTCAAAGGTCTTCTTACTCCCGCGCTGAACCGCATTGTCGGTAAGCGTAGTCCTGAGACTCGGACCGGAAGCCGCCCCTGCCGTTATTGACGGCAGAATTACCGGAATCAGCACCAAAAGAACACACAGTATGACCGATAACCGGACTTTTATGTTCATTTGGGAATACTCCTTTCAGACAAGACAGGGAATGCGGCAAAAAACCGCATTCCTGTCAGAATAATTACACTCTGCGTTTGTTCTTTCCCCTGAAAGCCGCAGCCGCGCAGATACAGCCGACGGAAAGAAGCACATAAACAGGAACACGAGCGTTGTCCCCGGTGTCCGGTGTCACGATCTCACCCGCCTTTTTCAGTCCGGCAAGGTCTTTTTCCGCCTTCACGAGCCTGTCGTAGTTTTCAACAAGCTCCTTCAGCTCATCGGAAAGCCCGTCATATGCCGAACGCGCTTCTTTTATCGTACTTTCGCTCTCAAGTGTGACCGTTCCGATCGAGTCGATCTTTGCGATAACATCATCTGTCTCATCCGCGTCCTCGGTTTTCTGCCACACAAGAAGCGGATAACCGTTATTGACAAGCGAATATCTGTCAGCCTTGAAACTGTCTCCGAGGAGAGCAAGGAATTCATCCGACTTCATTTCTGCCGTTTTCTTGCCTGTTGCCGCATCTTCACCGTTTGAAACGCCGCACGGAACGATTCCGGAATCATAATAGCAGTTGATGATCACATCCCTGCCCGTGACAAGGCTTGCAATCGCTCCCGCACCGTCAAGAATGTTGACTCCGTTCACGGTGACGGCGCCGGCATTGTAGCAGTTCTTTATTGTGTGACCTGCCTGAACCCTGCCAACGATACCTCCGGCATTGTCGGCGGCGGTTATCGTGCCTGCATTGTAGCAGTCGGCAACAAGCACGCTGACATCCGTTCCGTTTCCCGAAGCCGAGAGATGACCGACGATCCCGCCGACCGCTCCGTCGGAGGCGCTGACGGAACCGATATTGAAGCATCCCCGGATAATACTCTCTCCGCCGTCACGGACGGTGCCGACGATCCCGCCGCTCCATCCGCTGCAATAGATGTCAGCACCGTTCCAGCAGTTTATAAAGTCAGCGCCGTTGCTCCACTTTGCAATACCGCCCATGAAGCTGAGGTTGGATGCACCGATCTCTCCGCTTGCCACTCCGACATTCTTAATGACGGCATTTGTGCCGACATATCCGAACAGACCGCCGGATTTTGAATACAGGTTGTCGATCACATAACCCTGACCGTCGAAAATGCCGTCAAACTGACGCGACTCGTACCGTCCGATGGGTGTCCAGTCGGGACATTTACTGAGATCGATGTGCGCGGTGAGCAGTACGGTTTTGTTTTTGAAGCTCTCGCCGGCATTGACGCGGACGGCAAAGTTCTTCAGCTCCTCTGCCGTGCCGATCTCAAGCCCGGCGTGTACAGGTGCCTCTTCTCCGCGGGCTTTCTGACCGTTAAGTATCGGGTAGCCGCCGTTTATACTTCCGCCGTCCTTTGCAAAAGCATTTCCGAGCAGAGTCACAAAAGCATCAGCCTTCATTTCCGCATCGGTCTTTGCCGCTGCAGTACCGACAAGCGTTCCCTCTTTGTCGTCTCCGTCGTCGGTAAAGATGCCGTTGACATTCTGATTAGTCGAATCAAGGTAATACACGTTGTCAAGCTTCACCGCAGTTTCCGCGGCACTTCCGAAGATCGCTCCGGAGGCGGCTGAAGCGGCAACCGTGCCTGCGTTATAGCAGTTTGTTATCGAATTTACGACATCGGCTCCGCCGAGACGGCAGCTGCCGACGATCCCGCCGAGCCCCCATGTCCCGCTTCCGGTTATCTTTCCGGCATTGTAGCAATTTGTCACCTCAGCCTTTGCACCGTTGTTCTTCCAACGGTTGGGACCTACCTGCCCGATTATACCGCCGCCGGTGCGCGAGGCGATGACCGTTCCGTGGTTGGAGCAGTTCTCAACAATCGCGGTCGCACGCTCCTCAATCTGACCGAGAATGCCGCCGATACCGAAATTGCCCGTCACGGTCGCAAAGCTGCGGCAGTTTCTTATCGTCACCGTCGCGTCTGCAACCACCTCTCCGGCAATTGCACCGATGCTGAAATTATAGCTTCCGCCAAGGCTTCCGCTTGCGATTGTCAGGTTCTCGATAACCGCTCCGTCGCCGAGCCTTCCGAAAAGTCCGCAGCAGTTATAGGTCGAACCGTTGAGATTCCATATCGAATATCCGCTGCCGTCGAAATGTCCTCTGAAGCCGCCCGCGGCATTATCTGCGATAGCCTTCCAGTCGGTGATGTTCTTCATGTTGATGTCCCGTGTCATTCTGAAATAAACATCCGCAGTCTTCAGGTTCTTTGAGGCAATATAGTACCTGAGGTCAACAAGGTCGTCCGGTGTCTTTATAAGATACGGGTCGTCCTTCGTTCCCTCGCCGTCCCACGGCATTTTCTCCCTGACCTCAACAGATACAGAGGTTCTGAGTACGCCGTATGTGATAAAGACGGTATCGTCTGACAGCCCGAGCTCTCCGGTGGCGGAAAGACGGTATCCGGTAATCGTTTCGGTTCTGCCGTCGCTGTAAACGGCGGTTATGACCATTCCGGCCGGGTCGAATCTGTCTCCGACGTAATACCTTGTCCTGTCAGGCTCCTTTGTAACCGAGATCGAGGTGATGTAAGGCGCATCGGTATCAAGCGCACTTTCCCCGCCGACAAGGTCGATCGCCGACGCAAGGACAGAGTAGTTGCTCACATATCTGCGCTCATCTGCATCAACCGCCCGGAAAGCCGCAAGCGCCGCCTTCAGCCGTGCCTTGTAATCGGGAGCCGACGGGTCTGACACCGAGCCGATAGCCGCGATTGCCGCCTGAATTGCGCTCTTTTCCTCCGCCGTCCGGCCGCCGCGCATATCGTAAAGCGCACGCATCCCGTTTTCAAGCCGCCAGTAGGAGACAAGAGCATATGCAGCCTGGTCGTTCGCCATAGAGTTCCATCCGCCGTTCAGCACATGGCAGAAGCCTCCGTCGGGGAGCCTGAACAAGAGCAAACCGTCAAGCAGTGTCTTGCCGTCTGACGTGATAAAGCGTCCGTCCTTCGCCGGATCGATTCCGAGCGAGCAGAGAGCGACAATGACCTGAGAAATGCTCTCCGCATTGTTTGTGTTCCAGGAAGAAAATCCCGCATTGCCGTTCAGCATCGAGCCGAGACGGTCAAGCGCCTCGTCAACGCACTGACGGACTGTCTTCGAGACTTCTTTTTTGCTGTTCCCGTTTGTATATGTATATACGGTTTCGTCATTGTAATACGGAGCAAGTGCCTGTACAGCCATTGCGGTGATATCGACATCCGACCTGCTTCCGTAGCCGCCGAGAACCCAGCCGCCGTACTCGCTGCCGTTCACACCGTCTGTGAGCTGCATTTTAAGGATCTCCGTGATGAATCTTTCACGGGTATATTTCGCATCGGCGGGCACCTCGTACATACCCGTGTCCATCGAAATAAGTCCCCAGATCCAGCCGTTTATGCCCTGTGTTCCGGGTCCCGCCTTGAGCGCATTGTTATAGCTTCCGTCGGCAATAAGGTCGATCGGCTTACCGTTGTATCTGCCGGAATCCGTCGGATCACCGCAGAGCGCCGCTATTGCGACAACGGCTCTGTGCCATTCGGTGGCTTTCGCGCTGTGAAGGATCCCTCTGTTTGCCGCATAGGTCTTTTCGATGTATGCCTTCATGGCGGCAAGATAATCTTCATATCCCGTGCCGTCGTCGACAAGGAAACTATAATTTCCCTCATCGAAATATCCGAAACGTCCCATTGCAAGAGCCATCCAGTCGGTCGCGGTGGAGCTTGCGCCTGCCATATACCCCTCGTTTCCGAGAAGGGTTCCGGTAATTTCCGAATGAGCTTTTGTGCTGTTCACTGCCGCCCTGATATACCCGGCAAGGCGCGCGGAAAGCTCACTGCTCTCGACAAAAGCCGGCCGCACAGGAGCATCGGTGCAGACAGAGCCTTCCCATGCAAGAACCGGATATGTCTCTCCGTCAGCAAAAGCTGATGAAAGGTCGGACGCGGATAACGATTCAACCTCGGTTATTCCCGACTTGCTGTCGGTTCCGGTGCCCTTGATGTAGAAGCAGTTTGTATTTTTGCCTCTGCTTGCACCGACAACGGCACCGATGTTGTTGTTGCTGTTTTTTGAATCAACAACCGATCCTGCATTATAGCAGTTGTCAAGCACGGCTGAAGCGGCTTTATGCCCTCCGGACACACCGCCGACGGTTGCGGGACCTTCAACCGTCCCGATATTATAGCAGTCGGTCACCTCGCCTGCGCGCCAATGCTGACCGGTAACGCCGCCGATATAACCGGTTGTGCCTGAAATACTGCCCGAGTTATAGCACCCACTTACCGTGCAGGCTCCGTTCAGATAACCGGCAACACCGCCGACAGCGCTGCCGCCCCTGACATCGGCTCTGTTTCCGCAGCTGCTGATCTTTCCGCCGTCAAGATATCCGACGATACCGGCAGCATTCGACGAACCGGAAACACTGCCTTCCGCGACAAGGTTTCTGACGGTTCCGCCGCTTACATATCCGAATAGTCCGACATCCGAGCCGGAGGCAATATAAAGCCCGCTTATGACATGATACCCGCCGTCAAAGGTTCCGCAGAACTTATTCGACTTTGTTCCGACCGGCGTCCACGGATTGTTCCTGCCGCCGAGATACAGATTGACATCAAGCCTGACAAGCTTACCCTCAAACGTGTTTCCGCCGTTGACCTCATCGGCAAAGGCCTTGAACTGTTCATACGTGGTTATGATAAGATCCGGTACCCTTGTCTGCCATTTAAGCACCGGGTACCCGCTGTTAAGCCCGTTGATGTCATCGGCAAACGCAGAACCGAGCGCCGTGGCTTCAAGGCTTGTCACCGAATTTACGTCTGTTCCGAGGTAACCGACACCGCGGAATTCCGACCCGGAAAGGTCGTAGCAGTTTTCAGCCGTTCCCTTTCCTCCGAGAACCGAACCGTGATTGTTCACCGACGCTGCGGAATTTATCACCTTACCTGCATTGTAGCAGTTGGTAAGCACCGTTCCCGAAGCGGCTTTATGCCCTCCGGACACACCGCCGACGGTTGCGGGACCTTCAACCGTTCCGACATTATAGCAGTTTATCACCTCACCGGCACGCCAGTGCTGACCGGTGACGCCGCCGATATAACCGGTCGTACCTGTAATATTGCCCGAATTATAGCACCCGCTTACCGTGCAGGCTCCGTTCAGATAACCGGCAACACCGCCGACGGCACTGCCGCCCCTCACGTCAGCCCTGTTTCCGCAGTCTGTGATGTTTCCGGCGGTAAGGTTTCCGACGATTCCGGCAACATTCGATGAACCGCTGACGTTTCCGTCAACGACAAGGTTTCTGATATTCCCTCCGCTGACAAATCCGAAAAAACCGACATCCGGGCCGGACGCAATATACAGCCCGCTCACGACGTGATTTCCGCCGTCAAATGTCCCTTTGAAAGGGTTTGCGGAGGTTCCGATCGGTGTCCACGGACTTACTTCACCGCCGAGGGCAATATCGGCGGTCAGAACGACAGTCTTTCCCTCGTATGTATTCCCTCCGTTCACCTCTGCCGAAAAATCAAGCAGCTCGGAAAGTGTGCCGATTTGAATGTCCGGTTCTGCCGCAAATGCAGCCATCGGCAGTACCGATATGAACATGACAAATGCGGCAAATCCGGCAATCAGCCTGTTGGTATTGAATCTCACTGATACTCCTTCCGATACGCGGTTCATCCGCCGCCGTTACTCTGCCGTGTACCCTTCACGCGGAACGAAAAAACTCCTTTGCCGTTAAGGTCAAGGGAGTACAGCAGATTCAGAGCAGCCGCGTGATTTTCGCAAAAAGAATGCTGAACCAAAAACCGCAACGCGGCTGCAGATCGGCTGCACTCTTCACACCAAAGCTGTGTTGAACCGGAAAATACGGCAGGTTTCCTGACTTATGATGCCGCGGAAAAATCCGCAAAAAAGCAGTCAGACCCCGGGCATGGCTTTCCCGCGGACATTTCGTGCTTTCATCTCGTCAAATACAGTAATGGCGGTTGTTCCGGACTCGAACCGGATTTCCTTTTACATCTACTCAGTTAACAACTTTTCAAACCGTATTTTCTCATATCTATTTTTTATCGGCTACAGTATAACACATTATCCGTGTTTTTGCAATACCGAAAACCGAACAATTCCGCGAAATTGCCGCAGCTTTTTTGTTGTAAATTCTCAAAGTAAATGCAGCTATGCGATTCGGAGTTGAATTTACTTTGCGAATCCGCGGTTTTTGTCCGGCAACGCAGGCCGTTTCATGCCGCGGAAGATTTTTTATTCAGCCCCGACGCGGTTTTTCATGACGGATTCGCGCACGGCTCTTGAAATTTAACGGTATATGCTGTATAATATATTTCAGCAAAACATAAAATCACACTTCCGTAAAGGATATTATCATGAAACACGATATTTCCCGCGACCTGCCCTGCGTCTGCGAATTCTGCGAGCACGCCGCAATCATCAACGACGACGAAAACGTTCTTTGCGAGCGCCGCGGAATCGTCAGCCGCGAGTACAAGTGCAGAAAATTCGTCTACGACCCCCTCAAGCGCGTTCCCAAGCCTCTTCCTCCGCTTCCAAAGCTGTCGGAGGATGATCTGGTGCTGTGACGGGAAAGAAACGTCTTCCTTCTCTGAGAGAAGGAAGCGAAGAGCATACTGAAAAAAGAATTATTCTTTACAGTACGCTTCTTTGCTTCTTTCTTTCAAAGAAAGAAGGCGTTTCTTTTTCTCTTTTCACCGCTCCGGTATTTCTATTTTATACTTTTTCGCCGGGTCGTCGGAGGTGTTTGCAAGGACAGCGTTTTCATTCTGCATATATCCGAAGAGGCGGGTGAGGTGAGTGACGAAGATATATTTCGTTCCGAGACCGGGCATGAAGCGGAGGATGTTGTACATACTCTCGGTGCCCTCGCGGTATGAGGTGGTCTGGAAGGTCTCGTTGAGGAGCAGGAGGGAGTGAGGGGTAAGCCCGCTTATTATCCGCGCGATCTCCTTTGCCTCCTGATCGAAGCGCCCCGCCGCATCACCGGAGAGAAATTCCTCCTCGGCTGACGAGAAGTGCGAGAAGAACCCGTGCCTTATGCTCATGCGTGCCGACTCGGCAAGGACGGGAAGCCCCGCCTGCGCGAACAGCTGTGCCGAGCCTATCGCGCGTAGATAGACGGTCTTTCCGCTGTCGGTCAGTCCTTTTACGAGAAGACCTGATTCCGACGCGGTCAGCGAAACATCGTTCGGCACGGTCTTTGCGCCGGCACCGTTTGACAAAAGCACAAGCTCGCGAAGTCCCCTGGCTTCCATGCAGTCGGCATCCGCAGGGAGAATATCCGGCATTGTAAGAGGGACACCGCTCCCTTTCGCGATATCGGCATAGGCAAGCGCGGCTTCGTAGAACATCATTTCATTCGACATTCCGAAGAACGCGCCGTAGACCTCGTCAGTCACCTGCGTAAGCGCTGAATCTATCCTGCAAAGCGCCTCGTTAAGCATGAACACCGAATCGGAATACGGGTCTTCCCCCGCCTCCGATATTTCAGCAGTGACGGCTCTGAATCCGTCGTCGGCTTTTTTCTTTGAGAAGATGCGGCTGAGCGCGCCGCCCTCCGGTTTATGCTCTGAAATCCCCGATATGTCGCAGAGACAGAGCCGGAGTGCGCCGTCGAGCTTTGCCGCAACTGTGAAGTCAAAGCAGTCGGGCGTCTGATACCTGAAAAGCTGGGATATTTCAACGATCTCATCAAGTGCGGCATTGTCCGCCATTCCGCGGCACCAGTCGCGCATTGCGACAAGCCCCTCCGCCGTTATCGGGTACCCGGAGAGGGTATCGCCTATCGAGGAAAAGAAAGACGCTATCGTTGACGGGAATATCGCGGTGACCTTGAGCGACGAAAAGGTGTACTCGAGAAGTGCCTCGGGGTTTATTTCCGCGCCTCTTCCGGTCGCGGTGCCGAGTTTCATCTCCTGCCAGTCGCTCTTTATTCTGTCATACCGTGCGAAGAGCAGTCTGAGGGAGTCAAAAAGACCGGGAATGTTCTGAAAATCGCTGAAGATCTGCTGTCTGAATATGATATTGTCCCTGTCGGTCAGCGGCTTTGAAAGAACCGACACGAAATAATCGGCACGCCGTGTGTCCTCGATAATATTATGAGCCGCGCGGTCAACCGACAGGTCATAAATGACCTCGCAGACCGCCGGTCTGTCTTCTTTTTTCTGAAGCAGGCTGAATTTCACCGTCACTCCTCCTTTGCTTTGCCGTCGGGGCTTCCGAACCTTGCGGTAAGTGCCTCCGGGGTAAGTCCGTATCTTTCAAGAATATCCCGCGCGAAAGATCCTCCCGTGCTTTTCTGCTTCGCTATCCGGAAGGTGCGTCGGTTGCTGTCATTTCTGTCGATAAGCACATTGAGGTACGGTATTTCAGATTCGGCAAGGGAATGCTGATGGGTTATATAAAGCCCGAAGATCTTTTTTCCGTAGAGCAGATTCGCCAGCTTTTCGGTCATGATGACGGCATTTTCCTCGTTTGTTGCCGAGTAAGTCTCGTTAAGGAGGACAAGAGAATTACCGTCCATCCTCTCAAGTATTTTATTGACTCGCCCGTTCTCCTCCACAAATCTTCCGCTTCCGTCGAAGCGCTCGTCGCGCGGGAAGTGGGTGAAAACAGAGCTTAGTCTGCCGAATTTCGCGTGTCTTGCCGGGACGGGACAGCCGTTCATGAAGAGAACAGCCGAAATTCCGACGGTGCGGAGGTATGTGGTCTTTCCGCCGCCGTTTGCTCCGGTGAGATAATAGAACGGTTCGGCGTCGGTGAATTCTATGTCGTTCGGGACGATGTGCTTCTCGTTCTTTGCAAGGAGAGACACGTCATAAGCCTCGGTAACGTGTATCCCGCGCTCATCGGAAAGCTCCGGATAGGTAAGCGGTATACCGGCTTCGGCGATCATGTCAAGGAAACCGAGCATTGTGACATAGAACCGCAGTTCCGAATGATAGTATATCACCGGTCTTACGTACAGGGACGAATACTTTTTCGAAAAAGCCGCAAGCTTCTCCGAAAGCTCCGGAGAAAGCGACGAAACTGCCGTGATTATGTCGGGCGAAAGCCTTCTTTTCTTGGTTTCCCTGACCTTCGGAGGCTCGATTCCGAGGGTACCGGCGCACTTTACGATACGGTCGAAATACGTAACGTCGGACGCCGTACCGACCTTTATCTCCTGACCGTGGCTTTTCAGAGAGATGTCAAGCTGTTTTTCGTACTCCGGGTAAAGGCTGTCGATCTCCGCCGACATACTGCGGTAGCTCTCTCCCTTTATTTCACGGGAAAATGCCGCGGCAAAGCAGTCGGAAAGTGCGTCCCCGAAGCCGGAGGCGGCAGCGTTCACGGCAAACTCGCGCTCGGTGCGCATCAGGGCAAGGAACACGGCGCTCTTCTCGGCATCGCAGCGGGCTGAGGAATATATGGAATCAAGAGAATTGAGCTCGGCTGAAATATCAAGCAGCCGGCTGAACTTCTCCCGTGCATCAGAGCCCGAAAGCGAACGGAAAAGCTCCTGACGCGCCGTGATGTTCTCTGCCTCACAGGGGATCTTCACGGTCTTTGCCACGCTTTTAGGTATGAAATTGAGAAGCTGAAGATCCTCGAAAACGGTAAGCTCCATCGGGCTCAGCTTCGGTGCGGATTTGTATAATAAACTCGGATATCCCATATCGGGCAGAACCTTTCGTGCGGACGGCAGCTGATTTTACCGAAAAAACGCGCCGTCAAATATTTATCCGTTCAATTATACATTATTTCCGACGATATTGCAAGCTATATTTGTAAACAGTATTGAAATGACGGGCAAGATATGATATACTTTACTGTAATAAAGATAAGGAGACCGAAAATTGCTGACAGACAGATACTTCATGCCGGACAGATGCTTTGACGATATTTACATGATAACCCCGGAATTCCTTCTTGCCGAAGGTATCCGCGCGGTGCTTCTTGACATAGACAACACCCTTGTTACCTACGACGACCCGGAGCCGACGGAGCCGGTCATAAAATGGCTGAATTCCCTTGCGGAAAACGGCATTTCGGCGGCGTTCATCTCTAACAACCACAGAGAGCGGGTGGAGAGGTTCAATTCCCGGCTCGGCTATTTCGCCTCATGGGACAGCAAAAAGCCGTCCGGAAAGAACTATATCGCCGCTATGAAGCACCTCGGTACAGACAGAAGCAACACCGCAGTCATCGGCGACCAAATCTTCACCGACGTGTGGTCGGCAAAGAGGCTGGGACTCCGCGCATACCTTGTTAAGCCGATAAAAGACAAGCTGACCCCGCTGTTCCGTTTCAAGCGTGCGCTTGAGGTTCCGGTTCTTAAAAGATACGCAAAGATGCACGGGGGAAAAAGCTGATGCCGACACTTCTCTGCCCCATATGCGGAAAGCCCCTTTCTTCCGACGGGAAATGCTTCCGCTGCGAGAACCGGCACTCTTTCGACATTGCAAAAGAGGGGTACGTAAACCTTGCTCCCGGACGCTCAGGCTCGGGAGACAGCCGGGAAATGTGCCGTGCAAGACGGGATTTTCTTTCGGCCGGATATTACAGCCGCTTTGCGGAGGCACTGGCTGATGCGGTGAAAAGACACCTCCCGGAATCGCCCGCTGTCATCTGCGATGCCGGCTGCGGTGAGGGATATTATATCAGGGAGATGAAGAAGCGGCTTCCGGAAAGAGATTTTGTCGGCTTTGACCTTGCAAAGGATTCCGTCCGCTTTGCGGCAAAGGCTGAAAAGAGCGCGGAAAAACCGGCGGTCTATGCCGTTGCCGGGATATTTGATATGCCGCTTTCCGACCTGTCGTGCGCCGCAGTTACCTCGGTATTTGCGCCGGTGCCGGCTGAAGAGGCGCACAGGATCCTGTCCGACCGCGGAATTCTTGCGGTGGCTCATCCCGGAGAAAAGCATCTGTCGGGCTTCAGGAGGCTGATATACGACACACCGTATGACAACACCGAAAAGGATCTTTCTTATCCCGGATTTGATAAGATCGGCGAATACCGCTGCGGTTACGGTGTTTTTATCGAAAAGCGTGACATGGAGAACCTGTTTCTCATGACCCCGTACTGCTGGAAAACCTCGCGTGAGGACACGAAAAAATACCTTTCGCATGACGGTTTCGAAACGGAGCTTGACTTCATAATAACCGTTCTTCAAAAGAAATGAAACGCGCAAGATATAGTTTCAATCTATATCTCAGTATTATTTTCATGTATTGGACAAATGCGTCGGGCTGTGATATAATCTTTCCATCAAAACAAGGACACCCGCAAAGGAGAAAGAAAAATGAAAAAAATACTGTCACTTATCGCCGCAGTGCTTCTTGCGCTCACCGCATTTGCATCCTGCTCGAAGAAAAACGACAAACTTGTCGTTGCCGTCCCGAACGATGCAACAAACGAAGCCCGTGCGCTTCTGATTCTTGAAAAGCAGGGCTACATCAAGCTGAAGGAAGGCGCCGGCATCACCGCCACCGTCCGCGACATCGTTGAGAACCCCTACAACCTCAGCTTTAAGGAAGTCGAAGCAGCCCAGCTCCCCAATTTCCTCAAGGACGTTGATTACGCGGTCATCAATTCCAACTACGCAATTTCCGCAAAGCTCAATCCCGTCAAGGATTCGCTTGCAATTGAAGGCTCCTACTCCGCATACGGCAACATCCTTGCCGTAAAGGAAGGAAACGAGAACACCGACAAGATAAAGGCTCTCAAAGCAGCTCTTGAAAGCAAGAAGGTCGCAGACTTTATCGCATCAAAATACGACGGCGCGGTTGTCAGCACCGTCGAGAACCCCGGAGACGGCTTTGACAGCTCTGTCGATTATGATGCACTCAAGGGACAGACGGTAAAGGTCGCCGCCTCCCCCACGCCGCACGCCGAGATCCTTGCGGTTGCAAAGGATATCCTCGCCGAGAAGGAAGTCACACTTGAGATCGTCGAATTCTCCGACTATGTTCAGCCGAACGTAGTTACCGAGAACGGAGAGGTTGACGCAAACTACTTCCAGCACACCCCCTACCTTGACGACTTCAACAAGCAGAACGGCACTCACCTCGTCTCCGTCGGTGCTGTCCATGTCGAGCCGATGGGTCTGTACGGCGGCAAGCAGTCCAGCCTTGACGCCATAAAGAACGCGAAATAAGATTGATAAGCAGGGGCGCTGCCCCTGACCCCGCTCAAGGACTTTTTGAAAAAAGTCCTTGAGAATCTCAAAAACTTCTGAAAAAGATTTAATAATATTTACCCGGAGGTGTTTTACTCACCTCCGGGACGCTTGATGTAACGGGACAAATTCTCTGCAAAAGAAACGGAGCAAAAATGATAGAAATACGGAATCTGTCGAAGAGCTTTGCCGGCTCCGACAACACCGTCGATGCGCTGAAAAACATCAGCCTGACAATTGACGACGGCGACATTTACGGCATAATCGGCATGAGCGGTGCCGGAAAAAGCACGCTTGTGAGGTGCATAAATATGCTTGAGCGCCCTACCTCCGGGCAGGTGCTTATCGACGGCACCGACATGGCAAAGCTCTCTCCGGCGGAGCTGCGCAGGGCAAGGCGTGACATCACAATGATATTTCAGGGCTTCAATCTCCTTATGCAGAGAAACTGCCTTGCAAACATCTGCTTTCCGCTTGAGCTTGCCGGTGTAAAACGCTCCGAGGCAAAAAAGCGCGCAAAGGATCTGCTTGAGCTTGTCGGGCTTCCCGACAAGGCAAAGGCATATCCCGCCCAGCTTTCCGGCGGTCAGCAGCAGAGGATCGCGATAGCCCGCGCTCTTGCAACAGACCCTAAGGTGCTTCTCTGCGACGAGGCGACAAGCGCGCTTGACCCCAAAACGACAGCGTCGATACTTGAGCTTATCCGCGACATAAACAGACGTCTCGGGATAACGGTTATAATCATCACCCACCAGATGAACGTCGTCGAGGACATATGCAACCGCGTTGCGATACTTGAAAACGGCGAGGTCGTCGAGGAGGGCCAGGTATCCGAGGTTTTCTCGCGTCCGAAATCGTCTGCGGCACGGAGAATGGTTTTCCCGGATTCCGACAACGAGCTTCTTTCAGCCGAAGGCGGAGAGAGGGTCATACGTCTCGTATTCAACGGCGCGGAGGCGGCCGGGCAGCCGATCATTGCGAAAATGGCAATCGACGAGCGCATTGCGGCAAGCATCCTCTATGCCTCGACAAAGAGCATCGGCTCAAAGCTGTACGGCAAAATGCTTCTCGGGCTTCCCGATGACGACGATATCGTTGCGCGGGCGATAAAATACCTGACAAAATGTGAAAATGTCTTTGCAGAGGAGGCGGAAAACAGATGAATTACGATTTTTCCCCGGAAAGATTAAGCATTGCGCTTGATATGCTGAAAAACGATATGCCGTATGCGCTGTGGGAGACGCTTTATGCAACGGTTCTTGCGACGCTTTTCGCGGTGATCATCGGACTTCCGCTCGGTATTCTGCTTGCCGTCGGAGGAAAGGACGGGATCATACGGGTCCCGAAATGGGTTCTCTCGCTTCTCGGCGTACTTATAAACCTGCTCCGTTCGGTTCCGTTCATCATTCTTATGGTGATAGTGATCCCGCTGACAAGGCTTATCGTCGGCACGTCGATCGGAACCGAAGCATCGATCGTTCCGCTTGTGATCGCGGCGTTCCCGTTCGTTGCGCGGCTTGTCGAAAGCAGCATCCGCGAGGTCAACCCGAACATAATCGAAGCGGCGCAGAGCATGGGTGCATCGCCGTTTCAGATAATCGCGAAGGTTCTTATCCCGGAGTGCGTTCCGTCGCTTATCTCCAATCTGACAATAGCCTTTACGACGATCCTCGGCTACACAGCAATGAGCGGCGCGGTAGGCGGCGGCGGACTCGGCAACATTGCGATAATGTACGGCTATCAGCGGTACAATTATCCGGTCATCGTGTTCGCGGTGGTCATACTGATAGCGGTCGTGCAGGTATTCCAGAGCCTCGGGACCTTCCTGTCGGTAAAGCTGGACAGAAGAATCAAGCATTGATAAAAATAAATTTCTAAAAGCCTATTGACATTGTAGGCATTGTGTGATATACTCATCTCACGGTACGGGAAACAATAGCCCCCGGACCGGGAAAAGGAGAAAATATCATGTCAAAGGTATACGTTTCAGCAGATCAGCTCATAGGTCACACCCCCCTGCTTGAGCTTACACATATCGAAAAAGAGACCGGAGCGGGTGCAAAGATCGTTGCCAAGCTCGAATACTTCAATCCGGCGGGATCGGTGAAGGACAGAGTTGCAAAGGCAATGATCGACGACGCCGAAAAGCGCGGAGTTCTGAAGAAGAATTCCGTGATAATCGAGCCGACCTCCGGAAATACCGGCATCGGGCTTGCATCGGTTGCCGCCGCCCGCGGGTACAGGATCATTATCGTGATGCCGGAAACCATGAGCGTCGAGCGCCGTCAGCTGATAAAGGCATACGGTGCGGAGATCGTCCTGACCGATGGGACAAAGGGCATGAAGGGCGCAATTGCAAAGGCTGAAGAGCTTGCAAAGGAGATCCCCGACAGCTTCATTCCCGGTCAGTTCGTCAATCCGGCAAACCCGGAGGCTCACCGCACAACGACAGGTCCGGAGATATACGAGGACACCGACGGCGAGGTTGACATTTTCGTTGCCGGAGTCGGAACCGGCGGAACGGTCACCGGTGTGGGCGAGTATCTGAAATCGAAAAAGCCCGGTGTTAAGGTCGTGGCGGTCGAACCCGCTTCCTCCCCTGTTCTTTCAAAGGGTGAGTCGGGACCGCACAAGATTCAGGGCATAGGCGCCGGATTTGTACCGGAAGTTCTTGACACGGCGGTATACGACGAGATCATTACGGTCACGAACGAGGATGCCTTTGCCACCGGAAAGCTGATAGGACGCAAGGAAGGCGTGCTTGTCGGCATCTCCTCAGGTGCGGCTGTGTGGGCTGCGACAGAGCTTGCAAGGCGTCCCGAAAACGCAGGAAAAACCATCGTTGTTCTTCTCCCCGATACCGGCGACCGTTATCTCTCGACCCCTATGTTTGCTGACTGATGTGGAGGGAGAAAGAAAGAACGAAGGGGCTCCGCCCCTTACCCCGCCTTCTTTCTTGAGAAGAAAGAAGGGAGAAAGAAGAACTGAAAAGACAATTGTGATGTTTTGGCGGCGAAAGCAATGTTACATTCATAAACTGCTGACCGCTTTGATATTCTGCTGATTATTCACTCAAAATCCGTCCTCCGGCACCGACAAAACGGCGCCGGAGTGGTTTTGGTTATTAAGGAACAAAAAAGAAAGACCTTTTCCGGGTCGGAAGGAAAGAAAATTACTATGAAAAACGAAAGATGGGAACTCAACAAGAATCTTGCACAGATGCTGAAGGGCGGCGTTATTATGGACGTCACGACCCCGGAGCAGGCAAAAATAGCCGAGGCTGCGGGAGCCTGCGCGGTCATGGCGCTTGAGCGCATTCCGGCTGACATAAGAGCTGCCGGCGGTGTGTCGAGAATGAGCGACCCGAAAATGATAAAGGGCATTCAGGAGGCGGTTTCGATCCCGGTAATGGCAAAATGCCGTATCGGTCACTTTGCCGAGGCACAGATACTTCAGGCAATTGAGATAGACTACATCGACGAGAGCGAGGTTCTCTCCCCTGCCGATGACAGGTATCACATCGACAAAACCGCGTTTGACGTTCCGTTCGTCTGCGGAGCAAAGGACCTCGGCGAGGCTCTCCGCCGCATTAACGAAGGTGCATCGATGATCCGCACAAAGGGTGAACCCGGCACCGGAGACGTTGTTCAGGCGGTGCGTCACATGAGAATGATGCAGTCAGAGATACGCCGCATCGGCTCAATGTCAGAGGACGAGCTTTACGACGCGGCAAAGCTGCTTCAGGTTCCCTATGACCTGGTTCTCTATGTTCACGAAAACAAGAAGCTCCCGGTCGTCAACTTTGCGGCGGGCGGTGTTGCGACCCCGGCTGACGCGGCGCTTATGATGCAGCTCGGTGCTGAGGGTGTGTTCGTCGGCTCCGGAATTTTCAAATCCGGCGACCCGGCAAAGCGTGCGGCGGCTATCGTAAAGGCTGTTACAAACTACAACGACCCGAAGATGCTTGCAGAGCTTTCCTATGATCTCGGCGAAGCGATGGTCGGCATAAACGAGCAGGAGATCGAGCTGCTCATGGCTGAGAGGGGCAAATAATGCGTATCGGCGTTCTTGCGCTTCAGGGTGCTTTTGCGGAGCATGAAAAAATGCTATCAATGCTCGGCGCAGAGGCATTTGAGATACGGAAGAGAGCTTCCCTTCCCGACAGCTTTGACGGGCTTATCATCCCCGGCGGCGAAAGCACCGTTCAGGGAAAGCTGCTCCGCGAGCTTGACCTTCTTTCTCCGATAAAGTCGATGATATCGTCCGGGCTTCCGGTGTTCGGAACCTGTGCCGGGCTTATTCTGCTTGCAAAAAAGACCGGCGACGGCGCGGTATACCTTGACGCCATGGACATAAAAGCCGAACGGAATGCCTACGGCAGACAGCTCGGCAGTTTCCGCACAAAAGCGGTTTTCGACGGCATCGGCGAGATCGAAGAAGTCTTTATCCGCGCGCCGTATATCTCGGAGGTATGGGGTGACGCGAAAATACTGTCGTCGGTTGACGGACGCATTGTTGCGGCGCGTCAGGGAAAGTTGCTTGTGACCGCATTCCATCCGGAGCTGACCTCCGACACGCGGGTTCACGGCTGTTTTCTTGACATGATCCGCGGAGACAGATAAATGAAGATACTTGTAGCAATGAGCGGCGGCGTGGATTCAAGCGTCTGCGCCGCGCTCCTTACCGAAAAGGGTTACGAATGCATCGGATGCACGATGAAGCTGTACGATAATGAGGATGCCGGAGTGCCGAAGGAGCACACCTGCTGTTCGCTTGACGACGTCGAGGACGCGCGCTCGGTTGCGATGCACCTCGGAATGCCGTATTTCGTTTTCAACTTCACCTCCGATTTCAGAGAAAAGATCATCGACTGTTTTGTTGCCGGTTATCTTGCCGGAGAGACTCCGAACCCGTGCATAGACTGCAACAGGTTCATGAAATTCGACCGGCTTTTCGACCGCGCCGACGTCCTTGAATGCGATCATATCGCAACGGGACACTACGCGCGTGTAGTAAACGAAAACGGGAAATTCCTTCTGAAAAAAGCCCTTGACCCGTCGAAGGATCAGAGCTATGTTCTCTATTCCATGACCCAGAAACAGCTTTCGCGCACTCTTTTCCCGCTCGGAGAGTTAAGAAAATCCGATGTGCGCGGGATCGCGGCTTCTCACGGATTTCTCAACGCCGACAAGCCCGACAGCCAGGATATCTGTTTCGTCCCCGACGGAGACTATGCAAAGGTAATTGAGCTTCACACCGGAAAACCGACGCTCCCCGGCAATTTCGTTGACCGCGACGGAAAAATTCTCGGCAGGCACAACGGGATCATCCGCTACACGGTGGGACAGCACAAAAAGCTCGGCATTCCCCTCCCCGGCGCGCGGTATGTCTGCGAGATACGCCCGGAGTCGAACGAAGTGGTTCTCGGCGAAGAAAAAGACCTCTACGGCTGTACCGTAAAGGTCGGAAATATAAACTGGATCGCCGGCACGCCTCCTGCGGATAACTTCAGATGCTCGGCAAAGCTCCGTTACCGTCAGCCGGAAAAGCCCTGCACAGTCACGGTAAACCCTGACGGGACGGCAGCTCTTGTCTCCGACGAGCCCCAGCGCGCCGTGACACCCGGTCAGGCGGCGGTGTTCTACGACGGCGACACGGTTCTCGGCGGCGGGACAATAATGAGATAAAGCCTATATCACGTAATCATCCGCGCCGTTGGTCCTTGCTCTGTCAACGATGTCCTGAACCGTGATGCCGTCAAGGTAGTTGTTCACAACATCGTAAAGCCCCTGCCAGACGGGAAGAGTTTCGCAGTGTGCGCTCCTCTCACACCCCGGCGGGTCAGACTCAAGGCACGGGATCGGCGCAAGGCTCCCCTCGGTTATCCGGAGCACGTCACCAACGGTGATCCTGTCCGCGGGAACCGCAAGGCTGTAACCGCCCTGAAATCCGCGGCTTGTCCGGAGAAGCCCGGCATTGTTAAGAAGCGGAACTATCTGCTCGAGATATTTTTTTGATATCGACTGCCGCGCGGCAATGTCCTTGAGCGCGATACACCCACAATCACAGTGAGCGGCGAGATCGGCAAGCAATCTCAGCGCATATCTTCCCTTTGTCGATACCTTCATGTTTTAACCCCCATTCCGCAAAAACGCACCCATGTCCGGTGCGGATCGGATGTATTACTATAATAACATATATTTTATAGGTTTTCAAGCCCCGGAACGATTTTTAACAGGAAAGGAACCAGAAAAATGACGCTTCAGCAGTTGAATTACGCAATCACAATAGCCGAAACCGGCTCTATGAACAGGGCGGCTGAAAAGCTGTACATCGCTCAGCCCTCACTCAGCGCTTCGATGCAGGAGCTTGAGAAGGAGCTGGGGATATCGATTTTCAACCGCGGCGGCAGAGGAGTGACTCTGACTCCGGAGGGACAGGAATTCATTCTCTATGCAAATCAGGTATACGGTCAGTACCGCAACCTGCTTGAGAAATTCGGAAAAGGCGGGAACGTCAGAAAGAAATTCGGAGTATCAGCCCAGCACTATTCCTTTGCGGTCAGGGCTTTTGTTGAGATGGCAAAAAACTTCGACATACTTGAATATGATTTCGCGATAAGAGAGACAAGGACCCGCGACGTCATAACCGATGTGGCAACGCTGCGAAGCGAGATCGGAATTCTTTATCTCAGCGACTTCAACCGACGCGCAATCCTCAAAATGCTTGCCAACGCAAATCTTGAGTTCCGACATCTTATCGACTGTGACGTCTATGCCTATCTGTGGCGCGGACATCCGCTGGCGAACGAGAAATCGGTCACACGTGAACAGCTTTCGGAATATCCCTGCATGACCTTTGAGCAGGGTGAGAACAGCTCGTTCTATCTCACCGAGGAGGTCTTCAACACCGCAGAATATGCAAGGACGGTAAAGGTTAACGACAGGGCTACAATGCTCAACCTGATGGTCGGGCTGAACGGATATACCATCTGCTCCGGCATCATCTGCGAGGAGCTGAACGGCACCGACTACGCGGCTGTCCGCTTTGTCCCGGACGGAGACCCGCACGAGAGCATCATGGAGGTCGGGTACATCGTCAGAAAGGACTCCATGCTCAGCCGGATAGGTGAGCTGTATGTCAGCGAAATCAAGAAGTATCTCGGAATTGCGTCAGAAAATCTGAAGGAGTAGTGATATGCTGAGAAAACTATACGGGATCGTAAGCTCCGGTTCGGTTGTGGGATCGTTTATTGCGATAGTCCCGATAACCCTTGCCGTCGGACTTATATATACGGTATACCGGATCGCAAAATCGAAGAAAAACGATGCGCCGACAGCATGGGGCAAGGAGATCATAAAGCTTCTTTTCGTTCTTTACCTGACCGGGCTTGCAAACCTTACCCTTGTTCCTCCGAATCTGTGGACATCGGTGTGGGCGAGGATCGTTGTCGGATACAGCTCCGAAAGACCGGCTTTTTTCTCGGGAGGATTCAATTTTGTCCCAACGGTTTTCGGGCTGATCTCCGGAACTCTGACAGCCGGACGATGGATTTATACAATGCTGCTTTTCAATTTTCTCATGTTCGTCCCGTTCGGCTTCTTCCTGCCGTTCGTTTCGGATAAAGTGAACGGGAGGAACATCTTCATTATTGCCGTTGCAGTCCCCGCCGCGATCGAGATCATTCAGCCGGTTATCGGGCGCAGCTTTGATACCGATGACCTCATTCTGAATTTCGCCGGAATAATTGCCGGATTCTTTATCGCAAAAGTCATCCGAAGACGAAACTGATTTTTTCTCCTCTGTCTGAGTAAGTAACTGTATCCGCCGCCAACCTGTACCATCAATCGGCACCCTTCACAAAAACCGACCGGAATTTTGTGCAGGGTGCCGATGCTG
>ERZ827512.41-NODE-41-length-199259-cov-19.419791_pt1 | contig 199259 bp, 181 predicted proteins | sample MGYA00519916_ERZ827512 | MGnify/ENA primary metagenome ERZ827512 (study PRJEB31778, sample SAMEA3449335) | human gut metagenome | biome: human gut; feature: human-associated habitat; material: faeces | place: United Kingdom | collected 2010/2012 ...
TATAACAAAAAAATGTAGACAGTTTTTTTATGTCTACATTTATCTTACAACTTCAAATTAATTTCTAGTCTTTGAAAGTCCTTTTTCTTTAGTTAAATGATAATTTGTTTCAAATCTGTCATAGAAGATATTTTTAAGTTCATAATCTTCATCAAATAAAATATCAAGTAAATAGTTTTTCTTATCTTCGATAGGAATATCTTTTGAAAGAAATAAAAGTTCTTTCAATAGTTTTTTATCATCTGTATTATGAGAAAAATATTTAGATTTTTGCATAATTCTTGTAAATAAAATTATATTTAAATTAAGTTCATTAAACTCTAAAGTTCCATTAGGAATTCTAAGTTCTATAGTATTTTTATCTAAACTAAAGGCATTTTTAATATTTAAACTTGCATATCTATCTTTTTGAGCATTACCAAGAAGTGTTGCAAAACTTTTTAAGTTATTTGCATAAGTTTGAATATATTTACCATAAAGATTTAAAATATTTTCATTAATAAATGGAGCATTTGCAATAGCACCCTCTCTTAAAATAGTACCTTCTTTATTAAACATATAAGAAAGTATCTCTTCAGTATTTACATATATATAATAAAGAAGTTGTAAATGAGTAATACTTTCAATATAATCAAATCCAAAATGAATATGACCACCACAATCTTTTGTTGTTTTAAATCCGTTTTCATTTAAAAAATCACATATACATTTTAATCTTTTCATATCTTCATTTGTATAATTTAGTATTGGTGAAGTTATTTCAACTCCATTATAAACAGTACCTTCCTCTTTAAAATGCCAATTATTATAAAGTGTACCTAAAGCAATATATGAAGTATTAAGTTTATGAGAACATTCAAGTTCCACACCAAATGTAATATTTGGATCTACATGTGGATTTATTTCTATTTCAGTTAAATCCTCTTTTATATTTTTTTCATTCGAAGCAATTGCTTTTTTTATACCTTTATCATTTAATAAAGATGTTAGTTCTAATCTAATATTTTTATTATTAATTATTTTTAATAAATAAAATATCATTTCCATATATTTATCATAAGAAAGATGCATTAATTTAAATAATTCATATTTTATTTCTTCACTTTTAACATTTTCTATAACTACTTTTTGTTCATCATATGATTTTAAAGATATAAAATATCTAAATAATAAATCTATACTATTTAAACTAGCAATTAGTTCAAGATTAAAAAACCCATTTTCTATATAATAGATTTTTTCTTTATCAGTTAAACTCTTTAAAAAAGATAGTTTATAATTATTGGTAAGAATATCAAAATTCTTTTGAATATAATTTTTATCTTTTGTAGAAACTATAATTTCTGATATATATTGAGGATTAGTAAGTTTATCTAAAAAAAGTAATTTATTATTTGAATTATTAAATTTTCTTAATATTAACATTAATTCCATTTCTTTTATAGTATCAACTTGTTTTAATATTTTTACTACTAAATCTTCATTTTCTATTCCCTTTAAAACTATAATTTTTGCCTTTGAGGGTAATTTATTTAATAATTTTATATAACTTTCATCATTATTAAAATTAGTTTTAAGCGTATCAAATACTAAAAAATGATTATTAAATATTCTTGGATAAACATTTTCATTTAATAAAATTTTTATTTTATCTTCATCATTATTAATAGTTAGTAATATATTTACTATATCTTTTCCTTTGCATTTTTTTAAGAATAATGAATTACTTAATAATTTAATTTTATAAGAATCATTTATATCTATAAAATTAGAAATATTATCATATAAATAAGATATTAAAATTGTATCATTTAAAAGATCTGGGTATTTATCAAATATTAATTTAATAAGCATATCAAAAGATAAATCAAATATATTTTGATTTTCATAAACATATGATTTATATGTTTCTTTAAGAATCCCCTTTTTTTCCATCATAACCCCCATTAATTGACATATATTATATTACTTTACATAAGTATTGTCAAATAACAAAAAAAATATTCCAATTAAGGAATATTTTCACAATTTGTTTTTTTAGCATAAATGTAACCACTTAAGGTTTCATTTTCCATATTTGCTTGATGAGTAGTTAAATTATAAAATTTTAATTCAAATGTAAATGTATTTGTTATTTTTGTGCCTTCGCTTATAATCGAGGCATTTGATACTAAAGTTTTCATTGGATTACCAGCATCACTTTTAGACCATGTACTATTATAATCAAAATTTGTTTCTGTGCTATAATTATTTGTACCTGTTAAAGAAGTAACTTTCATAGTAAGTTCTTTTGGAACAACTACTCCATTAATTTTTGTTGCCTCAAGGTATTTAGCATCAGTCTCATCAACTTTTCCATATACTTTTGATGATGAATCATATTCAAAGATTACATCAAATGTACATTTTGTTTTAATACTTGCTGAGGCAGAATCTAAACTTATATTAAATGTTGCATTTGATGTAGCCGCAACTTCATTATTTGCATTAGCTTGACTCATATTAGCCGGAGGTATTTGTAAACTTAAAGAGGCCTTTTCACTAGTAAATACACTTGCAACACCTTCTTCGGTTGTAATATTAACATGTACTCTATTATTTGTATCTGCAGTAAATGAACCAAAATAAGCATAAGTACTAGCTATGATAAGTGCTAAGAAAAAAACTATTGAAATAATAATAACTAAAAAATCTTTATTTGTTAACTTACTATCTTTCATTGCCCTCTCCTTATCATAAAACTAATATATCAAATTTTACTATTTTTTTCAATTACTTTATAAATAAAAATTAAAAAAAGAACTATTTTGTTCCTAAAAAATAATTCTTTTTACCTTTTTTAAGTAATAAAACTTTTTCTTCGATTAAATCATTTTCAGTAATTATTTTATCTAAATTAGTTTCTTTATTACCATTAATTGATATTGCTCCAGCACTAACCATCTCTCTTGCTTCACGTTTACTTGAGCATATTTTACCTCTTATAAGCATATCTAAAATATTTTCATTTTCAATAACTATGAAATGAGGTACATCCTTAAATTCATTTAAAAGATTTTCCACCCCTAATGAAGAAATATCACCATTAAATAAAGCATTTGCTTGTTTTAAAGCATCTTCATAAGCTTTTTCTCCATGAATAAATGTAATAACCTCTTTAGCAAGAGTTTTATGAGCAAGTCTTTCTTCAGGATGAAGATTATGTTCTTTCTCAATTTTCTCAATTTTCTCTTTAGGAAGGAATGTAAATTTCTTTAGATAATCAATTACCATAGAATCCTCTACATTAACAAAGAATTGATACATTTCATATGGAGTTGTTTTATTTTTATCTAACCAAATAGCTTTACCTTCAGTTTTACCAAACTTAGTTCCATCACTTTTTGTAATAAGGGGCATTGTAAAACCAAAAGCCTCTTTACCATCTTTTTTTCTAATAAGTTCAATACCCGCAGTGATATTTCCCCATTGATCTTGACCAGCAACTTGCATAGTAACTCCTCTTTCATTATATAAATGTTCAAAGTCCATAGCTTGCATTATCATATAAGAAAATTCTGTATAAGTTATACCTGCATCAAGTCTTCTTTTAATAATATCTTTATCAAGCATATAACCAATACTAAAATACTTTCCATAATCTCTTAAAAAATCAATGAAATTAATATTTTTTAACCAATCATAATTATTTACAATTTCAAAGCCGAAAATATCTTTTGCTTGTTTAGTTAAACATTCTACATTATGATTTACTGCTTCATATGATATCATTGCTCTTTCAGCAGTTGGTTTTGGATCACCAATAAGACCTGTTCCTCCACCCACTAAAAGTATTGGATTATGACCTGCTCTTTTAAGTCTTGTGGCAATCAAAAATGATGAAAAGTGTCCAATATGCATACTATCACCAGTTGGATCTGTACCAATATAAAAAGTCATACCACCTTTATTTAATTTTTCTTTTAACTCGGGAGAAGATATATCTTTTATTAAACCTCTCCATTCAAGTTCTTCATAAATACCCATTTTTACCATCCTTTCAAAATAAAAACTCCATAAACATAGGGACGAGTCTTCTCGCGGTACCACCCTATTTTATGAAGTTAATCATACAACTTTTTTCTTTATCGCTGAATATGCGTTTTAGCATCCGAAGGTTGTAAGGCTTCATCACTTGCTAACAAAGTTATTTTAACATAATTATTAAGAGTTTTCAACTTTTTTAATAGCCTCTTTTAAAGCAAAAATTGAATTAATAAGTTTTTGAGTTTCTTTTCTATCAAGTTCAATATACATTTTTTTACTTGCACCATCTTTATTAACTATTGTTGGTACTCCAAAAAATACATCATTTTCTTTATCATAACTAGATACTGTAATAATTGAGTTTTCATTATTTAATATTGCATTAGTAATTCTTGTTAAACACATTGCTACACCATAATATGTTGCTCCTTTTTTATTTATTATTTCATAAGCAGCATTTTTAACATCATTTTCAATACTTTCTTTTTCTTCCTCAGTTAAATATTTATCAATCTTTTCACTACCCACAAGTGCTGAAGACCATAATGTAAACTCACTATCACCATGCTCTCCGATAACATAAGCATTAATATCTTTTGGATTAACGCCTACTTTTTCACTAATTAAAAACCTAAGTCTTGCAGTATCTAAACTAGTACCTGTTCCAATTACTTTATTCGGAGCAAAACCAGAATATTTAAATGTTAAATAAGTCATTATATCAAGTGGATTTGTTGCTATTAAAAAGTAACCATCAAAACCTGATTTCATAACACTATTAATAATCTCTTTAAAAATTTTAGCATTTTTATATATTAAATCCATTCTTGTTTCACCAGGATTTTGATTAGCACCAGCGGCAATAACAATAATTTTTGCATCTTTACAATCTTCATAAGTACCTACTTTTATATCAATCTTTGATGGTGAAAAAGCAAGACAATGATTAAGATCCATTACTTCACCTATTATTTTATCTTGATTTATATCAATTAAAACAAGTTCATTTACTGGCGTACTTTGATTTAAAAGACTATATGCATAACTCATTCCTACATTTCCACAACCAATTATAACTATTTTATTCATATCTACCTACCTTATAGATAAAGTATAACATAATTTTATAATATATTAAATTAAAATTTTAAATTTACCTTTATTTAAATATTCTTTTATATCCATTATTTCTTTTTATCTTTAGGAGTAAACTTTATTACATTTCCATATTTAAAAACTTCTTTTGAAGTTCTATCATAAATTAAAACGCCATCATCAAATATCCCATAAACATCTTTACCAGTTTCATTACTAACTTTCTTTAGTTTATTCAAATAATTTTTATTATTAATTGAATGAACATCCATATAAAATGGATCATCAATTACTCCAAAGCCATCGTAAAAAGCAAAATATTTATAATAATTGTTTTTAGCGGTAATAAAATATCTTTTTAACTGAAGTTCTGTTCCAGCACTTTCTCCGATAATAAGTCCTTTATAATATTTTATTTCATATAATATTTCTGTTTTATGTACTACTTTATCAAAAAGCATTTCTGGATTACCTCCGGGAAGAAGTAAAACATTACTTTCTTTTAAAGTTTTTTTAATTTTTTCTTTTGAATCACTATAACAATTTAATACTTTAATATTTTCCTCATTAATACCAAGTTTTTTTAATTCATTAACATATTTATTATATCTTCTTTCACCTTTTTTAAAAAAATCATTATCAAGTAAATTTGCATCTAATTCTGTAGGAAAAGTCCAAGGCAAAATAACAACTTTAGGATTTTTAGGCAAAATACTTTTCATTTTAGTAAGTGCTATATCCATTCCTATTTCTATTCGACTAAAAAATACACTGTAATTCATATTAAACTCCACCTTCATTGTAACTTAATAATTCTGATAAAGGATGATAATCATTATTATCAATTTTTATTTTATAATATTTACCATCTTTATAAAAACATTTATATACAAATCCTTTTTTTATTTTCCTATGGTTACAATCTTCACAAATAACCTTATACTTATCATCAACAATTACTAACGCACTGCAGTTAGAAAGCATAATCCCTACTAAACCATTTTCTTTTAAATGTTTTTTCGAAGATAGTTTTCTTCCACTTTCATCATAATGAGGAGTTATATAGGCATTAAACCAATTTAAACATTTTATGTTTTCAAATGACATTTTATTATTTTTATCATAATAATCAGAATTGCACGAGTTAAAGTAACATACTGCACCCGCGGAGATTCCACATATAACTTTTCCCATATTCCAAGCATTGTATAATGTTTTATCAAAGCCAGTTCTTTTCCACAAATCAAGCATTATTTTTGTATCTCCGCCACCTTCGTATATAATGTCTGCCCAAGATATAAGTTCACTAACTTTTTCTTTATTATCTAAATCCGATGATTTTAATATTCTGGAGTTACAATTAAACATATCTTTATATATTTTCTTCATTGTTTGATAATAACTTTCTTCAATTTCTAAAGAGAAAGACATTGCATGAGCTAAAAATAAGAAGTTTGGAGTCTTTTTCTTCGTAAGCGCTATAATTTGTTCATCTATAGTTTTTGTATCATAAATTGTTTTCCTACCATTTTCAAGTGTTCTTCCATTTTCACCGCCACCAATTGCCACAATTATTTTATTCATAATTTTCCTTTCCTTACAATTTTAATTTTTTACATTTTGTTCTTGGAAAACAAGTTGTATCACGAATATTTTCCATGCCAGTCATATACATAACCATTCGCTCTATCCCTAAACCAAATCCACTGTGCGGAACAGTTCCATATTTTCTCAATTCAAGATACCAATAATAGTCTTCCAAAGTCATATTTAAATTTTTAAGTTTTTCATATAGTTTGTCATAATCATCTTCTTTTTGACAAGCTCCAATTATATCTCCTATATGGGGAAAATATAAATCTGCTGAAGCAACAGTTCTATTATCCTCATTTACCTTTATATAAAAAGGTTTATGTTCTTTTGGATAATTAATAATATAAATAGGTTTTTTAAAATAAATATCAGTCAAATATTTTATGTGTTCACTTTTTAAATCACAGCCATAATACAATTGATAATCAAATTTTTGTTTTGCATTTAATAATATATTTATTGCATCCTTATAATCAATGAGTTCAAAACTATTTTCTAGTACATCAGTTAATTTTTTTACTAGGTTATCATCATAATATTTATTAAAAAAATCTATTTCACTAGAACAATTTTCCATGATTTCCTCAATTAAATATTTTACAAGGCCATTTATTACTTCTATTATATCATTAAGATCTGCAAAAGCCATTTCTGGTTCAACTATCCAAAATTCTGCAGCATGTTTTTTTGTATTAGAATTTTCTGCTCTAAAACTAGGCCCAAATGAATAAACTTTACCCAAACTGCATGCCATTGCTTCATCTTCAAGCTGTCCAGAAACTGAAAGTTGAACCTTTTTACCAAAAAAATCATTATCATATATATTGTTTTTGTTATTATCAAGATGTTCAATATCAAGTGTAGTCACATTGAATAATTTTCCAGCACCCTCGCAATTACTCCCTGTAATGATAGGCGTATTAACATAAATAAAATTATTTGCCTGCAAATATTCATGAATTGCCATTGAAATATAATTTCTTACTCTAAAAACTGCATTAAACGTATTAGTCCTTGCTCTTAAATGCGGATATTCTCTTAAATATTCCATGTTTTGTTTTTTCTTTTGAATTGGATAATCATTTGAACATTTTCCAATTATTTCAATTGAATCAACCAATAATTCAACTTCTTGTTTCGTTGACAGTGACTTAACCAGTCTTCCTTTAACCATTATCGAAGAACCAACTGTTAAATTATTTATGTTATTTGTATTATTAAGAACTAGCTGTAAATTATTAAGTGAAGTGCCATCATTTAATTCAATAAAAGATACATTTTTTGAGCTTCTAAAGGTTTTAATCCATCCACATACGGTAATTTCATCTTTGATTTCTTGATTGTTCAATAACTTTTTTATATCTATGTGTTTCATTTTAAATTCTCCTTTTTTAATTTATCACAAATAATATGCCAATCTTTTTTTGATTGTATATTTCCAATTAATACCCTTTCATTATTTTGATTTATGTCATAATGTTGAATCCATGCATTACCACTATTATCAATTAACATATATTTTTTATTTCTATATTCATTGTCTTTAAATTCAATTTGGGCTGGTCCATTATATTTTTTTAATACTATTTTCTTAAAATTATCAAATTCATCTTTTGATATTTCAAATTCATTTTTATATAACAAACCGTATTTTCCTAATGGTGCATATTGAAATAATTGCCATTTTTTTCCAAATTTTAGTTTGTTCATTAATTCTACCAAATTATTAACATCCTCTAAATTTTTATTATGAACTACTGTGTTAATGCACAAATTTTCTTTATAATAATTTATTAATTCACACACTCTTATTTGATCTTGCAGAATATCGTATGTACAAGGTCTAAATGTTTTAATTATATTTGATGATGAACCATCTATTGGTATACCAATTATATCACAATATTTGACTAGCCTTTTAGCATTAACTTTTTTTACAATTGTTTTATTATTACATTTAATATCTCTTAAAAGTGATGTTCCAACAGTATCGATAGCAATATTAAAGCCTATTTTTTTAGTATCCTTTAAAATTTTCAAAATATCTTTTCTAGTTAATGGATCTCCTCCACAAAAAGTAACTTTATTAATTCCTTGAGTATATGCAAATTTTAAAAATTGAATTATTTTTTTACGCTCTAAAAATGTTCCAATTTTTTCCATTCTTGAGTAACTATAACATCCTTTACAATAAACAAAGCAACTTTGACTTAAAAATATATTTAAATGCATGAGAATTCGCACCTCCTTTTTAAAAATTAATTTCTTTTAATTTATTTGCCAATTGATCGTCTTGACCAATTAAATCAATATTTTCAAAATAAATTTGTAACTTTCGATTAAACTCTATTATTTTATTTATTTCATTTTTAGGAACAAATTCACTTAAATATTTTTTCACATCAAAGTCCAATAAGTCTGGTGAAGTTATACCATTTACAGGCACCAACCAAAAATGTACATTTACATACGGATCGGATTTTTCATTAGAAAGCAAATGCGCATAATTTATATTAAGTGCTTTTCGCATACCTTCTTTAGCTTTTTTTAAAATAAATGTAAATCTAATAAATGTCAAATCATCAATTAAATCAAATGCCCTATAAGTCTTATCTAAAGATAAAATATAAAATCCTGGGCAAGGATATTTAGGATCTGCCCTCAAAATAATACCATTGTGATTATACACTGGCTGATTTTGAATTGGAACATATTGAGGGTAATTTTCCATAAAATCTGCTCTTGATAAATCACTTTTAGCCAAATATCCACGATAATTTTTCTTTCCTCCATAAAAATGAATAAATCTTAAACCTTCAGGTTCTATTGGAAAATCTTCTCTTTTATCAACATCTATATATTTAAGTTCATCTTTATTTCTTTTAAAGCTTGTTATTGTTTCATATATTTTTACCCAATTATTAAAACAAGGAAATTCCATTTTTGTATTATATCTTGTTTTATATAAAAATGTTTTAATATTTGAATAATCATTTATAAGTTTACAATTTTCATAATTATCATCGATGAATATATCAATATCATTGCTTATACAGTCATTTAATTTATTCATACTATTTACAATTAGTTTTGTATATTTAATATTATACCTTTTTAGCCATTTTATAGTTAAATCATACACATTATTGACCTCTGAATCTTTACGTGAACTAATAAAAATTATATTATAACCTATATTAAACAATTTATTAATAATCTTAACTGAATCATCAAGTGGTTTAGCCTCAGTTAATATTTTTTCTAAATATTTTTTTTGAAATTCATTTTCATTCAACTTTGACCATCCAAAAGCTTTATTTTTATCAATTTCATATTTATTAATTTCATAATTTATATTTTTAGTTTCATTATAAATTTGAGCATATTTAACAAAAACATCACTTGAATTAGTGATTGTATCGTCAATATCTATACCTATATTCATTTTCTCATAACCTTTCATTAAACTCCATTATTTTTCTTCTTGCTAAAGAAGTATGAGCAATATTTAGCCAATCCTTTCTTGGCCCAAAAGACATATCATTAGTAACGACTCTTACTCTATCTTTATTCTGAAGTACATAACTTGCATCTTTATATTCATCATTTATATAAGCACCAACTAAAATGTTACCTAAATTACTATCAACTTTATAAACATAATCAATAACTGTTGAACCTTTAGGAAGCTCTATAATGTCTCCTTTTGAGGTATAAACATATATATTTTGAGAAAATAATTCATTTTTAACATTATTTACAAATTCTTGATTATCAGTAAACATTGAATTAAGCTGTGCAAGTGAAGCAAAAAACTGATATTTCTTTTTTAACTGTGTTTGCATTACATCTCTTGCATTTCCCTTTTCATTTTCCCAATAAGCTGTAAGTCCAAAAGAGGCTACTTTGTCCATTTCAAATGTTCTTACTTGAGTTTGAACTAGTTTTTCTCTTGGACCAAAAACAGTTGTATGAAGGCTTTGATACATATTTGTTTTGGGATTAGAAATATAATCTTTAAACTTATCATTTATAGGATGATAAAGTCTATGAATATAGCCTAAAGTTTTATAACAATCATCAACTTCTTTAACCATAATCTTAAGTGCTAGTAAGTCGTGAATATCCGAAAGTTTTTGTCCTTCATTTATTCTTTTATAAATTCCATAAATATTCTTAGTTCTTATTTTAATCTCATTTGGAACATCTTTATTTTTTAGAATTTCTTTAATTTTATAAAGCATTTCATTTAAAACTTCATTATTACTTTCGCTTAATTTACATAGTTTTTCATTTAAGTTTTTATAAGCATCAGGTTTTAAATACTGCATAGATAAATCCTCGAGTTCACTTTTAATTCGATACGCGCCAATTAAATAAGCAAGCGGTACAAATATTTCCATAGTTTCAAGAGAATTTTCTTTTTGTTTAAATTCTGTTTTAAACTGAAGTGTACGCATATTATGAAGACGATCTGCAAGTTTGATAATTATTATTCTAACATCTTCGGTTATACCTGTTATAATTTTTCTAGTATTTGCATAGTTTGCATCTTGTTTCGAAGAAAAATTCATTTTTGCAAGTTTAGTTACACCATCCACCAAATTAGCAATATTTTGATTAAAATCGTGAGCGATATCTTCCTTTGTTACATGAGTGTCCTCAATCGTATCATGTAATAATCCTGCACAAACAGTATCACTATCTGCATGCATATCCGCTAAAATGTAAGCAACATTAAGTGGATGAATTATATATTCTTCACCGCTTTGTCTAAACTGACCCTCATGAAGCACTCTTGCATATTCATATGCTTTTCTAACTTTTTCTTCCTCCTCTGGATTATACTTTGTAATTATTTTTAATAAATCATCCAAAGTTATATTTTTCATAAAAACCTCCATTCTACAAAAAAAGCGACAAACACGCTTAATGGGTGAAACCCACAAGCATGCTTATCGCACTAAATTTGAAAGGCAAGCAAAATCACAGCAATCATTAATGTAATTAATAAAAATATTTAATTTTTTTTGCATAAATACTTTCATAATATACTCCCCTCTCAAAATAATATTGCAATTAATATACATCTTTTTTAGGATAGTTGTCAATACTTTTTTTAAAGAAATTTTTACTTTCTTAAGAAATTTACTACCTCGATTAACTTCATTGAATGTGATCCTTTTATTAAAATAGTATCTTTTTCCTTTAAAATAGAATTTAAGTTATTTATTAATTCGTTATTATTTTTAAAATAATATGTTTCTTTATTATTTGTTATTAATTTTTCATAAGTATATTTAGAAAGTTTTCCTACACATATAGTTACATCAATTTTATTTTCAATTATACTTTCAGCAACTTCTTCATGAATATCTTTTGCAAAATTATCTACCTCAAGAATATCCGCGAAAACAAATACTTTTCTTCCTAAGATTTTACTTAAAAGACCTAATGAATTTTTAACTGAATCTAAACTTGCATTATAAGTATCATCAATTATAGTATATTTTTTTGTTTCAAATTTTTCTAATCGATGAGGACTTAATTTAAAATTTTTTAAAGAGGTTTTAATATTTTCTTTAGAAACACCTAAAGACTTTCCAACAGCATAAGCAAAAAGTGCATTATAAATAAAAGCATTACTGCCAACATTTAATTTTATATTTTCATCATTGATCTTAAATTGTGATGAAAAAGCATCTTCTTTTATATCTGTTGCCATAAAATCACTTTTATTTTCTATACCTATTGTCACTAAATTATCATATTGGACTTTCTGGAGCATATCATTATCATTATTTATAAATAACATACCACCATTCATACCATCAAGAACCTCAAGTTTAGCTTTTAAAATATTTTCTCTACTTCCAAGGTTTCCAATATGAGCTGTTCCTATATTAGTAATAACTGCCATAGTAGGTTTTGCTATTTTAGATAAATAGGAAAGTTCTTTCATATGATTCATACCCATTTCTACAATTAAAGCATTATGATTTTTTAACCCTAAAATAGTAAGGGGTACACCAATATTGTTATTATAATTTTCTTTTGTACATAAAACATTATATTTTGATTTTAAAACTTCATAAATCATATCTTTAACTGATGTTTTTCCTACACTACCAGTTATTGCAATAACAGGAATGTCATATAAATTTCTTTTGTAAGATGCAAGGCATCCAAGAGCTAAAATTGTATTCTCTACAAGAATAATAGTACCAATTTTTTCCTTTATTACATCTTCATTATCTAAAATACATACACTTGCACCATTTTTAATAGCATCTTTATAAAATAAATTACCATCAAAATTATCACCCTTAATACCAACATAAACATCACTAGTATTTATAGTTCTTGTATCTTTAGAAAAATTTTCACATACTATATTTTCATCACCACATAATAGTTTTCCATTACATATTTTTATTATATCTTTAACTGTCATAACACTTTCCTCTTTCACAACAATTATACCATGATTTTTTATTTTTAGTACTTCTATTTAAATTAGTTTAATATTTTATTCAATAATTCATTTAATATAATTTTATCTTCCATCAAATTAATAGCAAAAGATTTTTTTCCTAAATCTTTAAAATATGATCCACAAGAAAATAGTTTTTCTCTATCTAATATTATAAATCTATCGTGAAATATATCTTTTCGTATAAATTCTATATTATTAAATTCTTTTTCATATTTTGCTATTAATAAATTATCCATATTCTTAGAAATAATCTTTATGCTTTTTTGCAGTGTAGAAAGATACATTAATAGTTCCTTATCAGCATAATTATCCACTATTATTATTTCTTCTTTGGCAGATTCAAATATTTTATTTAATACATAATGTGATTTAAACAACTGATTTTCAAAAAATAAATATTCTTTTGTAATCTCTTTAGGGTCAAACATGTCAAACAATTGGTTTATTCTTTTTGTATTATTATCAACTTTATCTTCTAAAAGTAACATTCTATTTGGTAACATATATTTATTGTAATTAATATAATGTCTCATTCTAACAAAGGTGTCCATAATTGCAATTGATACTTTGGTTGCAACACTCGATTTTAATATTGTAGCAAGCATATAAATTCCTTGCTCAGTAAAGACTCTTGGTAAATATCTTCTACCTCCATAATTATTTACCCCACTTGAGGTCGCAAATTGCGACCTCAAGTTATTTGCTTCATCTTTTGTTAATTTCCAAGAAATTCTCTCTGGAAATTTATCAATATTTCTATAATAAGCCTCATTAATTCTTTTTGTTTCAACTTCATAAAGCATTGCTAAATCAGAATCAAGCATAACCTCTACACCTCTAACTTCATATACTAAATTTTCTATTTTATTTTCAATTAAATCATTCATTTTTGCCTCCATAAAATACATTCAAATAATTTTTATAATTTTGATTTCCAACTTGAGGTCGAAAAATTCGACCTCAAGTTATATTTATATAATTTTACATAATTTCTCTACCATCCTTTCAAATAAAAAAGCAGGAAAATACATCTTATATAAGATATATTTTCCCACATCATATGTGCTTTTTTCACCTAAGAAACACATGCTGTCGACATTTAATTTATTAAATATTTTATAATTTTGAAAAATATTTATAAAGTTCATTACATTTTTCATTACTCATAGCCTCTATATTTTTAAATGGATTTTCTATATTATATTCACTATATTTAGAAAAGCCTAAAGTATGAAATGGTAAAAATTCTACTTTAACTATATTTTTTATTTTTGAAATATATTTTTTTAAATCATTCATATATTCTTTAGTATCATTTATTCCAGGAATAATTACTACTCTAATAATTACTTTAGTATTTACTTCATTAAGTTTATTTATAAAATTATCTACTACTTCAATATTACCCTCAGTTAAATAATTAAACTTATCTGGATAAACTGACTTTATATCAAGAAGCACATAATCAAACATTTTTAGTAATTTTAAATTTATTTTTGTAGAATATCCGGAAGTATCTAAGGCTATGTTAATATTCTTTCTTTTTAATTTCTTAACAAGTTTATACATACTTTTTTGTGATAAAAGTGGTTCTCCTCCAGAAAAAGTTACTCCCCCATTACTTTTATAATAGGGCTTATTATTTAATATAAGTTTATAAAGTTTTTGATAATTAATATCAAGTTTATTAATTTCTTGTTGCATTTCTGGATTATGACAAAACTTACATCTTAAGGGACAATTATTAAAAAATATAACTGTTCTAATGCCTGGACCATCAACACAAGAAAAACTTTCTATTTTAGATACTGATAATTTAGAGTTTATCATGGAAAGTCCTTGAAATAACTTCGAGTTGTTGCTCTTTAGTAAGTCTATTAAATCTAACTGCATAACCAGATACTCTTATTGTTAAAAGTGGATATTTTTCAGGATTATTCATAGCATCAATTAAAGTTTCTTTATTTAGAACATTAACATTTAAATGATGTCCTCCCTTTACAAAATAACCATCTAATAAATTTACTAAATTATTTACTTTTTCATCAGCATTTTTTCCTAAACTATCAGGAATAATAGTAAAAGTATTTGAAACACCATCAAGAGCATATTTTTGATAATCTATTTTTGCTACTGAATTAAGTGAGGCTACTGCACCATTTTTATCTCTTTCATGCATTGGATTTGCACCTGGTGCAAAAGGTTGACCTTTTTTTCTACCATCTGGTGTACTTCCTGTGCTTTTACCATAAACTATATTCGAAGTAATTGTTAGTATAGACATAGTTGGTTTTGCATTTTTATATGTTTTTACTTTTTTTAATTCATTATAAAAGTAATTTAAAACATCCTTTGCAATTTCATCAACTTTATCATCGTCATTTCCAAATTTTGGATAGTCTCCCTCAATAATAAAATCTATAGATATGCCATTTTCATCACGAATAGGTTTTACTTTTGCATATTTTATCGCAGATAAACTATCGACTACTACAGAAAGTCCAGCAACACCATAAGCCATTAAATGATTTACATTTGTATCATGAAGAGCCATCATTACACTTTCATAAGCATATTTGTCATGCATATAGTGAATTACATTCATCGTATTAGCATAAAGTTTTGCAACTTTTGAAAGAACTAGGTAATAATTTTTTAAAACTGTTTTATAATTTAAAATTTTTTCATTATTCTTAGGAATATTTTCAAAAACTTTAACATTTTCAATTTCATCTATTCCACCATTAATTGCATATAAAAGTGCTTTTGCAAGATTACATCTAGCTCCAAAAAACTGCATATCTTTACCTAACCTCATTGCCGAAACACAGCATGCAATACCATAATCATTTCCAAATATTTTTCTCATTAAATCATCATTTTCATATTGAATTGAATCTGTTTTAATAGATATTCTTGAACAATATTTTTTAAAATTAATTGGTAAATCTTTACTATATAAAATTGTTATATTAGGTTCAGGGGCAGGTCCTAAATTTTCAAGTGTATGAATAATACGATAACTTGTTTTTGTAACAAGTGACTTTTTACTATGCATTCCTCCAAGTGAACAAGTTACCCAAGTAGGATCACCAGAGAAAAGTTCATCATACTCTGGAGTTCTTAAATGCCTTACAAGTCTTAACTTAATAACAAAATTATCAATAATTTCTTGAATCATACTTTCCGTAATAGTCTTTTCTTTTAAATCTTTTTCGAAATAAATATCAAAAAAAGCATCAACTCTTCCTAAGCTCATCGCAGCACCATTATTTTCCTTAACTGCCGCTAAATAGCCTAAATAAGTCCACTCTACTGCCTCACGAGCATTTTGCGCAGGAACTGAAATATCAAATCCATAACTTTTAGCCATTAAAGTAAGCTGTTTTAAAGCCTTTATTTGCATACTTATTTCTTCGGAAAGTCTAATAACATCATCACTCATATCATGTGAAAGATTTTCCTTATCTTCCTGTTTACATTTAATTAAAAAGTCTGTTCCATATAAAGCAATACGGCGATAATCTCCAATAATTCTTCCTCTTCCGTAACTATCTGGAAGACCCGTTAATAAATGTACATGTCTTGCAAGTTTCATTTCATCAGTATAAGCATCAAAAACACCATCATTATGGGTTTTCCTAAACTCATTAAAATACTTATCAATACTTTCATCAATTTTATAACCATAAGAATTAAGTTCATTATAAACCATTCTTATTCCACCATAAGGATTAATCATTCTTTTAAGCGGTTTATCTGTCTGAAGCCCTACAATTACATCATCTTCTTTACAAATATATCCAGGTGAAAAGTTATTGATACCACTTAATATTGAAGTTTCTATATCTAAAACTTTTTTATTTAGTTCTTTTTTTAATAAATCATTTACTTTTTCCATTACTAAGTTTGTTTTAGGTGTAGATTTACATAAAAACTTTTCATCACCTAAATATTCCTTATAATTTAGTTCAATAAAGTTTTCTACATCAATTTTTTTACACCAATTACCTTTTACAAATTCATCATAATATTTCATTTTTTTTACCTCCTAGTATAAATAATATTATCATAAATTTTTAAAATAGTTTGTTGCAATTGCAACAATATTATATTTTATAATTATTTTTATATTCAATATAAAAAGATTATTACATAACTATAATAATCTTTTTCATGCTACAAAATTTATTTACCCATTATTTGTTTAATTTCTTCTTCATTAATAATTTTTATATTAAGTGCAAGGGCTTTATCATATTTACTTCCAGAATCTGTTCCTACAATAACTGCATCCGTATTTTTAGATACAGAACCGGTAACAGTACCACCATTATTTTCAATAAATAATTTTATTTCATCTCTTGGAATACCCTTAATAGTACCCGTTATAACAAACTTTTTATTAGTAATATTTTCATTAAATATTTCTTTTTCACCTAAATAATTCATATTAATATTTAATTCTTTTAATTTTTTAATAAGGTAAAGATTTTTACTAAAATAATCTATAATTGAACTAGCAATAATACTTCCTATATCTTTTATATTAGTTAAAGTATCTTTGTCAGCTTCGATTAAATTATCAATATTTCCAAATCTTTTAGCAAGTATTTTAGCAGTTTTACTACCAACATTCGGAATTCCTAAACCAAAAAGTAATCTTTCTAAACTATTATGTTTAGAGTTTTCAATGGAATTAAGTAGATTTTCCACACTTTTTTCGCCATAACCTTCGAGAAGTTTTAAATCATCTTTATATTTTTCTAAATGATAAAAATCATCAATATTTAAAACATATTTCATATTGTATAAATCTTCAATAATTCTATCACCAAGGCCATCTATATTCATTGCATTTTTCGAAGCAAAATGTATAAGAAGTTCAATATTTCTCTTAGGGCAATCATCATTTACACAAAAATAGTCTACAGTACCCTCTTTTTTTACTAAAGCACTTTTACATATCGGACAAGTTTTAATCATTACAAAGTCTTTTTCCTTACCTGTTCTTCTTTCTGGAAGAGCACGAATTACCTCGGGAATAACATCTCCAGCTTTATGAATTGCCACAATATCACCAATTTTAAGTCCAAGTGATAAAACATTATCTTCATTATGTAAAGTTGCTCTTGATATAGTTGAACCCATTACTATAACAGGATCTAAAACAGCATTCGGAGTTATTTGACCTGTTCTTCCAACAGTAAAAATAATATCTTTTAATTTTGTATAAACTTCATCATTAGGAAATTTATAAGCTATTGCCCATCTTGGATATTTTGCTGTATATCCTAAGTTTTTTTGAGCATCAAGTTCATTAACTTTTATAACAACACCATCAATATCATATGATAGACTTTCTCTTTCTTTAGCAAGTTTATCAATATATTCTTTTATTTCATCAATAGTAAAAACAAGTTTATTCCACTTAGTATTAACCTTAAATCCAAGTTTAGTCATAAACTCTAAAGCTTCATAATGAGTCTTTAGATTATAATCTTCGGGATTTGGTAAATGATAAATAAATACATCAAGATTTCTTTTGGCCGCTACTGAAGAATCAAGCTGTCTAATAGAGCCTGCTGCTGCATTACGACAATTTTGCAAAAGCGGTTTTCCTTCTTTTTCTCTTTCTTCATTTAAAGATTTTAAAGTATCTTTATGCATAAATATTTCTCCGCGTACTTCAATATCTATTTTTTCTGATAAAACTAAAGGAACATTTTTTATTGTTTTAACATTATGAGTTATATTTTCTCCAGTAGTTCCATCGCCTCTGGTGGCCGCTCTTACAAGTACACCTTTCTTATAAACAAGTGATACAGAAAGACCATCAATTTTTTGCTCACATACAAAATGAGGTGATATACCAGCATCTTTTATTTTATTATAAAAACTTTCTATTTCCTCGATATTAAATACATCAGGTAGTGATAACATTGGTATTTCATGACGAACTTTTTCAAACTTTGAAATAACTTGTCCACCTACCCTTTGAGTTACTGAATCAGATCTTTTATATTCAGGATATTTTTCCTCAAGAGTTTCAAGTTCCTTTAGATACTTATCATATTCTTGGTCAGTAATACTAGGACTGTCTAATGTATAATATTCATATGCTGCTTTATTTAAAATATCAGTTAATTCATCTATTCTTTCTTTCATAATCATTCCATAAATTTTCAGGATATATACCATTATTTATATATTCTCTTATTTTTTCTTGTACCATAGGAAGATCTTCTTTATAAGTCATTCCTATCCAAGTTGATGGTGTACTTAAAACATTTACTTTACCCATTTTTACGTATTCATCCACTACATCAGGAAGTAAAAACTCTCCAGTAGATAAATCAGCATTTTTTAAAAAGTCTATAAGCATTGTTTCTATTTTTTCAAAAATATCTGTATTAAAACCATACATTAACATTGAACAAGGATTATCTTTACTAACCTCAAAAGAGGGGTTTCCATTAAGTGGTGTGCAAAATACTTTATCACCATCAATCTTAACTTTACTTTCAATAATAGTTTCTATTTTATTATTATTTGATAAAACTACTCCTCTTTTAACTTCTCCCTCATCTGAAAGTGTTGCACCAATTGGATAACCTACAACGCATATTCCTTCATTATTATCAAGGTAATTACTTAATATTTCAAAACTTTCATTACCATAAAAATCATCGGCTGAAATAAGTCCAAAAGGTCCTTTTACTTTATCTTTTGCACAATATAATGCATGTGCTGTTCCAAGTGGTTTTACTCTATCAATTTTAATGTTTAATGGTATATTTTCCATTTCTTGATAAGCATATTCAACCTCTATTCCATTAATTCTTTGTGAAATAGTTTCTTCAAATGCCTCTTTGTTTTCTTTTTTTATTACAAAAACTACCTTTGTAAAACCTGCTCTTTTAGCATCATATACTGAATAATCTATTAAAAATTCATTTGATGGACCTACTGGTTCAAGCTGTTTAAGCCCTCCAAATCTTGATCCCATACCTGCCGCTAAGACTACTAAAGTTTTTTCCATATTATTTCACCTTCCTAATTCCTTTATAATTTTTTAAAAACTTTTTAACACCAAATCTTTGATGAAATGCAATTGTTATAAATTTATCATCAACACTTACTACTACACCTTTACCAAATGTTAAGTGAGTAACAATATCTCCATTTTTAAATTCTTCACCTGAAGTGTTATCATCTGAATATAATAATTTTGTTTTAAGTGAGTGCATTTCATTTTTAGTTTCCTCTTTATCTAGTAAATTATCACTAATTTCACTAATAAATCTACTCGGAGGATTCATCTGCATATTACCATAAAGCATTCTTCTTCCTGCATTAAGTAAATAAAGTTTTTCTTTTGCACGAGTTATAGCAACATACATAAGTCTTCTTTCTTCCTCGAGTTCTTCATCATCATATAATGCTTTTGAAATTGGCATAATGTTTTCCTCAAGGCCGATTATGAAGACGACTTTAAATTCAAGACCTTTTGCTGAATGTACTGTCATAAGAGTTACAGCATCAGAATCTAAAGAATACTCAGCGGCATCTGATACAAGAGAAACCTCCATTAAGAAATCAGATAAGTTAACATTACCAGTTTCTTTTTCATAAGTTTCAGAAACACTTCGAAATTCCATTAAGTTTTCAAGCCTGATATCACTTTCAAGACTTTTATCATTTTCATATGTTTCTTTCATTTTAGATAACTCTAAAGTTTTATCAATAAGACCAGTTATCGAAGTATCTTTACTTATTTCAATTAAATTTAAAATTAAATTTTTAAATTCTAGTTCTTTACCACTATCAATTGCTTCGAACATTGATATATTTAAACTTCTTGCTTTTTCTCTCAAGTTTTCAATAGTTTTATCACCTATTTTTCTTTTAGGTTCATTAATAACTCTTTCAAGTGATACATCATCACTAGGATTAGCAATAAGTTTTAAATATGCAAGTAAATCTTTAATTTCTTTTCTTTTATAAAAATAAAATGAGCCAAACACTTTATAAGGTATATTAGCTTTAACTAAAGCATCTTCGATTGAACGTGATTGAGCATTAGTTCTATAGAAAATAGCCATATCTTTACGATTATAACCTTCTTCATATAGTTTTTGAATTTCATCCACTACTCTTTTATTTTCCATAGAATCATTAAATGTTCTAATATATTTTATTTTTACTCCTTGACCTAAATCTGAAAATAAATCTAAATCTTTTCTTTGTTTATTATGTGATATTACTTCATTAGCCGCATCAAGTATTGTTTGAGTGCTACGATAATTCTGTGGAAGCTTTATTACTGTGCAACCTTTAAAATCTTTTTCAAAATTTAAAATATTTTGGTAATTTGCTCCCCTGAAAGCATAAATAGATTGAGATGGATCTCCGACTACAAAAAGATTTAAATATTTTTTAGAAAGTAGTTTTACAAGTTTATATTGTACTTCATTTGTATCTTGATATTCATCTATTAAAATATATTTAAATTTATCTTGATATTTTTCTAAAACTTCTTTATTACTATTAAATAATTCTACTGGTTTTTTTAATAAATCATCAAAATCTAAAGTATTATTTCTTTTTAATATTTTTTCATATTCATAATATATTTTTACCGCTATTTTCTCATTTTCTGAAATTAAAAAGTTAGCTATTTCACTATCTGAAAGCATATTATTTTTAATAAAGGAAATCTTACTTTTTATAAAAGCAGGACTTATCATTTTATCAGTAATATTAATGTCTTTCATTATCTTTTTTATAATACTAGTTTGATCTTCAGTATCTATTAAAGTAAATGCTGATGTTAAATTAAACAAAGCACTATTTTCTCTAATTATTTTTAAACCAAATGAATGAAATGTTCCAATAAAGGCATCATGTGCATTTATAATGTTATTTACTCTTTCTCTCATTTCTCCAGCTGCTTTATTTGTAAATGTGATAGCAAGTATATTGTAAGGTTTTACTCCATTTTCTATCAAATTAGCAATCCTTGTTGTTAATACTTTTGTTTTACCAGAACCCGCTCCAGCGATAACTAAACACGGACCATCCTTGAATGTTGCCGCTTTTTTTTGTTCATTATTTAATTTTTCTATATAGTCCATATTTCACTCTCCGTAAAATAATTATATCAAATTTAATTAAACTATAAAAGGTTATAGACACTTTTATTTATTTTTTGTATAATTTAAATGGTGATAAAATTGAAAAAGAAAATATTATTATTAGGATTATTAGTTTTTATGATATGTGGTTGTTCAAGAAATAATGAAAAGCCTAAAGAAAATCCAATTGTAACAATGAGTATTAAAGACTTTGGTGATATTAAAATTGAACTTTATCCTGATGTTGCTGAAAATACAGTGGCAAATTTTGTAAATTTAGTCGAAGATAAATTTTATGACAATAATACTATTCATAGAGTTCAAAAAGGTTTTGTAATTCAAGGTGGAGATCCTACAGGTACAGGAACTGGTGGACCTGGCTATTCTATTAAGGGTGAGTTTACTCAAAATGGATATCGTAATAATTTATCACATACTAAAGGTGTTATTTCAATGGCAAGAAGTTCTGACCCAGATTCTGCAGGAAGTCAATTTTTCATAGTTTTATCTGATGAAGCAGCACCATCACTTGATGGAATGTATGCTGGATTTGGTAAAGTAATCGAAGGCATGGATATTATTGAAAAAATAGAAAATACTGAATTTGAAATTGATAATGAAGTTTATGGAACACTTAAAAAGCCTCTTACAATTGAAAAGGCTACAGTAGACACTAAAGGCTATACTTATAAAGTAACTAAAAAATAGTTGCTTTTTTATTTTGAGTAATACTATGAATATCACTTATACTAATATGAGCATTTTTATCTATTCTTTTTATATTTGTTAAAACCTTTTTAATATCTTTTTTGCTGACCTCTATAATAAACATTTTATCTTTATTTTTTAAATTAATCTCAGTTATAAAGTCAGTTCTTTCCTTTAAGAAATTTGCAAGAATTTCTCCTTCTTTAGTAACAATCATAATATTTACTTTTTCTTTAATTAAATAATTTATTATAGTGCCACCGATTAAATTGCCTGTGCTATAACCAAGAGCATAACTTATAGGAATCCATATTGAATCAATATTTACATTAATTGCTTTTCTAGCTACAATAAACCAAATAAGTATTTCAAAAAAAGAAATAATCGTAGAAAATATAGTTTTACCTTTTAAAGTAAAGAAAGTTCTTATTGTATTAAGGGAAACATCAAATATACGAGCAAAAAATATTTCTATACAAATATTAATCATTTTATAAGTCTTCTTACTTTAGAAAGAGCACACTTTTCAATTCTTGATACTTGAGCTTGTGATATATTTAAAGTTCCTGCGATTTCAGTTTGAGTTTTACCAATAACATATCTTTCTAATAAAATATTTTTTTCTCTGTCATTAATTTTGTTTAAGGCTTTATAAAGTCCTATCATTGTATCATTATCAATACTTCCTTTTTTATTATCCGCAAGACGCTCCTCAAGATAAATAGCATTATCACCATCATTATAAACTGGTTCAAATATACTAACCGGATCTTTTAAAGAATCTAAAGCAAATCCTACATCATATTCACTCATTGAAAGACTACTTGCAATCTCATAACACTTTGGTTCCCTACCATTTTTATTAATAAAATCTTCCTTAAATCTTAATATTTTATAAGCATCATCTTTAATACTTCTTGCAATACGCATTTGAGTATTATCTCTTAAGTATTTTTTAATTTCACCAATAATAAGGGGAACAGCATAAGTAGATAGTTTCAAATTATACGATAAATCAAAATTATCTACTGCCTTTATTAAACCAATTACCCCTACTTGAAATAAATCATCTTGGTTAATACCTGTTTTACTAAAATTTTTAAGTACGGATAAAACTAGTTTTAAGTTTCCATTTACAATATCCTCTTTTGCATTTAAATCTCCTGCTTGATATAATTTAAATAATTTAATATTTTCTTCATGGGTTAAACATTTAAGATTACTTGTATTTATCCCTGTAATATCTACTTTATAATTACTCATATCTTTTTCCTTTCAAAGATATTTTGGTAAAAAACAAAGATTTTTATTCACAAATAAAAAATGTGAAACTTTTTTATTGTTTTTCTTATTAAAAGTTTCACACTATTTAAATTTTACGATAGCATTTATTCATTAGAAAGTTCATAATTTCATCATCAATGTCACTTTCATAATACTTTATAAGTAGATTTTTATATTTTGAAACTAAATTATCTGGTATAACTATTAAACCTTTTCCTTTGCTAATTAAATAATGATTAGCAAATATTACTGAAGTTCTTTTATTTCCATCAATAAACATTTGAGATTTAACTACATATAATAATAATTTAATACTTTTTTGAACATCATCAATATCTAAACTAAGAATATTATTTAAATTATCTTTTATATCAGCCTCAATTGGAAGTTCAGGTGTCCAAGAAGTACCACCAATTTTAACTGGAGTTGTTCTAAGACTTCCCGCTAAATAATAAAATCCTTCCTCAACAAATTTGTTTATAGAACATAAAATATTATAATCAGTTTTACTTAAAATAACATTTTTATTTAATATAAATTCCCAAGCATGTTTTAAATTAACAACTTTTAATATATCCTCCGAAGACATATCATTTACTTTTCCACCTTCAATAATACTTTCAGTGTCAGAAAGTGTTGTAGCAATTCCCTCAAGTATTGCTTGATTATAAATAGTATCTACTAAATGTTTTCTTGCAAAATCAATATTTTTAGCAACATCTAAAGGTAAATCTTCATCAAAATAATTTAGTTTATTTAATTCTTTTTCTATATTACGAATAGATTTTTTTAATGTTTTAGCTTTAATATTATTATTTAATACTAAATTATATAATTCCTCTGTGTATTCACCCACATATTTTGTGGATTGTAAGCCATCCTCTTTTGTATGCAAATAGATATATTTTTTGCTATCTTTTTCTCTAATTTCAATTGCTCCATATACAAGTTCATTAAGTAAAGTTACATATTGTCTTTTTTGATTCAATAAATTTAATATTTTTATTTGATTTTCCATATCAACACCACCGCTATCATTATACAACAAAAAATAAAAAATGTGAAACTTTTTTAACATTTTTCTTATTAAAAGTTTCACACTAATTATCTTCGATATAAATTATATCTATATTCTCTTTCAGCCTCATGTTTTAAATAATTTGCATCTTCACAAATATCTTTCATAATTTTTTCTTTACTACAAATTCTATCTTCATTACCTTTAAATTCTGCATAGATGTATATTCTTTTACAAGGAACCTCTAAACTATTTAAGGCCTCTTTTATAAAATTTAACATTTCTTTAGAATCTTCTTTTCTAACATTAAAATCAAATCCTAGATATTCAGGTCCACCACATCTTACATCAACTGGATCATTTATAGTGCAATCAACACCAATTCTTACAATATCAATCATATTTACCTCCATATGAAAAATATTTTACTAAAATTTAAATTTCATGTCAATATTCACTTTTCTTTCAAAAACTTTAAAGCGATACTTCACAATATTTTAAAAGAGATATCATTACTCTATTTAATATATTTTTTACTTTCACAAATTTTGCTTATAAATTGTCTTCTTCAATAAATTCAAATGTTTCATTAATTAAAGATAATTTTTCTTTTAAAAACTCTGGCTTAATTGGACTATTATTTAAATCTTTTATATCAATCCATTTATAAATTATATTTTTTTCTTTTTCTATTCCATCAAATTCATTTTTTTTCTAAAAGTTTTGAATTATTAGGAACAGCCACTAAATAGCCTAAAATATATTGATGCTGTTTTTTACCATCAAAACTAAAGAAATATTCTGAAAACCAAAGTGGTCTTATTACTTTAGAATTTTTTTCACCTGTTTCTTCATAAATTTCTCTAGTAACAACATCTTTACCTCTTTCAAGTGTAGCAATAGCTCCTCCAGGTAAAGCCCAAAACTCATCATTTTTTCGTTTTTGAAAAAGTATTTTTCCTTTCTTTTGAATTACCGCAACAGCTCTTGCGCTAAACTTTACATCACCAATCATTAATCTGATATCTTCCATTTTACCTCCTTTTTAATGGTTCATTCCTATTAGATGATTAAAATCTAATTATAGTATATCAAAAAAACTTAGACATTTCTATCTAAGCTTATAAATTATTTTTGGCTTTTGATTGTGACTTATACAGCAGCAAATCCAGGAAGCAAACCATATTTTAATGAATTGCTTACTATGACTCATTAAACATATTTATAGTTTTCAATATTCTATTTAAATATTCTAAATCATTTAGTTTATGAATACCAAAGCATTTCTTCCCTAAATATTTAAAACTTGTTCCACTAGAATATAATAATTTTCTATCAATTATTACAAATCTATCATGAAATGAATTATTATTTATAAAAGTTACATTGTTATATTGATGTTCATACTTACTTTTTAATACATTATTTATGTTATTTGATACTATTATTATTTTTTTATTAATACTTTTCAGTATATCCAATAATTCTTTTCCTGCATAATTATCAATTATAACTATTTCCTTATTGGATTTACCCAAAATATCCATAAGAAGTGAGTATGCATCATACAACTCATTTTCAAAGAAAATTTTATTCATCTCTTTTTCTTTAAATTTATCTAATGTACTTTCTAAAACTAATAATCTTTTTTCATGATTAAGAAGTATTTCATTATTATTAGCAAAATATTTTCTCATTTTTACAAAAGCATCTATAATTTCTATATTTACTTTAACTGCTATATCACTTTTTAATAATCCAGATAGCATCATGATACCTTGTTCAGTTAAAACATATGGCAAATACTTATAATGTTGTCCACTTAAATTATTATTTTTGTTTAAGGTCGCAAATTGCGTTCTTAAAGACAGGTTGCTAATTTCTTCATTTGTTAGTTGAAAGCAAAAAGAACTAGGAAATCTATTAATATTTCTCTTAATTACCTCATTTATTCTTCTAGTTTCCACATGATAGAGTTTTGCAACATCAGATGATAACATAACTTGTACTCCTCTAACTTCGTAAATCATATCTTCAATTATTATTTTTTCTATATACGTAGTATTTATAATAATTAAAAAAACTTAGACATTTCTATCTAAGCTTATAAATTATTTTTCACTTTTTATTGCAGCTTGTGCAGCAGCAAGTCTAGCAATAGGAACTCTATAAGGTGAACATGATACATAATCAAGTCCTACATTATGACAGAATTCAACACTTGATGGATCTCCACCATGTTCTCCACAGATACCTAAATGGATATTTGGATTAGTTTCTCTTCCTAAAGTAGATGCCATCTTAACAAGTTTACCTACACCTTTTTGATCAAGTTTTGCAAATGGATCATTTTCATATATTTTCTTATCATAGTAAGCTCCTAAGAATTTACCAGCATCATCTCTTGAGAAACCAAATGTCATTTGTGTTAAGTCATTTGTTCCAAATGAGAAGAAATCTGCTTCTTTAGCTATTTCATCTGCAGTAAGTGCTGCTCTTGGAATTTCAATCATTGTTCCAACATGATAAGTCATATCAATATTTTCATTTTTAATTATTTCATCTGCTGTTTCACAAACTATATTTTTTACATATTTTAACTCTTTTACTTCACCAACAAGTGGGATCATAATTTCTGGAGTTATTTTAGTATTTAGTCTTCTTGATACAGCGATTGCAGCTTTAATAACTGCTCTTGTTTGCATCTTAGCAATTTCAGGGAATGTAACAGCAAGTCTACAACCTCTGTGGCCCATCATTGGGTTAAATTCGTGAAGTGATGCAATAATATTTTTTATTTGTTCAACTGTTTTACCTTGAGAATCTGCAAGAAGTTTAATATCAGCTTCTTCAGTTGGTACGAATTCATGAAGTGGTGGATCCAAATATCTAATTGTAACACCATAACCTTCCATTGCTTCATATAATGCTTCAAAGTCTTTTTGTTGCATTGGTTCGATTTTAGCAAGGGCGTTTTCTCTTTCTTCAACTGTATCAGAACAAATCATTTCCCTAATTGCGGCAATTCTATCTTTTTCAAAGAACATATGCTCAGTTCTACAAAGACCAATACCTTCAGCACCTAACTCTCTTGCTTTTGTAGCATCTTTTGGTGTATCAGCATTTGTTCTTACAGCTAGTCTTCTGTACTTATCAGCCCAAGCCATAATTCTTTCAAATTCACCAGTAATTGCAGCATCAGTTTTTGGAATTAATCCTTTATAAATTCTACCAGTTGAACCATCTATAGAAATTTCACTTCCTTCAGTAAATGTTTCTGTGCCTAAAGTAAAGCGTTTATTTTCTTCATCCATTACTATTTCTTGGCAACCAGATACGCAACAAGTTCCCATACCACGAGCAACAACAGCAGCGTGAGAAGTCATTCCACCACGAACAGTAAGTATACCTTCACTAGCTTTCATTCCTTCGATATCTTCTGGGGAAGTTTCAAGTCTAACAAGAACAACTTTTTCACCATTTTCATGAGCTTTTTTAGCATCTTCAGCAGTAAATACTACTTTACCTGCAGCAGCCCCTGGAGAAGCAGCAAGTCCTTTACCAATTTCATAAGCTTCTTTTAAAGCAGTTACATCAAATGTTGGATGTAAAAGTGTATCTAAGTTTCTAGGATCAATCATAAGTACAGCTTCTTTATCAGTAATTTTTCCTTCATCAACTAAGTCACATGCAATTTTTAAAGCTGCTTTTGCAGTTCTTTTACCATTTCTTGTCTGAAGCATATAAAGTTTTTCATTTTCAATTGTAAATTCCATATCTTGCATATCATGATAATGATTCTCTAAAGTAGCACAAATATTTGTAAATTCTTCATAAACTTTTGGCATAACTTCTTTTAAATGAGAAATAGGTTGTGGAGTTCTAACACCTGCAACTACATCTTCACCTTGAGCATTCATTAAGAATTCACCCATTAAATGTTTTTCTCCGGTCGCAGGATCTCTTGTAAATGCAACACCTGTTCCTGAAGTTTCTCCCATATTACCAAATGCCATCATTTGAACGTTTACTGCAGTTCCCCAAGAATAAGGAATATCATTATCTCTACGATAAACATTTGCTCTTGGATTATCCCATGATCTAAATACTGCTTTAATAGCTCCCATTAATTGATCAACTGGATTATTTGGAAAATCTTCACCAACTTTAGATTTATATTCTTCTTTAAACTCTCTAGCAAGTTCTTTTAAATCTTCAGCAGTAAGTTCAACATCTAAAGTTACGCCTTTTTCAGCTTTCATTTTATCAATTAAAGTTTCAAAGTACTTTTTACCAACTTCCATTACTACATCAGAATACATTTGAATGAATCTTCTATAGCAATCCCAAGCCCATCTTGGATTTCCACTTTTTTGTGATAAAACCTCAACAACTTCCTCATTTAAACCTAAATTTAAAATTGTATCCATCATACCTGGCATTGATGCTCTTGCACCACTTCTTACTGAAACTAAAAGTGGATTTTCAGTATCACCAAACTTTTTACCAGTTATTTCTTCCATTTTTTTGATATTTTCAAAAATTTCATTTTCAATATCTTCACTTATTTTTTTACCATCTTCATAATATCTTGTACAAGCCTCTGTTGTGATAGTAAATCCTTGAGGTACAGGTAAACCTAATTTTGTCATTTCTGCAAGATTTGCACCTTTACCACCAAGTAAATTTCTCATATCTTTATTTCCTTCAGAAAATAAATATACATATTTCATATAATTCCCACCTTTCACAAACCTTATTATATCAATTTTTGGTATAAATATATATAAATATTTAAAAAAGTGTAAAGTCACTTTACACTTTTTTTGACATTTTTGGTTCTAATTTTGTCTTGTTTTGTCGAATCGCTTGCAATTAAATAAAAAATAATATTTAATAACTTATCGAGACGAAAGATTATTATTTACAATAACATACTCCTTACACATGTTAGTTTTAAAACCTAATCCTTTCTTAATACTTTCGTCTCATTTTTTTAATGATAAACTCTTATTTTTATTATACAAAAGTGATACCCTATCATTATTTGTAAGAATATAATTTGGTCCCACTAAATTATTATTTACATACGCCCCTAAAACAACATTAACAAAATCTCTTTTAGTTTTATAAGCAAAATCAATTATTGTTGAACCTTTAGCAAGTTCTATAGCATTACCATTTTCATCAAAAACATAAATGATATTACTAAATAATTCTTTTTGAATATGTTCAATAAAATCTTTATTATCTGGATATTCATCATTTAAATCACAAATTGTATTAAAAAATTGATAATGAGTTTTTAAGTCTGTAAGCATATTATCTTTTACATTTCTATCATCTTTATCCCAATAACCAGTAAGTCCATAAGAATTTGCTTTATCCATTTCAAATGTTCTTATTTGACATTGAATTAATCTATTAAATGGTCCAAAAATACTTGTATGAAGACTTTGATACATATTTGTTTTAGGACTAGAAATATAATCTTTGAACTTATAATTAAGTGGATGATATTTACTATGAATAAGTCCTAAAGATTTATAACAATCCATAACCTGACTTACCACTACTTTAAGGGCCACTAAATCGTGCATTTCATCAAGAGTAAAACCTTTTTTCATTTTTCGATAAATACCATATATATTTTTAGTTCTAACTTTCATATCATTAGGAATATTATTATCTAAAAGAAAATTATGAATTACTTTCTCAAGTTCAAATATATTATCAGACTCATATTTTTCAAAATTATATTTTTGCTCTAATATATTATGATACTTTTCAGGTTCTAAATATTTAAATGATAAATCCTCAAGTTCAGTTTTTATATGATATGCTCCAATATAGCTTGCAAGAGGAACATAGATATTCATAGTCTCTTTTGCTTTTTCTATTTGTTTTTCTGAAGTTTTGAAATCTAGTGTACGCATATTATGAAGGCGATCAGCAAGTTTAATAATTAGTATTCTTGGATCATTAATTATGCTAGTAATAATTTTACGCATATTTGCAAGATTTTCTTCCTCCTTTGTTTGAAAATTTATTTTTGTAAATTTAGTTACTCCTTCGACTAAGGTACAAACATTTTCACCAAATAAAGTTATTATTTCCTCTTTTGAGGCATTTGTATCCTCTAAAGTATCATGTAAAAGTCCAGCACACACTGTATCACTATCTGCATGCATCTCCGCTAAAATATAAGCAACTATTAAAGGATGGACAATATAATCTTCGCCACTTTGTCTTTTTTGACCTTTATGTTTTTCATATGCAAAAGCATAGGCCTGTTTAACCCTTCCTATATCATTTAAATTATAACTACCAAATAGTTTAATAAGTAAATCCAAATTAACTCTATTCATACATACCCCACAAAAAAACTTAAGACTATCATAACAAAAAATATACTATTTTGTAAATAAAAAGAAGTTATTTTTCTTTTTTAACTTCTTCTTTTTTAGGTTCAGCAATTTTGAAGCCATAATGTTTTCTAACTTTATTTTCAATTTCTGTTTTAAGTTCAACATTATTTCTTAAAAATGCTTTAACATTTTCTTTTCCTTGACCTATTTTTTCTCCATTATATGAATACCAAGCTCCACTTTTATCAATGATATCAATATCACTTGCAAGATCAACGATTTCACCCTCTCTTGATATTCCTTCACCATACATTATGTCAACACTTGCAGTTCTAAATGGTGGAGATACTTTATTTTTAACTACCTTAATGTTTACTTTATTTCCTACAACTGTATCACCAGATTTAATTTGTTCTCCTTTTCTTATATCAAGTCTAACACTTGAATAAAATTTAAGAGCTCTTCCACCTGGTGTAGTTTCTGGATTACCAAACATTATACCAACTTTTTCTCTTAATTGATTGATAAAGATACAAGTAGTCTTACTCTTATTCATATTTCCCGATAATTTTCTAAGAGCTTGACTCATAAGTCTTGCCTGAAGGCCAACGTGTGAATCTCCCATTTCTCCATCAATTTCAGCTTGAGGTACCAAAGCTGCAACAGAGTCAATTACAATTAAATCAACAGCTTCACTTTTAACTAGTGCATCACATATTTCAAGTGCTTGCTCGCCAGTATCTGGTTGACTTAATAATAAATCATTAATATTTACACCTAAATTTCTGGCATACACAGGATCAAGAGCATGTTCAGCATCGATAAACGCTGCTCTTCCACCTTTCTTTTGGACTTCAGCAATTGCCTGAAGTGCTATAGTTGTTTTACCACTACTTTCAGGTCCAAATATTTCAATGATTCTTCCGACAGGAAATCCTCCTACTCCTAAAGCAATATCAAGAGCAAGTGACCCAGATGAAGTAGTATCAATTTCGATATGTTCCTCATTACCAAGTCTCATTATGGCACCTTTTCCAAATTGTTTTTCAATATCAACTAAAACCCCTTCTAAGATTTTATCCTTGTCTTTTTCATCTTTTGTTATTTTCATTTTTTACCTTTCTAAAACTCTGACATTTTCATTGTAACTTAATATCAAAAATATATCAAGTTATTTTGTCATTACAAATTAATTATATAATACCAATTTTTATTTGTCAAGTACAATTGTTCGTTTAACAAAAAATAAAAAAAAATAGTAAATTAATACTATTTATTTTGAAGCATATTTAATAAATCGATTTTAAACATTTCTTTTGATGCATTTTGTTTAGAAATCATAATACCTTTATAAGTTGTAAGTTCACTTCTATGACCTTCTAAAAGTATATCTTCTGGTGTTAAAGTTTCAAGCATTACAATACCTTCCTTTTTATGAACAGTATATAAAAGTTTAACTTCACCATGAATTTGAGTAAATATTTTATCACTAGGAAGCTTTAATTCATAACTTTCAGTACCATTTTTCTTATTTTCAGAAACCTTCTCACCTACTAAATTACCATTTCTTAAAGATGGGTAATATTCAAAAGTAAGTTTCTTAAAAGCTATCATATTATATTTCTTTAAAGCTCTTTCTAGTTTTCTAAACTCATTTTCATTAATATAATCTAAAACATATCCTTTCATTTTCCATTTCCCCCTTATTACGCTATTATTATAGCATAGTTATCAAATAATGTCAAGTTTACACCTCATTATTATTATTTACCCAATGGAACCTAATTATACAATGATTTTTATTTACTGTCAAATAAAAAGTGAAAATTATAATAGTTTCCACTTAATTTCTACGATTTACCGATATTAAAGGCATATCTATTGTTAATTGTTTTATTCTTTCAATAATTCTACGTGCTTTAACATTATCAACATTATCTTTAGAACAAGATAGATGTTTTTCAAGTTCATTTATATCTAAATTGCTTGTAAAAAATGTAGTTTTATGTTTATTCATTCTTTCTTGTAAAATAGTACCAAGAATTTCATCTCTTCCCCAATTAGTTACATTTTCAGCACCAATATCATCAAGTACAAGAATTTCTACATTTGAATAGTAACTTACCTTACTTTCTACTAAAGATAAATCCTCTTTTAAAGTTCGAAGTAATTCAGGATAATACACTATTTCATATGAAATATGTTTTTTTATTTCAAGTTCATTTAAAAGGCAAGCAAGTAAAAATGTTTTGCCACTTCCAAAACTTCCATGTAAATATAAACCTTTTGGACTAGACTTAATATTATATTCATCATAAAATTTTTTTAAAAATTTAATTAATTCTATCCTATTTTTATCAGATACATCAATATCTTTCATTCTAGCATTTTTAAGTTCATTATTTTCATCTTTTTCAGTTAAAATATTTTCATATTCTTTTAACTTTTTACATTTTGCATAACCAAAACATAAAAAACTTTCTTTATTTGCTGGATAATATACATAACCTTTAATTTTATTTTTACATTCACTTAAACCAGGACATTTCTTACAATTATGTAGTTCATTTAAAGTATCCTCTAAAGAAGATAAATTATTTTTTATTTCGGTTTCACTTATCTTAAATTTATTTATAAGTGTTATAAAATCAGGGTTATTTTTAAGTTCATTATATTTATCATTTAAAATATTTTCATTATAATTGCTTTTTATTTTTTCCATTACTTAAACTCCTTTAATAAATCAGTTAATTCCTTTTGTTCTTCTTCAGTTGCATCATTTTTTTCAATTTTTGTATTAAACCAAGCTGGTTCACTAATTTTCTTATTTGAAACAGTTATCTTCTTATTTAATTTTTTATGTTCTTTTTCCGCAAACTTCATAGCTTCTTCTGCAGTTTTTAAATCAGCCCTTTTCCATTGACCAGCAATAGTTTCTACATAAGCAGTTGTAAGGCGATTATTATTTTTACGAAGGCAATAATCGAGTAATACATTTACAACAGCTGGAGTAAGTTCTAAATCAACCAAAAGATTTTCTACAAGTTTTAAATCTTTAGCCGTAGGACTTGCACCTTTATTTTTATATTTTAAAAAGTCATAAGGACTAATGCTTTCAAACATTTGAACAATTTGAGCATGAAGTGAGTTATCTCCACTTGCCTTTTTTAAATATTCTGGTTGAGTTCTATAAACAAGTGTTGGCATACTATTTGAGGATAAATTATATTTCTTTCGAGCATTAATTCTAAGTTCATTTTTATCAATCATTCCAAATTCATTTAAACTATTACGCAATAGTTCAATCATTTGTAAGGTATTAAAGTTATATATAAATGACAAATTATCAATTAACTCTCTAGCCTTTTTATTAAGTGCTTTTTCGGATAAAACACTTTTTGGTATCGATGAAGTAATTAAATCATAATCAATCTTACTATTTAAACTAACAGCATTTGAACATCTTTCTTTAGCACCATCTTTCGGAGCATATGAAGAAGATATAAATACTTCATCCATTTTTTTAGTAATTTCTTCATAGCCTGAATAATCACTTCTTTTCTTTTGAAAAAACTTAAATAATTTATCATATTCATCAGGTCCAATATTACTATAAAGTACCATATTAAGTATTGGATGATTAAAAAACTCTGATGGTAAAAGTGGACTATAAAGTTCATAAATATAAGATTTTACATCACCAGGTTTTACATATGTTTTTAAAAGTCCTACAGCCTCAAGAGAGTAAAATGCACTTTGAACATTTTCTTTTGTATCATTTAAAAGTGAAATTAAATGTTGATGAATTTCTTCTTCACTCTCTTCCTCTTTTAAAGATAAATCTTGCCACAAAATAAGATATAAAGAAACCGCTAAACTTCCTATTATAGGCATATAAAAAGATATTAAGTTTTTCTTGTCAACATCACTTAAAATAGTCTTATTTATAACTTTATACTTATCTGCAGGTAAAAACATATTTTCCTCCTACAAATATTATAAGATATAAAAATTAAAATCACAATAAAAAAAGATAACCAATTTGATTATCTTCCTAGAGTTTCTTCTTGTTCTTCTTTAAGAGCTTTGCCCATAATTTGAATTTTAATATTTCCATTTGGAGTTTGGCAATCAACTACAGAACCTAATTCTTTTCCATAAATAGCCATACCAATTGGAGATGAAGTTGTAACAACATTTGGTTGATATTCTTCAATATGGTTTACAACTTTTACTGTATTTGATAAAACAGTACCATCAGCAAATGTAATTAATAAATCAATTGTATCTCCATCGTTTACTAAATTTTCATTAGCAAGTGTTGGATCAACAATTTCAGCAGTAGCTAGTTCTTGATTAATTTGCATTATTTCTTTGTTTGTAGTATCTTCCATTTGAGAAAATAAAGCAAAGTATGGTTCATTAGAATCATATCCAGCACTACCTTGGAAATCATTTCTTTCATTTCTGATTTTCTCTAATCTACTCTTTAAAAAATCTATTCTTTCGTTCTTTTTTTGAGCTTCCTCAACTGTTAATCTCATTTCTACCTTCCTTTCACTATTATAAATATAGCATAAATTTTAAGAGTTTTCAACAACAAGTTTTCTACTTAATATAATATTTGAATCAATATATATAGAGTTTGTCTTTCCATTCCATTCAACACTATGACCTAATAGCTCTAATACTTCTCTAAGAGGTACAAATATTTCTCCGTTATTTTCAAATGAATTGACACTCAAATTATAATGATTATCTTGCACTTGAATTACGTTAGTACAAGGATAAAAAGTTAAATATTCATTATTATTTTTTAAAACTACTTTGCCTTCTTCAAAAGACATCTCAAATTCTAGCATTCTTGCAATATCAGTTAATGAATAATAATTAGTTCCACCAATCTTAATCGAAGATCTATATGGAAAATATTTTCTATTCTTTACTATTAAATTACATTCATTTTTTTCTAAATTTTGTTGTTCATTTAAAGTTTCACTAGCAACACCATTAATTAAATCAATCATTTTATTACTATAAGTTTCAATAAATTTATCATGGTCATTTGAAGGCCAAGGAAACTCTAAAAGCATACCTTCAGCACCAATTGTTGTAGTCCATGAAGAATAATATCCACTTCCATATCCTCCGCAGTAAGGCAAATAAAAGTTTTGACTAAATTTTTGATAAAGATTATAACTTCCATAATAACCATTTAACCATCCATGACAATCTATCACAATATCAGGTTCTATTTTAATTGTAACATCTCTTAAAGCCTGCGATTCAACAGCACTAAAAGGTTCTTGCGTATAATATCTTGCACTACCATTTTTTTGATGATAATAATCAAAATCTCTATTTAAGTCTACACCAGTACTTGTACATCTTCCATAACCATTATGTGTATAGCCTTCATAAGTACCATCAGGATTAGAGCATTTAATTATATAAAGTTCATAAGAGCCAAGTTTATCATAATTTTCTTCATAATAAGATATTATGTTTTCAGCTATTTTTACTAGTAATTGTCCATCATAATCAAAAGCATCCTCGAACCCATGAATTGCAAAATTCAAAAGAAGCTTTTTGCTATTTAAATTTTGTTTTTCATTTTCAATGTGATAGTAATTTAATTCTCTACCAAGCTGGCTTTCCCCATATTTTTCTTCTTCATAAATGTATGGCACATCAAGCGTTTTTGCCTTTGCGTTAATAGTAAATGCAGTAAGAAGTGTATTAAAAGCAAGAGCACTAGCTACCAATTTTTCTTTTTTCATTGTACTCTCCTTACAATAAAAATATCAAAAATTTTTTAATTTGTAAAGAAAAAATTAACAATTTGTCTGCTTTACAAAATATGTAAAGTCTATAGAATTATTTGTAAGTTCACTTTGATCTAAATTATTTATATAAAAATTAGTTATTATATTATATTCTTCATGCGTATTAGGTTTAACTTTAAAAGTATAAAGAATTATTTCATCATCCTTTTCAAAAGAAGGAATTTCTTTTTCCTCGCTTAAACCTTCGATTAAAAAAGTAAGTTCTTTATTATTTTCATCAACACCTTCAGTTTTATCATAATTTCCATCTGCTTTTAAAATATAATTTAAACATACATCACTATTACTATTTGTTTCATAAGTTATATAAGCTTTTGATTTTAAAGTAGTCTTTTTATCTAAAAAATCTATATTTGAATTTATATAATTATTATCATAATTAATATACAAAAAAGAATTAACTGGAGATTTAATATCATTAATTTCAATTTTCTTTTTATAACAAAAATATGCTCCAATAGAAAGAAATATAAATGTTAATAAAGTTAATATTATTTCTTTTTTCATTTTACACCTTGGCATTTTTTACAATAATATGTACTTCTTCCATCAATTTTTGTTTTTAATATTATTTCATTACATACTTTACAATGTTTACCATCATTTTTATGAACAAGTAAATAGTCTTGATAACTACCAGCATGATTTAAAGAAAATGTATAACTTTTAATAGTGGTTCCTTTATGTTTAATTGAATCATCTAGTATTTCTTTAGAATATCTTATAATATTTTCTAAATCATTTTTACTAATATCTTTACCTTTCATAAAGGGATTAATTCTTGCTTTAAAAAGAATTTCATCAGCATAAATATTACCAATACCTGATAATATACTTTGATCTAGTAAAATAGTTTTTATACATTTATTGGATTTATTTATTTTATGTAATATTTCATCATTATACTCTACATTATTTGCATCAGGTCCAATATTTTTAAAATAATCATCAAGATCATTCTTATTAATTAATTTCATTCTTCCAAACTTACGAGTATCATTATATCTTAATGTGAAATTCTCAAAATAAAATATAACGTGTTCGTGTTTAGATATTTCTTCGTTTATGGGTTTAATATTAAATTTTCCTTCCATACGAAGATGTGATATTAAATAGTATTTATCTAATGCGAATATTAAATATTTACCTTTTCTTTGAATATCAATAAAATAATTATTAATAAGTTTTTTCTTAAATTCATTTATATCATTTTCAATCATTTTAGGGTATAAAATATCTATATTAATTATTTTTTTATTCAAAATGTTTTCTTTTAAATAATTTCTAACTGTTTCTACCTCAGGAAGTTCCGGCATATTTTCTCCTTATTTTAAATCATACCAATTAGTTCCAACATCAGTACTTACCTTAAGTGGCACTGATAAACTAACTATATTTTCCATTGCATCTTTTACAATATTTTCAACTTTTTCAAGTTCTTCATTTTTAACATCAAATATAAGTTCATCATGAATTTGTAATACTAATTTACTTTGAATATTTTCTTTTGTAAATATTTCATCAATTTTAATCATTGCCATTTTAATAATATCCGCTGCACTACCTTGAATTGGTGTATTAATAGCCATTCTTTCACCTGATTTTCTAACCATAAAATTAGCATCATTTATTTCACTAATAACTCTTTTTCTTCCATAATTTGTATAAACATAACCATTTTGTTTAGCAAATTCTATCATTTTTTCCATATACTGTTTTACTTCAGGGTAAAGATGATAATACTTTTCAATAAACTCATCGGCTTCTTTTTTAGATATATGAAGATTTTCACCAAGACCAAAACCACTTATTCCATATACAATTCCAAATATTACTGCTTTTGCAGCACTTCTTTCTGCTTTGGTAACATCTTTTATATCTTTATTATGGATATCGGCAGCAACCTTTGCATGTATATCGCCACCCGCATTAAATGTATCAATCATCGGTTTAGAATTTATTGTTGAAGCAAGAATTCTTAACTCTATTTGCGAATAATCTAAACTTAGAAATACATCATTACTTGGTAAAAATGCTTTTCTAATTTGTTTTCCTTCCTCAGTTTTAACAGGAATATTTTGAAGATTTGGATGAATCGAAGAAAGTCTTCCTGTTCTTGCTACAGTTTGTTTAAATATTGTATGAATTTTACCATCCACTATATATTCTTTTAAGCCATCAATATATGTTGATTTTAGTTTAGATAGTCCACGATATTCTAAAATTAAATTAATAATTGGATGAACATTTGCTAGTTTTTCTAAAGATGCTTCATCTGTTTTATAGCTAGTTTTATTTTTTTTACCTTTACCTACTTGCATCTTTTCGAAAAGAATCTCTCCAAGTTGTTTTGGTGATGAAATATTAAACTCCTCACCTGCATATTCATATATCTTTGCAGTAATTTCCTCGAGCTTTTTAGAAATAATTTCTTTTTGATTATCTAAAACTTCACTTGATACTTTAATTCCCTCTTTTTCCATTTTAAGAAGTACTTTTGAAAGTGGAAGTTCTATATTTTCATAAATTTCCTCTTGTTTATTTTCTTTCAAAAGATTATAATTATTCTCATAATTTTCAAATAAGAATTTTACCTTTAATAGTTCATATTGAATATATTCATTTGTTCCATAAATTTTAAGTAAATTATTTATAGTTGGTATTTCAAAACCACATTTTATTGCGGTAAATGAAATATCATCCTTAATATTATCTCCATTTAAATATGAACAAAGTGAATAATCAAGATAAACATCAAAACTTTTATTTAATAAATACTGGCATTTTTTACTATCAAAACATACTACCTTTTTATTAGTTAAATCTAAATATTTAATATTTTCTTTAGAAAAAAAGTAGAAAAATTTACCATCGTATAATGAGATGCTTACTATATTTGCACATGTATAATCTTCATTATCACATTCAATATATAAAGAAACTATATCATTTGTTACAACATTAATATTTTCATTTACTGAAATAAAATTTATTTTTTCATTCTTTTTTTCTTTTGTAAGATTACTTAAAAGTGAAGTAAATTCTAGTTTAGAAAATACATCATATAATAGTTCATTATCAGGTCCATCATATTTCAAATCATTTAAAGATATTTTAAGAGGAACATCACAATATATAGTGGCTATTTTTTTTGACATAAAAGCATCCTCTTTAAAGGTAACAAGTTTATCATGAGTACTACCCTTTATTTCATCAATATGTTCATATAAATTTTCAATTGTTTGGTATTCCTTTAAAAGTTTAATAGCACCTTTTTCACCTATACCTTTAACACCTGGAATATTATCTGAACTATCTCCCATTAAAGCTTTTAAATCAATCATATTAATAGGATCTACTCCATATTCCTCTTTAAAAGTTTTTTCATTAAAGCGAATAAATTCTGTTTGTTTAAGAAGTTTAACATCTGTTTCAAAATTTATAAGTTGGAGTAAATCTTTATCTGATGAAATTATTGTAGCATCAAAATCAGCATCTTTAGTACACATTTTAACTAAAGTTCCAATAATATCATCAGCTTCATATGGTTCAAGTTCTAAATATTTAATACCCATTGCTGAAAGTATTTCTCTTGCATAAGGCATTTGCATTTTAAGTTCATCTGGAGTGTTTTGTCTACCCTCTTTATAAAAAGAAAATTCTTTTTTACGAAAGTTTTTACCAATATCAAAAGCCACGGCTACATATGATGGATTTTCATCCTTAATTATTTTATTAATCATATTTGTAAAGGAAAATAAGGCATTTGTAGGAAGTCCCGTACTTGTTTTCATATTTGCTCCACTATAAAAAGTTGCATAATAACTTCGAAACATTAAATTATTTCCATCAATTAAAATTATTTTTTTCATTTTTACCTCCTTAAACTTTTATCATTTGTAAATTCTTTTGCATTTACATATATTGGATCAATATTTGGATTATATCTATTTTCTAAAGTATAACCAAAATATTTTACATAATCTTTTGCTATAACAAGCATAAATGTTGTATCAATTATTTTATTTTCATTTTCAATCCATGTATGTCTTCCATCTGGAGAATTAACTGTTCCAATTAAAAATGTATTTGTACCTCCACATAAATAAGGATTATCAAGTGAATAACTAACTTGTTTAGCACATACTGTGCAATAGCCTAAATTAGCACCATCTCTAAATACTTCGCAAAATGAATTTACTCCTCTTGAACGTATATTTTGCATATCAAGTTTATCCCATAATTCTTGTGAAAAACCAGATACTTTCCCACTTTCAATACCTTCATCTACAATTTTTTTAAATTCAGGATTATTAGCATATAAATCCTTTAATATATCATAACATTTATAATTTTCTGTTCCCTTAACTATTAACTTATCTAGCATATCTTACTCCCATATATATAGTATACCATAGATTTTAACATTTAATAAAAAGAATATAACTTAGCAATGTTATTTAATTTCTTTTTGTGTAATTTTAATTAATGTGACTATATTTAGGTTTTAATAGCATAATTACTAAAATTATTATCATTTTTTCTTTTTTTCTGATTATAATATTAATAGTCGGAGTAATAATGTAGCCTAGTTTTTAAAACTAATACATTATCAAATTATGGTATGCTTCGATTTGACACATTATAGTTTTTATGTTACAATGTAGTCATTAAAGAGGCAAAAGCGTTGGTACAACAAGGTTGCCTCTTTTTTTATTTTCTTTGATATATTTTTATAAAATTATTTTTACCAACTAAAATAACACTATTTAGCCAAGAATAATCAGGTTTACTTAATGCATTTTTTATTTGATGCACTGCTTCACCATTTGTTAAATCACATTCTTCCCTTAACAATGAAATAATTACATTTCTTGTCTGACCTTTTGCTTGGTCTAAAGAATGAGTTATCTTATGTTTTTTACTTTTGATATTATTACTTTTTTTGGGAGCTTTTACATCATAATATCTTTTATTTGTATGTAATAATTTATTATAATATTCAGCATCCGGTGTTCGTACACCTTTTTCTTGAACTCTATGTATCATATTAAATTGTCCACCTATTTTATTTTGAATTTGTTTTAATGTTATTCTTTCAATATCAGTTATATCTTTCATATCAAAAGATGCATTTTTTAAATTATATTTTAAATATCTAGATATTTCAGGTATTGGATTATCATTTGGAGTAGCCATTTTTATTAATTCATCCGTGATATCTTTATATAGCATTTCTTGGTTTAAAATCATCTTGCTTATATTTTCTCCCTTCATATATTTTTATTACCGGAAAATTTCTGATTTCCTCCTTTTTTTGTTAAATTTCTTTAAAAAGATTAAAATTTTACATGATTTTGACATTTTCAAATGATTTATTTGACATTATTTTAAAATTAAAAAAATGTAAACTGTTTTACATTGAGATATAAAAAAAATAACTAGATTAATTTCTAGTTATTCAATAGTTATAATTTTATTTTCTTTTAGACTTTTTTGAACATCTATTACTCTTTGATTAGAGGATCCTTTCCATTTTAAAGTTGGATTATGAAGACTATTTACAAACTGACCATCCACTAAAACATCAATATACTTTAGTACTTCTTTACCTTTTAAATCTTTATCAAATAAGAAACCACTCCATACCCATAAAGTTTTATTAGGGTATTTTTCTTTAAAGGCTTTAGCAAGTTTAGTAGTACCCTCAATATTATTTGGATGTAAAGGTTCTCCACCCAAAATAGAAAGTCCAGTTATAAAGTCTTTTGAACAAAGTTCTAGTACTTCCTCAATTGTTTTTTCAGTAAACTCATTTCCTCCATCAAAATCCCAAGTTTCTTTATTAAAACAATTTTCACAGTGAAATTCACATCCTTGCATAAATATTGAAACTCTTACCCCTGGTCCATTAGAAATGTCCATTTTTCTAATTTTATGATATCTCATATTTAAGCATCCTTATTATCTATGTGCATTACTCTTTCTTTTATTTCTTCGGTTCTACCTTTATTCCAAAAGTTAGTTCCAATATAACCACAAGTTCTACGTGCAACATTTAATTTGTCATGATCTCTGTTTCCACAGTTTGGACAATACCATTCTAGATTATCATCAATTAAGATTTCTCCAGTATAACCACACGCTTGGCAATAATCAGATTTTGTATTAAGTTCAGCATACATAATATTATTATAAATATATTCAATTACCTCCATAACAACATCTAAATTATTTTCAAGATTTGGAGTTTCAATATAACTAATTGCTCCTCCTGGAGAAAGTTTTTGGAACTCACTTTCAAGTTTTAATTTAGTAAAGGCATCAATTTCCTCGAATACTGGTACATGATATGAATTAGTAATATAATTTCTATCTGTAATACCCTTAACAACACCAAATCTATCTTTTAAACATTTAGCAAATTTATATGTTGTTGACTCAATTGGAGTTCCGTATACTGAATAATCAATATCTTCTTCCTCTTTCCATTTTTTACATTTATCATTCATATATTGCATTACTTTTAAACCAAATTCTTTACCAACTGATTCATCAGTATGAGAATGTCCTGTCATATATTTTACACATTCATAAAGTCCTGCATAACCAAGTGAAATTGTTGAATAACCATGATGTAAAAGGTCATGAATACTTTCACCTTTACCAAGTCTTGCAAGTGCTCCGTGTTGCCATAAAATTGGTGCTACATCGCTTGTAACTTTTGAAAGTCTTTTATGTCTTATTTGAAGTGCTCTATGACAAAGTTCTAGTCTATCATCAAATATTTTCCAGAATAGTTCCATATCTTTATCTGATGAAAGTGCAACATCAGGAAGATTAATAGTAACAACACCTTGATTAAATCTACCATAGTATTTTGGATTACCTTTTTCATCAACATATGGAGTTAAGAAACTACGGCATCCCATACAAGGATAACATTGACCATTTCCATTTTTATCAATTTTAAGTTCTTTCATAATCTTTTCAGAAATATAATCTGGAACCATTCTTTTAGCAGTACATTTAGCGGAAAGCTGAGTTAAATAATAATATTTACTACCTGGTTTAATATTATCTTCCTCAAGAACATATAAAAGTTTTGGAAATGCTGGTGTAATATAAACACCTTTTTCATTTTTCATACCTTGAATTCTTTGTTTTAAAACTTCCTCAATAATCATTGCAAGTTCATCTTTATATTCATTAGTTTCTCCAAGATACATACATACACTTAAAAATGGTGCTTGACCATTAGTCGTAGTCATTGAATTTATTTGATATTGGAATGTTTGAACTCCATCAGTAATTTCTTTTTTTAAATCCTCTTTTGCATATTTTTCAGCATCTTCTTTTTTAAATTTTCTTGCTTTATATTTATCTAAATATCTTTCATAACTACATCTAACAAATGGTGCTAAATGAGTAAGAGTTATAGTACATCCTCCATATTGTGATGATGATACAGCAGTAATAATTTGTGTAGCAATAGTCATTGCGGTTAAGAATCTATGAGGTTTTTCAATCATAACTCCATTAATATTTGTCCCATTTTGAAGCATATCTTCAAGGTTAATTAAATCACAGTTATGAAGTGCATTTTGAGCAAAATAATCAGCATCATGGAAATGAATAATACCTTCATCATGAGCTTTTACAATATCCTCAGTAAGTAAAAATCTACGAGTTATATCAGTTGAGGTAATACCTGCTAAATAATCTCTTTGAGTTGTAACTATCTTAGCATTTTTATTAGAATTTTCTGTATTCCAATATTCACTCTCACCATCTATTAATTCTTTAATAGATAAATCTGTAGTATTACTTTTTCTAACTAATTCTCTTGTATATCTATAAGTTATATATTCTTTTGCAAGAGCATATTTTCCAAGAGCCATTAGTCTATATTCTATAATATCTTGAATATCCTCAACAAGCATTCTTTTTTTCTTTAATCCTTCAACATATTTTACAATATTTCTAATTTGAATATCACTTACTCTATCTTCTTCAGCAACTTCTTCATTTGCCTTTTTAATTGCAAGTTCAATTTTTTCTGGACAATAATCAACAATATGTCCATCTCTTTTAACTATTTTCATAAATCCACCTTCCTCTAACATAACTAAACTATAACACATTTTTTAAAAATGTATTGTTGCAATTGCAACATAATTAAAAAAATGATAAAATTTTACATGAGAGGTGTAAATGATAAAATTATTTGATAAAATATCTGATAAAGAGAAAAATAAATTAATTAACTATCTCGAAGGATTATACTATACTTTTAAAAAAAATGATAATATATCCAAAATACTAAAAGATCATATAATTGGTATAATAATTAAGGGAAATGCTAAAATTATTCATACAGATTATAATGGAGATAAACTTATAATCGAAGAGCTTTACGAAGATGACATTTTTGGTTCTAACCTATCATATTTATATAACAAAGAGTATGATATGATTGCAAACGAAGAAACAACAGTTTTAGTATTTGACTATGATTTAGTAATAAATACTAATTTAAATCAAGAATATTTTAATATATTTTTAAAAAATATTATGATTATTTTAAATGATAAAATTAGAAAAAGAAATGATAGGCTTCAGATAATATCTAAAAAGACAATTCGTGATAAACTTCTTGAATACTTTGATATTGAAAGTCAAGCTCATGGAAGTAGTATAATTTATTTAACTATTTCTTTTTCTGAACTTGCAGATTTTCTAGCGATTGATCGAAGTGCAATGCATAGAGAACTTAAAAATTTAAAGGAGGAAGGTATAATAGATATTAAAGATAAAAAAATTATTTTATTATATCGTCACTCATTTGCTATCTAATCTTTTTTAAAGTATAATATATTTGAAAGGAAGAATAAAAATGTTTGAAAATAAAAAAATTCATATGATAGGTATAGGTGGTATCTCTATGAGTGGTATTGCTGGAATACTTTTATCATTTAACTGTAAAATTACTGGTTACGATGCTGGGGTTACTGATATAACAAAATCATTAAATGAAAAAGGCATCGAGGTAAGTAATAAACCAAATTTAGAAAATGTTAAAAATGCAGATATAGTTGTTTATACCGCTGCTATTCACGAAGATAATGAAGAATTAAAATATGCAAGAGAAAATAATAAATTAGTTTTTGAAAGAAGTACGTTCTTAGGAATTCTTATGAAAGAATATGAAAATGTATTATGTATTTCAGGAACCCATGGTAAAAGCACAACAACAGGTATGGTTAGTACAATTTTTGTTAAAGCAAATCTTAATCCTACAATAATGATTGGTGCTCACCTTCCTATAATAAATTCTAATTATAATGTTGGAACTAAAAAATATTTTATTGCAGAATCTTGTGAATATGTAGATAGTTTTTTAGACTTTTACCCTACAAGTGAAATAGTTTTAGATATTGATGATGATCATTTAGATTATTTTAAAAATATTGATGGTATTATTTCTTCATTTAGAAAATTTGCAGATAAATTAAATAATAATGGTAATTTAATTGTAAATAATGATGATGAAAATACAATTAAAATGGCTAATGGTTATAATAAAATAACTTATGGTATTAATAATAATTCAAATTATATTGCTAAAAATATAGAATATGATGATGCAGGACACCCTACTTATGATTTATATATTGATAATGAATATATAGATAAAATATCTTTATCAGTAACAGGTAAACATAACATTTATAATTCACTTGCCGCAATTGCAATGTGCAGGCTTTATAATATAGATATTAACTTTATAAAGGAAGGACTTTCTTCATACACAGGTGTAGGAAGAAGATTTGAATTTTTAGGTAAATGTAATGGTGCTTTTGTTTATGATGATTATGCTCACCATCCTAGTGAAATTAAAACAACACTTGATTCAGTAAAGAAAACAAAACATAATAAAGACTATGCTATATTTCAATCACATACATATTCAAGAACAATTCAGCATTTAAAAGAATTTGCTGATGTACTTTCAAACTTTGATAATATTATAATTGCTCCAATTTACCCCGCTAGAGAGGAAAATATCTGGAATGTCAAAGAAAGTGATTTAGTAGATTTAATAAAAGAAAAAAATCCAAATGTAATTTATTTAGATTCATTTGATAAAATTGAAAAACATATAAAAAATATAGTTTCAGAAAATGATTTAGTTATAACAATTGGTGCTGGACCTGTAAATGAAGTTGCTAAAAATTTAGTAAAGGAGTAATATGAAAAATAGTGATTTAGATAAACCAAAAGTAAGAAATAACAGCACTTTAATATTAATATGTTCAATACTTTTAACAATATTAATAATATTTATGGCATTTTACTTTATAAGAAGTGAAAAGAAAAATGAATTTGATAAACTTTATAATCAAGATTATTATGTAAGAGTTAATTTTGGTGAAACCACCAAAGGAAATAATTTAACAGATAAAGGTACCTTTTTAAAGGAAACTAACATTGATAAAAATTATTATTTATATATAACAAAATCAAATGTAGTTTATGCATATTATACAGATTATTTTTATATTTTTGATCCACTTCATGGTTACCATATTGACTTTAAAAAAGAGCTTACTGATGATGAAGTTCAAAATATTTTAAAACAAATTGATAGTAATAAAGAAACTACTTTATTTAATAAAAATAAAGATGATTATTTAATACTTCGTTATAATAATGAAAATTATTATATGAATAAAAAGTTGCTTCAGCAAATACTTCAGGAATATGAAATTATTTTAGAAATCAAATAAAAAGGCCAAAAAGCCTTTTTTTTATAATAAATTATCCAATTGATTTAAATAATTATCAAGTATTTTTATAATATTTTCATAAGATGTTTCTTTACATATCATATTTTTTATTTCACTACTACCCTCAAGACCTTTTAAGTAATATAGAAAATGAGTTCTTATTTCAAGTACTGCATTTTTTTCACCTTTTTCAGAAACTAAATCAGTTAAATGTCTTTTCATCATTTCTATTTTTTCTTTATAAGTAACTTTTTTAGGTAATTTTCCTTCATTTAAATAATCATTACATTCTTTGATGAGCCATGGATTTCCAAGAAGACCCCTTCCTATCATTACTAAATCGCAACCAGTTTCTAAAAGCATTTTTTTAGCCTCATAACAAGATGTTACATCACCATTTCCAATTACAGGTATATTTACACTTTCTTTAACCTTTTTAATTAAAGACCAATCACTATGACCTGAATAACCTTGACTTCTAGTTCTTGCATGAAGAGTTATTGCACTTGCACCAGCTTTTTCACATATTTTAGCGACCTCAACACAATTTATATTATTTTCATCCCAACCACTTCTTATTTTAACTGTTACAGGACAAGGAACACTCTCTTTTACAGCTTTTACTATTTCATATATTTTTTCAGGACTTTTTAAAAGTGCACTACCCGCTTGTGATTTAATAGCTATTTTAGGAACTGGACATCCCATATTTATATCAATAATATCTGGATGCATATATTCATAAACTTTTTTAGCCGCTATGCAAAAACTTTCTTTATCAGAACCAAATATTTGTTGTGATATAGGTCTTTCACTTTCATCCATATCTAAAAGTTTTTTAGTCTTTTCATTACCAAACATTACAGCTTTATCAGATACCATTTCACCTACTACTAAAGCAGCACCAAACTCTTTACATATCATTCGATATGTTTTATTTGTTATTCCAGCCATTGGAGCAACCACAACCTTACCATTTATTTCTACATTACCTATTTTAACCATAAAAAAATCTTTCCTTTTCAAGAAAGATTATAACATTTCTAACTAACTGTGTAAACATCATCATATGTTCCACTACCCGATAATTTGGCTTTAGAGGATAGAGAAACGACGGGACGGGCGCCATTATCATTATTATTCACACCAATATTGTTAAAATAACCTGATAAATCTACACTAAAATCACGAGCATAACCACTTGAAATGAAAGAATCAGGCGACCCCAACCAATAATATTCGTTTGTATACAAGTAATATGAACTGTTGGCTATTCCATATACTCCTCCGGCCATTGCTACTTCATCCGCTGTTATTAGTCCCACTGGATATGTTAATGCACCATTTCCATTACTTGTATTTACTGTAAATTTATCACTTGCTGTTGGACAAGTTAATACTGGACTTGTACTTTCAGATAATCTTCCTCTTGCCCCATAATAATACTGTGTTCCAGTTGATGTCCAAGCTGCTGTTTGGGTTGATGATGCACTTCTATCATTACAGAATATTTGGTTTTGTGATACCAATGCATTATCTTTTAATGTAGTTCCTGCATACCATTTATCTATTGCTTGTTTTATTGTACTATTATATACTGTATTTCCATTTACTGTACAACTTGCATTTGCTCCATCACATTTTCCATAACCGTGTTGTTGACCATCTATATATTGATAACCTACATATTCTGCTTTATCTATATTGTCATTAAAGGTACTTGTACTTATTTGTGTTCCTAGTCCTGTCATCACTGTCGCTGTAGCACTTGTTGGAGCAGTAGTACCAGAATATATCATTCTTATACTACCATCTCCATTAATTCTTATTATTCGCCAATATATGTCGGGTGGAGTAAATGTTGCTTTTTCAGTTAAAGGAGTACCACCTGCTGCTTGACATAAAGTTTCATTAATTCCAACTCCATACATACCTTGAGACATACACATATTTGTAGATAAGCATTCTTCTTTATTTTTTACTTTTCTTATATTAAGCTCATCGCCAACTATTTCAGCGTATAATACCTCTGAATTATTATACATGCATTTATTAGGTTCTTTTCCAAATCTTACCCAATTATTATTCACTGCACCCCTATAATAGTAAGATGTTCCAAGATCATCAGCCTTTTTATACATACCTTTATCACTTGCAGTTGTTACATTTGCAAATTCACTTTCATCAAGTTCAGTTATACTACTTTCCCCACCATTATTTTTTAGTATAGTTAATGCTGCACCATCACTTGTTTCACATTTATGATTTGTTACATATATTTTTCCAGTAAATGATTTTCCCTCTAAAGAAGATTGTGATATTGTAAGATTATAATATTTTCCCGTTATTGATATATTTTGGGTAGTAAGTGATCCCATACTTGAAATAGAGGCTCCACTTACTAGAGTTCTTTTGTTGTTTGTCCAACTTGAATCAAAATCAAAGTTCTTTTCATTTGCAAAGTTATTTGTTCCATTTACATTTGATACTTGTAATGTGATTTCTTTATTACCATTTTTTGTAGTAGGACTTTTACCATATACATTACTTCCTGCATCATATTCATAAACTATATCATATGTACATGTTGTAAGTAAGTTTGCTGCACCAGTTAAATTTACTGTTAGTGTTGCAGTATTTGAGGCTGCGGCTATTTCATTATTTGAGGCTGTTTGACTCATATTTGCTGCTGGTACTTGTAAATTAAGTTGTGTTGCATTTGAAATAAATGTTGCATTTCCAGGTGAAACTGCATTAATATTTACTGCTACATTATTATTTAAATTTACATTAAATGTTCCAAAATATGCAAATGATGCAACTCCTATAATAATTATTAATAATACTGATGCAAACACTGCTAGTGATTTTGTTATTTTACTTTTATCCATAATATCCACCTATCCCTTATAAATACTGGAATCATTTTTCTTAAATCTTATACATATAGGAAAATTTAATGCCCATTTTATGGAATATGGTACTAGATTTTTAACTAAATTGATAGTATAATTTAGTAGTAAGGTAAGTAAATACGTGTGTACATTTTCTCAAATGTATAAGATTTAAGAAAATACGAACAAGGTAAATACTGATATAGTGAGAAATTTAGATTATAAAAAAAACTCAAAATTTTTTATTTTTTTGAGTTCTTTAAATAGATTATTTTATAGCATAAGTATTCTTTTTAAGTGGTTTAAAACCTACATTAATTAATTCATCCATTGTAACTATTTTATTATTTAAGGCTTCTTTAATAGTGTAACTTTTACCATTAACTGTAACAATTACATTATGACTTTTTATACAAGTAAAATAATAATCTTGATAATAAAATTCTAATGCCATAGCACACTCTCCATTAGATTTATCTTCGATTGTAATAGTTTTTTCATTTATAATATCTTCTTTAGGATCTTGTGGTATAACTATGTCATTAATAATATTCTTTTCTTTTTTAACCGGATCAATATTCTTTTCTACTTCTTTTGGATTTATTTCTTCTTTTGGAATAGTTACATTTGAATTATAAAGTGTATTTTGATTATTATCTATATTATAAAATCTAATAGTAATCTTTTTGTTATTATCAACTTCTTGATTAACTGTATCTTCTTTAACTTTTGTAAAGGCATTTGATAACTTTATATTATTATCATTAACTATTGATACTGTAACAAGACTATTTTTATAATCTTTTATAAAAATTCCAATTATAGAAAATTCTATAACAATTAAAGTAATAAGAATTGTAGTTACTTTTTTTGTATTCATAATAATCTCCTTATTTCTTAGCTATTTCTTTATTAATGTTTATAATTTCTACATTATTTGAATTAATTTTATCTAAAGAATAATTATGTATATTGATATCTTTGCAATATGCATAAAGTGCTCCAGAAATTAAACAAATTAGTATACTCATAACAGAAACAGTAATAAAATATGTACTTTTTTTCATTAACTTTCCCCCCTTAAGTAATTTAATTATAGCATACTTTTTTAAAATTGTAAAGTATGTGTAAAATAGTCATTATATTTGATTTTTTTAATATACTTAAATGGAGGTATTTTACTTTGGGACTAAATGATAAAGAGGTTTTAGAGTTAAGAAAAAAATATGGTAGTAACGAAATAACAAGAAAGAAAAGTAATACATTTTTTAAGATACTATTGGAGTCACTATCTGATCCAATAATAAAAATACTTTTAATAGCACTTTCTATTAAAATAGTTTTTTTATTTAAAAATTTTGATTGGTATGAAACACTTGGAATTGTTATTGCAATCTTTTTAGCATCTTTTATTTCTTCGATAAGTGAATATGGTTCTAATAAAGCATTTGAAAGATTATTTGAAGAAAGTAGTAAATTATCTACAAAAGTATATCGTAATGGAAAACTCACCACTATTTCCTCAAAAGAAATTGTTATAAATGATTTACTTCAAATATCATCTGGAGATAAAATATGTGCAGATGGTATTATTAAGGAAGGAAGTTTGCAAGTTGATGAATCCTTTATTACTGGTGAAAGTAAGGAAGTAAATAAAAAAATTGGTGATAAAGTTTATAGTGGAAGTACAATATATAAAGGTAGTGCTAAAATAAAAGTAACGGAAATTGGTGATAAAACATTTATGGGAAGTATTTCCTCTGGTGTACAAGAAAAAACGTGTGAAAGTCCTCTTAAAACAAGACTTAGAGTACTTGCAAAAAGTATTAGTAAACTTGGTTATATTGGAGCCTTTTTAGCAAGTTTTGCCTACCTTTTTATGCAAATTGTTGTTAAAAATAATTTTAATTTAGAACTTATTATTGAAACAATTAAAAATATACCACTTATGCTTAACTATTTATTTTATGTTCTAACTTTAACTGTAACTATCATTATTGTGGCAGTTCCCGAAGGACTTCCTATGATGATTACTTTAGTACTTTCATCTAATATGAAGAAAATGCTTAAGGATAATGTTTTAGTACGTAAACTTGTAGGTATAGAAACAAGTGGTAGTTTAAATGTACTTCTTTGTGATAAAACTGGAACTCTTACAATGGGTAAATTAAATGTAAAGTATATAATAGCTAAAAATGGTAAATGTTTTCAAAATAAAAATGAATTAAAATGTTATGAAAAATATTATAATATTTTAACTAAATCTTTATATTTAAATAATGAAAGTATTTTTGATAATGATAAAATCATTGGTGGAAATACCACAGATAGAGCAATAAAAAGGTTTACAGGAAACATGCAAATAAATGATGAAATAATAAATAAAAAATTATTTTCTTCAGAAGATAAATATAGTATGGTTCAAACAAAAGACTATTATTTTTATAAAGGTGCATGCGAAGTACTTCTTGAAAAATGTCAAAAATATTTAAGTTTATCTGGTAATGAAGAAAAATTTATTTCAAAAAGTTTTATTCAAAGTATGGTTAATAGTTATACTTCAAAAGGTTATCGAGTACTTGTAAATGCATATGGTAAAAATAAAGATGACCTAGTATTTATTAATATAATTGTTATCGCAGATACTTTAAGACCTGAGGCAAAACCAAGTTTAGATTTAATAAAAAATGCTGGTATAAAAACTATTATGATTACTGGTGATGCCAAAGAAACAGCTGTAAGTATTGGAAAAGAACTTGGACTTTATAATGATAAATCTATTGCTTTAACTCATAATGAACTTTCCGTACTTACTGATGAGCAAATAATTAATCTATACCCTAACCTTTGTATTATTGCTAGGGCTTTACCTCAAGATAAAAGTAGACTTGTAAGTATTCTTCAGTCTTATAAACTTGTTGTAGGTATGACTGGTGATGGAGTTAATGATGCTCTTGCCCTTAAAAAAAGTGATGTTGGTTTTGCTTTAGGAAGTGGTTCTGAAGTTGCTAAAGATGCAAGTGATATAGTCATTTTAGATAATAATATATCTTCGATTTGTAAAGCAATTTTATATGGTAGAACAATTTTTAAAAGCATAAGAAAATTTATTATCTATCAGCTTACTGTTAATGTTTGTGCTTTAATTCTTTCCATCATTGGAGTCCTTTTGGGAATATCTACACCAATTACTATAATTCAAATGTTATGGCTTAATATGATTATGGATACTTTTGCAGGACTAGCCTTTTCTTATGAACCTCCGCTTAAGGAATACTTAAATGAAAAACCAAAAACTAAAGATGAAGTTATTTTAAATAAATATATGTTTAATCAAATTATAGTTAATGGAACATATTGTGCTATAATTTGTTTATTATTTTTAAAACTACCAATTATTAGACATTTTATTAGGAATTCCGAGGGAGATAAATTCTTATACACAGCTTACTTTGCATTATTTATTTTTATGGGTATTTGTAATTCTTTTGCATCCCGTACACATAGATTAAATATTTTTGCTCATATCTTGCAAAATAAAGTTTTCTTAATTATTAATGCTTTTATCTTCTTTGCTCAAATTTATATTATTTATTATGGAGGAAATTTATTTAGAACTTATGGACTAACTTTCAAAGAATTATTATTCTGTCTTATTTTATCTTTAACAGTCTTCCCTATTGATTATCTTCGTAAATATATTCTTAAAAAAAGAAATATTAAAATTGGTGTTTAAAGGTGCTATCTGCATCTTTTTTATGTCTTATTTTGGCATGTTTTGTCGAAGTACTTGCAATTGATTTTTTTATATGTATAATAACTACTCGAACGTGCTGGAAATGGCGTTACCTTCTTAATTTTTTCTAGGGGTTTTGGTGCACCAAGATTTTTCACTAGATGAAAGGAGGAACGGTAAATGACCAAAAAGAAACTCGAAAGAGTAGTAATTTTGATTATCATTTTATTATTTTGGAATAGCTACCCAGAATATATAAAACGCGCCGTCCAGATTATGATAGAAATCATTATATGGTTATACCATGTTTTGAAATCTATTATAGCTAGATAGCGCTATCTAAGAAATTGGGTAACGCGAACTTCCTTCACGTTCACCTATTTATAATATACCATTTATTTATACATTTATGCAAGATGTTTGTCTTGTATTTTTTACAATGTATTATCATAATTCTATAATAATATACAAATTATTGTTTATTAAAAAAATGTAAGATTTTTTGTCTTACATTAATAATTTATCAATTTGATTATTATAGTTATCACTATTTGTAATAAATGAACCACTTATAACTAAATCAACTTTATCCTTAACTAGTTTAATAGTCTCATCATTTATACCACCATCAATAGCAATATTAAATTTATAGATATCTTTTACACTATATAGATAATCTATGGTAGGAATAACCTTTCTTAAAAAAGGTTGACCTCCTTTACCTGGATTTACACTCATAACTAGAACCTCATCAACCAAAGAAAAATATTTTATATAATCCATTACATTATCATCTGGATTTATAGCAATACCTACTTTAATATTTAATGATTTAATATACTCTATAATGTCTTTAGTATCTTTTACATTATGAATTATTATTTCATCAATATTAAGTCCCTTTAACATATCTACATATCTTTTTGGATATTCTACCATAAGATGTACATTTAACTTTTTATTTACTCTATTAAATAAATTAAGAAAGTCTTCTTTATTAAAATTATTTGTTTTAACATATGAGCCATCACATATATCACAGTGCACAAAATCAGCTTTAGAATTTTCTATCTTTTTAATAGAGTCTTTATAATCATTACTACTTAAATAACTTACTGCGATTTTCATATATCTCCTTTAGAAAAAGTTTATAATTTTCGTATCTACTTGGAAGTATTTCTTCATTATTTTCAATACTACAACCTTGTGTATTAATATGATTACAATCATTATATTTACATTTAAAGTTTGAAAACTCTACAAAAGCATTATTTAATTCTTCAAAAGAAATATTTTCTAATGAAAGACTACTAAAACCTGGAGTATCACTTATAAAAAAGCCATCTTCTTTATATAAAGTTACCATTCTTGTTGTATGTTTACCTCTTCCTAAAACTTTACTTATTTCATTAGTTTCAAGATTTAATTTATTATCAATCTTATTAATAAATGTAGATTTACCAGCACCTGTTTGTCCACATAAAACAACTATTTTATTTTGAATAATTTTTTTGAATTTTGCAATTTCTGTATTATCAAGTACATCATAATATTTTTCATAATATTTTCTAATATTTAAATAATTTTTCTTTTCTTCTTCATTTAATAAATCAGTTTTTGTAAAACATATTAAAGGTTTAATATTATTTTTATGAATTACTGTAAGAAGTTTATCAAGTAAATTTAAATCTAAATCAGGCTCTTTTGTACTAGTAATTACTACAGCAATATCTACATTAGCAATCATTGGTCTTAATAAAAAGTTTTTTCTTTCAAGAATTTTTTCTATTTGTAAAGTATTTTCATTAAATAATACATTATCTCCGACTAAGGGAATAATTTTATCATTACGAAATTTTCCCCTAGCGGAGCATATGTACTCTTTATCATTTGCTAAAACTTTAAATCTATTAGAATTTATATTAACTATTATCCCGTTTAACATAAACCTTCTTCTTTACAAGTTTTGTTGTCCGAGCCACCTTCTGATGATGAGCTAACATCTATTTTAATTGTAAATGATGCATTTTCAGTTACTTTAGTTCCTGCTGTTCTATTTTGATTAAGTATCTTATAATCAGCATATTCATTTGCATTTTCACTTGTTATAGAAATAGTTTTACTATCTTTATCAATAAATTTTAATTTTAATTTATATTCATTTGCAAAATCAATTATATCACTTACACTATAAGTTCCATCAGTAAAATCAGGGTATAGATTTTTAATATCTGGAATATATAAAGTTATATTATCACCTTTAGAAAGATGTTCTCCTTTTTTAATAGATTGATCCATAATTATATTTGTTTCATAATCTTCATCTGTATCAACTTCCATTTCTTTCTTTTCAATAATAACGTTAATTCCATAAGCCTCAAGTTTACCTTTAACCTCAAGATAATTTTTACCTGTATAATCTTCGACTTCAACAGATTTACTTCCTGTAGAAACATATAAAGTTATTTCATAACCTTTTTTATGTTTAGTTCCTCCGGATGGTGAAGTTGAAATTATTTTTCCTTCATCAATTACAGTCGAGGATTTTTCAATTTGTTTTTGTGAAACGGTAAACCCTTCCTCTTGTAAAGTTTCAATTGCTTTAACAACTGTCATATTTGATACATCAGGCACTGTAACTTGTGCCTTTTTAGTTAATTTAGGAAGTAGTACTACTATACTTGTAATAAGTACAACAATTCCTGTAAATATTGATAGTAAAATTACTATCGATTTATTTTGATTTTTATTAATATCCTTTTGGGTTATACGCTTTGCTATAATCTCATCACTTTCCTTCTTTGTAAGATTTTCATTTTTTAGTTTTAACATCTTTCCATCATCTAAATCAATTTCTGGATATTTTAAACTAATTTTAATTTCATTTTTTCTTGATTCATCTAAACATGTTAATAAATCATCGTGCATTTCTCTAGCATCAGCATACCTATTTTTAGGATTTTTTGCTGTTGCTCTTAAAATAATATTTTCAATTGACTGTGGAATATCAGGTATTTCTTTTCTAATACTTGGCATTGGTTCTTTAAGTTGCTTTAACGCAATTTCCACTGCTGTTTCTCCACGAAACGGAAGTTTACCAGTAAGAAGTTCATACATAAGTATTCCTAGTGAATATATATCACTTTGAAGTGTTGCACCTTTACCAGATGCTCCCTCCGGAGGTAAATAATGAACTGACCCCATAACCGAATTTGTTTGAGTAAGCTGTGTTGAATTCATTGCAAGGGCAATACCAAAATCAGTTAATTTTACAAGTCCATTATCAAGTATCATTATATTTTGCGGCTTTATATCACGGTGTATTATGTAGCTATCATGAGCCACCGTAAGTCCACTTGTAACCTGAATCATAATATCTACAACTTCAGGAATAGTAAGTTTACCTCTTTTTTTAAGAAGACCTTTTAAATGTTTTCCCTCAACATACTCCATTACAATATAATATTCACCATTATCTTCACCGACATCATAAACCTCAACAATATTTGGATGGGATAAACTTGATGCTTGTAAAGCCTCTCTTTGGAAACGTCTAACAAACTTTTCATCATTTGCAAGATCTCCTCTTAAAACTTTAACTGCAACATTTCTTTCCAGTATTGTATCATAAGCAAGGTAAACATTGGCCATCCCACCTTCGCCTATAGATTTTATTATTTGATATCGGTCAGAAATTTTTTGACCTTTTGCTATCACTAATTATCACCTTCGTCCTTTTCAAGATAAGCAATTGACACATTGTCAAAACCTCCTCTTGCATTACATTTTTGAATTAATTTAACCACTTTTTCTTCTGCATCTAATTCTTCATCTATTAATACTTTTTCTATTTGGTCATCAGCAAGCATTGTTGTAAGACCATCAGAACATAGCATTATTCCCTCATTATTCATATCTACATCAAATATATCCATTTGTACTTTTTCAGTTGCTCCAAGAGCACGCATAAGTACATTTTTCTTTGGATGATATTTTGCTTCTTCCTCAGTTAGATTACCAGCCTCTACAAGGAGGTTTACTAAAGTATGATCCTTTGTTACCTTATGAAGCTTTTTATTTTTCATAACATAGCCCGAAGAATCCCCTATATTACCAAAAATTAAAAAATCTTTAGTTTGAATTGCGACTACTAAAGTAGAACCCATTCCTAATGAATCAGAATGTTCTACTGTATAATCTAATATATTCTTATTAATTTCACTTACATTATCATTAAGCCAATTTACTGCATCGTATTTTGTACCAATACTTGCTATTTCAGTAAATCTTTTACCAAGATGAGTTATTGCTATCATCGAAGCAACTTCACCTTTACGATGTCCACCCATACCATCAGCCACCATCAAAAGATATTCGTTACTTTTATTTTTAAGTATTGTAACACTATCTTCATTATGACCTCGGACTTTGCCTGCATCAGTTAAATAAAATGTTTTCATTTCATCACCTATCTTCATAAAAATTATACCATTATTTAGTTAATTTATCTATACTTCTTTACTACGAAGTTGTCCACATGCAGCAGAAATTTTATTTCCAAACTTTCTACGAACAGTAACATCTATTCCATTTTTCTTCAAAATATCATAAAATTCATTAATTTTTTTACTTTCTTTAAAATCAATATTTTTTGTTTCATTATAATTTATTAAATTTACATAAGCATTTTTACCTTTAATTAAATTTGCAAGTTCAATTGCATTTTCTTTTGAATCATTAATTCCAGATAATAAAACATATTCAAAAGTTATTCTACGAAGTGTTTTTTCATAGTAATAATCAAGAGCATCCATAAGTTCATTTAAATTATATGCTTTACTAATTGGCATTATTTCATTTCTTATTTTATCATTTGGTGCATGAAGTGATATTGCTAAATTAACTTGAAGGTCAAGTGATGAAAATTCTTTTATTTTTGGAACTATTCCACATGTAGAAACGGTTATATGTCTTGCTCCAATACTAAGTGCTTTAGGATCATTTATAATTCTTATAAAATTTATTACATTATCATAATTATCAAATGGTTCACCAATACCCATTATTACACAACTATCTATTCTTTGATTTATATATTTTGATATTAATATAATTTGCTGCAACATTTCATAAGTTTCAAGATTTCTTATTTTTTTAAGTCTTCCACTTTCACAAAATTTACATCCCATATTACAGCCAACTTGTGAGGAAACGCATACACTAAGGCCATAATTATGCATCATTAAAACTGCTTCGATTTTTTGATTATCCGCAAGAGCAAATAAGAATTTTTTTACATCAGTATCTTCCTCAACTTTAATTATTTTAATAAAATCACTAGTAAAATTATCTTTTAAATATTCAATATTTTCTTTTTTAATATTTGTAAATTCATCAAAGTTATAAACTTTTTTATCATATAACCAATCAAAAACTTGTGATGCCATAAATTTTTTCTTACCATCACTTTCAAACTTTTTAATTAAATCATTTTTTGTAAAACTAAATATATTTTCCATACAAGAAAATTGTACTAAATTTTTAGCATATTGTCTATTATTTTAGTGTATTTTAAAAAGAAACTAAAACTCTTTGTTATGTAATCTTTATTTATTGGATTAGAAAATATCCTTCGAATATAAATATCATTTATAAATTCATTTTAAGTAGCATAGTTTTTTGCATAATATTTTCTTTTTTCTATAAATATTTTTTTACTTTACACTTTTTATTATTTTCTATGTCATTTTAAAATTCTACTTTCATATATACTTATTACCAGAAAATTTCTAATTTTCTCCTTTTTTTGTTAAATTTCTATAAAAAAGTTAAAGTTTTATACATTGTTGACATTTTATAGTATTTTATTTACATTTATTTTACATATCTAAAAATGTAAAGTAAAGTATTAAAAAACATAACTAAATTCTATCGTTATGTTTAATTTCTTTTCTAATACCTTTTAGGCCTTGAGAATCTTTATATTTTTCATAAAAATCATTATCTAGCCAAATAGTTACAAAGTTATCCCATCTATTTTTAATACTTGTTTTAGGTTTTAAATTAATATCAACTACAGGAATATCCTCTTTTGAAGTATTGTCATATGTTCTTAAAAATTTTAAATAAGAATATAAAGTTAATATTTGAAATATATATAATGGTGTAAATAAAGTTAAATATAAAATATTTGAGTTTATTTTATTAATATAATTTATAAAATCATTACTTAAAAAAGTTAAACTATTAATATCTGTTACAAGATATATTAATATAACTGTAATACTCATAACAATTGTCTTAATCTTACCAATTTTTGATGTTTTAACATTGATATTTTTTTGAAACTTTATAAATTGAATTAAAACAACAGCAAGTTCAAAAATAATCGAAGCAATTGAGTATTTAGTTACTTTAAATAGAATTATTAAATTACTGCAAGAAAATAGTTTATCCGCTACACCATCAAACATACTCCCAAAAAATGTAGCAACATGAAATTTTCTTGCCAAAAATCCATCAATACAATCAGTAAGATAACAACATATTGAAAGAATAGCGGCATATAATCCTCCATAATTAAAGTATACAGGAATCATCATAAAAACACCTATTATTCTTACCATTGTAAGAAGATTTACAAATATTAACATAAACTTTTTCATAATCTTTCCTTTCTATTTTATATTATCAAATTCAAGTAAATAATTATCATTATTATCTTTTATATTGATAGATAAAATATTTTGTTCATCTATTTTAAATTTTATTCCTATATTATCATTTTCATAAATTATTTCATTTTCTTCTTCATTTATATTTTCCGTTAATGTAGAGGTTAAATCATATATTTTTTGAATATCTAAATAATTTTCATTTAAACCTAAATATAAATTTTCTAAAGGAATTTTTTCATCCATATTTATTTGAAATATACCTTCATTATTAATTTCATATTTAATAAGTCCTTCACTATTTTCTCTATAACCAATAATATTTTCTTTTGTTTTAGTTCCCGTATAAACAGTTTTACCTAATGAAGTATTTACTGTATATTTATAATTATATTCACTATTAAGTAGTTTTTCTTTCATACTAGCAAATGTAATAGTATTTTCTGTTTCATTATTTTTAGGTAAATTTTTTAAAGCATTATTGTAAGGAATTACTACGATTAAAAAGACAAATATGAAAAATATAAACCATAATCCCAAACACACTAATGCATGATATCTTTTATTTTCCCATAGTTTAACAAAATAATTATCTGGATCTTTCTTTTTTAACATTTTAATTATTAACATATAAATTTTCCTTATCAATACCATTTAAAAATGCTTTAATATTCATTTCATTTTTACCCATTGGTTTTACTATCTCAAGACTTATTACTCCATCTTTGCAACCGATTTCTAAATTATTTTTACTTGCATATACTTTACCTACTTCACTATTTTTTTTAATAAATGAAGCTTTACATACTTTTATCTCTTTATCATTTAAAATAAAATTTGCATAAGGTGATGGAGCAAAAGCTCTTATTTGATTTATAATATCTTTACCATCTTTATTAAAATTTATTTTTTCATCTTCCCTAGTTATAAGCCCTACATAAGTGGCTTCTTCATCATTTTGAGGGATACTTTCATTCTCTCTTTTCACAATTAATGGTAATGTTTTTTCAAGAAGTTTAGCTCCCAAAATAGATAATTTATTTGATAATGTTTCAAGATTATCATTATCATCAATATTGATACTTTCCATTGAAATTATATTTCCAGTGTCCATACCTTTGTCCATATACATAATAGTTACGCCTGTTTTAGTTTCACCATTTAAAATAGCACTTTGTATTGGAGATGCACCCCTATATTTTGGTAAAAGAGAAGCATGAACATTAATGCATCCTAGTTTTGGAATACTTAAAATACATTCAGGTACTATTTTTCCATATGCACAAGTTATGATAATATCTGGATTAATTTCACTAATTTCTTCGAATGCATCCTTTATTTTATCTGGAGTTATTACATCAATGTTGTTTTCCAAAGCACATTTTTTAACTGGAGAATAAGTAAGAACTCTTTTTCTTCCTTCATAAGTATCTTTTTTAGTTATCACTAAAACAAGATTAGTATTTTTTATTAAATATTCAAGTACTGGAACTGCAAATAAAGGTGTTCCCATAAATATTACTTTTAAGTCTTTCATGTAGCCTCCATATAAATAGATTATACACTATTTTTCCTTAAAAAAAAAGAAATTTATTCATTAAAAAAATTTCCAATATAGGAAATTATTTTTTTAAATGGTGTCTTGTTGGAGATTCGAACTCCAGACCCTTTGATTAAAAGTCAAATGCTCTACCGACTGAGCTAACAAGACATAATATTGAAATGGCTGCCTCGGATGGATTCGAACCATCGGAATGTCAGAGTCAAAGTCTGATGCCTTGCCACTTGGCTACGAGGCAATATTTGAAATGGTGGAAGGAGATGGATTTGAACCATCGAACCCGAAGGAACAGATTTACAGTCTGCCGCGTTTGGCCACTTCGCTATCCTTCCGTCATTAAGAAAGTTCTTTTCTTTCTTCAAAGACAATATAGATTTTACCATAAATTTTTGCGTTTGTGAACACTTTTTTTGAAATTTGTTTAAAAAAAGTGTGTTTTTTTTGTTTTTAAAGGATTTTATGCTTATTTTCTTTAATTTTTTCTAAATAAATTCTATATACTTCATCAACTTTCTTATCCCAAGTTACATATAAATCTATAAAAGCATTTTCTTTTACTTTATTTAAAAGTTTATCATTATTCATAACTTCAATAATTTTATCTGAATATGCTCCAATAGTATTTTCACTTATAAAACCATTTACATTATCAGTTACTGTAGCACTTGTCGCACTTCCCTTTAAGAATACTCCAGGTGTTTTTTGAGAGGCTGACTCTATTTGTACAATTGATGATGCATCATAAAGTGATGGAAATAAAAATAGATCTGCTCTTGCATAATATTTTGCAAGTTCCTCTCTATCGGTAATTTTACCTGCCATTATAACATTATCACTAATTTCTAGTTCATTTATATAATTTAATAAATCATTTTCATCTTGACCAGTACCAACAAAAATCATTTTAAATTTTAATTTTTTATCTTTTTCTTTAACTGCTTTTAAAGCATCGGCAATAAAAAATATATTTTTTAATTTATTAATTCTACCCACAAATAAAAATACTTTTTCATTATTTTTAATATTATGTTTTTTATTTATATAATTAAAAGCTTCTTTTTCGCTTTTTACAGGTATCATTTCTGTAGCATTATTCATAACTTTAGGAAGACATTTATAATGATAATCTTCATAATATATTCTGGCAACTTCACTATTTACAGCCCAGCATTCATCACATTTATTAAAAAATTTCATTAAATTATTATTAAGTTTAGTGGCAAGTATATCAGATTTTACTGCTCTTTGAAAATCTTGTTTAAATTGTGAGTGCATCGTAGCAATGCAAGGTACATGGTGTCTTTTTGCATAAGCAAGTCCTGCCCTTCCTAAGGTAAAAGGTGAATGTACGTGTACAATATCAAGTTTATATTTATTAAGTTTTCTCATAAACTTTGCATCAAGTTTAGGTATAGATACTGAATAATCTAAAAATGGCACCTTTACAGAGTGACACCTTACAACCTTATAAGGAAAAATACTATCATCATATTTTTTAGTTAAATACTCTGGTACAAATACAATTACATTTGCATATTTACAAAGTCTTCGTGCATAATTGTCCATAACCATAATTACCCCATCTGCCATAGGGAAAAACGAATCACCAAAAAGTCCAATTGTTATTTTTTTATTATTTTCTTGTTTCATAATATGATTATATCACACATTTTTAAATTATTCACTTTAACCTATCTAATATAGATAATTTTCTAATATAAAGATTATTATTTTTACCAGTACCTAAACTAACATCTGGTTTTGCACTACCGTGAAAATCACTACCACCACTTACTATTAAATTATATCTATTTGCTATTTCTAAATAATATGCCATTTCCTCTTTAGTAAAACTACTGTGATAGCATTCCATTCCCTTAAGGCCACTTTTTAGCATGTCTTTTAATAAAATTAAAAATTCCCTTTCATTTAACTTAAGAGTTTTAGGATGAGCAAGTACGGGAATACCTCCACTACTTAAAATTAAATTTATACATTCTTCATAAGTTAAACCTTTATTAATAGTTCTTACTTTTTCATAAGCACTTACTAAATATTTTTCAAAAGACTCGGGAATATTTTGAACAAGCCCATTTTTCATTAAAAGATGCGCAACATCCACTCTTCCTAGATTATGATTAACATTTATAAGTGATTTAATATCTTCATAGCTAAAGGTAATATTATAATCTTTTTTTAATACCTCCAAAATACTTAAAACTTTATTTATACAATTGGATTTAATATCATTTAACTTTTTATTTAAAGTTTCATTATAAATATCTATTCCATAACCTAAAATATGCATTTGACCTATAGTTCTCTTAACAGAAAATTCTATACCATTAATAATTTTTATACCACTGTCAGAGATTAAAGGACTATCAATATTTTTAAGTCCCTCAACTGTATTGTGATCTGTTATAGCAAGAACTCCAATCTTTTTAGCAATTGCCAATTGAATTAACTCTAAAGAAGTTAAATCTCCATCCGAGGCATTTGTATGAGTATGCATATCAATTATTTTCTCACTTTCTTTATATGGTTTAATAATATTATTAAAATATATTTTATTTAAAGTTTCTATGCCTACATTATTTTCATATTTACTTAACACATCATATGTTTTAGTTCTATCATACTTAAAGTTATCCATTAACTTACATATTTCTTCACTATCATGTGGACTATACATAATTTTTCTCCTTTCACTTGTATTATAAAGCAAAATTATATATAATAAAAATACATATTTGTTATGTTTATCATAACTGGAGGTTATTATGAATATTAATTTGGAATACTACAAAATATTTTATGAAGTTGCTAAAGAGCAAAATATTACTAAAGCCAGTGAAAACTTACATATATCACAACCAGCTATCAGTAAAACTATAAAACTTCTCGAAGAAAAACTTGGTGGAACTTTATTTGTAAGAACTAAAAAAGGCGTTATTCTTACCGAAGAAGGAAAAGAATTTTACAGTTATATTACCAAAGCCATGGAATATATAAATAGTGCAGAAAATAAATTTAGTGATTTAATTAATTTAGAAACTGGAGTTATAAAAATTGGCATTAATTCAACTTTAACCAAAGAGTTTCTTCTTCCTTATTTAGAAATATTTAATAAATCATACCCTAAAATAGATATTCAAATTACTAATGGTATTACTTCACATCTTATTAATGAATTAAAAAATGGATTAATTGACATTGTATTTTTAAATTTGAATGATAAAGATTATGGAAATGACATTAATATAATAAAATGTAAAAAAATCCATGATGTTTTTATAGCAAGTAAAAAATATAGTGAACTTAATGATAAAGTTATTTCTTTAAATGAACTTAAAAATTACCCTTTAATATTTCAAGCAAAAGGTTCCAACACAAGAAACTTTTTAGATAATTTCTTGAAAGAAAAAAACATAACCTTAAAACCAAACATCGAACTTGCAAGTTACTCTCTTGTAACAGAATTTTGTAAAGCTGGTTTTGGTATTGGTTATGCGGTAAAAGAATTTATTCAAAAAGACTTAAATGAAGGCAAAATATTTTCCCTTAAAATAAAAGAAACTATTCCCGAAAGATATATTGGCTTTGCTATTTCTAATAAACATTTACCTAGTTTTAGTACAAAAGAATTAATTGAAATTATTAATAAAAAATAAAATTTATTTCTTTTTAAAACCTTTAATGAATAAATATATTTGAAAAATTAAACACATTGGCAATAACAATATAATTGTATAAGAGTACAATCCTCCGACTACACCAATCATAAATCCAGGTAATCCATAACTAGTTTCATCAAAAAATTTCACCCCAAAAATAGCATGATAAAAACCTAACAAAAGAATAAATAAACACGGTATAAAAGAACAAAACAATAATTTTTTTCTATTATTTCTAAATTTATAACACATTTGATAAGTAAAACACATTGGGATAATGGGAATAGAAAATAAATAATAATAAATATATGTTTTTAAATTAGTTAATAATCTTTGAATGCCTTGTAACTCTACTCCATTTAAATAATATTGTCCAGATAAAATCACATATATAACAAATGCATATCCCAAAAATGATAAATAATATAGTACTTTTAATATTTTTACTTTCATAATAATTTCTACCTCATACTAATTTTATCATACAATAATGCCATATAACAACAACTTAAATTCCTGCTACTTGAAATTTAAATATTGTTACTTTATAATATGTTTTAAAAGAAAGAGAGATATAATGATAAATAACACGATAATAGAAAAAGTTAACGAATTAATAAAAAAATTAAATATTAAAAACTATACAGGTATTATAGTTTACGGAAGTTATGTAGGAGAAAGAAATAATAGTTTATCAGATTTAGATGTAATGATAATTAAAGAAAATTACCATACATTAGACTGTGGTAGTATGATGATTGATAATGTTAGAGTGGAATTTTTTATAAATGATTTACAAAGATTATATTCTTTAGCAGATAATGAAATTAATAATAATGATCCCTCTCACTTAACAAAATTTGCTACTTGTGAAATAATCTCTGATACAAATGATAAAGTAAAAGATTTTGTTAATTATGCTAAATATTTATATAATCAGAAAATACAATGTTTTTTTACCGAAGAAGATAAATTTTCTATATTTTCTATCAACAATCGTATTGAAGATTTAGAATCACTTATAAATCAAGATAGTTTTTATGCAGTTTATTTTATTGTTTTAGAGAAAATAAGAGTATTATATTCCAAAATAAATGGTATAATTGATTTACCTTTAATGAAAATTGAAAGGATTTACATAGATAAAGAGTATGCTAATAACTATATAAATTCCAGCATTCACACATTACCAAATGAGACATTTATTTCCCTATATTTAAATTGTTTAAATATCAATGATAAAAATGTAATGCTTGATAATTTAGAAAAGTTGTATAATTATTCTTTTGCAAATCTTGATTTTAATCCTCAAAATTTTTGCTTAAAATTTACGAAAAAAGCTCCATTTAAGATTTAATCATATTTACATTGACTTTACATTTTTTGAAATTTATGATATAATTACACCAGTTAAGGGGGATAAAATGAAAAAAATATTTTTAGAGTATTTAAATGAACTTATTTATATGTTAAAAGAATATGAAAATAGTTGGTGGGCAGAATGGATGGAAAAAGCCTACACAAAATATCGTGATGAAAATGACATTGAAAAGTTTTTAGGTGCTTTTGGCGGTATGGGAAGTTTCAGTGATTCTATCTTTAAAAATGACTGTACACAGTTAATTAAAACCATAACATCAAATATGGGTTATGAAATAAACAAAAATGGTTATACTGATGTTTATGAAATATTAGACAGAATTGTAAAATACGACATTAGTTGGATTAAAGAATGCACCGAAAATAATAGAGATATAAGTTATTATCAAGAAAATGAAAAAAGACTTGCCTTCTATAGTTACCTACTTGAAAACTATGTTCCTGGTAACTTACATGAAATTAATACTGCTTATTTAAAGCAATCTCAAAATAAATCAAGATAGTTTCTTAATTGAAACTATTTTTTTGTTCATTAAAAATACCAGTAATTCTTCGAGAAATTTTACTTGTTAAATAATAAATATAATCTTTATTTTTACCATTATTACCATTCAATAAATATTCAATAAATAAAATGCTTGAAAATAAAAATTAATTAGTTTATAATATACCTTAAACAAAGGAGGCATTATGAAAGAAACTTTTTTAGAGTATTTAAATGAACTTATTTATATGTTAGAAACTTACGAAGATGGTTGGTGGTTAAAATATGTTCAAGAGGCACGCCAATCATATTTTGAAAATAATAATATTTCTAAATATACGAGCCTTTTCTGTGGTATGGGAAGTTTTAATGACATAGGATTTAATTGCAAGATTACTCAAGTTCTTCAAGATATCACTTATGAAATGGCACATTCCATCGAGCAAAGTAGTTCATTTGCATTAAATAATATTTTAAATAAACTTATTAATGAATATGGTGCGTGGATTGAGGATTTAACTGATTTACAAAATGAATATAATTATACAATTTTTTTGACAGAAAACTATGTTACTGGTAACTTACATGAAATTAATACAGCTTATTTAGAACAATCTCAAAACAAATCAAGATAGTTTCCCTAATTGAAACTATTTTTTTGTTCATTAAAAATATTTGTAATTCTTCGAGAAATTTTACTTGTTAAATAATAAATGTAATCTTTATTTTTACCATTGTTATGCGAGGTATTTGGACAAACAACAATTAAAGATATCTTTGGATCATCATAAGGAAAGAAACCAGCCATTGTAAGAGTTAATGTTTTAGTATCTATTTTACCATCACTATCTGTATCAATAAAAGATTCACTTGTACCAGTTTTACCCGCAGGAAGAAGATTTCTATTCATAAAACCTAACCCTGTACCATTATTCATTACTTCATAAAATCCCTTATGAATTTGATTAAAGTCATCATTTGAAATTTGAACATTATCCACTACCTCATGCTTATTTTTATAAATTATAAAGTCATTATTTTTTATCTCATTTACAAGTGAAGGACTAATTCTTTTTCCTTTCATTGCTAAAGTATTAATATAATTAAAAAGTTCAATAGGCGTATAAGTATCATACTGCCCTATCGCTAAATTTAAAAGTAAGTCATCACTAATAATATTTCCCTTAAGACCTGGTTTTTCATTAGGTAAATCAATACCAGTTATAATGCCAAGGCCATATGAAGAAAGCATATCTCTATAAATATTAAATTCTTTTTCACTTACATTTAGATCCATATTGGGGATATACTTTTTTCCTAAAAGTGAAATTGCTATTAAAAACTGATAATAATTTGAACTCATTTTAAGGGCGCTAACATCATCTAAATAACCAAGTTCTTTAAAAGAACATTTTTCAGTTTTATTTTTAAGTTTTACACAACCATCTAAAATCTTTTTACCTTTTTCAATTAGATTATATTTGTATCCAACACTTATCGTAGCTCCCTTTACTACAGAACCCATTGTAAAAGCACTATTAATATTATTTAAACTAATATCAGTAAAAGTATTATCATTTAAATATCTTTGTCCATTTAAGGAATAAACTTCAGATGTTTTAGGATTTCCTACGATTACAAAAGCATCATTTAAATACTGTGTATTAAGATGTTTTTTAGCCTTAACAAGTTCCTCTTTAATAATTCTATTTATTTCATTAACTAAATTTATATCAATAGATAAATATAAGTCACTACCCTTTTTACCATGAGAAATTAAAGTTAAACTATTATCATTATTTACTTTATATTTTGCATTTGTTCCTTTTAAATATTCTTCATATTCTCTTTCTAAACCAGAAATACCTACCTTTTCATATAATTTATAACCTTTTTTTAAATAATAATTTTTATTTTCTTTTTGAATAGGGCCGACTGAACCTAATACATTTTTTAAAGTATCTTTATATGGATAGAATCTTTCAAAACTTTCTTTAATAAAAAGTCCTTTGACACCACTATTTAAAACTAAAGATATTTTCTTTTCATCTAAATTATCTTTTAAAATTATATCTTCATATTTATAACTATTATTAACTTTTTTTAAAAATTCATCTTTATTTATATTAAAATTATTATAAAGAAATTTAAGTATTTCCAAAATATCTTCATTTTCATTATAATGATAAGTAAGATTATATACCTTTTTATTACCTACGAGTAAAATGCCATTTTTATCATAGATATTCCCCCTTAAACCATCATCAATGCTTACTAATTTTTTTGTTTTAAAAATAAGTCTTTCTTGATAATATCTATTTAATAATTTACGATTATAAATAAAATATACACTTATAAAAATAAAGAAAATAATAATAGTAAATTTAAATAATAATAAAAACTTTTTCATATTAATAGTATTCAAAAAATAAAATAAATCATACAATATATTAGGTGATAAAAATGTTTGGTATGATAGATAATTTTATGAAAGGTATTACTAAAGAAGATGTAAATAAATTTGCTAAAAGTAAAAATGTTTTTTTAGACGATGATGAGCTTAATTTTACTTATGATTTTGTAAAAAAAAATTATAAAGAAATGCTTAAAAATCCTAGTTTATTTAAAATAGATCGTTATAAAAATAAATATAAAGGTAATAATTTTGAAAAAATAAAAAAAGTATATATTGAATACTTTTCTAAATATCAAAGATTTTTATAATACTCTAAAACATCTTTGGTTAAATTTGGATTAAATTTCTTATCTTTTATCATTTTTATTTCAAATTTGTATGGAGGGAAGTCTCCAATATAAGGTGTTTCAAGTATTTTTGGAACATTTTTTAATTTATCATTATATATTACATTAATTAGATTATCAAATCCTATATAACCATAACCAATATTTTCATGTCTATCTTTTTTACTTCCCAAAGGATTTTTACTATCATTTATATGAATACATCCTATTTTATCTATACCAATTAAATTATCAAACTCTTTTAAATAAGAATTAAAATTTGCAATATCAACTCCTGAATCATTTAAATGACAAGTATCTAAACATACACCAATTTTATTTTTAAATATTACATTATCAAGTAAATATTTTATTTCTTCGATGTTTTTACCACATTCAGTACCTTTTCCAGCCATTGTTTCAAGAAGTACAATTACATCAGTATCAACATTTATAACATAGTTTAAAGCATCAACAATATTTTTTAGAGCAACCTCTCTATCAAGAGAAACACTAGCACCTGGATGAACAACAATATATTTTATACCAAGTTCATCACATCTTTTAATCTCATTTTTTAAAAAATTAATACTAAATTGCCATTTATTTGCATCAATATTATTTGCAAGATTTATTATATAAGGAGCATGACATATTACATTTTCTATATTTATTCCATACTCTTTCATAAGATTATGAGCTTCAATTACATTATTTACATTTATTTCTTTTCTTATAGTATTTTGTGGAGCACCAGTATAAAACATAAATGTATTTGCATTATATGAGATGGCCTCCTTAACAGAACCTAAAAGTCCATTATTAAAACTTACATGTGAGCCTATTATCATTTTATTTCCTCCATACTAAAAGAATATCACAAAATAAAAAAAAACTCAAATGAGTTTTTTATGCACTACAAGATGATCCTGTACAATATAAATCATAACCTTTAGGATTCTTGTTACCACATTTTTGAAGTGCTGCATTATTACTATCATTATGATTTGCTGCATCTTCAAAATCTGTATTTCCTGTTGCCTCTAAAAAGTCATATGTTTTATTACCAATCCAATAAGTATATGAATATTGATTAGTACTTGAATCATATTTTACTAATACTGAAGCATTATAACTTTGTTTGTTTTCCGCATATCCTTTTGCTACTAACCAAGTAATATCAAAACATATAGATTGATTTGGTTGAAATGCAGGATTATTTGTCATAGCCTCTGCTTGATAAGCTGTTTTGGCAGCATTCATTAAATCAATTCCATCACTTTTTAAAGCAGACTTTCTTGAATTAGCCATTATTGGTCCCATTGAAGTAATACCAATTAACATAACAACCGCTAAAATAACGATTACAGCAAGAAGTTCAACTAATGTAAAACCTTTTTTATTATTTCTCATATTTGCTATCCTTTCTATATTAAGAATAGCATACTAAAAAATTTTTTTCAAGATGTTTTTTACTTAATTGTGTCAATTATTGATGATATCATATCAACTGTGTCAATTGCTTTACTTATTTTATCAGAGGTTCTTTCTTTATAAACTTCCTTCATTTTACTTTCAAATGTTTTAAAAAAATTTGGATTACGATTTAAGTCTTTTATATAATATGAATTTTCCATAAAATGTGAAAATAATTTTTCATTTTCTTTTAAAGAAATTAGTACACTTTTATTCATTAATCCTCGAAAAATTTATTAAGTGGTCTTGGTGTAACTGGCGCTTTAGGAACATTTCCACCTGTTTTACTAGTAAGTTCTTGAACAAAATCTAATGCTTTTTGAGCAGTTGTAATATGTTCTTTAATAGTATCTATATTAACACCCTTTATTAAATCATTTATTTTAAAACTACTTTCTCCATTTCTTTCACTATTTTTATATTTACTCCATACGCTTTCATCTTCACCATAAATATCATAAAGTTCATAAAATTTTTGCCATGACATTTCACCATTTTCTATGTACTTAGCAAGACTTGGATTTTTACTTGCAAATTCTTTAAAATCATCTTTTTTACTCATGATATCACCAATATAAATATATGAAAATAATATAGTAAAATGAATAAAACACCCAATTTATTGAGTGTTTATTTTTTATATTTTAAAACTATTTGTAAAATCTTCGAATGATATTTGAGCTTCCTCTTTAGGTTGTTCTACTTCTTTTGGAGTTTCAACTACTTCATTTGTTTTACCTATTTTTTCAAATTCATATTTTGGTTTTACATTAACAACTTTTAATTTAGTATATGTACTTCCAAAGCTATTTGAATCCATAATAGGAATATCACTATTTTTTATTTCATTAACATCATCATTTGTTTTAATAACATTAATTGTTCTAACATTTGAGGTAAATGCAGATATTACTCTATAATCTTTAGTTTTATTTTTCTTAATTATTTCTTTACCTTTTTTATTTCTAGTTAACTCTACAAGTTCAGATAATTTAACTCTTTTTGCAGTATTTAAATTAGTAAAAATATTAATGTATTCATCACTATCATTAATTTGTGAGGATGATATAACATTATTATCCTTTATAGGATATCCTTTTACACCTGATGCTTTAGGTCCAACCTCTGGGATTTCACCTGTTTCAAATAATAAGTAATAGTTATTATCTGTTAAAATTAAGGTTTTCTTACCTTCTTTTTGAACACTTATTAGTTCATCATTATCCTTAAGTTTTATTGACGTCATTGGTTTAGAACATCTTGAAACCTCAAACTCTTCCATTCTAACTTTTTTAATCATACCCTCTTTTGAGGTTAATACTAAAGATGTACCCTTTTCAAAAATAAATGAATTAATTATTCTTTCGTTTTCTTTAATCATTATTAGGTTACTTATATGTTTACCTAAATCTTTCCATTTACATTCAGTTATTGTATGTACTGGAATAAATAAATAGTTTCCAAGAGATGTAAATGATAATATATAATCTCTTGTATTAAGTTCAAACATATTTCTAACAAAATCACCAGGTTTTAAAGTTGTTTCATCAGTGGCCGCTTTAAATGACTTCATAGGAACTTTTTTAATATAACCATCATTTGTAACAACAACAATAACATCCTCTTTAGGTATCATATCTTTTAAATCAACTTTTATTTCAGTTATTTCATCTTTAATTTCAGTCTTTCTAGGAACTGCATAGTTTTTCTTAACTTCTCTAAGTTCTGATTTCATAAGTGATTTTAAAACGCCTTCATCAGATAATATTTCATGACATCTTTCAATTAACTTTTGAAGTTCTTCGGCTCTTTCCTTTAAAACTACAATATCAGTATTTGTTAATCTATAAAGTTGTAAAGTTACTATTGCTTCCGCTTGCTCTATATTAAAATCAAATTTATTAACTAAATTTTCTTTTGCATCTGCTTTATTTTTAGAACTTCTTATTACTTTTATAACTTCATCAAGAATTGATATTGCTTTCATAAGTCCTGATACAATATTAAATTCTTTTTCATAAGTTTTAAGTTCAAATGTAGTTCTTTTTATAATAATATCTTTATAGTGTGCAATATAAGCATCAAGTATTTCAAGTATTCCTAGTACTTTAGGACTCCTGTTTACAATTGAAACCATATTATAATTATAACTTATCTGAAGATCAGTATTTTTAAATAAATAATTTAAAATTAGTTCTTTGTTTGCACCAGTTTTTAAATCAATTGCTATTTGTAGACCTTCTCTATCAGTTTCATCTCTTACTTCGCTTATACCCTCAACTTTTTTATCAATTCTAATTGAATCAATTTTACTTACAAGAGCAGCTTTATTTACATCAAAAGGTATTTCAGAAATTATAATTTGTTCTTTACCTTTTTCTTTTTTAAACTCTGTTTTTGCTCTAACAATTACTTTACCAGTTCCTTTTGTAAAAGCAGATATTATTCCATCCTTACCTTCGACTATTCCACCAGTTGGAAAATCTGGTCCTTTTACAATTTCTAGAATTGTCTCTAATCTACATGATGGAGAATCTATTCTTTTTATAGTGGCCTCAATTATTTCTCCTAAATTATGGGGAGGTATATTTGTTGCATACCCTGCAGAAATACCATTTGCACCATTTACAAGTAAATTAGGAAATTTTGCTGGAAGTACAGTAGGTTCTAAGAAACGATCATCAAAGTTAAGAGCCCAAGATACTGTTTCTTTATCTAAATCTTTTAAAAGTTCATTACTTATTTTAGCAAGTCTTGCTTCAGTATAACGATATGCTGCTGGACCATCACCATCCATTGAACCATTATTTCCATGAATATCGACTAAAATATGATTTTGTTTCCACCATTGACTCATTCTTACCATAGCATCATATACTGATGAGTCTCCGTGTGGATGGAATTTACCTAAAACATCACCAACTGTTGCAGCACATTTTATATACCCTTTGTCGGAGGTATTTCCTGCTTTATACATTGCATAAAGTATTCTTCGTTGAACTGGTTTTAAACCATCTCTTACATCTGGAATAGCACGGTCAAGAATTATTTCTTTAGCGTACTTTCCAAATCTATCACCCATTATTTCCTCAAGGGCATAATCTTGTATTCTTTTTAAAATTTCATTTTCCATATTTTACCCCCTATAATTATCTTCCATGGTAAACTCAACATTTTCGTTTATCCATTCTTTTCTAGGTTCTACTTTATCACCCATTAATGTACTTACTCTTTTTTCCGCAAGAGCGGCATCTGTAATATTTACTCTAATAAGCATTCTTGTATCTGGGTTCATTGTTGTTTCCCAAAGTTGTTCTGGATTCATTTCACCAAGTCCTTTATACCTTTGTACTGCATATTTACCAGAATTTTCTCTTTTAATATTTTCAAGTTCTTCATCAGTATAAGCATAAAATCTTTTCTTACCATAATCAATTTTATAAAGTGGAGGAACAGCTATATATAAGTGTCCTGTTTCAATAAGACCACGCATATACCTATAAAAGAATGTCAAAAGTAGTATTTGGATATGAGCTCCATCAACGTCGGCATCGGTCATTATTATTACTTTATCATAATTTGACTCACTAGCATCAAAACTTTGACCTACACCAGCACCAATTGTATAAATTAATGTATTAATTTCTTCATTTTTAAATAAATCTTCACTACTTGCTTTATCAGCATTTATAACTTTACCACGAAGAGGAAGTATTGCTTGAAATTTACGATTTCTTCCACCTTTAGCAGAACCACCTGCTGAATTACCTTCGACTATAAATAGTTCATTTATTTTAGGATTTTTACTTTGGGCAGGAGCAAGTTTTCCAGATAAATTTTTTTCTATTTTGCTTTTATTTTTACCATTTCTAGCTTCTTCTCTAGCTTTTCTTGCAGCCTCTCTTGCAGTTTTACTTTTCATCGCTTTTTCAAGTATATTAAGAGCAACTTCTTTGTTTTCCTCAAGATAAAACTTCAAACTATCATAAGTTATACTTTCTGTTATACTTCTTGCTTCTGGAGTACCAAGTTTTCCTTTTGTTTGACCCTCAAACTGCAAAAGTTCCTCAGGTATTTTAAGACTTATTACTGCAGTTAAACCCTCTCTTACATCTGCTCCATCAAGTGAATAATCTTTACCTTTAAAAATATTATTATTTTTTGCATAATCATTAAATGCTTTAGTAATTCCTGTTTTAAAACCAACTTCGTGAGAACCACCATCACCAGTTTTAACATTATTTACAAATGATAAAATATTCTCTTGATATGTATCAGTATATTGAAGAGCAACATCTACTTCAATACCTTGTTTAGTCCCAGAATAATTTATAACTTTATGAAGAGTTGTTTTATCTTCATTTATATAATCTACAAAACTAGTTAAACCATTTTCATAATGATATTTAACCTCTTTTTTATCTGCTTCATCAATAACTTCGATTGTAAGACCTGGAAGTAAAAAAGCACTTTCTTGCATTCTTTCACAAATTGTTGTATATGAAAACTGAAGATTTTTAAAAATATCATCATCAGGTTTAAATTTTACAATAGTTCCTGTTTTTTTACTTTCACCAATTGTCCTAAGAGGATTTTTTACTTTACCACCATTTTCAAAGTTAATTTCACTTATTTTACCATCACGATAAATTACCACTGTCATTGAGCTTGATAAAGCATTTACTACAGAGGCACCTACGCCATGTAGTCCACCAGAAACTTTATAACCATCTTCTGTAAACTTACCACCTGCGTGAAGCATTGTATAAATTACCTCAGGAGTGCTTTTTCCTGAAGCATGCATTCCAATCGGTACACCACGGCCATTGTCCGCTACTGTAATTGAATTATCTTTATTTATAACTATTTTTATATAGTTACCAAAACCATTTATTACTTCATCTATTGAGTTGTCAACAATTTCCCATACTAAATGATGAAGACCTCTTTTATCTGTTGAACCAATGTACATACCTGGTCTTTTTCTAACAGCCTCCAAGCCCTCTAAAATCTTAATAGATGATTCATCATATTTTTTTACCATAGTACCACCTTAAATTATTATAAATAAAAAACTAAATTTTATCAACTTCACTTTACACAATTTTTCTTTTTAAGTGTCAAGTTTATAAAAAAAAGAAAGTTTTAACACTTTCTAATTATAATAAATTAAGTGAATCTGAAGTATTATCCCTTAAAACAGGTTCTTCAGTTTTAAGTTTTGGAAGTTCAATTTCCATTGTATCATCAAAATCATCATTATTTTCCACTACTGGAGTTTCAACCTTTTCTGGAGTTACTACATTATTATTTGGGACATATACTGAGCTATATACATTCATTACTTTAGGTTTTTCAGTAGTTTCTTTTTGAACTTCTGGAGTTACCAAAGGTTTTGTTTCTAAATTTTTCATTTCTTTATCAAGTGAAGATGATAGTTCTTTTAATCTATTTACAGTTTCTTCTTCTTTTTTATTAACTCTATATACATCATCATCAATAACAGGTTTTGTATTCTCGATAGTAGATTTTATTTCCATTACAGGTGGAATAACCGGTGGCACTTCTTTAACTGGTGGTTCCACTACTATATCCTTTTTAACTTCCATGACTGGTGTAACTTTAACAGGCTCAACTACAGGAACAGTTTTTACTTCATTAACTGGTGCTACTGGAGTTTGTATAGGTTCATTAACAGTTACCGGTTTAACTTCAGGTGCACTTATTACTGGTGCAACTTTAGGTTGGGCTGGAGTATTTTGTACTGGAACACTAGTTTTCACTTCATTATTTGTAGCCACAGTATTATTTTGTATATCTTTTAATTTTTCTAAATTAAGTTTTTGAGTTTCTTCGATTTTCTTTTGATCTTTCTTTCCTAAGAAAAAAACAATAAAAAATGCTATAAGAAGTACAATTATAACCACTCCTAAATAAATAGGAAAGTACTTATTAGCATATAAATTTATAATAAAATCTTTCACTGTAAACACCTCTTTATTCTATTTAATTTTACCATTTAAAATTCTAAATTGCAATAAGTTTCCCAATAAAATTTTATGTCTAAAAAATATTTATTAAAAAAACTGGAATAAAACCAGTTAAATAAGCATTATATCACAAACATAAAATTCATCTTTTTTCTTATATATTGCAACTTCCTCATTATTATAATATAAAAGTAATTTATCTTCATTGCTATCTATTTTTATATGAGAACCATTTTTTACTTTATTATATTCATCCTCATTTAAATTATAAATTTTATAATCAAATAAATCTTTTACAGATAACATTTTATAATTACCATTTTCAATATCTTTTATAGTATATGTATTTGAAATATCAAAATTACCTTGTTTGGTTCTTATTAAATCAGACATTGTTCCAATAACATTTAATTTCTCACAAATAGTTTGAATTAAACTTCTTATATAGGTTCCTTTAGAACAATTACATTTAAATACTATTTTATTATCTTCATAAGATATTAACTCTAAATTATATATATCAACTTCATTTATAGGAAGATTTACCTCTTCACCATTTCTAGCATATTCATATAATTTCTTACCATTTACTTTTTTAGCACTATAAATTGGTACTACTTGTTTATATTTTCCTATTAATGAAGAAAATACTTTTTCAATATCATCTTTAGAAACATTTACATTTTTTTTATCTAAAACTTTACTAGTTATATCAAATGTATCAGTTTTAATCCCTAAAGTAATTGTACCAATATATTCTTTATTTAAACTCATTAAACTATTTACAAGTTTTGTATATTTATTTATACATATAACAAGTACACCTTGAGCTATCGGATCTAAAGTTCCAGTATGACCAATTCTCTTGGTATTAAATACCTTAGTTAAACTATTTACTACATCTCTACTTGTTTTGCCTTTATCTTTGTTTACTAAAATTACTGCATTCATAATCCTCTATATAAATAATACCTTTCTTTCTTTTTTCTTTTGGTACATAGATAAACTTTTTTAAACCTTCTTCATCTGAAATATAACCTCTTTTAGACAAAATATCAATTAATAATTCATCATTAAAATAAGAATTTATATATACTGTGGAAGGAGTTACTGATTCTGAATAATTTTCTACTTCACTAATCAAATAATTATAAAAACTACTTTTAAATAAATTCATATATTCTAAGTAGTTTGCAATAACGATATTATCAATTACTATTCCACATTCTCTATGGAATAATAAATATGCAATTAGATTATATTCATTTGCTATAGAAATTATTTTTTCATCTTCCCTATCAAGATTTTCTTTCACTAGACACGAAAAAAGATAGTTAGGATCATATTTTTGTATTATTAAATTATTCTTATCTAATAAACTTTTTTTACTAATTAATTCTAATCTATTTTTTCCATTAAAACATTTTGCATACTCATAAGCATTACTTAAAAGTACACTTTTAAATCTTTTATCTACATTACCAACATATAATTTCATACCAAAACCCCATATTATTAATCATTTTGATGTATTTTTTTAATTATATCATCAATTTTATTACCATATTCAATTGACTCATCATACGTAAATTTTAAAAATGGTATATTTCTTGCATCAATTAATGAGGCAAGTTTTCCTCTTATAAAAGGACTTGCTTCATTAACTTCTTTTTCTATTTCTTTTTTTGAAAGTGAAGAAAGTGATGTAAAATATACTTTACAATAACTAAAATCTTTTGCAAGTGAGCATCCAGTTATTGTAATACTTTTAAGTAGTTCATCATGACATTCTCTTTGAATAATCATTGGAATATATTTTTCAATATCACTTTCGATTCTTTTTACATTTAAACTAGGCATGTTTTACCTGCTCCATTACATAAACTTCAAAAGTATCTCCCTCTTTGAAGTCATCATATTTTTCAAGTGTAATACCACATTCAAAACCTTTTTTAACTTCTTTTGCTTGATCTTTACCTCTTTGAATTGAGGAAATTTTTGTATCAATAAGAATTTTTCCATCACGAATAACTCTTACATTTGCATTATTTTTAACTATTCCATCAGTTACATAAACACCTGCAATATTACCAACTTTAGAAAATTTAAATATTTGTCTTACAACGGCACTACCAATTATTTTTTCTTCATATTCAGGATCAAGCATACCATTTAATGCTGCTTCAACATCCTCGACAAGTTTATAAATAATTGTATAACATCTAATTTCAATACCATATTCTTTAGCCATTGCTTTAGCATCCGAAGATGATACTACATTAAATCCTATTACAATAGCCTTTGAGGCACTTGCAAGAACTATATCACTTTCAGATATTGGTCCTATACCACTGCGAATAACTTTTACTCTTACATCTTTAACTTTAATATTTTCAAGAGCACTCTTAACTGCTTCCTCAGAACCTCTTACATCGGCTTTTAAGACAACAGCAACTTCTTTTTGACCTGCATTAACACTTTCAAATAATTCATCAAGTGATAAAGTCTTTTTAACATTACTCTTTTCTTTTTCAATATTTTTTCTTTTTTCAGCAACTTCTTTAGCTTCCTCAATAGTTTCAAAAGCCATAAACTTATCACCTGCTTTAGGTGTATCATTAAGCCCAGTTATTTCAACTGGAGTAGATGGACCTGCCTCAACAATAGACTCGCCTTTATCATTTTTCATTGTACGAACCTTACCATAAGTTGTTCCTACAACTACTGGATCACCAAGTCTAAGGGTTCCATTAAGAATAAGGAATGATGATAGTCCTCCAACATTTTTATCAAGTTTTTCCTCGATAACAGCTCCCAAAGCATATCTATTCGGATTGGCTTTAAGTTCTTTAACTTCGGCAATTGCAAGAATTGTTTCAAGAAGGGTATCAACGCCTTCACCAGTCTTTGCAGAAAGATTAATAAATGGGTATTCTCCTCCCCAACTTTCTGGAGTAATACCATTTTCACTCATTTCAGTATATACTCTTTCAATATTAATATTTGGTTTATCAATTTTATTTACTGCAACAATAATTGGTACACCAGCACTTTTTGCATGATCAATTGCTTCTTTTGTTTGAGGCATAACGCCATCATCTGCAGCAACGATAATAACAACTATATCAGTTACACTTGCTCCCCTTGCACGCATTTGAGTAAAAGCAGCATGACCTGGGGTATCAATAAATGTAATTTTGTGACCATCTTTTTCAGTTTGATATGCGCCAATTGCTTGAGTAATACCTCCAGCTTCACCTTCGGCTACTCTCGTAGACCTAATATAATCTAAAAGAGTTGTTTTACCATGGTCAACATGTCCCATTATTGTAACAATTGCTGGTCTTTCTTTTAAATCTTTTTCATCATCAATAACTTCATAATGATCAAAATCAGCAATATCTTGACTTTCTTTTTTCTTTAAAGTTTTATTGTAATCTAAAGCTACGATTTCAGCATTTTCAAAATCAATAACTTCATTCATAGATAGCATTAATCCTAAGCTCATAAGTTTTTTAATAATATCATTTAGAGAAACTCCAAGTGCATCCGCAAAGGCTTTAACACTCATTCCTTCTTCATATAAAACAATATTATCCTCTTTTACATTACTCATTAGTTTGCTTTTACTTTTATACATTTGCTTTTTTAAATTTTTGAAATCAGCATTACTACTATCTTTCTTTTTAAGTTTTTGTTTGCTATTAGCAACCATATCTTTTTTTACAATATTTTCACTTTGTAATACTTTTTCAACTACATCATCAATTTGGTCTTCTTCTTCATATGTTGTTTCTTTATCAGTACTTATTAAATTAATTGTATTATCAATCATAATAATATCATCATCAGATAAAATGCTATTACCATCTGCTTTAATTCCAAGTTCATCACATTTTCTTAAAACCTCTGCTACTGATAAATTTACATCTTTTGCATAATCTTTAATATTCATAAAAACCATCCTTTCTTAATTTAATTTTTATCTACTTTTTCCCTTTTCTATATATCCAAAATCATATAATAGTGTTTCTAAATCTCTACCTTCATATTTAATAATTTCAATATTTGCATTACTTGCAATTGATTTAGAAAGATTTGCATCATATTCACTATTATATACAACCTTGGTTATTCCACTATTAATAATAGAATTCATACAGTCCTTACAAGGAAAAGTATTTACATAAATTGTTGCTCCTACTGTAGATATTCCGTGTCTTGCAGCAAAAGCAATTGCATTTTGTTCAGCATGAGAAGCAGGACATAGTTCTAAATATTTACCAGATGCATAATCTGCCATTGCTCTTCTTCTGCATCCACCTAAATCTTCACAATGCTCAACACCTCTTGCTGGTCCATTAAATCCAAAACTAATTGGATTATCATCTTTAACAATGACTGCCCCAACTTTTCTTGATAAACAAGTACTTCTTAAGGAAGCAAGTTGGGAAATAGCCATATAATATTCTTCTTTAGTTGGTCTCATTAATAATCCTTTCTAAATTATCATATACTTCATCACTAATGCTTACCCCTAAAGCTTTCTCTAATATTTTAGTCTTTTTTGCTTTATTTATTACTTCTATAGATTTTTTTAAGTATGCACCCTTTCCATTAAGTTTACCAGTACTATCATATACTACCTCTCCTAAGGGAGTTCTTACTACTCTTAATAAATCCTTTTTTTCACATTTTTCATGTGATACAACACAAGTTCTTAAAGGAACTTTTTTCATTATCTATTACCTTCCTCAGTAATTTCTTTCATTGTTTTAATTTCTAAATAGTATTTAGTAAGTCTTGAAGCAAGTCTAATATTACTTCCTTTTTTACCAATAGCTTTACTAAATTCATCATCAGGTACAACTACTAAAGCTTTTCTTTCTTTTTCATCTAAAATATTAACAATAGCACCTTTTGCAGGAACAATAGCATTTTTAATAAATGCAGCTGGATCTTCATCATATAATACTAAATCTATTTTTTCATTACCAAGTTCTTTTAAAATACCTGCTATTCTACTACCTTTTTCTCCAATACAAGAACCAATTGCATCAACTTTTGGATTATTAGATATAAGAGCAACTTTACATCTTATACCAGGTTCTCTTACTACTTGATATATATCAATTGTTCCATTAATAATTTCTGGAATTTCTTGTTCAAATAATCTTTTGACAAAACCATAATGTTTTCTAGAAAGCATAATAACTGGTCCTTTAGCTCCTAAAGTAACTTTAGTTAAATATACTTTTATATTTGAACCCATAACAATTTTTTCATCAGGTATAATTTCACTTTTAGGAAGCATACCACGAGTTCTACCAAGATCAATGTAATAATTTTTTTGGTCTTCCATAGCAACCATACCAATCATTACTTCGCCTTCTTTATCACTAAACTCATTTATTACACTTTCTTTTTCAGCTTCTCTAATTTTTTGTGTTAATACTTGTTTAGCAGTTCCTGCAGCAACTCTTCCAAAATCTTTTGGAGTTACTTCTTTTTCAATAGTATCTCCAACTTTAGCATTAGGATCTATTTTAACAGCATCCTCTAAAAGTATTTGTGCGTCAATATTTATCTCTGGTGGTGTTGTTACGATATTACCTTCTTCATCTTCAGTTTCAACTCCATAATCAATTTCTGGTACTACTACTAAATAAGAATATACTTTTATATCGCCACTTTCTCTATCAATTCTTACAATTACATTAGTTTTAGAATTAAAATTCTTTTTATATGCAGTTGTAAGAGCAAGTGTTAATCCCTCAAAAATAACATCCTCACTAATATTTTTTTCTTTTGCTACTAATTTAACAGCTTTAATTAATTCATTTGCATTCATCTTTAATTACCTCTTTCCTTACTAGATATATCTAAAATATAGCTATCATCAATATCACAGTACTTATCCACTATTGGATTAATTATATGAGTAGCAGTAACTATCTCATCAATATCAATTCCTCCAACCTTATCTAGGATTACCTCTAAAAAAGAATATTTTCCTTTCTTTTTAAAAGATATACTATCTACAAATATATCCATATCCTTAATTGCAATATTAATTTTTTCAGTTAATTTACTAAAATCCAAATATATCACCCTCTTATTAATAAAAGTGGGATTGCAGGCCCACTTCAAATGTCAAACTTATTTTATCATTATTTATTTGATATGTCTATAAAAAAATATGAAGAAAATAAAAAAAACTTCAAAAAATCTATTTACAAAGTAAGAAAATTATAATATAATTTAATAGTTGTCGAAAGGACAACAACCTCTTTTTAATAATTATCTAAGTAATTATTAAAAATAATCAAATCGTATTTATGGGTTTACGATTTTTTTATTCAAGATGTAAGAATCGACTTTTATATAAAGTCGATTTTTATTTTAATAAAAAAGACTTAAATTAATAAGTCTCCTTCATCATTTTGATTAATTATAAATGCACAGGCATCATCAGTATCAATGTGTAGTTCTGTAACAGCATTTTCTTTTATTTTAATAAAGCACTCTATTATGCCTTTTTTCTCTTTACCAAGTTTAACATTTACAATTTGTCCGTTTTCTAAATTAAGATTTTGGGCTTCTTCCAAAGAAATATGAATATGTCTTTGAGATATAATTGCACATTTTTTAGTTATTTCACATTTATCAGATACTATAGTAATTGTTTCAGCATCAAATAAATCACCACTTTCTCTAACCGGAGGATTAATACCAAATTTAATTGAATCACTTCTTGATATTTCAACTTGTGTATAATCTCTAAATGGGCCTAATACCTTAACATTTTTTATTTCATATTTGCTTGTTTTTAAAGTTACAACTTTATCTGTAACAAAATCACTAGGTTGTGATAAGTTTTTTATTATTTTATATTCATCCCCAAAAAGAAGATCATAGTCCTCTTTAGTTAAATGAACATGTCTATTACTAACTCCTATATTAATTTTCATATCTACCCCATCATATAAGTTATTACTTTAGCAATTGCAATTCCTATAGCAATAATTGAAAATGAAAAAACAATGCTTAATATAATATTTTTTTTCATAATATATTTTCCTTTCTTAATTTTATTTATTTTAGTTTTTTTGATAATTCATATATAATAAATATTCCTAGAAAAGCAGTAAGTAACATAATTAAAAATATAATCCAATTAAAACCTTTAAAAAACTTAATCATAATTCCTATTTCAGTAAAAAGTAAAACACCAAGACTTGCACCAAGAGATACTTTAAATATTTCTTTTTTTAACATATCTTTTTTCATAAATTATACCTTTAGTAAATAATCTTTTCTATATAATCTAGATTACCATTATTAAATGTTAATCTATAAATATCAATATCATTTTTACTATTATCATATATAACATTATCATCATACTCTATTACTAAATTATCATCAAGAGTATATGAGGGCTGTAAAATATTAATTAAATATCCTAAAAATGCTCTTTTATGAGTAAATATTACTACTTTTTTTAAATTACTTAAATTAACAATATGTTCTATTTCATCATTTACTCTTTTACCTACTTCATTTAAACTTTCACCATCCGTAAGTCTGATATTAAAATCATGTTCTTGCATAAAATAAACATCTTTTAGATCTTGATTTTTTAAATTACCTATCTTCTCATCAGCAAACTTATCCGATGAATAAACATCTTTATTAATCCTTTTAGCAAGTGTTTTAGCAAATAGCATATTACTTGCATTTTGGGATGAATATATTGCATTAGTATCAGTTAATAAAGACAATAATGCAATATTTTTAGCGGTATCCTTAAGTTTATTTATAATAGGTAATCTTATTTTACTTTCTGGTAAATTCAAATCATTATATATTAAATTATTTTCTATTATATTATTGCAAATAATAATAATCTGCATTACTCACCTTTTAAATATTTAGCACTTAGTATATAACCACCAGCAAATAAAATCATACCTATTATAAACTCTATTAAATTAAATTTATAACCAAATATTAATATAATAATATTTACTATTGAGGCAAATACAAAGCCCACTATTGCAAAATAAGTCTTTATCTTATGTTTATCTAAAAGATATTCCATAAGTTTACTCATACCAAATATTCCTAAAATCATACCTATGCCAAACACTAATATAATTAAAATATTTTCTCCTAAATTAGTAAAATGCATAGTATCAGAAATAATCGCAAGTAGTGGTGCATAATAACCAAGTATTATAAGAATGGCACTTCCTGAAACTCCTGGAATAATCATTGAGCCTGCAGCTACAATACCTACTCCAAAAAGTTTTAAATATCCTATCAAATTTGTAGTAATAATAGCATCTTTTCCACTTCCTAAAAAAGAAAGTGATAATAGTATTGCAGCACCAATAATAGAGCATAAAACATTTGGAAGTGTTATTTTCTTTTCAGTTTTTTTAACAATCATTTGGATTCCTCCAACGATTAGTCCTACAAAAAATAGTAATGTTGCCACTGGAAATTTATTTAAAGTAATATTTAAAATAAGACAACAAACAATTGCTGATGCCACTACGCCTAAAATGAAACTAATTAAAAACCCTTTTTCCTCTTTAAAAGAAGTAAATAAATTATTAATTACTTTTAATAGTCTTTCATAAATACCCATTGTCATTGCAAGAACCGAAGAACTTATTGGAAAAATAATTCCAAAGCCAATTACAAAGCCTTGCAAAAATGTAATAAATAAATTATCTTTTTTAGTTTTTGTCATTTTTAACCTCAATTTCTTTTATTTCAACTTTATTAATTGCATCAAATTTTTTTGTTATTTTATCAGTTGTTGTTGTAAGTTCATCAACACTATTATTTACCGCCTTAATATTTTTAGATAATTTTTCCCATCTATCTTTATATCTAGAAAACTCTACTGAAAGTTTATTTAACTCTTCATGAATAACTTTTGCATATTTATCTCTTTCAATATTTTTTATAATCATTGATATTGTTGAAAGAGTTGATATTAAAGTTGTAGGTCCTGTAATCCATACTTTATTATTATATGCATACGTAATAAGTTCTGGATGATATGCATTTATTTCAGCAAAGATTGCCTCAGCAGGCAAAAACATAATTGCTTCATCAGTTGTTACTCCAGGAACAATATATTTATTTTTAATATCATTAATATGTTTTTTTACATCCTGTACAAATAATTTTTCATATGCAAGTCTTTGTTCTTTAGTAAATGTTCTATTAACCATCTTTTGATAATTTTCTAAAGGAAATTTACTATCAATTGATATAGTTCCAAGTGGAGATGGTGCATATAAAAGAGCATCAACAATATACCCATTATCAAATTTAACTTGAGTATTATATATTCCCCCACTTGCAGGTCCAAAAGCATTATTTAAAATATATTCAAGATTTACTTCTCCAAAAGTTCCTCTTGTTTTCTTATCTGTAAGTACTCCTTGAAGTGATATAATATCTGCTCCTAAATCATCAATTTTTCTTTGAGCTTCATCAATTTTAGAAAGTCTTTCAAGTACATTATTAAATGTCTTATTACTCTTTTCAAAATTCTTATCAAGTCTTTCATTTACCATATCATTTATTAATGTAAGTTTTCTTTCAATTCTTTCATTTAATACTTCAAAATCATTTGTAAGTACTTTAGAAAAATCAAATTTAAAATCTCCAATTGACTTAGTAATATCAGTTTCAAACTTACCTAGTTTTTCAATCATTTCATTATTATTTTTATTATTATTCTTAGATAAAAAAATTAATAAGCAAATCAAATTAACTGCAAGAAGTCCAATAATTATATAATCTGTCATAATTCTACCTTTCTTATTATTTTCATTAAAACATTGTCCATTTTAACAGGACTAATATAAATTTCTTTACCATTTTTAAGTTTAATAGCAAGTCTTTTTATTGATGTTGAATAAAATGGATTAATATTTTTTACTACATAACATTTCTTTATACTTTTATAGGGAATTTCCTTTCTAATAAAACCTGCTCTTATAACTAGTTTATCTTTTTGTAAAAAGTATGCTTTAACATAAAAGAATATCATCAATATAGTTATAACTATTAATTCAATTATTCCCACGATTACATAAGTTGTACTAACTTTTAGAAAAAGTGTTATAGCAATAAGTGCAAGACAAACTACAAAATATATTCCAAAAAATACGTAATTAAAACTATCATAATAATTATTTATTTTCATTTAACACCGCACCTTATATTATCTATAAAAAATGAACCTGTAAATGTCTTTCCTTGTATTTTTGCTTGAGACTCAGATAGTAAATAAAATTTTAAATTTAAATTCCAAGTATTTGTTGTTCCAGTTACTGAACTATCTGTTATTGATGCATCCTTAACAATAGTTTTTCTAAAAGTATTATTAACGCTTTCCCAGCTACTATCATAAGCAAAATTTTTCTCTTCACTAAAGTTATTTGTTCCACTTGCTAAGGAAGAAGATACAGTTAAAGTTAATTCTTTTTTACTTTCATTTGTAACAGGAACACTTTCACTTCCATATACATCACTATTAGAATCATATTCATAAACTATATCATATAAACATTTATAAGTTGTTCCAGTACCTCCAAGAGCGAGTGATACATTTAAATTTACATTACTTTCCGCTACTACTGAACCAGGAGTTGAGGCAATCATATTAGCAAGAGTTGCATGAAGTTCTAAAGGAGCAGATGAAGAAGTAAAGGTTGTATTAAAGCCTTTTTGAGTAGTAACATTTATATTTGCTGTACTATTTACATCTTGCTTAAATGAACCAAAGTATGCAAATGATGCACCCGCTACCATAATAAGAAGTAATACAATTGCTATCAAACTTGAAACAGTTAATTTATTTTTATTTTCCATATTCATCATATCCTTATAAATCCATTTTACTATATTTTTGAAATAAAAAAAAGAATAAATGTTAAAAATTATTCTTTTTTATTTTTTATTAATAATATACAATAGTTGCAAGTATTAATAAAATAGCAAACATTACAGCCGCAAACATCCAAATATATTTGAACCATTGTTTATAATCTATCTTTAAATATGATAGACCAACCATAAGTACACCACTTACTGGCATAAGAATTTGTGCAAGACCATAAGTAGCAACATAAATAGTTTGTACAAGTGTAACGTCACTTGCATAACTAGCATTTATAAAGCCACCAACAGCATAACCAGTATATCCTAAGTCAGCATGGAAAATAGATGTAATAAATGCGAGTACTGAAGTAATGTATGGATTAAATGTTTTTGTAAGTCCAAATGCCCAGTTAGAAAAAGCTGGAATAAATGGAGATGTATACGCTACAATAAATACAACATATACTAAAACAAATAAGCATACAGGTTTAAGCATTTTCTTTGCGCCTTCACCAAATGATGTTAAAAATTCTTGGAATTTGAATTTTGACATAAATGCCACTACTGCTGATAAAACCATTAACATGCTTACTAAAGCAGTAATTTCAAATTTACCGAATTCGACAGCACCTGAACCTAAAATATAACTAAATAATGTAAATTCTTTACCAATTTTAAGTTCTGTAATCCATTTGTGGAAATTTGCAAATATTTCAATTTTCCAGTTAGTCATCCAAGCGGTATATCCTAGAACTAAGTAAACAAATAAAATACTAAATACTACGATAATTGGCCAAGTACTAACTTTACCTTTAACCTCAACAGCACTATATGGATCAACTTCTGAAGAACTATCTTCTTTAGCTTTTTTATTTGACTTTCTTGTAAGTTTAAAGATTAATAAACCTTCATAAGCTACAAGTGCACAAGCAGCAATAATTGCACGATAACTTAAACCACTAGTTAGTTCTGTAGACATATAGTAATTTAAGAAATATAGTCCATCACTTCCGTATGTTGCACCGCAAAGTCCAGCTAAAATTGAACCAAATGTTACAGCAAATGTAGTAAGTTTACTTTGTCCCATACTAAGTAAAATTGATACTATAAATGGAACAAATACTAAAAGTGCAAAAGTACTTTTAAGTAGTGATGATAAAATAATTATCACGCTTGAAGTAACAACCATAAAAATAGTTTCTTTACCTTTTAGTTTTTTAGCAATTTTACTAACTAAAGCACTATATGATTTAGTTTTAGATAAAATTCCATAGAAACCACCAAGAATAAATAAGTAAATAATAGTTGTAAGTCCAAAATAAGCAGCGTAATATAAAAGTGATGGAAGATCTGCAAGACCAATTCTTTTCATTGCTACTTCACCATAAGTAGAACCATTAAAATATCCATAAGGAACTACCCAGGTAATGCATATTGCTACAAAAATAGCAATTAAAAGCCATCTAAATAAATCACTATGTTTACTTTTACAAGTCATTACTGCAAAAAATGCTGCAACAGCAAGTATTAAAACAATGCCGATTATTATTCCCATATTCTACCTCCTTAAATAAATTATACTACTTAAAGTCAAAAAAAAAAAGCAAATATTGCTTTTTATCCCAATTTTTAGCCAAATATATTTAATTTGTTTCTTTTTCATATATTCTAAAATTATTTTCAAACTTATAAATCTAAATAGTAAAATATTAATATTGTAAAGTTTTTTACTTAATTTCAAAGGATATTTTATCATCTGTATAATTTAAATATACTTTTAAATTAGTTTCTTTAATTGTATCACTTGGTTTATGATAAGATTGGAGTACATAATATGTTGAAACATCATGGTATTTAATCTTAATACTAGTTTCAACTTCAGTACTACATTTTTCTTTTCTAGCACATTTAATTTCAGACACATTTAAAACAGTTATTTCTTTATCCTCAATAGTAATAACATCACCTTTTTTATAATTAAATGTCTTATCACTTATATTATCTCTATTTCCTAAAATAGCACAAGCAAGTAAAACTCCCATTAAAATAACAATAATAACTAATAATATTCCACTTTTATTCTTTTCCATAGTTTAATTATAACTTAATCTACATCTTTTTTAAATAGTTTTTGAAAAAAATTTTTAATTTTACTATTTCTTTTACCTTTCTTAATATAAATATCTTCATTTCCTATTTCTTTATTATTTAAATAAATGCTAGCATATCCTACTATATCATCATTATCATAATTACTATCTTTTTTTATAAAATATTTAATCTTAATAAGTTTTTTTTCACTATTATTAATAAGTAAATTAAAATTATTTTTAATATATAAAGTATCTTCGATAAATAAATTTTTAGTATCTAAAGAAAATTTATTTTTATTTAAAATTTTTTCATTTTTATAGTTTTTTTTAATATATTTATACGATGTTTTATGAGTTTCCCAATCATTAGAATCATTTAAAGTAACAATAACAATATTTGCACCATTTATTAGTCCAGTTGTTACAAGAGTTCTTTTGGCTTTTTTAGTATAACCAGTTTTACCCCCAGTTACGTAATCATACTTTAATAGTTTATTTTTATTTTGCCAAGAATAGTTTTTTCTATCTGATTTACAATTATAATTTTTAGTACTAAATATTTTTCTAAACTTATCATTTTGCATAGCATAAGTTGTAAGCACGGCCATATCATATGCTGTTGAAGTATTTCCCAAACCATCTTTATTTTCAAGACCATGAGAATTATAAAATAATGTATTATTCATTCCAATCTTTTTTGCATATTCATTCATTTTTTCAGTAAATTTTTCCATAGAACCAGAAACATGAATAGCAATCATAGTTGCTGCATCATTACCACTTCGAAGCATCATACCATATAGTAAATCTTTCATGGATATTTTTTCACCAATTTCTAGATAAATACTACTTCCTACTGCAGAAAGAATATCCTTTGTTACAATTACCTTACTATCTAAATTACTATTTTCGATAGCCACTATAGCGGTCATTATTTTTGATGTTGAGGCCACTAAATGTTTTTCATTCATATTTATCTCTTTTAAAACTCTATTATTATCCATATCATAAACAATATATGAGGCATTAACTGTTTTACACAAAATAAAAAAACTAAATATAACTAGTAATATTTTTTTCATACTACATTATATGTTAGTTTATAATTTTTATTTTATTAAAATTTCCATATATAGATATTTTTTATATATAACTATTTGTTAAATTTAATTAATTTGCTACAAATTTAAATAATATTTTTATAATAAACATCCTATTTTTATTTATAATACTTAATAGTAAAAATAGTTTTACCATCTTTAGAATATACATCTATTTTACCATTATTTTTTTCTATTATATTTTTAGCAAGTGAAAGTCCTATACCAACACTTTCTGAGTAACCTTTTTTATTTGTATAAAATCTATCAAATATTTTATTTAAATCTTTATCATTTATTATCCCATTATTAATAATTTCAATTTTACTATATATTTTATTATCATTACAATTTATATAAACAATATCATTTTCATTTGAATGCTCAATAGCATTTTTAACTATATTTGATAATGCCTCAATTTGCCAATTAAGATCAATATTTAAGCTAAAATCATTTAAAATATTTACTTTAATATTTATATTTTTTAAATCCGCTATTAAACTAATTTTATCTATTGATTTATTTATTAATTCTTTTATACTTACACTTTTATTAATAAAATTTATTACATTAACATCAAATTTTGAAAGTTTCAAAAGATTTTGAATTAAATTATTTATATTCGTTACTTCTTTTGATATTTTTGATATAAATTCATTTCTATTTTTTTCATCCATATTTGGATTATCTATTAAATTATCAAGTGAAATATTAATAACTGTAAGTGGAGTTTTAAGTTGATGAGAAATATCTTCGAGATAAGTTTTAATAATAATTTTATCTTTCAAAGAATTATCTGCATCATTTTTTAGCATAACAACTGTTTTATACATTTCATTTTTAAGTTTTGAAATCATTGTTTCATCTGTACCTTTAATATTCAAATTATAATTTTTCTTATTTATTTCTTCGATTAAATGAATTATTTCTTCGAGTTTATTATTTTCATAATTTTTATTTATAATTAAAATTATACTTAATACTAATATAAAAGAACCTAAAATAACATTATTAATAATAAATATTTTTTTATTTTCTTTATGCATACTTATAAGAGCAAATTCATCATCAACATCTATTCCATATTCATTTAAGTAATTTAAATTTGTTTTGTTATTTAAAATATCTATTATATTTTTATTACTTATATCTGGATATTTTTCCTTTATAACTGAAATAATATTATTTACAAACATATTATATTTTTCTTTATAAATATTTTCTTGATATAAAAAAACCATATTAAAGGAAAATACATATATTAAAATTATTACTATAATTAAAATTATCGTTTTTTTATTTTTCATTAATTATATACCCTATTCCTTTTTTAGTTTCAATAATATTATCACCAATTTTCTCTCTTATTCTTTTTAAATAAACAGTTATTGTATTATCATTTACATCATTACCAGTTAAATTATAAATATAATTAATAAGTGATTCACGAGTTATAACTTTGCCTATATTGGTCATAAATAAATATAATATTTTAAGTTCTAAAGAAGTTAGATTTATTATATCACCATTTTTCTTAACTTCCATTTTATCAGAATCAAATGTAATATCTTTTACATTAATAACATTTTTCTTATTTGATAAAAGTCTTGCTACTCTTGCAAGAAGTTCTCTTGTCATAAAGGGTTTAGTTATGTAATCATCACATCCTAGTTCAAATCCTTTTACAATATCATCCTCACTATCTTTAGCGGTTAAAAATATAACTGGAATATTTTTTAAATTTAAATTTTCTTTATAAAAATCAAACCCATTTCCATCAGAAAGTGTTACATCTAAAATTATTAAATTAAAATCTATTTTATTTATAATATTTTTAGCTTTATCTAAACTATTTACATGATAAAATTCATAATTATTTTCTTTAAAAGTATATGATAAACCATTTGCTATTTCTTCATTATCTTCGATTAAAAGTATTTTCATATAAAACCTCTTTCAAGTAATATTTTACTAAACAAATAATGAAAAGGCAAATTCATTAATAAAATAAATATACTTCATAATAATAAGTTTATGTTTTAGAATTTAATTACATTTAAAAAGACTTAAAAATTAATCTAAGTCTAATTTAAGTTTAAATATTTTCATCTCTAATAGAATCTAAAATATTTTTAGAATTAACTTTTTTAACAGAATATTTCATAAGGGAGAATATTAATATAAATACTATTAAAATACTTATAATTATACCTTTTAAAGGTAAATGATAAATTAATGCCATTTCACCGATAAATGCTCTATGAATAACAAGTGATAAAATAATACCTATTGGAATGCCTATAATAAGGGCTTTTATGCAATAAAAGAAACTTTCTAAAAATATCATTTTATTAAACTCTTTAGTAGTCATACCAATACTTCGAAGTGATGCAAACTCACCTCGTCTTAAAGCAACATTCGTAGTAATAGTATTAAATATATTTGTAATTCCAATTATAGCAATAACAATAATAAATCCATAAAGAAATATTGCTACAATTATATATATTGAATTCATTTGATTAGCATATTCATTAGTATTATTAACATAAACATTATCATCATTTGGAAAAAGTTTATCTATTTCATCTTGAGTATCATTAGCATTTTTAGCATCCATATAAATAGAGGTTAAATTAAGGTGTGATAAATTATTATTATAAATTTTATCAAATGTTTCATCACTTACGATAATAACTGGTGCTTCGCCATTATTTTCAAGTCCTAAAGGTTTTTCTGATGTTGACTTAATAGCCCTTAATTTAACTATACTATTTGTTTCACTATTTTTTAATTCTATATTTTCTCCATCTTTATAGTCTAAAACATTAAATTCAATCTTACTACCATTTTCTGAATATATAAAATTATTAATAATAATTGCATCATAATCTGAAGTACCCTTTATATTAAGTTTTTGTAAATAATTATCATATTCTTTTTTACCAACACATTTAATTGAAATAGTATTAATATTATCATTATTAAAGCCAAATTCACTTGCTTTTTTTGTAAATTTTAAATAATCAGCATTTATAATAATTGTTCTTATAAATGAAATTCGATTAATATTTTCTAAAGATTCAATTTGTTTAATCTTTTCTTTTCTTGCTTTTTCATTTTCTTCATTAAGCATAACCTCTAAATTATAGTTGTACTCACCAATTTCTTTTTTAACTAAAGAAAAAGCAGTATTAATAAAGTATGAAAGTCCAATATAAACCGCTACGCAAAAGATTATTGAAACTACTGTTGTACGATATTTTTTACTATTTCTTTTGATGTTTTTATAGGAAATAACACCTCCGATACCAAAAAGTTTATTTATAAATTTAGGATATTTAATTTTCTTTTTTAAAGTTATTTCTCCAGGATTACGAATTGCTTCGATTGGTAAAGTTTGTGAAGCTTTTTTAGCAATTTTTTTACTAGATAAATAAATTGTAAGTAAACTTAAGATAATTGAAATTAAAATTGCTAAAAAATTTACCTTAAATACTAAAAAACCTTCGATAACAAATGCACTTCCTAATAATAAATTAACTATTTTAATTAGAACAAATGCCGCAAAAACGCCTGATAATAATCCTAAAATAATACCAATAAAACCTAAAATAAAGCTTTCATAATAAACACATTTTTTTATTTGTTTTGAGGTTGCTCCAACACTTATAAGATGTGCATAACTTTTTATTTTTTCCGTATAAGAAATATTAAAACTTGATTTTATACAATAAACACTTGTGAAAATAATTATTATTGTTACAACCGTTGCAATAGTAACAAGCGCCCTCATTGTACCATCATCAAATGATGAAGAAAGCATTTTAACTAAATATGTATTTTGATTATGATCATATTTGGCTTTTGCCATTTCATCTTTATTATATTCACCAATTTCTAAATCTTTTAAAGTTTTACCAGATACACCAATAATACCTCCGACAACATTATATCTATTTTTTAAACCTTTATTAGTTAAATAAACATATACATCATTTAATTTACCACCATTTTCACTATATGTAATAAATGTATAACCAGGTGCGGTATATGGCTCCATATCCATTCTTTTTACAATACCTACAATTTTATATGTTTTAGTTTTAGTATTTATTATTTCCTCTTTAGTATCAATATCATAAGGATTATTTTGATTTAAATTATATCCCTCGCTTTGTCTTTGACCAATATCTAAAGTTATATAATCTCCTATTTTATAATCAAGTCTTCCATTAGTTTTTACACTCGTAGGAATAACTATTTCACTTTCATTTGTAGGAACTTTTCCCTCGACTAGATTTAAACCAAGATTTTCCATAGCATTTTTATTCATACTAACAACATAAGCATAAGGTTTAGCTTCATTTTGACTTTCTATTTTAGCATAACCAAGTCCATTTACAAGATATAAATCTTTTATACTACGATTATTTTTTAAAAAAGATATTTCACTATCAGGTACATCATAAAAAACATATTCATAATTACCACTTGATTTTTTTTCATATTCAATCATACTTTCTCTAAAACTTGTTACCATTGTAGCAACCGCAGTAATAAGGGCTACAGATAAAAGTATACCAATAGTTGTTACAACACTTCTTTTTTTATTTAATTTAAGATTTTGAATAGTGATTTTTCTTAAAATATTCATTTATCATCAACTATCCTTCCATCTTCGATAGTAATAATTCTATCAGTCATTTTAGCAATTTCTAAATTATGAGTTATCATAATAATTGTTTGATTATACTTTTTATTAGTTTTTTTAAGAAGATTAACAATTTCCTCACTTGCTTTTGAATCAAGATTTCCTGTAGGTTCATCTGCAAGAATTAATGATGGTCTTGTTATAAGTGCTCTTCCTATTGAAACTCTTTGTTGCTCTCCTCCAGAAAGCTGACTTGGTAAATGACTTTGTCTATTTTCAAGCCCTAAAAGTTCTATCATTTCATTTAAATCTTTTTTATCTGGTTTTCTTCCATCAAGTTCTAAAGGAAGTGATATATTTTCTATTACATTTAATATAGGAATTAAATTATAAAATTGATAAATAAGTCCTATTTGTCTACGTCTAAATATAGCTAAATCATCATTATTTAATTTATAAATATCTTCATCATTTATGAAAACTTTTCCACTTGTGGGTCTATCAACACCACCAATTAAATGTAGAAGTGTACTTTTACCACTTCCACTTGCCCCGACAATTGAAACAAACTCTCCTTTTTCAACAGTAAAAGAAACATTATCAAGTGCCACAACTTTACTTGCTCCTGTTCCATAAACTCTTTTTAAATTTTCTACTTTTAAAATTTCCATAATTTCCTTCTTTCAAATTAAGTATATTATAACAAAATGACTTTTAAGTGACAAAAAAAAGTAGCATTTGCTACTCTATTACTTTCATTATAAGAGGAAGTATCTGTTTTTTACGAGACATTATACCTGGTAAAAATATTCCTTCATAAGCATCTTGTAAATTAAAGGCATTTTTTATTAAATTTTTACTATTTTCATTATAAATTACATAGCTACCCTTTTTCAAAATATCAGTTATAAATATTAATACTGCTTTATAATTTATTTCACTCATTTCATTTAATTCATTAATATAACTATCTATATCTTTTTCAATTTCATCAAAATCCATAGTGGTAATAACTGCAATACCATAATCTTTATCATTAACTGAATAATTTTTAAAGTCTTGATGTATTAATTCTTTTACACTTAATCCCTTAATTGAAGATGCCTCTTTTAACATTTGAATTCCATATTCATTTATATCTACCTTTGCAAGTTTTGCAAGTTCTTTCGAAGATTTTATATCATCTTCAGTTGTAGTTGGAGAGGAAAACAAAAGTGTATCTGAAATTAATGCTGATAATAAAAGACCTGCAATATCTCTTGGAATTTTAATTCTTTCTTTTATAAATTGTTCATATATAATCGTAGCGGTACATCCAAGAGGTTTACATAAAAATGTAATTGGTTCTTTAGTACCTATATCACCTAGATTATGATGATCCACAATCTCTAATATTTCTGCTTCCTCAAGTCCATCAATAGATTGAGAATATGTATTATGGTCTACCAAAATAACTTTTTTCTTTTCATATTCATTCATATGAGTTACTTTAATAACTCCTAAACATTCATTATTATCTTTAACAACAGGATAATTTGTATAACTAATTCTTTTAGTAAGTGATAAAAAATCAGTATAATAAGAATGAATATTAACAGTAGTAAGATTTCCTTCATTATTACATAAATTTTTAATATAACCAGTATTTGGAAGTAAAAAGCATATTGTTGCAGTTGAATGATTACAAGTTATTATTGTTACATTATTTTTTCTAGCTTTTTTTAATAATCTTTCTGGAAGTACTCTGCCCCTTGTTAAAATAATTAATTTTACCTTTTTACTTATAGCATTTTCTATTATATGATATCTATCTCCGACAACTAAAATAGTATTTTCATCAAGTTCATTTTTTCTTGAAAACTCTTCATTTGAGCAAGTTATATAAATTGTTTTACCTAAAACTTCCTCAATTTGTCCACATAAAATAGTTCCATCTAAAAGTTCTAATATATTTTTAAGTGATGTATGAAGTGTAGTTTTATCTTCGAGTGCAAGATAGTTTACAACATCCTTTAAATTTATATAACCAGTTAATATCTTTTTTTCATCTACAAGTGGTATAGCATTTAAATCTTTATCTTTCATAAATTTAATAGTATTACCTATACTTTCATATTCATTTATAAAGGCACCTTTTTCATATTTTAAATCTTTTATTTGTACTTTAACATCATTTAAATATGAAGGAACAGGTGTATTAAAATAATTTAAAACATATTTTGTTCCATTATTAACTTGACCTATAACTTTAGGTGTTGCAGGTATTCCTTGCATATTTTTAAGGTATGCTAAAGCAATTGCACTACATACTGAATCTGTATCTGGATTTTTATGACCAAAAACATATATTTGTTTCATCTACTATCACCATATTAATGGTATCATATTTTTGATAAAATTTAAATAAAAAAATGGATTATACAGAATTCAAAAAAATATAAATTAATAGTTTTGTTAAAGATTACCATACTAATAAAGATAATAATGTGATAAAATATGTTTGATTGGAGGAAGTATGTTTAAATTAGTTAGTAAATTCTCACCTGCGGGAGATCAAAATGAAGCAATAGATAAATTAGTAGATGGATTAAATAATCATGAAAAAAATCAAGTTCTTTTGGGAGCCACTGGTACTGGAAAAACCTTTACAATTGCTAATGTTATAGAAAAAACTGGTAAACCTACTTTAGTTTTATCACATAATAAAACACTTGCTGGACAACTTTATGCCGAACTTAAGGAAATGTTTCCAGAAAATCATGTAGAATACTTTGTATCATACTATGACTATTATCAACCTGAGGCTTATGTACCATCATCAGATACATATATTGAAAAAGATTCCTCAATAAATGATGAAATTGATGAACTAAGACATAAAGCAACTTCTGCTCTTATTAATTATGATGATGTAATTGTTGTATCAAGTGTATCATGTATATATAATATAGGTCAAAAAGAAGATTACGAAAAAAATATGTTTGTTATAAATATTGGTGATACATTTTCAAGAAATTTTATTATTAATAAACTAGTTGATATGACTTATGAAAGAAATGAACTTGATTTTCATCGTGGAACATTTAGAGTCCGTGGAAATAGTATTGATATAGTACCAATAAATGAAAAAAGTGAAGCGATAAGAATTGATTTAGATGATGATAAAGTTGAAAGTATTACTATATTTGACCCTCTTACAGGAAGTGTTCTTAAAAGAAAACAAACTGTTATAATATCTCCAGCATCACTTTTCGTAACAAGTAAAGAAACTTTAGAAAAAGCAGTAGCCAATATCAAAAAAGAACTCGATGAAAGACTTAAAGAACTTCATGAAAATGGTAAACTTATCGAAGAACAAAGATTAAAAGAAAGAACTAATTATGATATGGAAATGCTTCTTGAAACCGGATTTTGTAATGGAATTGAAAACTATTCAAGACACCTATCTTTAAAGGAAGCCGGTGAAACTCCTACAACACTTATGGATTTCTTTCCTAAAGACTACCTTTTGGTAATTGATGAAAGTCATGTAACCATACCTCAAGTAAGAGCCATGTATAACGGAGATAGAATGCGTAAACAAACTTTAGTGGATTATGGATTTAGACTTCCCTCTGCCCTTGATAATAGACCTTTAAAGTTTGAGGAATTTAATGAAAAAATTAATGAAGTTATATATGTATCAGCAACTCCTGGAGATTATGAACTATCACTTACTGGTGGTAAATATATAGAACAAATTATAAGACCTACAGGACTACTTGATCCTACTATTGAAGTTAAGAAAACCGAAGGACAAATTGATGATATTGTATCACAAATTAATTTATGTAAAGAAAAAAATGAAAGAGTATTAATTACTACTCTAACTATTAAAATGAGTGAGGAACTAACTGATTATTTAAAGAACCTTAATATTAAAGTTGCTTATTTACATAATGAAATAAAAACTTTAGATAGACTTAAAATTATTCATGATTTAAGATGTGGTAAATATGACTGTATTGTTGGAATAAACCTTTTAAGGGAGGGATTAGATATTCCCGAAGTAAGTCTTATTTGTATACTTGATGCTGATAAACAAGGATTTTTAAGAAGTACAAGAAGTTTAATTCAAACAATAGGAAGAGCTGCAAGAAATAAAAATGGTCATGTTATTATGTATGCTGATACTATTTCAGATGCTATGGATGAAGCAATTAAAGAAACCTCAAGAAGAAGAACTATTCAAGAAAAATATAATAAAGATCATGGAATTATTCCTCAAACAATTATAAAAAGTATTAAAGATATACCTACTACTGATGAAGAAAATAAAGAAGGCAAGAAGATGAGTAAACAATCTAAAAAAGAAATGCTAATTAAAATAGAAAATGAAATGAAAGAGGCTGCTAAAGCATTAGACTTTGAAAAAGCAATGGAACTTCGAGATATTTTATTTGAACTAAAAGAAAAAAAATAAATTACAAATTAGTTTATTTCTTTTTATTTTAAATTATTAGTAATTTCTTTGAAAAAATCTTCATTCCAAAGTTTTAAAATTTGTGTATCATTAATAAAAGGCAATACATCCTTTTTAGCATCTTCATAATTAATTTCACTAAACTTTTTGTTTAATAAATCTTTTAAAACATCAATGTTAAAATCATCATTTTTTTCTAGTACACCCGAATCAATTAATTTATTTTTTATAAGTTCAATATTTATTTTTGCATTGCTAATTAATAAGTAAATATAATCATATAAATCTCTTCCTTTAGTTCTAAAACTCCAGTTTCTACATAGGATTGCGTGAACCTTACCCGCAAGTAAAGATGTTTCATCGTAAAGGTTTATTTGATGTAGGCATGGAAGTATTTTATATTTAATTTCGTAAGTTGCTCCAATTGGTGGATTAATATCTACTTCAAATTTAACTTTTATATTTTTTAACAAATTATTATAGGTAGTACTTTCCTCACAAGGAAAAAATCTTAAAATATGTTCTAATGTATCTCCCTTTAAAAATGCAGAGGTAATATTAGAATCAGATTTTTTTTGCTTTGTACTTATTTCCATATTGATTCCATAAGAATTCAGTTCATTTTCTATATATGAAAAGTATTTACTTAAATCGAAATTTTTATCTGGACTTATTAGAGCAAAATCCAAATCTTCGGAAAATCTGTCTATATTATAAAATATTCTTAATGCTGTTCCTCCATAAAATGCTACTTTATCAAAAAAATCACTTCGAGAAAGTCCACACAATACTACTTCTTGGATAATTTCTTTTAAAGCATTTATTTCATCATTAACATTTTTCGTTTCGTAACCAGCAAGCATTTGACTAATAATATTATTCATTTTTATTTCTCCTTAAAAATTTTGCTAATAATGACACATTTGTTGAATGATATAATTCACTTAATTTTTCAATTTTTTTAGCATCTAAATTATAAAATTCTTCTTCATCTATTCTTAAATCATCAAACAACATAATTTGCATATTTTTTAAATTATTTAAAGGTTTCAAAGAATATAATTTATCACATAATGCTTTTTCAGCAGTAGCCATAATGAAAGAATAGTTTCCCTCTTGTTTCAAAATTATTTCATAGGGAAATGCTCTTGGTGGAACATCTTCATAACTAAATGTACCAAAATGATTATTATATATTTTTCTTTTCTTTTTATTAAATGTTGCACAAGTAACTGCGTTAACTCTTTCTGGTATTAAGCCATAATATGACAGTGCATATTCAAAAGATATATAAGATGGGCCATATATACTACTTGCAAGTAAATATGCTGAAGTATCACCATTTGTGTCATATAGACCATTTACAATTCTATAGAGATTTTTATCTTTAACTTCTCTACATATTTTATTATTTATATTTGAATAATCTTTTAAAAAATTCTTCAACATATTATTTGTAATTATCATATTTTCACCTCTAAATACCATTTTATAGTATTTTATAAAGAATTTCAAGTATAAAAAAAATACCTAGGCAAAACTAGGTATTTTAATTATTTTATTTGATTCATTACTTCTTCAGCAAAGTTATCATTTCTTTTTTCAAGACCTTCGCCTACTTCATAACGTACCATAGAAACGATTTCTCCACCATTATTTTTAACATAATCTTTTACAGATATGTCACCATTTTTGATGAAAGGTTGTTCAGCAAGACAAATTTCTTTATAATATTTTTTAATTCTTCCTTCAACCATTTTTTCAGCTATATCAGCAGGTTTTCCTTCATTAATAGCAATATTTCTTTGTACTTCTCTTTCTGCATCTAATACATCAGCAGGAACTTCCTGTGTAAATACATAAAGTGGTTTCATAGCAGCAGCTTGCATTGCAACTTCTTTAGCAACTTCTTCGCTTGCTCCCTTAACTACAGTAAGAACTGAAATTCTACCACCCATATGAATGTATGCACCAAAATGTTCATCATCAGTTTTAGTAATTTTTTCAAATCTTCTTAAAGAAAGTTTTTCACCAATTTTAGCTGTTTTTGCAACAATTAAATCATTTAATGTTTCACCAGCATAAGGTAAATTCTTAGCTTCCTCTAAAGTATTTGCATTACCTTCAAGAATAGTTTTTCCAACTGCATCAACAAATTCTCTAAATTCAGCATTATTACTTACGAAGTCAGTTTCACTATTTACTTCAATAATAACAGCGTTATTACCATTTACATAAATATTTGATAATCCTTCAGCAGCAATTCTACCTTCTTTTTTAGCAGATTTACTAATTCCTTTTTCTCTTAAGTAATTTATTGCTTTATCTTTATCACCATCACATTCAGATAGAGCTTTTTTGCAATCCATCATTCCTGCACCAGTAATTTCTCTTAATTCTTTTACTAAACTAGCAGTAATTTCCATTATATCCTCCTTAGTTTAAAGCATTTATTAATTCTTCTTTTTTCATTGAAGAATAACCTTTAACACCTTTTTCTTTAGCAATTGCTTTTAGTTCTGCAAGTGTTTTAGAACTTAAATCATCACTTTTTTCTTCTTCGTCTTCAACGATATCATTAATTAGGTAAACATCACTTTCCTTACCTTCTTTAACTTTTTCATCGATAACTTCATCTTTAATTAATTCTTCCATAGAAGCATTTTTCTTATTTTTGTCTTCTTCAGTTACATAATCAACTATTTCTAAATTGTTTGCTTCACAAATAGCGTTTGTAAGTACTCCAAGTAAAACTTTAATACTTCTTACAGCATCATCATTTCCTGGAATAACATAGTCAACTAAATCTGGATCTCCATTAGTATCAACAACACCAAATACTGGAATATGAAGTTTTCTAGCTTCTTTAATTGCATTGTATTCTTTTCTAGGATCTACAATGATTAATGCCTGTGGAAGTTTAGTCATTTCTCTAATACCACAAAGAAGTGTATTTAATTTGTCATATTCTTTCTTAATTTTAATAACTTCTTTTTTAGGTAGTGCTTCAAATGTTCCATCACTTTCCATTTTTTCAATGTCTTCAAGTCTTTTAACTCTTCTTCTAATAGTTCTAAAGTTAGTTAAAGTTCCTCCAAGCCATCTTTCAGTTACATAGTATGAACCACTTCTAAGTGCTTCTTCTACAGCAACTTCTCCTGATTGTTTTTTAGTTCCTACAAATAAGAACTTTCCTCCATTACTAGCAATAGTCTTAATTTCATTGTAAGCCTCCTCTAGTAATTTTTGTGTTTTTTCAAGATCAATAATATAAATATCATCTCTTGAATTAAAAATGTACTCTTTCATTTTAGGATTCCATCTTTTAGTTTGATGTCCAAAATGAACTCCTGCTTCTAATAAATAACTCATAGAAACAACGGCCATAAAATATCCCTCCTTCGTTATTACACCTTAATGCTTCTTCCTAACATTTCACCCTCTTCGGGCACTCGAAACATTAGTCCACATTAATGTTTATTTGCTTTTAAAGCCAAGATTATATTACCAAAAAAAACACTATAAATCAAGTGTTTTAACCAATTCTATATGGATTAGATGATGAACCATCTCCTGTACCCACTATTTTTAGGATACTAGAATCTAGATAAAATGTCGGGCGCACCGCACACAGGCTGCCATGGACGAAGTTGCCGCCACCGAGGCCCACATACCCTGCCGTATACAAACGCGTAGCAACATGCGAATTCGAAGAAGAAGGGGAAAGTAACCATTCCGTCTTATTTGATCCCCAACTTGCCACTTGTGATGTAAATAACCAATCATTATTTTTACAATCACTATATGATGAACTATTCCAATTATTTAATGCTTGTGCTCTACATCCTGCTTTATTTGTTGTTATTCCTCCTACTGTCGCATAACCATAATCACTTGGATACATAAGTCCTACCTTTGCATATATAATTGCTGGATTACCACTAACTATTGCGCTTGTATTTCGTTCCTCAATATATATACCTTCTGCAGTCAATGTATCATAATTTGATGAACTTGCTCCTCCTAAGTGCCATTTAGCACTTACTATTGCAGTATTTAACTTACTATTTACATTCAAAGTACCTAACAAAGTAGTCAAATATGTTCCATTTAATTCTGTTTTAAGTGATGCATTACTCCAATTATTTGTTTTTGCTGAATTCCAATATTTACCACTTGTTCCTCCATAATTATTTGTATCTATTACTTTTAATAACTTTTTTGTACCACTACTAGAGGTTCCATTAGAGGAATATTCTTCATCAAATAATCCTATTATTCTAAATAATAATGAACTATCTGCACAAGCACCACTTGTTTTATTATCTAAACATATATAATTTTTTGGATCTGCTCCTTCATATCTTAAACCATTTTCATTATATACATCCGGTGTTGAAGTAGACATTAATGTTGCAAATGATGTTTCTAAAGATATTGTAAACTCTTTTGTAGTTTTATTTCCTACACTATCTTTTACCCATAAATAATATGTTCCTTCATTATTTATTGTAGTACTCAAATTATATGTTTTTCCACTTATTGTAGTCCAACTTGTTGGTTCTATAGTATTACTTGTACTAAATCCATAAGCTGATAACCCTTCATTATCAGTTAATGTTGCTGTTATAGTTTTACCATTAACATTTAAGTTAGATATAGCAGGTTTTTGTGTATCAATAATCTTATCAAAATATAATGAGCATCTATCTGAACCTAAAAACGAAAATCCTATTTGTCCTGTTGAGTTATTATAACTTACTACTTTTCCTCCATTTTCACATACAGTTTTTTCTTCGTTTAAAACATAATTTCCTTTTGGTATTGTATCTGAGTTTACATATTCTCCGGAATCTCCTTTAATCATTATTGCTAAATTACTTTGTTTCTTTTTTTTAGTTTTAGTTTCTTCGTTTTTATACATAAAATTTAATATTACTACACCTATAATAATTAACACGAACAAACCAATTTTTATTTTTTTATTCATATATGCTCCTATCCTACATAAATAGGGGCCTTAGTTTTCTTAAATTATATAGATATAGGAAAAAACAATGCCTAATTTATGGGAAATGGTACTAGATATTTTATAAAATAAGTGCTATTATGTAATAGTAGGATACATAAATGCGAGGGTAAATATTCTTAAATCTATATAATAAGAGAAAATACGAACAAGGTAAATACTAGGTTTGCAAGGTATTTGGATATTTTTTTTATATGATAAAAAAAGCACTAAAATTATAGTACTTTATTTTATATATACTTTGTCTAAATTTGGAATAATGTGAATTTTGTAAATGTCAATATTTTTTTTGACAAAAAAGTATTGACATTTACAAAGTTTCCAAAATTTCCATTCTACAAATGTTTATATAACAAATTTTTCAACTTTTTTGTTCTATAAGTCATTTTATGCATAAAAATAGGGCTCTACCGTTAGATAGTGCCCTTGCAAAAACGATTTAACGTTTTTTTCTTGCATAAATAATTTATCACAAAATATACATTTATGTCAAACTATTTATCAACATTCACATAACTTTTTTTAACCAGCAGGTTTTAATTAAATGAACAAGTATATTTTAAACTATTACGATAATAATTACATACTTCACTATATAATAAAAATAACTACATTTTAAAAAAACATGTCTTATTTTGACATGTTTTGTCGAAGTTATTGCAATACTAAAATATATATGTATAATAACTACTCGAACGTGCAGGAAATGGCGTTGCCACCAATTTTCAGGGGGTTTGAAATAAATCAAAAATTCTGAAAGGAGGATGATGCTTATGTCTAAAAATAAGATAATTAAATTCGAGTTTTTATGCATACTATTTCTGATTTGTTATTACAACTTTGATGCAATAGAAAACGCCGTCCATGTTCTTATAAAACTATTTAGACTTTTAAAAGAGTTTATTTTAGCTTTATTAACATAGATAGCGTTTTCACTTTAGCAATAAATTGGTAACGCAAACTTTCTTCACGTTCACCTATTTATAATATATCACTTATTCATATATTTATGCAAGTAAAAACCTGTTATATTTTATAGCAGGTTTTAATTAAATGAACAAGTATATTTTAAACTATTACGATAGTAATTACTTACTTCACTATAAGTTGTTGGAAAAGAGCCACCATATTCACTATCTAGTGTTTCTTTTGGTAAATCTTTTAAAATAGTTATCTTTTTATTTTGATAATCTAAAATAGCATTACCTTCATTTTCATTAATTTTAATTGTTCCATTATTAATAGTTTCAATTATATTAGAGTATTCAGTATCATTATATGTATATTCATACATTCTTACCGAATTATTCATATTTTCTTTATTTTTATTAAATATAATCTCATCAATTAAACTATTATTGGGACTAACACATTTAAATTTCATTTTTGGTTCTTCATTAATAACATAAACAAAAGCATAATAAGTATTTTCATTGTTTTCTAAATCAACTGCTTTTATTTCAACTTTCTGAAGTCCAATATTATACATATCTTCTTTATATTTTTCTTTATTAGCAAATTCAAATGTTAAATTATCATCCGAAGAAATAAGTCTTTCAATATTAAGTTGTTCTCCTTTTATTGTATAGTTAAAATATGTTGTAACATTAAGTCTTTTTGTAACTGTTGGAGTAACTGGTTCATCACTACCATCTTTAGATTTTACAACAAAACTTTCTGAATATTTTGAACCATTACACATAACATAATATGTATAATTTCCTGGAACATTATTTTTAACTTCAGATGTATCAAGTTTGCAATTTGATATATCTATTTTTGAAAAATCACCATATTCACTTAAACTTTGAGGTACTTCATCACCTTCATTAATTTGCATTTTATTTAAATTAAATGCTGGTGTAACATTAACATTATTTTCATTGTTTTTAGCAAGTCTTAAATAGTAATAAACGCCAAAGGCTACACCACCCATTAAAGCTAAAACTAAAATAATAAATAATAAGTTTTTAATAAAACTACCATTTTTTTCTGGTTTTTTATCATTATTATTCTGTTTATTTTCATTTTTAGGTTCAATCTTTTTTTCAGGTACAGGTACATCTAAAGTTTCAATAACATCAACCATAGTTGGATCAGTTCCAATTTCATTTTTCACATTAATCACCCTTTATTCTTATATTTAAATTATATAATTTTTACATACTTTTTGCAATATTTTTAAATTCTTCTCCACGAGTTTCAAATTTATCATATTGATCCCAACTTGCACTTGCTGGAGATAATAAAACTACACCCTTTTTAATATTATCATTTTTAATTTTATTCATAGCTTCATTTAAAGTATAACATTTTTCGCATAAAATATTCATACTTTGAGCATATTCATATACTTTTTCAGTAGTTTGCCCGATTGCATAAATCTTTTTAACATTTTTAATTGCATTATCAAGTTCATGAAAATCTTGACATCTTTCCATACCTCCCAAAATAAGATATGTATCTTCCTCAAAAGCATTTAAAGCCGTTATTGTACTTGTCGGATTTGTAGCTTTAGAGTCATTATAATATTTAACTCCTCCATTTTCACAAATAAATTCAATTCTATGTTCTACACCTTTAAATGTACTAAAGAACTTTTTAATTATGTCTTTATCAATACCAAACTCTTTGATAACAAGTAAACATGCCATAATATTTTCATAGTTATGCATACCTTTTACTAAAATATCTTTTGTATCAATAATTTTTTCATTTTCAATATAAATAGCATTATCCTTTACATAAGCATCTTTACCATTAAAATATTCTTTTGTACTATTTATATCACTAGTAAGCACCATACTATCTTCATTACCTGCATTAATAATAGCAATATCCTCTTTAGTATGATGATTAAATATATTGTGTTTTACCTTTTTATAATTTTCATAAGTGCCATGATAATCTAAATGTGTTTGACATAAATTTGTAAGAACACTTATATTAGTTTTAAAATCATTAAAGTTTATAAGTTGATGGTCTGATATCTCTAAAAGAAGTATATCACCTTCGTGAATAAGAGGAATAACCTCACTTAAAGGATAACCAATATTTCCTCCGAGAACTACAGGTTTTTTCATTAGTTTTAATAATTCATAAATCATTGTTGTTGTTGTAGTTTTTCCATTTGAACCAGTTACACCAATTATAGTAATATTTTTAGGAAGAAAATGATATGCTACTTCCATTTCATTATAAATTGGTATATTTTTAGAACTTGCATAAGTTAAAAGAGGATGAGTTGGCATAACTCCTGGATTTTTAATAACCATATCAAATGAGTCATTAAAGATTTCCAAAGGGTTATCACTTTTAATAAACTTTACGCCTAAACTTTCTAGTTCTTTAACCTTTTCTTCATCCTGATCATTTTTATCAGTTACAACAATTTCATTATTTTTATAAAGAAGTTTTGCTACATTATAACCACTTCTTGCCATTCCTAAAATAAATATTTTTTTATTTTCAAACATAATTATTTCTCACTTTCAAGTATTGCTTTAATTCTACGAACACCTGCTGAAGAAGATTCCTCTTTTACGATTTTAAAATTTCCAAGTTCACTTGTATTTTTTACATGTGGTCCCATACATATTTCCTTAGAAACATTACCAATAAAATATACAGTTACAATATCAGGATATTTTTCAATAAACATATGCTCTGCCCCAATTTCCACAGCTTTTTCTTTAGGCATTTCCTCAACTGTAACAGGAAGACTTTCTTTAATCCATTTATTTACTAAATCTTCAGTATTTTTAATTTCTTCAGTAGTTAATTTATGATCACAACTAAAGTCAAAACGCATTCTTTCATCAGTAATATTACTTCCTTTTTGATGAACATCACCATTTACAGTTATTTTTAAAGCAGCATTAAGAAGATGAGTTGCTGTATGATATTTAGTTTCAGTTTCAGAATCACCTGCAAGGCCACCTTTAAATTGTCCTGCTGAGGCAGTTCTTGATAAATTTTGATGTTCTTTAAACTTTTCATTAAAGCCTTTTTCATCCACTGTTACATTATTTTCATTTGCAAGCTCAATAGTAAGTTCTATTGGAAACCCATATGTATCATATAAATGAAATGCTGTAATTCCATCAATATTATTACTTTTAGAAATAACTTTATTAAATTCTTTTAAACCTTTTTCAAGTGTTCTATTAAATTTTTCTTTTTCATTTTTTAATACTTCATAAACAGTATTTTCATTTTCAGTAAGTTCTTTATAATATCTAGCGTATTTAGATATTATTAAGGAAGCAATTTTTCTTTCCCAATCACTATTTATATCAATACCTAATTTTTTAGCATGACGAATAGTTCTACGAATAAGTCTACGTAAAATGTATCCTTGACCTACATTCGAAGGTTTAATACCTGCATTATCCGCAGCAATAAACACTGATGTACGAATATGGTCTGCAATAATTCTTATAGATTTTGTATTTTCTTCATAACTTTTTCCTGATATTTCACAAATTAAATCAATTACATCTTTCCATACTGAGGATAAATAATTATCATTTACGCCTTCGAGTACGGCAGTAACCCTTTCAAGTCCCATTCCAGTATCAACATTTTTCTTAGGAAGACTTTCAACGCTACCATCACTTTTTTTATTAAATTCCATAAAGACATCATTCCAAATTTCAACCCATCTTTCATCCTCAGGATCAAACTTTTCTGGAATTTCATCATTACTTCTGAAATAAAACATTTCAGTATCAGGTCCACATGGTCCAGTTTCACCAGCAATCCAAAAATTATCTTCAGTAGTTTTAGCTATTCTTTTTTCAGGAATACCTAAACTAAGCCATAAATCATAACTTACTTTGTCAAAAGGGATTGTATCATTTCCCGCGAAAACAGTTACAGCAAGGCGCTCTACTGGAATATTTAAAACTTGTGTTAAAAATTCAAAACTCCAAGTAATTGCCTCTTTTTTAAAGTAATCACCTAAAGACCAGTTACCTAACATTTCAAAAAATGTATGATGATATGTATCACCAATAGCATCTAAATCATTAGTACGAATACATTTTTGAGCATCACAAAGTCTTGTTCCATAAGGGTGCTCTTTTCCCATTAAATATGGAATAAGTGGTTGCATACCTGCTGTATTAAATAAAACACTTGGATCATTTTCAGGCACTACAGGTGCTGATGGAATCTCTTTATGTCCCTTTGATACAAAAAAATTAATATATAAATCTTTTAAATTAACATTTTTCATTATTTCACCTTATCTAATATTGCAAAAACCTTTTCTTTTAACTTATCTAGTTCATCATTAGCAATTGTATAATCAAAATCAGTATAATTCTCTAAAGCATTTTCAGTAATATGTGATTGTTGCTCAATTGTAAGTTTACTAGAACCAAATTGGTTTACAACATAAATTGAATATACATTATCAAATGATGATTTTATTTTATCTATTTCATTTGGCATTCTTACATCACTTATAACTAAATTTTCAACATATTTTTGATAAATTGTTATATCTTTAATCATATTTGATACAAGAAAATCTTCATCAAGTTCTCTCATTACATCTCCAAGATGTTGCATAAAATCTCTTGGTTTATTTGCATCAGTACCATCCCAATCAGTTAATTCTAACGCAAAGTTTTTAATATATTTACTATAACTTGTTATAGCACACTCTTCAACTTTATAAATATAGTATTCCTTTATTAATTTTGCTACTACATTTTTTCCACTTCCTGCTTTTCCAGCAATTAAAAATATTCTCATAATTTCCTCCGATTAATCAAATATATAATACCAATTTTTACGTTTATTTTCAATTATTTATGAAAAATTATTATAAAAAACTTATGCTACTTATGCATAAGAATTATTTAAATATTATTATAAATTAATTTTCACTTTTTTCTTCACTATATTTTTTGAATACATAGTTTTTACTAGAGCTATCTAGATATAATGTTCCTTTATCCTGTAAAGCAGCATAAATTTCTTGATATTTATTTAGTTTTTCAATATTAACAAGATTTACATAAATAGTATTTCCATCAATCATTCTAAGTAAAAATCTTTCTTCATCGACTACTTTATCATTATATTTTTCAACTGAATACTCTATCTCAGAAATCATTTTATAATTACTATCATCTATTTTAGCAAGAGATTTTATTAAAGTTTTATAAATATTACTTGGTACATAATTAACTAAAACTGGAAATCCTACATAATCACCTGTATCTTCCATCTTTTTTTCATTAGAAAGTACTAATTTTTTAGTTAATATATTATAAAAAAGTATTTTACTTTCTTTAATTTCTATATTAATGGTTCCCTTTAGATTTCTTGAAATATTTACACTTTCTACCAAAGGATTTTTAAGTAAATTATTTTTTATTTTGTTTGTACTTAATTTAAATATTGAATTATTATAATCAATCTTACTTTCACTTATAATCTGACTATCTGTAAGAAGACTATTTCCTTTTATATTAATACTTTTAACTGGTAATGTTATAAAATAATATAAAAGCATTCCAAGTAAATATATTGTTAAAAGCATAAAAATAACACCAGATAATCTTATTTTCTTTTTAGTCTTTTTCATAAATTACTCCATGAAATAATTTTAGGTTCAACCTCTAAACTGATTTTATAGTGTTCAAAAACCTTTAATTTTATATAATTAATAAGATTAAGTATATCTAAATATGTTGCATCACCCTTATTTACGATAAAATTAGCATGTTTATCACTTACATAGGCATCATTAATATGATAACCTTTTAACCCTAAATCATCTATTAATTTACCTGCAGAAAAGCCTTCGGGATTTTTAAATATACTACCAACATTTTTAGTATCTAATGGTTGAGAGGCCATTCTTTTATCATTATTTTCTTTAATTAATTTTAATGTTTCTAAGGGATCTCCTTTTTCAAGTTTAAATGTTACAGATAAAATAATATTACCTTTTAAAGAGGTATATCTATAGCCATAATCTATTTCACTTTTTGAAATATTTATTATATTACCCTCATTAGTTAAAACCTTAACACTTTGAACATATTCCATTAAACTGTGATTATAACATCCTGCATTACCCATTACTGAAGCGCCTACTTCACCAGGGATAAGTGAAGCAAAATATAAAGAAACAAGTCCATGCTGAAGAACAATATTATTTAAAAATCCCAGTTTTACTCCACATGAAGCTGTAACTAAATCATCATTTACTTCAATCTTATTTAGTTTATTTACTCTTATTATTACACCATCAAAATAACTATCATCTAAAATAACATTAGAGCCATTTCCTAAAATATAAAATTTAATTTTATTATCTTTTAAATATTTGATTAATGAAACTAAATTATTTTCACTAGTTACTTCGATTAAGTATTTAGTTATTCCTCCAACACCTAAAGTTGTATATTTTTTTAAATCAACATTTTCATAAACTATACCATATTCATTCATTTTAAAATCCTTTTTATTTCATCATAAATAATTTTTGATGATTTAACTTTATTTAATTTATTTAGATTTTCTTTCATAGTTTTATATTCATCATTATTACTTAATAAATTATTAATATCTTTATATAACTTATCAACATTTAAATTCTTTTCTTCATACATTTTAGCAAGTCCTCTTTCAGTTAAATCTAATGCATTATAGTATTGATGATTTCCCGCAACATATGGCGAAGGAATAATTATCGAAGGTAAATTTGCTTGCATTATTTCCGCTAAAGTTGAAGCTCCTGCCCTAGTTATAATTAAATCAACATCATAAAATAATGATGACATATTTTCTAAAAAAGGTAATATTTTAATATTTTTAGAAAAACTTTTATTATTTATAAATTCATCATAATAACTTTTACCTGTTATATATAAAACTTCATAATTATCTTCTTCATTTATTTTAGAAAGTAGTGATATAAAAAAGTTATTTAAAGTTTCACTTCCTAAAGAACCTGATACTATCAAAAGTAATTTTTTATTTTTATGAAATCCTAAATCAATTTTTGATAAACTATTAATTTTTAAATCAACTGGATTTCCTGTACATATACATTTTTTTGCCTTAGTAAAATATTTATTACTATTTTCATAAGAAGTGCATACTAAATCACAATTTTTAGATAAGACTTTATTTGTTTTACCAGGAATACTATTTTGCTCTAAAATAACTGTTGGAATATTCTTTTTCTTAGCACTATAAATAACGGGCATTGTAACATAACCACCTGCTCCAATAACAACATCTGGTTTAAAATCATCCATAATTTTATTACATTTTTTTATAGCATTTTTTATTAAAAATATATTTTTAAAATCACGAGCTATTTGAGTTTTACTAAAACCATAAATTTCTAGTGATTCATATTTTATACCAAGTTTTGGAACAATATCTTTTTCCATACGGTTATGAGTACCAATATATAAAACATTTAAATTTTTTTCTTGTTTTTTAAATTCATTTATTAACGCTAAGGCAGGATTAATATGACCACCTGTACCACCAGCACTTACAATTATATTCAATTTATATCACCTACAATAATATTATACAAAAATATATGTATTTTTACAATTATTAGTCTATGTTTGCCCAAAGTATTGCTGCTAATTTATTATATTACTTTACATACATTTTATAAAATATTTTCAAAATAAGAATATTTTTTTATTATAAAAATATAATTTACTATCGAAGGAGGATAGTCTTGATAAATAAACAAAATTTATGGTTCATTACTCTTTTTGCATTAATACTTATTTTAGGTATATACTATATATCTCTTCCTGAAAGTACCTTACCAGTCTTTGAAAACACTGAAACAAAACTTGATAATGCTATTAAAGTAACTGATTCTGATGTAATAATTGCTTTAAAACTTTCCGAAGAAGAAAAAATTCTTAAAGAAATGGAAGATGCGCAAAAAATTCTTATTGATAAATCTTCCTCTAAAGAAAAGAAAAATGAAGCATATAATACACTAAAAGATTTAAATTATAAAAAAGGAAAAACATCTCAAATCGAAAATTTGATTAAAGAAAAATTTAATTTAAACTCTTGTGTAAAAATTGAGGGAGATAAAATAAGTGTAACCGTGGATGATAAAGATGCTTCTGTAGAAAAAGCAAATAATATCATCAAAGAGGTTCAATCATTATATGATACGCAAATGTATATAACCGTTAAATTTCAAAATAAATAGGCATACCACCGTGCCTTTTTTTTACTATATTCATATATTATTATGAAAAGGTAAGAAAGGATGGCATATGAAAAAAATATTAACTAAAAGAGAACAAGAAATATTTGATCTTTTAGCTAAAAATAAAACTACAAATGAAATTGCTATAGAACTAGGAATAAGTCAAAAAACAGTTAGAAATCATATTTCAAATACAATGCAGAAATTAGGTGTAAAAGGAAGATGTAACGCCATTTTAGAACTTCTTCGACTAAATGCAATTTCGCTTGATTAAATAACCCCATCGGGGTTTTTTGAATAATAAATAAACTTATTAATATATTTTAGTAAGGGGGTTATTATGCTTAAGAAAAATGCCTTAAGAAGAATATGTATATCAACATTCTCACTTTTTATTGTACTTTTACTATGTATATTTCCTAGTAATGAAACATCTTATCCCGAAGAAATAATAAGTATAAATGAACTTACTATGCCGTTATATATAAAAGATCAAAATGGTTATGTGGCAAGAACAAATATTATTAAAAAGAAAGATAATGATATTGAATATATAATTAATTTATTAACTAAGGGGTCATTATATGAAAATTATTTACCAGTAAACTTTGAACCTTTAATACCTAAAAATACAAAACTTTTAAATTATTCATTAAATGATAAAATTTTAAAACTTAACTTTTCTAAAGAGTTTTTGCTTGTTAAAGAAAATGATGAAGAAAAAATGATTGAAAGTCTTATATACTCATTATGTGAACTAAAAACTATTGATAAAATTTTAATATATGTTGAAAATAAAAAACTAAATGAACTTCCAAATTCAAAAGTTAAACTACCTGTTTCTTTAGATAAAAGTTATGGTATAAATAAAGTCTATGACATTAAAAGTTATAAAAATGTAACTAAGACTACAATATATTATGCTAGTAAAACTGATGATTTAACCTATTATATTCCCATTACTAAAATTACAAATAATGATGCAAATGCTGTTGAAATAATAGTAAAGGAACTTAAAACTTCCCCAATATATGAAAGTAATCTAATTAGTTTTTTAAATGCCTCTTATGAACTTAAAAATTATGAAATAATGGAAAATAGTGTTAATATGTCCTTTGATAATAAAATGCTTTTAAACTTAAATGATGAAAATATTACTGAAAAAGTAAAATATACCTTAGCACTTTCAATTAGAGATACTTTAGGAAAAGATGTAAGCATAAAAATTAATTAAATAAGCATACTAATTATGGAGATGATTTAATGCCAGTTATAGCATATAAAAATAGACTTTTAGGATATAACATTAGTTTTGCCTTTAATACAACATATACAAAAGATTATAAATTAAAAATTAAGTCTTCAACAGAGTATTTAACTACTGAAAAAGATATAATAAATAAAGTAATTAAGGACTTTAATGAAAAAGAGTTTGATATGTATATGACAAACTACAATGTTGAACTTTTAGCTCTTTCAAAATATTTTTTAGATAAAATTCCTAATATTTTTTCAATTAGTTATGAAACAAAATATGAAAAATGTATATTTTACGCCTCAGAAATCGAAGAAATTACAAAAAATGACTAATTTTATGCAAAAATCGTAAAATTTTACTTGATAATAACAGCACTTTGATATATAATTTAATTGTGCTGTCTCCGTAGCTCAGCTGGATAGAGCAACCGCCTTCTAAGCGGTCGGTCGTTGGTTCGAATCCAATCGGGGATACCAATTAAAAATTACTTATGATTAAATTCATAAGTTTTTTTTATGTCTAAAACGACCGACCGCAAAAAGATAATAAAATAAAAAAGTAAGGATATTCCCTACTTTACAATCTTACCATCTAAACTAAAACTTTTAGCATCAGTTATTTTTACATTTACAATATTGCCTATTTCTTTTTTATCACAATCAACATTTACAAGTTTCATTGTATCTGTATATCCATAACATTTAGTTTTATCTTTTTCACTTTCACCAATTAATAGTACTGGAACTACTTTATCAAGCATTTTCTCATTACTTTCTTTTGAATATTTATTAACAATTTCATTTAATTTATGAAGTCTATCTTCTTTTTCTTCTATAGAAACATCATCTTTCATAAATGATGAAGCAGTACCTTTTCTTTCTGAATAAATAAATGTATAAGCACCATCATATTTAAGTTTATTAACTATATCAAGTGTTTCTTCGAAGTCTTCATTTGTTTCTCCAGGAAAACCTACAATTATATCAGTGGTTATACATACATTAGGTATTCTTTCTTTCATTTTATTAAATAAAGTTATATACTCTTCTTTTGTATATTTACGATTCATTTTCTTAAGTATTTTATCACTTCCTGATTGAATAGGAAGATGAATATATGGCATAACATTTTCATATTTAGCTATAACATCAATCATTTTATCAGTAAAATTCCAAGGATGTGAGGTAACAAATCTAAGTCTTGGTATCCCAAGTTTAGCAACATTTTCAAGGAGATCTGCAAAATCATAGCCTAAATTTAAATCATTACCATAGGCATTAACATTTTGACCTAATAAAGTTATTTCTTTATAGCCAGAGTCTACTAAACATTTACATTCCTCGACTATAGCTTCCATTTTTCTACTTCTTTCTCTTCCCCTTGTAAATGGAACTATACAGTATGTACAAAATTTATCACAACCAAACATAACATTTACCCAAGCAGATACTTTAGAATCTCTCTTATAATCAAAACCTTCAGGTACAACATCACTATTTGAATGAACTAATATATTTTGTTTATCTAACTTTTCTATTAGTAAATGTGGTAAATCAAATAAATTATTAGGACCCACAACGATATCAACATATTTGTGATTTTTTTCGATTTCCTCAACTACATCTTCTTGGCCTGCCATACAACCCATTAAAACAATTATTAAATCCTTTTTTTCTTTCTTTAAATGTTTACATCTACCTAAATAGCCAAATACTTTATCATGAGCATTTTCTCTTATGGCACAAGTATTTAATACAACTATATCAGATTGTTCTAAAACATCTGTTTTAGTAAATCCTAATTTTTCTAAGTATGATGCAATAGCCTCTGAATCATGAACATTCATTTGACATCCATAAGTTCTAAGAAAATATTTTTTTCCTTTATAAATATTTTTTATTTTTTCATCAACATTTTGATACTTTATTTCTACTTTTGTTCTATCTTTTGCAACTTTATAATCTGGTTTTAACATATTAACACTCCCAACTTCCTAGATATTATAACAAATTATTAAAAATTTTGAAAGGGATTTTGATGGAAATGTAAAGTATGTATGAGTTATGATTTATTATTTTTGATTTTCAATTTTTAGTAGTATATTTTTAACTCTTCATCTATAATATGAAAGTTTGGTTGGGACGCATTAATATGAAATATATCCACCAAAACCCGCTTTCAAGTAGTAATTTACACCATTTAAAATCCAATTGCAAGCACTTCGACAAAACATATCAAAACTAGTTTTTTTCTGACAAAATTCGACATTATATTTTATTAAAAAAAGCCTATTTTGTAGGCTCTATTTTAGTTTTTCCACCCATATAAGGTCTTAAAACCTCAGGTATAGAAATGCTTCCATCTTCATTATAATTATTTTCTACAAAAGCAATTAATGCTCTTGGAGAAGCAAGTACTGTATTATTTAATGTATGAACAAAATATGTTCCGTTTTCTCCTTTAGTTCTTATCTGAAGTCTACGTGCTTGGGCATCAGATAAATTAGAACAAGAACCTACCTCAAAGTATTTTTGTTGTCTAGGACTCCAAGCCTCTATATCACAAGATTTAACTTTAAGATCGGCAAGATCTCCACTGCAACATTCAAGTTGTCTAACAGGAATATCTAAACTTCTGAAAAGTTCTACTGTAGCTTTCCACATTTTTTCATACCAAGTAAAGGCTTCTTCTGGTTTACATAATACAATCATTTCTTGTTTTTCAAATTGATGAACTCTATATACACCTTTTTCCTCAAGGCCATGAGCACCACCTTCTTTTCTAAAACATGGAGAATATGAAGTAAGTGCAATAGGAAGTGATTTTTCATCAACAATTTGTCCTAAAAATCTTCCTATCATTGAGTGTTCACTTGTACCAATTAAATATAAATCTTCTCCCTCTATTTTATACATCATTGCTTCCATTTCAGGAAATGACATAACTCCTTCGACAACTGATGCATGAATCATAAATGGTGGAATGCAATATGTAAATCCTTTATCAATCATAAAATCTCTAGCATATGAAAGCATTGCACTATGAATTCTTGCTATATCACCAGTAAGATAATAGAAACCCTCTCCTGAAGTTCTTCCAGCACTTTCTTTATCAAGTCCATTTAATCTTTCCATAATATCTGCATGATATGGAATTTCATATGTTGGAACATATGGTTCACCGAATCTTTGAACTTCAACATTTTGACTATCATCTTTACCAATTGGTACACTAGGATCAATAATGTTAGGAATCAAAAGCATTTTATCATGAACAAAATTCTGAAGTCTTTCTTCCTCAACAGTTAAATTTGCAATTTCAGTATTTATTTCATTTACTCTTTTTTTAGTTTCCTCTACTTTATCAAATTCTTTATTTCTTACATATTCACCAATTTTAGCACTAACCTTATTTTTTTCACATCTTAGTTCATCTGCTTTAAACTTAGCATTTCTATATCTTTCATCCATTTCTTTAATTTCATCCACTAAAGGTAGTTTTTCATCTTGAAATTTCTTTTTAATATTTTTCTTTACTAAGTCAGCGTTTTCTCTAATTAAATTAATATCAATCATTTTTACCATCCTTTCATTAAAAAAAGCACACACATAAACTCTTTTTAAGGAGCAATGCTGCGGTGCCATCCTTTATATAACTTAATTATTCTTTAACGGAAATTACCCGAAGTTTATTAGACTTTCTAGAAAGTAGATTCATAAGTCTTTATTATTAGCTTACACCAAACGCTAACTCTCTTTAAAATAAAATACTTACTACTAATCTTTCATCACTGATTTACAAATTTATTTTAGCATTTAATTTTACGTTTTACAAGAGTAAAAAGTTTTAATCTTAATTATTTACCTCAAAAAGGTATGAATCACGGCACATGTCATTTAAATCCTTTTCTGCACTCCAGTTTAAAATCTTTTTAGCATAGTCACAAGATGCATAACATGATGCAACATCACCTTTTCTTCTTTCAGTAATTTTATAATTTACTTTTACATTATTAACTTTTTCAAATGTTTTAACCATTTCAAGAACACTTACTCCTTTACCAGTTCCTAAATTACAAATTGTTAAACCATATCCATTAAATAATCTATCTAATGCTTTTACATGTCCATTTGCTAAATCTACTACATGAATGTAATCTCTTACTCCAGTTCCATCTACAGTATCATAATCATCTCCAAAAATACTTAATTGTTCTAGTTTTCCTGTAGCAACTTTAACAATGTATGGCATTAAATTATTTGGAATACCATTTGGATCTTCTCCAATTAAATGTGAACTATGACATCCAACTGGATTAAAATATCTTAAAATTACTATATTCCAAGAATTATCTGATGCATATAAATCTTTTAAAATATCCTCAATCATAAGTTTTGTTGCACCATATGGATTTGATACTGAAAGTGGAGCATCCTCTTTTAAAGGTAATGATTTTGGTACACCATAAACTGTCGCACTTGATGAAAAAATAAAGTTTTTAGAATTATATTTTTTCATTACCTCAAGAAGTGTAATTGTGGAAAATAAGTTATTATGATAATATTCAAGTGGTTTTTCAACTGATTCACCTACGGCTTTTAATGCTGCAAAATGAATAACTCCCTCTATTTTATTTTCATTAAATATTTTTTCAATAAGCTTTTTATCTTGAACATCTCCTTCGTAGAATTTAAAATCTTTGTTAGTAATCTTTTTAATATTTTCTAATACTTTTGGTTTTGAATTAGAAAAATTATCTATTATAACTACATTATAGTTATTTTCAAGTAAATCCACTACTGTATGAGAGCCAATATAACCTGCTCCTCCGGTTACTAATATTGTTTTCATTTTATTCCTCCTACTACATTAAGTATATACAAATTTATTAGTTTTTAATTATTCATTATACTTCAGTGCATTTATTACTATTCAGTGCATTTTTGAACTGAAAATATACATATCTACTTTCCCTCGATAACATTTATAAAAGTATTAATATCCATACTTCTTGGTATTTTAAATCTTTTAAGTCTTAGTCTATCTAATTTATTGGAGTAATTAAAACCACCTTCTACAGTAACTGCATAGTCATAATATTCTTTAGTTATTTTAATTGTATTTGAATTATAACCGCCATAAGGATATGCAATTGTATTAATTTTCTTTTCTAATAATGTTTCTAAGTCTTTTTGGCTTTCTCTAAGTTCATTTTCTTGAACCTCATACGTATTTTGAGCAAGATTGACATGTACTAAAGTATGGGAACCTATTTCTACAATTCCTGAAGCATCCATTTCTTTTATCATATTTGTATCAACATATAAAGGTCTTGGATTAAATCTTGTAATTAAATATAAATCGCTTTTTATATTATACTTTTTCATAATTGGAAATGCATTATTATATACATTATCATAGCCATCATCAAATGTAATAATAATTGGTTTATCATAATTTTTAGCTGTTTCAATTTCACTTAAAAATAAAGTTGTATAACCATTGTCATGTAAATATTTCATTTGTTTTTCAAATTCAGATGTTTTAACAAATAAATCAGCACTACCCCAAGTTTTCTCATCAACAGCATGATACATAAGTATTGGTATTCTTTTTCCAATATTTTTTTCATTTAATAAATTATACTTTGTACTATATTTTTTAAATTCATTTGCAAAATTTTCATCTTTATAAATAATATCAAAACCATTTACATAATACTTATTTGAGTTATTATTTAAAAAAGTTATAAACTCAATATTTTTATTTATTTTAGAAATCAAGGTTTCTTTTAAAAGATTATCATCATTTATTAAACTTTCTATATTGCTATCCTTATATATTTCTTCAAGTTCATTATTCTCTTCTTCAGTTAAATTATTAAATTTTTTAAAGTCTTGATAAGAGATATTATTAATATTTACTTTTTCATCATTCAAACTTTTTAAAGCTTTTTCTGGATTATTAATGTCATTAAAAGTTATATCTTTTATTTTTATATCATTAATTTTTTCATGTGTATCTAAATATGAATTAAAAAAAGTTGCTATTTCATCATCACTTTGAATCTTTTCTCCATCAACAAATATTCTATATTTTTCATTTATTAATGCGACTTTTTCTTTAATTATTTTTTCATTTAATCTTTTTTCTTCCTCAATTTTAACTTTATCATTATGTTTTTTATAAACATAAAAGAATATCATTGCTACAAATGAAATTAATAATATTATAAAAAGTGGTATCACAATTTTTCTATTTTTCATCTATTCTCCATATATTTCTATTATACCAATTTATTATTAAAAAATAAATAAATATTATAGTTTACATTTCTTCTTTTAAATGTTAAAATATAAACTGAAAGGAAAATAAAAAATGAATGAAATTGGAAACAATTTAAAAAGAACCCGTTTACTAAAAAAGTTATCATTAAAACAGGCTGGAGATTTACTTAATATGAGTAGTACTGCTGTTGCAAAATATGAAAAAGGAGATATTATTCCTGATTCACAAAAGTTAATTGAGTTTTCTAGAGCATATAATGTTAACGTATTAGATTTATTAAAAGTTTATAATAAACCTCAAATGAAATTTATTGCATTTAGAAAAAAGAAAAGATTAACTGGTCAAAATCTAGATTTATTACAGGATATTATCATAAATGAAGTTGGAAACTATATTGAAGTATTAAGCTATAATGATATTAATAATACTATAAAACTTCCTAAATATAAATGCAACTGTATTGAAGATGCAGAAATTGCAGCACAAAAGTTTAGAAATTTTATTGAAATATCAGAATTACAGCCAATAGTTAATTTAATTAATATTTTAGAAAATTTAGGTATATATATAATTCAAATTAAAAATTTAAACAATAGATTCAAAGATTTTGATGGGCTAAGTGAAATTGTCGATGGCATTCCATTTATAATTATACTAGATGATATAAAAGATGGTGCAAGACAAAGATTTACCATTGCTCATGAACTTGGGCATCTTTTAATTAATTGTGATAAAGATATTGAAGAAAAACTTTGTAATAGATTTGCTAGTGCCCTATTAATGCCTAAAAAAGCAATTATTAATGAAATTGGAAACTATAGAAAAACCATTAGTTTTTATGAATATATAGCCGTTAAAGCAGAATATAAAGTTAGTTATGCTGCAATTAATTATAGATTAAAAGATTTAAATATTATTAATGATTATTTATATAAAAAAATGAGTATTTATATAAGTACTCATATTGGAACAAGTGACCCAAAACCAATTAAACCTGAAAAAACTTATCAATATAAAAAAATAGTTCATAAGTTAGAAAACGAAGATATTATATCAATAAATAAAGCTTGTGAATTACTCGGAGAAACTGCTGATGAATTTAACAGAGAAGATTATAATTACTGATACGAATGTTATAACTGATTTATTTAATGCTGATTTATTAGAAATGTTTTCTTTACTTAATAATGTTTATATTTTAGATATTATTAAAGAAAGTGAAATAAATAGCAAAACATGTAACATGGAACTAATAAATAAAATTAAAGTAATTCACGCTACTTCAAATCAGATTTTAGAAATGCAAAAACTTGCAAAAGAAAACAAAAAATTATCACCACAAGATTTAATTAATTATGTTGTTGCTAAAGATAATAATTATATTTTAGCAACTGGTGATAATAGATTAAAAATATTTTCAGAAAAAAATGGTGTTGAAGTATTAAGAACATTAAAAATTATAAAATTAATGAACTCAAATAATATTATTAATAAAGAAAAGGTAATTGAAGCATGTTTGTTATTAAGAAACAATCCATATACACGAATACCATTAATTGAAATTGATAATACCATTGAGGAAATTAAAAAATTGGCTACAGCAGTATAGTCAATTTTTTTTTAGAAAATTCGTTGTCTACTTTGTTGTCTACTTTTAGCACCACTTTGTGCACCACCAAAATTATATTTTAATTAAAAAATAGTACCCATGATTTGGTACTATTTTTTAAACTTTTCTAGTATTGCATCAACTATTTTTTCACTAGCATGTCCATCTCCATAAGGATTTGATGCTTTACTCATTTTTTCATATTCTTTTTTATCTGTTAATAATTTTTTAGTTTCATTATATATTGTTTCTTCATCTGTTCCAACAAGTTTTAAAGTACCTGCTTTAATTCCTTCGGGACGCTCTGTTGTATCTCTTAAAACTAAAACTGGTTTTCCAAGTGATGGAGCCTCTTCTTGAATACCACCACTATCTGTTAAAATTATATAACTTTTATTTTGAAAATTATGAAAATCAAATACATCAAGAGGTTCTATTAAATGAACTTTATCATCACCTTTAAATACTTCATTTGCTATTTCTCGCACCTTTGGATTTAAATGTATTGGATATATTACTTTTACATCATTAAATTCATCGGTTATTTTTTTTACAGCCTTAAAAATATTTCTCATAGGCTTTCCTAAATTTTCTCTACGATGAGCTGTAAGTAGAATCATTTTTTCATTAGGTTTAATCCATTCAAGTTCTGGATGAGTATAATTTTCATCCACTGTTGTAGCCATTGCATCAATTGCAGTATTTCCTGTAACATATATTTTACTTTCATCTTTACCCTCTTTTAAAAGGTTTTCTTTACTCATTAAAGTTGGAGCAAAATACATATCTGTCATACAGTCTACCATTTGTCTATTCATTTCTTCAGGATATGGAGAATATTTGTCATAAGTTCTAAGTCCTGCTTCAACATGTCCTATTGAAGTGCCATTATAAAATGCCGCTAAAGCACCTGCAAAAGTTGTTGTTGTATCACCATGAACAAGCACAATATCCGGTTTTTCTTTTTTAATAACTTCCTCAAGTCCTGTTAATGCTCTAGTGGTAATATCTCCTAAAGTTTGTCCTTGCTTCATAATGTTTAAATCATAATCAGGTTTAATATTAAATGTTTCTAAAACACTATCAAGCATTTGCCTATGTTGCGCTGTTACCACAACTATACTTTCAATTTCTTTTCTTTTTTCTAATTCTTTTACAAGAGGAGCCATTTTAATAGCCTCTGGTCTTGTTCCAAATATACTTATTACTTTAATTTGTTTCATAAATTATTTTTTCCTAACTTCAAAAATAAATTTAACATTAGAATTTATAAATCTTTTTAATCTTTTAGGTTCACATATTAATCTATATAACCATTCAAGATTTAATTTTATAAATATTTTAGGTGCTCTTTTTTTAGTCCCACTTAATACATCAAAAGATCCTCCGACACCAACATAAATACCTTTTTTAGCAATATCTATATATTTATTAATAAGTTTTTCTTGATAAGGTATTCCTAAAGCCACTAAACAAATATCTGGATTTAATTTAACTATTTTTTTCATAATAGCATCTTTATCTTTTTCATATCCATTTGAATAGCCTAAAATATTTATGTTTGAATATTTTTCTTTTATAACATTTACTAATTTTTCAATTACATCACTAGTACTTCCAAATAAATATAATGAATATTTATTTTCATCAGCAAGTTTTAATAAATAAGAACATAAATCAACACCAGTAATTCTTTCTTTTAAATCAATGCCAAAATAACTTGCAGTCTTAACTATACTTATTCCATCAGGTACTATTAAATTTTCATTATTATAAATAATACTTTTCATTTCTTCATCTTTTTTAGATAACATATATGTTTCTGGATTAGCTGTTACTATAAATGTTTTTTTAGAGATCCTTAAATTATTTTCAATTAATTCATAACAAGATTTTTTGTTTTTCTTATAAAGTGTTGAATAAATATTATTATTTGTTATATCTTGATAAAAAGAAATGATATTTTCTTTTAAAGTAGTATAATCATATGATTTATAAATTTCTAATGATTTTTTTTGATATATTTTTCTTTCACTTATATCATTCATAAGTTTTTTTATTTTTTTAATCATTACAGATTTATCTCTATTTGAAACTAATATACCATTTTTTTGGATAATTTCTTTTGCTCCAATAGCACTATCAAATGCAATCAATGGAAGTCCAAATGATGATGCCTCGACTAAAACAAGTCCAAAAGATTCTTCGAAAGAGGTCATAACATATAAAGATGAATTTTCATATAATTTATATAATTCTACTTTACTTAAAAAGCCTGTAAGAATAACTTTACCCTCTAAATTATTATCTTTAATTAATGCCTCAAGATTATCTTTTTCATCTCCATCACCAACTATTGTAAGAGTCCAATCTTCACTTTCAATATTACTAAATATTTCAATTAAATCAGCAAAACCTTTTTCTTTAGAAAGTCTACCAACAGAAATAATATTTTTCTTTTTTAAATCACATAATTTATTTGCTCTCTCTATTGGCATTTTATTAGTTTTAATTTTATAATCATATTTACTATAAATTGATTTGTAATAGTCTGTTAAATAATCACTACTTGGCATTAAATAGTCTACATATTTAAGAATAAACCCAAGTTTCTTTATATATTTTGAGTTGTTATTATGATAAATATGCTCCTCAGCTATTTTAATATTATTATACTCATTATTTTTTATTAATTTTAAACTAAAATAAGCTCTTGTAGAAATAATTATTTTACTATTACACTCTATCATTGATTTAGTTATTAAACTATTTTTTAAATATAATACTTTAACTGCATAAAGTCCCTCTTTTAAAATAGATTTAATATTTTTGCTTTTTACAGCATTTTTAAATTCATTTCTATTTGGTTTTATATTAGTTAAATACTTAATTTTAACTTTTGGACTTACTATAAATGCTGGTTTATCATAAAGTTTATATAAAGATATTATTTCCACATCATAAATATTTGATAATATATTAGCCTTTTCACATATATTTTTTTCTACTCCACCATAACCCAAATGAAGTGCGTAAATAGTAACTTTATTAGATAATTTTGTTTTTTTAAGTGATATCAAACCTATTTCTCCAAAGGCAAATATCATATAAAGTGATAAATAAATAGATACTGCTGGAGCACCAAAAGTATGACCACTTAAACAAGATATACTAAATATAAGTGCTATCATTAATGTATAAAATACTATATTAATATTGAATTTTTTAGATTTAAATAACTTCACAATAAAATATAAAAATGGCAAAAATACAATTAAACTCATAATTAATCCAGAATGAAATAATATATCAAAAAAATCTATTTCAATAAGTTTAGTAATTGCAATATTATTAATTTTTTTATTATTTGAATATCCTATACCAAAAAGAAGTGTATTAATATCAAAATTATCATTATATATCTTATAAGTATAATTAAAATAAATATCCCTATCGCTTAATATTGCTTTACCATATTTGTTCATTAAAATATATAAAAATGAATCTTTTGTTTTGTCGCTATCAGGAATTTGAAGCAACTCCTTATCTATCTCATTTTGTCTTTCTTGTACTTTTATAGAAATATCTAAATTTTTAAGTATTTTGGAGTTATTAAAAACTATAACAACACTAATAAAAATTAAAAGACAAGATATAATTAATTTCTTATCAACTTTATTATTTTTTCTATAAAAAATTGAAAATACAAAAATCATAAGTGACACAATATAAAGACCAATCATTGATACCTTGGTACCTAGTGTTGAAATTAAAAGTACGCTGATAATTGGAATTATAACAAACACTATACTCTTTTTTAATAACATATAACTAAATGGAAATAAAGCAATTAATATAATAGCCATTTCATTAGCGGCATAAAACCAACCACTTGATCCATATGATCCATCCATATAAGAATTAAATCCTGTTTTAGTTAAAAAAGGAATTATAATAAATAATAAATATATCAAAAAACTTTTTAATAGTACGTTGGATAATTCTTCTTTAGATAATTTTTTATCATCAAAATAACAAATCATTGTTATTAAACTTATTGGATAAAATAAGATTTTAATCATATATTTAAGTTCAATGACAAATAAAGATAAATTTAAATAATTTATTTTAGTTATAAAAAATAATACCATATACAAAAATATTGCCATTAGATAATAAAGACTCATTTTTTTATATTTTGATGTACTTGAAATAGTCAAATATAAAATCATTATTCCTAAAAAAACTGATTTAATAATTATTCCTAAACTAGGTATATTTAAATTCAATTTTTCAGTTATTGAGGTTAATACATCTATTATCGGTAAAAGTAATAAAAATAAGTATAATTTTCTCTTGTTATTCATAATCATAATTCCTTTGCTAAATATATTGTACCAAAAATTTACATTAAAAAAAATAGAATCAATATAATTCTACTTTTTAAAAACTAAAAAATATAAATCACAATATAGCATTGTTAATAATTTATTTGTTTTTATTATTTTTTTTATACCACTAAATTTATTTAAATATGAACACTTCTTCCAATGAGTATCTAGGTTATGCAAATAATCAAATGCCTCATTTATAAATTTATGCCTATTTTTAATATTTTTTACATATCTTTGTTGAATTGTATAATCTGTAAGTATCATAACTGCAATACTTACTAAAGAATCATTCGGATGATTAATTTTTTTCAAATCTTTAATAATAATATCAGTAATAGGAATTATATCAAATATTCTTTTATCTCTAATTGTTGTTTCGCTATTTTCATGAATTACATAATAAGTTAAATAATCATCTATCTTACCTATTTTTTTAGCGCTAATTAGCATTTTAACAACAAAAGGAGCATCCTCATATTTTAAGTTCTCAACAAATCTGTTATCTTTATTTTCAAATAGCTCTTTTTTATAAATTTTATTACACGGCCCTAAATTAATATTATTTATTAATTCAGGATATTTTTTTAAATTGGTATCTTTAAAATCATTAAACTTAATTCCAATTAAATTGTGCCTTACCTCAAAAAAGTTACAAATTACAATATCACAATTATCTGAAGTTGCTTTTGTATACATTTTTTCACAAAAATCTATAGATAAATAATCATCTGAATCAACAAATGCTAAATACTCTCCAGTTGCCTTTTCTATGCCTAAATTTCTTGTTTTACCGATTCCTTCATTTTGTTTTGCAATATATTTAATTCTTTTATCGTTAAACTTTTTTATGATTTTTTCTGAATTATCCGTAGAACCATCATTGATAATAATAATTTCAATATCATCTAAAGTTTGATTTATTAAAGAATTAATACACTTTTCCAAATATTTTGATGTATTATAAACTGGAACTATTAAACTTACTTTACTCATTTTAACCTCATTACATAATTATAATAAAAATATGCATTGCTTTTTATCATAAAATTTCTTATTTTATGTTTTAATGACTTTCCTTTTAAATGACTAAAACAATCTTTTGCTTTAAGAATTTTTTTATATTTTTTAAAATCTTTATATTTCAAAGTAGTAGAATAATAAATTAAAGAGTTATTTAAAAAGGCTTTAAACAATGGATTACTATCTTCACTAATATTTTTTATTTCAAAATTATATTGTTTTAACATATCATCCATCTTTTTGATTTTTTTTAAATAATTATTATTATTCATTAAACTATTTTGCCTTTGAACATAATTATAACCAATAAAGGAAATTACTTTTATGGATTTTGATTTAGAAATAACTAAAGGTGTTAAGCCATAATCTTCGGCTATACAATTTTCCATAAATTTAAAATGATTCTTTTTATAAAATTTAGAATTATAAGCATAAAGCCAGGCATTTTCAACATAATGAAAATTAATAATTTTTTCAAATGCATCATTGCCAGACATTAAGTCATAGTTTTTTTCAGGGTAATCAACATAGGTATCATTAATTATATCTCTTGCTTGATATCTTATTAGATCTTCATTTTTAATTATACTATTAAGTTTTTCTAATAAATCTTTTTCAAAATAATCATCTCCATCAAGAAATATAATATAATCACCATTAGACTTATCAACTCCTAAATTTCTAGCCTTAGCAAGTCCAGTGTTTTCTTCATACACTTTTTGCCAATTATATTTTTTTATGTATTTATCCGCTATTTCTTCACTTTTATCCGATGACTTATCCACAACTAAAATACATTCATAATTTTTATAGGTTTGACTAACTACACTGTCAAGACATTTTTCTAAATAATTTTCAACATTATAAATTGGAATGATTATAGAAAATTTACATGTTTTCATTTTTAAAATTCCATAATTTTTCATCTATCATATTATTTACTCTATACATAAGTCTTGAATAAATTGGTCTAACAATTGATTTTGCAAGTTTTTTAATAAATAAAGTATTATTTACATCAAACAAGTTAGATAAATACTTTTGATTATAATATTTTAATTGTTTATTTCTTTTTAAAATAACCCTTATCAATTTATTTTTTCTTTTCATTATTTGTTTTCTATTATACAAATAAGTATAATTATTTATTCTACCATTTAAGTACATTACATCTTCAAAACATAAGTCTAAATTTAAATTCTCTTTTAACTGCTTTTTTATAATTTCTATATCAGAATTAAATACAGCCTGCTTTGCAATAACGGTCTCATTTTCATTACTTGCACGATATTTAAATAATATGTTTTTCATGTTAGCCATTTTTGTTACTTTTACGGCTCTTGACCATAATTCAGCATCTTCAGTTTTAAAATTTTTATCATAATATAGCGCATTTTCTTCAATAACTTCTTTTCTAATCATTACAGTTGGATGATACATTTGATTATTAATTAGAGTATTAGTTTTTATAATTTCTGAATCAGTTTGTGGATATGATTCATAATTTTCATTCATAAATACTTTAACTGAAGTTCCTAAAACTCCAATATCCTTATGTTTCTCTAAATAATTAAATTGTTTTTCAAAACGTAAAGGTAATGAAATATCATCATCATCCATTCTTGCAATATATTTACCTTTAGCTAATTTTATACCAACATTTAGTGATTCAGCAAAACCCAATTTTGTCTTATTATTAATTAACTTAATCCTTTTATCATTATATTTACTTGTTATATACTTATTTATTTTTTCTTGTTCATCAGAATGCTCAATCACAATTATAAATTCAAAATTAGTAAAAGTTTGATTTAAAATACTTTCAATAGCCTCATCTAAAAATATAACTCTTTTAAAAATTGACATAACTACAGAAATATCTGGTTTTTTCATTTCATTATTAATTAAATAATAATCTTTTTTTATTTTTGCCCACTCCAAAAGGTTCTCATTCCATTCGGGAAATTTTTCATATAAATAATTTGCATTCCAAAACTTATCATAACCATATGCATGAATTATTGCTGCTTCTTTATAATTTTTTCTCATTGGATGACAACAATACTTATTTATGTCTATTGTCTCAATACTTATATCAAATTCTTGTACAAGTAAATTTAATATTCCCTGATCTAAATATCTAACTTTATCTCCAAGTTCTTCAAGTTTTTTATAACACCATTCGGTCATTAACGAATAATCTTTTAATGTATCTGAAAATACAATTATGCCTGAATTTAAAAGTGGCAAAAACATATTATAATTTGAAATTGGTTCGTTAAAATTTGATTCAGTTAAAAATCCAATATCACTATATGTCATTGCAAGTCCAGATTTATTTCCATAATTTAATAAATCTTTAAAATCATTCTGAATTAATATATCAACATCGTGCCAAACAATTTTTTTATAACTATTAAGTAAATCAAAACACTCAAATCTTGCCAAACAAAGATTAGAGTATAATTTTAAATTTTCTGTTGATAATTTACTTTCAGAAACTTTACTTTTAAACAGCTTAAAATCACATGGATAAATATTACTTAACATACTTTTTATTTCTTCAGTAAGACCATCATGATAAACTATAATATCAAATTTATTCTTATAACTAAAATGCTTTTTTATTCCAATCAAAACATTTGCCAAAGCAAAATCTAAATCTTTTGTTATTCCAAAAACTATTGCTAATTCTTTTTTTTCTTTTTTCATAAAACCCTCACTCCTAATAATTATTCACATAAAATAATTTTACCATAAACCAAAAGAAAAAGCACTAATATTGTGCTTTAAATTTATTTTTTAATGTGTATCAGCTATATTATTTCCTGTAATTTCATTTTTTGTTAAATAATTATAGAAAATCTTCATCATCATATGATCAAAGGTCATATGAATATCTTCATCAATTTGCATATCGCATTCATCAACATGCATTTTATAATCAGCAAGTTCTTTTAATTTACCACCTTTATAGCCGGTAATTCCTACAACTTTAGCACCACATTCTTTTGCATACTCAGCTGCATTAACAACATTTTTTGAATTTCCAGAGCCACTAATTCCAACAAATAAATCATTTGACGTTATTTTACCTCTTAAAGGAAATCTAAATACTTCTTCATAACCAATATCATTTGCAACAGCCATCATTGTTGATACATTGTCATTTAAACAATAAAAATTGAATTTTTTTTCAGTATACTCACTGATACCTTTATTAAAATCATTTTGCATGTGTGATGCAGTTGATGCACTTCCACCATTTCCACATACATAAATTGTTCCACCATTATTATATGTATCAAGAATCGCATTCATTGATTCATTTAATTCATCTAAATTAAGATTTTTAATAATGTTTATTTCCCTTTCATAATATTCACTAATTGCTTTTTTAAAATCTACCATTTCATCTACCTCTTTTCTTTGATTTTAAAATTATATCAACTGCATGCATTAAATCTTCAGCAACATAAGTTGGATCAACTTTATATTTACCATCAAGACCTGCCTGTCCAGTTTCTACTAAAATACTTTCCATACCAGCATTTTCAGCCATTTTAATATCCAGTGTTGTATCACCAATCATAATTGAATTATTTAAATCTATGTTATGCTCTAATGCTGCTTTTTTTACTAAACCAATATTAGGTTTTCTACAATCACATTTGATTTTTAACTCTGGTATTTCACCATCAAAGCCTTTGTCTGGATGATGTGGGCAATAATAAATATCATCTAAATATGCACCACCCATTCCAAGAAGAGTTTCCATTTTTTTATGAATCATATCAAGTTTTTCAAAACTTACTTCTCCTCTTGCAACAACTGGTTGATTTGTAATAACAATTGCTAAATAACCAGAATCATTTATTTTCTTTATTGCTTCGCTAACTCCAGGAAGTAATTTGAAATCCTTTGTATCTTTTAGAAAACCTACATATTCATTTATTGTACCATCTCTATCTAAAAATATTGCTTTTTGTTTTTTTGAAAGATTTTTTTGAGAACATATTCCGCTATTATAATCTTCTTGAACTTTAGCATATCTTTCTACAGTTCCCATATCTTTTGCATATTCGCTAGATTTGTAAGAGAGTACTCTTCCTTCTTTAATCAAAGGATCTACGATATCTTTTTCATAACTATATTTTTTTAATTCTTTAATGTAATCAAATACTCTAGGTGAAAAAATCATAATACCAGCATTTACTAAATTTTTATAATAATACTTTGTTCTATCATTTGTTTTATGATCAAATGAAGTTACAACATTATCTTTTTCAACAACTAAATCACTATCATATGGATGTCCATTAGGATGAGTAAGTAGCGTAACATCAGCATTATTTTCTCTATGAAAATTAAACATTTTTTGAAAATCAATATCAATAAATACATCACATAATAGAAAAACAAAATCCTCTTTAATTTTATCTTTTAGATAATATAGTGAACCAGCAGTTCCAAGAGGAACTAAAGGATTTTCCTCAATATAAGTAATATTTACGCCAAACTCTTTTCCATCTTTAAAATAATTTTTTATTACTTCTCCAAGATGACCAATAATAATTGTAATATCCTTTATATTGGATTTTTTCAAATTCATTATTTGATGATACAAAATAGGATAGCCGGAAACCTCTAACATAGGTTTTGGTATCGTATCACCAGTTATGGAAGATACTCTTGTACCTTTACCACCCGCCTGAATTACTGCTTGCATTTTAATCTCCTTTTCCTTACCCCTAACAATAGTATACCAATTGCTAAAGTAAATAGCAAGACTGCAAAACTAAATTTTAGATAATGCACGCCTTGAAAAAACTCTGATTTAATATTTTTGTAATCATTCAAATATATAAATAAATATATAATTAAAAAATGAAAATAGTAAACAAATGATGATAAGTCTCTAAATATTCTAGTATCATACTTAAAATCAATTGAAATATTACTTATAATTAAAAACAAAGTGGGTATTAAGACTATATGAGAAAAATAAAAATCATGTTCTATAACCAAATCTATATGTGATTTTACTATACAAACTTCTAATACTAAAAAAATAAATGAAATAATTAGTGCAACAATTTGCTTTTGTGTATTTTTAGTATTTTTTAAATATTTACCCATATAATAACCAATCGAAGTAAATAAAAATCCTACAAATAAAATGTTTCTATTACTTAAAAATATTTTTGAAAAAAATGAACTTAATTTTGGATAATGTAAAATTAAAATCCAATTGTATGTTGTAAAAGATAATCCTATAACATATAATATCAAACTTATTAATATACTGGAAATTAATACCTTTTTTAATTTAATTTTTTTTAATATTACCAAAGTTAAAAATAAAGTGCCACTATACCACATAATATTTTGTGGACAACCAAATATAAATCTTACAAACTCACTTTTTATAAATGAAAAATTATAATTAAAAAGAAATTTACTAACTAACGTATATATCGGTGATAAAATAACATAAGGAATTATTAACTTCTTAAAATATTTTTTTGACTTACTCTCATTTTTAGAAAAATAATAACCGGAACACACAAAGAAAAAAGGAACAGCCAATCTAAAAACTATATCCTTTATAAAAATTCCATAACTAACATAACTTAATAGTCCTGTATGTATGAATACAACAAAAAAGGAAAGTAATAGTTTAAAAATATCTAATAAACAGTTCCTTTGTTTCATTATAAATGTTCCTTAATGTACTTTGCAGTTTCTCTTACAGATTCATCTGAAGTATGATGTGCTGTCCATCCAGCATTATGAATCTTAGTTAAATCATATTGGAATTTTGGAACATCACCTTTCCAACCAACATTCCCTCCAGTATATTTATAATCTACATTTTCATAACCTAATTCTTCACAAACAATATCTGCAATTCTTGTTACACTTGTAGCGCTTTCAACACCTGCATTATATATTTCAATACCTTTTTGCATTTCTTTTTCTTGAGTAAATGATACGATTGCATCTACTAAATCAAGTACATATAAATATGGTTTAGTTTGAGTTCCATCTCCCAAAATTTCTAATTCGTTTGGATTATTATGTAATTTCTTAACAAAATCAAATATTACTCCATGTGTTAAATTAGGTCCAATTACATTTGGAAATCTAAATATAACTGTTGAAAAATCATTCATATAACTATATGATGAAATAAATCCTTCACTAGCATATTTTGCACCACCATAATATGAAATTGGATGTAAATCTCCTGCATCCTCTGTAAGAAGTTCAGTTTTTTCTCCATAAATTGCTGAAGTTGAAGCAAAAAATAATTTTTTAATACCAGTTCTTCTCATATATTCAAGTACTGAATATGTAGTCATAAAAGTATCATTATAATCTACGCTTGGATTTTTTCCTCCTTTTTGAATATCGGAATTAGCGGCTAAATGATAAACCATATCAAATTTTTCGTCAGCTAAAGCACTACAGAAATTTTCTGTTTCCTCAATATTTAATTTATAAAATTTATAACTAGGATTAGATAGGAAACAATCAACGTTTTCCTGTTTTCCTAAAGTAAAGTTATCAACACAAACAACTTCATTTCCCATTTCTAATAATTTTCTTACTAAGTGAGTTCCTATAAACCCAGCTCCACCTGTTACTAATATTCTCATAAAAATCCTCCTAACTTACAAATATAACAGTTGTACCTTGATGGTCAAATTTAAATTCCATCTCAGGCAAATCTGACATTTCCTTTCTAAATTTTTCTTGTTTTTCCTCTGGAACATAGAATAAGAAGAAACCACTACCACCAGCACCTAAAAGTTTTCCACCAGTTGCTCCAGCTTTGATAGCTCTTTCATACCATTCATCAAATTGTGGGTTACTTATTCCGCTTGCAAGCGTTCTTTTTATTTTCCAGTTTTCATCTAATATTTTTCCAACAGCATCAATGTTATTATGTTCTAACTCATATTTTAAATCATAAGTCATTTCCATTATCTTCTTTTGACCTTCTTCTTTGTCTTTTGCTGTAACAATATTCTTTGATTGTTCCTCTAGTATTGAAGAAGCCTTATGTTCTCCACCAACATATAACATTATTAGATTCTTTTCTAATTGTTTAAATGCTTCATGATTCATTAATACTGGTTCAACATCTACAGAACCATCTTTATTAAATTTATAAAAATTTAGTCCACCAAAAGCTGCTGCATATTGATCTTGTTTTCCATTTGTTGTATGAACAATATTATTCTCCATATCACACGCTGCTGCTGCGACTTCTGCCTTTGAAATGTACTCTCTTTTATAGCATTTTAAATTTTCTATAAGTCCTACAGTAAATGAACTTGATGAGCCAAGACCTGTTCCTTGTGGCACATCCGCAATTGAGGTAATTTCTAGACCCTCAATGCCTTCCTTTTTTAAACATTCCCTAAAAATATTGTGTTCAATTTCATCAATATTATGGACTATTTCCGTCTTTGAATATTTTAAAACAGTTGTTTTATTATCAAATGACGGATGGGATGTAATGTACATGTATTTATTAATTGTTGTACTTAAAACACATCCTCCATGCTTTTCATAAAATGACCTAATGTCACTTCCACCTCCACATAAGCTAACTCTAAATGGTGTTCTTGTTATAATCATAATTTTCCTCCTCCAATAATTATTTATCACTTTTTAATTGTTTTTTATAATAAGCATCACACACTTTTTTTGTATCTCCCATCATAACTATTTTACCATGTTCAAGCCATATAACTTTATTACATAATTCTCTAATTGAACTTAGTGAATGAGAAACATATAACACTGTTGTGCCACCGTTTATCATAGACATCATTTTGTTTTTACTTTTTTCTTGAAATTTTATATCGCCAACAGACAATATTTCATCAACTATTAATATTTCTGGATCTACTATAGTAGAAATTGAAAATGCAAGTTTTGCTACCATTCCAGAAGAAAAGTTTTTAACAGGAACATCTAAAAATTCTCTTAATTCAGAAAATTCAACTATTTCATCAAATTTACTTAATAAAAATTCTTTACTATAACCTAAAATTGCCCCATTTAAAAATATATTTTCTCTTGCTGTTAATTCGCCATCAAATCCGGCACCAAGTTCAATCATTGGAGATATTGCACCATTTACTGTAACAGTTCCTTCCGTAGGTTTCATAACACCACTTACAACTTTTAAAAGTGTTGATTTTCCAGCTCCATTTGAACCTATAAGTCCTACAACATCACCTTTTTCTACATGAAATGTTACATCTTTTAATGCCCAAAAATCACTTTTCTTTATTCTTTTACTTTTATCAAACATTCTAATAAATACCATTTTAAGAGAATTGTCTTTTTCAACACCTAAATTAAAACGCATTCCTATATTTTTTAAATCTATCATGTAAATCCTCCTACAAATAATACACAAACTTATTTTGTTTTTTTCTAAATACAAATAAGCCTATTATTAACATTATTGATGCTGAACCAAAGCAAGCTAATAAATAAAGTGGTGTTGGCATTGTGCCATTTAAAATTATTTCTCTTGAAGCATTAATATAAATATAAAGTGGATTCAATTTAAATATAGATTGTAATGATTCTGGCAAAATTGAAATTTGATAAAATAATGGTGTAAAATAATTTAGTATTGTTAATAAAATTCCCCATATGTATACCATATCTCTTAAAAATACTGATACAGTTGCTAAAACATAGCCAACTCCTAGGGTAAACATAAACATACAACCATAAATAAATGGAAGTAACAAATAGTAAATATTAATTACGCATTTTGTTCCCTCGGCTGGATTTCCAGAAAAAATTATAATTAGCAATAATGGAATAAGAGAAAACAAGAAATTAATTCCAACAAATAAACATTTTGCTACTGGAAAAATATATTTTGGAATATAAACTTTATTTATCAAAGAGGAATTTCCAAAAATAGAACCCATAGCATTATTTGTTGCTTCACTAAAGTAATTAAAAACAACTAAACCAGTCATTAAATATACTAAGTAATTTACACCTTCCATACTAAATTTAAACATATTTGAAAAGACAATAGCCATTACCATCATCATCAAAAGTGGATATAAAACACTCCACAAAACGCCTAATACGCTTCTTTTATATTTTACTTTAAAATCTCTTATAACTAATTGAGATAATAAAAATCTATACTTTTTTATATTTGCAAAAATGTTTTTAAAAAAATTCATTTATTTAATCTCCTTTATCAGTTCTATAAATATTATAAACTATTTTTTCACTTAAAACAACCATACCCTAGATTTTCTCTACTTCATTATTTAATATTTTATAAAAATCACCATATAGTATTTCAAAATTACTATCAATTATTCTAACACCAGTATTATTAGGAAGACCATATATAGTCATTTTTTCTGATAAAGGATATAATTCATTTTGTAAAAGAATTTTATTATCTATATCAAAATGAGGTTCTATAGTATAATTTATTCTACCTATACCTTCATAAGTAATTGTCTTTTCAACTCCATCTTCTTCATCTTTAGAACATAGTGAAATATTTGATAAATTAATCGCTCCCGCACTTATACCAATAACAACTTTTTTAAATGTTTTTATAATTGGTTTTAAATCATTTTTCATTAAAAAATCATTTTGTTTTAAAGTATCTCCACCCATCAAAAAAATTATATCAGCATTTTCTATACTTCTAAACATTTCTTCTTTAGTCATTGTATCATTTAAAACAGTTATTCCATTTAAATTAATACCAATTTCCTTGAACCAAGATACATCAATATTTGCATAGCCATTAACTTTTTCCATGTTTTCAAAATTTGCGGGTATAAATACTATGTTTTTATATAAAACCATATCATTTTTAAAATAATTTGCCACTTCATTAAAACGAATATCTTTATCAAATGAACTGAATATATATGTAATCATAGTAACCTTCTTTCAAATATATGTTATCAAAAATACTAAAGGAAAACAATAAATATTATTGCTCTGCGTTTTTTTCAAAGAAATAATTTGCTTTTTTGCGTTTTTTTCAAAGGAATATTTTCACTTTTTGCATTTTTTTCAAAGGAATGTTACAAAAGTTCTAAAAAAACAAAAAAACTAAGAATTATTTTTTTAATTTCTTAGTCTTATCTTTCTTATCATATAGAATGTCTGTGTTAACAACAATATATAAAAGTAATGTCATCATAATTAAGTAAACAATCATTGATACTTGGTTATCTCCTAAAACATAGAAAACTGATACAGCTGAAAATAATATATCAATTCCATAAATAATTAAAATTGTAACCTTTGGAGAAAACTTCATTTTTAAAAGTTGATGATGTAAATGATTCATATCTGGTTCATCAATGCTCCTATGATGAATAATTCTTCGAAGTATTGCAAATAATGTATCAAATATTGGTACTGCTAAAATAACAACTGGTATAACAAGTGATGTAAATGTTGCTCCTTTAAAACCTAAAAGAGAAATAACAGCAATCATATAGCCCAAAAATGTTGAGCCACAGTCTCCCATAAAAGTTTTTGCTGGGGGAAAATTATGTGTCAAAAATCCTAGTGTTGCTCCAAGCATAATAATGCATAGTATTATATCAAGACCACCCATTTTATTTAAAATTAATGCAATTACTGAAATAGTTAAAAAGTAAATTGAACTAATCCCAGCACATAGACCATCTAACCCATCAATAAGATTAATAGCGTTTATTGCTCCGACTATAAAGAATATTGCAATAAATTCATTAAGCCAAGTTGGAAATATAAGTTTTAATCCTAAAAATGATATTTCTCTAAAATAAAGTCCTCCATAAAATACTACAATTCCTGCGACTATAATTTGTACAATTAGTTTTACTTTTGCTCTAATTGGTTTTATATCATCAAATACTCCAAGCATTACAAGTATAAAAGAACCAATAAGAATTGATAGCATTTGAGTAGTTACTGTACCATAAACCATATAACCAAATAGAAAAGATGCATAAATAGCAAGACCACCAAGTCTTGGCATTGGTTTTTTATGAACTTTTCTTTCATTTGGCATATCAAGAGCTCCAACATGAACTGCAATTTTCTTTGTTAAAAATACAAGAACAAAACTTATTAAATACGTTACTAAAAGTATTTCTATAATATTAAAATTATTAACAACTATATTCATTTGCACCTACTTTGTATCGTTTATATCAACATTTTCATTTCTAATCATATCAGCAAAAACTGTAATAAATCTTTGTTTTTCTTTTGCAAGTGCATCAGGATAAATACTTTTTGCATTACATATTGCTTTATAAAAATGTTTAATAGTTACAACTGGACTATTGTCAAAAAGAGCGTAAGTAAAGGCATTAGCAATTATTGTTAAACAAATATCAGGATATCTATTACTTATTTCATAAATTCTTTTATATTCATCAGTCATTTCTACAATAAAACGCATTATTTTTTCAATTATAAATGGAGTATAAGCTAGTTTTACCCCTATTTGTTTCTCAAGTTTAGGATATGTTCCCATTAATATCTTAACACAATCATCTTGAGACGCCTCAAGGACATCAACTTTTTGGAATCTTCTTAAAAATGCTCTATCTCTTAAAATATATGTTTCATATTCTTCAGTAGTAGTTGCACCAATCATTTTAATTGTTCCCCTATCAAGTCCTGATTTTAACATATTAGCAAAGTCTAATCCACCTTGTCTATTTACAAGTAAATGAGTTTCATCAATAAAAAGAATTGTTTTAGGACTTCTTGCAAGTTCTTGAACAAGTAAATCAATTCTATTTTCTGTTTGACCTTCACTTTGAGTTTCACCAATTAAACTGGTAATATTTATTTTAATAATTGTCCAGCCTAATAAAGCATTTGGTACCATTCCTTTTTGGATTCTATAAGCAATACCTTCGACTATAGCAGTTTTACCTATACCTGCTTTACCCACTAAAAGAGCACTTTTTTCTGGTGTCATAAGAATAAGCATACATTCCTTAATTTCATTTTCTCTTGCAATCGCAGGATCTGTTATATACGTTTTTGCAGTTAAGTTTTCACCATAACGTTCAAGCATACTAATTTTTTCATTCATAGTTTATCACCCTTCATTAAAAATTATATCATTAATTAAGCATAAAAAAAAGTCACAATTAGCGACTTAATTTTTTAAATGGCGCCCAATGTAGGACTCGAACCTACGACCTAATGGTTAACAGCCATGCGCTCTACCGACTGAGCTAATTGGGCTTCTCAATACATTTTTAATTATAGTAAATATTTTATAAGATGTCAATTAATTTTTATCATTTTTTATATAAAACCACTCATTTTATTTAATTTTCATCAAAAAAATACTCAACAATTATAATGTTGAGTATTAAAACATAAATAAAATTTGTATTAAATTTGTGTAGAGATTTATTTATACCTAATTTTTTATTAGTTATAATACAAAATATTATTTAGATTTTATTTTATAATTATCCTCTTTTTAATTTTATCTATAAAATATAAGTACATATTAAACATAAGAATTTTGTTGGAGTAGGTTTTACGAAAAATACTTTACTATTTTTATAGATATTATTTTATATAATTATTTTAATTAATAATAATCGTATTATTATGGGTTTATTCTTTAAAATATCTATAAGAATTTATTAGTTGGGTTTTATTATTTTTCTAATAGATCTTTTACAATTTAAGTATTAATCAAAAGGTTGCTAAGTTGATATTACTATCATGTTTTAAAAAATATTTTCTAGTTTTAAAATTTCTCTTTTTAATAATATTTAAAGTATATACATTATTTTGTGTGAGCCAGAATTATTGTCTACCTTCTTTCTTTTTTTTTATTATTAGATATTATGTATTAACTTTTTTATTTTTTAAACTATTAAATAATTATTAAGAATAATCAATCGTTTGCTATGCTGATTAATTGTTAGAAGTAATCTAAATGACTACAATTCGCAATAAACTCCAGGCATATTATCATATTTTTCACCAATATTACCAGTAAATAATATTACACCATTTTTACCATTTTCCGCAAGTGTATAACTTTTTGATTGTGCAAGTGTAGTATTAGATGTTGCATGTTGATAACTGGCTCCAGCCCATTGGAAATTTCCAGTAAATTGAACGGCAGAACCAATATAATTTTCAAGATAATTAATTGTACTATCATTTGTTATATTCATTGATATACCAAAACCATTATCTTGTCTATTAATATTTGTACCATTCCATCCATACTCTACATAAGAATAGTTTCCGTTAGTTCCCCAGATTTGTCTACCATACTGTGTACCATCAACATCTGTCATACCTACATATCTTACAGCAATTACATCAAAAGCCCTTGTACTTGGTATCATTTTCCAAAGTAAGCCAACAAATATATCGCCATAACCATCATGATTATCAGATAATGTTAATGAAAGTTTTTTATACTGAGTTTCAACAAAATTGCTAACACTTAGTGTTTGAATATTGGGATTATAATTATTGAATTCATTTTCAGTTACTTCCGTATTTGTTACTACATTATTTAAATGATCAATGACTGTTTTGTAATACTTTTCAGATTTTACTAGGTTATTGATATTGATATTTTTTGCCTTAAAGTTTTCATAATCTTCGTTTGTCATAGTTTGAATATATGCATCACTATAAATGTTTGTTAATAAATTATAGTCAGTCATGCTTATTCTTACACCATTTTGGTTTGTAATATAACTAATATCGTCAGAAATATTTTGAGCTTTAACAAAACCAAATGGAACAAATAGGATTATAAGAAATGCAGCAATTACAAATCTTATCTTCACCCTTACCTCCTTTCAAGATTATCATAACTCAAAAGTGTCGAAAAAGGCAAGATATTGTAAGTTGAGTCTTATCCAACCTGAAGTTGGGAAAGGTACTTTTCTACCATTTTACAGGTTTTTTTAAGTGTTGCGCACTCACCAATTTCACAAATGTTTTTTTCTTTTTTTAGATCAAAAACATATTTTTCAGATACATTATTAATATTATTCTTATTAAAAACTACAGTTCTAAATATTTTTAATTGATAATCAACAACTATTTTTTCAGTATAACTATTATGTACATACAAAATCTCTATAGTTTCATGTTCTAAATCATATTTGACTCTTGTTGTAGCATTATTCTCAATTATTTCTTTTTCATAAACTTTATTTTCCGTATTAATGTAACCATCCTTTAATAATTTTTTTACTATTTCATCATTTGATAAAATCTTTAATGACTTATTTTTATATTTATCATCATTTCTATCATTACTTGTATATTTAACAAGTTTAACTTCTCTTTGAAATTTTCTTTTTTCACCAGTAACTGATTCAATATTTAACATTAATTTAACATTATTAGGATCAAAAGTTAATGCATCTATCTCAAAAATATCATTTTTTATCATACTAGAGTTTAATAATTTTTTATTACCTGAATATAATTTTAGATCTAACAAATCTGAATCTTTAACTTCATAATTATACGGATAAATATTATTAATGAAAATAATTAATTTTCTAGGGAGTTTAAAAATCAAAAGATTTGCTCTTATAGAGTTCTCTTCATTTGTAATTTGACTATTTGAATAATATATTTTTAATGCTCTAAAATTAATTATAAAATAGACTACAAAGAAAACCATAACTGGTACAATACACATAAGAGCTATTGAGAAAATTTTGTTTTCCTTTCTAATTTTTTTAGTTTTATTTCTCTTTTTAATATCTCTTTCACCAGCATGTAGTTCTTCCATAGTGATATTAAAAGTATCACAAATAACCCTTTGAATTGCAATATCAGGTAAATTTCTTCCACCTTCCCATTTTGATACTGCTTGATTTGAAACTGAAAGAATGTCCGCTAAATCTTGCTGAGTCAATCCCTTTTCTTTTCTTAAGTTTTCAATAAACTTGCCAACTTTTTCATTATCAATTTCTTTCATAACAATTATTATTATAACTCAAAAAATAACTTTTTCTACAAAAGAAACCATAAGTCTACAAAAAAAATTACAATTTTATGTAATTTTCTATATTTTTTAAATTAAAATTCATATTTTCTTTAGTTGTGGGATGTACAAATGATAAACTATAACAAACTAATGCAAGTTTATTTGTATCTTTTTTATTATATAAATAATCACCATATAAAGGATGATTAATACTTGCAAATTGTAATCTAATTTGATGATATCTACCTGTAACTAAATTAATATCTACCAAGGAAAGATTATTTTTTTCTTTAATAACTTTATAATTTAATACAGCCTCTTTACCTTTTGGAGTATCAATTAAAACTTTTTTATTATCTAGTTTTTCTATTCTATTTACTAAAGTACCCTCTTTAACATCTAAATAACCATGAATGATTGCTAAGTACTTTTTATGCATTTTATTATTTCTAATTTCTTCGGAAAGTCTAGAGGCAGCCTTTGAGGTTTTAGCAAATACCATTATTCCACTTACAGGTCTATCTAGTCTATGAACAAGACCTAAATAAACATTTCCTGGTTTATTATATTTTTCTTTTAAATATGATTTTATAATAGTAAGCATATCAACATCACCAGATTTATCTGCTTGTGATAAAATTCCTGCTGGTTTAAAAACAACTATAACATGATTATCTTCATATAAAATATCTAACTTAGTCATTAGTTATCCAACCAGTTATACCACAAGGTAAATATAAATTAGAGTTTTCAATAGGTAGTGCTATTTCATCAACTTTAATATTATTATTAAAATGAACTTTCAATATATTTTCTAAAGTTAATAATGATAAATTTGCTGTATAAGTATTAACACATACAAATAAGAAATTATCGTTAAGTATTTCTTTACAACTTTGAAGAAGACCATCTAAATCTTTTTCAATAGACCATACTTCATTGTTACTACCCCTTCCATAACTCGGTGGATCCATAATGATTGCATCATATTTATTACCTCTTCGAATTTCTCTTTGAACAAATTTTTTAACATCATCCACTAAAAAGCGTACTGGTCTATTTTCAAAACCTGATGATTTAACATTTTCTTTTGCCCAATCATTAATTCCTTTCGAAGAATCAACATGAACTACACTAGCTCCCGCAGAAAGACAAGCAACTGTAGCTCCACCTGTATATGCAAAAAGATTTAATACTTTAACATCTTTTCTACCACTTTCCTTAATTTTTTTTATCATTCTCTCCCAGTTTACTGCTTGTTCTGGAAAAAGGCCTGTATGTTTAAAACCCATTTGTTTAATATTAAAAACTAAATCATTATATTTAATTTGCCAATATGCTGGAATACTTTTTATATTTTTCCAATATCCTCCACCAGTATTAGATCTATAATAAACTGCATCACATTCATTTTCTAAAATATCACCTATATTCCACATTACAATAGGATCTGGCCTTAATAACTTTATATTATTCCATTTTTCTAACTTTTGACCATTACTAGCCTTAATTATTTTATAATCTTGCCAATTTGATATAAGCATTTCTCATCACCACTTAAATTATAAAATAAATCATAAAAAAAGGCAAATGTATGTATATATTTATTAAAAAAGGACATAATAAAAATAGTTAGAAAATAATATTTCTAACTAAGGACTTTTACCACCATTATAAGTATCTTTACAATAGAAAGGTAAAAGTTATTTTAAAGGTCCAAATGCATAAAATTCATTTGGGTCTTTTTTATTTACTAATATATCTGTTTTACCTGACTTTTCCTTACTTTTAAATGTAAGTTTTCCAGTTAATTCATAATCTAAATTATTATCTTTATAAAATACTTTTAAATAGTTTTTTCCATTTTGATAAATTATTTTATAATTTGCATTTTTAATAAGTTTACCATTATTTTTTAAATTAAAATATTTTTTTAAATCTCTAACCAAAATTGCTAATAATAAGATTGTTAATATTAAATAAGTAAAATGAAATTTTTCATCAACTATAAGGGACATTATACATAATCCTATTCCTAATATTATTAAAATTATATTACTTATTTTAACTTCACTAAATATATTATATTTTTTCATCTTTGTTTCTCCATTAAATTATTATATTTTTGTTCATACATTTCTTTTACTTCATCATTTACATATTCACATATTACTTTAAAATATGGATATGTATCCGGATTTATTTTAACAAGATTAAATAATTCTTCGATAAATGCTGGTGCTTTATCTAAATTAAGTGTCATATTAAAATCATTTTGAACTATGGTAATTGAATCAAGTAAATTAAATATAAAATCAAAATCTATACTAGGATATTCCTCTTGAAGTTTAATTTTATAACCTCCAATACCATTATAGTTATATTCTGTAAGTGAATATGGACAGTTTACTAATAAAAAATCTAGTATACTTCGCTGATATGAATATGAATTATCAAAGGTTATATAATTTGTTATTTTAGAGTTCATTGCCTCTCCTAAAGATTTACTTTCAATATTAAATTTATAAACAACTTTACCATTATCATTACGATAATAATCAAATAATACATGACATATTTCATGATATAGATTCATATCATCATAACCATCAGAATAATAAATAGTATTTTTTTTAGTATCATAACAACCTGCTACACCTAAACCATATTCTTTCGCAATATCATTTTTATCCATTAATGTTATATTTAATGATTTAATATTTTCATAAAAAATTCTAAAATCAAAATCAGGTGACTTTTCTTTTATTTTATTTATAACAATATAAATTTTTTCTTTATTTTCTTTAGAAATTTGATTATTATTATCAATAGTATTATAAAGTTCTTCATCTGAAACTGTTTCATAACCTAAAAATTTATCTAAATCGCTTTTAGAATTTATCTTGTTTTCTGAAACATAAATCTGAGGTTGATTTGCAAGAAGGTCCTCGATCATACTTTTACTTTCATCAATATCTTTTGTATTATACTTAGGTTTACTTTTTACCATCGAGGCTGTAGTAACAGTAATAAGTGCAAGAGCTACAGCAGTTGATTTAATCATTACTTTTTCTTTTAAATTAAATTTTTCTATTTTAAAACTAACAAAATTTTCTTTATTAAATTTATTATTTAAATACAAATAATCTTCATATAAAGGATAATAGTATTTACCATTCTTACTTTCTAAAAATGCTTTATGATTATTTTTTCCTAAAAAGATAGAAAAAACTTTATTATTATAATTTATATCAAATAAATATTTATACATATTATCTACTCTTTTCTTTATTTAAGTAATTATTAAAAATACTATTAAATCTGTTTTTAAAATTCTCATCATAAAAAAGTTTTTCATTTACTTTATTTTGAAAATTAATATCCATTAAATATTTTTCCCACACATAATTAATATATTCTGGATGATTTATTAAATACTCAAAATCTATTAATGGTAAATTAGGATTTTTAAGTCTTTCTTCATAACTATATATTCCATATTTCATATTAAACACCTACTTACAAGTATATGGAGTATCAGCATAATTTTCTTTAACATCATTAAGTGATACAGTTGCAAGATACTCTTTAGCAACCTCAGAGTTTAAATCAATCTCCGAAGTTATAATAATTTTTTTATTATCTAAAATTACTTTACAAGATTTATAGGTTTTTTGATCAATTTCATTACAATTATTTTCATAATATGTTTTTTGTTTATCCATATCATAATCTAAAATATAATCGTATGTTGTTATATCATAATATTTAAGAAGTTTCTCACCTTTTTTATCAAAGTCATATAATCTTGTATATGTTACATTAACAGCATCACCTTTTTCACCATTTAATGGTTCCTCTTTGGTAGCATAATAAATCTGATCTTTAGTTAATTTATCTTCTCTAATACATTCAAACTTATTTGTGTAAGTAGTATTATTTTTATTACTATCATTATTTTCCTCTTTACCACAACCAAATAAGAATAAAGAACTTACCATTAATAACATTATCATAACTTTTTTCAACATAATCACCTTAAGACAAGTATAACAAAAACTATTCTTTTAATCAATTAATTATTTTTAAAAAATTATGATTTATGGTATACTTAAATCATATGGAAAATGTAGTTATTAAAAAAAGGAAAAAACTTAATGTTAAAAATTTATGCTTATTAATATTTTTTCTAGTAATGTTAATAGTTTTTTTATTTTCTTTAATTAAGGTAATTATGTGGATTATAGATAATAATAATACAAATGATATTATAAAAAAAGTAGCAGATACTTATGAAATAAATGAAAAAAGTTATGATAATGAAGTCATAATAAATGAAAATGAAAAAGATATATATTTTGATTATATGAAGTTAAAATTTATAGATGTTGATATTAATAAACTTAAGACATTTAATCCAGATACTATTGGATTTATTAAAGTTATGGGAACAAATATTAACTATCCATTTGTACAAACCTTAGATAATGATTATTATTTAAATAGGTCATATGATAAAACATATAATAATGCTGGTTGGATATTTTTAGATTATCGTAATAATGAATTTAATGATAAAAACACTATCATTTATGGCCACGGAAGAATTAATGGAACTATGTTTGGTTCTTTAAAAGATACTTTAAAATCATCTTGGCAAAATAATAAAGATAACTATATTATAAAAATATCCACGGAAAAGGAAAACTCAATATGGCAAATATTTAGTGTATATAAAATTGCTACAACTAGTGATTATTTACAAACTACCTTTAGTGATAATGAATTTGAAAGTTTTATAAGTTTAATTAAAGGTAGATCTAGTTATAATTTTGAAACTAATGTTACAAATGAAGATAAAGTGCTTACTCTATCAACTTGTTATAATGATAATGATAAAATGGTTGTTCATGCAAAACTGATTAAATATGTTCAAAAATAAAAAATGATAATTAATATTTACCATTTTTTTAATTTTCTAAATCTTTTAACTGAGTATTTAAGGTACTATATTTACTATCTAAATTAGTTTTTGGTGCTTTTTCTAAAGAATACCAACCATATTCAAACATAAGCTCAAATAAACTTCTTTGCATATTTGTTATTGCATCATATTGTTTCTTTAAAGTTTTATATAGTGTCTCATTACTAGCCTCAGTTAAAACAATACTATAGTTTTTAGACATTTCTTTAAACGAAGATAATACGCTATTTAAATAGTCTTCATCATTTAATTTAATTCCCTTTGGAACAGTTACCATTTTATTTTTAATAGTATTATTATTCATTTGCCTTACCATCCTTTAAAATCGTTAAAATACCTTCCATATTTTGTTTACATATTTTAGTGCATTTATTTAGTATTTTTTTAATATTTGCATCTTTAGTAGTTATATTCGAAGCACTTTTAAATGCTCCATAATTCCATTTAAACATATCTTCCAGATACATTACATCTTTTGTACTTAACATATTAGGTACGTTTTTATATTCCATTCTATCACCAATATTATTATGGATTATTTTTATATTTTAATACAAAAAAATGCCATATTTCTATGACATTTATTTACTATTCAACATTTTTTAATGATGTAACCATATTAATCTTTTTTAAATTAAAATGGGTTACAATAGTTACAATAATTGTAAAAATAATAGTTATAAATAGTGAATAAAAATAACTTAATGTATATACATGTCTATCAAACATTATGTAATCTGGTTCACATGTAGAAATAATAAAATGACTTAAATAAGAACCAAATAATAAACCTATACCAATACCTAAAATAGTTAATAAAACTGTTTCTCTATTAATATATTTATCTACTTCACTTGGATAAAAACCTAATACTTTTAAAGTAGCTATTTCTCTTTTTCTTTCACTTATATTAATATTTGATAAATTATAAAGTACTACAAAAGCTAAAGATGCTGCCGCTATAATTAATATAGCAACAATAGAATCAATTGATGAAAGCATATCATTCATAGAACTTTTTATATCATCATTATCTACAATTGTTAATGCATAACCATTACTTATATACTTTTTATCAAATTCTTTAGAATTTTTATCTTCGTCTTTTAAACTAATTAAAATAGAATTAATTTTATAATTATTAAATAAGTTATTATAAGTATTTTTATTTATATATAAATATTGATTGATATAATTTTTTATAATATAAGAAACCTTAATATCATATTTATTATTATCATTATCTAAAAGACTTATTTTATCTCCAACATCAATATCTAATAGTTTTGCTGTTTTTTCACTAATTATACAACTATTATCACTAATATTATCTATTATATTATTTGTTTTTAAATCAATTAATGATATAGACTTAGAAATACTGTTAAAATCATCTGGTGTTATCATAGTTACCTCTTGCTCTTCATCATTAAATAAAACTTTAATATTTTGAGTATTAACATTAGTAAAATTTTCTACTTTATCATCATTTAGTAATTCTTTTTCAATGTCTATTTGATTAATACTTTCATTTGTCATAAGTAATTTATCATATTTTATAATGTTATTAAATTGAAAATCTGTTACATCTTTAATTGAATCTTTTAAACCAAATCCCGCTAAAATAAGGGAAGTACAACCTGCTATTCCCAAAACAGTAGTAATAACCCTAGATTTATATCTAAATATATTTCTAATAGTAATTTTATCAGAAAATTTTAGTTTTTTCCAAATAAAGTTAATACGCTCTAATAAGATTTTTTTACCACTTTTTGGAGCTTTTGGTCTCATTAGATTAGCGGGTACTTCTCTTAATTTTTTAATACAAACAATTACTGAAGTACCACATATACATAAAATACATATCCAAAGTCCTAAGGCATTATAGTCACTTTTTAATAAATAAATAAATTTAGGAATAAAAAATATTTTTTTATAAATATTCCAAATAACACTAGGAATTATATATGAACCGAAAATAGCACCAATACTACTTCCTATTGTAGTGGCTAAAAGTGAATAGATTACATATTTTAATGTAATATGAAAACTATTATATCCAAGAGATTTTAAAGTACCATTTTCAACTCTATCCTCTTCGATCATTCTCATCATTGAAATAAGACTTACAAGTACTGATATAGCAAAAAATATTATTGGGAATATATTACCAATTTTTTTAAGATTATCACTAGCATTTATAAGTTCTTTATATGAAGTATTATCAAGCCTATCATAAATATACCATTTGGGTTTAATAAACTTAGATTCATCAATACTTATATCATACATTTCACTTGTTTCAATTATATCAGAGTATAACTCATCATATCGAATATCTTGTTGTTTATCTTTAATTAAATCAATACCATTTTTTACATTATTAATAAGTTTTTTATATGAATCACTATTAGTTAAGTATTTTTTTGCTCCCTTAACTGTTATATAAATATTTGAATAAGCCTCTAAATCAAGAGAACCATTATAAACATAAATATAATAATCAACTTTACCACTACCTAAATTAGAATTTGGTCTTTCTGCAGAAAAATATAAAGGACTTATTACATTTCCCACAATAGAGTATTTTTTACCATCAATAGTAATATTATCTCCAAGTTTTAAATTGTTATTTTCAAGTAAAGCATTATCAACTGAAACTTCATTATTATTTTTAGGTAATCTACCCTCTTTTATGTAAACATTATTCATTTGACTATTATACTCAATTAATTTAACAACATAATTATTTTCCTCAATTTCTAAGTAAGTATCTTTTTCTTGAATATTAATAGCCAATTCAACATTTTTAATTTTTGAAAGTTTTAATAAATCATCTTCAGTAAGTCCTACATTTGAAATAACACTTATATCATAAACATTATTTTTATCATAAAAATTATCAAGTGTTTTTAACATATCAGGACTTGAGGATTGTATTCCTGCATAAAAGCCTACGCCTAAAAAAGCCATACAAATTAATGATAAAAATCTTTTATAATTATCTTTAATTTTCATAAAAATGTGTTTAAGTAATTTAGTTTTCATATTACCACTCAATATCCTCGATATTCTTAGGTTTATCATTTATAATTACATCACTTACTGTTCCATTTTTAAATTTAATAACTTTATCTGCCATAGGACTAATTGCACTATTATGAGTAATTATAATAACTGTCATTTGTTCATTTCTACATGTATCTTGCAAAAGTTTTAAAATTTGTTTACCAGTTTTATAATCAAGTGCTCCAGTTGGTTCATCACAAAGAAGTAATTTTGGATTTTTACATATTGCCCTTGCTATAGCTACCCTTTGTTGTTCTCCACCAGAAAGTTGAGCAGGAAAATTATTTTTTCTATTTTTTAAACCTACTTTATCTAAAATATCACTAGGATCTAAAGAGTTTTTACATAATTGAGTTGCTAGTTCAACATTTTCAATTACAGTCATGTTTTGTATTAAATTATAAAATTGAAATACAAAACCAATATCATTTCTTCGATATTTTATTAATTGTTTTTCGTTTAAATCATTAATTATTTTTCCATCCACGATAACATTACCACTTGTTAGCCTATCCATTCCACCTAAAATATTCAAACAAGTAGTTTTACCAGCACCTGATGGACCTAATATACAAATAAGTTGTCCTTTTTCAATTTCAAAAGAAGTATTATTTAGAGCTTTAATTTCAACTTCGCCCATTTTATATACTTTATTTACTTTTTTAAATTCAATATACGCCATACTCAATCATTCCTTTTTAACTATACTTATATTTTACCAAATAATTGGCAAAAAAACACTATTTTATTTATTTATTCAAAATAAAATGCCATATTTCTATGACATTTTTATTTAATTAGTTTTCTCTTTTTTTAAGAAGTACACTTATACCTAAAGCATTAACTAATAATATAAGTGCATAAATACTATTATTTGCTGATGTATGAGGTGGTTCAATTGGCTCGATAACACCTTGTCCATCAATTTTGTAATATACATTAATAATATTTTTACTTTCATCTTCACTTATTACAAGTGGTAGATTTTCAACAGTTTCTAGAGTGTAATCCTCTTTTACTTTATCAGTATAAGAAGTTATTTTATCACCAAATAATGCAACATTCTTTTCAGTTAAAGATTCATCTAATTCTCTATTGAAATAATATCTTACTTCATATGTATAACTTGCTTTTTTATAGTAAACTTTAATAGTATTATTTGTAGTTATTTCAGTAATTGTAAGTGGAGTTCCATCTACTTTATCTAAAACATACCCAGTTTTAACTTTATCTTCATAAGTTTTAATCACTTCATTATAAGTTGCTTCAAATGTATCTGTTTTAGTTCCATCTAAAACGTTATCATAATAGTATTCAACTACATAAGAATATTTGGCTTTCTTATAATATACATTAATTACATTTTTACTTTCATCTTCACTTATTGTAAGATCAAGCCCTGTTACTTTATCTAAAACATAACCAGTTTTAACTTTTTGTTCATAAGTAGTAATTACATCTTGATATTTTGCTTCTAAAGTATCAGTACTATCTTTATCAATTACATTATCGTAATAATAATTTACTGTATATTTATAAGTACCTTTTACATAGTAAACTTTTATTATACTTTTATGTTCAATAGTATCAGGTATTTCTGTAGGATTTGTTTTTTCAAATGTATATCCCACATATTTATCTACTGTATTAATTTTATCATTTTTAACAGTTAATTTATTATCTTGTAAAACTTGTTTTGTTTCATGTTCTACATCTGTATCTGTTGCAACTAATTTACCATCTTTATAATATTCTACTGTATAATATAAATCTTTTGTTTGATTATCATCAGTTACATAGTAAACTTTTATTACACTGCCATTTTCAATAGTATTAGGTATTTCTGTAGGTTCTGTTTTTTCAAACTTATATCCTACATATTTATCTTTTGTATTGATATTTGATTTATCTACTGTTAATGTATCTGGTTTTAATACTTGTACTGTTGTTTTTACTGTTTGTGTATCTTCTGTAACTTTTACACCATTTTTATAATATTCTACTGTATATGATAAATCCTTTGTTTGATTATCATCAGTTACATAGTAAACTTTTATTACACTGCCATTTTCAATAGTATTAGGTATTTCTGTAGGTTCTGTTTTTTCAAACTTATATCCTACATATTTATCTTTTGTATTGATATTTGATTTATCTACTGTTAATGTATCCGGTTTTAATACTTGTACTGTATCTTTTACTGTTTGTGTATCTTCAGTAACTTTTACGCCATCTTTATAATATTCTACTGTATAAGATAACTCTTTTGTTTGTGTTTCATCTTTTACATAATGAACTCTAATTATATTCTCTTCTTCATTTGAAGAAATATAAATCATTTTGTTTTCAGGATCAACATTTTTTAATTTATATCCTGTTTTTGTATTATTTTTAATACTTTCTTCGCTAACTGTAATTTCTGTACCTTTAACATCTTTATCAGTTTCAGTTAAAGTATTATCAATTTGTTCATCATAGTAGTATTCAATTTTGTAGTTGTATCTTTTTGCAACCCAATATACCTCAGGGTCCTCTAATGAAGTAATTTTTTGAGAATTACCATAAACATCAGTATATGTTAAGTTAAATCCATCATTAGTTGGATACCAACCATCTTCAGTAATATTTTCATCATCAATGGTAATATTAAATGAGAATGATTGTGTTTGTCTAGTTAATTTATCAATTGAAAAACTAACATTTTGACCATTAACTTTTACATTATCATTAGAACTTGTAAATTTAAAGCTTCCACCAATTGTATCAGTTAATGTTGCATCTTTTGCATAATCTGTAGTAATATCTGTAGCAAGTTTTTTAAAAATATCACTTACATTATCTTGTCCTGCTAGAAAACTATAATTAGTTGTATCATTAGCAGAATTTGATGAAACATTCTTTAAAACGTTTGCTGCAGTACTATCTTTATCAACTGCATAGCCAATTGTGTAAATTTTGATACCAGTTTCTTTTGCTTTATTAGCAGAATTATAAGCCGCATTAACATAATCAGGCTCACCATCAGAAATAACAATTATAATTTTTTTAGCATTTGTTGGAATAGTTCTTTCACTTAATTTATTGTAAGCTTTGTTAATTGCATCAGATAAATTAGTTCCTCCGATTGGGTGACCATACACCGATTTAGGAATATTGTCGCCTTTTTTATACCATTGTGTTGCTTTAGATGCATAATCAGCAAATGTTACATAACTTATTTTTGATGAATCAATACTTAATATTTCACTAGTAAATGATTTAGTACCTTTAACTGCACTTTCCCATTTATCCTTTAGAACAACACTACTATCATATGCATTATCACAATAAATAGTTTTTCCATCTCCTAAAGAAGCTGTATATGGTATGCTATCCCATCCATAATCATAAGTTCTAGCATAAGATCCTTTTGTAGAATCACAAATCATACTTCCAGAATTATCGAATGCTACAACTGCATAAATTGGAGTTGTTTTTTTATTTTCTTTTTCTTTAGCGGAAATATCAAACTTAACATTGTAAACTCCATCAGTATCTGTTTTACTTACTGTTTTAACAACTTTAACATCTCCATCATTAATTAAATTGCTACTACCAGCATTAACAGAAACATTTTTGTTGCTTATAGTATTACCTACTCTTAAATCACCTTTCTGTTCTTTATATTCTGCAAAAACAATAGTTGAAATAGCTACTGCAACAAGAACAATTGCACTAGCAAAAAAATATTTTAGTTTCTTCATAAACCAAAAACCTCCTGATAGTTCCTTATACTACCATACATAATTGTGTATGTCAACATTTTTTTCATACTAGTATTATAGGAAAAACAAGAGAAAAATATACAAAAAAATAACCAAATTTTGGAAATTTAGTTATTTTACTTCTTTTGCTATAACAAGCATATATTTTTTAGGATACTTACTATATTCTTTCATATTTGAACATGTTTGCATTATTAAAATTTTATCTTCTTTATTTACCTCAACTCCGGTATCATAAAATGATTTACTTTTTAAATTTTGTAAGTGTTTTAAATATTCATCCTTACTTGCATAATCTAAATTCATATAGGACCAATCTGAAGTTTCAACAAAAACAGAAAATATTTCATATTTTTTTACTTCTTTAACCGAGGATAAATAAATATATCGATGTTCATTATAATAATCTTCATCTTTAAAATTTTCAATTATCATAATAGGTAAAAAATAACTTGGTGAACTATGTCCAAATATAAGTAATTTATTGCTTTCATCAATATCTACCCTATAATCTAAAAATATTGAACCATTTATATTATAAGTTTTATCTGGTAAATGATTTAAATAATATGAATTATCATTTCCTTGCATTACTACTGTATTAAAATCAGTATTATCAATTGAAATAGTACCCACCACGTCTTTATTATTATACTTTTCTTTTAAAGAGGTAATTTGCTCTATATATTCCTCTTTCATAACAGGAATAGTATTATTAATATAATATTCATCATACTTTCCTATATTAAAATAAGTTATACCAATGTAGACAGACAAACTAATTAACAAAATAACTGGAATAATAACTATTAACTTTTTCATAAAAAAATCTTCCTTTTTCAAGAAAGATTATAACATTTTATTAAGTTAAATACAATTAGCATTTAATTTATAATGTTTATTTATTAATTACCAACACTTATATATTCTGTAAAATACTTATCTACAGCATCATAAGGAACACATTGAGTACCTGTAGGAGTACCTTTCTTATAATAAGTTATAGGATTATATACATTAAAGCAATTATCAGTAGCATTGTAACCATAAATTGTATAATAATGTCCAGTAGATGTTGAAGCAAGACCCGTATTACTTGGAATATTACTTCCAACTTTTGAAGAAACAGATGCAACAACAACATTACCTGATTTTAATGATTTGTAAATCTTTTCTGCATATCCAGCACTTGTACCATTTAAAGTACCACCACTATTACCTTCATCAACTTTTAAACCATAGTTATTTAAGAAACTATTGCCATTACTTGCGTAATTACCTTTACCGCCACAAAAATTACTACTACTAAAATCATGAGATGAAGGATTACCATTTAGTCCTTTTTTATACATTAATACATAAGATGCAGCAGCAGTTTCTGTTGCATTATTAGGCGTATATCCAAGTTCACTTTGTATATTTGATTTTAAACTATCGCCTTTTCCTAACATCATAATTGCTTCAGTCATAGCTATTGGACCACATGCACAATCCATATATACAGTAGTCCCATTTACATTAATAGTTTCCTGGCTTTGATTAATTGTAACTGCACCAAAATTATTAACAGTAGATTTTTCTTTATTATCCTCTTTAATATCTTCTTCATTATTAACAGGATTTTTTTCTGGTTCTGTTTCAGTAGGATTATTATTTTTTGTTTCTGATGAACCTTTTCCAGTAATAGGGTCAACTTTTGATTCAAGGATTGCATCAACTTTATTTACTATATCAAATGTAGTTGTGTCACCCGCTACTTGGAATGTAGCAGATTTACTTGAAACTTTAACACCAATTTTTGGAGGAGCTTCATAAACTTCAGTAAATTCTATAGTATAATTTGTTGTAAGTGATGCTTCTTCAGCAAACCTTCTTAAAAATACTTCGTAGAACTTCTCTTTATTCATTTTAAGTTCTCCATAAGTACGATAATAACCATAATCAATTGCATCAACCATTGATGCCTCAGAAATTTCCTTAATTAAATAATAATCTTGAGTATTTGTCGATGTAAAGCTTTGGATAAGAAGGAGTACAACAATAATGAATACTCCAAATACCATTAGCCAATATCCCCAATAGGATTCTTTCATTGTTTACTCCCTCCTTACTTCCATGATGGTCCAACATCTGGAATTCCATCGCCATTTATATCTAATGTATTAAATGTATATATAGTCCAATAATCATTTGTTACTATTAAGTTATCAGTATTGCTAACACCAGGTGCTACATAAGGCTTACTAAATTGCTCTTTTGCTTTAGTACGTCCCTCTTTATTTTTAATGTCTACTTCTCCACCAAATTTACCATCAGCTAAATCATCAACAAATGAAGAGTAACAGAATATATTTGCCATTACACATTTACCAGAATCTCCTTCTTTTTTCCATGTGTAACCAGCTTTTTTACAACCATCTTCATCTCTATCTATTTGATAATCATAACAAGTCATTGTATCATTATTGTAAGATTCTTGAGTTTTGTTATATTCACGTATTTTAGTAATCATATCAGTGTCCATAACTACTTTTAATGAATAATCTTCAACTTTAGGATTTCCAGAAGAAGGTGTTGTTTCCTCGGATGTAATATTATTTGCTCTAGTAGTAATCTCATCAATTGTATCTTTTGCTTTTCTAGCTACTAAAGAGTTTTTATATACACTTGGATCGCTTTCCCAGTTATAGCCTTTTGGACGGTCATTAGGGAATAGATTTCCTGGACTTATAGGTCTAAAGTCATAATTTGGTTTACTTCCTCCACTTTGAGAACCATCCGGTGTAACAGTACATACTCCAATACACTGAACTACACATTCAGGACAACAATTGTAATTATTTTCACATTCTTCACCAGGTTGACATCCTACTGCAAGAAGCGCTTCTTCTCTAGAACCCTTTTGCTGACAACTTTCATCATAGTGAGTAGTACTACATACATAGTAACTTTGAGATTTTTCAACACAGTATGGTCCACCTTGATTTGCTGGACAAAGTCTTTCTTGACATTTATCCCAGTCCTCATTTGGATCACATTCAGTTTTATAATGTTTGTTACCTGATGCATCAGTACAACTATTTTGATTAACTTCATATGTACATGCATATTCATTTGAGTTAACTTCATCATTATTTTTAGTTGTAGTATTTTCTCTTATTAATGAAGATAAACTATTAGTTAAATCACTATAAATTCTTCCGTTTTCATTTACATTAGAATAGAATGTACCAAAATTATTAAGAGTTAATTTATAGTAATATGTTCCTGTAGGAGTATTAATTCCTACTGGAAGGCCATCAACAATATCGTAATTTTTTATTTCATGTTCTGGGGTTTCTTCAATTTTAATATCACCATCATCATGACCGCTATAATATACTCTTTCAGTTTTATATGTTCCTTTTGAAGATGCTATCTTATGAACATAATCAACTTTTGTAATCTTATGTAAAGAATTAGTCATATTTGTTCCAATTCGAATTTCACTATCAATACCAGTATCAAGATCCTCATCAGGTACCATCCAATGATATTCATCAGCATAATCTAATGTTGTACTTCCTTGACATTGTTCGTATTCATTATCAATATTACCATCACAATACCAAGTAGATTCATGTGTATCATCATCAACATCCTTAATTGATGTATTTTCAGAACATGTTACTTTGCCACCTGATGTATCAGCACATTTTTCTGCCTCAACTAAAGCATCAGGACTATACATAAAGTCACAATTCATTCCATGTTCACAAGAAATACCTTGAACTGAACTAATCCATCTTGTTGTCGAAATACCAGGTTCTGGTTCTTCATAACTATATTGAATATCTGGATTATATCTATAAATCATATCCCAGAATGCAACTTCACCATAAGCCTGTGATTTATCAGTTTGTTTACTTGCATAATCATGGTCAGCAGCACACGAATTATATTTATCAACTATCTGACGTAAGTCCTCAAGTAAAGTTTTAAGTGTTTGTTTTGCACCTTGTGCAGCACTTTCAAAATCACCCTTTTGATCCTCCCAATCTTTTTGAGCTGTTTTTTCTATTTTACATTCACCAGATGTTGAACAAGAATTTCCAGAAGAGGAACAAGTTTTTTCATTTTTAAATTTTCCAAATTCTTTAGGGTTTTTTGTACCGTTAGAAACTTCAATAACCCATTTATCTTCCTGTTCAGTAATTGTTGCATATTTATATTTATCACTATGAATAACGTTATAGATATAATCATAAGGTCTTGATTCAGATGAGTTACATCCAGTGAATGTGCCATTTTTATCATGTGAAGGAGTACAAGTTTCTTGAGAACATATCATTGGATCAGCTTGTGTCCATTGATATTGTTTATAATTTTCATAATTCTCTAACCATTCATTATATGTGTCAAGTATTTCTTTTTGTTTTTTAACAATATCTTCTGTATATTTTTTATAATTTAATTTAGTTGTGTAGCAATCTTGTTGTCCTTTTAGAGAAACACTAATTTGGAAATATCTTCCTGATTCAGTACTTTTCTTATAAGGAACACCAAATATATAATCTTCTTTACATTTTACTTCACAATAATCATTATCTGAAACCATTTGAGCATATTCATCATCTTTTAATTTATACTCATTTCCGGCTTTATCTTTACTATTTTTAGAAAGTAAACATTTCTTAATATTATATTTACCACTTTCAGCATTATAAGCCTCTCTAAATTCATATTCAACATTACCTGTTTCTTCATCGGGTTCTAATCCATCTTCACAAATATTAGGAAGTGTTGAAGTTGGATCACAAGTAGTTTCATCACATAAACTTGTGTCTAATTCAAATTCATCTTGAATAGGTTCACCCTCTGAAGCTATAAAGAATCTTTGCTGACCTGTTGTATTTCCAGATGCATATAGTACAGCACCTCCATCTTCATTAGAATATTCATATTTAAATTTAATTTTTACTTCACAGTCTTCTTCTTCACTATCGTCATCTGTAACTTCTTGTGAATCATCACTTGAAGGACGTGATACTAAAAATCCTACATAAATTGTTCCATTTCTTTCCTCAAGTAACTTTGATAAGTCAGCACCTTCAGAAATAGATTCCCAACCATCTTCAGTATTTATAAATTCTTTTGAAGCACCAAGAAGTTTTACTTCAGTAGCTTCATTTTGTTTTTCAACCTCAAATCCTAAATATTTAAAATATTCAGAGTCAGAACTTGTGTCTGTAATATTTTTTATATCAATTTTAACAGATACTATCTTCTTTATAACTCCATCTGCTTTTTCTGGTTCAGTTGCGGGTCCTTTTTCAACTTTGCTTTCGCCAGTTTCACTATTAAACTTTTCATTAGCATAATTCATTGCATCAATTAAAAGTTGTTTAATTCCATCAAAACCACCACAACTTACAGATGCACCACTACCAGAACCAGAGCCACCGGAACCACCTGGATTAGAATTATCATCGCCAGGTTTGGAAGAACTAGTTATTAATTGAAAACAGTTATTTCCAATTTTTGTACAAGTAATTCCTTTACCATTATTAACCATTGTTTTGCATTCTTTTTCCGAATATTGATTTTTAGCCTTAATACATTTTGTAACCAATTTATAACACTTAGAAAAAAGTGAAACTTTTTGACATTCTGTTCCTTGACCATCATTTACCCTAGAATTACACTCATTTAAAGTATATTCACCTTTTTTTGCATTACATGAAGAACTAGAACCTCCACTAGAACCTTTTCTTTCTAATTTATAACAAATGCTACCAGACTTTTTTGTACACACCCAATCATGATATTGTTCTTGTGAATTTTTTTGATTTGCTTTATATTCACAATCCTTATATGCTAAATCGTTTTGTTCTCCACTACAGGATGATGCAATTTTACAACCAGTTGTCGCAGATCTTTCATTTCCACAATATATACCCTGAGCCTCATTAGGAACGCATTCTTCGCATTTTGCACCATTAAGCTGATACCATTTTCCATCTCTTTTTTTGCACTTTAATCCAGCATTATCAGAACATTCAGCTGCTGTATTAAAAGAACAAGTATCAACTTTTTTACAGCCAAATTTTTCAGTTGATTTAAATCTTTCTCCAGTATAACATTCAAACACTTTATCTTTTATTGTTGGGCAATTATCTGTTGATGAAGTTGAAGGTATATAACAATTATTTGAATCTAAATGGCAACCTTTGCCTGTTGCATCAGCACATTGTGCAGCGGTAGTATATTTACATTTACCTTCTAACAAATTATATTTTTCAAATCCTAAAAGAGCTAAACTTTTACCACCTTCATCAGTATTTTCGTCATTATCACTATTTTTCTTGCTAGTATTTGATAAAAACTCAGTTAATGTTGAATTAAATGTTGAATCTGATTTCATACAATTAACTGCTGCATCGATTTTTGCTAAATAATCTGCTGTTCCAGTATGAGACCAATTAAGCATTCCTTTTGATACAAGAAGTCTAATCGCTAAATGTATTTGTTCTTTATCAGCACCATTTTTCATTAAATAAAGAACTGCATAATCGCCTTTAAGTTTTGGCATCATTCTACTTACCACATAAGAAGCACCTTGACCTGCAGCCTTACCTCTATCCATACAGTATGCATCATAAGTTTTTCCTCCACCAGTAACTGTATGAAGTTGATATTGTTCATTAAATCCGTAAGATGCTGAATGGCTTTGAGAAGCACCTGGAGATAAAGTAAATTGGTCTCCTACATTAAGGGCGTTTACATTAACCATTATACATAATAATAAAAATATAAATATTGATTTAATTACTTTTTTCATATTATATCCTTTCTTCTTTTTACTCGAAGGAATACAACTACTCCTCCAACAACAAGTATCGTACATCCAGCCCCTATAAATACTTCTTTATGTTCTTTTATAAAATCTCCTAATTTTTGAAAAAAGTTTTTATTTTTTTCTATTTCATCTTGTTTCTTTTTATCTTCATATTCTTGAAATTTATCCATAAAATCTGTTATTTCCATGTTTTCAAAAGTAACATACTTTTCACAAAGATAAAATTCTGGATTATCTTGGCAAAAACCAAAATCATAGAATTCGTTATATCTTGGAGTTGTCAAATAAAATGTTCTTATTTTTTTCTTTGGACATGTTGTTTCAGTTGAGGGATAAACATCAAATGTAAAAGTATGTGCCTCCATAATATCATTTAAGTCAAAACTTACAACCCCATCTTTAACATCTGAATAACTGAAAGATTTATTAAAGTTTTTACTTTTAACATTAATTGTAAAGTTTTTACTTAAATTTAAAATAGATATTTTAAAATAATTATATCCTTCACACCCTCCTTGTCCATCATTACAAGAAAAAGATGAATCAAACTCTCCTATTTGCTCCTCGTAAATTGCCTTTATTGTGGCAGCCTCACTATTAAGTTTAGCTTGAGTTTCATAACCACACTCCGCATGAACATTTTTTACCAGTAATACCATAACTAGTAAAACAAAAATTTTCTTTACTTTTTTCATAATGCTTAGCACCATCCCTACTATTAAAATAGTACCATAATCTAATTTTTTTTTCAATAAAAACTAGTAAGAAAAAAAAAAATATGGTAATATTTTAATATAGGAAAGTGATTAAATGAAAAAAATTAAATTAGTTATAAGGGACATTGTAATATTAATGTCAACATTTTTACTTATGTTATTACTTACATATTTATTTTATCCAATTGTTAAGAAAAATATTAAATTTGAACCTGCTATAGAAACATTAATATATTTAATAATATCATTATATTTATTTATAATCTATAGAAAAGAAATTATAAATTACTTTAAAGATTTTAGATTAAACTATAAAAAATATATATCTAAAAATTTTGAATTTTTTTTAATATGTATTTTAGCAATGATGATTTTAAATATTATTTTGGTGGAATTTATTGGACAAATGCCTACGAATGAAGAATTAAATAAAAGTTCAATAAAAAATAATTTATTTTTTTCATTTTTACAAGTTTGTATATTTGCTCCTTTTTATGAAGAAGTACTGTTTAGACTAAATTTTAAAAATTTATTTAAAAATAAAATAATTTTTAGTATTTTTACTGGTTTAATATTTGGTTCAATGCATCTTATATCTGCAAAAAGTTTAATAGAAATTCCTTTTATACTTTCATACTCTATAGCCGGATTTGCATTAGGTTATGTATTTTATGATACTAATAATATATTTACTTCGATGTTCTTTCACTTTTTTAATAACTTCTTATCACTTATATTAACTATAATCGGAGAATACTTATGAAAAGGTTAATATGTATAATAATTCTTGTTTTTTTCCTATTTTTTATATATGGAAAATATATAAATACAAAAGGTTTAGAGGTCAAAGAATATGAAATAACTAGTAATAAATTAACTAATGGTTTTGATGGAATTAAAATAGTTCAATTTTCAGATATTCTTTATTATGAAAAAAGTGATATAAAAGAAATTAAAAATTTAGTTAAAAGTATTAATAATGAGAATGCTAATATTATAGTATTTACTGGTGATTTAGTTTTAGATAATACCAACATAACTAATGTAATAAATGAACTTAGTAATATTAAAGCTGATTATAAATATGCCATTTTAGGAGATAAAGATAATGATAATATTAAAAGTAATTTAGAAAGTATTGGTTTTAAAGTACTTGATAAAAACTATGATTATATTTTTAATAAAGATATTAATCCAATTAAAATAATGGATCTAAATAATTTTGATGAAAGTATTCTTACTAATGAAGAAGAAATTACACCATCATTTACAATAGGTCTTTTGCATAAACCAGATGAATTTGAAAAATTAAAAAATTATGATATAGATGTTATTTTCGCAGGTCACTCTTTAGGTGGACAATTAAGATTACCTTTCTGGGGTGCAACCCTAAAAAAAGATGGTGCTAGTGTATATACAAATGATTATTATAACGAAAATAACACAAGGCTTTATGTATCTTTCGGAATTGGTACTAATCCTCCACACATAAGAACATTTAACAAACCTTCGATTAATGTGTATAGATTAAAGAAAATATAAAAAAACATAGTAGTTATAAAAATTCTACTATGTTTATATTTTTCTTTAATTTTTCAATTAAATCTTCTTTTTCATATTTAGAGAATATTGCTATAAAATTACTGTTATCCATTAAGAACATTTCATAAAATTTTAAGAATATATCTTGATAATTAGTAACTCCTAAATCTTTTAAATAAGAAATATTTTCAGTTACTAATTTTTTTTGTTCCTTTAAAAGTTCAATAAACTTTTCTGGAGTATTTTCCATCATATATGCTATATCATCTTTACTAAAACCTATTTTTTCTAAATATTTCATAGACTTAATTCTCCATTATTAGTAAGTTTAAGTTCATTATCAATTGCATTATAAATACTTACTTTTTCTTCATCTGTTAAATTTTTGTTATATGTTAATGTATAATATAATATTTCTCTTTCCTCAGTTACTCCACTTGTAAGAAGTTTAATTAAATTATCAGATTTTGTTCCATCAATCTCATCACTATATCCTAGTGTTATTAAAACATTTTTTAAATGTGCTGTTAAATCTTCGAATCTTGCAAGCATTTCATCATCAAGTCTAATAGTTTGTTCTTTAGAAAGTGCCATTACATATGGATTAACGTCCTCAACTTCAGTTGGAGTATTTACTGAAGTTACTTCTTGAACAGAACTTTCATTTATAGGTTCAGATGCTACTTCAACATGGGTTTCAACAGGTTCTACATCCTTAACAGGATTTTCTACAATTGGCTCAGCTGTTATAGTATTCATAGCTTTTTCAACTTCACTACTCAAATCATCTAATGAAGTATTTGTTTGAGAAACAGTTTCTTCCTTTACAACATTTTCTTCATTGTTATTAGTAGTTTCAACCTTTACATTGTCATTTTTCTCTTTAGTTAAATAATCTACACCATATCTTCTATCAAATTCTTTTTTATTAAATAATATTTTACTATATTTACCTTTTTCGTCCTTTAAAGTTTCATTTAAAGACATCACATAATTTAATCTTTTGAAAAGTTCTGTTGAACTAATTCTAGTGGGATCACTAATAAACATATCTAATAAACCTAACTTTTCAGCTTGTTCAACCTGACTTTTTATAAAGTCTAAAGGTAATGAAAATACTTTTACTTGTGATGGCTTAGTAATTGCTATTCCTTTAGATGTTAAATAACCCATTTTTTCTTTAAGTTCCTCTAAAGTAACTAAATCATCAGAAAATGAAGCATAAAATTTTGGTATATTAGGATACACTTCTTTAGGTAAATTTAAAACACTAATTTTATTTACTATATCGTACATAGCTTATTCCTTTCTAATAAGCAATTAATGGAACATTTTTGGCATCTAATCCGCTTTGTTTTAATACATCAATTGCATTATTTAATCCATTTAAATCATATTTAGTTAAAACGCTTGGATTTAAATATATATCTTGAGGCATTTTACCAATACTTGTTAATTTTTCTATTTTTTCTTTCATTTGTTTATCATACATTAATTCAACATTATCTGCAAAAATATCAAGTGAAATATTTAATGATTTAATATATTCAGCATTTGCTTTAATTGTTTCTTCATCGTAATTATTCATTATTTTTTCAAAATCATTACTTGTAAAATCTAAATAATCAAATCCTAAACTTGTTAAAAGACTAATCACATCTTCTTTAGAAACAGTTTTTTCTTCCCCTTTTACAGGTTCAACTATTGCTTCAATTTGTTCTTCTTTAACATCTTTATTTTCAGGAATATTTATATTAAAATCAAAGTTAAAACTAGGTTCTTCTTCATGAAGTGATGCCTCAACTACTGGGGTTTCTTTATTAATTTCCTCTGTTTCGATTTCTTCTTTTGCCTCTTTAAAAACATCACTTATGCTTTTACTTTTTATTCCCTTCAAACTTTTCTCATATTCATAAAGTCCATCTTCAGGGAACATTAATAATTTTGCTGCTTCTCTTTGTTCTTCTTCACTAAAATTAAACTTTTCAAGAAGTGATGTAATTTCATCTCTGGTTATATTTATATTTCCCTCAAGTGCTAAGTCAAAGTATCTATTTAATCTTTCCTGATTAGCAAGAGCTTCATCCTTACGAAGTCCTAATTCCTCTATTTTAGTGGTTGCACTATTCATTTCATCTTCTACGGTAACAAGTTCTTTTTCAGCTTTTTCCTTTTCCATAGAAAATTCCTCTAAAGTTTTAGGAAGTTTTACTTCTAACTCTTTTTTTATTTCTTCTGGGTCAAAAGCAATATTTAATTCTTTTAGAACATTTATAAAATCATCTTTTCTTATAGTTTCTAAAGCACTTTTAAAACTCTCGCCCTCTTTAGCAAGAATATGTCCTTCAGATTCTAGTTTTTCAATTTGACTTGTTAGTTCAGTTGTTCTTTTACTAGTCCTTTCCTTAGTTTTAATTGCTTGGTCTCTTTCTTTGTCCATAGACACTAGTACTACACTATCTTCTCCTCTTAAATTATATAATTTGTCAAGAAGCATTCTCATTTCAGAATTCAATCTCATTGTCTTCACACCCTTTACTATATATGAATTATAACACAAAAAAAAGGTACATGTAAACTACCTTTTCAATTTTTTATTACTTTTTATAGCAAGAATAACGATTACTCCCAAACTTAATGCCATTATTCCAAAGTATAAACCTATGTTATCTAATGTATTTGGATTTATAACATTTTTACTTGCAATTATATAATTACTAAAATGTTTTGTATTAAATGATAAATATTTAATTCCCTCTATTGTAACTATTTCAACATCATATTTTTCAAAATTCCATCATCTTTAATATATAAAACTACTAAATCTTTTACATCACCATCATAGGGGATTAAAATATTTGTTACATCATTAAAATTGCTAATAATTTTATCTAAAATACTTGAATATAATTTTAATGAATAACTATCAATTTTTTTATAACCATTTTTTTCAAATAGTTTTAATCTGATCTTCCTCACCAGGTTTTACTTGTCTTAAAAGTAAAGCACATAAGTAAGATAATTTTTTTAAATTAACACTTATTGAAGTTTAACTATTTCTTTCGATATTTATTAAATATTTATTTGATTCATAAAGCAAATCTGATTCTCTATTTTTAATATTTATATTATCATTTACGTCATTATCAAGTAAATCAATTGTATCATCAAAAGGAAATCCAAGTAATTGTAAAGAATATTCATAAACAAAAATAAGAAACTCTGAAATTTATAAGATTAATTTTTTAAAAGCTAAATCTCTTATGAAACCGGATTCAAAATATAATTTATTAAAATACATATGCTACCTTTCTAAGGTATGTGATTATAAAATTTTTTACATTATAAAAAATTTATTTTTTCCGAGCAAATTAAATATAAAAAAAATATTAACCCATGTCTATATTTTTTTTAACATTTATTATATTAAAATCACCAAAATTATTTTTTTTCATATAATACAAAAGAAATAATAAGGAGGTTATTTTGAAAAAAATATTTTATACATTTTTAGTAATTTTACTTTTAGTTTTATGCTTAATTTTCTTTTTACCTAAAAAAGAAAAAAATGATAATATGAATAATATAAAAATTGCGGAGGTCACTCATTCAGTATTTTATTCTCCCCTTTATGTTGCCATCGAAGAAGGATATTTTAGAAATGAAAATATTGATATTAAACTTATTTTAACACCTGGTGCAGATAAAGTTAGTGCTGCCGTACTTTCTGGTGATGTTCAAATTGGTTTTGCTGGAGCTGAAAGTGCAATTTACGTTTACGAAAAAAATGAAAAAGATTACTTACAAATATTTTCTGGTCTTACAAAAAGAGATGGTCAATTTATATTAGGAAGAAAAGATAAAAAAGATTTTTCACTTAAAGATCTATATGGTAAAGAAATTCTTGTCGGAAGAAGCAGTGGTATGCCCGCTTTAAACTTTCTAAATGCCTTAAAAAATGAAGAAATTGATAAAAATAAAATTAAAATAAACTATAATATTGATTTTGCTTCTTTATCTGGTGCTTTTATAGGAAATACTGGTGACTATGTAAATCTATTTGAACCAACAGCTTTAAAACTTGAAAATGAGGGATATGGTTATGTTCTTCAAAGTATTGGACTTCTTTCCGGAGAAATGCCCTACACTACCTTTTATGCTAGAAAAAGTTACATTGAAAATAACAAAGAAATAATTAAATCATTTACAAAAGCCATTAATAAAGGTTTAGAATTTGTTAAAAATAATGATGAAATGAAAATTGCTAAAAGTATATATAAACAATTTCCAGATTTATCATTAAATGATTTAAGTACTATTATAAAAAGATATAAAGATGCTGATTCATTTTTAGATAGTTCTTATATCGAAGAAAAATTACTTGTTAACTTAGAAAACTTACTTATAGATAATAATCTTTTAAAGGATTATGTTCCATATAACGATTTAATTATAGAGGTAAAATAAAAAATATAAAATTGTAAAAAAATTTTATATTTTTTTTAAGGTATCATTAAGTATTGAATAAAGATATGTCTCAGTTTCTTTTTTAGTTTTATTTTCAATAAATGATTTATAAATACTTAATTGTTTAACATAATTTTCATCATCAATATTTGAAAGTTTATAATCAATTATTACCATTTTATCTTCATATTCTAAAAGTAAATCGATAATTCCATCATATTCTTTATCTTCATATTTATATATAAATTCATATTCTTTATAAACATTTTTAAAATTATTATCTATCTTTTTAAGTAAAGCTAAAACATATTTATTATTTGCATTTCTAAAATCCTCGGTTTCAAATATTTCGTGTATATGAGTACCATATTCCATTGCATTTACTTCCTCTTTTGAAAGAAGTTTTAATACTTTTTTAGAAACATTACTATGAGTAATTAAATTTGAGTTTACTTTTATTTCTTCAACATTTAATAAATCGTTATTTTTTTCAAATAAATCTTTTTCTTTTTGAAAATTATAATTTTTAGTTAATGGTACATTATTAATATATTTTATATTGTCCTTTAAAACAAATTTTACTAAAGATATAAAAGTTAAAAATGAATTTAAATCCTCTTTAAAGGAGATATCTTCCATATTATTTGGGATAACCATAATCATTTTTTCTTTTGCTCTAGTAAGGGCTACATAAAATAATCTTATTCTTTCTGATATATCCTCTTTTAAATATTTATCTTTATATATACTTTTTAATATAGTAGGTCCTACTCCATCATCATAAAATGGCAAAATTAATCCTAAATCATAATCAAAGTTAAACATTTTATTTAAATCTTGTTTATTAAATGCTTTATCAAAACCTGCAAAATAACATATTGGAAATTCAAGACCTTTAGATTTATGAATATTCATAAGTTTAATATTATTTTTTACATTTGTATTAACTGTAAAAGATATGTCTGCATCATTTACAATTAAATCGTTTAAATACTCATTAAAATCTATTATACTTTTTCCTAAAGATGATAAATTATCTGTCAAAGATAAAAGATAATCACACCTTTTAATAACTTTATCAATATCTCCAATTAAAATAGCTTTTTCATAAAAATCAAATTCATCTATTATAGTTTCTATTAATTTTTTACTAGACATTGTATCTAATTTCTTAGCAATATTATCACATTTTTTAAATAAATCACTATTATAATAATTGTTATTTACAAAATAATTTATAAATACTTCATCTTTTTCATTATATAAAAAGCTTCTTAAAATTGAATAAAAATCATATTTAAATTTTTGTTTATAATCTTTATTATAAATACAAACTATTAAATCAATTAAATTTTTTAATACTAAAATATCTTTTTCATTAGTTATTTTTTCATCATAATATATTAAAAGTGGTAAATCTAAATATTCAAATATTTTTTTATATATTTCAAAACCATTTTTTCTATCTATTAATATACAAAAATCATCATATTTGCATGGTCTTAAAGTCTTTGTTTCTTTATCTAAAACTTTATAACCACTTAATAGTTTTTCTTTTATATCACCAGCAATTATAAAGGCTTCATATTCAGTATCACTATATTTTTTATCTTCTTTATTATAAACTAAAACATCTAAATCATCAGTATTAACACTATTTTCAGAGTATACAGTATTACCAAAAACCATTTGATGACTTTCTTTATAATTTGCTCCTCCAAAATCATCATCCATAAGTAAATTAAATATCTTATTAATATTTTCTAATACTTTATCTCTTGAACGAAAGTTTTTAAGCAAATCAATTTTAATTCCTCCATCCTCTTTTGAATATTTATCATATTTATTTTTAAATATCAAAGGATTAGCATTACGAAAACGATATATAGATTGTTTAATATCACCAACCATATAAACATTATTGTTTGAAATTAAATTTACTAATGTTTCTTGTAAATCAGAGGTATCTTGATATTCATCAACCATTATTTCTTTGAATGAGGAAGAAATTTCTTTTTTAGTATTTGGAATTTTAGCAATTTTAATTGCCATCTTTGCAATATCATTAAATTCAAAAGAAGCATATTTTTCTTTATAACTTAATACTTTTTCATCAAGTTCATTAATTATTTTAATAATTGCTTTAGCATAAGTAATAGTTTCTAATAAACAGTTTTTCAAATGATTTTCATCTTTATAAATTAAAATGTTATGTAAACTATCTATTTCTTTTTGAAGTTTTTCTTTAGAAATTTTTAAATCTTCCTCACTATTTTTAGGAAGCGCAGGAACTTTTACATTAGTATAACTTTTGTATTCTTCATAAGTTTTTGCACTTAAAATCGGATTTACTACATTAATTACCTTTTCATAATATTTTTCATCACAGTTATAAGATAAATTATCTAAATATATTTTGATTTTATCAACTTTCTTATTTATTAGTTCATAAAAGTTTTTAACTATACTTTCAATGTTTTTTTCATTATAAAAATTGTTAACATAGTTATTTAAATATTCCTCTTTTTCAGGTAATCTTTCTAATAATTCATTTAATGAAAGAATCTCCCTTCTTAAAGGGGTATCATCTTTAACCATTAAGTCATTTACCATTTTTAAAAAGTCAGTATCTTTTTGTTCATATAAAGTTTCAAATACTTCGTCTAAAAAAGTAGTTTTTATATTCTTAGCAATTTCATTATCTAAAATACTTATATCTTTAGGAATATTAAGTAAATAATGATATTTTTTTACTATTGATAATGCAAATGAATCAAATGTTGTAATATAACTTCCATCAATAAGATCAAGCTGACTATGCAAACTTTCATCTTTTGTAATTGCCTCTCTAATACGATCTTTCATTTCCATTGCCGCAGTATTCGTAAATGTTAATATTAAAAGTTCATTAATATTTATACCTTTTTTTAATTTAGTAATAACTCTTTCTGTAAGAACTGCTGTTTTACCAGAACCTGCCCCTGCAGAAACTATAATATTTTTGCCACATTCATTAATTGCTTTTTCTTGGTCAGCAGTCCACGCCATCATTATCCTCCGTTTCTATTATTACTTCATCTTTTATAGACTTATAACATATATCCTTAAATTTACAATACATGCAAGATATATTTTTACCATTATAATTTTTAGGATTAATATCAAAATTAGAGTCCTCAATATTATTAATCACTTTGTCTATTTGTTCATCAACTTTATGGTAAATTTCATCCATTTTTTCATTAGATAAAACTTTACTATAACTATAAAAGTTGCCATCTTTTTTTAGTTTTAAACCCTTAATAACTTTCGATGATTCATAATCTTTATCGAGTTTATTTATAATACTTCCATCTATATTTGAGTATCCAGTAAGTTTTAAAGAATCTTTTTTTCTTTCTAATAATGATTTATTTTCATCATATTTATTATCAAGTAAATATACTTTTTGAATATAAAAACCACATATTAAAGCATCTTTATAATTATTTTTTATTAAATATAAATATATAGGAAGTTGTAAATTTAATCCATAATCAATTAAATCCATTTTAACATCTATATCATAAGTTTTATAATCGACTATTGCATAATATGTTTTATCACGAATAGTTTTATACATTAATTTATCTATAAATCCTTTATATAAAACATCAAGTTTACTTTTTTTATTAACATCAAATTCTTGTTCAAGCATATATTCATTTAATAAAGAATAAGTATTTTGCTCTTTTATAATTTCAATTGCAAAAATCATATCTTTTTCCATTTTAAATATATAAAACTTTTCTTTTTCAGTAAAAATTCTATTCGAAGAGTCCATATATTTAATAATTTCATTATGAACATCTATTTCTTTATCAATTGACAACTCTAAAATATGATGAAAAAGGGATCCTAAAAATGCTGCAAAAGTATCTTCATAAACATCTAGTCTAAGAACATTATTAATAAGGTATTTAAACCCACATTCATTATAACCTTCCATACTTGAATAAGATAAATAAAGTTTATTTTTAAATATTTTATTCATTAACTCGAAAGGAACTTTTTTATATGTATTATCATACAATTTATAATCTATTTTATAATTATTATATAATGTTTTTAATTCTTCGTTTACTTCACTATATTTATAAAATCTATCAAGTAAAGAGCATAATTTTATTTTATTATATTTATTTGAATAATTTAAAGGTACCCTATCAGTAATAGTTTCCATATTCATTTCACTAATTAATGTTGAGGGTAAAAAAGAACCACTTTCACTTTGAAGTTTATAACTTATAAATAAATTTTTAAGTTTTCGAATATTATAAATTAAATTTTCTTTATCTTTTTTAGCAAGTTCATAAGACTTTTCTAGTCCTAATAGACTTTTTTCATCATCTAAAAGATAATCTTCATCTTTATAAATAGTTGGATATGTTTTTTGATTAAATCCAAGTAAAAATACATAATCATCCTCGTTTACGCTATCAAAAGTGGAAAGCTCTACTGCATTATCATATTTTATTTCAGGTAAATATGTATTTTGAAGCAAATAAATAATATCCTCCTTTACAGATAATTTATCCTCTATAAATGTAAACTTATTTATTACACTTAATAACTTATTTACTACTTCAGTTGAGTATTTATCCTTAACTTCTTCGATAACTTTAGTTAAATCAGATGTAAAGTTACTAATTAAATATTTACTAGCAAGTGTAAAGTATAAACAAATATTGTCATTTAGATTTACAGGTATATTATACATTTTAAATACTCTTTTTACTATATTTATATACTCATTATCACTTATAATTAGTTTAATTTTATTTATATCTACACCATATTTAACAAGTTTACATATTTGACATGCTATATAATTAACTTCATCATCAATATGTGTAAATCTATATACTTTTTTTGAATATAAAGTTTTATTTTCTTTGTTAACTATTTTAACATTACAAACATTTTTTATATTATCAAGAAGTTTACTTAAAAAGTTCTCAATATAACCTAAATTATATATAATTATATCTTTACCTTTTAAACTATTTATAAATAATTCATCAGTTTTTAATAGCTTATTTTCTATTAAATCTTTTTTTAAATTAACTAAAAAATCTAATTTATCATTATCATATTTTTTATCACTTACATAGTAAATATTATCAAGATATTCTTTTGCAACCTCAATTTTAACATTATATTTTTTTCTAACATAATAAAGAGTTTTTTCATCATATGAAAAAGTTAGTGCTTTAATAAAATCACTTTTACTTAAAAATTTAATTGGTAATAATTTATCAGATTCATTTAATTTTTTTAATAAATTATTCTTTTCGTTATTACTGCATACAATTATTGTGTTATTTTTTATTTCTAATATATCCATAAAATAAGTATAGCATAAAAAAATTGATAAAACTACCTAGTCTTACCAAAATTTCTTTCTAAAAATGTATCATAATTTAATTTTTTATTATTTAATTTTTTTAATTTTTCATAAAGTGCTGAATATTTAGTATTTTCTAAATGTCTTTTATAATAATTAATATATTATTAACTATTCATATCATTTTTAAAGTTGGCAAAATTATGAACAAAACTTTTACCACAAGAAAATATTATATATTTTTTATTGCCTAAAAGTTTTATTTCATTATCCGTTATATAAATTACATCTTCTTCGGGTAAATAAATCGTTTTATGTTTTTTAGAATAATCAATTAAATACTTTTGATTTTTTTTAAAATTTTTTTTATTTAAATGACATAATATAGAATAATCATTTAGAAAATTTAAGCCATTAAAATTTTGATAATTAGTTAAATTCTTGTCCTCTAAGAAACAACTATTAATATCTTTACCAAATATTATTGCACCTGCACTTGCACCAAACACTATGCCGCCTTTTTTTAAATACTCAACTATTTTTTCACAATTTGAATTATTATGTAACTCTCTTAATAATTTATAAGTATTTCCACCACCAATAAACACTAACGAATAATCAAAAAAATTTTTTCTAGATAATTCTAGCGAACTTCTTATCATTTCAAAATCTTTTGCACCAAAAAAAGATATTTCATTTTTAAACCAATTATAACAGCTATCATACTTATTTTCATCCATAGCAAGTGGAATATACAAAATTGGTTTATCTTTTTGCATAACTTTTGCAATTTTTTTATATGCAATTTCTAGTTGACTTCCACTGCCACCACCACATAAAAATAATTTCATTTTTATTTCCTTTCTATTTCCTCATTAATCATTTCATAATGATAAACAATATCTCTATCATAATAGACTATTTTACCACTTGGAAGTAAAAGCATTCTTGAAATACCAAGGTTATCAACAAAATCAAGGTTATGAGAAACCACAAGCATTGTACCTTCATAAGTTTTAAAAGTATCAGCAATAATAACTTGTGTCATCGGATCTAAATGGTTTGTAGGTTCATCAAGTAAAAGTGTATTTGCTCCCTTTAAAGCAACTTTTGCAAGGGCAACTCTTGATCTTTCACCCGGAGATAAAACCTCAACTTTTTTATAAATATCATCCCCAGAAAATAAAAAACTTCCAAGTATTTTTCTTATTTCAAAATCTCTTAGATTAAACTCTGTAAAATTATCTAATATTGATTTACTATTATCAAGTATCTCGTGTTCTTGAGCATAATAAGAAATTGTAGTTTTATCATTAATTATAATATTTCCCTCGATTGGAGTAAGAAGCCCCATAATAAGTTTTAATAAAGTAGTTTTACCAATACCGTTTTCCCCAACTACTAAAAGTTTTTCTCCCCTAGTTAAATCAAATGTTAAATTTTGATATAGAAGATTATCTTTTGTATAACCAAATGTTAGATTTTCAACTTTTAAGGGTGTTAAATAACTTTTTTCATTTATTTTAATATTAAATCTTGTATATTTATTTGCTTTTTCAAGTACAACTTTTTCTTTTTGGAGTTTCTCTAATTTTTTAATTCTATCTTTAGCAATATTTGCTTTCTTTTCATTACCTCGAATATATTTATTAATTATACCTTTTAACTTTTCTTCCACTTTTACTTGTTTTTCATAAAGTCTTTCTTTTGCTTTATCTTTTTCACTTTTTATCTTTAGATATTTTTCATAATTTCCATTATAAAGAAAAACATTTTTCTTTATTTTATCTACATATAAAGTTTTTGTTGTAACTTTATTTAAAAAATCTATGTCATGAGAAATTACAAGTACAAGTCCATGATAATTTTTTATAGTATTTTCAATATAATCTTTTGTATCTAAATCAAGATGATTTGTAGGTTCATCAAGTAAAAGAATTTCTGGCTTTGAATAAAGTAGTCTTGCAAATGCTACTTTTGATTTTTGTCCACCAGAAATATTTTTAAGTTTTAAATCAAGTAGTTTTTCAGAAATATTCATACCCTCGATTATTTTAAGAAGTATGCTTTCTGCATTATATTCATCATAATACTCTAATTTATTTTGATTTTTAGTAATCTTTTTAAAAAGATAATTTAATTTTTTATCATCTTTTTCTACTGCTATTTGTTCATATAAGGAAGTTATATTATCCTTTAGTTTTTGAATTGGTCTTCCTAAAAGTAAATATTCAAAAACAGTTATATCATCATTTGGTATTTCATCAGTAATTACCTGGGGAAGATATCCTATTAAATCTCTATTTTTTACAGTTATTTTCCCAGAGTCTGGGGAAATATTTCCAAGTATTAAATTAAATAATGTTGATTTACCTGCACCATTTACTCCAACTATGCCAATTTTATCATCATCATTAAAATGAACAGATACATCATTAAATATCTCCTGAAGTCCAAATGACATATATAAATGTTCTATATTCATACTTTTACCTCTTTTGCAAATAGATTATATTAAAAAAAGTGATTTAAGTCAATAAACCACTAATCCATAATTAAATGTTCAAGTAATTTTTCATCATTAAGAGTTACACTGATTTTCTCATATATTTCTCTTTTTATAGTGTCAAAAATAGTTTCACCAAATTTAACCCTTCCCAAATTAATCTTTAAAATGACCAAACATTGCTCTTTTTTCATATTTTTCATTTAATAAATCTAGTGAATTTATAATATTTTGAACAGAGCATTTCTCATATAAATCATCAGGTACTTTTAAATCACCTTTATTTGAAGTTATATATATTGCAAGAGGATTTTTAAGACCAATAGCATAAGAAAGTTGAACAAGAACATATTCTAAATTATCATTATTTTTTAAAATATCTTTTGCAATAACTCTAGCCATATAAGCACCAGACTTATCAACTTTACTTGGGTCTTTACCAGAAAAAGCACCTCCTCCTACTGGAGCAAAACCTTGATAAGAATCCACCACAATCTTTCTTCCAGTAAGACCTGCATCTCCAGTAAAACCCCCTATTAAAAATTTACCCGTTGGATTTAAAATAAATTTTTCAACTTCAATATTATATTCATTACATATACTTTTACAAGTATCAATTAATATTTCATCTGTTTTATCTCTTTCTTCTTCAGTATTTTGATAACAAATTACAAAGTCTTTTATTTTAACTAATTTATTATTTTCATAATAACCAGTTATTTGAGCTTTACCATCTGGTAAAAATCTTTTATCTTTTTTTCTAAGTTCATCATAGAAAATAGAAAGTTTCTGAAGTATTACCATAGAGGTAGGCAGATACTCTTTAGTATCACGGCATGCATAACCAAACATCATACCATTATCACCAGCACCATGAACTTTATCATTAGTTCCAAGTGCTATATCAATGCTTTGAACACCAAGATTATTAATTATTTCGTAATTTTCATCATAGCCAACATCATTTAAAACTTTTTTTACTATACTTGAAACATTTACTTTTGCACTACTTGTAACTTCACCAGTTACAAATATTTTACCTTTTCCTCCCATTACTTCAATTCCACATCGTGAGTATTTATCTTCACTTAAATATGCATCTAAAAGTGCATCACTTATTTGGTCACATACTTTATCTGGGTGACCACGAAATACTATTTCGTTACTAAAAATTTTCATTTATACTCCTTTTCTTTTTTCATCTTAAAAAAAATGCTTAATAAAACTTTCCTCCTTTCATAAAAAAACATCCAAGATAACAATATCTTGAATGATAAAGTTATCTTATAGATCTAGCATTACCACCTAATTTAATAGGTTGGTGTGACTTCAACGGGCTAGTCCCTCCATCACTCTTTATAAGATGTAATTAAATTATAACACTTTGTTTTAGTTAAGTCCAACTTTTTTCTTCATTTGGTTCATTTTTTCATAAGCAAGTTTTCTAGAGTTTTCTTTACCCTTATTTAATATTTCTTCAAGTTTACCAGAACTTATAATATGATTATATTTTTCTTGAATATCACTAATCATCTGTGATGTTAATGAAGCAACATACTTTTTAAAATTACCATAACCAGCTGTTTTATATTCATTTGCAATATCCTCTGTAGTTCTTTTAGAAATAACACTTGCAATATTAAGTAAATTTGAAATACCTGGTTTATTTTCTTCATCAAAATAAACTAAATTTTCACTATCTGTAGTTGCTCCCATAATCTTTTTAGTAACCATTTCTGGGCTATCGAATAAAGATATAACACCATTTGGATTTGTTTCAGACTTACTCATTTTTTTGATAGGATCTTTTAAATCTTTAATCTTAACTCCCTCTTTACTAATTAAAGGCTGTGGAAGTTTAAAAGTTTGGCCATATTTATTATTAAATCTTTCTGCTATATCACGGGCAATTTCAACATGTTGTTTTTGGTCAATACCTACTGGGACAAAATCAGAATCACAATACAAAATATCTGCGGCCATTAAAATTGGATATGTTAAAAGTCCCACAGTAAAGTTTTCTTTGCCTTTAGATTTTTCTTTAAATTGAATCATCCTTGAGGCTTCTCCATAATAAGTGTTGCACTCTAAAATCCATGAAATCATTGGAATATATTCATTATCTGATTGAATATAAACAACTACTTTCTCTGGATCAATTCCACATGCGATATACATTGCAATAAACTTTTTAATTCTATCTCTTAAAGTATTTGGATCTTGATATTCAGTAAGTGCATGAAGATCTGCTACAAAAAGATAGACTTCATTATTTTCATCATTAGAAAGCTCAACCATTTGTGATATTGCTCCAATATAATTGCCTAAAGTAAGTTCTCCTGTTGGTTTTAATCCTGTTAATATTCTTTTTTTCATTTTTATCCCTCTTTCTTAAAAAAAATCTTATCCTCAACAGTTAGGATAAGATTTAAGTTCTTATTAATGCCACCTAAAAAGTGCAATTCATGTACAATTATACATGCTACTTTGTTAACGAAGTTAAGTACTCCGTGCTAGCCTACTACTATTTCGGTAGCCTCTTGAAAGCCCATTTCGTATATTACCCATTTATAACTTTCCACCATCAGTTACTCTCTTTAAAACAAATAATATCTACTTTTCTTTCTCATTGATTTACAAATTAATTGTATAACTATATTTTTTCTTTGTCAATAGATAAAAATTTATATTATAATTCAAATTGAGAATTATAAAGTTTAGCATAAAAGCCATCTTTTTTCATAAGTTCATCGTGAGAACCTTGTTCTATAATATTACCCTCATTCATAACAAGTATTAAATCTGCATTTTTTATTGTTGAAAGTCTGTGGGCAATTATAAATGAGGTTTTATTCTCCATTAATTTATCCATAGCTTTTTGCACAAGTTCTTCGGTTCTTGTATCAACATTTGAAGTCGCTTCATCAAGTATTAAAAGAGGCGCTTTTTCACACATACCTCTTGCAATAGTAAGAAGTTGTTTTTGTCCTGCAGAAATATTATCATTTTCAGATATTACTGTATCATAATTATTTGGAAGTGTTTTAATAAAATGATCTAGTCCAATATATTTACATACACTTTCAATTTCTTTATCAGTAATTTTGGAATTATTATATCTAATATTATCTTTAACAGTTCCTTCGAAAAGCCATGTATCTTGAAGTACCATTGTAAATAAACTATGAACATTTTCTCGTGTTAAATCAGAAATACTTTTACCATCAATAGTTATATCACCATCATGAATATCGTAAAACTTCATAAGTAAATTAACCATTGTAGTTTTACCAGCACCAGTTGGACCAACAATTGCAATCTTTTGGCCTGATTTTACATCTGCAGAGAAATTTTTAATAATTGTTTTGCCATTATCATCATATTTAAATGATACATTTTTAAACTCTATATTACCTTTTACATCATTTTTAAGAAGCTTATCTTTATTTTCTTCTTTAGACATTTCCTCTTCATCTAAAAATTCAAATACTCTTTCTGAAGAAGCTAAAGCTGACTGAATAAAAGTAAACTCTTGAGCAATTGAGGATAGTGGCATTGTAAATAATCTAACATATGTAATAAATGCAATAATAACACCAAATGATATTTTATCATTCATAGTAAGAAGTGCTCCAACTATACATACTGCAACATAACCAAAATTGCCAACAAAACCCATCATTGGATGCATAAGGCCAGATAAGAAACCACTTTTTCTACTGCACTCACTTACTTCATTATTTATTTTATCAAACTTTGTATTTGCATCATCTTGTCCATTATAAACTTTTACAACATTTAATCCTGAATATATTTCTTCAATATGACTGTTAAGTTTACCTAACCCTTCTTGTCTTTTTACAAAATATTTTTGACTTTTTAAAAGAATAATTGCCATAAATACAAAACCTAATAACGATGAAATTATAGCTGTAACACTCATAAGAGCATTAGTTTTAAACATCATTATAATTGAACCTAATAAAAGTGTTACATTACTAGCAAGAGCTGATAATGAATTATTAAGTGTTTGAGCAAAAGTATCAACATCATTTGTTACTCTTGAAAGCACATCACCAGTTTGATGATTATCAAAATATTTAAGTGGTAAAGTATTTATTTTATGTGAAATTCTTCCTCGAAGTTTTCTTGCAAAATTATTTGAAACATGTGTCATTGAAAAAGATTGTAAAAAGTTAAATATTGCACTTACAAAATATATTGTTAAAAGTATAATACAAATATTTTTAATTTTATCAATATTCATTTTAGGTTTAATTACCTTTTGAATACTTTCTGGCATTTCATCAAGTGCTTTATATAAATCATTTGCATTCATATTTTTATTAAGATTTTGTGAAATTTTAGCATACTCTATCTGATCACTTGCATTTATTATTACTCCATCAATTTCAATATCTTTACCAAAAGAAGTAGTGAGGCTTTCATTTAAAATATTTAAATTTTTAGTATTAATAACTAGTCCTTTTTGAATTTCATCAGTTAATTTAGAAAGCCTATTTGGAGCACTAATTGTTAAAGTAGAACCAAAAATTGCTAGAATTAAACTTATGAATATAAGTACTTTAAAAGGTTTTAATTCTAAAATTAATCTTTTTAAAGAACCTTTAAAGTCTTTAGCATTTTCCATTTTTTTATTATGCATTTTCAAGCTCCTTTCTAGAAAGTTGGGAATATGCTATTTCTTTATAAACATCACAATTTTTTAATAACTGTTTATGTGTTCCTATTCCCACTACATTACCATTATCAAGTACAACAATTTTATCAGCATTAAGTATTGTACCTATTCTTTGAGCCACAATTAAAGTTGTTGCATCTTTCACATTTTCTTTTAAAGCTTTTCTTAAAACAGAATCAGTTTTATAATCAAGAGCGGAAAAAGAATCATCAAAAATATATATTTCTGGATCTTTAGCAATTGCTCTTGCAATAGAAAGTCTTTGTTTTTGTCCACCAGAGACATTTGTTCCTCCGGAAGCTATATGTGAATCTATGCCTTTGTCCATTTTAGATACAAAATCATACCCCTGTGCAATTTTAAGTGCTTCCTCAACTTTTTCTTTAGTAATTTTTTTATCAGATTTACCATAAGAGACATTATATTTAACAGTTCCATCAAACATAACAGCTTTTTGAGAAACATAACCAAGTTTATTATGTAAGGATTCAAAAGTATAATCTTTTACATTAACACCATCAATTAAAACTTCTCCATCAGTAGCATCATAAAATCTTGGAACTAAGTTAATAAGTGTACTTTTACCACTACCAGTTGAACCTATAAAAGCAATAGTTTGACCTTTTTCTGCTTTAAAAGAAATATTTTTTAGTAAATATTCATCGGCATCTGGATATTTAAATGAAACATTTTTAAATTCAACAGTACCTGTTTCTTTTGTATCGCCATTAAATAAGCCTTCATTAACTGTTAATTTTTCATCAAGAACTTCGTTAATTCTATTTGCGGACACATTTGCTCGAGGAAGCATCATAAATATCATAGAAAGCATTATAAATGACATAATTATTTGCATTGCATAAGTTGAAAATACAACCATATCACCAAAAAGTGTAAGTTTATCAGCCATTATAGAATTATTAATAAGATTTGCACCAATAAAATAAATTCCTAAAGTTAAAGTATACATTACCATTTGCATAACTGGTTCCATTACAGCAAAACATTTTTGGTTAAATAGTTGTGTATTTGTTAAATCATCATTTTCTTTTTGAAATTTATTCTCTTGGAAATCCTCAGCATTAAAAGCACGAACTACTCTTATACCAGTTAAATTTTCTCTTGTTACACGATTAACTTTATCAATCAATTTTTGAACTAAAGAAAATCTAGGTAAAACAATACTTGTTATAATACCTATCGTTGTAAGAAGGACTAATACGCATACTGCAGTAAGAGCACTCCATTGCCAACTTTTATTAAGTATTTTTAGTATTGCCCATCCTGCAGTCATCGGAGCTTTTATCAAAAGTGATAATCCCATTGATAATACTAATTCAATTTGACTAACATCATTTGTTGTTCTTGTAATTAAACTACTTACAGAAAAATTTTTTACTTCAGCAGTGGCTAAATCCATTGTCTTTGTAAATACTTTTTTACGAATATTTTTTGAAAATGTTGTTGATACATAAGTTAATATATAACTAGTTATTACCGCTCCGACAAGTGAACCAAAAGCACAAAGTAGCATATAACCACCATTTTTTAATATTTCACTCATCTTACTACCGTCGGTTTGAACAAGAACTGTAATATTACTCATATAATCTGGCATTTTAAGCTCTAACCAAACTTCACTAAAAATAATTACAGCACATATTAAAATTAATAAATAATCTTTTTTTCTTAAATTTTTAAATAATTTTCTCATTTCTTTCCTCCTTTAAATTTTCTGTCATTTTAGATAAAATATTTATAAATGTATTTAAATCTTTTTCATTTATATCCTTAAGACAAATATCCTCGATCTTTTTAATTTTTTCTTTACTACTATTAAAAACTCTTTGAGCATTACTACTTAAAACAATCTTTTTAGTCCTAGTATCAGTATTATCAGTAATTCTTACAATTAAACCATTTTTTTCCATAGTAATTAAAACACTTGATACTGTAGCTCTTGAAAGTCCTAAAACTTTTTCAAATTCCTTTTGAAGTACACATTTTTTAGGCCTACTTATAATATATTCCATAATTTGAATTTGAGTAGTAGTTACACTAGGATACTTTGGCATATCTTTAACACCTATACTATTAATTACTAATTGATGAAATATTTTTATATTTTTTAAAACACTATTTTCCATAACAACCTCACATACTTCTTTATGCACCTATTAATTATATCATCATAGTCTATTTTGTCAATGCCCTTACAAAATAAAAAACTCAAAAATTGAGTTTAATTACATTGTAAATTACCTTTTTATACTTCTTATAAAATTAGGTTCATAATATTTTTTATTAACTAAAGACTTAGCATCATTTAAAGTAATGATATCTTTACCAATATTTTCAGAAAGTAATTTGTAAAATAAAGTTATAAAATCAACTAAATTTATATCTTTTCCTTTATACATTTCTAATAACTTTTTATTACTTTGAACAAATTCATCAAAATAGTTGTCCACTAAAAAGATCATTATTGATTCATTAAACATATTAACATTTCTTTTTAAAATATCATCTTTATCACTAAAGAAATAATCGTCTGTATCTATAGCATAAAGTTCATTTTTATTTTGCATTAAATTATAAATAAGATCATATATCACAATACCTTCATTAGATATTTTAATTATATCTTTATACATATTTAATATTCCTGTCATAAATTCTAAAAGGTTTATATCAAGAGGATTTGTTTTATATAAATTTTTAGCTTTAATATAATCTGCTATATATCCAACAACATGTCCATTAACAGTTATTACATCAATTGGAAATATAAAATAAGTAAGTTCAATTGAATTAAATTTTAAGACTTCCCCTTTTGAGGGATAATCATATAAAAAAGGTTCATCAAAGCAATGAAAAATTTTTATGACTTTATCAATTTTTGGATTATAGTAGCAAGTACCATCTCCTCCTCCACCTGAAAGCCTTCGTATATTTTTTAAAGTGTATCTTAACTTTTCCTTACTTATTTCCATATTATCCTCGACAAGTATGTATACTATCACATAATAATTATACTTTCAAGAAAAAAGAGTAATTATTTTTTCTTTTTACTCTTTTTTGAATCCTCTAAAATGTTATATACTTCCTCGTCAGTTTCATCCTTCATTTCATTTTTGATTTCTTCTATTTTATCATCTATTTCTTTTACTGTAGGAACATCTTTTTTAACTTTTTTCTTTTTCTTTGATATAGTACATAATAATATTAATGATAAAAGTGTTAAACTAGCAAAAAATATTACGGCATACATAAGCATTTGATTATTTTTTTGAATAATTTTAATATAACTATCATCATATTTTACAGCACTATTATCTTTAGTATCATATAAATATAAACCTTCTTCATTTGTATCAACATTTAATGCTTTAATAATTTTAAATCTATTTGATTTACTAAGTTCTAAACACTCTACAGAATTATTATTAATTGTTACATTACCTTTTTCATATTTATCAATAGTTTTATCCATTTTAAGTGGAAAAAGTGTTATATTACCAAATATAAATTCTGTATATTTTTGATATTTACCATCATTATATATAAATAATGATATATTACCATTTTCATCTTTTAAACCTACTAAAGTAAAATCAGTAATTTGGCTATAAAATGCAGGAATTTCTATTTCATTTATCGTAACTGTTTTTTCAATAAAACTATTAGGTTTTTGTAACATACTTTTTACTTTAACAATAGTATATTTAGTTTCATCAACTTCAACCTCTATTGGGTTTTTATCAATTACCTCAACATTTAATTTATATGTTTTTTCACTACCATTTTCTGCGACAACAACAATGTTAAATGAATTATTTCCTTGAGTTACTTCAAGTTCTCCTTCTCCATTAACTTTTGCTTTATTATCTTCGACATAAGCTATTACTTTTATTTTAGTAACATCTTCATCAACTTTAACAGTATATTCTAAAGTATCTTTATTAAATACTGGACTAATTTCATAACCTTCAACTTTTATATCTTTTAAATTGTTATTACTTGATAAACTTGCTTGATATTCAGAATAAGTTATTGCTCTAACATTTCTTTTTCCATTAGTTACTTCGAATATACTTTCATCAAAACCAAATACTGTTGAAGCATCTATGTAAAATGATGCATTTCCACTTCTATTTGCCTTAAATGTATAACGATAACTTACCGCTTTAGTTGAATTATTTTGAACTACACCAGCATAATGAAGTCCTACGTCACTAGATACTAAAGAAAATATATTTTTATCATAATTTAAATTATATTCCCAAGAACCTAATGGTGATGATGATGAAATTGTAACGGTAACAGTTATATTATTACCAACGATTATTTGTGATGCTGAAGTATTTACACTAATTGTTGCTCCAGCAGCATTTACCTTTGTTATAAATGTAAATAAAGTAACTACCGCTATAAAATATTTAAATATTTTTTTCATTTATCCTCCTTTTTATTTTATTGTTGTATATCCTAAAATATGCTTTTGAACTATAAGTAAATCTTTAATATCCACTGATCCATCGCTATTTACATCAGCTGCCTTTAAAAAACTACCACTTAAATTAATATATCCCAAAATATGTTTTTGAACTTTTAATAAATCAGCAATATTAATATTCGCATCTCCAGAAGTATCTCCCTTTATAGCAATTGAATAAGTTTTTGTATCATCACCATTTTTAATAGTTATTTCATCACCAGTTGCTAAAAGACCACTTTTATTATTATTAAAATTGATTTCTGCTGAAGAACATGATTTTAAGAATAATTCTCTTAATGCCTCAGCTGTATAACCCGCAGTTAAAATAAATGATGATTCACTTACCGGTACTGCCGAAGAAGCAACAATATCATTTACTGATACATTAGCACCCTCTGTTTTAATAATATTTACAATATAATCTTGTACACTTCCATTTTCAGCAGTTACTTTTATTGTTACAACTGTTTTATCTCCCGTTAAATTAATTTCACCAACACCTTTAATGCTAGCCTTAGAATTAATTACTTCACCTGCAACTAAAACTTTATTAATACCTGAACCTATATAATAATTATATGAAAAATTATCGTGACTAAAACCATTTATAGTTTTACCATTAATAGTTAAATTTTTTAAATGATTATTAGGATTACCTCCATTAGGAAGCATTGAAACATTACTTGGCATGTTATCATAAACAGGAATTACAAATTTATAATTAACTGAATTTAATAAATCCATTTCTTTATAACCATCATATGTTATTGAAGCTTCATTTGCAGCACCTCTTATATTTGTCATATATTGATGTGCATAAGCCGCATATGCTGAATATGAACTTACATTAAATTTTTGAAAATATGAAGTATCTTGTCCTTTTGAAATATAATAATATGTTATAAAATTTGCTCCACCCTTAATAGCATTATCAAGGGAAAGCCAAGGTCTTAAATAACTTGTACCACTTACAGCCCATACAAGTCCATCATATACACCAGTATTTGCTCCAATATTATATGGATTATAAACAGGATAATAAGTTTTTCCGTTATAAGTTATTGTACTTCCTTTTAAAGAATTACCAGTATAATTACCTCCGGTTTCTTGTTTAATTCTACTTGCTAAATAAATTGCATTAGCATTATATGTTTTACCGGCTTCATATATAACACTAGATTTTTCTTTAATATCTTTTCCATTTAAAATTGCATTAATAGCCTCAACAGTTTGATAACTTTCATCAAAAGATAGTTTTTCAAACATAAATATAAATCTTTCATCTAAAAAGTTTCGAGGATCCATATAATATGCAACTACTTCTTTTGAGGCAGCATACCAATTACTTCCCTCCATTACTTTAAATGTATCAGTTAAATAATCATAACTTCCTGATTCAGTACTAAAATATCCTTGATAATTAGATTGAATAAAACTTTTACCTATAATACTTTCTTTAGAGGTAGCTACATCAAATGGAAGTCCAGTAATATCAGCATTAAATGTCCAGTTAGGATGTTTTTCTTTTAAAGAACATAATCCATTCCAATATGTATTTGGAAATCCTAAACTAGCCATTTCTTTTTCACAAGCAGTATTTGCCTCCACTGGAGTATCTTTTTCTTCGTATAAAGTTATATAACTTGCACAAACAAAGCCAACATTTTGTCCTGAATAATAAATTTTATACCAACCATCTGGACAACCTTTTTCATTTGGAAATAATGTTTTTTCCACTAAATCAAATGTTGCACTAACACCAAGTTTTTTTATTGAACGATAGTTAGTACCCGGTCCCTCCCTTAAATTAACATCATTATAATCTACTCTAAGCTTTTCCTTTGCATTTACAGTAGAATAAATTAGGATACATGATAAAACAAAAAATATTTTTAATAACTTTTTCATTTTATCACTACCTTTCTACTCTTTTACATTATATCACAGATTTATATATTTTTTTACAAAAAGTAACATGTGTTGACATCTTATTTTCTATACCAGAATATTTATATCAATTTTTCAGTTTGAAATTATTACATTTTTTTCTTTTTCAAGTTCTTTTAAACTTTTATCAGGTGTTGGTAAATTTTCAAGATTGTTCCACCTATTCTTTTAATAGTATTTCGAACTTCTTTACCAACATTGTAGTGGACATCATTTGCATTACCATCTCCAGTAATGTTATTCTTTTTTAGTTTAGTATCAGTTTGTGTTATTCTAAATAAATTAACAGTAAGTTATTCACTTCCCATATTATCTAAAATATCCTCTCTATAATGTAGTCTCTTTCTTTTAGCAATATCATTGACTGTTTCTCCATTATATAAACCTTTATAACCTGTATTATGAAATTTATTAAAGTTTTTTACTCCAGCTTTTTTAGCAGTTTTATTTAAATTATATTTTCCTTTTCTTGCTTGATTTATTTGATATATTCTTTTTTCATCTTCGGTTAAACTGTTATATTCCTCTTCTAATAATTCTTGTTTTCTAGTTTGAATATTGAAATATGTTTGAACAATAGCTATGACTTTTTTCCTACTATCACCATTTTGAGTGATAAGATAGCATGCATATCTAGATAGTTTATAATCAAGAACTTCTTTTTGACCACCATTACCTAAATCTATCATTTTCCTGACGTTAGGAAAATGTTCACATACACTATAATTACTAGTTTTACAAGCAATAATTGCACTTACAATAACCTTTTCGAAATTTTTGTACATTTTAATATTGACATATACACGATTCACAACTTTTATAATCAAAAGTATTAATTTTATTTATATTTAATGCTACTATATTATCACACCCGTTCATTCTATTTATGGATTGTTTGGATTAAAAAGAATATGCCTTGGTCGGAATATTTCTTTTTTTATGCAAACAACTATTTTAATTTTTCATAAAAAAACTAGACTATATATAAATCTAGTTACAATAATTTAAAAAATATTATGTACTTTATTTTATACAATTTTATTAAATGTGTCTATATTAATTATGAAATTTTTATTTATATTAGATTATAATAGTTTACTAATTATCAATTACCTATATTATTTCAGACACTATTACTTCATTTAAAATTTCATCAATTTATCAAATCCTTTCTATTTAAAATATTTATAATATTTTACTATTAACCCTAGAAAATATTTGTTAAATATATTTTTCTAATATTATTTACTTTGTGTTCAACTATAAAATTTATTATTTCAATATAAAACTGTAAGAATTATAACCAATAACATCTTACAGTTCTAATTTTAAATATTATATTTTTTATCTTTTAAGCATTTACTAATTTCACTAATAAATTCATCAATTTCACAAGTATAAGTTTCTTGATTTCCATATTTACGATAACTAATTTGTTTTTTATTAACTTCATTATCTCCAATAATTAAAGTTATAGGCATTTTTTTGATTTGACTTTCACGCATTTTATATCCTAATTTTTCATCTCTAGCATCAACTTTAACCCTAATATTATTTTCTTCAAGCAAATTCTTAATTTCATTACAATAATTCATATGTAATTCATTATTAACTGAAATAATATTTACTTGTACTGGACTAAGCCAAAGTGGAAATGCTCCAGCATAATGTTCAATCAAAATACCTATAAATCTTTCAATTGAGCCATATATTACGCGATGTAACATAACTGGTCTTTTCTTACTTCCATCAGAACAAATATATGTTAAATCAAATCTTTCTGGTAAATTCATATCAAGTTGAATTGTTCCACATTGCCATACTCTACCCAAAGAATCTTTAATATGAAAGTCTAATTTTGGTCCATAGAAAGCACCATCACCAGGATTTATTTTACAATCATGTCCTGCTCTATGACATGCTTCTTCTAAAGCTTTTTCAGATTTATTCCAAATTTCAATACTTCCAATATATTTTTCTTCTGGTCTAGTTGAAAGTTCAATTTCATAAGTTAAACCAAATATAGAATACATTTTGTCAATAAAATTAATTAATCTTACAACTTCATCTTCAATTTGATCTTCTCGCATAAAAATATGTGCATCATCTTGAGTGAAAGTTCTTACTCTAAATAAACCATTTAATGAACCACTTGCTTCATGTCTATGTACTTGACCTAATTCTCCGATTCTTAATGGTAAATCTTTATAAGAATGAAGAGAATTTTTATACACAAGCATTCCGCCAGGACAGTTCATAGGTTTAATTGCAAATACTTTATCATCAATTTCACTTGTATACATATTTTCTCTATAATTAAACCAGTGTCCAGATAATTCCCAAAGTTCTTTATTTAACATAATTGGAGTTTTAACAAATTCATACCCTTCTTTAGTATGTTCTTCATACCAAAAATTTTCTAATTGATTTCTTAAAATCATTCCATTATTTAAGAAGAAAGGAAATCCTGGACCATATTCACTCATCATAAATAAATCTAATTCCTTACCTAGTTTTTTATGATCTCTTTTCTTAGCTTCTTCTAAAAAAGCCAAATATTCACTTAAAGAATTTTCATTATCAAAACAAATGCCATAAATTCTTTGAAGCATTTTGTTATTAGAATCACCTTTCCAATAAGCGCCACTTACTTTGAGTAATTTAAAATATTTTATTTTTTTTACAGTCTCAACATGTGGTCCTCTACACAAATCCGTAAAATCTCCTTGTGTATACATACTAATTATAGTATTATCTTCATCCATTCTGTTAATTAAATCAATTTTATATAAATCATCTTTAAACATATCTAATGCTTCTGCTTTAGATATCTCGTGTCTAACAATTCTTTTTCCATCTTTTGATATTTTCTTCATTTCTTTTTCTATTTTAGGTAGATCTTCATCTGTTAAAGTTATATCTCCTAAATCAATATCATAATAGAATCCATCTTCTATTACTGGTCCTACCCAAAATTTAGCATTTGGATATAAATGTTTTACAGCTTGTGCTAATAAATGAGCACAACTATGGTTTAATACACTTAATTTTTCATCTTCTTTAATGTTTATCATTTTTTATCTTCCCTTCTTCTTGTCAAATGAAAAAAAGCCCTTTAAAGGAGTGCTATAGCGCGGTACCATCCGTTTTTTTACTTTATTTATTTAACGAGGTTCTCCCCGGGAGCATCTTTCGAGTCCTGTTTATAGGTAGTAACTAATAAGTTATTTAATTGACTTTCACCTTCCACAATTCGCTTTGTAAATAATTGTTATTAGCCGTATCCTAATCAATACATTTAACATATTTATTATTTTACCATTTCTTTTTTTAAATTTCAACTATTTTAAAAAAAATTATATATTTAAAATTTTAATGATCATCTCTATAAAAATTTTCTAATTTTTTATATTTAATTCTAGCTAAATTTAATAGTTCAAAAGAAAAATCTGAGTTACTATATATTTCATTATATACGACTTCTTTTATTCCTAAATTAATTAGTAATTTACAGCATGATACACAAGGAGATTTTGTAATATATATTTTTGAGTTTTTTATGTCTATATTATTTTGGTAAGCATTAATGAATGCACGTTTTTCTGCACAATCTCCATAACATTCATCTCTTCTTGTGCCATGTTCAATATTTCTAGATATTCTTAGACAACTATCTTTAGTGCATGGTTTAATATTATCAATTATACCATTATATCCATAACAAATTATTTTATTATCTTTAATTATAACTGCACCAACGCCTTTACCAACTCCACATAATCTACAAGAAGAATATTTATGTGCAATGTCATATGCAATATTCATAGCAGATTCATCACTACCATCAAATAATGAATTTAATTTTTTTAATTCATTATTCATTACTTTCTCCTTAATACCACAATAAATCTATTACTCATTTTTTTATCATAGGAACTAAAATCAAAATCTCCAAATACATCTACCACCTCGTAATACTCATTTACCAATTTTGTAATTTCATCAAGAGTATAAAATCTTACGAATTCATCATCAAAATAAAATTTTTTATTGTCTTTATCTTTTATAAAGTATAGGTATTGTGAATTTTGTATGTTGTTAATAATATATTTGTTTACAATTAGTTCTATTTCTATTCCGTTATCAGTTGAACTATTTCTTTTATAAACTCGTCTACTATTTAATCTAGGAATGTTTTTTGAATCTAATACCATCAATGATCCTTTATGTTGGTGCTGATAATTTGACTTGATAAAGCTTACAAAATCACTATCCTGGGAAAGATAATTGTAAGTTGTCCACATACAAATCGACATATCATAATTTTTTTCTAATAAATCAATATGCCTTACATCCATAACATGATAATCAATGTTCTTATGGTTATGAATTCTTTTTGCATTAGTTATTTGTTCTTTAGAAATATCGATTCCAGTGACCTGATAGCCAGCATTTGCAAGTAAATAGTCATGTCGTCCTACACCACAACAGCAATCAAGGATTTTTCCATTGGTTGGCAAATTATATCTTTTATATATTTCTGATAAAAAGTTTGTTTCCAAAAAAGTATCATTAGCAATCGCATACATATAATATTTAGATAAGTCATTATATAGCAATTTGTTTTTAGCATGTTCAGTAAAACTAATATTTTTAAATTTAGATAAATCTCCTTTTAAATTTACTGGTAAATAAATAATATTATCTTTCTGAATAATAGTATTACTTTCATGATTAAAATATATAATCCAATCATAATTAGAAGAAATAGAAACTAAATATTCATCTTTTGTTTTATATTCTCTTATATCTTCTTTAGAGATTATCGTATCAAACAAATTAATAAGATTGAATTTTTGCATATCTTTAAGTAATTTGTCTTTTCTAGACATAGATAAAATATTTATTTTATATGATTGACTCAATTTTTCAGCAAAATCAATATTATCATTAATTGGATTTAAATATACTCTGTAAAGTTTTTCTAGTTGTTCATAATTTAATTTATATTTTTCGCATATTATTTTTTTTGATAACCCTCTATTGTAGTCAATTTCTGCCTTATTTGATTTAGTTTTTTCTTTTAATGCTTTAATCCACGCACTTTTTGCATCAACAAATACATCGTGAAAATCAAAAAATATTTTTATATTCATTTTTTCCCTCCATTATTTTTTCTGAATATGTATTTTCCCTAATTTTAGCTTTTACATTAAGATTCAATATATGTTTAATATAAGATTTTTGTTCATCATTTAATGAACCATCAATTATTAAAGTTTTATCCCTTAACTCCCAATTGGAATTAACACCAATTTTTCTTAGTTTACCTTCTAAGTCTACAGGTAATTTATAATTTAAGTTATGACATAATTCATAATTTTTACACAATTTAGAGCAATTATTTTTAGAATAATGTAAGTTATAATCTGCCGTTTTAAAAATATAACTTAAAGCACAGGATGTATGATCAAAAATTTGATAATTTTTATCTTCAAGTCTTAGTTGTTCAAATATTGCGTCCGTACTCGCACTTTTTTGTTTATGTGAATCACCAACTGTACCACTATACAAGTATTCTCTTTCTTCAAGTCTATTTTTTATATAATCGTTAACTCTAATTCCTTGGAAAATCGTTGCATCACAATACTTTTTAGCAAAATCAACTACTTTTCTAATTGTTTTTTCATCATCATTTACCCCAGGAATAATAGGCCTAAATTGATGCAACAAATAAACATTTTTACATTTTGAAACATTTTTCATAGTATTTTCTTGATTTATTTTATTAATAGGTTGTATTTTTAAAGGGATTCCATTATAAGTTACAATAATAACGATTTTAATATTATTATAACTATCTAATTTTTTTGCATCTTCTTCAGTTAATAGACCTTTTGATGTTATTGTAACAATATTTTTAAGATTCAATTCTTCCATAATATCCAATAATTTAAAAGTACTATTTTTAACTTCTTGTGATATAAATGGGTCTGTTCTATTATTCAAAGATATAATAGTTTTACCTTTTTCAAAATAATTGTCATTAATCATATTACGTATCAATTCTTCTTCATCTATGACTTTTATTGGACGCATTGGAACTATTTTAATTGGCGCTAAAAAACAGTATCCACAATTTATTGTACATCCTATATAAGAATTAATAGAATAATAAGATTTTAAATATTCTTTTGTAAGTTTTTTTAAATCAATTTTTTCTTTCATTTAAATTCCTCCTAATCTATCAAATGAAAATATATCATAATCTTTAATTTTTAGATTATTATATAAACTTAAAAGTCTGACTATACTAATACCCAAATTATAACAATGTGGAGCACCAGAATCAATTAAATTATCAAGAATTTGCAATTCACCATAATCATCTTTTTTCCCTTGAAGCTCTATTTTTTCTACATATTCATCATAATTGCATATTTCACTTACACCATGAACAATGGTAACACCCTTGTATTTAACTTTAAATTCATCTGTTTTGTCATTTTCAAGCACATTGCAGTAACTATTTATAGAATTGCTATAATTATTTATCACATAAAAAGTATTGTCACTCGGGGTGATTTTATTATATGATTTTTCATCTATAAAACTGCATTCAATATCCTTGGAAGTTATAATTTTTATTATTTTTATAGCTAATTTTATTGCATTATTTTTGCTTAGATAATTGCTAAAGATGGAAAGCATTTCGAATTCTGGCTTATATTTACTTGTAAGATACTCATTTCTATAGCAATTTCCTATACAATAAATTTTATTAAAATCACTACAAGAATACATTCTTAAAAATATGTCCATAGTTTTTCGCAAATATAATTTAATATTTTTCTTAGAATATAAAGTACAAAATGATTCTGACTTTGAAGATACTTCTCCATTAGTTAAAATAGGCAACGGAACTTCTAAATATCCTAATTTGTGTAAGTATTTTCTTATTTCATATTTAACATCACTATATTTTATAATATTTGTTTTATTTAATGTTAATTTATAATTTTTTTTATTTTTACTAATTATCTTTAGACTTCTAAGTAAAAAAGAATCATATTTTGGCTTATATTTTCCGTTGTTATTTTTATCTTTAGTGACGATACATTCAACTATATCACCAACATTCAAATTATTTAAGAAATATTCAATATTATTTTTTATGACTATTTGTGTGATTTTATTGTTTTCAATCAATAAAAACAATACATTTGTTTTTAGTTTTACATTTATAATTCTTCCACAAATTTTCAATTTATTCCTCCAACTCCGTTGTGTTTTTTTAGTACCTTACAATATGATTGATTTATTGGTGCAACTTCTGAATTTATAATTAAATTATAGTCATTATCCATAAATCCAATGCAATCATCACTTGATATGTTAAATACACAATTGTATAGTTTTCTATCTGGAGTAAGAACTATCATATCTTGTCCAGCCAAACATTGAAAATTATTTTTATGAATATTTGGTCCAAATGTTCCGCATCTTTGTATATTCAAATCTTCCTTTGGTATAATTGATCTCATCTTTTCTATTTCTTCCAAAACAAAATTTATTTGTTCTTGATTTAAAAATTCTGAGTTATCAAAGTTGCTTTTTGCACTTCCTTGACTAATAAAATTAGTAAATTTTATTTTGTCTGCTCCAATTTCTAATGCTCTTTCACAGAATTTAGAAACATTTTGATAATTATGTTTTGATAAAGAACACATCAATTTTACTAAAAAATTGTTCTTTTTAAGAATCTGAATAACATTGTTTAACTGATTTTCATTAATTCTTGATATTTCGTTTTGAATACCAAAATGGTATGAAAGCCAAACTTCATTAATTCCATTTTCCAATAATTGATCCAAAACATTTGGATTTTCAAGAATTGTTATTCCGTTTGTTATTATTCTATGTTCGTTTACCATTTTAAAATATTTATAATATTCAGGATACATAATTGGTTCTGTACCATTTAATAAAATTGTATATTTTTCATTTAAATTTGGAATTATTCTTGATAATTCTTCATCAACAAATCTTCCTGAATAACTTATATAGCAATGTTTACAATTATTATTACATTGTGAACACAACATTATAGTTACATATTTTCCATTATATTTTTCCATTCTTTATTTCCTCCTCAAACATCTTCAAGATATGGTTAGTTAAATTTAGTAAGTAATTATAGTTATTAGCAAATTTTTTCATCAGTTGATTTAATATTTCATATGCATAATCAAATTCATCAATTGTAATTTCTTTTTTTTGTAATGCTTCATACAATTCATCTTCATCAAGTATTTTAAATTCCCCAGTTGGTTTAATAACTAAATCTAGATATAAATCATCTTGATATGGTATGCAATTGTTACAATCAACAAATTTGGAAACATCAAAATACCATTGAATAATATTTAGTTTATCATCAAACATTATGGTTAATAAATAAGATTTTTCATTTGGATAAAATTCAAACCAAATATAATCTTTATCTTTTATACATATTTTAGGTGTTTCATCTTCCACAAATGAAGGGGTTATATTAGAATCAAATTTTATGCAAAAAACTGTTCCTTTTGTATCTTGATAAATAATATCTTTTTTTACAAATTTACTTTCTGTAATCTTAGAAGATTTTCTTTTCACATTCATTACTTCCCGTCTATTTTTTACTAAATTCTTTTATTTTTCTTTTTGCCAAACTTGTTTGTGCTTTATCTATCCAATCAATTCTAGGACCATAAGATAATTCATCAGTAACAATTCTAACTCTATCTTTAT